>Ga0247778_1000005_pt1 | contig 515301 bp, 511 predicted proteins | sample UWRJL049202B5_FD_179939 | JGI IMG/M metagenome (GOLD analysis project Ga0247778, IMG submission 179939) | Plant litter microbial communities from Arlington Agricultural Research Station in Wisconsin, United States - UWRJ-L049-202B-5 | ecosystem: Environmental > Terrestrial > Plant litter >...
AAAAAAAAAAATCCAAACCCAGCGCAGTATCCAACCACGAATGCCTTGCAAAGCCGCATGCCAATGCCGATGTGTATGCCTCAAAAAGCGCAGAACCTTCCCAAACTAACAACACAAGTTTCAAACGAAGACTATTTCCTTCCTGAGTACAATTAAAGCCCCATTATCGATGCTGCGCATCTTCGGCGTCCCTGTACTCAAGAGATAAAGCTGAAATAAAAGGAGATAGATAGCAACAGTCCTTAGACGCCCCATAAGTGAGCTTAGAAGCGAACGGAATGCTAAGAAGGAGGGAACTATTAATGGTGTAGTAAACGACAGGTATTAGAGCAAGAAAGGTATATGGCTGGTGAAAACAGGGGCAAAGCAGAATGCTTTAAAGCGGCCATACTGTACAAGAAACAGTAAAAAACATGAAAATGCTAGGGAAATCCGCCACAGTAACATACGACGCCAACTCCTCTACCTGGAAGAATGCAACCAGATAAGTGCGTAGAACGACAAATTAGCCCTATTCGTTTCCTCCATTATTTCGACGGGGCTTTGTACGGTTTCGCCGCCCCTAATTTTCGAGGAGCACTCCAATCCTCCAGTATCTCTCGGGGTATCATTGGGAGGGTTGCCATTCCAAGTCTTTCGTGATCATGATGCAATACGCGCTAGACAGCAAAGTCATATCAATATTCACATCGTCGTTCCATCATACTCGTAAGACATGATCATTGACACGTCCCTACACGAGTCATTGTTGCTGACCAGCCCAGCCCCAGGTGCCGCTGGATCCTGGTGGCTGCTGCGGCGCCCATCCGTGAGTCCCAGGCTGTGGCCCAGAGGTATTAGGTTGCATAAACTGCTGGCTTTGGTCTGGTTGGTACAGCCCTCGCCCAGGTGCCGGGTAACCCTGGCCCAGACCTTGCATACCCGGATATTGCAAAGCTGGCTGCATTTGAGGATTGCTGCCAGAATGCCTAAGCTGTGGAGGGGGTTGGTGAGGAGATTGTTGAATATGAGGCGACTGTTGGGATCCATGTGTAAAGCTAGGGAAGTGCTGCGGAGACTGTTGCGGTTGAGACGGTGGCCACATTTGGTTTTGAGGTGCAAATCCGTATGGATTTCCTCCTTGACCGAGGTTACTGGTTCCTATGGGTAAATTACCAGATCTTCCTAGTTGATCTGACCTCAGCGATCCTTGAGTCGCAGTTCTCATCGGCGATTGAGCAATCGGATTCTGTGGATGAGTAGGCTGAGAATAGGACTGTCCAGGTATCATGTGTTGCGGGGTCTGCTGAGACATTGCTGGTTGCTGCATGCCACTCTGGGAGGTTCGCGGAGATTGCATGGCTTGTGTTGAAGGGAGGCCATCATTAGTGCCTATCGGCTGCTGGACAATGTTTGACGGAGGCGCTTCGTGTGGTGTTCTCCAACGTTGATCTAGGTACTCGCCATGGCGATTCCTCTGGTTCGTCACCTCTTTGTTGTACTCTGCGGCTTGATGCGCATGAGTCAGCAGTTCCGTAGGTGGACTTGTTTGGGTGCGATCTTGGTAGGGTGGGCCGGAGATTTCTTGCCTGGGGCGTTGAATGCTGCTGTAATCTCTCAACCTCATATCAGGTTGCTCTGGTGCAAGAGTAATCATTGGAAGGGTCGTCGCGCTTCCCGGTCCGCCTATCATGCCCGGCTGGACCGTTTGTGGTTGTGGGTGGCCAAAATGTGCTGGACTGCTGCTGTATACAATATCTGCGTGATGACCGAGCGCCATTGAAGCATTCGCATTAGCCTCGGCAGCGGCAGCATCTCGCGCTTTAGCAGCGCCAGGTCTCTTTTCTCCCGCCATGTCTTCTTCGGTGAAACCCTGCTTACGCGCTTTGGTTTCCCAGTAATCATCCCTGACTCGCCGTCCATTCACAATGACTCTGCTACCAAACTGTCGAAACATGGATTTGGCAGTGACAATAGCAATTTGTCGAGAGCGATATGAGAATGGTAAGATTTCTTGATGAATGAGATCCTCTTTTTCGGCTTGGGTGGCGATGATTTTGTACAACGATCTATTCTTGTTGAACAATAGATATGAATCTCTGTAGCCCAGAACTCTCGCACATTCAGTGGCCAGCATGAAAAGCTTGTCCCCTCTGTTTGGCACGAAGAATGTCCGGCATCTGTATTCGCGCCCATCAACAAGGTGGCCTGTACCAGTGACTTTCTTCTCGCCTGCTTCATCATACTCTCGGGGGATGTACTCGTCTCCTTCGGGGCCTAGTTGATCCGTCGTGTGGTCTCTAACCGTGGGCAAAGCCTTGATGACGGTCTTTGTAGGGGTGGTCTTTGGAGGAGAAGCTTGTGTTGGCGTAATGTTGCTTAATTGAGGAGGGACGGGGACCGTTTGTGATTGCGGGGTCTGGGGAGGGACACTCTGGGAGAGCGGCATTGAGGACTGAACAGGGCTTTCCGGAGGAGCCCCAGGAGGTCTTGTCTTCATCGGTCGTCCTCGCTTTCGCGGTTTTGAGTCACCTAGTAATGAGACACGGTCAGTAAGGAGCCTTCAATCGGCAGCGCGCACATGTAGCACGGGGCTACAGGCGCAACAGTACCCGTTGGTAGTAATCTTGCGATTGTGGAATGGGACGGCAACGTACCATCCTCTCCTAGATCTTCCCCTGGCTGCAAGTCACCGTAGTCTGGGGAGTGACTACGCTTGAGGCCTCTGTTGGGAGGACTTGTATTCGGCGCGATATTTGCGGTGGGGTTCGTCAAAGCTCCTGCAAGCTCAAATGTCAGCAACCATCACAGCAACTGTCGAACAATCCATATCCCATTGGCACGCATCGCATCGCACGCAACGCGCGCCAAAATGTCCGGCGACTGTGGGAAAGATCTCAAACGCGATATCTCTTATGACTTACCTGAGTTGAGGGCGGCTGGATTGATGGTTCCGGTGCCGTCAGTGACGCCCAGGCCGACTCCGTTGGCTGTCTGCGCCGAGTACATTCTCTGGCGTCGCGATGCAGCGAGATGAGGCCGTCAAGTCTCGCGCAATGCAGACGTATCGCAGGAGCCTCAGCGCGTTTGCGCAAAGGTTGAAGGTAGGAGATGGCTCAGCTGCATATGAGATGGAGCATGCATGTATTCCTGTAAGCGATGCGATTCGGGACGACGCGGATAAGGCCTTGCGCGGCGATAGTGATTGGCTTCAGACCGGCGCGCAGACTCGACTCGTCGAACGGCGACGATTTTGTGAGTGAGTGAGTAAGTATGGAGTGAGTGAAGACGTGAGTGAGGCGTAAGGCGTGAATGTCCCGAAGGCAAGTAGCCGTTCCGTTCCCGTCTGTCTGGTTCTTGTGCGCAGATGGTGCTTGAAGCTTGGTGCTTGGTGTATGGCCAGATGTAGGTGATGGGAAGAGTAGCTGCGCTGCGACCGCGACGACCCCACGAACGGCGAACGAATGGCAGCGGCGGGAGGCTCTTGTAGCGGGCTTGTACAGCAACCCTGCCCTGCGATGCGGACGGATATGCCAGTGTCTGAAGTGCAGGGACCACAGCGACAGCCAGCCTGGTTGGGGAGTTCCGGGGGGGCAGCAAGCGAAAGCGTGGAGCAGTCAAGTCAATCAATCAGTGGACGAATATCGCCAGTGTCTGTGCTGAGTTGGTGGTGGTGGTAGTGGTGGTAGTGGTGGTGGTACTCAGACTCCCGTAAGGTTAAGGTATACGGAAGTATGGGAATCTGATCTGGAGGCTGTATGGCTGTCTAAGTATGGTATAACCCGCCGACGCCCCCAGTGGTTCGCGCGGAGGGTCTGGAGAGATAAGTGTCGATTCGATGCGACTGCTGCCCGCCGTCGTAGATGCGCAGCGATGGCGATGCTGATGCGCGCCGATTCAACGATTGGCGAGGGCTCAGGCTCCAGGGAGCTTGTAAGAAGCAGGCTAGAGGCAAGGCCCTTGAAGGCAGGCCGGTGCAGACAGGGAATAAATGAGAGGGAAACTTGGGCTCGGGGTGGCTAAGGATGAGGGGCCTTGGAGGGGCCTTGGAGGGGCCTTGAAAAGACGGGGGTTAGAGGGACGATGCGAAAGCTCACAGACAGTGGACAGTGGTCCAAACTCCCGTCAGTCTCCAGTATATTCGAATAATAGCGCGCGCTCCTGCTTTGGGATCTGGAATCAAGCAACGTGCAGCGGCGAGTGCTGTGCAGTTACGTGCAGCAAAGGCGTGCGATGCGCGCGAGAAAGCAAGGTCCTTAGTCCGAAGTTCTGTTCTGTTATCCTCCGGCCCTTGGGCTTGGGCTGGGGCTTGCTTTCTGCAAAGAGCTTCTGGAAATTCTGGGATAGGCTTTACATCCGATGCTGTATTGTATCAGTACAGTAGTAGTCAGTGGCCAGGCCAGGTTCACGACGGACTGGGATTCTGCCTTCTGGAGACGATCACTGGACGACTGGATCTTCCCTCCCGCCCCGTGCGAATCAATGATCTCCCAACAGCTCCTGGATTCTTCAGTGGCTCGCCCAAGGTCACTCTTCGCAGCAGGCTGAATGAAGAACGTCTGCTCGGTCCACGCTGCGAGCCTGCGATGCGCTGACAAACAGATCCCGTTCCCCAGCCACGGCACGGAAATCTGTACTCTTGGTCTGTGGGAACCGGAGTTAGTTGCCAATGAGAGTATATTGCACGAGCGCCTCTCTCTTGCTTTCGATCCTACCGTGCAGTCTCCTGAGGCTTGCGTCTCGTCTCGTCTGCAAATGCCCCAGATCAGGAATGACCCTCGGAGGATGCTGCCGTCGGTGCCAGGCTCGATTTGGACCGAGTCGTTCACCTTACAGGAGCCGTGTCAACGAAACCGCAAGTCAAGGTACCCGTCTGTCAGAGAATATGCGCGTTCAATTCTATTTTCGTGGTCAAGCAGCTAGTCGGTTACGAAGCCCCAGGAAAATTTGTCTCCGTATGACAGACTTGATGAGCAATAAATGATGATGAAGAGGCGCAAGGTAGCATCTGAGGATGGGGGATAGATCGCTTGGAGTAATAATGGATGAGATCAGCCTGCCCGACGTGCTTCTCACATATCCCAGTACGTACAGCCTGCTAGTGCCATGGAAGCTTGAAGAGACCGGATGGGGTAACAAGTGCAGCTTGCGGCCTTGCAGCTGTATTTTAATTGCTTGATAGGAACGGCTTCTCCTAAAGAGACAATATTCAGGAATCAGGATTATTAGGTGATGCTTATTTGCTCATTTACTGCAACTCCTTCTTCGGGAATACGGGATCTCAAAGAGTCATGGAATGAAAGGAAGGCAAGCCATGCCGCTCTAGATCTGGTTTGGTTTGGTTTAGCAATTCTTACTTCAGACTCCTCCGGTGGGAAAATTGGGGTCATCGATATCATCTGCGCTCTGCACTATGCAGCTCCCTGGACGATTTACCAGGGAGCAAGATAAACAGGCAGCCGTGCCGATGAATATCAAATTGTCCGACCAGCTCTGGCGGATTCTCGGCCTCGGATTGGCCAAGAGCAGGCCATCGAGTACGAAAGCGTTGGAGGGGTCGCTATGGGGTTGATCTCAACGAAGTAGACTTCGCCAGCTGCCGCATGTGATTGGTCGCGGCGTAGAGGACTCATGGGTCATCGAGCTCGACTGCGGACGCCATGCTGAGACCTAGTCTTTTTCCCTGGCTACCAAGTATCATAAAGTCATAATCGCCGTTTCAAGGCTGCTTCTGGAAAAGTGCAGACGAGGCCTCTGGAGTTCTGGCCAAGAATAGTTGTCTGATGGATACGGCGATACCTCTGCCTCCTTCCAAGTCTCTACGAGGTCTGGTGAGGTGTAACTAGTTCTAGCCACTTCTCCGCCCAGAAATGCAAATGCGGAACGCTCGAGCCTTAAGATGGCCCGTCCCTCCGGCGACCATTCTCCAACTTCAACGCCGAGCCTTGCTCCTACTCCTCCTCGTACACTTCCTAATGTTTCACCGATAGTGCAAGAACGTATTTTCTGCGCGTCCATCGCCTTGCTATACTTCAGCGACTCTTGTATAAGCATGGAACCTATGACTCGATCGGCGGTGAAGTTTGTGGAGCAATCGAGATCTCTCTACTCTTATTGATACGGGCAGAGCCGCACTTGCATATTTCGATCATGGTCCTGTGACCCCTCCTCCGCGCTAAGACATTTTGGCGGCATACTTTTGGACGATGGACCTTGTCGATATGCTTCCTGATGGTGTGGTGGGAGTGCCCGTTCTGTCTTGTGGTTGCATAGTTGCGCCAACCCTCGGCGCGTAGAGCTGTTGGCTGCACTTCGGATGCATAACATAGCCTGTGGCCCTGTGCCCTACAGTGGCCGGGGCTCTCCCACACCACAGCCAAACAAACCCTGGATCTTTGGAGAAGCCTGCTCAAAATTGACTTTGATCTAAGTGAGTCTTTTTCTGCTTCCCTGCGTCGATGGTTACAAGGCGATGGGAAAACTTGCAGAGGGCGCGGGAGATCTTCCTCTGCTGCACCCCCCCCTCACACAATCGACGGCGGTGGCGTCAAGTAACGAGTAAATCATCATCCGAGGATTGACCCCCACAGTACTGAAACAAAGGTGTTTCTCTTATATCCCCACATAAGATTTGCATTCCTCTTTTTTCCCGGCATTTGGGAGAGTCTAGATGCTAGCTAGATGGCCGTTTGGATTTGTCTGCATGAAAAGATTGTCTAATGCTTCAGGCTTCTTCGTGTAACGGTCCATATTGGGATTTCTCGCCTGTTTCCCAGCGGAACCTTCCATCCACACGCAAATAATCGATCGAGAAAAGGCGGGATGCCATTCCAACATCACGTGGCATGTCTAAGTTGAGATATTTGGTGTTACAGCGGCGCCCTTTTGTCTGCCGATGGCTGACGGACCAGATTTCCGGGTTGTCTCTGCCTCACTTCTTCTCTGTTTTCTCCGGTACTATTTCGCACGAGCGGCTATTTGAATTTCCTCGCCATCTCCACCTCCGGTTCCGGAGTCTCGCGGGGCATGTTGATCTCCTTACAGAAAGAAGTACCTCAGAATGTCTCGCCTTCATCAGTAGATTCGTTCGCAATTGTTGAAAGTTTTGTTCTTCTACTTCTGGAATGTAATTGACATGAAGCTGAAAATAGTTGATTGATTGCATGATAAGTTCTCAGTTGAAGTGAGTTAATTAGGGTCTTGCAATTTGATGTTCAATATTTATGGTGCTCGTCAAGTCTTCACGGCGGGAAACACTAGGATTAGATATACATGTTATGTGTTTATTATTACAAGCAATTTTCTATTAGAAAAGACCCATGTTCCACGGATTTAATGTCTTTACCAGTTAGAATCAATTCCACATCTGATTACCCCAGGCTCCCTTCTGGCTGTGGTTGCCCAATTCATTCTTCGGATTTTTTAACCTCTTGAGGTGGTCTTGTCCCATAGAACAGCATCTGGGGCGACAGTCCCATCGCTTTCAACAGGTGCACAAGAGAGAAGTCAGTCGCATCATCTGTATGTAGCTGCAGGAATGGACCCAGGATAGAAAAGTCGACTGCAAACGAGAACTCTACGATACCTACACATAGTTGTGCCCAATTAACGATTTGGAGACCGTCTATAGTCGATTCGTGTTGGCGGTACTCGATGGTACGCTTTTCATCGTCTACATCAGGGTTATTTAGCAGATTGAGGGTGTTGTAAGATAACTTTTTAGTTGTGTACTTGGGTCCAGACCATCCGACGAGGGTGAGCAGTGCTTTTCGTGCTGCAGGAGAGTCAACTAAAGCAGACGGGTCGGTACTTGGATTATTGGCTGCAAACAGTAGCTTGAGAGCGTCTTCCTTGCTCACTCCACCAAGAATCAACTTCCCAAGTTCAGAATAGGCTCGTAGAGCTCTGGACCATTTGTTGTTGAGGCGATCTTTAGGGTGGACTTCATCGATTTGGTCTTCGAATATGAAGAGGGTGCTCATCAAGTTTCTCAGAATGGTAATTGGGAACCCATTTTTTTCTTGACCTACATGGACATGTAAACCCGCTGACTGATGGCAACAGACTCTGTACGTGTTAGTAAGAACCTCGCAGACAGCTTTCACCTGCTCAAACGCTTCCGGGGTAACGTGAAACGCAGGAGAACGAACTTCGAGTCTAACCCATGTATAAGTACTATTGTCTGGGTTATCGAGACTTCCGTCTTCAGTCATGCACCAACAATCTGTACCCACATGATTGTGGTGGTCCGAACCGTTGTCCCACTTCCATTCACTACCTGCTTTGAGGTTGACTTGTATGAGGGTGTTTTCAATATGTTTAAATGCCTCTGTATTGGAAAAAGTTTCGAAGTGTTCCTTCTCGATTTCTGCAGTCAGAACTCCCGGTCCGTGTCGAGGATCAAGTGGATGTGGGTCTTTGGCTTTGGGAGTCAATACTCCCAGAAGAAGCTCAATTTCCACGCCAAAAGTAAGTGGTGGTGTAGTTTGTGTAGCCATTTTGTGATAATTTTGTGATATTCGTGGAACGTTTTGCGGGTTTTACGTTGCACAATGCTATTGTACTTTAAGTAAGATTTCTAAATCATTGTTTCCAAGTCCTGTTTTTTGAATGAGGTTCGACGCTCAAGCATCCTTCGAAAATTTCCTTGTTTTTGTTTTACGACGGACAAGGAATGATTTAGTGCAATGTTGGTTGACAAATCTTGTTTTGTCGATAACTTTGCCACATTGTTAGTGCATCGCGCGGAAACGGAAAATTATGCAAGAAGGTTTACGTTCAATTTTAAATTGGAATTTTTATTCATCATGCGATATTAGTATTTTGACTTCCCCATTTTTCATCCAGAAATGCTACACGAATCAGGTTTTATCTAGGTGTTCTGAAGATTGCCCTGGGAGGATGAACATAAGGCTTCTTGGTGCTATAGAACATCGCCTGTGGAGACAAACCAATTGCTGTCAACACTTTGACCACTGTGAACTCCTCTGGCAGGTCATCGACATGCAGCAACAAGAAAGGTTTCAGAGCAGATAGACTCGCTCTGTGAGCAAAGTCAACCAGACCTACACACAGTTTCATCCAGTTATAGACCCGATCGGGGTCTAATGTGGACTCATGCTGCCTGAATTCGATGGTCTTTTTCGGATCTTGGGGAGTATTCTCCAGATTTTGAAAGTTGTATGCCCCACGCTCGAATAGAAAGCTTTTGTAGAGTTTCTCGAACTCTTCTGAATTTGTCAACAATAGCTCGACTGTCTGTTTCGGAGTTGCACCGGTCGCCTTCGCGTCTGCTCCGAAAACGGACGTCCGGAAACTTTCACAGAATTTATTTTCCATCCGCCAGGGTGGATGAATTGTTTCTATCGCTGGTTCAAATGTCCAAAGCGTGGCTAACATCTTATGGATAGCCGACTTATCGAAGCCTACGGACTCATTGCCAACATGGACATGCAGGCCGGCAGATTCAGGAGTGATGATGCGGTAATTATTAGTTAAGACCTCGATCACGGCTTTCACCTGCTGGCACGCTTGCTCACTGAAATAGAGTGGCGGCGACACGATTTCAACTCTGACGAAATCGTAAGGTTCAAGGTTCTTCGGATCCTGAATGGTTGAATCGTCTTTCACTTCCCATTTTTCGAGGCGGGTCCCCGTGACAATGGCGCGGTAAGCTTGGACACCTGCTGAATTGAGTGAGTCTGCTAGGCGGTTTCTCGCAGCCCCTGCACCTGTTTCGGTGTATACCATCCAGTCATCCGACGAACTCGATCTAGCCTCTGGACCGGTGATGCCGTAAACCTGACGTGGATCGTTCTCGTGGGGATCCTCGTCTTCAGATTCCAATGTTGCCAGGAGGAATTCAAATTCCACACCAAAAGTAAGTCGGGGCAACGATGCATACATTTTTGTCGTTGTAGATGAGAATTGGGGTTTAACGTAAATAAACAATGGGTGTTGGAACTTTTATATAATGGCATTGTATACTGTTTTTTTTTGTTTGTGATTATCCTTTGTCGGTTTCTTGTAAAGAACAACCAGTTAGACTGTTTGAGGACACCCCAAGCCTCAGTGACTGTCCATAATGACAAGAAATCGCAATACTCTTCCCAATGGGACGTAAATGGCCACCCGTGGCATTTATCATCGTTTCGGGCTTACAAAGTCTTTTGCTATTTCTGCGTGTGACTTTCTTGGAATACCAGGGCCTCTGTTGTACTTTTGCTTCCACGTCCCGGAAGCCCTTCTCAACTTTGCAACCTTTAATTTCGCACTTGGCAGAAGAATTGGTAAATCATACTCTTAATTACTCTAACACCCCTCCCTCGCAATTCCACTTATCTTGAATATCAACATACATCAAACGGACCCATAATCCCTAACATCATACAACATCCCCAGCTCAGCCTTCTCTCCATTCCTCTTCACATCCCCAATAAACTTCTCATAAAAACCAGCTTGCTGTGGCAATTCCAAAGCCCGCAGCACCTCCCCAAGCTTAAATCGCTTCGGCTCATGTTTCTTCATATCGCTGAGCAGAAACCGATGCAAGTAATTCGTATCGATGGTATCGGAGAATTCCAATATGCCTACGCATAGTGTGATCCACTAAGAGGGATGGTTAACAACCAGCTCTTCAAGAAATGTTTCGATCTTAGAAAGAAGGGGTACAGGAAATCAAAGGCTGCGTTGAAAAAGAACTTACATTGCTCACACGCTCAGGATCAAGCGTAGCCTCGTGCTCCCTGAATCTCACCGTCTTGCTTCCCTCCCCAATCCGATAGCATCCCTTCTTAAGCCTGTTACTCCGCTTATCTCTAACAGAACTAGCCCAGTTAAGGAAACCAGCCAACTCACAAACCACATCTTCAGATTCGTGAGACTGCCCCCTCTCTACCGGCACGCCTTCAGCTAGGACTTCCAGGCCACCAAATGCTGTCTTATCCGGGCCGTGTGATTTCTCGGGAAGTCCGATGACGTCCGAGTGGCCGTAGAGGGAAGGGTATTGGGTGATGTCTGTCCGGCGGCGATCGGGGTGGATGGTGTCAAGTTGTGACTCAAAGGTCCAGACGGTAGCGATGAAGCTCTGGATCGCTGCGGTGGAGAAACCCTTGTTAGGATTTCCGACATGAACTTGAAGGCCGCATGAATGGTTGGTGTTGATGCGGTAGGTGTTAGCTAGAGTGGCGCAGACGTATTTGACTGCTTGTAGTGCTGCTTGGCTGAAGTGATGTTAGAATCGTTTTGAATTGTGGGAAGGGGGACAAACCTGAAGTAGTAGGGCGGACTTTGAATCTTGATCTGATGATAGTCGTAATTTTGATCCGGTGCCTTCAGCGTCTGATTCCTATCGACAATCCAAGCTCTCTTTTCATTCGGCGACCACTTATCATCCACATTCTTGCCCACCTCGGCAGTTATCTTCGCTTTCTCCAATGTTGCTGCCACATGATGTCTGACATTCTCCGCAAGGTCAGTGCCAGGTGCAAGGCTCAAGTCATAAATACTTCTGGAGTCCCCAGGATCAGGATCTGGTTCGTAGGTCCTTTTACCGCTGTCGTCCCATTCGGGGTCCAATCTGACTTCCTTGGCGGAAGCAAGGAGAAAGTCGATCTCGATGCTAAAGGTCAAACGAGGCTTTAGTTCGTATGATGAATCCTCAAGAAACGCCTTGAGAGGGCGAGTGAGTGGGTCTGCCATTTCTGGGGTAAGTGGTGGGAAAATGCTTAGCTGCAACTGGATCGACGCTCCAGGGGAACATTATATAGGCCAGCAGAAACCTACGGGGATTCACTAAGAAGATGAGTACTGTTGGGATGAAATTCAATATACTTTGTAATTAGCCTCCTGAAACGAGCCCCTCTGGTTCTACTTCACCATAAAGAAGTTTTCTAGTGCCGTTGTTTCAGATTTTCAAAGGTCTTCTAGCTCCAGGAGAAGAATTTGGAGAGCAAGCTAGATATGAAAGATGTTAGATTAACTACTCATTTGCCTTTCAAGTATGCATGAAATTATAGTCACAAGACTGAAACCAAAATATGAATGAAATAATAATTGAACAAACGAAAGTAAAATAAAATACCTACCAAAGACTTACCAAGACTTACCACCCTCAATACGTCTCTCCCAAATCATCATTCCCAACGTCAGTCCTAGTCCTGGGACTACGACTCCTAGACCGCTTCCCCCTCTGCACCCTCTCACCCCCTTCAAAGGGATTCTCAACGCCCCCATCTCCCCCACCAATAACCTCATTCCAATGCCTACCAATATCCCTCGCCGTGTCATTAAGCTCCCATCTACGCCTCCGATCATCAGTAACGACCTCCAGTTCCGCCTCTTCAAAACGCGGTTCCACCTCCGAAGACCTGAAGAATCTCACCGTCTCGGTCTCGCTTCCAGAATCAGAAATGGACGTCTCCACCATCGCAGCGAGCAGATGGGCTTCTTCTTCCGGGGAGCCGAGATCAAGCTCATCTGCCATGGCTGCAGCTAGTAGGTCTGTCATGGAATCCTGAGTTGGTGTCTCCGGTTTGGGAATGTTGAGTCCTTCTATCTGCAGTGCAGCAGCGACGTCCGGGTTGATCGTAGGCTCGAATCCGAAGTCTGAGATATCATCATCTTCTTCGAATTCGTCTGCTATTGCAGCGGCGAGCTGATCTTCGATTGACTGCTGGTCTTCATTCACCGGACTGAAAAGAGCCATCGTTTCTGCCATTGCGGCTTCCAGCGCGGCTTCAGTGGCTGCTGCTTGCTCTAGGCTTATTACTATAGCTATCTCGCTGCTGTTGGAATCTGGATTTGGCCTTCGGTGAAGCGGTTGCTCTAGTTTAACAGGCGAGAGTGAGCGGTTCTCACCACGTCCCCTTCAGCTTTCTGAGTCGTGAGATGAGTTCTTTTCTCCATCATGATTTGTTTCGGACGGACCATCTCCCTTATCACCCTCAGTCTTAGTTGGATCTGGGCTGTCACTAGCACACTGGGCGGGATCTGATGCTTCACTTTCCTCTTCGTCATTACCAGTGGCATCTTCAGCGGCTTCATCGTCCTCGTCTTCGTCATCGTAGAACATGGACGGCGACGGTGTTTTGACTGAAGTGGTACTGCCACTAATCGGAGTTGGCGGAGGTAGAGTCGCATCCGTGTCCTTGTTATCATCTAAGATCGAGTTGTGGGCAGGCCACAAGGTGGAATCCGCTCGATCAAATGTATAGTACTCAGGGCTAGGGTGCTTCAAGAATGCTCTTACTTTGGTAACCACGTGAAGGGCATCCCAGGTCTCTCGAAGCGCCACTTGCAACCCCAACCGACCAGCAACAGGATCTTTGGGTGGGTTTGCCTCGTAGTCCCACATCTCGGTCTCCTCTGACTCTCTGTATAAGGCATCAACGACCTTGAGGTTATAGATTCCTCGCTTCCGGTAGTAGAGAGCTGGACCCCATCGCTTCAGAGCTCGTAGCAGGTGAATGACGGTAAAGTCTCTGTCCGCCAAAGCTGGGCCATGCTCTCTTTTCCTTCTTCTATCAAGACCGTCGCCCCTCTTTTCCCAGGTCTCAAGGTTAATCACGTTCAGAAGTTCGTGAACAGAGGAGGCCGAAGCATTGGTGGAGAAGTCTATTATGGATACCACTGTTTTCAACCAATTTAGTACGGCAGTTGCCTCAACACACCCCTCGTGCTGTCTAAATTCGATAGTGGGCCTATCTGACCTCCCCAGCGCCAATCTTTCAACTGAAGCGAAATTATAAGCCATCCATTTTGAAGTGGACAAAGCGTTCTGCATGTAACGGAAGAGTTCCACAGGGTCTTCCGAAGTGAGACATCTTACAATGCCATGAATCGCCGTTGGCCTGACTTTGTGGGCCGGTCTGCGCCTCGCTTCGAAACGAGAATGCTCTCGCAAGGACCCAATATATTCATTATCGGCTTGTCTGTGAGGGGGATGTAATGTGTTTAATTGCGGCGTGAAAGCGAACAGGAAACTAACAAGCTTCCGCAAAGTGTTGAACGTGAACCCTCGCTCGCCATTGCCGATATGAACATGTAACCCGGTAGTTTCATTGACGTTTATGACATACTTGCTTGTCATTAAAGCAAGGACGTCTTCGACAGCCTTCATGGAATCGGGACAGAAGTAGTACGCTGGAGACACGAGCTCTACGCCGGCGAATTCGTAGCCAAAGGACGTTTCTGGTGATTTGATGCTGGAATCATCTATGACAGACCATTCATTGCTGCTACTGTAGTGCAGGTCACTGTTAACAGAATAGCCTGCATTCCTTAGGGTGTTCTTGATGTGTCGATATATAGCAAACTTGACAGCTTCTTTGTCAAGTTCCTCCTCTTCTACCTCAAAGCCCCCACCATAATATATTTCTTGGGCTGCTTTTGCATCCTCCTTGTCTGCCGTAATAGGCTTGAATTCGACGACTCGTCTGTCAGAAGGATATGGGTTGGTGGTTGCTGTCGGGACATACGCCAAAGCAAATTCGAACTCGAGGCCAAAAGTCAATGCTTGGAAATTTTCCGACATGCTTTATTCAAGGTGTGTATGTGTATAAGTATAGTGGAATAATGTATGGGCCAGCCAATAAAATGTAAGTAATGCTTCGTAACTAGGTGTATTCTTGAAAGATTCGCAAAATATTTCTCAAATGGATGTCACTGGAATTTGGAGGTACTTATAGAACAGATATGACTTCATTGTTCCACATTGACAAGGCGACTTCTAAGGGCGTACATTCTAATGAAATAATTGAAAGAACGAATACAATGTTTTGAAAGAGAGCAGATGTTGGTTGGCGTCTTTGATTGCTTTGTTGTACGGCTAACTTTATCGTCAATACACAAGGAAAGTTGATAGCGACCTCAATCGAGGGCAATCTTTTATTGGCATAATTCAGGCGGTATGATTTCATGATGACAAGAAGTATTGATAACCGTATCTGGCGCTGGACACGAAAACCGGCACCGATCATTGTTCCACGCGACCTGGTCCTTTCAAAATGAGTGCCGCTTTTTCTATCCACTACTAGAGTTTGTATTTTGAATGAAGGGTCGGGTGATAGTGTCGGCATTGAACCACTGTTGAGAGCGAGGAGACGCCAGTGCTAGATCTGAATAGGTACGGAAGATGATATCGATGGTGGGTGTAACGGGGAACCTCCCGAAGACAAGGTCCATTAGCGTGGGTCTTTCTTTGAGAGGAAAGAGCGCGTACTCCTTTGGTAGACATGCTTTCCTACTGTCTGCACCACCATCACTCCACTTGAGGAAGGAACTTCTTCCGCACACACCAAGCATTGGGACCCGGGCTTTTGTATGCAATGTATTTACTGTCTAAGCACCTGTTCCTAGGGTGGTATGTAACGGTTCCTCTCCATATCCCATCCGTGCCTAATGCTTAATCGTCATTCATCCTCTCGTAATTATCTGCCACTCCTTCGTAGCAGTTCCACTTCATGCAGTTAAAATCCATGATACCATTCGTCATGATGTAAGACGCGCAAATGTACGAGCCGCAACACCAATGCTAAGAAAAACGCGCTCAAAACAAAAACATATTATGCACAACCATCGATGGAGCCCAGTTCAACTTCTCCGACGTGAGCCAAGAACCAACCCGAAATGAAGCTTAGATCATCAGACCGAAAGCTGCGACAGCACCAGCAGCGAAGATGCCAGTTCCAAGTTCTCGGGAGATAGCCATAGTTGGAGCAGCGGCTGCTGAGGACGAGCTGGAAGCGGCGGCGGTACCTGAGCTGGCGGCAGCATTCGTGGTGGTTGGACTGGGGCTACCGGAAGAGGACGAGCTGCTGCTGCTGGATGGGGGAGTGTATTTGGCCGGGTCGAGCTTTCCGCAGTTTGCTTGCTCAGCTTGGTCGCACGCCTTTTGCGCATTCGCATTGCCCGCGTTGTTGGTCTTGCACTGGGTGTGAAGCTCTTCGCAGAGGAAGGTTGGCACGGTGTTGATGTAGTACTGGAGGCCGGGAGCAGTGCCGTTTGTGCAAGTGCAGTTGATAACCAGGGAAGGCTGCGATTGGTCATTAGCATGTGCTCGAAATCAATAGAAGGAACCTGTGTTCAGAGCGAGGGATACACACAGCATCACAGAGATTTTGAGCAGTCAGTTGCGCGCTACCACAGAGTTCGGGGCAGGCATTCTGTTGAGCGGTGCACCATTGAGCTTATGGAATGTCAGTCAATGTATCTATGGATGAGCGTGATCTTCGCAGATAAACCTACCTCTCGTAGTCAGAGGGATCTGGGGGATATCGACTTGGGTGGTGCTGTTTTGCGCAGTTGTGAAGCCGGCAAGGAGCGCGACAGCAACGACTGACTTGGCAAACATGCTGGGTGAGATGCGAGATGCGAGATGCGAGATGCGAGATGCGAGATGCGAGATTTGGAGAGAAGCTGGGGTTTATGGGTTGTAATCGGGATGAGAAGGGAAGAGAGTCAAGAGACAGTCAATTGATGCTTTTGTTTTGAAGACGGAGACGGAGATGGAGATGGAACGAGTGTTGTTGAGGAAGGGACAAAAAGCGAAGGTTGGGAACTAAGAGAACTTGAGGAAGCTGCAGGTGCTGCGTTGTGTTGCAGGTGTGGCTGGGACCAGGGCTGGTTAAAAAGGCATCGCCAGACGCCAGAGGGACACCGCCCTGGCCAAGTGAATAGTGAGAATGAGAATGAGAATGGTGTTCTCGCATTAAACAAGGAAGGTGGGGACTCTTAGTGCGTGGCAGAAAAATAACCTTGTTCAACATCGTGCGACCAGCCAATCATCGTGCCCCATCCAAGACTAGTCCTGCGTGCACCCTTCGTCGTGGTGACAGCTCGATGGCTCCGTTCTCGTACCTTGCTTTTCCGCCCACGAATTCCTCACTGTCACTCTCACTCTCACTCTCACTCTCACTCTCACTCTTCACTTCGCACGATTATTCTCATCAATCTCTCACCTCTAGCTCAACACTCACTTCCACCCTCGCCGGCGCAATATCGTTTGGTGGCGCTAGGAAGCTCCTGTAATATCCGTGCCTGGTAAATTTACTTCGCGATAAATTGCCATGGGATGGGTGCTTCTTATCACACTGGCGTGGCCTGTGGGTTTGAGGTTAGGTTAGCCCACCCGGCCATTACGGATATCAGCATGCACCAACGGGAACAAGCGCGCCAACGCCACCAGCAACATCGCGTTTGGTGGCCTGTCTTGTCGAGAGACTCTTGTGGAGATGGGCTCTTTTTCTTTTCTTCTGTGGTAACATCAACAACTAGTGCATCCGGCCAGCAAGACTCGTCTCCTCAATAGCTTTCTTGGCAAATATTTGGTCCTCAGCCAAGCATAACCATACGGCGAAAGACGCACTACTGGAAGGCAACACGAGCAGCCGTACATGCCGAGCAGAAGAGTACTTGAAAGACTCGAGCCGGACTTGCTTTTATCCAGTTCCCCAGACGCTGAAGTAAAAGTGAAACTTCCAGAGTCTCATTCTTTCATCCAACTTTCAAGCTCCAACTTGAAAACATTCTCAGTCCCTGTGAAAGTCGGTAGATCTTCTTTCTCTCCCATCTGACACTTCAACTCTGTCCCCGCATCCGATTGGCCAATTGCTGCATCGAGGGGAGCGGACGCCAAGGCTTTCTCACGTGCAAGGCATGTGATGAACGCTTCTTGTCGATCTGCTCGAACGCAGCCGCAGCATCATTACCACCGGATGGTTATTGCCGTCGACCACTCAGATCTTGAGAATGGCCGCAAGGCTCCACAAATCGATGCCCTCAACTAGGAACTCTCGAAGGGAGGCAAGTAGCAAGGCTCTCACCGCAATGTACATGTCATCTTTTTATTTACCTTTTCTGTGCCTGCTACTCTCTTTGCATCTTTATGCCTTGCAATTTTTGGATCTTGGATAGACCATGGCAGCCGAGAAATCTTCTGTCGCTGCTGTAGGGCCTATAGACTCTTCCTCTCCAGCAGAAGTGGGGGGCTCTCATCAGGCACAGGGCTCAAGAGAGAGCCCTACAGGCGCTACGGAATATTTTGCTCAACTCAGAGGTCAACACTTTTCAAGGAAATGCTGGAAGCTGGTCACTTGGACTCCCAAACGATGTAGATGGGATCCAGAGGACCCTCCCAAGTTTAGCATGGGCTTGAATTTGCTCTTTGGATTTGTAAGTTGAAAGTATTCTATGGATCTTATCCTAGGCTCTCGAATCCATTTTATTCTCGAAGACCAACTATTTCATGATAGACTTCAAAGACTGACTTACTAGGCTGGTACATTTACCGTGGCAAACCTTTACTACAATCACCCAATCTTGAATATTTTGGCGGTCGAATTCAATATAACGAACGAGAGGGCCTCTCTGGTACCCACATTGATGCAAGCTGGTTATGCCGCAGGTCTGTTATTCCTGTGTCCGCTCGGTGATATTTTCCGCCGCCGAGCATTTGTTCTCATCCTCGTCTTTTTCACTGCAACAATTGTAAGCGAACCCCTTTCTCCACAAACTCTCCTACTCACAAGCAACAGTGGCTGGGTCTCTGCATCACAACCTCATTCCCCGTTTTTCTAGCCTTATCATTCGTCACAGCAGTCTCGACTGTAACCCCGCAACTGATGCTTCCCCTCGTGGGCGACCTTGCTCCACCACATCGACGCGCCACTGCTCTCTCGATTGTTGTCTCTGGCCTGCTACTCGGGATGCTGATTGCTCGTCTCCTATCTGGAATCCTAACACAATATACATCCTGGCGAAGCATTTACTGGTTCTCCTTCGGCACGCAATACCTCATCCTGATCCTCCTTTTCTTCTTCATGCCCGACTATCCCAGCACCAATCCAGGCGGACTTAACTACTTTAGTATGCTTTACTCGATCTTGAAGATGCTGTTCAAGCATCCAGTCTTAGTACAGGCATGCCTCGTCGGCTTCATGGTTTCAAGCACCTTCACAAGTTTCTGGACAACGCTCACCTTTCTCCTCTCATCCCCACCCTACTCCTACAGCCCCGTCACAATCGGGCTATTCGCACTTGTCGGTATTGGCGCCATGTGCTTTGGACCATTCTACTGTACCTATGCCCTCTAACTGTCCCATGTCCATCTCCCAAAAGCTAACAATACCTCCAGCAAAAGCAATAATTGACCGCTTCGTGCCCCTCTTCTCCGTAATACTGGGCCTTACCTACTGTCTCACTGGTGTGATCCTTGGCACCTTCTTGGGCCCATTCACCGTTGCAGGTCCCATCATTCAAGCCTTCGCCATCGATCTCGGTCTCCAAACTAGCCAAATCGCAAATCGCTCAGCAATATACGGCATCGAGCCCAAAGCAAGGAATAGAGTTAATACTGCTTATATGGTAAGTGTCTTCTGCGGACAGCTTGCTGGTACTGCGATAGGAAATAGATTGTATGCGATAGGAGGGTGGAGGGCCAGCGGAGGCTGTAGCATTGGGTTCGTGGGTGCTGCGTTGCTAATTTGTGCCACGAGGGGGCCGTGGGAAAAGGGATGGGTGGGTTGGAAAGGGGGATGGAATGTTAGGAGGAGGGATTTGAGTGAGAAAGGGAGGAAAGAAGAACCTGCTGTGGAGCAGGTATTGGAGGAGGTGAGTGCGGAAGAGGGACAGACTAGTTCCGGGAGTGAAGACGAGAAGCGGAGAGAGGAGAGTAAGGAGACACTTGGGAACGAAAGTGAAAAGTCGGAGGAAGCTGGAGTGAGAGCGAAAGACCAGAGTTGAAGGAAAGAGGGAACACTCGACGGGCTTCCTTCGCTTTCCTCGGACAAAAATGTCCCAATTCTTTTCGGCAAATAGAAACCGAAGATTCGGACGGCTACAAGGATGGTGATTGCAGAAGAAAACCGTCTTTTGTGTAACTTCCTACGGCAAGTCGCAGACCTCGGGACTCACCACTGAGCGGGTTTCGGGATTTCAAGAACACGAAAGTCTCGCGGCAGAGTACAAGAGAAGAACTGAAACTGGTCAGAGAAACGAGTCATCAGACAAAGACAACAAGACATGCCGAATCCCGAGAACTGTCCTGAGTTTCAACAGGTCGCAGTCAGCAGTACTTATGTAACTACAATTGAGTAATGGCAAAGTGGCGTCCTTAGCACAGTAGACCTGTGTTACATTTAGCATCAATTTTAGACACAATGATGAGAATGAAAGATTTCCCGAAAATCTCAGTCTCATTCTCAAAATAGAATGCGAATTGTCTCTCAATCAGATGAAACATACTGCAATTAGTCTTGCCGAACTCGCCTCATAGCTCTTTGTAATTCAAGAGAATAGAAATTTTAATATATCACAAGAAGCGTCTATCTCCCAATCAGAGAAGCTGCATTACAAGTTCTCCTCTCCTAGAGGCGTTCATCTCTTACAAGCCTTCACCAAGTCCCAAATCCTTCCAATCAAATTACACGAATTAATCATCTGAGCATCTTGCCCCTCCCACCTGCCAGATCTGATAGGCGGCATCTAATCGCCAAGTGCGCCCTAGCGTAACAAGCTTTCGGCTTCCAGAACAAATAATTCAGCGAATACGCCGTCAGCCAATGAGACCCCTGGATCCGCGCACCTGCAACGAATTACATCCTTCATAAATGTTGCTTACCATCCGAAGCTCTCTCGAATTCTGTTACAACCCGCATAAAGGCTTGGTATTTATAAAAGAGGTCCTTCGCCATGGAGCTCGATAGCAATAGCAAGAGCACACGGCATCAAAGATTAGAAAGAGAAGGAGAAAACGGAAGCATACCACCAAATACCTTCGAACACCCCACCTCGAATCCTCGACCAAAAGTACGCAGAAGACGCCCCGATCCCCCTCCTCCACCCTCACCACTAAAAGCCATGTCCCTCGTCGGTCTCAAAAACCTCTTCTTCCACCAAACCCGCACGCCCATCCCGCGCTCCTCATCCTCAAAACAACCCCCCTTCTCCTCCTCCTCCGCGCCAGCCTCTCTCAACTGGTCAAATATCTCCTCGGAGCCACTGCTCCATCACTCCTCCCCCTCTTCAGACAACGGTGACCTGGAATCCCAACCTAGCATTGACTCCAAGACCGAGAAGGCGAATTCGAAAAGGGGGTTTAGGATCGATGCAAGGGTTATTAGTGATGCAACGATTGGGCTGAGTGATGGGTTGACGGTGCCATTTGCGTTGACGGCTGGGTTGAGCGCGTTAGGGAATACGAAGGTGGTTATTTATGGGGGGTTTGCGGAGTTGATTGCGGGGGCGATATCGATGGGTTTGGGGGGGTATTTGGGTGCGAAATCTGAGGCGTGAGTTCCCTTTCACTCTTTCCAATTTCCTTCAGTAAGTGAGGAACGAAAGCTAATAAGAAAAAGAGCATCCTACCAAGCCCAAAAATCCGAAACAGAAGAGCTCATCGCTACAAATCCGCAGACGGTAATCTCAGATATAGTCGAGGTCTTCGAGCCCTACGATCTCCCGAAAGACACGCTGGATAACCTAGCACGGCATCTGGCAGTGAGTCCCAAGCTCGTGGACTTCGTGATGCAGTTCCAGCATTGTGAGTCGGAGCCTGCTTCCAGTCGGGCGTTTACGTCTGCGCTTACGATTGCGATGGCGTATTTCATGGGTGGATTGCTGCCGCTTATACCGTATTTCTTCGTGGGCAGTGAACAGGTGTTTGAGGGATTGTATATATCGATTGGTGTTATGGTGCTAGCGCTTTTCGCTTTTGGGTACGTGAAGACGTGTGTGGTTGTTGGCTGGGAGGGAGGACGGTGTATACGCGCTGGATGCTTTGGAGGTGTACAGATGGTTGTTGTTGGAAGTGCGGCAGCAGGCGCAGCCATGGGTCTGGTGAGGTTATTTAATGAGGAGGGTGTATGATGATGATTGATGATTTGAACGATGGTTTGATTTGGGCGTTGGATATATGGAAAATGGTTCAGCATCTAAGGGGCGTTTGGGATGCTCTCGTATATCGATTGAGCTTGCTTGCATTTGACTGATTAGGTGTGATCTGAAGTTAGAAATTCATGAAGTTTCTGCTCTTTCAGATGGCCTGCCATAAAGGTGAAATGTTTTGAAATGAGTTGTGAGAGAAGCAACTTCCGGAAATGAGCTTTGCCAATTTTCTTCCATCAAGGGATAGCTTCGAAGACCTAACTCTTCCGGAAATCCGAGTAACAAAACGCCTGTTGCATATGTAAAGGTAGAGTAGAAAACATGGTTGTTAATTATGTATAGCTCGGCGTTCTCTGCACTGGAATCGTCTTCGAAGTTGGGGCTTTTTGAATTCTTACTTACACCGGAACCTCGACATAAGAATTTGTTACGAGCGAGTTGCAACATGCAACAAAAGTGCGATTGCCATATTGGGACCGATCCACGTAACGATTGGTTCGGGGGCCGTAGATTTGTTTCCTGGAGATTCGAGTGGTAGATTTTATCTTTGTTGAGGGAAGATGAAGGAAGGGGTGGAGGGAAGAGCTGTGTTGGGTTGAGGGTTGAAGAATTTGTTCGGTTTTTGCAAAAATGAGGGAATAGGCTGAGTTGGGAAGAAGTTCGGTTTTACCTCTAGCACTGATAATGTTCGGATGTATACGTGACATTTGGAGAGCTTAGGCAAGCTATGCTTTTCAAACGTATTTATTGTATGAGTAATTTTTACCATTAGAGGCCTCCATTCTATTGCCGCTTGATGCGTGTTACCACAAACTCCGTACTCCCTTCATTATATTCATCTCAAGAATCCCAAATCGGCCCAAAAGCAGGAACGCCCCGACTCTCCATCTCATAAACCAGATGCTTCGTCAACGCCTTATTACTAACGCAAAAAATCGCCTCCCCCCGCTCTTCCATGTACAAATCATACGCCAACCTAACCAAATCCTTCCTTCCCACCGCATGTGTGTCAATTACCATAGCCTGCGGATCAACCTCTAACACTTTATCACATATATCATCGCCAAATGTATGTCTCGGCTCCGGCGCGCTCCATAAAACCCTGCATTTCGTAGCGGGGATATTCATCATCGTGCCTAGACAGGGTCCGATGCCAGAGCCCGTGGTAACGATAATGACTTTGCGGAATAGCTGCGCCATGCACAGAACGCCGACAGTGGGTATACCGCGCGTATAGTAGAATTTCTTGGGGTTGTTAATAGCTCTACGCGTCCAATCGCCTGCATTCGAGACGATGAGCGAGCCGCCGTTGCCTCCTTTCTCTGGGATGCAGGCGAACGAATGCCATTCTTTCAAAGGAGCGTCCGCGATGCGGTAGACGACGCAGTTGGAGACTTTCTCGTTCAAATGTAACCGGATGGCATGAACGCCGACTCCCAGGCGTTCTGGCTGGATCTTTAGGCGCCGCAGACGCATCCAGGGGAGAGCAACGTGGAAACATGATGCTATGAGAAGCCAGAATGCGGGTAGTTTTGTGAGTTGTGCTCCTGGTGATGAGGGGCCTGCTTGGTGGCCTAAAGCGCGAGTAAAGAGCCATAGTTCGGGCCAGAAGAGTCCCAGAACGATCCAGCCTCCGAAACGGTGGACAACTTCGAAGGTGTTGTGTCTCCAGGCCCGGAGACGGGGGTAGGCTGTTATTAGGATAGCCCATAAGATGCACATCACGGTAAATGTGCACATCATGATCAGGGGATCTGCTATTCGAATAGTGATGAATTCCCATGTAAGGATGTATGAGAGCAGGGAGAACCACAGAACAGAGCAGATTGCTGCACCACTGTGAAGTCCGCCATATTCGTACATCTTGGCTACCGATCTCCGGAGTCGAAGTGGTGCCGCGAATGGAACGAACCAGCAGAGTCTGAATAGTAGATTGATGACATAGTCCTGCCGAATCAAGACCGCCACAAATAGATTGAGAGCAAATGCGGTGGAAATGTCAACCAGAAGGGGCGAGTATTTCGACCGCCGCTTCATTGTGACGATGCGATGGCCTTGCCATATGTTGATAATGAAGACAGCCAGGAATATCCGCCGATATACTCCAAATACTGTATATCTAGCAAATCGGAGGAACGGCCCTCTTGGAGGCAAGGGACGAATCGAAGCCACTAGGTCCTCTTGCAAGGGATCTGAAGAGGAGGCCTTTGTATCTGAGTATTCCGAGTCTTCAAGGAATGGCTCGAACTCGTCCGTCTCATCCATTTTGTTGTAGGGGCCCATTTCCAACTCTCTTTGCGCCATGGTCCTTGTTTGTTCGTCTGGACCCCCCGTTCTTGATCTGTGTCCGGGGCTGATCCAACCACTGGTAGCCCTTTGGTAGGTCAATCTCGCGCGTTCAAGGTTTAGGGATGATATTCTGTTCGAGACTTCGATTCAACGGTCTAGGAAGCGGAAGGGAGTATGCCCTGATTCGTAAGAAGGCATCGACCAAGCGTTTTCCAGAGCTGAGGGTGCGCTGCCATCACAATCTTCCAAATGCTTCCAAGCCTCTCACGGACAGCCAGCGTGCCTTTCCAAGCCCATCTCCGTGCCAGAGTAGTGTAGATATCAAAAGTGAAAGACTAGAAAACGAGAGACAAGAAGGAGAGAAATAATGAGCTGACTTACATTGGGATTTGTATGTGTTGGTCGCCATTATGGGCCCCTGGAAAAAGAAAGTGGAGGTCTTAGCATGGGCGCTACAGAAGCCTCAAATCCATTTTAGGCCTCGATCTCGTGTCTGCAGGGGCGGGTAGCCCCCTGCTCAGCCGCACAAGGGAACTTGCCCCCTCAATCGACGGAAGCAGACCACTAGGGTCCCCTTGGAAAATATTGATCTGAAGATGCACGCCACAATATATTCAGAAGGCGGGCACTGGAAGTTTCGAAGTATCCTTGAGACGTTTTCCCAGCCAGTTTTGGTCTAGTATGGCGATGGCAATGAAAGGCCACTTTCATCTGCTTCGTATCTTCTTATCGCGGTCGGCTCGAGGGTGAGACATTATAATAGCTGCATAGGCGTGCATAAAACAATTATCTTTCCATTTCTGTTCTGTCGGGGAGGCGAAGTCCTAAAACTTTTGAAGTCGAACGAATTTGGACGATCGGTCGACGCGGTTGCTTCCTTCCTGAACTCTCTACTCCACTTTGCGCCGTCTCCTAGTCCGAGATCATGTCAGCTTCGCCGTTTTGTAACGCACTTCATCCAGTCTTTTCACAAACTCACCGCGAAACCGCAATCACACTCGCGACCAGGTAAAGAGACATATTCGACTCTATTCAAGTATCAGAAGAATGGTCCTGAAAGTTCAGCATGGCTTCAAGATCTCAGCTGCCTTTCAAAGCGCTGCATCTCTACACAGCACCGCTCTCTGGATGCAGTGCCCGGATCAGAATCACGGCGAACTTGAAATCAATACCCTTGATTTATCACAATGTTTCCATTGCCAATGCTCAGCAAACAACATCTTCCTACCTATCCATCAACCCCAACGCAAGTGTGCCATCTCTAGTCATCGAGCCGTTAGATACACCCGCGGGAAATCATACAATTACACAATCCCCGGCCATCTTCGACTTCCTCGAGTCCCATTTCCCCACTCCGCCTCTTCTCCCCAGCGTGGAGAAGGCCAAAGAAAGATCTCGGGCTTTGGAGTTTGCAAGCCTAGTGGCGTGCGATATTCAACCTCCTCAAAATAGCAGAATTCGGAAGAAAATCAACGAGATGTTCGGAGGTGACGGAGAAGCTTGGGCTAGATATGTCTATGAGAGGGGATTTGGAGTTTATGAAACTTTGCTCAATAAGACAAGGCAGGAACGTCTTGGACAGAGTTCAGAGAAAGAGGACCTCTTTAGTATTGGTGAAGAGGCCACCCTTGCAGATGTATTCTTGGTCCCAGCGGCTCAGGGCGCAATGAGAATCGGGATCGAATTGGAGATATGGCCATTACTTAATGGTGTGGTAGAAAAGTGCTGGAAGTTGGAGGCATTTCGTACAGGCGGGCTTGGGGGCCATGGGAGACTGAGACCATAAGTACGTAGTCTCGCTCCTCTCGTTATCCAGTGCGTTTTCGAACTTAGCGACGTATTGGAACTAAATTATCGATACAGTTGTTATTTACTTTAAAAGGAGTATTGACGGCATGAAATGGGCGGAATCTGTCATTATAATATAGCAGCTCGGGATATGGTCAGTATTTCTAAGAAAATACATCGAAAGTCCCCCGTTGTGGCTAAATCAAGGCTTCTCTGAACAATCAAACGGAACGTTAAATAACTTCAAAGCATCGGTACGCATCTTCAACCCTGAATTTAACTACCTGATCTACACTCTACCTGGCGAAAACCCGAACTCTAATAGCCAAGCACCTGAATCACCATCGTTTTGCCCATGGACTCTTCACACCCAGAGAACCAGCAATATCACCAAGAAACTCATCTGAAACGTATAGCTCGCTACTCTTCATCAAAGCCGGCCGACCTGTCTTCCCGATGATTTGCTGCACCAAGTTCCAAAGATTGACAAGACGTGTCAAGCCGCCATCTACGTCCTTGAGACCCTCGCCGATGAATCTAGCATCTTTAAGTACCCATATAAACGCACCAAGTTCTACCAACTTTACCCTCCCCGCTTCCCCGTTTCCGACACTCCGCAATCTCGACATGGCTGCGGCCATATCCGCCTCATTGTAGACCTGATCCTCCCCCACCCATAAGTCACCAACAACAACAAACCAATCCTGAATATTAAGACAATCCGGGAAACACAAGCGGTTTTTGACTAGATAGTGTTCGTTTTGACGCTTCACAAAATAGAAGCATACTTCCTGGACCCGATTCACTATCTCGCGGAGTAGTGCCAATTGGACCTTCTCTGGAAAGAATACCTAGTCGAGGGAGGCGGACTTGTACCCCTCTAACCTGCTCATTCGGTTGATAGGGGGTGGGCGAGTGTCGTCGACTATTGCTCTCGGCTCCACTTTGAAAGTCAGCGCGTGTTACGGACTTCAATGGCACCGCTACACTTACTTGATTCGCCGCCAACCTGTACAAAAGGCTCGAATTTGAGTCCTTTGATCGGCTGGGGGAGTCTCGGGTGGCGATTTAAGATATCCCGGTCTGATAGGTCACGAAAATGTAACCTGACGGGCGACTCTTTGTCGAAATGGCCCGACCTGATAAGAACCCGAAGGCATGCTGCAATACTGAATCTTGGCTGTCTAGGAACGAGGAACCGCAGGTTTTTGTAATATTTATCGAGAAGGCCATGCAGGGTCTTCAGAGCAGCCTCTCGATCCTCCTTGGAGGGACCTGTGCATATTAGGTTCCTGTATCCCAGAAAGATCGCGACAAGCCCGAGATGGTACGCGAGGATTGGGTGCAGCAATGGGACGCCTTTGATGTTGTGACCAGGTTTGGGCACTCGGTCTGAGGCGACCTGAAGATGAGAGTTTGTCGGTGGCATTTTGAGGGCAGAGTTGATGTTGTCATAGTGAGACCGAGAGCAAATAATTTTTGAAAGAAATGAGGTTGGCGTTGCTGTGGGAGAAGCCTTTACCGCCTCATGGCAGAAATTCATCACTTGAGTATATTTACCTATTCAATATTACTTGGTTTTTGTCATCGATACTTGACTTTCATTTTTGGTAATTACTCAAGTGAGATAGCCGTCACCAAGAGTAAGTCACTAAGCCGCTGAGTTTGGTGGTGACAATATTTTGCCGTAAGAATCCCAGGGGCGACGATTTCTCCCTGGTTGATGAGCGGTAGGATTACTTAATATTCGGTGATCAAATACGGCTTCACTTTCATAAGGCGGCTGGGTGAATTGTTCTCTCCGCGCCCCTTACCTGGTCTCGGATTCAGGGCTGAACCAATCATGCCATTAGGAAATCCGAAGGCTCTGAGAGAAGCTTGACGTTGATCGAGATTATCCTAGGCAGACTCTGTATCGAAGTGATACCCTGCTCTTCCTGTGGACGAGGGGGTTGGAAGTGGAGTTTAATTTTGAAAATGAACATCGTTATATCTAGCTAGGAGTATGGTTCCCAGCTCGAGGAAATCTAACCTCCGAACATTACTCTTGCACTCTTCTCGTTTAAGCCATAGTGGCAGCGAGTAACCTCGCAGGTTTGCTGTCTGTCTTCATGTTCGTCCTTTAGTGGTATCAAGCCATGTCAAGACCGAGGGAACACGATGTAACAAATTCCGATTCCAGAGGCGAGATGTCTTTTGGCCACGAAAGTCATCAAGGCAGCCAAATTCCGAGAGACTTGAGGGTATTGATGAATGTGGCGGAAAAGTCTTTGTTTCGTTAATCGCAAGTTTCCCTTATTCCATTGCCCCAAACATCAAGTGATGAAATGCTCGAGTGCTTAGATTATCTTAAAATATTCAATACCTAGCTCACTTCTGAGGCGCTGTAATTTGCCTGTAATCAAGTTCGGATAGAGACCTTTTCATTTAATGGTTCTTGTGTGAGTGTAACATTTTCCACATCCAAATAATTGTGGGTGCAGGTTTCTGGTCCACGATCAGAAATCGACGCAATTCCCATTGCCATGGCAATCTTCCGGCCAATCAACTTTGGAGCATTTCCGCCTCATCAATTCGCGGATAAAATATTTCTCCACGCACTCATAACATACTTTTTGCACTTTGTGCACTTACGGAGGGGCATCCTCCGAATGGAATATCCCCGCATCGCGCCTGAGTCCAGACGACGACTTCAATCTATTTCCTCCACAACTACGGGTTGCCGGCAAGAAATGACCCTTTCTTTGATCCTAAAATCTCATTACTTTAAGCATAATGGACCATTCTACATTTGCTCGCTTCGTTCCCCTTTTTCGATGTCATTTGTTTTTGTGCTTTGGGTTCTTCATTTTTGTTTCCTGATTCTTGCCTGAATATAAATGCGAAGAGATAAACATGTTATTCAAACAATTCTCCATAGTTATTTCCGCTGTTGGTCTCTTGTATTCCGTTCAAGCTGTGGCAATTGGCGGCCGGTGCGGCAACGACCAGTGTCTGACCCCAAGGTCTGAGTGTTCGGCAACTTCGAACTGGCCGGGCTTCTCAGGAATAAAACATGCGTTCATATTGTGAGTCTGACTTTGAATACTGAAATCACAAAGTTCTCATGACCGGATCAGTGGAGATTCGTACACTCAGACTGGATTCAACCAAAGTCTTGCCCAGCCGACTCCTACAAATCCGCTGGGAAACCCCACGTACCCAGGATGGACGTCTGCAAATGGACCCAACTGGGTCGATTATCTCACTATAGAATACAATGCTTCTACTCTACTCACGTATAACCTTGCATACGGAGGAGCAACAATGGATTCGTCGCTGGTCGCTCCCTATAAGCCGGAAGTGTCCTCTATCTCCAATCAAATCGAAAACGAGTGGTTCCCAACTTACGCTTCCAAACCTTCAGCCGCACCCTGGTCATCTGACAACACCATATTTGCCATCTTCGACGGAATCAATGACGTTGGAAACTCCTGGTGGCTGCCAACATCATCGACATTGAACGCCGAGATATTCGCTGTCTTCCATGGACTCGTGGATCAGCTATATTATGCCGGTGCCCGCAATTTCGCTTTCATCAATGTCCCACCCGTTGATCGCTCCCCTTCGTCACTTTCCAATAGTGCAGAGAATCAAGCCATAGAGAAAGCGGATATCGCAGCCTGGAACGCAGCTCTCACTAACATGACGAAGACTCTGAAGTCCGAAAGACCAGATGTCAATATCTTCAACGTGGATGCCAATTCTCTCTTCACCAAGGTTCTAGACAATCCAGCGAGTTTTCCGCAAACTACAAAGTATAAGAATACCACCCAATACTGTGAAGCCTACCAAAAGTAAGCCTCCTTCTAGGAAATTAGACATCGCTAACCTCCTGAAAGTGGTACTCCTGCTACGGATTCTTTCAATCCCAGTTGCAGTGTGCCGGTCAACGAGTACTTCTGGCTCAATAGCTTGCACCCAACATACCCAATGCATGAGGTACTAGCCCAGGGCGTAGCTGAACAGCTGTCAGCTGGGCCAAACGTCTGCTAAGCGAGAAACGAGGGCAGGCTGTCAGTTACGGTATATAAATTTGTCAATGTGTAAATACTAAAAGCGAATCAAACTTTCACATTTGTAAGACTTTGAGTATACTTTCTGTCATACGTCAAGTTACATTATTTTCCGCCCTAAACATGAATGTCCCTCGAAAGTGCTCAAACATTCTCCGTCCTGTACTCACGTGACTGTCGATACTCAAAGTGGTTCTTTCCAGCCTTTGGTTTCATTTTCTCCTATTACTTACAAGGGGCTTCTAGTTTGCAAGTTCAAGACTTTTCCAGGGCTCTGCAAGGGATACAAATACTGAAATTGGACATTGAGGAAGCTTTCTCCGCACTTTTGGGCAGACTAATCCCAATGAGGATATGGGATCCGGCATCTGTAGCTTATCAGTGCTGCTGTCCAACCACCAGTCCACAATTATTGAAGCTCGATAGTTCCGCCTGCGACATGCCACAGATATCGGATTCATCTGGCGGGGTCGAGGACCTAGCCATTGACTATTGCAAGAGCTTCACATAACTGAAAATCGTTTCATCCCACTGCTGCTCTCTTGACCCGATTGATACACCGAGTCCGGAGTCTTTGCTATATCTTTCTCTCTACCCCTCTACTAATTTGCTATCGCATCTCTGCTAATACACAGGATCTGCGTTCTTCCCTTCATCAACGTTTAAGCAGAATCACAATGGCTCTCGACAGACTCAAGTCCGTGGCCCAACATGTCACTGGCACTGGCCCTCCACCCCACCCATTCGATCCTCTTTCCAATGCTGAGATTGAGACCGCAGTCCAGATCATCAGCTCTGAACATGGGAAGCTTCACTTCAATGCGGTGACACTTCGGGAGCCTGCGAAGAAAGAGATGCTGAAGTGGCTCGAGGATTCTACAAATATCCCAAGGCCTACCAGAGTGGCAGATGTGGTTGCGATTGCACCCGGCGGAAAGGTGTATGATGGATTGGTGGATTTGAAGGCCGGAAAGATCATCAAGTGGGAAGCCTTGGAGGGTGTACAGCCCTTGGTAAGTCCTTCTGGCCGATACTCTAAGCTTGTACTAACAAAAAATAGATCACAATGGAGGATCTCCAAATTGTTGAGCATGTTGTTCGAAAAGACCCGAAAGTCATTGAGCAATGTGTGATTAGTGGGATTCCAAAAGAGCATATGCATAAAGTCTACTGTGATCGTATGCAAATACCTCTACCATTTAGATATCCAATGCTAACGGTTGTGTAGCTTGGACAATTGGCTACGACCACAGATTCGGGAACAGCGTCCGGCTTCAACAAGCTCTCATGTACTACAGACCGCACGTCGATGATAGCCAGTACTCATTCCCTCTCGATTTCTGTCCTATTTTCGACGCGGATAAGCAAGAAATCATTCACATCGATATTCCCGAAATCCGCAGACCTGTGAACCAGGCGAAGCCAAACAACTACCACGTATCCGCTATCGAGAAAGAAGGAGGATACAGAACAGACATCAAGCCCATAAATATCACACAGCCGGAAGGAGTTTCATTCAAGGTTGAGGGACGGGTCATTAGCTGGCAAAACTGGAACCTTCACGTTGGCTTCAACTACAAGGAGGGCATTGTGCTCAACAACATCACATATAACGACAAGGGGACTGTTAGGCCTATCTTCTACAGGCTGTCACTGGCAGAGATGGTTGTGCCTTACGGAAATCCAGAGCATCCGCACCAGAGAAAGCATGCGTTCGATCTTGGAGAGTATGGTGGAGGATACATGACCAACAGTCTGTCCTTGGGGTGTGACTGCAAGGGGTCAATACATTATTTGGTAAGTTGCTCCTTCTTCATTTCGTGGATAGCTCTTTCCTCTTCCACCTCGGACGATGTCCAACCCGGCGCCGGATGGATGCCACTTCCTTGAAATGCTTTATCATTGGGGTGAGCCTTCCCCTCAAGAGGAATATCTTTCGTTCTTCCTTCTGGACACCTCCACATCTTCTCAACTTCTTCAAGTCCATCTGTGTTGTACTTCAAACAGCTTCACTGGGTCTCTGCACACTTCAGAGTAGTCGCAGCTCTCCTGCACTGCATCAGCTGCCATTACACGCATCACTTCCCACGCCATCTTGCTCGCCTCCTGTAGCTCTCGATTTGAAGGAAATCGGCAGCTCCGATTCTCTCAATTGCACTGCTGCCTCGCTCAAAGTAAGTTCGAGTTCGTCAGCTTCGATTACATTCACTGATGTCTTCCAGGCCTTCAAGCTCTAAGTCATGGTCTGGACAACTGGCCCAGATGGGCTAGCTACCGTCGTTGACATTTCGGACACTGTCCAAGCAATGCCGACACTCGATCTACTGCACTTGGCCTCACTACTGGTCTGGACTTGTCTGAAAATGACACCGGCAGCACACGTGTATCGCGCCTTCTCCTTGATTCTGTCTACTCATACTGTTGTTGGAGACTTGCTCTCCTCCATGTCTCTCTCTTTCGCTCCGGGACTCCTTGATGTCCTACAATCCTCGAAAGCGCCATCCATGTCGTTCTTCAAAAGTCTTCCACCAAGGTCTGGAAAACAAATGGGCTGTATATCTCCTGGTTCTAGAAAAGCCAAATTGTCGCAGCAGAATCTACGTTGGCTCAGGAACCGAGCAAATCCGAGGTGTAGCCTATCGCTTCAATCAGTATAATACTCAGACCGGTCTACCAAAGTTCATCAAAAAGTCACCTGATGAAGGCTACACTATTCAACATAAAGGATTGTTGTGCTGGTCATCACTCCCTCAAGCTGCGGATGTACCTATCACACGGCTGGTATTCGTCGCTTTGGAAGCTACCTTCACTCATGTCTTTTGGGCTCTCAGAGGTCAAACAGATCTCGGTTATAGTATGACCGGAATGTTTGCATGGGCTCGAGACAGTCTAGAGTACGACGGATGCTGCTCGCATAATTCGTTGTCTGAAACATTTGCGGGCGATCTCGGAATGTCTGCAGAAGACCTAGAGGCTAAGATGCTTGAGCAAACTCGGAAGAAACTGGCCTATATCAAACAATGGAGACAGAACAAGACCAACGGACCCAATGGCGCTGCATACAAAGCTTAGATCAATACAGCGAAACGTGCCTATACCAAGAAGAAAGGAAGAGAGGCATTCCGTGACATCGACAAGCGCTCCAAAAAGAAGGCTGTCGAGCTGAAGAAAAACCACTGTGCTGTCTGCAATAAGTCTTTCCCTGACAAGAATAAGCTAAATCGACACCTCGCCACCGAGAAACATGCAGTCAATGCACTGCGTTCTCGGGAGGGCTCCTCTGGGAGCTCCTAATCGCCACTACCGATTTTTGGACCGATTTTGGAGAACTACATCATTGATATTCTATTCAGTACTAACACCTTTCATCAATTAGGATGCGGCCTTCGTCAACAGAGCTGGGGAGAGTACCACAATCAAGAACGCGATTTGTATCCACGAGGAGGATGCGGGCATCCTGTTCAAGCATACCGATTTCCGTGACGACTCAGTCATTGTCACAAGAGGCCGTAAGCTCATTATCTCGCACATTTTCACAGCTGCCAACTACGAGTACTGTGTGTACTGGATTTTCCACCAAGATGGTACTGTCCAGTTGGAAATCAAGCTCACTGGTATCCTGAATACCTATGCCATGCTTCCAGGCGAGGACACTAAGGGCTGGGGAACTGAAGTCTACCCTGGGGTCAACGCTCACAACCACCAACATCTCTTCTGTCTGCGTATTGACCCCAATATCGACGGCCCGAACAATACAGTCTTCCAAGTTGATGCCACTCAAGGTGCTGGCGAGGTTGGAAGCAAGGAGAACCCATACGGAAATGCCTTCTTTGCCAAGCGAACAAAATACTCCAAAGTGAGCGAGGCAATCAGTGATTACGACGGCGTCACATCAAGAACGTGGGATATGTGCAACACAAACAAACTTAACCCACACAGTCACAAGCCCGTCAGCTACAAACTAGTGAGCAGGGAGGTTCCTAAACTCCTTCCGAAGGAGGGATCTTTGGTATGGAAGCGAGCAGGCTTCGCAAGACACGCTATCCACGTCACAAAATGTAAGCACACTCAAATTGCGCCTCGAGTTGATAGTAACTAACACTTCGCAGACGACGACGAGCAACTCTACCCAGCCGGTCGCCACGTCCCCCAAACCTCTGGTGAGCCCTCAAAGGGTATCCCAGAATGGATCTCGAACGGCGATGCCTCCATCGACAACACCGACGTCGTTCTTTGGCACACGTTCGGCATCACTCATTTCCCATCCCCAGAAGACTTCCCCATCATGCCAGCAGAACCAATGACGCTTCTCCTCCGACCGAGAAATTTCTTCACCAAAAATCCGGCGTTGGATGTTCCACCCAGCTATTGCAGTACGCCAAGTCAGATCGCTGGTCAGGGTAAGGTACTTGATGCTGCGGATAAGATGTCGAAGTTGATAGTTACTGGTGGGGGGGCTGAGTGCTGTAAAAAGTAACGTCTGGGCACGGATCGGCGTAGGAGTCTCTGAATAAGCTATCTAATTCCATGTAGCTCGTACATAGTTTCATACTTATGATGAATAATACTCGAAATTTCAAACTCATGAGCCGGTGTTCGAGGAATCCGCTCTCGATGTCTATGTTTGCAGCGGTTCCGTTGTATTCAAAGACTGGGTCTAGTGTGGAACACTGACTTGTTCGAATTTTCAAAGTCTCAGTTGAATTTAAGGATTTGTACTTGAGGTGTGCCGCGCAGTAGTCAATAACTTTCACAGTCGATGGTTCACCAAATCACCAGGACGGTAAGAAGAGGTTCTTGGTTGGGTCTTTTGGCAAATGGTCTCCTTTTTTTGGGTCAAACCACACTCAAAACTCAGCTTAATCAGTGCAAATATATTTATATTCAAGATTTAAGGATTGGGATATCAGAAAGATGACAATGGAATAGCCCAATGGCCAACAAACGAACGGAATGAACAGCAAACCCAGATACAGAAAGCTTCCAGCTATGCCAATTCTTTAATTTCTAAACTCGCAGTCTGCTAGAATGGAAGTCAAAGCCTAGTGGCTTGGTCTAACATTCCACTCTCTTGGCCGATTTACTTTGGAGCATCGCAGATGAAGGAGGCTACGCCTCCCTCATATATCGCAATACCCTGTTCCCCAACAACGTTGTAATTGTTTCCAGCACAGTCCTTGACCTCATAGGTCCAGCATCCCGGTGTTTTGGTACGATCCATACCAACGGATCCCACTGAATTGGACCAAGGCGAAGGGAGATTGTAGCAAGTGCCGTATTTACCCCATGTGTCAATGCTGAGCGGTGCAATTTTGATGTTCCACCAAAGGACATTGAAACTCGCTAGCGGACTAAGACGATGTCAGCGGAAAATCGAAGAGGTAGAGGTATTGACAGGGGTCATTACTATGGGCTGTCATCGGTCTTTGTGTCATACGCAGGGAGTGCCGGTGCCGGAGCCGATTGATCAACAGTTGTAGTATTACCACCAGAAACGCGTCCCGTGTGGATCTCAGTCGGGAGAGGAGCTGGAAGTGCAGCAGGGTGTGCAGAAGACAGACTTGCAAAGACCAGTGATGCTGCCATCAAAGCCGGAACGGAAGCAGTGAACTGCATTGTCGGTATTGGGAAAGTAAAGTTGCAGATGCTGAGTGATCTTCTTTAGGGCCCAGTGGAAATTCGATTGTTGTTCGATCTATGGTACTGAAATTGATGAGCAATGCTCTCCTTATATGCTCCAAACCTCGATTTTCAACCGAAATTACGATCTTTGATCCCGATTTCATCTTCTATCATACTGATAAATTCTTGTGTTGTTGGTACTCTGTATCCCCAGTCATGTAGGTATACGTCTTGATTCGTTCCAGGAGCTGAGGGTGGAGGCGGGAAACACTGGAAATCTGAAGTATCAAAAACATCGCCGAAACCCGAGGAAGAGGTCCCGCTTCTGAAATCAGTGGCGTGTCTGACAGTGCGTACTGGAAGTACTACGAGAGATGACATCACTATGGGACTTTAGAAGAGGGTCGATCTGTTATCCGTATAGATGCTCAAAGTTGAAGACCCCAAGTCCAGATCGAGAGGAAACTCGGCAATGAATTGCAGTAAAAATTTCCGGCAGACGATTTCGTGAGACGGGGACAGGCCAAAAGAGGTACGGATGGACAATGAGGCACAATATCCCTCTTACCCCTCCAATCCTTCTGTTCCAGGATATCATCAAAGGTCCTCGGACCCAGGAACCTCATGTGATTGACAAGTCGTGTCGAAGCAACAGATGAATCCAACGAAGGGCAAGAATGGACCAAAGCTGGCCGTTGACTCCATCAACACATCGTTTCATTATGATTCCCCCGTCCAGCAATCTTACCTAGATTACGACTGTGGTGATAAAAATCCAACCTTGCGTCGTACCTCAAAGGATGCCAGGGCCAGAGTATCGGGTCCTCGTGGACGGTAATATTTAATGTAGCATTTGTGACTGTGTATGGTGCGTAATGAATAGGAAGTCAAGGTAGATAATGGGCGTATTGGCGAACTGCTGATGACTTGAGAGGATGAGGAAGAAGCATGCAACGTTGATTTTGATCGTGATATCTCGCTTGCCGCAAACGAAAGGGGGTCTCCTTTTCGGCGAAATCCGGACTGACAGTCCAGAAGAAAGGGAAGACATGCATGATTACTGGTCCGAGGCGTTTGGCGTTGAAGCACTGCTATCAAATGAGAAGCGTTTCGAAAATATGGTTGCACGGTGCGCAGCTGCTGCTTCCAAGTGTTTCGCGAGTCAGGGCCGGAGAAATGCAACGCTTTGAACACTTTTCAACGGTTGAGTTCGATCTGCCCGGTGAGATTCGATCTGGAGATCGAACGCAGTTTCTATATATGCTTATTCGTTGTGCAGCAGTCTTCTTAGCGTTCAGGAAGCTGTTCGCATGATCATCTGGAAGGGCAGGTGCGGGGGAAGAGTAGCGCCGACCGGGGAATACGCGCGGTAGATTGTATTCAGTTTGCAAAACTTGAGACGGTAGCAATGATACTGAGTCGTGGAAACGCTTGAGTATTCCAGAAAAGGAGTGCATATGTGCTTGTGAGGAACGCGGGCAATTCCAACGACTTTCATTCGGAAACAGGGACATAGTCTCGTCGAAAAGCGAATCGTCAAATGGACGGGGCGACAGTGAGCGTATGAAATCCACCTTTCTCGATTGATCTACGCACTAAAGCTCCTGCCTCAAACGAGTTCGGCATTTCAAATGCTTCTTCTGAGGATATACGATTGCAACGGTAAGAAATTGTACATGATAAAATGCTCTCTGCCTCAACTGTGAGGATATCGTTTCACCCACGAGGCAGATTAGCCTTGTCACGAGTGCAAAGGACCCATTGAATTTGAAACTGGAAAAGGAAATTCGTTATCTTATTCATTATCTGATATTTGAACATCTGCTTCGAACTAGTAAGAATAAAATAAATCCGAAAATCCACCATCTCAAATGAGTAGAATATGATGCCTCCGTAAATCCAAATTGCCATCCCATTCTATGCCAGTACTATGCAAGGAGACCGCCAACTTATCCAGATAAGCTGATCCTTTCACGCCAATCCCACTCCCAGACGCCGTGTATAGCGCAGTGAAGAGGCCACTCCAGACTCAAGTAAGAGTGGCAAGCATAGCTCTCACCAACTTCGGCGGCGGTGCTAAAGAAAGGACACAAATCAGCCGCAACTCAACAAAAAATCCCCAATCAGGGGAAATAACCCACCAGAGGAAAGCCAAAACACACTTTAGACGTATTTGGGCACGCTAATGGCCATCCTACCTTTTTTGTCCTTCTCAATCCTCACTCCGCCTTCAGGCTCGATATATTTCTCTCTTCTGACGAGCGTCACTTCTTCGCTGGGCCCATCGTATCGCTCTCTGTCATAGATAACAAGATCGGTTTCGGAAGCGCGTCCTTCGCGGCGGATGCGGTCTGCTTTGCGCATCTCTCTGTCGGCGCGCTTTTCGGCCCGAAGGGCTTCTTTCTCGGCTTCTAGGGCTTTGATCTCGGCACGGATGGCGCGCTCGTCTTTGGATCTGTGGCGCTCAGCGGGAAGGGCGAGTGCGAGGGGTCCGACTGGAATTGGGTCTGAGCGCTCAATTATCTCTCGCTTTCTCTCGATAAAGGTGCTTTCGTCGCGTGGGCCGGCGTCAATTACGATGGGTCCATCGTGGTGATGGTGGTGGTGAGAGTGAGAGTGAGAACGATGAGATCTAGTAGATCTTGCGGGGGAAGGAGACCGGTGTTGTTCGATGATCGTAGTGTCTTTTATGACCTCGAGATTCTGCGGTGCTGGTGGTGGTGGTGGAGGAGGAGCGAAGATCTGTGGAGGTGGCGGTGGAGGTCCAGGTGCAGGTACGGTAAAGACTTCTGTTCGGTGTTCTTCCACTACTGTTCCAGCTTCTGAGCGACCACCGTGCATTTCGATTTCTGGCGAGAAAAGATAAATTGTTAGAGACGTTCATACTAGCGCTTGGCCAAAGGGGGGACATCAGGACGAAAGGGAGGCTATTTGGTGATGGAAGATGAAATGCGTGGCTCACTTTCTACTTTATAGTCTTCGCTCAACTTTATGACTTCGTCGATGTTCTCTCGGCCAAGGGCTTTCATAATGATAATTGTTTCACCCTATAAACGTTAATCACAATCGGAATCTTTCGAAAATAGACGACTTACCTCTTCTTCGAAAGGGTATCCCAAATCAATGATCGCCCTTTTATCAACGAGTCTTCCCGGCATCCTAGTCTTTCCACGCTTGGGGAACTCGGTCTTGACAGTCTCAAAGCTGCCGCTCGAGGAACTGCGACTACTGCTTCGTACACTTCCCTTGACACTGCGACTGACCCTGCTCTCTCTGCTCCGACTTCGGCTCCGGCTTCTGCTTCGCCGCCTTCTTCTGATGATTTCTCTCTCACGTACACGCTCTGGGTATCCTCTGTAGTCCTCGTCGCCGTAGAAGTCGGGTTCTGCAACCTTGATCTCGTCGTAGTACTCTCTCTCTGCGTACCTTCTCGGAGGGGGTAAGGCTCGTGTCTTGGGCAGTGGGATCGGCGTCAATGGTGCCGGTGGCATCTCCTCTCTGCGGTATCTTGCAGGAGGGCCATATTCCTCCCTCTCGACGAATCTGGACAGAGTGTTCTTGCGATCAAAGGTGTCTAAGCTCGACTGTCGCCTTAAAAATCCAGGCCGGGCAGGAACTCGCTGAGGCGAAGTTGGGCTGTAATACTCTCTCTCCCGTTCCTTTTCAATCGTGATACTTCTTTGGTCTCTCTCCCTCTCCCACGGTGGCCGTTCCCGCTCATATCTCGGTTCGTCGTAGTAGTCTCGTTCTCGTCTTTCGTACCGATCGTCTTCAAAGCCTCGCGGGCCCCAGCGATCTCGCTCGTAAACTTCATCGACGGATCGTTCTCTAGGTCCTCGACCACCTCCGAATCCACCACCGCGGGTAACCCGGGTATCACGTTCCTCGAAACGCTCTTTTTCTCCGCCAAAGCGATCACGATCCCGCTCCATGGCAAAACGTTCGCTATCCCAGCGTTCCCCGCCACGGCCTCGAAAGCCCAGATCGCCGGCTGAAGAACGGTATGGATCCCGGGACATGTTTGCGGATGTCGCACTCGATGCTGACTCTGTACAATGCAAAAAAGTGGGTTATCTGGAGATGCTGAGTGCAGCGGCTCGCGCGTACAGTGTCTTTTGCTTGTGGCGCTGTACCCCGCGACGCTCGCTATTATGATGATGTCGGAGAGAGGACTGTCAGTGAAGGAGCATGCGTTGGACGTGGAGTAATAAGTCTTTGAAGTCGTCACGGAAAATAGAGAGGCTGGGAGATGAAGAGATTTATCCACCCGGTGTGCGACGTCGAAGTGGAGAGCAGGCGTGGTGGCCCATGGGCTGCTTTGGTGTTGTTCTCAGCAAACAGGCTTGGGGACCGGGTCTGTGCAGGGATCGCCCCTCGTTCCATTGGGCACCTGCGGCCTTAACAAGGAGCTGACTGTGCACTTAACATTTTTCACGTCAGTGTTTTATGTTCAAGACACCTCTCAAGAACTTTGAGAAATCAGCCTTGGAGGAGAAATCCTTTGTTGGTTTGTTTGTTTCTTCTAATTGACAATATGTTTCAATATGTGTCTCCAAGGCCGTCTTGCTATTGCGAACTTTGGTGGTTTTTGAAGCCATTCAACATCCAACAGGGATGTCCCGACTGCTATCGCGACGTCGATGACGTAGATGGCCGAGGGTCCAAACCCAAAATAATGGAGAAAAGAAATATCAGGCTCTTATCACTAGTAAACCAGGATATAATATTATCTATATCAGCGCCTATATTGCCTTCTGGCGCTCCGTGTCGGAGCCCAAAAGAAGCTTCTGCTCCCGGCGGGTTACAACTAAGGTGCGGCCCGAGACCCATAGCCAAAAGCATAGATTGTTTGTGTCAGGGACCCATGGATGTCAAGTGGAGTTGATTTCCAACACCCCTGATGAGATTCCTGGGAGCTCATGGAACAAATAAAGGTGGAAACTTGAGCAACTCCAAGACGGGGCCTTCTCTCCATGCATCTTAAACCCCACATCTCGTTGAAATGGAAAAATGGGGAAACGGTATGAAGTGCTATACTCTAGAAGGGTCTTTTTCAGTACCTTGCAGCTAAAGACCCCGATGACCGTGAGCCAACCCCCATTGTACGCCGCGCTATGCATTTTTTCAGAGAGATCTATCCCAATTTCAATAGACGCCTAGGAGTATCGAGGCACTACCTCCTCGGACGGACCAAAGAATCACTTTGCCTTTCGACTCTTGAGATAATCTCTCAATTGTTCAACTCTGCTCACGAAAAACATTCTCTTCACATCGCTCTTCCACACCAAAACTCCAATTTCATCTGCGTATTTTGCACATGCATCGTACTCTTTCTGGCTTTCGAATTCCTTAAATAAGAACCCAGAGGTGGCTTTCATCCGCTCGTTCTCAATCTGCCACAGCCGAATCTGGTCCACTACCGTCGGCGGAAGGACAGGCCCACCACCTTGCGCGGATGAGGCTTTGATTAATTGAGGGTGTGCGTGTGTGGAAAGGTATGAGATCACTTGGTCGGATGTGATGCCATGGGAGATAGCTCGGTATATAGATTCTCGAGTAATGCGTCCAGAGACCATGTTAGGATAACGTGTTGTGAGTTTTGTGAAGAGTGAAAGTACTGCGATTTGTAGAGGGGACTTAGTGTATGCGTATAATCGGTAGTTCGTTTCGATGATAATGAATCCCTTCGTGCCAGTAGCTGTTGCTTGTGCGGCATCAAAGCCAGCAGATACGCTACGCAGAGCAGTAGCATCGGAGGTGAGTGTTGTAGCCAGTCGCGTTGGGAAGAACTGTTTCGAGGTTGAAGACGGGATGTAGACGAGTCCAAAGTCTACCAAGTAGTCGAGCATTTGATTTTGTGTTTTCGTAAGGGTTGTAGTGCTATAAGCACGGCCCAGTTCGAGGGAGCCCAGCATGAAGAGGAAAGACAAAACATCGACGGAGTCCAAGCCCATCTATGATTGTCAGCAATTGAGATCGCGAGAGGGCAAGAGATTCACACCTGTTCGGCATTCTCAATCCAGAGCAGGAGTAACGTCCACACTTGGGCATTGACCTCCTGCAGCAGGAACGAGAATCCAGCTTGAGTGATACCACTGCCTGAGTGGGCACCTCTAGTGACCAAGTTCCCAGCTTTAAGCAATTGTTTGACGGCATCAGTTGGCCCTTGGCCAGCTTGTCGCATTCCCTCGCCTACACTGCTCACAACGAAGTGCAGAATACCCTCCCATTGTTGCCTGGCGTATTCATCCAGGAAATTGAGGTCTACATCTGCTGTTGCCGAATCACTTGACGGTACTCCGAACGACTGATGGTCCCCCCCGCCAGTCAAGGCAAGTCGTAATGAAGCGCCGAAAGCTTTCGTTAACGAGACCACTTGTGGGTCATCTCGAGTGTGCGCAGTTATGTGAACGATGTGAAGTCGCGATAATAAGGAGAGGGCTTCGTCTCGTTGCCTGGAAGGTATGAGCAGAAGCTGGATCGATAATTGCGAAGCGCTTACCTCTTGCTGTTGGGGTGAACCCAAAGATCAAGGTCTGTAAGAGGGAGAGGCTTGCTCATATATAGCATAGCCATAACAAAGGTCTTTGCTGCTGCTGTTCAGCATGCGTCCTGTGGCTCGAGTAACAGTAACAATCCCTACCTAGATGCGGTAGCATGCGCCTGAAAATGGCCAACGCCGTCGAGGGCTGTTGGTACAATCTTCTAAAAGTCGTACCTGGAAGCCTCTCCAGGTATTCAAATGAGGCGAGTGTTGAGACTGACATCTTGAAGGCGTCGATGTCGATATCTCAAGACTCGAGCTCTCATCGATTTATCATGGTCCGAGATTTGGTCGTGTGCTCTTCGAAGTTTAAGGCGCCTCTGCAGCAATGCAGCCTGGTCAACATATTTTGGTGGTCGGGTAAAGAGTCGCGCGACTTCCCGTGACGTACGTGGGGACTTGTCTTGGCTTCCAAAGCGCAACCTCTTAAGTTTAAATGTTGATTTCTCTCCCACATATACAAATCCATTGGCAAGATGGCGGCTCTCAGATTTGTTAGATCAGTACGTGGTATGCAGCTACAGTATTTCACGAGTACGTCGCTGATCTATGGCAGGTGTTAAAATCATTCCAAGCAGAATCCGGTCTTGAGCCGAGGTGAATCCCCACGCGTCCTCGACGAATTCTGGCTCGAACGCTTTCAGTCGGCGTTCAATGATTTTTTATAGTGCATCTTACATTGGGGATACAATAGAATAGTGGCAATGCTAATGCCAATTCTTTGCCTAGACTCTTCGGAGAGAATGTAAGTGTCAACCCCATTGGTTCACGAAGCATTTCGAGGTAGATATCACGGATTCAGGACTTTATCTAACGCTTAGTTTTAGATAAGAGTCACTGGTGCTGAACCTGGCCGAGTTGAATTCGAGCTCGATGTTAAAAAAGAGCATACAGTCAGTATTTCTTGCGGCGTCTTCGCTCAATGTCACTAACTGGACGATCAGAATCGGCTCAATATCATGCATGGAGGGACTATTGCGAGCATGGGTAAAGCTATGGGCTTTTCAGGATGCCAACGGTTACTAACAAGAGATAATAGTTGATCTAGGCGGATCCCTTGCCGTGGCGTCCAGAGGGTTGTATGCTACAGGCGTCTCCACTGATCTGAATGGTGAGTACTTACTCATTAGCTAGAATATTCTTGACTGAGGCATCATTCACTAGTAACATACCTCAATTCTGGAGGACAGATTGGGGATATCTTGAAGGCTGTCGTGAAGTGTGACAAATGTACGCTGCAATCCTCTCTTTATCACCACCAAAGCTAAATCTCTCAGTCGGAAAAACGCTTGCATATACATCAATCGAGTTTACCAACAGCAAGGGAGAGCTTGCAGCAAGAGGTAGTCACACAAAGTAAGAAGCCAAACCATGAACCACGATGCTGAATATAGAAAGCGGCATGAGTCACTGCGGATTCTCAGTGTCCTACTCGACTTGAGACACTCAGAAGCAGTATCGCTTTTCTGTTTTCACCGCAAAGCATTGTTTAGCTATAACTGCCGCAGTTCCCTTTCAGGATTGCTGACTACGTGGTAGATACGTTGCCCTCGCCTGGAAGCATCCAGAGAACATTGTTGAAGAATTGTCTCCAAGAAAGTGAGTTTACATGAAGAGGTTTGGAAAGACTGATGGCTTGAGAGAATATTCTGCGAGTTGCGCGCATCCTATGCTCAATGGGCAACATCAAATTGAAAAGCGCCTTCATCAACCATGTCCGTTCGAGCCATTAGGAATGATCAGTGACGGCCAGTTGAAAAAGTGAGCTTACTTTCAGGACCACCTATCGATCCACTGATCCTGGCAGAAACAGTCGTACCGGCAGCCAGATCTGCCTTTCGCATGACGGGGTCCAGAGCCCGCCATGTTGGTTATATTGAAGACAACCAGGGAGCCACGCGAGATATCCTCAATACTGATGGGTCAAGTGGGTTGTGTGAGAACGTGTCGTGAACTTACAGAAGTGTGGAAAAGGTTCCAAATTTCTGGCGGGATGCCTTTCGATTGAGGCAATTCTACGACCCCAAGTAATTAGAAGCCAAATAGATGAAGACTCGATGGGTTCCATTTTGTTTCGGTGCGAAATACCCCGCCCTCGGCCCAAAGCCTGCAACCGTCGACTGGTCCTGAGCCTCGACCCCGCAGGCAGCTGTTATGAGCTTCCAAAAAAGCGAATGCAACTTCCCTGGATATCTTCTCAGTATGATCACCAGGTCCCATGCCATGAGCCATCGATAACCACTACTCCTTGTGTTACACCGCGAAGGTTATGATCCTGTGCAACATTCTGCAGTCTGGGTGCGCAAATACCGTAGCATTGTTCACCATATGCACTAGAAAAACACTGCAGGTTGCAAAGTTCCTAATGGCCGTGACTGGTTGCAACTGCTTCTTTTTAGAGGCTGTGCGATGTTGCCTTTTCTTCTTCTTTTTTATCGCAGTACAAGCCGCATTCCTGTACGAGCACTATCGCATGAGTAAACATACAAAGAGGTACGAGTAGCCGATGAACTGACACTCGAAAGTTTTGAGACATGCTACAGTACCGCTACCCACATAGGCGTTCGGCGCACGCCCGGAACCTTGAAAGCCACATGTCGGGAAGGGCGCTAAAGATTGCGGGGGACTGGGGAAATCGGGCTAAGTAGCGGCCTTCCTTCGGCGACATCAATCACAGATTTAGCCACGAAGCAAAGAAAAATCCACATGACAGGGCATTTTAGTATTTCACGGCAAGCGTGACATACCCCTGGAAGGAACAGCTTCAGCTTCTAAAAATCCAATAGTGGTGATGCTCGAATGCAACAATTTGCAATACGCGATTTCAGCCAACAGAAAGCTACGAGAAGAGAGCATCTCCGTAAAATCTTGACCAGGATGCTCTGCAGGTAAGAAGAAACAGGGTTTGGGACCGATGGGCTGACTAGCGAACCATAAAAGCGCGCGCACCCATGAACCGTGGCCACGGTGTAACGTTCAGGACCACCAGGACTCTGCAGTGTCCCCGGACTTTCATTTTATGGCGTGGTCGCGGAGCCCATGAAGCCAAGCTGCAATTCTCCACCAAGCCACTTAGATGATGGCGTTTGGTGCCGTGAAGCCATCTCCGGAAGGCTTCCAGGGTTCGAGTCCATACCAACAATGTATTTGGGTAGCGGAGACCCGACGCTGAGCGAATCAATGCGTGCCTGTCGTCTGCGTAAACACCGCATATTCAATATGACAGCTAGCTATCCATGCACACCCAAGCTCTCGGACTAATGTGCTCCACTGTTGCCCCACCGTATATAGGGCTCAAGTGATCGTCTTCCAGCGGGCAGGAGAATTCTTGCTTCTTCTGACCTGTCGACAGTCTGCTACTTGAATCAGTACGAGCCTTGAAAGTCTAAAATTGGGTTGAGCAGAGGTGTCGTTAACTCTGTGCTGCCATGTATCAAGCAAGCAATGTGTATTTTATTTGCGGCTTCGCCGCCATTGGTATGTACTGGGCTCCCACTTACCCCTTTCTATGAAGGTTGAGCTAGATAACATGACATGGGCCTTTTCTAACACAATTAGGCGGTGGACTCTTCGGCTTCGACATCTCGAGCATGTCAGGGGTTTTGGGAACCCAAGCCTACAAGAGATATTTCGGCGGACCAAAGTCCTATCGTCAGGGAGGCATAACTTGTGCTATGCCATTTGGCTCTCTCGTTGGAGCTTTGGCTTCCTCATTCATCGCGGATAGATACTCTCGTCGGGCTAGTATTCAAATTGCCTCGATTTTTTGGGTTGTTGGTTCAATGTGAGTGATTGTGTCAATTAATTTGACGTAGTACTCTGACGTATTTACAGTATCCAATGCGCTTCCGTCAATATTGGTATGCTAGTTGTCGGACGTGTCGTTGCTGGAATTTGTGTCGGTATTGCTTCATCAATTTGCCCTGTGTACCAGGCAGAGATTGCACCGAAAGAAATCCGTGGTCGAGTCGTCTCACTTCAACAATGGGCCATCACTTGGGGTATTTTGATCCAATACTTCATCCAATACGGAGCTTCATGGGTAGGAGGAGGCCCTGAAAACCCGACACAGCCAACATCTGCATTCCGTATCCCGTGGGGCGTTCAGATTGTTCCCGCAGTTATCCTCTTCTTTGGCATGTACTTTTTGCCTAAGTCGCCTAGATGGCTGGCTTCGAAGGATCGTTGGGACGAGGCAATTCAAGTCATGGCTCGTCTCCATGGGGGTGGCGATGTCAATCACCCCAAGGTTCTCGCAGAATACAAGGAAATCGAAGAAGCTCTACGATTCGAGCGAGAGGAAGCTATCAACAGCTATAGACAGCTCATCGAGCCCCGTATGCTGAAGCGTGTCCTTCTAGGCATGTCGATCCAGGTAAGATAATTGGGATATTCGTTCTACTGTCCGAAGACGAGATTCAAGAAGTTCTGCACTCCAAGATATCTCACGGCGCCTGAATTATTGACAAGTGGGGCTTAGCACCCCCCCTCCTCAAGGGCCCTTCCCTTTGACTCTTTAATAGCTATGGTCAACACTCTCTATTATGACACTCTCAAAACAGTCTAAACGAAAGAAGGCTAACTCCTCATTCTTGTCGAAGGCATGGTCGCAGTTATGCGGAATGAACATAATGATGTACTACGTTGTTTGTACGTTCACAGCCACAAGCAATTCGTAACAACCACTAACAAAATTGCAGATATTATGGAAGGTGCAAATATTGCTTCTCCGCTTCTAACAGCTTCGATCCAATACATCCTAAATGTGGCTCTTACCCTCCCGGCCATCGTATATCTGGATCGCTTTGGTCGTCGTCCAGCAATGTTGATTGGTTCATTTCTCATGATGACCTACTTGTTCATTGTTGGCGCGTTGCAAGCATCGTACGGGGAGGCCAATATTGGCGATCTTAAAAACAGCACCAATTCGGATATTTCCTGGATCATCCACAACAATAAGCCGGTATCTAAGGCGATCGTTGCCATGACTTACCTCTTTGTCTGTACTTTCGCGACCACATGGGGTCCCACATCTTGGACCTACCCATCTGAGATATTCCCAACCAAGATCCGAGCCAAGGCAGTGTCCCTCGCAACTGCCTCGAATTGGTTCTGGAATTGTGTTCTTGCCTTCGCTGTTCCACCTTTATTGTGGAACATTAACTGGAAAATGTGTAAGTAGGCCTCTCTACACGATAACCCATAAACTCACAAGATTCCCAGACATGATCTTCGCAACCTTTAACGGCGCAGCCTTCATTCACATGTTCCTCACAGCCCCCGAGACAAAAGGCAAGACCCTCGAAGAAATGGACGACGTGTTCGACAGCGGTCTCCCAGCCTGGAAAGCCGTGCCTAAAGGCTCCCGTCTTGATCAGCTGCAGGCAGATATCGAGGCCGGCAATCTTAAGATCACGCACCCCATCGGCGGGGCGTCTGAGAAAGCGCCTGTGGCGGAAACCACCGCCGCGGCTCCTCCCGTTGAGACTAGAGAGACTACTACTACTTGAATGAGATGATAGGAAGTCGCATCGCTGGAGTAGCACTCAATTTGCATTCATTACAACTTCTAATCTTGCAAGTACGATTTGACGGTTCGGTTTGTAACGAGGGATTCGGAGGCACGGAAAAGGAATGCAGGGTTAAGGATGTTTATTTTGATACCTATTTGCTTTTGTTCTTATGTTTCTTAATAATGGATGGATGAATTGAAGTGATCGGTCAGAGATAGCTAGATACATAGCTAGGTACTATCATTTGTGTCTGCATCTACAACCCCTTTTGTAGTGAGAGTGATCTACGCAACTTCATCCATGATGTTCTCGTCCGGCTCGGCATAACTCTTTCTGTTCCCTCTTGCTCTTCCACTTTGTCTAGCTGGCGCCGCAGTCTTTGCTGTCTTTTTGTCGAATTCATCATCCTCGGCCGACAGATCAGGCATGCTCAAATCTTCATCGTCCTCTTCATCCATATTCGAAACACTCGGCGTAGGAACACTATGTGCAGTGTTCTTCTTCGCTAACTGGAACTTCTTCGCAGGCGTGCTCTTTTTAGCAGGTGTCGGCTTTGCTTTCTGGCTAGCCGGCTTTTCCTCCTCCCCGCCACCGGCTCCTTCCTCGGCCAAGCGCTCAGCCTTGACTTCATCCAATATGTTTTGTACGTCCGCAAGACTAACGGCTTCCTTCAACTTCTCTTTCACGTCATCGCTCAGCGGCGCCTTCTTCTTAGCTGTCACAGCCTTCCTAGCTGCGAAATTCGCCGGGGTTGGGTTTTTGAACATCTCCTCTTCGTCTTCCCCAGCTTTTTTCTTAACTTCCCTCTTCTTCGGCCGTAGCCATTCTTCCATACCCATAGGCCAATAGACCCTGTTTTCTTTGCCACCCATACCTACCTCCTCTTCCGGAACTATTTCCTTAGCTGCCTCCTCTTCTTCACTTAATTCCTTCCCAAACTCTTCAATCTCTGCGGAAATTTGCTTCTTGGTCTTCTTTTTCTTGAGTTTCTTGGGGAGAGGCTTGTTGTCGTCATATCGTTCGTAGGGTATGATGTTGTTGAATGTGTCCCAACCTGGCAACCTGAGTGTTCGCATGAGTTCGAAAACAGCTTGTTCTTTGTCCTTTGCCTCGATCATTAGATCCATGTCATTAGGACATGGTGGCATGGTAATCGGTCTCGGATTATGTTTTCTTCTTTGTCTACCCGTGATGGCTTCTGGGCAGGGCTCGCTGTAATGCATCTTCTGTCTGATTTTCTTGCGGTCCCAAGTTGCTTTTATGCGCGGGTATAGAGACATGATATCCAGAGTGCCTTCGCGGAGTTGGGACGAGTCAAAGATGATGTTGTGGTGATGGAAGTCAAGACACAGCGGTATGTTCAGCTCTTCGCAGATAGGGAGCAGGTCGTGGACAGACCAGGAGACGTCGTCATTTTCGAGGACAAGACGTTGTTTCACTCCCGGTGAGAGATTCTTGTAGTTCTCGCGGAATCGGTCGAGAGTTGCAGCTTTGTCGCCGAATGTGCCACCCATGTGCAATATCAGTACCGCGTCGCGGTCTTCTTGCTTGGGAAGCTTCAGCAGAGAGAGCATTTCATCGTGGTAGTCCAAATCCCGAATGGCGTTTGCAATTACTTCGGGACGCGGGGATCCTAGTTGAGTGAACTGCCCTGGGTGTGTACTAACCCTATGGCCAAGCTCAGTGGCTACTCTGCCGACCTCAGCCAATGCTTCGCTGGCGAAAGGCGCAAGCTTGTATCCATATTCTGCATGACTTGCAAATGGGAACATTTCAGAGCTCAGTCGCATGAATTTGATTCCGTATTTGTCGTTCCATCTCAGCATTTTCGGTAGATCTCTAACATTGGCGAGGCACAATTCCTCTACATATCGCTGACCCCGCTCAATTGAGGCCGGTTGTGACTTATCTGGTCGATTCTTGGTGGCATGCTCGGGTTGGGTAGGGTATTTCAATGGATGTCGGTGTTCGAGAATCGATGCTATTCGACATGTTCTGGACGTGAATACTGGTGGATTTGAAAATCTTAAGTATGTATTGAGGCAAGCCTGGAAAATCTGCAGTCAGTAAAAGCCTGAGATCCAAAATATCGATTGGCTTACATATCCTAATCGACCTTTCCATGGTAGGGGAAGATAGTCACTGTTTACTGGCGGTGGTCGTGCGGCTTCTAGTTTCAAGACATCAATATCCTCCGCAGGGCCAACCTCATCCCCGTCTGGGTCTACCCTCTTGTCCCACTCGTCTTCATCGTCCTCTTTTTTTATTCTAGAAGCTGCAGCTTTCTTTGCAGCCTGTTCTGCTTTGAAGGCTTTGATCTCGTCAGAACCCTTCTTTGCAGATACTGAGCTCTTCGTTGGTGATTTCTTCTGCTTCTTGCTCGAAGGTGGTGCAAGGGACCCGGGATCGAGATCGGATAGCGGCGAATCCTCGTCCTCTTCCTTTATACCATTTGTTTTAGCCGGCGTTCTTGGAACTCTACTGCTAACTTTCTGCACATCGAGTGCTTCTCCCTTCTCATCTGCATCTGGACTCGCTCTCAACGCAGTTTTCCCGTCTACCACATCTGCGTTGTGATCTGGGTTCGTATCTATCTTGCCTCGGCGGGATGATTGCCTCTTAGGCGCAGAGGGTTTGGCGGAGCTTGGAGGATGGATTGGTGTTTCGTGTGGAACTGATGGAACGTTGACGATGGGAGCTGAGGTCGATATTCCAACAGCAGAGGATCTCTTGCGCTTGGGAGGCATCTTTATGGCTTGGTTTTTGAAATGACTTGGAAGAAGATGATAGGAAAGAATAGAAATGTGTCCGCTATAGATGGTTGAAGATCTGCTGAGACGCAGGCAGAAGTTGGAAGAAAGAAACATCCAACGGAGTTTCCTGAAACGAAAGCAAATGAATTTGGAGCAACAAGAGAATTGGAATTGCTTACCTTGACAGACGGTAGGTAGCGCGTCTAGCCTCGACGTCACGCGCTTTGCTTTTTCACATCGAGAATCGGGTTCTAGAGATCGACATGGCATTGACGGCCGCTAACATCTTAATGACGTTGACGAGGACGAGGAGATCTCGAGATTGGCGAGCACGTGATTTGCCCCCTTTTATCTCTCTCGAAGCTGGTGGATGTAGTATGGATCTTTGGTTGGGAGTAAGGATTGAATTCGCCTTTGAAATACAACAATTGTTTCGAGGTAAATGATGATTTCCGTATGTCAGCTTCCGATTTTCTACGTGCTCTCTGCAAAGCTTCCTACCGTAAATGCTGGAATGCAAACCACTACAGTGTCTCATCTTCGGTGACGGCTTCCCTTCAGAGAAAAAACATGTTTGTTTGTTTGCTCAATTCAATAGTCCCATTCCTTTGGAGAGGTTATTTTGGAGCTGAACACAGCGGCTAGGTATTGATTTTAGAGAGAATTTTCCATGAGAGTTGATACTTTGAGTTCCAAATGTCTCCGCGAAGAAATTAGTTCAATTGGGAGTACGATTTTAGGAATAAGTTAGCCATAGCTATGCAGCTTACTCGCCAGGAATAGAGCACATCGCATCCCAATCCCAATCATTCGCGCCTCCAACACCAATCGCTCCTTCCTACACTTTTTTCAAACTCCTTTCCCACTTACAAACACCGAATACCGCTATCAAACAAGCCAATATTCCCTTCTGTCAGGAAAATTACTCAGGCTTGAAATAAACACATTCCATGTTGTTTCCATCCAAGTCCTTCACGAACGCGGCATAATAACCCGGCCCATACTGTGGGCGGAGCCCCGGAGGACCATTGCAGGTCGCGCCCGCTCTTCTATATATTCACATGAATTAGCCTCATTCTCTCTACCTCGTTACGGCGAGAAAAGAAATCAAACTTACAGGGCAGCAGCATGAAACCCATTGACCTCTTCTTCACTCCCGCCATGGAATGCCATGTGGATATTGGGCGTCTTCACACCTTCTGTGTTATGAAGCCAGAAATCGACCTTACCGCCTGGGGTCCCGAAGCCCACGGCGCGGGGTGGGAACTCCATGCCCACTTTATAGTTGAGGGGAGCAAGTGCTGCTGTCCAGAAAGCTTTCGCAGCTTCGATGTTAGTGACGAGGATTTCCGTGTGAGCGATAGGCATTTTGATGGCTTTTGAATACGGATTTTGAGGTGTATATTTGAGTTTGATGGAGTTGTCTTTATATGACGATTGTGTGAAAAGAATTGAAGCTGATGAAGAACAAGAAATGAAGAATCAGTCGCAGTATTTAAGGAGCCACGAAGCCAACGCGGTATCACGTGGGTGCGGGGTTTAAGTGTCCAGTCGGGGCCGGTTCTTTCTGCAGCCCCGACGCAGCTGCTTCAACATCAGTAAGCGCTTGTCCGACAGCATGATAGCCTGCGGCCAAGCTATGCAAATCTCCAATGATGTTGAGGCTGTAGGAGCCGAATGCAGGAACAGGGAACTTTTGCTTCATGAAGATGGAAGTCCGAACGGTGTGACTCACTACCTATAATTCGGGGATATCGGTTGCTGACACCGAGGAGATACTTTACAAATCTGCAAATGCAAACAATAACGGTCTCCAAGAAAGTTATGCCCCAGTCCTACTGTATCCGAAGTTGGAAGTGCCCCACTTTGGCACCTTTAATAGGGGGGCTGGCGAAGTCTACGTTTTCTTTCCTCTGCTTTCAATTTTGCTTTCTTTCCTCCACACATAAATTTCCATTTGAGTTCTTCTTCTTCTTCTTCTTCTTCTTCTTCGTGAGTGTATTCGAGCTGTTGTCAATGCAGTCCAAATGTATTTCGACATCCAAAATGGTCCTTGAGCAGGATGCCAAATTCCTGCGCCGCAAGTATGAGGAATCTGCCATCAACAGAATTTCATATCTCGCCCACCACGTACTTTGTGAACACCAAGGCCTGTTTTGCTTGTTACTGGTTTCTTTGCTGGGTGTTCAGGAAGCTATTCTTCACATTTCTCGGCTACTAAATGCCGTTTCGCAAATAGGTACCGAGCCGGGAGCGGCTACACTAAAGAAACACACCTAACAAATTTGAACGAAGCATATGAAATTGGAAAATCCATTATTTAGATTTCATGATTACCTCGTGGTTCATTCAGTCCGAAAGACAATTCACATTTTATTCCATTTCGCTCGCACGTCTTCCTCAAAAGATTTCCTTGTTATACACCACCATCACTTCAAATTCGATACATAAAGAAAGCACCATAATTTGCATACCTCCCCAGGAAATTAATAAAATGGCAAATAATTCTACCACAGAAACAATGGCGGACCCAGCACCAAGCATCCAGTGTCTCCAAAAGACGCATCTCTGGTACAAATTGCAAGTTTTCATCTTCGATCTTCAATACTCCTGTCACTACAGACCGTCACAAGACCGTCTTGATCAGATAACCAGTTTCTCCTACATGGGTGCTCCCTATTTTACACCCCTCGAAGTCGCTCAACTCAGATCAACTATTGTCATACCTCGGTCACAGAAAACGTTCGATGACTTCTTTCACGAACGCTTTGGTATGACTTTGGAGGAACGAATGGAATGGCTTACTATGATGCACCGCGATAAGTGCATCATTCCATGGCCAGAAACGCATACTTTTAGAAGACGTGTGGGGGATGATTTGGGTGATGTTTTTCAGAAGGCTTTTGATATTTATCCGGCGAAACTTGCGCAGGATGTGAAATTCAGGGAGCGTATGGAGTCATCGGGATTGACAGAAGAAAAATTTGAGTAAATAGACTGACAGGAATGTCGAAATGGCGTGGTCGATTTAGAACACATCAATAAATATTTTTCAGATATATATAAATTCTCCCACGCCTTGATAGGTTTCCACTGAAGCACCACTTACTGCTTCACAGCTCCCGCAAAGTCTTTCAAAAACAGCCAGCGCCCCTTCTCCGCCCATCCCTTCTGCTTGAAATCATTTGCATACTTGGGGAAGAAATCAACCACGTCCATCAAACTATGATCATGCGCCATAACAACCAGCACCTCATCTTGAGCATCGGCCTCAATCACCTTCTCAATGGTCCTCTCCGCCTCATCCGCATCATGTGCTACACCATTTTCCACTCTCGCGATCGCATAGAACGGCTTCTTCCCGTCACCATTTCTGTACAGATCCTCAAAAAGAGAGCCGGGACAAGGAGTGCTGCTACCCGGTTTAATCGGATTGGGTGAGATAGAGGCGGGAAGAGTTCGGTATTGAGAAGGACGGAATTCTCCTCCGTGATGACAAGAATCACCACCCATAAAGATGAAGCTATTTGCTGTAACACGAGCCAAGGCACACATATGTCCAATAGCATGTCCAGGACTATCCAACAGGTAAAAAGACCCATCACCGAAATAATCAAAAGCTTTGAAGTTCCCAATTTTCAGTCCCTGATTGAAACCAATTTCTCGTAACTCTCGGCCTTCGTAATCACTTTCGCGAATAGGGCAGTCTTGGTTGGCTGGGTAGCCAGGCGTGAAGTTATCCTTGAAACCGGGTCCAACGATGAGTGCAGTGTGCGAGTCGAAGGTTGATGGATCGCCGGTGTGATCCCAATGCCAATGACTCCATATAACTCCTTCGACATCACTCCCTTTGACGCCATTGGCTTCCAATTGCTCCCTTACGCCTTGCTTCACAACAACATCCCACCCACCATCACTAATTCGCTTGCGAATGCGTGGCGCGAAGTTCTCCGTGTCTTTTCTGACACCGAGGTCAAACAGAAGTTTGCGGTTCGAGGGGTGCTCGATGAGGAAGGAGAAAGCGGGACAGCTGAGGTGAGTGAAGCCTTTAATTTCTGGTTCAACGAAGCCCTTAAGTGGGATGCCGTCGATGCGGGTTGTCGTATCGATGATGCGGACGCTTACGGTTGTGGCGGAGGAGGGGATCTTGAGGTCTGGGGCTGGTTGCGCCATGGGGAAATTTGATTGCAAAAAAACAATTAAAGCTTATATGAAAAATTTATATGTATAATATAAAGAAAAAAAAAGATGGAAAAAGGGAAATGATTGCGCAGAGAAAGTATTGATAGCAGGAGGCGTCTACGTGCTAATTGGGAGGCCACTTGACGTCAGAGCTCCATGATTTCAAATAGCAGGAGAAAGATAGACTGAGCTGTAGGACCCATAGAATAAGAGTATCAGAACATCTTTTGAAGTTAGTGAGACGGCGACTCTGCTCTGCTCTGAATATTATTTGATTTTTTCAAACATCTGATATCCAAAAAAGATTTGTGAAATGGTCATGGCGGGGTGAAGGCTGACAAGGTGCTCAGCCTTGTGTAAGTGGGGGATGATAAATTCACCCTCAGCACGGATCCCTGCTGTTTGACACCTCTGTAATTGGCTTGATGTTTGTGCCTTCAGGGTTCAACTACGAGTCATAGGGGCGGCTTTATGAAGGTGCTCTAGGCGACTCCCGCTAGCCTGGTGGCCCCCTCCTTCCCTTTTCTAGTTTCGCACAGCGACATTTTTTTTGCTTTGCTCTTTGGATTACACCCCACCAAGCTGTACCTTGAGTGTATTTTTCTTTCAAGAATTCTATCTCCACCTTGCGCCTTAGCTACATTGTCATCAATATGGTCGTGAAGGAGTATGTGACCTACAATCAGGTTCGCGACTCGAGAGCTCCTGCCCAAAGGCCCCCAAGCTAACCATCCGCACGCACAGGTCCATAAATTATGTCAGGAAGCTGCCCCGCGAATCCTCGAGGACTTCGCGCCCCAGCTTATGATCGCGATCGGTGGAGGAGGATACGTGCCTGCTCGCATTCTGCGATCATTCCTTAAGACGCCAGGTTCGCCCAACATTCCTATCCAAGCCATTGGTCTTTCCCTGTACGAAGAGCTTCCTTCCACACATCCTTCCGGATCGAACACACCCGGCGCTGTCGAGCAGCCTGGCACGAAGGTAACCCGAACACAATGGTTGGACTTGACAAGCTTGGGAGAAATGGAGAACCTGGTTGGCAAGAGGATCTTGATCGTCGATGAGGTCGACGACACGAGGACTACCTTGGAATATGCTGTCAAGGAGTTGGAAAAGGACGTTGAGCTAGCCAGACAGAAATTGGGCTCTAAGGGAGAGAAGACTACTTTCTCGATATTTGTTTTGCATGTAAGTGAAGAAATGAAGTTGCTGGAGCTGGAAAAAGAATACTTGCTAACGATCCGCCTACAGAACAAAAACAAAGAAAAGAAGGGTCTCCTCCCAGATGATATGCTCAACGAGAACAGATACTTGGCTGCTCGGACTGTGGGTGATGTCTGGATTTGCTATCCATGGGAGGCTACGGATATCGAGGAGCACGATGAGTTCGCCAGAAAGCAGGGCTCAAAGTAGACATCCCATATCAACATTAGTAGTAATTTCAGGAATAGAAATATTGGATTTTCTACACCCTTACATATTTGACTAGATGACCTTTTGATATCAGAAATATTTATTATAACTCCTCTGGACGCCATCCCGCTAGCACCTTATCTTAGCGGATGTTTCGCCATCGAAGTGGGGTAATTTGAGACCTCCGCTGGACGGTTACAGGCTCTTGACAGGCAGTTGCACCCCCTGCATAATAGCGACATCACCGCCACCGCGTATCTTTGCATCCGTGCCGTTTGCGACCTTTAACATCCACTGCCTCTGTTTCGACTCGACTCAATTGTGGCTTTTTCTTTATTTCTAAGCATCATATTCTGGACAGATCTCAGGTCAAATAGCTCCAACGTCCCGCTGCTACAAAGTAGACAGTGAGGGAAACTGTTGCAAGCCATTGACTGCATCTAGAACTGCCCAACATGGGAGAAGCCCCACCTCACGAGAGGGAACTCATCCTTTGTCTCCTGCCTCTCAAAGCAGACCAGAACATCATAGAAAGCATCAAGAAGAAGCATCCTAATGTCGACTTCAGGTATCGAGAAGTGACCTGGGACAAATCCAAACCCAATGATACTCATATTCCAGATGGTAGAACCCCAGCATATTTCCTTTTAGGTTTTTACCTCCCCGGCTGACCTCCACATAGATTTCTTGGAAGACGTTACGATCCTTGTGACCTTGTTCAAATACCCGACACCAAAACAAGCCAAGAACTTGAAGTTCATCCATCTTATCAGCGCAGGCGCTGACCGTCTCGCATCGACTCCCATCTGGAAAGATACAGATGTCCCATTTACCAATTCGTCTGGAGTCCACGGGCCTCAAATTGCCGAATGGGTCATTTTGCAAATCTTGAGCGCTTCTCATAAAGAGAAGCTGATGATCGAATGGCAGAAGAAGCATACATGGGGCAATTCCAGTGAAATTGGGACTGTGAGAGATGGAGTTGGACAACGCTTGGGTGTTTTGGGCTACGGAGCAATTGGACGTCAGAGTAATTCTTTCCCCACGCTGTGTTTCTTCGGGTCTCTAACTAAGAATGCAAAGCCGGGCGTGTTGCGAAAGCCTTGGGCTTGGACGTGATTGCCTACACAGCTAGCCCCCGCAAGACCCCAGAAAGTAAGAAAGACAGAGGCTATATAGTCCCTGGAACAGGAGATCCAGACGGAGTCATTCCCAAGGAATGGTACAGTGGCCTTGACAAAGCTTCTCTACACAACTTTCTCAAGCAAGACATCGATATCCTACTTGTCTCCGTCCCACTCACACCGGAAACCAAGCACTTCATCGCCGCCGAAGAATTCGAGATTCTGGGCAAGAAAAACGCATTCATCGTCAACATCGCTCGCGGGGCAATTCTTCAGCAAGACGACTTGATCGCCGCCGTCAAGAAGCCACAATCAGAAGGTGGTTTGAGAGGAGCTGCGTTAGACGTCACGGATCCAGAGCCTTTGCCGGCAGATAGCGAGCTGTGGGATTTACCCAATGTGGCCATTACTCCCCATGTAAGTGGACTGGGCACACTTTATGCTCAGAGGAGTTTTGCTATTCTGGAACGGAACCTGACGAATCTGGAGAATGGAGATAAGTTGATAAATGAGGTATCTAGAAAGAAGGGGTATTAGAAATCAAACATGAAGGGCGTAGGGTGTTAATTGAATTCAGCAAATTCAAACTTGTCTGCAGGCTTGCGGCTCCTCTGAGTGAGATGGGACCCGTTTTCGTTTGTCCTACCGTTTGTCCTACTGGTTGTTCTACCGCGTTCCAGCACTTTTTCCAGTCAAATTTCCTGATTGGTGTTCTGGTAATTAGCTTGCGGGTTGAGTAATGAACATTCTTGATAGTCTGAGAATGTTTCTTGTTCAACTGTCAAACATTCTAATTGATCCTATAGAAACTTGTTCTTTCTACATCCTCGCCCCAATCAAGAGCCTTTGCAAATCCTACAACGCTATGTGGGTGCTCATATTGTGGATGTTTATGCCACCCACCATGGCCGTCAAAAAACTCCTGGGTTATTACTCGTACAAGCCCCGTGATACACCCCAATTCAAGAGACATAATAGCCTTCTTCATCCATATTATGTTTCTGAGCGGCGGGTTAATTTCAGAGCTCCAACAGACATTTATTTCCGCAGTGAGAACCTCTTCCTCGGCTTCATCATCATCCGGATAATAAGTTACCATTTTACCCCGCCTATCGAGCACAGATGCCTTCACACGAATGAATTTTCTGGGAGAATCACTTGTGGTGCTAGTGAACGTTTTGACCTCCAGGCCAGCTCAGTCGAGCTCTGATCTCTTCAATCAGTCGATATCATTTTTAATCTCGACGGTATAAGCGCCTTGGGGTTCATCCAGCTTGTTATTATCCATTTTGAAGTAACCTGTTCTATGACTTATGTTCGTGTTCAAGAATTCATCTGAGAAATATGCCGGATCAGCCTGCATCTGAGCAAATTTGTGTAGCTTTTCTCACGAGGCAAGCATTTGCTGAGATCTGGCCTGGTGGAAGTCATCTCAAGTTCTTCAATGATCTATGAAATTGATGTTTTGGAAAGTGAAGCAGATGAAGTTAAATAGCTTTGGGAGAGACTCTTTATATAAGAAGTGCTAATATACCAGTTTGAGTCATTAGACAGACAGACTCAGACCCGTCGCTTGGTCACTGTGGCAGGCCCAGCATTTCGGAAGGTTTTGTCATGTTGATAACAATCTATTGACACAGCGTTCAAAGTCATTTCCACAAAACCTGCAACCCCAGATCTTTCCATCTTAGCAATTCAAACATCCCTTCCTATTCCCTCGAGACCCCCGAGCCCTCGTCCATCCGTTTAATTCGTATCCTCTGAGTAAAGTCTGACCGTCAAGGAGCCCAAATCAGAATTGCTGACCTCTTCAGATTGTTCCGCTGCGCTTCCACTCTGAGGAGCGCTCCATGGATATCGGATCAATTCTGCGAACTCATTGAACGCCCTCACCAATGCTTCTTGCACCACTGTTTTGATGTCTGATCCGCTCATCTTGGCTCCTGATTTTGGAAGCTTAGGGCTCACTTCCCAGGAGACTCCAATTTCCACCCGAAGCATTGTAACTGATCCGTCCCTCTCATCCGTATACTCAATGACCTCGCCATTGTTCCTGATATCCAGATTCAAGTGAACCATTCTTTCTCCCGTCGAAGATGAACTTGTGAAGACACGAACAACCATAGTCTTCTCATTCGTGACACCCGGAGTTGGAGGGAAGTAGAAGCCGTAATTACGTGTGTCGAATGAGTCTATGACTTCAGTGCTTTCCCACAGACCATCGGGAATCTTGTCCTTGGCATTGTCTAACTTGAAGTCCGCGAAGTCTACAAGGAAGGGCTGGTCTGGGAAGTCGGGAGAGTTGATGTATCTCAGCAAGAGGCATTTCATATTGCTGCTTTTGGGGGCGTTGTGGCGGGGCCGGTAGCCTTCAGAGAAAATTGATCCGATTTTCATATTGCGAAGCAGTGCTTGGGAGAGAATGTATGGCTCGATAGGACGAATGTCGAGACTTGCTCAGAAGAAGTCTTCCCAAGCAGAGCTGTACTCGTTCCTTTATAGCCCTCGATCTCGAGCCTGGATTCAATCTTTCGAAGAGACTCGTTTGCTTCCAAAGCAAGCCTGCTTGAACAGTCATTGGTAACATCAAACCATTCGTATCAGAAGATCAGTCAATGTCAAGCATTGAGCAAGTCATTCACTGAAGATGGCATAGCTTTCATCATCTTGGATCGGCATTCCTTACCGCCATAAGCCATCTCGTATAAATTCCCAGCTATTTTCTCTCACTCCCGTTCTCCCAATCAAATCCCCCGACGCAATTCAGAAAATGGCGACTCCTGAAAATAGCAGATTTTTTCCATATCCAAATGCAGATTTGGATAGCCGACTACGGTGTGCGCTTTTTAATATCCTCTGGGCGGACGGGATCTCGGCAGTGGAACGCATGAGGCCCGTCCCAAAATCAAAATTCTTCGTTCTGCAAACTGGCCAGGAGTAATACCTTACTCTCAATCATAGTTTCGAGAATCGTGATGCTGCGGCTCACTTTTCCGCGACAATACCAGATGCTACATGGTTGAGAGTTGAGATCAAGACAGGCTTGAAACGCGTTCAATCTAATAGGAAGCTGAATTTCACAGTTGTAGCAGGCTTGTCAGTCCTGAATGAAAGTCAGAGCCACTGAGTAGTACCCATGTTCGCTTTGACATTCTAGCCAAGGGGAATGGGGAGGTGATGAGTGGTCGCGACAATTGGGCAGGGCTTATGGATTTGCTGAAGGAGTTGGTGTTGACGAAGTATGGTTGGAAAGGCGAAGTTAAACCACCAGGTACTCCTTAAACTCTTACTACTGGGGACGGAATTGTTTCTTGATCGTAAAATAGCTGAGGTTGGGGTGAGGGTTAGCTTGATAGACTCGCTGTTCTCACTCACCTGAAAACCGAAAAGGGGAAGGGAAGTTTGTATGATTAGTTTGTCCTCAAAGTTTCTATTCGAATGCGTTGAGTCACTTCTAATATTCTGGGGCAAAGATGTGTAAGTCACTCTGAGCATGTGGCCATGTCACCTTCGCGAAGGTTTTTACCAAATTCGCAAAGCCTCCGTATTGATTGAATCAACATTGGTTTCCGACCCTCTTGTCATTTGAAATTCCTAACCCTAATTCATCCTTTTCTTCCACTTTCCCTCCCAAGTTTCTTTTTGCAATCACATCAAGTCATGGCATCCAACTCCCCTCCCGGATCTGAGGACAGATACAAACCAAGCCCAAACCCAACAATGTCAACAAAAATCACGAAACTCCGCTGCGCACTATTCAATGTCTTCTACTCTCCTGAATTTGCAGCCCTTGGGACGCATTCTCAACCCGATTTCTTCGTCCCCGAAACCGCCCAAACGGAGGCTCTCACCGATCTTCTAACGCATGATTTCGGTCCTAGCCATATCCCAAGCCACATCTCGAGGGCTGTACCAGGAGCGCACACTTTACGAGTATCTTTCAAGACGAGTTCTAAGCCCTCGGATCAGTATCTCAATCACGTTAAATACACTATCCTGACCAGATTGGTGGTTTTGAACGGGAACGAGGAGCCTTTGCGACCAAATGTGGAAGACATCCGTCTTGAATTTTGGTATCATAACAACGGGGATCGTATGCGAAAGAGACACACTTGGTTTTGGTTTGTGTTGCTGCTAAAGCTTGGAATCTGGGAGATGTTTCAAGCTGATGGGCAGCCCAAGACTCCGAGCTTGAGACGGCCTCTTGATCTTGTGATTGAGGGAGGGCATGGCGTGTGGTCCCCAAGAGTAAAGGGGGAGGTTGATTGACTAGGCTCTTGTCATTTTTCGAGATGTCTAGCTGAGAGGAAATATTGGTCTTGTATCTCTGAACAAAACATTCCTGGTCATTTCACAGTTTCCTAGACAAACAAATGTGTGTGTTGCTGATCACACTATGGGAGGGGTTTGAGTTTGCCAGGGGTTACTAGCAAATTACCAAAATAATTGGAGAAGATTGCTCATCCAACCACGCTCATGCAAGCTACTCCAGTTCTATCCGCCTTCAGGTATATGACCCTCATTCTGTCCTCCCAAGTTTTGATAGCATTAAATCTCCAATTCTTATGCTCGAAGTCGTCCCAGATACGGTGACTTCAGACCAGATTTTACAGACGCAAACTCCATCAACATGGGCGAGAACCTCGAGCTCACCACTCGAATCCGTGAACTTCTCATTGATTCTCTCTCCACGCCAAGCTTCCTTTCTAAACCTGGCGAGACCGAGCACACAACAGCAGAGTTCTTCGTTCCCGACAATCACATACGACAAGTCCCCACATGCAACTCCATTACAGAGATATTCTTGTCAGCTAACTACTCGATCAAAGCCGAAATCCCAGACACTGATCATATCGAGATATGCGTACTGACAAGCTCAAAGACTAACAACAACGTACCCAAAAGCAGGTATCTCATTCTGGCAAAGCTATCCGTCTTAGACAAGGCTGGCCAGACCATCACCCTACCCAACATATATCACCATGGCCAACCACTGAGTGCTGTTGCTGAGATTAGAATGGAGTGGTTCACTCAGCCAAATGGGGAGGGATGGGCAGGTGGCGAGAAAATGAAGGATATGAATAGCTGGAAGGCTGTAATGGCATTTTGAAATGGAGGGAATCCGCATTGGTTTTGCAAAATCTGGGCAGCATGCTGGCTTAATCAAGACTGAGATGGGTCCCACGGCGGTATTTCAAGGCGGTTCTGGAATATAGGAAAGTTGTGGGATCGGATTTATGTCTGAACAAGAACTAGCATACTGAAAGATCGTGTTTATCTTATGCAACACTAGGAACCCCAATAAAGGGCAGACATTCAATACCTTGCATCGGCTCTTTCAAACAACAATTCACCAAAACCTCGAAAGTGACATAGCATGAAACCCCAAAGCCTCTTCGCATTCATAAGATCTCCACTTTCCAAGTAACCTTCCTCCTAACCCACAACTTACCACGTGCCATCTAACCACAAACTTCACCAGCACCATCCAAGATCATGGACTCGCTCGTCTTGTTCCCCAGAATCTTCAACGACCTCCCAAACGAACCAACAAACTCCATGCTCCGCCGGGTCCTCATTCAAATCATACATTCACAAGAGTTCCTGGCACACATTCCGATACCGTCCATCCTCCCTCTTTTCGGTGATGGCATACATGCAAGCTATGTCAACTATACTATTCGGTCTCCCATGCCGGAGGAACTCAAGAGCGCCATACCAGAAGCCGACTCGATCCAAGTCCTGCTCCGGACAGCCAAGAGAATGTACGCCACAACAGATGGAGGAGTGAAGACGAAATATATGATCGTGGCGACGATTAGAGTATGGGATAAGGAGGACCGGACTGTTGCGCTGCCCGTCAGATTCGTGGGAGATACGATTGAACTTGCTACGACTGAAATTAGGGTGGAGTGGTGGGAGGGGAATGAGCGCGTGGACCCGGGAAAATGGGAGACTATGGTGGAGTTCTTGAAGAGAGGAGTTGTTGTAGGATTTGAGAGTAATGGGGACAGAGTGGGCCATGGGAACTTTATGACGGGGAAGTTTGAGGTTTGGTGAAAATTGAGGTGAAGGTAGGAGAATGATCATGGGTTTTGCTGTTGAGTTGCTACTGCATGGGAAGGACACTAAAAGAAATGGCCAAAAAGGAGCGAGGATTGTGGGATTGAATGTTCAAGTATAACTCTCTTTGCCAAAACCTCAGGATGGATCTCAAACGTCATTTCGAAGATCGAGCAATACACATTACAAGCTTTGCTCATATAGTGCAATAGGAATTGAACTACGAAAGTCACTCACCCGCCAAAGTAATGAATTTCAAAATGCACTTAGGTAAGATGAATCAGAAGCTGGCAGGTATACGGTAATCTACCGAGGTAATGAAGGTTCTCCATGGACATTCATTTATCACTGAGAAGCGACTCCCGAAGAGTACTCTTACTTGCACCTTCCAAGACTCCAACGAGCATGTCAAGATGCTGCCATTCAGCTCCACGTTTGACTGAAGATAGCATTTCACACTGCGCATCAAGTAGAACACGCGCATGCCAATGTGAAGCTGGAGACAATCTGAGCTGAAGAAACTAATTCTAAAACTACTCGCTACAATAAGAAATTACGCAACTCCAGAAGAGACACGCTGGAGCTCGAGATCGAAGAATATTGAAATTGGTGCAATCAGATGAACGCTCGAGCATTCCACAGCACGCAGGAGATAAAACAAGCGAGGAGGCCGTTGAGAATTTGGAGAGTGTGTGCAACCATTCGCGTGCCCAATTCTGCGACATTGCTCGCTCTTTGGGCTCAGTCGCTGCGGAGAATAGGGGGGACTAGCGCCACACGTGATTATGTACTCTGAGGTATGGTCGGCGACTTCGCTTTTCTGTTTCTCTGGCAAGTAATGCGGGAGTTTCTGTCTTAGAGCTCTGGTACTAGATGCTATGAGGTAAATGAAGATGGTACGCACAATTAATGGCTCGTAATTGAAAGATATACAACACTCGTTTGTCTAAATATTTAAATTTAAACTCTGCTTCTATTAGTACTACTTGATTACTTGATATTATCATGCTTCAGACCACTACCATACTTGGCGAGTCACTTGACCCCAGTCCTCCCTTCCTGCAAATTCCCAGCCCCAAACTTCCTCAATAGCCTAGCAACATTATGGTATCCTTTCTTCTCGGCCGCAGCTATGGTAGACGAGTCATCTCGAACAATACCGTGTTTCCTCCTCGCTTCGAGCAACAATTGCAAAGTTGGCTCGTCTCCCCGCCATGCCGCTTCGGACGTAGGAAAATGTTTCTCAACTCCTTTTTCAATCAAGAATTCGACCATCGGCGTGTGCCCATTCTTTGTTGCCAAAAGCAAAGGGGTTTTGCCTGACCTAGGATGACGTTTCATATGGAACGGCCGCTTACCATGTACCATGGCCAGATTTTCGACTTCATTCCCACGGAAATCAAGGAGGAGTTTGGCAACATCCAGATGCCCATTCAGAGCTGCAGCTGCCAGTGCTGGAACGTGTCTGTTGGCGCCATACTCAAGAAGGAGGCGAACGACAGACACACGCCCACGCAGAGCTGCCCACACCAGAATGTTGTCGTATTCGTGATCAATACGGTCTACACCCCACTTGAAAGTCAGATCGACGCCGCTTTCCAAACACCAACGAACAATCCCTTCTTGGCTTGACTGTACGGCGTCGAAAAGCCACCCTTTGTTGGGTCGGTACTCAATGTTGACTTCCATAAGCCGCTCAATAACGTGTCGTTGCCCTCCTTTGATGGCCGGTTTCACCATATTCGTGGTGGTCACTCCGTTTTCGGAACTGAGTATGGATTCTAGAATGTCGAAATGGCCGTGGAAACTTGCGCAGTAGACGGTTTCATCTACATCGTTCAAGTGTCCACGGTACTCAACAACATTACTCTTTGCCTGATGTTCCAGCAGCAGCATCACCATGCTACAATGCCCTTTGATTGCGGCTAGCTGAGATGGAGCTCTAAAATATTCGTCTCTTGTGTTTGGGATTACCCCCGCACCAAGGAGTTGTCGCGCAAAACTCAGATCGCCCATCCATGCCGCGGCACACAATGCAACTTCCCCGGGCCTCATTGCGTTTACTGGTGGCTTGTTCTGAGGTAATATGGGCTCGGAATTAGACAACATCCATTCCAGATTCAGCCATGTCTTTGGCCATGCTGAGATGGCGCACAGGGTATTTCTATACTCCAGTCGACGCTGTTCGTTGAGGTCCGGGCATTCCAATTGGATGTACCTTTCTACCTCGAGAAGCGTCGATAGAAAATAGCAATGATTGGCATAATGCAGATCGAGGCGTGCAAGTAATATACCAGTGATAAATGGCTCTGTCAAAGGTAGCGGCGGCACGTTGAAAGTGGATGATGGGAGGAGAAGGCTCCCATCGCTGAAGTCAATATTTCCTGGCTTGCAGACAGCGCGTATAATTTCACTAGAAAAAGTTTCTGTTGTGACTCAGCTTGCGTCAAATTTGTAGAGAAGAGGAAGGTATACTGTTTACAAGTCTGAGGCGGACTACCAGTTTCAACCCAAGTAAAATGACTGTTTGATCTAGGATCATACATAGGAGATCGAGAGGCAGATCCAGGAGAGCCAAGCGCTGCATCGTGGGCATAATTTGCACGATGATATCGAACCTGATAAAGAGTTTTGTGGGAGAGTCTTGGAGTTGAAGTTATCTTGTTTTACTGAGCCGTGTTGGTGTTGATAGATAATAGTGGGGTTTCACGGTCGCGCTAAAAGGTATCTTTTGGGCAACCAAAACTGCCCAAAATATAACATATCGGATTTGCGTAGGTTATTTTCGTCTGGACTTAAAATTGCGAGTGGCTTCTTCAACCAAAAACAAAGATCTCAATCTCTTCATCCTCCCCTCCCAGAACAGGCAAAGGTAAAGCACACTTTTCCTTAACCACAAACCCAGCTTCATTCATCAACTTAAAGAAAACCATCTCGCTATCATGCCGCACCTTCATCGCAAGCAGCACCACTACATCCTCATTCCCCTCGCCAATCTTCTTGAGTGTTTGCACTAGATCTGGAACCACGTCCGGATTGTAAGTACAATCCGCCACAACAACCAGATCCCATTTCGTCGCCTTCACATTTGAGGGAAGTGGGGAAGCCCAGTCTAGGACTTGGTGGTCTATCCTTGATCTGATGCGGTGGTGGAGGGTGGAAGAAGTGAGGTTCTGTATGAGGATGTCGGCTGCTTCTGGGAGGTCTGTAAGGAGAACACTGGAGATTTGCGGGTAGAATGTTGCCAGTGTGATTCCAACGATTCCACAACCTGCTCCGAGCTCGATGGTTTTGAGATCCTTTTTGGAGAGCATGCTTTCTAAGTTTGGTAATTTTGGAAGGGCTTTTGCTGATTGTGGTCCAGCGCTAGTTTGTGATATTGAAGAGAGATAGGCCGACAGTAGTAGTCCGGCATCCCTAGCTATAGCATTAGCTGAGTGGAAGGGCGTTTACATACCTGGAAACAGGCCAGAGGAGCATACCAGATATGCCGAGCAATCGACTCCCCGGTTTCCTCCCATATGCACAGCTTTGTTCGCTCAACATTAAAAATTCGCTCGGCCATCGGGATAATGTCTTGCTGGGACGCCTTTTGTGGGTTGACCTCGATTTCCCAGCTCGTGACAGGCACTATACGACCAACGTCTTCTGCTCGTAAAACAGCTTCGAAAGTAGCTACAGAAGATCCTTCGTCTTTTGGTCTTACAAGCATTCGCAGGCCATCCCGAAGGTCCTGATGCTTGGACTCTGTGATCTGAACATCTACTTCCAGGCTCCGCATTCCATCGCTTCCCTTCCATGTAAACGCTTTTCCATTCCCAACTACGCTCCCATTCCCGTCCCTTAACTCAACAAGCAGATCAACAGTGTCCCAGAGAAATGATTCCCCTAGATCAGTTGTCATCGTGACTTTGGCTTTCACCACGAGCTTACTCCCTTTCAGTACCCGAGGCGGCTTAAGGAATCGTATGTAATGCATTTCTTCTCTCTTTCAGCTCTTCCTCAATCACTTGATATAGGCGTTTGGGGGCTGGACACCTTTCATGCACTTGACAAGAGATATCAACCTGCCAGCCTCGTCGTGGCACCTATCCACAATGCCCTCTTTCGATCAGCTCGGGATGCAGCCCCCAATATCAACTTTACACCAGAAACGAGATATAGCTTCTTCCAAAAGGGAATCCTTTCCGAGCCCACTTGTCTGACTTGACCAGAGTGCTTGAAACACCAACCCAACTAAGCCCAGCTTTGAAAGCCAACAGTCAGCAATTAGAAACACAGCCTCGCGCCCCCTCTTCGTCCCAATAAACTCGGAGCCGCAAGCAACGCAGACCCAATCTGCGGCCCGCAAGGCTGTCTGTCACGTCAAGCGCTTGTGATGCGTACACGCTGACTGCCGGGGCGCTTGTTTTGCGGGCGACTAAGGCTGAACGTGTCGTATAGCAGTTTTCGGCTTCAGCAGCATGTATGTAAGCTTGGATCCAGTGGGGTTTTGGCGCGCGGAAGGAGGATCGAATGGGGTGTGCTATGCGTAACAAGCGTAAGGCAAGAGGGATAACGCTCCGCTGCGAGCGGATAACAGTCTAAGGTGCTGAACGAGGCAAAGATGGTTCCTGGCTGTGTAATATGCAGGTCGCGCTGCAGGTCCTCTTTCAGTGTCCGGTCCCGATATCGATAACTATAATTACCTCCCGAATTGTTGGAAGGCTGTTCCCGAGAAAGTTCGATGGTGGGGAGCGAGGCGGCTCGGACAGCATTAATTATCCAAAAATAACACTTTGTCAGCCCGCTTGCATAACATCTGCACACAGCACAGCCATGCACTACTTGTGTCAATTTATGTCATCCGTCTAACTTAACATGGTACACCAGGTACCTGAACGACTCTCACTCATCATCTTATTTTCTTCACTTTGTCACACCGCACCTGCAGGATCGAGGAATGTGAAAAGTCTATCTCACCCCTCCCCTCACCTCACACTCACCTCGTACCGCCTAGACGAGCGCAGCATATACACAAACTTCGTAATTTGGGGCACGGTAACCCTAAGACAAATAAATGTACGTCGTGAAATACCCCAGCCATATATCAGCTGTCCATTGCCCCTCCAATGAGACCCCAATTCTTGCATATCGGCAGAAATGCCCCTCCCTCGTCTCCAGACCAGGTTCCCTCGGACTCAAAATAGTTGGTGCCGCACCCTCACAGCTTCAATGGTAAGTGGCGTTTGCGGAAATAATGGTATTATCCGTAAATGGTCAGAATTCAGGGAATCCTCGCGATTGGACACGAGTCGGACCGGCTCGAGCGGATTGTCAGACTCAGCGCGATGGGACATGGTGTGGGTGATGGGTGATGGGCAGTTCGGCGTTATGTCAACTTCGGGGCGGGTTGTTGGAGCTGAGTCAATTGTCGTCTGGTATGTACGGCGTGGAAAATTGTTGGGGTCGGAAGCGCCGAATCTTCATTCGACCCGTTTATGAAAATGGGGGGAAAGAGGGGGTCAGGTACAGTAAGAACCATAAGGCGGAGGAACTTGGAAACACAACGTCGAAGATGTCTCAACTTTTCGACGAATGGACGAATGGACGAATGTCAGGCTTGCCATCAATTGAGCCGTGCCATTCAAACATGTGCGAACCCTTTGCGGCACCCTCTCCGTATGGCGGAAACAGGAAGGAAGAGATCTCGGGGCGCACAGAAACGGCGTGTCATTTTACACTCTGCTGCACGACTTCTCACCTGCAATACTACATCGCTTCGTGCTATGATAGGCTAATTCGTAGACTGCGTAAGCCACACAGATTAAACCGGGGGATCTTTGGAAAGTAGTTGGAAAACGGCACTTTCGCCCTTCTCCTTCCCATTCCCTGCCTTATTGGGCTGACGTGATGATGGATTTGTGGTGTGGTGTGGTGTGCAGCGTGTGCAAAACCATGCAGACAACGCGTGCGTGAGAAACGTGGGGAGTCGTTGTGCCACTGCCAGACGTTTTAACTGGGCGGAGGAAAGGAGAAGAGGGGTTGGCGGACGTCGTGGAGGTTGCGGAAAAGGGAGGGGTTGGGAATAGGTGCGCCCCATGATGAGATGATGGAGATAGGATGGGATAGTGTTTATCGCGGCATGCATGGCACGACTTGACTTGCTTGGCGATTTGCGAGGTGATGATGGTCCTGCTCTGGCTCTGGCGTGGTGTGGGGTCAAGGCTTGAACGCGCAGGTGCAGCGCATGAACCATTGCATACGCGGATATTTGGGCTGCCGATTACAGGTGTCCGACGAAGGGGGGATGTATGGGTGGATGGATCAAGGTTCGAAGCATGAGGGGTTGGGGGCCGGTAATAGAAACGCTGATCGATTCATAGTATCATGGCTGCTTTGCGAGGGTGTGAGGTGTAAGTGATGCTATTCTGAAATTATTGTTGCTGCGGTTGGTGACTTTTGGACCGTGTATAATCTATTTTTGTGATTCAAAGATATTAATTGTGATATTGGATCTGTGTTACATTAAAGTGAGTCAATCAATCAAAAGTGTCTCACCATCAAACAAGGTCTTTCATATGATTTGTATTGGTTTCTATTGAGAAAGTATTGAAGGGTATATTCTGATCGAAAAGCGCCATATGCCAGCTAGCCACCTGAGAACTAGATACTACAATTACAATGTCCTGATTCTGCGTCCAATATGCGCAATCCAATCTTAAAACCTGAATCCCAAATGCAAAACCCCCCAGATGAACTGTAATCAAACTTTTTCCTTCCTGCCATATGTCCATGATGCGTGATCGTAGAACCGCCCAATGCCTGACTAATCGGAAAGATGGGTTGCCCTTTATCCTCTTTATTATCTTACAATGAATGCACCGCAGTAAAGCATCTAGGAACGCAGCTGGGGGTATCGTGAGCCCGAAAAAAAAAGTGACTGAAGAAATAGACCAACTCCTCCTCCTATCCCAACTTGTATATGTTCTTTGCCCGGCCAATTCCTATTGGCCGGGTCTTCGTAGGATATCCTCGCAGTTGGCGTCGAATCGCAGGTTCCAGAGACGAATGGAAGACATAAACTTCTCCGTATGTTCTAGTTGTCGGTCGCGTCCAAAGATGGAGTCGACAAATTCGGTGCCTGCGTTCTTCCCTAATTGCGCCGAGTCCTTTCCATGCCTCTTGCCCGCCTTCAACATAGGCGTCTCACACGCCTTCAAAAGCTTCTTCAGCTTATCCGTCAATCGTTCTCCAGACTCGATGAAATCCTCCACCATTTCTCTATTCTCTTCTTTTCGAATGCGAGGCATGCATTCTTCTGCGCGCTTGACCTTTCCGGCGAGCTGGATCAGAAGCAGCCAGAGTTCGCCGGCCATATCGGCGATGGGTGTGGCAGGACCGTGGTGGTAGACGGTCCAGTCGTACACCCACTTCCCGAGGGAATTGGCGTCGAAGACACTGCCCAAGAGCATTATAGGTTCCTCAGATGGATCCCAGTTCTTGAGCGAGTATCCAGGGGGGATGCGATGCTTTCGAGCATCAGCCTCGGTGGCCTTGGGTGTTGGTGGCGGCTTCTTAGGCGATGTAGTCGCGCGCGCTGTGGATGGTCGTTGTGGCGTCGAGGACGATTGTCGACGCCTTCGAGGTGGTGGTGGTTGTTCGTACTGTGGGGTTTCGTCTCTATCATATGCATCATATGTGTATCCTTGGCCCTGAGAATAGTAGTACTGATCAGTGCCATGCCCACGATATTTATAAGTTGGTTTTGTAGGCCGACTAGCAGGCACGCGGTAGATCAAACCATCCACCAGGTAGTCTACGTATTCATATTCGTCCTCGTCGGATTCCCCATGAGAGGCTCGATAGGAGAAAGAATTTCGCCGTTTTGCCTCTCCCCGCGGCGCCGATGAACTATATTTTCGACTCACATTGGCAGCAGTCGCGTAATGTCCGCTGGAGTTATATCTGGGCGAAAAGGCTTTGGGTGAGCTATACCCATAAGCATCTCCAGACGCGTGTCGCGCGTGGTGTCGAGGGGCAGGTCCTGTTCGTTGCGCATAAAATCCATGGCCTCCAGATGGTGATCCAGCCGGAGAGGGAGTGGCGCTGAATCCGTAGTATGCGCCCGGATGCGCCGGAGGTGGGGTGTTGTAATTGTAGTTGTTCATGATATCCTGCTCTTGCGTGTCCTAAAGACACCTTAAAAAATGAAAAGAAAAGAAAAAGGGATCGAGGCGCCGTTTCAACGAGGCACCGAGGAGTGTGACAAGCCCGTCACCGTGGTATGTAGTCGGTACGAGAGAAGGAGGAAACCTGTGTCGTTGATCCGTACATGTCAAGAACTGGTTCACGATAATCCTCGGTGAGGAAATCTGAAAATGTCGAAGTCGAGGATATCGGCTTCGGGAAGATTCTGGAATGAGCTGGAGTGCGAATCCGGCTCGATGTAAGATTGGTAATCGTTGTGGTGAAAGCTTTGGGGTCGTGGTGTTTGGATGGTTTTGGGAACAGCAGTCAAAAGATGGCTGGGGGGGCGAGCGATGATATTTAACGCTTTTTTGGTGTTAATTTTCGCTCTCGCTCGGGTGGGTTGGTGCGTTGGCTTGTCGACAGGGGATGCAAGAATGCTGCACGATGGGTCAGCCACAGGGTTTAGGAGTTAGGACTTGGGTATAAGAGTATCCCAGAATATCCCAGAATATCCCAAGGAGATTATTGGGCTCTGCGACAGGGCCTTCTGGAATGCACGGCGCAGGATTCTCGGTGATTTGGCAGCAACCAGCAATCGCGTACCAAGGGGGAGCCAATCCGCCCCATGAACTAGGGGGAATAGCCTGGATGGGGGCAATTCTGATTCTTCGGAAGGGGCACTAAAGAAAAGAAACCGACGAAAGCAAGACCAAGACTTACGAGCAGAGACCCATCAATTTTTCAAATTTTTCCAACCCTTCGTGTCTTCGTGTGCAACCGTGCGGCCCCCTGGATTATGCTGGCGCTGGTGCCAAAGGGACCATGATAATCGAGCAAGCGAAATTGGTGTCTCTCAGAACCCTTCCAGCCTCAATGATCTGCTCAGGGACAGGTCGGAGCGATTTCTTTGCAAGAAATTAGTTGCTCGGGTTCGACGGGGAACAGCGTTCGGAGTGCCGCGAGCCGCCAGTAGGAGACACCGCGCCGCTGGATACGGGGGCTGGTGTTGGAGCCGTTGAGAATGGGTACGAGGCGGGGGGCTAGACGAGGGGAAGATCGATGGAGTTATGAGTTGATATGAGTCGTGATAGGGGAAGGGGAGAGTCAGGAGAAGAGTCAAAATGACCAGAGAGTCAAAAGCAAAGCATCAAGTTGACACAGCTGGGTGCTGAGTCACTTTTCAGGTATTCATGGAAGCTGCGCGGCCGTTGACAAAGTTCAGCGTGGCGAGAGTATCTGTTATGATTCCGAGCCGAATAGTATTGGAGAGCAAGAGTTCTGGCCGCAGAGTGGCCACCGAGTGAGGGCTCGAAATCGATAGGCGACGACGAATCGCAATTGAGTTGGCCAAAGTAGAGCAATATCTGGACTGGGACAGAGCTCTCTATAAGGTTATTTGTTCGCCCACTGGTCCCAAGCCTGCGAACGACTCGTGGTCTGGTCGCACTTGTACCACCCACTGGAAGATCCGGACGTCGACGTACTTTGCCTCTGCTGCTGCTTTCCGGCTAATGTGCAGGCGGGGACCCAGAACTGCGAGTGGTTCTACGGGTGGTCTACACAGCTGGACGGGTACTTGAGTACGAGGCCGGTTCCTGTCCTGGCCAGGCGTGGATCTGGACGCAGTTCTTAGGTAAGATGCGGAGGCCCGACTTGGTAACGTATGGGACGGGAGGAGGATGATTTATGATTTATTTTGGATGAGGCAGGGAACACACGAACGCGGCGGTGGTAGATTAACAGATCACTCTGAGTGAGCAGATGCGCTGCACCATATATTTGGAAAAGAGCGGGGTGGCAGGACAAATGCAAAAAGAGGGTGTGCCTGTGCCTGGAGGGGGGAAAGACGAGGGGGAAGCAATTGACAAGGCTGCCTATGACATGATGAACTTGTGACTGATGGCCGATTTTTCTATCTTAACGCCAGAGACGACCAACCTTCTCGATGGAGACAAAAGCCGCTCTGCTCACACCCTCTCAATGTTTTTCTAAGCAGAGATCGGGTTAATCTTCAAGTAAAGAGGCATGGAGGCTGCGAGAAGCGTTCACAAACACATCAGTATTATTAGCCACCCGGCTGCTTCTCTTGAGTGTGCGAGACCCTGCCAATCCTCCACGGCCACTCAAGTATTGCAATCACTATCCCATGCCTTCCAGCCTCCTTGACCAACAATCACGCGCCGCCGTTAATCGCCAATGTCGTTCTCGATATCACACACGGAGGACATCAGTATCTGCACTATTGGACTACGATTGCCTCAAGTGCCTGCGCGTGAAAGTCACGATATCTCGTTGGTCCCTACGCCCGAAGGTGTCAGTTGCAGCACTGAATCACAACAGGACTGGCTTCCGCATTGGCACTGCGATCGCGATTGCGATAGATGGCCTCAACCACATCCATCTTGAACCACCGAAGTTCCAAGAGTTCACGCAGCTGCACGCTGTGCTGTAGCTGGAGGTTACCTGCGTTGGTGTCCTCCTCCATTCTGGATCCCCGAAATGCAAGCCGGGAAGACGCTGTGGACGCACCTCGGCCCCTAATGCCAGGCTCAAGTTAGGGCACATCACCTCCTGTAGGCGTCCCGATTCCCGCTGCAATGGTTCACTGAATGAACCCATGCACGCTGCACGACGAGAGTCAGGGCTCTCTTTCTCTCTGCGGGCGACAGGAGAGGTTGAGCAAACACCACCACAATCGGGGCCACAAGCCCACAACTCCACCAACAGATCCTGATCCATGCCGTGCCCATTTCCTGCCGTCCATACCCCAGCGTTCCCCATCAAGGTTTCCAGCCTCCTCCTCAGTGCCCCAACCCCCTGACTGCTTGGCTGCCCCCCGCCCGTTAGCCGGTGGAATCTCGCACACACTGTCCTCGAAAGGGAAATATACTTTCTTTCTCCCGCTTCGACACCATGGGAGTACAAGCCTCTCCCTGTCCAATTTGCAGAATTTTCACTCATACTCAGCCACATTTCAAACACGAATCCCATCTCCGTGTACTTGACTCATGGCTACACCGACTCTACTTTTTCGCAGCCAAAACACCACTCGATGGAACTCCTTACTTTGTTTGCATCGAAACTCCTTCCGAAGTGTCTCTTGCAGCGACAAGTCACTTCGAATGGGCAGCCACATGCAGCAGGTGCATATCCTCCGACATCATTCGCAGAGGACCCCTGCTCGCCCACGTTGTACAGGATCAAGCACAAAGAATACCCTGGACGCGCACTCCCGCTTCCACTAAACACACAGCGCTACTTCCGGCTGCAGGACAGCATTGGTTGAAAAACTAGTGCATGCAGGCGGATAACAGCACTACTGCCTTTCCGATGAGTCTGCATCGATAGCATCAATTTCGATACATTTGCAGTACTTCCAAGGCTTTCCTCGAGCGGTGTAGCACACGTGTCGCATGAGAATAGGAGACGTACCTGCTCAGTGACGTAGCGGCAAGTGTCAAAATACGAGCAGAAAAGCCTTTGCGCACAAAAGAAATATTTCCAAATTTTCATTATTTCAATTCTTTGATTTTCTGCCAGGAGTTGATGGTGGGTATTACAGAAACCTGCATGGAAGTTCCTCTCTGCCACAAAAGGAAAACTGGTCCGAGTGGTCTGTTTGCCGATCCCAGATGCATCCAGTCCTGAGCCGCCTTCCGGGTCATCAGATGTTGAGACGCGCTTAGAGACAAACAGAACCAATGAGGGAAGCATGCGCAAGTGTGATGGAACGGCTGAAGGTCAGCCTGATGAGACATTTGTGGGAGCTTGCAATTGAGGAGGGGCCAAATCAAGTTTGATAGACGCTTTCGAAGTCAACGCCCGGGAGTTGAGAGATCGACGTTTCATATTTTGAGTCATTTGGCAAACAGAGTACGCACGCCTTCAGCCTCGCGGTGAGTCACGTGTGGCGATAGCTTTGACAGACCTCGGGACGCGAAAGGTAAACGGTGGCCTTGTGCTATCCGAAACTCCCTTGCGAACATGTCTATGGAATTCTATTGGATTTAATATATTATCTCCGTTCTATGCGCCATCTTCAGAGCCCTCCTCTGACTAATAAGGTCGTTGCTCATCAATTAGTCAACAATATACTCCCCCTATCCATAGGGCAGAAAGCATCATATGACCTCCGATCTCTCGATCTACTGTTGTTGAATTTCGCGCCTACAGCGGTCCAGTTTATTCACAGCTGCATCATCCGCCTTTCCGGTATCAAAGAGTCATTGTGCAAAATAACTAGCATCAGTCATGCTTGGACTATTAATGGCTTACTTATTGGTTTCGATTTTCCAATAACCTCTCCTCGTGAATGACTTCACGCCCGTGAGGCTCACCCCAGCCTCCTCAATTCCAAACTTCTGACTCACCAGCAGAAAACCACTACGGCGTTCCATTACGACACTGCTAAGCCGCCCCACGCAGATTCATAAATACAATCCCAGAAAGCTCCATCTATGGATTCAATGGAATCACCCCGGTGTCATATCGGGGCATTCTGGATGATCTAGAAGAGAGGCGACGGTCAGCTCGTGAAGTTCGAAATTCAGATTGGCATCTGACTCTGCCATCGAAAATTGCTAGATTTGGAAAGACGATGAGCTGTTTGGGTCCTCAGTCACAGACGTATGATGAGGCTCCAAATCTAGGCTGCGAGGATGATGTGGCGGCCTCGGTGACCTTCCCACTTTCCGGTGACAAGACTGGCATTTGACTCATTTTCCCTCAGCCTCATCGGCGAGCCAGTGACTCGAAGCGCACGGGAAAAGGTCTGCTCGGTATTGTCCTGTATATAGCTTAGGTCTTAGTCCCTGAGGAGGAGGATACTGAGCTGGAAACGGATGAGTCAATACGAGTCGACAGGAAGGCATCATGATGGAAACTGGTGTGGCCGCCTTCAGAGTAAGGTAGCCCGGGGTTGTCTTCATATAATATCGCTTTATTCCACTTAGTTAATCATGCTTTTTATAAAGCATTATTATTCTTAGGAGCAGGTGCCGTAATCAGAGCATAGGTAATTTGTTCATGCCTGGAATTTTCAGCCTCAAAACTTCGGAGTCTTCAAGGTCTCAAGTGTTTGGGATGCTCCAGGCAGTGCTTTTGTTTTGCCAGTTCCTTGAAATTGCACGTCCTACGTATCTTGCAAAATGACGCTACCTGTCAGTCTATTCTACAGTAATATTACATGCTAGCAATCAAACTCAAGCGCTTCAGCGTACTCAAGCCCCACATCCCCTAACTTTTCACGACTTTCTTCCTTTCTTCTGAATGACTTTGATGCGTCCCAGTTTCTCGTGACCAATTGTATGCATCCCACCTTCCTGCCCATGAGGTTCACTAAGTCCCAACCTAATCAGCTGCAGAGTCTCCATCCAATCTGGCAGTGGTAATTCAGGGTCAGGTACCCAGGATATCGTAACGCGGTAGTAAAGCTCCTCACCACCAGCAGAGACTATGCCCGTAACATTACGGGCTGATATGTCGACCGACACCTGTAATTTCCTTGCGCCGCTGGACATCACGGAGCTGGTGAAGGCGCTGAATCTCAGAGAATCATGACGGGTATTTGCGAATCCGAGTCTAGCGATGGTCAAGGCGTCTGTTACTCCCCATACCGCTAGATCTGGCGAACCCAGGAGATGGGCATTGGGTTGGAAGTTCGTCTTCACCTGGCGATTGGTAGCTTCCTCTGAGTTGAAGAAATTGACAATGGTGCACTGCAGTTTCTGCATCTCCGTAACCTCCGAGCTTGGGGTACTAGTGTGTAATTGATCGATATCCATCTTTTCGTGTTCGTGTGAGTTGAAATTTGATCCTGGCGATCGTAGATTGTGAGCAAGCGGGGTGTATATACCTTGCCGAAAGCTTGCTTCAAAATATTAGACAGCAAAGAACATACAGATCGTGGTATGACGAATCAGAATGAAGAAGTTCCGACTAGGACGGCAATTTGTTTTTCCTTGATTTTCATGTTCGACTCCGAGAAGCTCGTTCCCTTCAAAGTAACGGTAGGATTCTTATACACAGCGAAGGCTTTGTCTTGAAAGTTCTCGGCTATCCCTGTTATTACTAGCAACTAGGTATTTATTGCCTATTCTACGATCTGAGCTCCTCCTCTTATTGCTCTTCTTCCTCCTCATCTGACTCCCAGCGGTTGATCTTGATAGTACTTGTTGTGGGGTCTAGGAGCCCATTTTGAATTACTTCCCAAGTTCCCCCAACTCTCCATATGTGTGAGCAAGACCGTATCTAACGAGTATCAAAACGTCATTCCATTCTGGCATATCAATGTCACGTTCTCAAACAATCTTCACCTGGAACAAAAGGTTTTTCCCCGCCAGCATACAATAACCTACGTTGCGTATCTTCGACCAATCCTTCAATGCACACAACAAAGTTTTTGACCCCATCCACAACTTCGGAGCTTGTCAGGGCGTGGAACTCCAGCACTATATCGTCGCGATCGGATGAGTACCCGAGTTTGGTTATTTTAGTAGGGTTTTTGACACTCCAGACGGCTGGATCGTGGGACCCGGGGTATTTGGCGCCGGAATGAAAATTGGTTCGCATGTGGGAATTGGCGACTGCTTCGGAGTTGAAGAACTGGAGTGTGGCGCATTTCAACTTTTGCATGTCCTTAGCATTGCGGCGTGGGGAATAAGTTATTGGCTCCTCCAAATTAGAAGTCGCCATCTTTTGGGTCTGCTTCGGAATGAAGATTGAGATTGGCGTCCTTGGGCATGGAAGATAGGATTGATATATATGTGTTGATGTTGAAGCTTGCTTCAAAGTTTTGTGTTTGCAAAAAACGAAGAATGGTTTCATAAATCAATGAGGAGTCTTTCAGAACCTCCATTTTGTAGAAATGGTACTAAACACTTGGCTTGCCATGTTATCCATGAGATGAACACGCAAACAGAGGCCAATCACATAGTTAAAAGAACAACGCTGCTTTTCAGAGTCCTGGCCTAAATTTTTTGTCCTCGTCGATGAGATCATTGGAGTTGAGTTGATACGGAAATAGCCTTTGAAGTCAATTGCGAGGGTCGGATCAAAACCGCAAGGGGTCAAAAAGTCAAGTTCCTTTAAAATCAACGCTGGCGACCCATGAATCTTGGAATATTGCAACCCTCACTAGCTCATCCTGTTGTAACCCTAACCTCCACTCGATCTGATGTAGGAGCCTGAAAAGTATTCCACCCACCCAGCCGATACCCATGAAAAGCGGCGGAGACTCCAAACTTGAGAACTTCAACAGTATCGGCCCATCCCGGCAGCAACGACTCATCCGCACGCAAAATCCAAGCAATCTTGAATTTCAAGCGCAATCGCGTATCAGCCGAATGAATAATCCGATTGTAACGATTCCGCGCCGTTGCTACAATACAAATGCGGAGTTCTTTCTCCTCGCGAAAACTTGGTGGACGAGGGCGAGAATGTGTAAACATTTCTAACTGTAGAGAGTGAAATTGAGGGATATACTCGAGTCCAAATAGTTGATTTTCAGCATTGCTATATATTGTCCAGATGTCCTTTTCTGTCCTCGCAAGTGTTAGAAGTAGATAGGTTACTGGCCCCCCTTGGACCACTACTTCTTGGGAGTTGACATAGTGGAGTGTGGCATTCCATAGGTTGTCGAAATCGTCAGCAGCGGTTTGGGATGCCATGGCTAAAGCCTAGAAATTACCTTTTGGGAATATTGGGAAATGAGGATGAATACAACAATATATATGTAGATCATCGCTGAAATACTCCTACCCAGCGTCTTATTACCAACTGTCAATAACTGAATGCCACGCCTGTCCCATTGAGTCAAGCAGACTGAATATGCAGCAGCGGTAACTGTGATCAAAGGCTTAGACGTCCCTCATGTGGCCCGATACTGCTTCCAGACACTCACGAGGATGAGAAATAGGATGGGCCAAATAAACTAACTACTGCTGTGGAATACGACCCATTAATATATCGTCTTTCCCGAGTCCAAAGGTCACCAACGCCTACCCGAGACATAGGCGTCTACAACAGCATAAGCAAACCACCACAGAATTTTATAAAATTGGAGACTTTAGCAATGCAAGAGCCTTCCGCAACCCGTGATCCATTGAGGAATGCTTTGAGGAGTAGGATGAGTCCTTCCAGGAATGGATACACAAGGCCAAAGCCGACGTGAACCTCCAGCAACACTGAACAGAGATACTAGCAACGAACATAGTACGGGCACTAGCCAAAAGATGCTTGAGATGGAAGAAGGTCCTCACTGCTGGTAATGAATCTTAAGAGCTACGCTCTTTCTAAATTGCTGTGACTGAAGGTAAAGCGCCCCCCATCAATGAAATATCTATAGGCAAAAGATACCGCCCCAGGCCTCAGACCACCAACTCAACAATATCACAAACCGATACCCGCTAAAGTTACTATACAAGCATACATATATTCATCCAATCATCATCCCCTTCTACCCTCAAGAACTTCTCTTCTCCGCCTCAATCCTCTTATCCTCTTCCGCCACACAATCCCTCAACCCCTCTCCCCTTAAGGAGCTAATACCCCTCCTTATAACTCCACTCTTAAACGCCTTCGCATCCCGCTCATACACCACATTAACAACCATCAAACTGACCACAAAAAGCCACACGTCACCACCTCTAACACCTCTCCACCAGCCCCTCTTTCTCCCTACTTTCCACAAGCTATCCAAACTCGTACGTGCACTGTACAGAAATTCCGCTCTAGCCTGTTTCCTCACCACAAACCCCCAAAGACCACCCAACATACCCCCTAGGAAGAACCGCTGCGTAGATAGAACATGCTTCGGCAGCATCTGCTGAAATAGACAGATAGCCCCCCAAGAGGTTCCGATAGAACCAGCGACCCAAGTGGAATAAAGCAGGATTTTCGAAGCGAGCTTGTTGAGGGTAGTGATAGGGGCTCGGTAGAACGCCTTATAGGAAGGAATAGACAGCGCGACGAACATGAGGGTGAAGAGCCGGGTGATGCGAGGGAAGACGCGGATCCAGTACGTGAGGTAGGTGCGGAGGCAGGAGGGGTCCGAGGGGTGTAGCGTGGCGCAGGTTAGGGATGTTATTAGGGGGTGGGCGGGGGAGGTGATGGGGGATACTGATTTGAGGGTTTTGGGAAGGGTGATGCTGTTTGGGAAGAGGATTGGAGAGACAAATGGGCTGGTACTGGTAAGTTAGGAGTCTGGAAAGGAGGGAGGAGGACTTACGGATAATTGAGACGTGCCATCTCGGCGAGATCATCGACTACTTCGTTGGTGCTTGGCCATGGGAGGGCGGCTGGATAATCTTGTGGTCGAATGTGGATATACTCGGGAGAGTTCTTGAGGATGAAATCTCCATATTCCTGCATTCATTAGCTAAAGCCCACCTTTTAAGCAACATTTGACATACCTTGGAAAAACAATCCCTATCAAAAACAAAAGCATGAAGCAATTGTCCACAAGTCAAGGGGAAAAGAAGCCAGCTCCCCCACCACCAAGGTCTCTCCCACTTACTCCCCTCCGGTCCCCAAATCCACCCTTCATCCTCCGCATGATTATACGCAAACTCGGCCGCCCTGCTCAAAGCATATATCGAAATCGTAACTCTCAACTGATCACTAGGGTAAACCGCCAACATAAACCCCGCCAAACTAGCTCCCACAGCAGGCGCAAGACTCGAGGTGAGCGTCTTGGACGTCCGCTTGTTTCTCTGACGGAACGGCCGCGCTTCGGGCGTAAGCAGATGTGCTCTCAGCCGTGTGAAGAAACGGAAGAGTATGCGGTGGAGAAGCAGGATGGTGGAGACTGAGAGTGATAACCTCAGATTCGGGGATTTCCACAACGGTATCTTTTTACCCCTACACATCAATTAGCACTGACACCCCTCTCCAAGTTTCATAGGATACACACTGAACTCTCTCCTTCCCCAGAAACCTCTCATTGATAGCCTCCCAAGCCTTCAACGCCGCGCCCGTCGCCAAGAACACCCTCAAGCTCGCCCTCACCGCAGACGCATTATAATCATCCCTTCCCGGCCTCTCAACCAGCTTCTCGACCTTGGAGACAGTAGGCGCGTTTCGTTTCAGGACCTTGGAGCGCGAGATGATGTATTTGTGCAGGGTCTCGTACTCTTTCGCGGAGATGGTGTAGCGAAGCGCGTTGCGGAGGATAGGGTCTGCGGTTGACTTCGCGGAGATGCGGTCCCGTGGCGGCTTGGGGGTCTCGTCTGAGGTCGATGCCATTGCACTGACTGGTTATGGTGGCATTGGGATTGTTGTTGTTGCTTCAAGAAAGCAATGGCTGGGATCAAGGAATCGAATCCCATACGAAATTGACCTCGGTTCAGCGAAGCTCATCACGTGTAAGAGAAAGTAAATATTATGACAGTCTCACGAAGTACAGGATAATGGTAAAGTGAGGGCTCTTATTATTCATTAATACTTATTTACCATTACCTCCAAAGGCAACGCTGATTAATTATACAGTAACCAAAAGCCAGGCTCCTCAAAGCGGTCGACTCCGCGAGCGAGACCAGTAACTCGAACTGAATACAACAAACTCCTTCCATCATGCATTCCGTTAATCAACATCACTAGGAGCTGCATCATTTGCAGGAATCCTATCCCTCAACCACGCCAGCGTAGCCTCAGTTCCCTTATCCAAAATCGTGTACTTGGGTACTCTGAACCGGTTCCCACTGACATTCAATCTTTCAAGTCCACCAGGTCCACCAAGGAGTCCAATTCGGGCATTGAGACTATTTATGTCGTTACTACTACAGTCCAATATCTTCAATCCTTTTACGGCCTCAGGCGACAACTCTCTGATTGTGTTGTTGGAGGCAAATAGTGCGACCAAGTTCGGGAAGTGACCCTTCAATGCAGGCAAGGACGTCAGCCTATTAAAACTAACATCAAGCTTCTCCAGTTGTGGTGCTTGAAGATGTCGCATTAAAGGCTGCAAAGAATTGAATGTATTGGAGCTCAAATTGAGCTCTTTCAGAACAGGCAGCTCTATGTCGTCCTTGATGAAAGTATCACTGTTCAGCTCGTTATGCGCGAGGCTCAGAGTCGTTAGAGTTGCAGCGAAAAAGGCGATAGAACTAGGTATCTCGTTGAATTTATTATGATGTAGTTGAAGTGCCTTGATGGGGTGGTTAGCAGCGACTTCAGCTGCTGCCACAGGATTCAACGAATGGGACTGAGTGTTGGATCGATCGAGGATGCCTCCGACTTTAACAGGCCAGTCAGACGAAGATGGACGGTTTGGAGAAATTGGTGATACTGGTGCTGAATAGAATGCTCCGTCAGGGTCAATCTCTTTGTCCGCTTCGTGCTCAGGGGGCGCCATTCTTGCTTTTAGAGCGCGCTTTAGGTCTTCAGTCGTCATGCCGGAGAACTTTTTGTCTCTCAGTGGATTGCCACTGATTCGCAGAATATCCAGACTGTCCATCCCTCCAATCTCATCGTCTATGATTTTGATATTATTGCCACTGAAGTTCACATTTTTGATTTTGGAAAGAGTGACGAATCCTTCTGGAACGCTCTCAATATTATTGTCCTCAGCTGCAATCGTGAGCAGGGAAGTCCATGAAGACAAATCGGGGAGGCCTCCCAGTCGGTTGGATGAACAACTAAGCTGATGAAGAGACGGTAGACTTAGTTGGCCTGAAGCTGATATACTGGTAAGGGAGTTGCTTGTTACATCTAGGAGCTGAAGATGTGGTAGCTCTTCGACGTCCGCAGAAACAAGAGCGCCAGAAAGCTTGTTTTTCGCTGCCAGGATCTCTAGGAGTGGCAAATTGCGTAACATTGTAAAGGGAAGTGATATGAGACGATTCTCTGTGATGTTCAATACGCGCAAATGCACCAATTCAGCTAGACTTTCGGGTAAAGCTGTCAAAGCATTGCGCTTCAGATCAAGAGTTTCGAGGTTTTGGAGTCCAGAGATCCTTCCGTCCAAGGAGCCAGACAACTCGTTATCTCCAAGTTTTAAATCCCGCAAAGATGATATCTGGGAGATGACTTCAAAGGATTCGTTCCCAAGTTTGTTGTTTGCCTGGAGCTTGTTAGTGGTTGAAGCTATTGCCCATGGACATCACTTACGAGATTGAGGGTAGTCAGTAACTCGAGCCTTCTCAAACCGAGAGGTAGGGCTATGAGTACATTTCCATGTAAGTCCAACGTTTCCAATCCACCAAACTGATTTCCTTTCGCATCTTCATCCTCCATGTGCTCACGAGGATCGATATCAGGGAAGATATCATCACCGAGCAATTCGAGCTCATTATCAGCGGCGATGAATCGCGTTAGATCTACAGCCTCTGCCCAAGACCCATCCTCGATTGCTTCAAGATTGTACATATTCATAACTTCCTCGGGGATTTCTTTGAACCCCATTGCTGCGATATTCAATCGCCCATCAGCTCTTGCAGCATCGATTCTCTTGCGGAGGAGGCCTTTAGCGCCATTCTGACCAACTTGCTGGTTGAAAGGGTCATCTGAGAGGCCGAAATCGAAGGTTCCGCTCGCGATCACGGGTACCTCGCTGTTCAATCCAGCATCAGGCGCCAATTTTGCAGCTGCGGCCCGTTTTGCAGCTTTAGCCTTGGCAATCTGGTCGCGAAGTGCCATGGATGATTTTCTTGGGGTTGTGTCCTGAAAGTCTCCTGATACAGATGTTGCTGCAGTCGAGGGAGACACTTTAGACGTTGTTGTGGCTTCTGACGATGTGTTAGAGAATGTTGGTGATTTCTTTTTGTTGGCAAATCCAATTCTATCAAGATCGCCCGACTTGTCCATCGCCGGCATCGAGGGTTTGCGAAACAAGCCATTCACAGAGGGTCGCGGCTTCAGGGGCCTCGAGGCCAGAGTTTTGCTTCCTGACTTGAGGGTCGCGGCCTTTGGTGTCGGCTTTTCTGGGCTTGGGGATCGCTGAGCAGATGTACCAAAGACGGGAGACGGAAGTTTTGAAGCTAAACTATTGGGAGTTGAAGGTATGTCGCTGAGAATATGGGATGGTGTTTTTAGAGACTTTCCAACCCCTTGACGTTTCACCGGGGTCTGGAGTGCAGACTGGGGAGGTCTAAAAGTGTTTGTAGATGCACGAAAGTCGACGGGAATCGATTGGCTTTGACCAGGTCCGGAATCTCCGCTCGATGTAGGCCTCGAGCTCACCGATCGAGATGGTGGCCTCATCGATCCATCTGAGTGGTGACTTGAGCCTGGTCTAGAGGATGGGAAACCACTAGATGGAGGCCGCATAGGACTCTCGACGGCGAAGAAGCTCGACCCTCTCTTTCGAATCGCGGGAGAGGATGGTATGCTCTTCAAGGTCTCCATTGTTCGTTCTGATAGTGAAGGCCGCGCCTTTCGAGGTAGTTCCCCCTTGGTGAATGACGGGTCTTCGGACCCCTCCAAGAAAGGACTGTCATCATCTTCGAATACCGTCTCTCTGTCCCTTGCCCGAGCTTGATCGTCGCCGGAGAAGTTTCTTGAAGGTTTCCTGAACAGTACTTCGTGGCTAGGCTGTCTTCGGACGGGCTTGGCAGGTGTATGTATGACAGTTCCAGTCGACACATCACGGTCCCTGGACAGTCCGACAGATGAATCGCGGGATCTCGACGGGGTGGAAGAATTTTGTGTTCTTGAGAGCTGGTCGCGTGAGGGCGCGCTTCGGAGTCGCGGATTGACAACAGCAGGTCGTGCAGTCTGCTGCAGAGTCTCTCTCGATGGCGAGGGGCGCAGGCCTGCACGAGGCACCGGAAGCCTCGAGGGCCTGGGAATTCCCGAGGGTCGATTTCCGCTGGTCGACTGGTTCATGATGGTGGACGAAGGCGATTGTGCTCGCGGGGGCGGGATTGTATTCAGTAGTTGATCATAATGCTGCTGCGGGTCAATGTTTGTATGTAAATAAGACCTTGTTGCCTCTGGCAATTGATGCTTGTTATGGATGTGACTGTGACTGCGACTGAAGTCGAAGAGGGGGAGAAAAAAGCGAACCGCGGCCAAAGGTGGTGATAATTTCGTATAGGTACGCCGTTGTGTCTGGTCTTTCCTCCGGCAATCTTTTTAATTATTCTCGGGGATCGGGGACCCCTGGTGGACGCGATGGGAAGCCGCCCTGGAGCTTTGACCTTGACCCCAAAGTGACAGGAAGGGGGGAGCCAATAGGAATCCCTGTTACCTACAAATTACCTTACGCACCAGCCACAGACTGTGGCCGTTCCCGACCCTTACGAGTACTTCCGCTGCAGAACTCCAGAACTCCAGAACTCCGATTGGAAATATGTCTTAAAGCAATCATGGGAGCAAGTTATGAATTACTGTTGTTGATGTATCATTTCTATTTCCATTAGGTACATGTTTTATCTTGTCCATGTGTCGACTCAGATAATAATAATAAGACAAGTCTCAGTGCTCGAAATTGGCGAGGCTAAAAATCTCCTCTCCCAGCCTCGCGTCCCATTCAAGCAAGCGCGCTTTTCGCTGCCCTGGATACCGGCAGAAGGTTGTTCCTTCCTATCCCCAGCCCCCAGCCCCCAGATCTCCCCCAACTACTGTCGCAAAGTCAAGAAACAGTCCCCGCGTCGCACTCGTCGCACTCGTCGCATCTACATTCACATCGCCAGTCAATCGCTGCCACTTCATCCAAGACGAAAGCCATTGCGCGGCTTACCATCTGAGTCGCACTCGACTCCTCTCTCGTTCCCATCCGTTCAGACTCGTGCGCAATCCTGAGACACGGCGCACAACAACACCCAGTATCAGTATTAGCACGATAGACTCTCTGCCACAAACCTCACCTTCTACTTCCAAATATCGCCAACAACAGTCGCTATAGCTTGGTACGGGTTCCGCGATTCAGTAACGAAACTCAAGCTGATCAATCCATAGTTTCGTCGCGCATCCCTCACCATGTCATCCCCCGGTTCCTTCGACGATTCTACTCCAGTCGAGAGACCTTCAACTCCACAGAACCAGGAGCTCGACCTGCCTGCTCGACACGATCTTCATCGCTCCGCCTCGCCGGCCACTTCCATGATGGCTGCTCCAGGAACATCGTCACTCCTCTCATCTTCCATGACCCCACCACCATCCTCGCAAAACCCAAACTCGCGACACGCTCTCACCTCATCACGCCGATCTGTCACACCAGACGCGTCTATTCTCTCATCTCCCCCACCAACCATCGTAAACGGTACCAAACGAGAGGCTGTTGGTGTGCTCACGAAGCCAACGCCAGACCAGATTGCCAATGCGTCTCCTGAAGAACTACGTGAGATGCTTCAGAAGGTTCTGTCAGAGAACACAAAATTAGATATTGCAGCTCGAGAGGCTCGCATGTCTGCAGCTCACTATAAGTTACAGCACAATCTCCTCACCATTGAAAGCGAAGAGGCTGTGAAGCATTTGGAAGTCGAACACGACATGACTCTCCGTGAAGTAGAGCTACTCCAAGTGCGTGTTCGAGATACACAAGAGCCTCCTGAGCTTGAGATGTACAAGAATAGATGCCACAGGTTGGCAGAGGAGGGCAACAAGATCTATGAGCAGCTAAAAAGAGCCAAGAGATTAATCATTTCCAAGGATGATGATATTGCTGATTTGCACATGGATGTAAAGCAGCTGCGCGATCGCATCCGTCAAAACCGCAAGCACATCAATGAGCTGCGCAGTCCTGGCGGTCCACTTCATATTACCAGCCTTCAGAACTCTCCGACTACTCCACAGCAGTACCGCTCAACTCCCAAGCACACCCCAATGACCAATCGATCTATTCGTCAAGCTCGCGATCATAGCCAGGAGCCATTCGCTGCTTTGCTTCTAGCTGATCGAGTGTTGAGTCAAGAGAACAATAGCGCACCTTCAACTCCAATTATTGGCAGACGCCCTGACCCACGTACCCCAAATAGACACAACCGTGGAGTCCAATCGCTCTCATCTCTCCCAAATACACCCCGATCTGGTAGACCCGGAACAGCAAATTCAACGCTTCTTCCATCCGCTCAATTCTCGCCCCAAGCCGACAATCGCGTTGCCAATACGCTCGGCCACGGCGTCATGCAGCAACCTCGTGAGCGGCGCCGCAAGTCTCGCGATAGCACCATTTCTGCTTCTGACACCGAAGAGATCGCCCGAGCTGCGGCTGAGTATCGCGAAGATAGCCAAGAGATTCCCGAGAGCCAGGCCAGCCAAAGTGCGACTGAGATGCTTCGCCTTGATCCCCGCGAATCATTTGAAGTTGCCGCGTCAAGAACAAACACCCCAACACCTTCCGCAGACAAGAATCTACAACAATCCAAGATCTTTGGGGGAGTTACAAAGCCGACCGTTGAAAAGAGAAAGCGCACCGAGGAAGAATACAAAAACGAATACGCTGCTAAGAAGATCCGCTCGAGTACTACTGGCATAGGATTGGGAATCGGGCTCGACTCTACTCGAGCCTAAATAGAAGCTGTATCTACCGTACACGCCCCGTTTCTCGAGGTCGTACAGTGGTTTCCTGGGTCCAACCCATTGCCTTCCACAACCTCGAAAGCCTGGGTTTCGAAAAACAGTGCTCCACTTGTCCTGCACAATTTTCGCAGAATATTTCTTGTTGATGAATGAATGAAAAAAATCTGGGTGGTTTGGAGGGTTCACTTCTCTCATTGCTGATAGCTCCTCACAGGAGACTTTCACAGTGTATTGTACGATTTCTCCTCTTCTTCAAACAACCCTTTGTATAGTAGCTAGCGTGGGCTCCAGTTGGACTGATGTTCCATATGCTGGCAAGGGTATCTGGGGCGGTACAGTACTTACTCCTTATGTGGGCAAACTTCCCTTAAGGTATGGCATATATGGAAGGTTGATTTGGCTTGTGCATAAAGAATGCCTCTCACGGAATGGAACCTTCGAAATAGAATGGAATGTGCCCTACTTGTGAATAGATGAACCGCTCGCCTGTGACCATTTCGATTCATTCTAGGAGCAAGCTAATATGGTCTCATTTACAGCTTCGCCCCAGACCTCTGCTGTGTGCTTTTGTTCAATTATCTCGCAATTGTTGCTGTAAACCTTAATTCATGACAGCGACAGCTTGGCAAGACTGCGCCACCACGTTGTCGCATACTTTCTACAACAAAGGCCGATCGGAGGACGGGAAGAAAAGGCTTACGGAGCGGCCATCGTCACGACCGATGCTTGGCATCTTATCTTGTTTTCGAGGCTGACGTTGAGAGAAGCTCAGCGATCTGGCGGATGCCTGGCCTTGTTGGAAGGGTACGAGTCTTCGCGCTGGGGCCGAGCTGACTGGGCCAATAGAAGCTTGGTAGTTGCATCGCCTTGCATTTTTTGCAGCCGCACACCGGAATCTAAACGTCCTTATTCCATCTTGACTAGATATCGCATCCTACCTGCAACCCTTGGTGACATTCCATGCATATGAATTCATCGCGAGGCTGAGAGAGAATGCCTCAATGACGCAGCTTTCTCGTCTCCTCTTAAGTAAGCTCCCGGGGCGGTAACAGCAAACAACCGACTCCAGCCTCTGGCGCGCAAACTCTACCTTCTTCAAACACCGGCCGCCGTCGGCACTTTGTTTAATATAAGGCTGAGGCTAACCCCAGAGTCTGGGAACTTCAAGAGACTCATCTTGAAAGAGCAAGTTCTATCTGAAAGCGCATTGATTTTGATTGTGGCGCAGCCCGGTTCCCCTTTTAAACTTTTTGGACTCGACAAATTCTTATACTACCAATCTGCCACCCATCTCGACGTGCGATCTTAAATCCACATCTGTCTTCTGTCTCAACTCCAGACGAGATGTCGGACGGGATGCAAGACTATTATATGGAGGGCTCTGCTCAGCCCTCGAACAGTGGGGTCCCCGCTGATCCCCTCGACTTCTTGACGCCACACTCCCCAGCCAAGCCCTCTACAAGTCCAATGTTCGGTTCAAGACCGCTGAATATGAACTTATCAGAGGAAGAGAAGCTTGCTATGTCCAAGCGGATACAGGACATCTTCGACTCGGAGCCTGCTGATGAGGATCAGGTGATGGGGGAAGACGATGACGAAGAGGAAGAGGAAGAGGAAGTGGTTGATCTTGAGGATCAAGATAGGAGGTCGGAGAAACTGAAGGCTGTTCTATCACCCCTTTCTCAGCTGTGGTGGTCTGGCTCTGAGCATATTGACCTGGTCACTGAGAAGCTAGCTGATGGAAGTCGAGCAAGTATGTTATCCAACCTCAAGAGACAAGCCTGAATTTCCTTCGCCTACATGACCCTCATGTGTCCCTATTCCATCAAAAGACTTGCTTCATGGTTCCATTCCTGGAACCCTTCATTCTTAGTCACGATTTTTAGAAACAACCACTGACATCATATCAGCAAAATGGCGAATACCATTAGGAGAATCGGGGATCCTCAATTTCTTCCTCGAAGCTCTACGAGCACACACCCTCAGGCATACTCTGAAAATTCACATCCTACGGCTCATTGGAAATTCATGCGCTGACACTGGTAAGTCTCTATAATGCTTAAAGCAAGGGACGCTAACATGCCTAGATGAGAATCGTGCTCGCGTTGTGAATTCAAACTATTTACCTCCCATAATTCTTCAATTAAAAGATACCTCTTTACTACCTTTCACGATTCCAGTTTTGTATAACATTTGCATAGACTATGGTCAGTATGTCCAACTAGAAGTCACATCAGCCTCTGACTTTACTAGAACCTGCGCAACAACAGGCTTCAAATGCCTTTCTTACCAAAGAGCTCGTCGAACTAGTTTCAAGCCCAGCTTTCAATGATAGTAAAGCTTTTCTTGGATACATCTGTAAAATACTAGACCTCATGGTCACGCAATGTACGTTTTCAAGGACTCCATATGCAGCCAGCACAGCTAATACCTAACCCAGCTTCTGAATCTGCAAATGCACCTGATAATACTGTGCTAGTTTTATTTCAGATCGCTGTTGATAGAGAGTCCCCGTGCGATATGGATGACTACGTCGCTCTTGTCAATACTGCGGTGGCATATATGCAGAACGAGAAATTCCAGAAAGCCTTGATCGCACAGGGTGGTTTAGATACAACTCTGTCGGTACTAGTGGACTCATACACTCGATTCGATTCAGCTCCCTCAATCGGCGGCCCTTCACCAGATCAAGACGAAGCGAAGATCCTGTCACAAATGCGCAGTAGTCTCAACCAAGTGCTATCAGATGTCTCAGCACTACCAGAATTCAAGGAATCGTATCCGGTCGTTTCTCCCTTCACCAGCTCACTTCGACGCTGGCTTTCAAGCCCCCAAATGCAACTTCAGGTCTGTGCCTGCATCATGCTTGGAAACCTAGCACGTTCAGACGCCGCATGCGAAGAATTCGTTCACACCTCTCAGGTCCACAAGCCACTAATCGAGATCCTCATTGACACGACCGACTCGCAACTCCTCCACGCCGCCATCGGGTTTCTCAAGAACCTCGCCATGCCTCTCAAAAACAAAGAGGTAATAGGCACGCCCACGCTCTGGGCTGCTCTTCCTCGCCTCTGGCTCCTAGACACCCTGCAGCAAATCCAATACTCCTCCATCTCCCTAGCCCGCCAACTCGTAAACGGTACCTTTGAAAACGTCCGCAAAGTCTGTAAACGCCTTTCCCAGGACAAAGATTCGCCGGCACACATGCGCACCAGCCTATCGATCCTAATGGCGCTTTTTGATCGCACCGATGTCGAGCCAATAAAAATGGAGATCTCTCGTCTCGTAACAGCAGTCTGCCGGACCTTCAACTCGCATACGTTCGATTCGCCAGAAGATATGGAGCGTGTCCGTAAAAACTTCTTCACGATGCATCCTGACGTTGGGAGGCCTCTAAGTTTCATGGTCAGCCAGACAAAATGGCCAGTTGTGAGAAGCGAAGGCTGGTTCGTATTTGCGCTCATGGCGCGGTTCCCAGAGGGCGCACAGTGTATTAGTGATATGATGCAGGACGTTACCGTCTTCCAACCCCTAGTTGAGCTCCTCACAGGCAAAAACCTCGTCGATTACAAAAGTCCCTCCGCATCCGTCTCTCCCTCAGCATCAGGCTCCGCCTCTTCCCCCGGCATGACCATGGACGGCCCAACGCCAGAAAGTGTAAAACCGCACGCTCAAGCCGCAGAAATGGCGCGAATAGATCGGGAAAACGCGCTGGTGTTGGTAAGTGAGTTGTTGAAGAATCGGGGGAGCGAGATGGCGGTTATGCGCAGGACGCTGTTTGAGGATTTGCTGAAGGGGGGTGGCGAGTTGGTTATGAGTTATAGGGACGCGAGGCCGACGTGGGGGTCTAAGCCTATACCGCCGGAGAAGAAGGCAAGGGCTGGGCTTTCGATTCAGGAGGTTGCTGCGGAGTCGTTTAAGGAGTTACTCTCGTAGTTACGCTAGGTTAGAATGACAGCGAGGTTTTGAAAGTCAGGTCTTGAAAGTGAGGTTTGAATGTTCCACGTGAACACAGACATTGAATCTACAAATCTGATTGCAACGACCGCGCGCCATATTCGGACTATCGATCGCGCATGAACGGTAAGCCATGGCACAGGAAGACTACGGCGCTGGCACGGCCGCCAACAGGTCAAAAGAAGAGCTAATCGAAGCGGCAAGAGGGAAAGAAGCAAAGGCCGCCGTCAGCAAAGTGGCAAGGGATCAGGATCTCAGAAACAGTACGTTCGTCAATCAGAAACCAATGCATGCACTAAATATTAATTAGAGGTTCTCAAGAGCCCACGGTTCATTATCGACGATCGGACATCAGGTCGACTTGAGATGGTAGCACTGCTACAAACTATCCACCGAGATGTACTGGGAGCAATAATCTTAGGGATCGTGGGGTGGAGGTTCAAGAACCACCCAGAGTTCGCGAAGCTGCTCTTTCCGATGGACAACGCAAGTGGGGAGTACATTATCACCTTCCTGATACAGGGGAAGAATGCAGGTTTGATAGGTAATGAGTGGAAACAATTGAAAGAAATGATAGAGAGGCGAGTTCATCGGCTCGGCACCCAGGGCAGCGCTAACGCAGCCTGTTTGAGGTATTACAAGGGTGAGCTCACTCCAAGCTCATCACAACAGGAAATAAACGATGCTATTGAGGCGGGGGAAATAGACAGCGTCATAGGGAGCAAGAGATCGGACACCGAGACTATACAGGACGAGGCGAACCAGGGCGTCAGAGCATCATATCACGAAGGGATCGATATATTCTGCCAGCGGTTACAATTTCGAATTTCAGAGGACTTGGATAAAGACATCAGGCAAATCCAGACGCCCTGTCAGATAGGATGCAGCAGAGATCTGACGTCCAAGATGGCGTCTCACGACAGATTATTGACGATGAAAGATTCGGCAAAGTCGCTCTCTCTGGTTCTCAGTTGCCTACAGGTCATGGGATTGGAGGCCGAAATCGTGCGTATCCCGGCTACAAAACTTTGGAAGAGCGACGAGGAGTTGGAGCTGGGAGAGTCTGCCTTCACAATGTTGGGCGAGGCTCTGGCCGTCGACACAAGCATACATTCTTTCAAGCAGGTACACAGGGTATCCAAAATGAATTTGGTTTGGTCTTTAAAGAAAAAATTGGTGCTCAACCAACTGGGATTTGACACTCCTTGGGTCACAACAAACCTCGAAGAGTCGAGGGCCGCGTTTGATATTCGCCAGAAAGATTTGGATGCCACCGAGGGGTATTCGAAAGATGTGAATCCCCTCACAAAAGGGATCATGGAGGTAGAATCCCATATAGAGGAGATGACTGGTATGATATCGGGGTATGTTACAGGTGAAAGAATGTTGAAGGGGGATGTCAGGAAGGCAGAGGGGGAGTTTGGCCGATTCAAAGAATATCTGGCATTTCACACCGGGGTGATTCAGTGGCTGAACTTCCAAACCGTCGAGCAGATTTTTCCACGCACTGCCGGGAATTCTCCTAGAACCCAAAATACCGACGTTACCAATAGTGCCAGAGAACCATCGCCCCATCTCCCCATCTACATGCAAAAAGCAGCAAAAGCGGGCGAGGGGGATTGAGAAGCAGAGGGAGAGAGTGGGTGGAGAATTGCGGGATCATTTTGACCGTCCTTGGTTGGACGAGAAGATTAATGAAGAACAAAGTTCCACTAAGCATCTTGAGCGTGAAAGCATCCCTTCTTACCTCATTGATACGACAGTGTTGACACCGTACTAAGATATAGGGAGGTATTAGCAGAAAGTCAAATCCTCGTTACCAAGAACCCACGATGCCAAAGCGAGGACCCAGAAATGCCTTCAAACCAGCTTCAAATCAACGTCTATAACAGAGAGAAGGATTGTAATATTAGCCTGTAAGAATGAGCATGAAAAAAATAGTGCGTTGGATTCGCCTTGCTGTCCGCTTGCCATAGCCTTTCAAACAACCGAAAACGGGAAGTTGTGTCCGAAACAACCTGCAAAGCAGGATCTCCCTGCGGCAGCTACCATCTGGAGAATATCCAACTAGAGCCACATCTCGGAAAATCTCAATGACGGCCTCCCAATCACGATATCTTCGCATCTTGTGCGAGGCCGCATCCGCCCACCAACGCACGTTCAGCTCATACTTATCGCCTTTGATATCGACATATTCGCCCATTTGGTTTGTAAGCCGTGCGGTGACTGTAATGCAATAGCGAGCCAGGCCATCATCAGGTCCTGTTTCGGAAACAATACTCGACACGGTGGTTTGCCATCCGGTCACGCCGCGAATACGGTCCAATTGATCCTCCTTGAGGTTCTTCCGCTGGTAGACAAGGGACTGGGTGTTTTGAAAAGTTTTTCCGAGACTATAGTTCTTCAGAACTGACGATTGGAGGAGATTGAAGAGCGCACATCGTAAGCGGTCTTGCACTGTTGGGTTTGTTGAATTGACCCTGAAGATGACTTGACCATTTGCTGCTTCTGACGTGGAGGAAGTTGCGATTTTGATTAACGGGTATCGGAATAGTTGGCAGACAGGAATACTTGAGTATGTAGGCAACAATTGAGATGGTTCGGGGATTGAGGGACACTACCCGCGCAGTATTTATACATCCCATCCCGCAATGCCAAAACAAACGCTATCTCTCTCAACTGCGTTGTAAATGACAAGGAGCAAACAATTCCTTCATCTCAATGGATTGATGAAACGCTTGCGCCTGGAAGAAAACTTTCCGTTGCTGATTGACTGCAATATCCAAGACGCTTTCACAAACGCAAACTGGACGATACTGCTCCACAACGAGAATAACAATGAAAGGTAATCATCAGACCTTGAAACTCATTATGAGCTGTCAGATAATTTCACAGTCTGACAGAAGCTGGTCGGGAATCTAGAAATGCTTGTTGCATTAAGCCTCTCCCGCCGTGTTGGAACCAGTGAGAAACCAACAGTCTCGATGGACAATCCACACCCGACTGCACTTTTTGTATCATTGCTTTAGCATACGGGCTGGAAAGTGGTGAGATTGTGCATTGGCTGAGATGTACCAGCCCCTTTTGATCGTTGTGAAAGCATCGTCCGACTTGATACAATAAATCCGATAGATGAGATTATTAATGCCATAATTATACTTATAAATACGGCTTGATTGTATGCCTGTTGTAGATCGGTAGCAGGGTAGACCTTTCTGACTAAAGCATGTTGGGAGGCCGCGGCTCATACGCCGATTTTTGAACTTAAGGAAGATGAATGTTCTACACTTACCGTGTTACTAGTTACATTTTTGCCAAATGCAGGGCGGTCTCAGTGGGACGATGCTAGATTTCTAGATCTCGATACTGGAATGGGTCCATGATCTAGTTCTGCAAAGACTATGGGTCGGAATTATTCATTTCAGGTGCCCCCAGATCCAGATAATGAGTCCAAGTCACCTGCATTCATATTAATTGATGATTTTATAGTTGGGAAGAGTTGAGGGTTGGAGTCGTTAGAAAGACCCCTGACGCCAAGAAAAAGGGGTTCGGCTGATGCTCCCTACGGTGACCGAAACACTCGAAACCGTGGCATCTACGAAGCTCTTGCAGTCAAACAGTCTCCAGCTTTGAGCCAGCATCAGCTATCCAGCAACATCAACCATGAGGCAATTAGACACATTGGTGCTCATTGGCACTTTATCAACCTCCATTCTCGCTGCGGAATCTTCAAGACCAAGAGGTGTTGGTCCAGAGTGTAAATCTCCCCTCCTACTCTCGTCTCACCAAAGACAGCGTTCCCCAAGCCACAGTACCTTGATTGCTAACAAATCTCTCTGTTCCACAGTTGCGAAATTCTACAAATCCTCGGACAGCTTCACATGCATCTCCAATCCCTCCATTACAATCTCGCCCTCTCAAATTAACGATGATTACTGCGATTGTCCAGATGGCTCAGATGAACCTGGGACCTCAGCTTGCACATACCTCTCTACCCTCTCTCCTCCACAACCGCTCGCTGGCTCCGCCTCAAAGAATACCAGTGTAGCTCTCCCCGGCTACTACTGCAAGAACAAAGGTCATATTCCAAGCTACATTCCCCACATGTACGTGAATGACGGCGCCTGCGATTACGAGCTTTGCTGTGACGGCAGTGATGAGTGGGAAGGTGTAGGTGGTATTAAGTGCGAGGACAAATGCAAAGAAATTGGCAAGGAATGGCGAAAACTAGATGAAATCCGGCAGAAGAGCGCAAGAGCTGCGCTCAAGAAGAAGGATGAGCTTCTTAAAGAAGCTGCAGAGCTTAGGGCTGGTGTTGAAATGAGCATTGGGAGACTAGAAGTGGAGATTAAGACCCGAGAAGCTGAGGCCGAAGAGCTGAAGAAAGTGTACGAGGAAGTCGAGAGAAGGGAGCGGGGCAAGGTGGTCAAGAGTGCCGGAAAGGGAAGCAAGGTTACAGTTCTCGCTGGCCTGGCGAAGACGAGGGTCGAGGAGTTGAGGAATGCTTTGACTGGAGTGGTGTCAAAACGTGATGCTTTGAAGGAGAAGGTTGCAAAGCTAGAGGCCATTCTTTCGACATTCAAGGAAGAATATAACCCTAACTTCAACGACGAGGGTGTCAAGAGAGCTGTCAAGTCTTGGGAGGACTATGCCGCGAACAAGGGTGATGAATCAGATGATCCTGCCGAAGACCGTGATCTTGAGTCCATTTCTAAGCCAGACAGCGAGACCGAGGGCATCAACTGGGCCGAATGGGAAACCGAGGGCGAGGAGAGCGATGTCGAAGCTCGTAAGTAACCCTCCGCCTTACTTTAAGTTATCTGCTAACAGTTCCAGTCTACAAAATCGAAGAATACCTCCCAGAATCAATTCGCAGTTGGGTCCACCAAAAGATTACCGATTTCCGCATCATGCTCATCGAAAACGGCATCCTAGCTGACAACGCCAACTCAGGCAGCGAATCCAAGGCTGTTACCGATGCTCGCAATGCTTACCAGACTGTTAACGATGATGTTGGAATCAAAAAAACATCCCTCGGCGACCAGCAAAGTGATCTCACCAAAGACTACGGCACTAACGACATATTCCGCGCCCTCAAGAACACTTGCATTTCTAAAGACTCTGGAGAGTACGAGTACGAGCTTTGTTGGCTCGACAAGACCACACAGAAAAGCAAGAAGGGTGGTGGAAATACCAACATGGGCAACTTCGTCCGTTTCGACAAGATTGTTGTTGATGAGGAAGTCGGCGCTGATGGCAAGGGATTGGGCCAGGGTGAGAGGCTGGTACTGATGTATGAGAATGGGCAGCAGTGCTGGAACGGCCCAAATAGACAGACCACCGTAGTGCTGGCATGTGCAGAGAAGGATGAGATTTGGAAGGTGCAAGAGCAGGAGAAGTGTATGTATAGGATGGACGTGGGGAGTCCGACAGTTTGTGAGAAGGAGGTTCGAGCTGGGGGAGAGAAAGGGAAGAAGGATGAGCTGTGAAAGATAGACTGCGAGCTATAGAGCGAGGCTTGTTTCTGTTGGCATAGTTGTACAATATATAAAGGGGTTGCCTATATAAATACAACATTAAAATGCTCGTACCGTCGTGGTAAATTATCTACTTTCTCAGATTTCCAAAGGAACTATTCATATTATACTCGTGTTGAATACACGTAGACTTTCAGACCGTGCGTAGGTTCGTTGCATTAATATCACAGTAGTCTCATTCCGGAAGCGTAGAAGTTTAATGTACATTTGGAAACGGTTCTTTGATTGTCTAAAATCTTATATAGTCCTTGCCAAACGCCAGAACACCACGCTCCCAAGGTTTTCCCCCGTTCCACTTATGCTTTCTTTGGCAATGAGTATCCTCTCGTCATGAAATCTCCAGACTTCTGCGCTTGCGCACTGTATCCACCACTGGAGAACAAACTCTTCAGGTTTTCATTTAGACCCAGTTTTCGCCTTTTATTCCTTTCCTCTTGTTCATCTAATACCTTCGCAGTCAGGGACGCCGTTGCCGAATTTTTAATTCCTGTTGACACAGGTGTCGAAGTTCCACTCCTCGATTGAGGTTTAGCAGCTCCATTCTCTGCTAATCTAGCTTTTGTCTTCTCTGAAAGACCCTCTGGTGCGGATCCTCCATTTGTAGCCGACTTCTCGCCTGCAGAAGTTGTCTCTGCTTCAGCGTTCTTCTTCCGCTTCTTGCTCCCTGGAGCCTTCTTCAGCGAATGTGTAAGTCCCGATTCCTTCAGCTTGCTTGCTCTAGCTGCCAACTTCGCGATATCGTCTTTGGCAAGAGGTAGTATGGTGATGATATTTTCGGATGTGTACGGCTCGTTGCATTCAACGCATGTTGCTCCAGCAATTTCCCGGATCGCTACCTCTGAGAACGCATGCCCGCATGGAACCAGGTATACAGACTTGGTGTTTGGTCCGAGTTCCTTGCTTGTAATGGGACATATCTTCTTCTCCTCTTTATCTTCCTTCGAAACAGTGAATTTCACCTCTACAATATCTCGTAGCCCTTTTACCCGCCCTTGTAGAACATCCTCTTTCTCCTTGATGATGGAGGCTGGTACATCGTCGTCTTTTGGAAGCAGCTGTTGTAAGATAGCGTCTTTGTTGTATAATGTGCCTGCACAGTCAGAGACGATAGGTTCTGCCAGGGGACGGTTCGAGAGAGGACAGTAAGTCCAGGCATGGGTTTGCGCCTCTTGCTGTGTAGCCTTTAATTCGGAGGTATTGGGGTTGCGCGCTGCATTCTTGACGAGCTCTCGTCGAGTGGGTATACTTCCACCATCATTACCCATGGCTAGAGTAGAGTAGTTGACAAATAATTTGACTTGAGGCGCTGTGTGAGTTGAAGGTAGATAAACGAGTGCCAGGCGTAGGCCTTAAATCCCGCCGATAAGCGTATCGAAAACCCACGCTAGCCTCATTCACACCGAGTTTGGTGCACGATTCAGCTCTAGAGCTTCAACAGGGCAACCGTCCACGATCTCCCGCAACTGCAATACGAAGTGCAGCCTTGGACAACACAACGAAACGCTTTACGGGCGCATATGGGCGGCGATGGCGTGCATGCAGTAGAGAGGAAGTTGGCAGAAGAGACTGGTCAAAATGTCGCAAACCAATAATGATACCCTCAACCGGATTGTGGGAGACTTGCGCTCACGGTTAGCAGCCCAGTGCCCGCAGCAAGGAGCAAGAAACTGACGTTTTTACACAGAAATAGCGATGAGACCCGAAGAAGAGCAGCTTTAGAGCTGAGAGAACTGGTGGTGATCTCCTCGAGGGGTAAATAGAGCAAGACGGCTACTTTTAAAGCTCAGGGCTGACGAGACAAAAGACCTACCACAGGAACGTTTCCTAGAATTCTACAACACCGTGAACCGGAGAGTTTCGCAACTCATCAGCCATGGCAGCGATCCCGCCGACCGCCTCGGCGGTATTCATGCGCTGGACGCGCTCATTGATTTCGATGGCGTTGATGCCGGGCAGAAAACGACCAGATTCACACAGTCTCTACGGACAGTCTTGAGAGGAAGGGAAACCGGACCTATGCAACTGGCTGCCAAAGCACTTGGGAAGATTTGCAGACCAGGAGGCTCCTTGATATCTGATCTCGTCGAGGCGGAAATCAAGACGGCATTAGAATGGCTCCAGTCGGATCGTGTTGAAGAACGACGTTACAGTGCCGTTCTCATCCTAAGAGAACTTTCCCGAAATGCACCTACGCTCGTATATGGGTTTGTGAGTCTGATTTTCGACCAAATATGGGTAGGACTACGAGATCAAAAGATCCTCATCCGGGAGACAGCTGCTGAGGCTATCAGCGCCTGTTTCCAAATTATCAGGGAGAGAGACCAGACCATGCGTCAAACTTGGCAGGCGAAGATTTATGAAGAAGCAGTTCAAGGGGTCAGACAAGGAACAGTCGAATACATCCATGGCTCGCTGCTTGTGATCAGTGAACTCCTGCAACAGGGTGGTATGTTCATGCATGAACACTACCAGGAGGCCTGCGAAATTGTGTTCCGCCACAAAGACCATCGGGACCACCACATTCGCAAAACTGTCATCGGCTTGATTCCGGATCTCGCGAATTACTCCCCCACCGAGTTCGGCCAGTCGTATCTTCACAAGTTTATGGTGTTCCTCTCGGGCATGCTGAAGAGGGACAAAGATCGAAACGACGCATTCTTGGCCATCGGACACATTGCCAATGCAGTGAAGAGCGCCATGGCTCCGTACTTGGATGGCATTTTGATTTACGTCCGAGAAGGCTTGAGTCTAAAATCGTAAGTTAATGTATTCCATGGCACCCTGGCATTTTCTGATGATTTTCAGGCGACGAAATGGTACCGTCGATCCAGTCTTTGAATGTATCAGCAAGCTCGCTGTAGCTGTTGGCCAAACTCTTAGCAAATACATGGAAGCGTTATTAGACCCCATATTTGCTTGCGAGCTGACTCCAAAGCTCACACAAGCACTTGTAGATATGGCCTTTTACATTCCACCGGTCAAACCAACCATTCAGGAGCGTCTCTTGGACATGCTGAGCAAAGTCCTTTGTGGGGAACCTTTCAAGCCTTTGGGAGCACCTACAACCAATAGTATCGCGGCGGCTCCAGTGGTACCCAAGGACTCGAAAGATCCACTTGCTTACGAGCATCGCCAGACAGAGATCAAGCTTGCCTTGAATACTTTAGGCAGTTTCGATTTCTCAGGCCACGTACTGAATGAGTTCGTCCGTGATGTAGCTATCAAATACGTGGAGGACGAGAACCCAGATATTCGGGAGGCCGCAGCTTTGACTTGTTGCCAACTTTATGTCATGGACCCGATCCTCAACCAGACTAGCCACAATGCAATCCAGGTTGTCAGCGAAGTTATTGAGAAGCTTCTCACGGTTGGAGTTGCGGATCCTAATGCCGGGATTCGAAAGATTGTGCTTGCCGCCCTGGACGAGCGATTTGATCGGCATCTTGCCAAGGCAGAGAACATTCGAACTCTGTTTTTTGCTCTCAATGACGAGGTCTTTGCGATCAGAGAAGTGGCCATTGCTATTATTGGTCGCTTGACACATGTCAACCCGGCCTATGTCATCCCGTCTTTACGAAAAGTGCTAATTCAAATGCTCACTGAGCTAGAATTCTCCGACGTTGCCAGGAACAAGGAGGAGAGTGCCAAGTTATTAAGTCTGCTTGTCCAAAACTCCCAGAGACTGATCAAACCTTATGTCGATCCAATGATCTCTGTCTTGCTCCCCAAGGCTCGAGATCCCAGTCCTGCAGTGGCGTCGACGATTTTGAAGGCTATCGGTGACTTGGCTACCGTTGGAGGGGAGGATATGATTCCATATCTCAATAGGCTGATGCCGATTATTATTGAGGCTTTGCAAGATCAGAGCTCAGCTGCGAAGCGTGAGGCAGCCCTCCGGACTCTTGGACAATTGGCCAGCAACTCTGGATATGTCATAAAGCCTTATCTGGACTATCCATCGTTGCTTGAGATTCTTCAAGCCATTATTCGATCAGAACCTCAACGAGGACCGCTTCGCCAGGAAACTATCAAGCTCATGGGAATTCTTGGTGCTCTTGATCCTTACAAGCATCAACAAGTCGAAGAAAAATCTCCCGAGATGCAACTACGGCTGGAATCGAACCAGACTACGGACATTTCACTCATGATGACAGGACTGACTCCTTCAAACAAGGAGTACTTCCCAACTGTCGTTATAAATGCCTTGCTCCAAATCTTGAAAGATCCTTCTCTTGCTCAACATCATGCTGTTGTCGTCGAGGCTATCATGCAAATCTTCAGAACACTCAACATGGAGTGTGTACCCTTTCTGGATAAAATCATACCTGCATTCTTGTCGGTCATTCGAAGCTCCCCCACCGCTAGACTCGAGTCATATTTTAGCAACTTAAGCATCTTGGTGACGATCGTCAAGCAACATATCAGGAACTATCTCCCAGATATCGTAACCGTTTTGCAGGAGTATTGGAATGTCTCACCTAGCTTACAAGCCAACATTCTTCAACTTGTCGAGGCCATCTCGCGATCATTGGAAGGGGAGTTTAAGATCTATCTGGCAGGTCTATTGCCACTTATGCTTGGTGTGCTTGAGAAAGACACCTCAACGAGACGGCAACCTTCTGAGCGTGTTTTGCACGCGTTCCTCATATTTGGCTCTAGCGCTGAAGAGTACATGCACCTGATTATTCCAGTCATCGTCAATGTTTTCGAGAAACCACAGCAGCCTTCATTTATCCGAAAGTCGGCGATTGACACAATTGGCAAGATTTCACGCCAAGTCAATCTCAACGATTACGCGTCCAAGATCATCCATCCATTAGCCAGAGTCCTAGGTGGCAATGATCCATCCTTGAGAATTGCTGCTCTCGACACACTCTGTGCGTTGATATTTCAGCTTGGCAAAGACTATCTGCATTTTGTTGGAACGATTAACAAGGTCCTTGCCGCGCACCAAATTCAACACCAAAACTACGAACTCCTGGTCACCAAATTACAGAAAGGAGAGGTCCTCCCCCAAGATTTGAACGCCGATGACCGTTACCGGTATCAAAATGATGATAGTTCTTTCATTGAGCCATCGAATAAAAAACTTGACTGCAACCCAATGCATTTGAAAACTGCGTGGGACGCAACGGGCAAATCGACGAAAGAAGATTGGCAAGAATGGATGCGGAGATTCAGTTTAACCGTTCTAACAGAGTCTCCTAATCATGCTCTCAGAGCATGTGCATCATTGGCGAGTGTGTATCCTCCATTAGCAAGGGAGCTGTTCAATTCCGCTTTCGTATCCTGCTGGAGTGATCTTTTCGAGGCACACCAAGTAAGACTCCCTTCCTAATTACAATGGACCTGACCTAACGCCATTTAGGACGAACTCATACAAAACATCGAGCTTGCCATTAAATCTCCCCACGTCACGCCAGATCTCCTTGGTGTTCTGCTTAATCTGGCAGAATTCATGGAGCATGATGACAAAGCTTTGCCGATCGACATCCGGGTTTTGGGCCGTGAAGCTGGAAGATGCCATGCATGGGCCAAGGCCCTACATTATAAAGAACTTGAATTCATACAAGACCAGTCTAGTGGAGCCGTCGAGGCACTGATCCAGATCAACAACCAACTCCAGCAATACGATGCCGCTATTGGTATTTTGCGTAAGGCGCAAACTTTTAAGGATGTCATCACCTTACGTGAGACTTGGTTCGAGAAGCTTGAACGTTGGGAAGAGGCACTCGAGTTTTACAAAAAACGAGAGCAAGAGATTCCTGGCAGTGCAGAGTCGTTCGATGTTATTATGGGCAAGATGAGATGTCTTCATGCTTTGGGAGAATGGGAGTCTCTCTCGACATTGGCGCAAGATCACTGGCATACCTCGACCCTCGATGTCAAGAGAGCAGTTGCTCCGTTGGCGACGGCCGCCGCCTGGGGATTGAAGCAGTGGGATCTCATGGATGACTATCTGAGTGTCATGAAGCCAAACACACCAGACCGATCATTCTTTGGTGCTATTCTCGCTCTGCATCGTAATCAGTTCCGAGAAGCCGCTCTCTACATACAGAAGGTCAGAGAAGGCCTAGATACCGAATTGAGCGCACTGGTCAGCGAGTCCTACAACAGAGCTTATACGGTCGTTGTTCGGGTACAAATGTTGGCTGAGCTGGAAGAAATTATTACCTACAAGCAAAACAACAACAATCCGGTTAAGCAAGAGACCATGCGACGAACTTGGGAGACACGTCTACTTGGCTGCCAGAGGAATGTGGAGGTCTGGCAGAGAATGCTGAAGTTGCGGGCTTTGGTCATTTCTCCAAAGGAAAATATGCAAATGGAGATCAAGTTCGCGAACTTGTGCAGAAACTCAGGGCGAATGGGCCTTGCAGAAAAGTCTCTGAAGAGTCTGATTGGAAGCGAAGAGAGCCTGAACATGATGCTACCGAATGAAGGAGACCCTCACCAAAACGGACGGCGTACCAGAGGCGTACAACCTCACGTGCAATACGCTGTGCTTAAGTACCACTGGGCTGCCGGGAAGAAATCCCCGGCCCTTTCCGCGCTCAAGGCTTTGACTGTAGAATTGAGCGACCGGCTGGAATCCGTTCAGATGACTGCTCACGGCCACAATGGCGGAAATGACATACATGTCAATGGCAACGCGGGCTTAGTCACAAACGGCTACCCCCAGAATAATATGGGCGCTTATGCAAACAACCCGGCACTGAATCCAAAAATGATGGTAGAACATACCAAACTTCTGGCTCGATGTTGCTTAAAGCAAGGCGAATGGCAGGTCGCCCTGAAGAAGGGCGACTGGCAACATGACCACGTGGAAGATGTTCTCTCTTCATACAGGGCTGCTACTCATTACGATCCCAATTGGTACAAAGCTTGGCATGCATGGGCTCTTGCAAACTTTGAAATTGTGCAAGCTTATAGTCTAAGATCAGACAGAGACCCTCGTGAGTTGGCTGTCCCCGCAAATGTTTTGATCGACCATGTCGTGCCCGCGGTCCGTGGCTTCTTCAAATCGATTTCGCTCTCCGATGGAAGCTCTTTACAGGATACTCTAAGACTTCTGACCTTGTGGTTTGCGCATGGTGGAAGTCCAGAGGTTAATGCGGCTGTCACAGAGGGATTTGCTTCAGTCAGCGTCGATACCTGGCTAGAAGTCATCCCTCAACTCATTGCCAGAATCAATCAGCCCAACAGTCGCGTCCGAGGATCAATCCATAATCTGTTGGCAGATGTTGGTAGAGCTCATCCGCAAGCTCTGGTCTACCCTCTCACTGTGGCAATGAAGTCGGGTTCCAATACTCGTCGTTCCAAGTCTGCTGTGCAAATCATGGACAGCATGCGGCAGCATAGTGCAAGGCTCGTCGAACAGGCAGATATCGTCAGCCATGAACTCATCCGTGTTGCAGTCTTGTGGCACGAACTTTGGCACGAAGGCCTCGAGGAAGCCTCCAGGCTTTATTTTGGTGATCGCAATATCGAGGGCATGTTCGCTACCCTCAAACCACTTCATGATATGCTTGATGAGGGACCTGAGACACTTAGGGAGGTCTCATTCCATCAGACTTTCGGTCGTGACCTTCAAGAAGCTCGAGAGTGGTGCACCGCCTACCGACAATCGGGAGACGTTGGAGAGATCAACTCTGCTTGGGACCTTTACTACACAGTCTTCAGAAGAATTGCGCGTCAACTACCACAGCTAAACAACTTGGAGCTAGCATATGTCTCTCCCAAGCTTCTCACTGCCAGAGATCTCGATTTGGCTGTTCCGGGCACCTACCAAAGTGGCAAGCCTATCGTTAGGATCATCAATTTCGAGTCGAATTTCAGTGTTATCTCATCGAAACAGCGGCCACGCAAAGCCAGCTTGAATGGAAGCGACGGGAAATCGTATGCCTTCGTTCTCAAGGGACACGAGGATATTCGTCAAGACGAACGTGTGATGCAGCTGTTTGGCCTTTGCAATACACTCTTACATGGCGACTCGGAGTCCTATAAGCGACATTTAAATATTCAGAGATATCCCGCTATTCCGTTGTCGCAAAGTTCCGGCCTTCTAGGCTGGGTCCCCAACAGTGATACCCTACACGTCCTCATTCGCGAGTATCGGGAGAGTCGGAAAATTCTACTCAACATTGAGCACCGCATTATGTTGCAGATGGCTCCGGATTATGATAATTTGACGCTCATGCAGAAAGTAGAGGTCTTCGGGTATGCACTGGACAACACAACAGGCCAAGATCTTTACCGCGTTCTGTGGTTGAAGAGCAAGAGTTCTGAGGCTTGGCTCGAGCGCCGGACTAACTACACTCGTTCTCTTGGTGTCATGTCGATGGTTGGATACATTCTTGGGCTCGGTGACAGACATCCATCGAACTTGATGCTGGACAGAGTGACAGGCAAGATCATTCATATCGATTTTGGTGATTGTTTCGAGGTCGCTATGCATCGCGAGAAGTATCCAGAACGGGTACCATTCCGACTGACAAGAATGTTGACCTACGCTATGGAAGTCGGTAACATCGAAGGCAGTTTCAGAATCACGTGTGAGAACGTAATGCGAGTTCTACGCGATAATAAAGAGTCTTTGATGGCTGTCCTTGAAGCTGTAAGTATTATCATATTCTGGGTGGTTCAGTTCTAACAGATGATATAGTTCATCCACGATCCGCTCCTGAATTGGCGTCTGACCGGCGAGACTTCTCCAGCTGGTCCCAACTTCCGTTCTGAACGTCGTGACTCAATTATGGTATCACAAGATCGCCGTCCTTCGATCATGGACGCCGAAATCCCACCCACGGCTCTCATGGCTCAAGACCCAATAACCGCTCCTGGGGGAGTCCCTTCATCGCGGCCTCGCGGAAGAACGAACTCCACTGCAGCAGGCACCATAGGCTTCGATATCGATCAGGCAGAGACCCAAAATGAGCGCGCAATGCAGGTCCTGAACAGAGTGAAGGAGAAGCTAGTAGGACGAGACTTTAAGCCTGATGAGGAGTTGACCTACATTGTCCAAGTCGACAAATTGTTGACTGAGGCAACGAAATTCGAGAACTTGTGCCAGCATTACATTGGGTGGTGTAGTTTCTGGTGAACGTATTGCATTGGCGGCTATGGGAGGATTTATAGATCTCTTAGGTAGTTATGATGGGATGGTGGGCGTTCGAGCGATTCATTTTTCAAAGGAACGGCGGCGGGAACTGTAATACAATTGTAAATGTAGAGTGCTGGTGCATACTGAGACTCTGCAGCGTGGCGTCTGGATAGCACTTTGGAGGCGCATTTTGTTACGGAATACTCAGCGACTTCCTATAATTTCTTTCCAATAGTAAATCTTGTGCAAGTCTTTACTCCTATGGGTGATTTTCGTATTCAAACCGTCACAGCATTACGTACATGACCACGCGCTTATATTTGTCCACCAGGGGAGGAGGTATCACTTCTTTACTCGTGAGGTGCTCTAGAAACATATTGGGAATCGGGAAAGTGCGATAGCTAACCCGGTCTCTCTACCGGGAAGGAGAGATTCAATTACTGCTTCCAGGTTTGCACTGAAGAGGAAGGGGCACCGTGCCTTCTGTTCATTTCGAATGCACTTTCTCAATGAGATATTCAAAGTGAAAAATCTAAAGATAACATACTTAAATATGTGAAGAAGAAGAATGTATAAGTCTCTAGGAAAAGCTTTGGTGACCGGAGGCCGGTCTGGAGTCACTCGCCCTCAAAGCAATTTGAAAGTCACAGTCACAAATTCTACAAGGCCAGAATATACCAGAGTCTTTTCAGACTATAATACACGTTATGTACTTCGCAGATCTCATCCCGAGAACGCACCGCTGTTAGCCTCAGCGGTTCCCATAAATTTGCACCCCCCATATTTTACATATATTACAAGGTATCCTACAACTCGCCACTCTCTTTCCAAACCTCTTTCCAAGGTTCAGCTTTTCAAAAGTCAAGCCTTCGCTTGCTCCACCACCCAGCTTGGGTCCCACTCATCGCATTCTTCTGTAACGGCAGGCAAAGCAACTGGTTTTGTAGGAACAGTTGGTATAGATGGAAGGCGTCGCGTGGATGAGCGCTCCATGACAGGAGCTGCTTTCTTGCCAGCTGCCTTCTGCTGAGCTTCATAGGCGGCATTCGCCTGACGAGCCATCTCTTCTTGCTGAGCTGCTCCTGTATTACGAGAGAAAGTGTTAGTAAAGATTACTTTGTTGGTTCTGCACCGCCGCGGACGTACCGTCAATTGAGCGTTTGCCGCCAGAGCCTCGTCTATTCACAACCTTTCGCTGGCTGCTGATCTTCTGCTGAGTAGGTTGGGGAACTACTGGTGTCAGCAATGTTCATTGATAGGGGTCAGAAAGGGTCTTACTATTCGAGATCATGGCTTGCTCTGCCATGCGTTGCCTCTTCTCACGAGCTAGAACCGGATCCAAGTACTGAGCATCAATTCTGCAATCAGGACGGCGGACAAAATGATCCATTGCCTCCTGCTCCCTGGAACTCATTCTCGCGTGACTGGAGATGGTCTTGGTGTCTGGGTGGAGCACGGCATTGATCTTGTGTTTCCGGAGGTATGCTTGCAGCCTTGGGTCGCATGGGTTATTGGTTTCGATCACGGTCGGTGGCAGGTCCCATTGCAGTGAGAAGACGGGAACGGGGACGAATGGCTTCTGGCCGGGACGTAGAGGAGTAGGTTTGAATTTGAAGGCATCCGTTGGATTGGGCGATTTTCTATGTGGCCTGACTAAAGTCGTATTGGTGTCTAGCGGACGGTCGCTGATGGGTGGTGAATTTTTGATTGGGGACACTTTGCTGGCCGGTGGTGAATCTGTGACTGCAAGCTTGTCCCTTTTCTTTGGGAGATCCACCTCTTGCGGCGAAGGGAAAGACACCAAAGTGCTCCCACTGATAGTGCGGGAGCGCGAGTGGTCGTGGCCGAGGGTTGGGGTCTTGCCTTTTGACGCTGTTGCAAGCCGAGACTCCTCCTCCTCACGTCTCTTCCAATAAGTCTCTCTGAAATTGGGCTCCTGCCATAGTTTCTGAGCACTGCTGGGTGTTACTTGCTTTGCACCAGCAGTAACTCCACTCGCACTGACAGCGGACTGGTCTGTATTAGCAATCGTAGCTGGACGAGATGCCCAGGCTCTTAGATCCTTCTGACGCAAAAACATGTACTTCGCTTCACTACCACAAATCCACACAACGCATTTGTTGAGCGCCGGGGTAGGGAAAAGGATATTGAGTGTTTTGTCGAAAGTTGGCAGCGAGGGCCAACTGTTTCTGCGGCGAGGCTTTGGCTTCCGTGTCGCCGTCCTGTTGTTGTTATTACTTGGTATTCGGAGATGAAATGTGTGCGACATGTTTCCGGTATTGAGTGATATTCGTTGCGTATTGTAGATGAGTTAGTAGCTGGGAGGGTGCGAGAAGAAGGGTTTATAGGCGAGGGTTGAACGGGCTCAACGACGTCAATGAAGGAGTCCGAATGCCGGATTGAATTCAATACTTGATCCTATGGTGAATTCGAGTTGAGGTAGGCGTGTTACCCAAGAGGTGGTGTGAGTTGAGGAGCGAATAAGCCCCTCGGTATTAGCAATGACCAGAAGTCAACAAGTCCGAGCCGATATATTCTGTAGGAAAGCAGTGGTATGAAGCACTGCTGGGACCGTTGCGAAGAGGATAATTGGTTGTATGAAGGTGAAGACCTCGCACGTGCGCAAAGAGTAGCAAGGAATGGAGGAGTGCAAATGGCTGGAGGGCAAGAGGGGAAATTGCAATGGCGTGGCGAAGAGCAGAGAGATTGAACAGAGTTGACGTCGTCGAGGGTTTGTTTTGATGCTAAATTGAATGCGCATTGTGGGAATAGGCTTCGCTAATCACCACCGTCTCGTGAATGTTCCGAGGAGGGTTGAAAAGATGAGATGAAATGACCTAAAGCGGGTTTGCAAAAGTTGTGATAGTTTACAAGGTGGGTGTATAGTCTATGAAGCACGAAAGCAATTGAATTGACCAAGGATTTGAAAATAGGCTTAAGTTTTGGGGTGGATAATCTCAGCGTTCCGGACTAGAAGAGGAAAGTTCTAGTCTTGAGCATATATAATGATTGGATTGAACAGCGCGAAAAGCAACCTGTAACGGGAGAACCTTAATGAATGAGAGACAGTCAAGATCTATTTTAAAGCAAAGCATCGATCGGGTCAATGAGCCAACTTGGGTTGGCATAATGCAACTTCAAAGTCATCATGAGACGATGTTTGCGAGTTTTTCATCATGTAACATGATGTCGAGCACTTCCCACCTTGATATAGACGGCATAAAAAGTGTACAAGAATGATTTTGGACATCAAACAAAAGGGAATGAATGGAACTTCGCTAGTAAATGATTCAAGGAACATGCTATAATCCCACGCAAAGGCACTTCATCTGAAAACCCACTTGACTGGAGATATTCAGAAATATCCCGTGTGTGAAATAACTTGTTTGCCATGAATCATTTGTGATGAACTAGACTTGTGAGATTTTACAGCTATCTCAATCCTAAGCCTTTGCAGTAATGCATTTGAATCAAGAGTCAGAAAAGTTTCGGAAAGACTATGTATTGGAATCGTCCCTCGAGCTTCGTATGAAACTGTGAAATCAGGTCGACTCAAACAGAAAGGAGAGGAGATGACTAGGCGAACTTTCAACAATTACAACGTATACTGTGGCACTTGCGCTTCCATAATCGTCACTGGACAGTCAAGATCTATAATGCAAACAAGATGGAGGGAAAGAAAGGAAATAGGTCGAGAGCAGAGTTGCAATGGAGGCAACTCGACATATTTATCAACGACAAGGGCACAATAGTAAGAGTTCGAGGCTAAGAGAACAATAGGAAGAGTTTCAAACTATTGAATTACAATGACTTATTGTATTACTCGATAGTGAGTTTGCGTAAATGTTGAGGTGAAGTTTGTCGTCTCCAAAGCTGCCCCTTCTCGGACTAGCTTATCGTGCACGTGCAGCTGCCTTGATCGAGCTCCGAGCTTGAGCTCCCACCTGCAACTTCCTCGCCGACCTCTTCTACGGTAGGAAACGCAAATACAGCAAGCACAGGTGCCAGCTTGGGTGCTGTCCGTTTCAAATCCCTCTAGAGAGCAGGACAGCCAACCCGTCAATCATCATGTCGAACTCTACGAAATACGTCCTGGTTTCTCTCCCCACCTCCATCTCTCCCACGAACGATAAAGAGGAAGCCCTCGCTGCAGTAAAATCGACTATCTCAGATAATGGTATTATCATCCCTTTCAAGATCCCAGAATTCAAGATTGGAACCCTCGATGCGTTGGTTCAACAAGCGGACGACCTGGCGAAGTTGGAAGGTGCCTGTGAAGGTGTGGTAGCTAAGGTGGGAGATTCTCTGCGGACTCTGCTGGAAGGAGATGATGAGAAGATTTCTCAGCAGAAGACAGTCAATGACAGTGGGTTCTGAGAAAATATGTCTGTTCCCAGCCAGCAATTGACGAATTCGACAGAGCCGGCGGACCAATACTTGCGGACTTTCAATTGGAACAAAGTCAAATATCGTGCCGACAAACCCTTGGCAGAGCTCATCGATTCTCTACAAAAGGTGGCATACCTTTTATTATAGAAACACAACTTAGCTAAACGTTGGTCCAGGAACTTGTTAGCATCGACAACGATGTTAAAGCAAAGATCAGTCAATACAACGGAGTCAAGACAAATCTCACCGCACTACAACGAAAACAGACGTAGGTACTCAGATAGATTCATAATGCCTCGCTAACAACCAGAATAGCGGAAATCTTGCTACCAAGTCTCTCACGCCCGTTGTCGACCCTAAAATCCTCGTCCAAGACTCCGAATACCTCGAGACCCACCTAGTCGTAGTCCCCTCAAATGTCAAGAAAGAGTTTCTCCGAAGTTATGAAACGATATCACCGTTTGTTGTTCCCCGGTCGTCAGTGGAAGTTGCACACGATGAGGAATTCACGTTATATGCGGTTACGACGTTCAAGAAACACAGCGCGGAGTTCCAACATAAGTGCAGGGAGATGAAGTGGACGCCGAGGGACTACAAGTATGTTCAAGGTGGAAAGGAAGAGGAACGGAAGGAGGTAGAGAGGGTCAGCAGAGATGAAAGGAAGATTTGGGGCGAGGCTTTGAGATTGGGGCGCACTGGGTGGAGTGAAGCTGTTATGATATGGATCCATGTCTTAACTCTGCGAGTATTTGTGGAGACTGTCTTGCGATATGGTTTGCCGCTAGATTTTGTTTGCGGCTTGATCAAGGTCCGTTGAATCTCAGGTGGAAACCAACCGTGCTAATGACTACGCAGACGGACCCTAAGAAAGGGAAGAAGGCCAAGGCGTCTCTCGATTCGACATATTCATACTTGGGAGGAAATGCTTTCGGACGAGATAACAAGGGAAGGGTAACAAAGGACGACTCTGCGCTGTCTTCAGAAATGGCAGCGGCAGGCGTAGGCGGCCAGGGAGGAGAAGGCAGCGAGTACACTGCCTATGTGTATTACGAGTTTGAGATTATATAGATATCATGGATGGGAACAAATTCCCTGGTTTGGCGCATGGTTTGGTTCTGGTTGAAACAAAGCATTGTATGAAAGAACCCACGAAGTACGAAGTATCTACTTTTACGATCAAAATGAGAAGAAGCGATGGTCATGACTTTTTGTTTTATTATGACTTGACATTTATTTCGCACCTTCAGGGAGCAGCTCCTTCTCAGTCAAGTACTGCATGATCTGTTGTACACATTCCTCCACGGTATTCTTATCCGTGTGCACAGTGATCTCTGGGTTCTCAGGCGCCTCATATGGTGCACTGATACCCGTAAAGTTAGGAATCTCTCCTGCTCTCGCCTTCTTGTACAGCCCCTTGGGATCTCTCTGCTCAGCTACCGAGACTGGGATGTCGACAAAGACCTCAATGAATGGCAATGGCTCATCTGGCCCAAGATTAGCAAGTGCAAACGGCCAGAAATGGGAATAACAAACCCTTTCCACCATCAGCGTGCAAATCCCTCGCAATCTTCCGATCAGACTTATACGGCGAAATGAACGAAGTGAGCGCAATAGTCGACGCATCCGCAAAGAGCTTCGCAACCTGTTTCCTTTCTCGTCAGCCTTCTCTCACAACCCCCACCCCCACCACCACCAACCCCTCAATTCCCACTCTCACTTCCCACCAAGAAGAGAACACAACACACCTCCCCAATCCGTCTAATATTCTCATTCCGATCCTTCTCACTGAACCCCAAATCTTTATTCAAACCAAACCGCACATTATCCCCATCCAATCTATAAGCACTAATGCCCAGATGTAACAGGTGCTGCTCCAGCGCCGTCGCGATGGTTGATTTTCCCGAGGCAGAGAGCCCGGTGAACCAGATTGTGAAACCGCGCTGTTTGCGTAGGGTGCTGCGCTCGGCGCGCGAGAGGCCTTCGTGCCAGGTTATGTTGCTGTAAGGGTTGTTAGAATGGACGGGTTTTGTTTGGGGGGATGGTGGGGTTGGCGGGGTAGGGGACTTACGTTGCCATTGTGAGGGTTTGGTTTGGAAATAGTTGGGAGTTGAAAGGGGGATGGGGTGAGAGATGATGGGAGAGGAGGAGAATACAATTTTATGGGCGAAAAGACGGGATGAACAGCAGGCGTACAATGGCTTGCGAGTGACACTGGGTAAGTTGAGACAAGAAAATTGGCCCGCATCGGCGCCGATGGCGTAATTTGGCAGTTCAGGGACTTATCACGTGGGGAACACTTTCTCTGGAATTGAACGGAGTGGTAAATTTAGAATCAGGAAGTAGATTCAGATTGTATTGGAAGTAGGATAAATTCTGAAGCTATCACGAGAGTGAGCCGAACATGTTGGTTATACAAATTTCTGAACGGTCCTGTCCTAACCAAGTAACTCAAGGACCCAGCCTGTTCAATAAATACAGTAGGCAACTTCTGGACCCAAATCTATGGCGCAAGTGTCTTTTTGCTTTTCCCATAAAAACTTACTTAATGCCTTGGCTTTCCAATCAACTCCGTTGTACCATGCCGCGAATCTAATAGGAACCTTGCATGCAGTAACTCTAGTAAGACAAGAATTTAAATGACTCTCTTTCGACCAGTCTGCTCATTTAACAGGATATACTTTCACCATCGACTGCCATTTGTTAGCGTGCCTCTTCTAGATGTGCATTCGAATCTAAAATACTCACGGCTGCTTGTCTTGGCTCAACGAAAAGCGCAGTAGCCTCTACTAACACCACAGGTTTCTCCCCTGGTGCTACCAACGTCTCAATATGGCCCTCAACCCATGCCTTTCTCCCCTCCACTTTTGTAGTCTTCGCTCTAAGCACCACAAATTCTCCTGCCTTCGTAGGCGCCCTGTAGTTGATGTTCAAATTCGCCGTCATCCCAACCTTGTTTGGCAGAGCGCCAAAACAGCACCTGGCCAGGCCCTCATCCAGCATCGTAGCTAGCATACCACCATGTATGATCCCAGGGTGTCCGCAGAGCTTACTTCCCAGATACGAGATCGCGACGAGGCTCTTTCCGCCCTCCTCAGTCCAAACATAAGGCGGTACCCCCACCTTGTCCGTCCCCATGAGCGTGCCGCCAGTCAAGCTATGACTCCTGTGCGATGGCGGTATCTTCATGTGTGGTCTCGACTCTGAGAATTCTGGCCTTGTGCGTAGCTCGACCGCGACTGGGTGGTTCTTGATAAACTCGTTTATTTCCCTCGCAACATCGTCTTCGGGCGTATATAGAAGTAGCGTTTCCTCGTCTGAAGGGGGGTTTAGGAAGCCGTTCGCAGCTTTGATTCCTGGGGCAGCCGCCATGAAGAAGCCTGTGGTCGTGAAGAAGATGGCTATTGCTATTACGTTGAGGGTTCGTCTGAGAAAGGACTTTCGTTTTGGGGCTTCTGCTGGGAAAGTCGCTGGCAAGATGTCAGTATTTTCAATTGGCCTTTTGAAGATAGATGGAAACGTACCTTCAGATAGGAGACGCGCTCTGTTACTAAACGTTTGAGAGAAAGAAAGCAAGTTTTGTTGGCCACGCCGAGTCATGGGACGGGCTCCGCTGGTTGAGAAAATGACGGCACTAGGCCGTAAAAACCGGCTCGTCAAGGCCATCGGAGGACTATATTACTCCAAATGCCGTAAATTGGCGGTGTGAAAATGGACATCTATACCGATTGCTAGACTTGTGGTTGTGGGTCTGTTGGCATAGGCATTTAAAATTTGAAGCAACGCCCAGAGCGCCTTGCCTCGGTCAACACTTTTGCCGTCCGTTATCGGGTCTTATCAGCCTTGCAAGTACCAACATCTACTGCATGTCAGCCTACAGTAGTTACAAGTACCTGGATGCCTAGGTGCCAATTAGAAACCCCCGAAAGCTGGCGTGGAGTAAAACTAAACTCGACTTTATGTTCTTTGGTGTTGATGCTTTATATTGTTTCAAATCGACTTCAGTCATTTTCTCCGCATGCCTCGGGTTAGCCGAGCCCCTGAGTCGGCATCTGACTATTTGGCAATACTGTAAACTTCTTATTCTCTTTGACCTTTTGTCCTCTAATAGTCTAGAGGTCAGATAATTAAGATTTTCTCTGTTATTCTGCCACGAAACATGGTGTCAAAGTTACAGCGAGAATACACCTTTTGGGCAGTCTCACCCTACCTCATAGAATCAGAGATTGCTCCTCAGATACTATTTCCAGCATAGCTCTCCTTCCCTTTCTCATATTTCACATATCCCCTCTCATCGATGCGCTTAATGGCCTCTCCCTAATAAACAATAGTTTCAATAAATCCAGAGAGAACTTGCAAAATATTGCTTGGGAGTCGAATTTAGCTCTTTTTTCTTCCGGGTCGAGGTTCAAGTGCAGAATCGTCCCAATAAAGCGCTCACTGGACCGCAGCTACAAATAATTTTGAATAGAATTATACCGCAAAAACTGAGAGCTGTCAGATCAGTTGGTCCAGAGCCGAACCCCTGATTTGATATATGTCACGTGATATATATCATTAAATGATTCTTAGTTTCCGTCCTTCAAATGTAGTAACTTATAGGTAGGTAGCATCTTCATGTATTAATTTTCTCGCAAAACAGCAGCTATCAAAATCGTGCGATTCTCATGGAATCCGCAAGTTGGGGAACCCGACGTCATATCAAACCCCTGTTCCAGATTCAGGGACAATCACCAACCATACTTCAGGTGAAACCTGCACCCAGTCAAACTCTTATTATTCATTCGCACTTCAAGATCCGGGAGCATAAACAGCCCACAATACGCCTCATATGGCAGCTCTAGAGTCGTGGGACTGAACTGCTTACCATCGAGATTGCTGGCCCAGGTCTGCTGACATGCAGACGTTGGAATCATGCCACTTTCCAATACTTCATTCCATCCGAAGTCTCCAGGCCCTAGAAGCAGTCTCTGGGCAGCAACATTAAGGTGGCAAAGCAGAGCTGCAGGCACATTCATTGAACTTCTTGGAAGGCGCTGTGGCTGGAAATGAACGCTGCGCATCCAATGAAAAAGAGAGCTGTTCAAACGCATAGACTGGGCATGACAGCGCCCCTCATCATCATGCAACTGCTCTGGCTCCATCCCCGCTCTTCCCGTAATCACCCTGTGACTGGTCAGGTGTATTTCAAGATTGAATATAAAGGTTCAGTTGTGCCCACGGTATCCTTTCCTCGTCCGTGACCATACCAGCTCAATCACGTAACCAAGATACTTTATCTCGTACCAAACTACCTCTGAAACACAGCACCACCAGACGCCCCGGCCAACTTTATCACAAGCATCATGGCCACCGCCGACACGGTCCAAATGGGCCCAGCTCATCCTCCCAAGTAGCTCTCCTTTCAAGCTTTGCGTGATCCCTTCCATTAACAGCGATTAGGTTTGAGTCCATCAAAGCCTTCAACGAAATCCATGTAGAACTCAAGAAGGCGCTTCAGCATCTTCGCCATGACACAAACAGTACATTTCCCAACACATCTTCTTCCGACTTGGTGTATCTAACTGTTTCCAGAGCATGAGCCCGAGTACTTCAAGGCAGTAGCAAATTTGACCGACCAACAACTCACTAACTTCACTTGTATGCAATTGCCATTAACTTTTAGTGAGACACCACTAACGAAACTAAGCCGATGACCTGAAAGAGGTCCGCATCGCAACTTCTGCCTATGGCATGCATCTGTTCGGCAAGGTCCTCATCCCGGACTCAGATCCCGAGCATTCTTTCCCCGAGAAGTAAGTCCTCTTTCCATTAATTACTCTTCAATTTAGCCCCCGAATCTTGATTTGAATTGGGTATTGATACATGAGAAATAGGCCAAGTGATGCCTACTTTATGTTCCGCGCTTTCATTCCCGGTGACGCGGAGACTGCTACCCTGCACTGCATTCGCTTGCAGGAGATAGAGAAGCCGGATGGCGACAAGGTGTTCAAGGCCATTTTTTCACAGGATGATAAGTTGGAATGGTTCGATATCTGAAGACTTGGTGTAATGTTTTGCATGATGAACTTGGGCGCAAACGGGAAGGGAATTAAATGAATTCGGTAAATTGGATCGACCAATGGATACCTTTCTTCAATGACAGAGCTTTTACTTTTATGGGATATCTAGTTTTGACAAATTGACTCCAACCAAAATCGACAATGTCTAGAAATCCTCATCCTCGTCATTATCCAACATCTCCGCATAATCGTCCACAGACGCAAAGGTAGGCAGGGCCTTCATTCTGCGCTTCCTCTTTCTGCTCGTCTCCTTCTCCTCAGACTCTTCTGCAGGCTGAGCAGTTTCTAGCTCCTTCGCAAACAACTCATCTTCATCCTCTGAGCCTTCCTCCATCTCACTGCCAGAAGCAGGATCATCTGCAAATACACCGTCGTCGTCGGAAGAGCCATCTTCTTCCTCGTTGATTATCACACCGCCATCTTCCTCGTCGCCACTGGCTTCAATATCGACTTCGGAATCAGACTCCATGTCCGAATCATCAAGATCCATCATCTCCTCATCACTCTCACCCTCCAGCTCAGGCCGACTCTCCACAAGCGCCTGCCAGATCTCATCTTCATTCTCATCCTCATCCTCTTCATCACCAGCAGCCTTCTTCTCCTTCTTTTTATTGGTCTGCTTACCCTTCCCAACCTGGTTGAAGTATTTGTGGAAGAAGACTTCGTCAACAGCAACATCCTCCGCCTTCTTCCGCCAGAATTCTTCGCTGTTGACAGGTTGCAGCGAGCTAGCGTTCGATTTGTTGGATAGTAGGATGCCTTTATTGTCACCGCCAGCCAGCGGCTGCATGATAGAGCTGCCGCGGGGACCGGCGGAAGCAGCTTTGGCGTTGCGGTAGACGAAGCGGTCAAGGAAGGCGGTTAGGGTATGTGAAGTTAGGTCGGGCTTCGGGGGCATGGTCTCATCGTTCACAAGACGGGAAGCGAATAGCGAGACAGAGGGGTGGAAGTGCACGAGGAAGGGGATTGATTCCCAGAGACAGCTTTTGTCTGCGCTGCTGTGCTCTGGGTCGCGTTTTCGTCCATCATACAGATCTCGGGGCTTAGAGGAAGGTTTTGGCGCAAGAGGGGCTTCTTCGCCTTCTTCGGGCACGTCTCGGAAGACTTCCTCTTCGTCTTCGTCATCTACTTCTGGGTCGTTGAGAAGGGATTTCAAGCCAGGGAACGTGACTTCGAGCTCTTTTATCAGGTAGATTACGCCGCAGATGAATGGAGGTTGGTGTAGGGTGACAATTTGGAGTAGTCGCTTCGTAAACGCTTTCACACGCTTAACATTAAGATCAGATCTTAGAGCTCTGAATAGCAGGTTGAGGTATAGGGCGTGCTTTGACGACGTCACGAGACGTGGATCGAGCAGTGACTCGTAGAGGGTTCTGTAGAATCTGTCCGTCGCAAGGTGCTTTGAGGTGGAAAGTTGCTCAATCAACAAAAGAGCCTGGATGCTCGTGTTGAAATTTGAGGAGTGTGTGATCCTAAATAGGGTATCCATGTGCTTCTCGAGGCTTTGAAAAAGATGTCAGCTGAAGTCTCCCTAAACCCGACGAATAATTATTACCTGTGATCATCCGACTTTGAGAACGGAAATGCACGATTCACACCTGTCAAGACCGCCGAAATCATCTTCTCAGTAGTCTCCTCACTACTCAGCTTTGCCTCCTCCTCTTTGGCGGCTTTTGCCTTCGCTTTCTTCCCTCCTGGGGCACCTCCACCTTGCACTTGTCCCTTCTTGTTGAGCACAGGGCCAGCTTGAATGGGCTTCGGTTCAGGCTTCTTTAACAAAGACACGAATAGCTCGAAATAAATATCGAGAAGTTTCTTGGCGACCTCTTCCTCTTTTCCACTCAAGATGGTCTGGTTCAGCGTATTGATTGCGAAGTACTTCGCATGCGAGCTTTGTCCAGGGCGGAGCAGGAGTTCACTCTCAATCGATCGAACGATGATTGGTTTCATCAGCGGGTGAGTAGTTTGAAGTTGAAGCAGTAGGTAAGATGTTCTTGACGAGATTTTCTTGTCTGGATCTCCGAGTTTGTTTACCAATAGTCGCAGGAGATTTGCCTCTTGCTCTGGTTTCTCCTTCAGTAGCTCATAGACGTAAGAAACTGCTCTGGTTCGAGAATACTCAATTTCATCATTGCACCAGCCTTCGAGAACCTTGAGCATATCGAAGTAAGACTCCTTAAGCCAGTCTTCGTAAGCCCATGATATCAGATGTGCCTTTGTGATGTCTCCTGGCAGGCGTTGCTTGTCATTCCAGCTAAATATCGAGTCCTCTTGCAACGTATTAAGAAGACCTGGCTGGCTGGCAAAGGTCCGTAGGCGTCTATCAGATGGCAGGACCACACCATTCCCCAGCAAATCCTTCAAGGCACCTAGCGCACTCACAGCCTGCCCTCTGCTTCGCTTCTTTGCCAAATTCAGAAGGCTTTCAAACGATTTTCTAGTATGAACGGGCGACTCTTGGACAACCAAAGTTAAAGCAGAAACCTTGTCTGACAAGGTACCAGAGGACATGATGGTTGCCAAAAAGCGATGAGATGAGGTAGACGACAGATGCTTTGATTCGTAGAGACTGGAATCTTGTTCCAGAAGAGTTGTTGCGTATTCCTTCAGATTTTTGGTTGCAATTGCATATTTCGCAGGGTTATTGATCTTTCCAGATGGTAAAGCAGGCAGTTCGGCTGCATGCCAGTCTGGCCGGGCTTCAAAAATCTAGCTGAAATCAGTCAGTCTAATCGCTCAATTAGTGGTATGGCTTACCAAGCGATTTGGGTCCTTTGAATCGGGTTTTGGGGGCGCAACAAGCTTCTCTTTGGTAGGCTTGGACTGCGCAGGTTCCTCAGATGCCTCGGAATCCAAATCTGATGCTTCCTCCCAGCTATCCTCGGCCGATTCTTCAATTTCCTCCTCTTCAGACTCTTCGACATCCCCACCAGACTGTCCCTCGATACCAAGGCCAGCCACAAATTTGGCAAGCTCTTTTTTCAACGATTTGTCTGCGGGGGCGTCTTGATTCGCATTCTCTTCTTCATCCGACAAAGCATCTGCCACAAGGTCCAAGTCTTCCTCGGTTCCACCTAGAGCCAAAATTTCCTTGAGTAATGCCTCTCTTTCATCGCTCTTATCTCCACTTATACTATTCGCCGACTCCTTCTGGCTATTCGCTTTGCCACTGGGTTTGGGCTTTCCGTGGGCGTCTCGTTTCGTACCTCTAGCAGCCTCTGGCGCCTTCGCCTTCTTGGGTTCTCCTGTTGCGTGATTGTTTGCTTTCCCCTTCTTCAGCTTCGTATTTGGTGCATCTGCTGCCTTCTGAGGCTCGCCGCTTCCAAGTCCTTGCTCAATCTTCGCAGTCAGGGCCGAAAGCGCATTCTCGTCGAAGCTTGGAAGGTTGTCGGCATTTCCACCTTCCGCTAATTTCGCAGCCTTCGCGGTTTTGGATTTCTTGCCCATCTTCGCAGATTGCAGCAAGTACGAATTTCGAGATTATTGAGGGCCTCGTCGTGAAAGGAAATTTTCGAAAGCCGATAAGATAAACATTTTTTAAGTGCAGTACAGTAGCGGCCGCAGCAGCATCAAAAGTGGGTCGCTTAAATCGTAGGGCCAGCTTCAGAGGACGAATGCCAGCCACTTGAGATACCTTCAACAACAAATATGTATCCATGTACAACATTGCAACGATTTCCTGCTGCGAGAAGATAGCTGGGACTTCTTCGTTGGCCTAGTTTCACTTTATTTCTGGTATTTGAACGGCCTCCCAATATCTCACAATGAGGTGTCCACAATGCTCTCCTTTTCAGGTTGCTCTACGGCCTAGAGTTGCACAACAGAGGGTACATCGCCTTCCAAATACTTCAACTTGGGCTAGCATAAGGCAAAACCAACAACTTCAGGCTCTCCACTCACTTTCATCCCCAGTAGAAACTGCAGTAAGTCTCTCCGATTGTAGGTCACGTGTTTCTAACAAACATAGGATGACGGCCGAGCTCGACTATCGAAGGTATGGGCTCCATCTGGAGCTATGGCATCCTCTGAGGATGAAGGTCAGATACGAATTGCTTCTTTATGAGCTAGAAATATGCTCACATGCCATCTAGACTCTCACTCAATGCTCATTCGAGCCGGTTTCCTGCGGCAGGTTGGACACCCATTCTCCGGTATTTCCATAGCTAACTGTCAGGACCATAGGCTCATTCTGGGCTATTTCATATGCTTCCCTTGGGACAGCGTGTGCAGAAGAAATTAGAGGCTCTTATAGACAAGCACATGTCTAAGCTTGGTAGGAGATCTGGATACAGTTTCCCGTTCGTCTACTGATGGATGATAGCGGCTTCCAAGTTGGACCTTTCATCGATCTCATCGGAAGCACTATGGGAAACAAGTGGGCGCCTGAAATCAGTCGGCTCTGAGGTAGGACCCGTTGCCTTATCTTTGAACTATTGCTTACGTTTCAGCTCTTCCGTTTTCGAGATCGAAAAGAAACTGGCTACCTCCTCTCTCCAACTCACGAAGAGGAAATAACAAGCTTGGTGTCAAGTACAATAACTTCTTATAAAGATCTTCCAGTGCGTCTGTACCAAATATGTAAGTATTCTGATACTCGATGTTGTACAGAACACTGACTGTGGATCAGCACGAAAATATCGCGATGAGCTAAGGCCGCGACACGGACTTCTTCGCTCTCGGGAATTCATCATGAAAGATCTATACACTTTTGATTTAAGTTCCCCTGCAGCACTCTCAACTTACGACGAAGTTAGGGAAGCATATACTCGCTTTTTCAACGAGCTCAAGATCCCTTATTTGGTAGCGGAAGCCGACTCGGGAGATATGGGTGGGAATCTGAGTCACGAGTTCCATTTTCCAACAGCAAAAGGGGAGGATCGTATCATAAGCTGTACTAGTTGCGAGTATGTTGCCAACGAAGAGCTAGCGGAAGGCCCAGTTCTGCCCTCCGAATCAAAGTCGCAAGGGACGCCGAAGGGGCCACTCACCGAGGTTGAAATAATCTCTGACGAAGATCGTAAGGTCATAATGGAGCTTTCTTCATGGCAGGGAATATCTAAGGATAAATCTACCCTGTTCAATGTTCGGTATTCACCGTCAAGTTTGAGCGCCGCGAACCCATCATCAAGTACGCCACTCGAACGCGAAGTCAACATTCATGCTCTCAAAGCGAAGTTCCCAGAGATCGACAACTCTATCGAAGATCCGCTAGGTCTGTGGATCAAATTAGCCTCACAATCACCCAGCGCAGCAAATCCGGGCCCTCACACGCGGCAGATTCTCAATGTAGTAGATGGGAGCGTGGCCGACGCCCTACGCCAGAAATTGAAGTTTGCAGATGGCACGGTTCTGGTGCCTGAAGGTGTGCTACCTTCGCATGAATATCCACACCGAATCAACACGGTAGTTCGAGATCAGGAGACCGGGATGCCATTAAGCTTATTACGTGTGCAAGAAGACGATCGTTGCCCTCGCTGCTTGGGCGGTCATTTGAAGGTCCACAAAGCAATCGAGCTTGGTCATACATTTCATCTCGGTTCACGCTATACAAAACAACTAGACGGGGTCGTTCAAATTCCAGACGAGATTATCAAGGATCAGGAGACAGATTTTGAAATTTCGACGAAGGCGAAAAACCCGGGTTCTGATAGTCAAGCCCTTGTACAGATGGGATGTCATGGGATTGGTGTCTCTCGAATGATAGGCGCGGTGGCAGACACTCTCGCCGACGAGAAAGGGCTCAATTGGCCTCGTGTTATGGCTCCCTTTGAAGTTGTTCTCGTTGCAAACAAGGGATTAGACGATGCTGCGCTGCAAGTTTATGACACAATTTCTAAAGCAAAACATCCGCCCGAAGAGTCGGCTGTTGACCTCGTGTTGGATGATAGGCCAGCAAAGATGCTTCCTTGGAAGCTGCGCGATGCGGACTTGATTGGATATCCAGTGATCGTTGTCGTAGGGAGGAAGTGGAAAACAGAGAAGAAGTGCGAAGTGCAGTGCCGAAGGTTGAAGATCAAGGAAGATGTTCCCCTTGAAGAACTACCGACGTTCATCAGATCTGTACTTAAGTCGCTGTGATCATTGTACATTGTAAACTGTAATATAGGACAATTGTAAGTTCGCAGGCCTCGTGTTCGAATCGGGTATTTTAACATTACTAATCGCTACATTCTATCGAACAGATATCCAACTCTCAAATCCAATAATTGGTGTACAAATCTGCGCCCTACATGGCCACTAAATTCTGAAGAAAATTTATTTACACATAGTGTTTTCCGTCACTAAATCGTCCGTACTGTGAAGACTGTCAAGGATGGGGGAATAAGTGACGGCAGAGTTGTTGGGCATCGCTACAGAAGGAACCTTCCGTCGAGATCCTTAAATCGCGACGCCAGCCCTTGCCACACCAGGGTATGTGCTCTTCCAGCTGTCTAGGATGTCCTTGCCACCATTTGTTGCCGTGCCCAGTTGTGGACAATTCAGCGATGTAATGCTGGGGCCAAGCTGGTCCGTAATCTTCTTCAACGGCGTTGTAATCGTGGCATAAAGGCTGTGGAGAAGAGATGGGCTGAACTCAATCAAGAGCTCAAGTGCAAGACATACGGCATTGTTTCCCTCGAGAAGGTTTTGACTATTGAAGACTCCGCCGGTGATGTTGTCGATGTCAATTCCGACGAATGAGTTTACTTTTCCTGTGTTTCCACCAGCACTGGAATGGTTAGCTTGATTCTACTTCATGTAGGTAGAAGGCGTACTTCAGGAGTTCTGGGAACTTTTCGGACCACGCTACGAGGTCGAGAGCGAAGTTTGCGAAACCGTAGGGTGTTGGGCGACGATACCAGTTCTCTGGGATACGCTCCGCACCCTTGTTGTATACGAACGAGCCTTCGTCACCAGACACTGCGAAGAAAGACTTCAGAGTGTCCTTGTCTGTCAAGTGTGTTAGCATTAGTGATATTGCCAAGCATCCATGATGAGGATAACTGACTTAGGATGCCATCTGTGGGATGCTCTATCGAGTAGTTTGCAAAGAGCCGACCCAAGAATGCGTATGCCGCATTACGAACAACTGTTCCACCAATAGGACCGTACCAGAAATATGGATTGTTGTTCAAGCTTTGGTAGTAACGTTTTTTGTTGTGCTCGAGGATGATGTCCATACTGTAGCTTGGCTCCTCTGCGTCAATCTGCAAGTTGTACAGGTCGAGGAATTGCGACATTTGAAGGTCAGAGTTATCGCCGTCGAGGTAGAGATCACCGCGAGTTGCAGACGAATCTTCTTCATACTGGCCGTGAGTGCCAGAGAGACCAACGGGTTGGCCTGAAAAAAAGTCAGTTATGAATAGCTAGAAAGGAGGCAGCGGTAGGTGTTTACCCAGAAGCCCGAGCACGTTTCCCAGAATGTTCTGAGAGTTTGGAGTTTTCCCGCCCATCGAGAAGCCTGCATCGAGGGCCACGGCATTGCCTGCAACAGCAGTTCCGAAGACAGAAAGAGCGGCACCTATATCAACTCCCATGTTGAACACCTTATTGACGGCTGCAGTGTATTGTAGCAGCTGCCATTCTGTTAGTCAGGCGTATTGAATGGTTTCAATTGGGACTTACGGTTCCAACTCCATTGTGAGGGAGGTACCCGTGGTTTGACAAGACGTTGAGACCCGGGCAAGGTCCTCGAATATCTCCATTGGCAAAGTTAGGTGCAACGAAAGCATGTTCACCAGAGACTATTCCCATCAGCAATTGTTCCTCATCGTTGAATCTTAGATCATCATACTTTCAATAGGAGCATCAAAAGCAGCTCTACCAGCAACCTCCCGAGAATCCAATTCCACCTGGAGCTTGGCAATCTCAGCAAGGGTTCCTGTGTCAACCTCCCCACCAACGATCTGTTTCATATGATCGAGGGTCGGGAAAGCTGAAACTTGGGCAGCAAGTGCCGCCAAACAGATAAGCTTGAAATCAAACATTGTTACAATTAAAGCACAGAAGAATGATGGAAGAATGATGGAAGGATTTGAAGAACAAAGTCTGACTCTACGGGGCCGAAAGGTTAAGTATCTTCTGGGAGTGAGTGCACTGTTCAGGTCTCACTTTCTTGGCTACTTCATTTCAACCGATCTTTTCTCAAGAAGATATCGCGACATGCCTTCAGATAAGCTCCACATCGTGGACTAAGAAGTCGTCAAGAAGATCAGAGACTCAAGACCCTGTCAAAACGGGTCCTTCCAATGCAGGTTCTTCCCTAAACAGTCGAGAACCATTGATCTGCAAGTTCATAATGTGGCGGAAAATGAGGGCTACATCCGTGCATCTCAAGAAGTCTCCGATGCTAGGTTCATCGTTGCTGAAAGCTTTTCAGCAAGTGCTCAATGCTGAATCGTGCGTTGCAGAGGCGTTGTCTTAAAAATTGGGGAGCCGAGGATCATGCGGAGTTTTGATTCAGACGATAGGACAACCTTAAAAGAAGCTCCCTCTCATCGGCCAATCGGGTTGATTTCAAAATCATCGGGAGAAGAATCTGGGACTTATGTAGCGATTTGCATGGATGTGGGCACTGTGGGCTCAATGCGGGCTGGCTCTATTAAAGTTCTGGCTAGCGCACTGCAGCCCAATGCTAAGATCGACGAGGTCCACTTACTCGTTTCCCCTGAGTGATGGAGTCCCTGACTCTCGAATACACCGGGGTTTTCTCCTGGATGTGTTCGAGCGTCATGGTTTGTTAGACTGGGGGATTCTCAGGCCGTGCCCTCCAACTATTGGCTGAGACTTGGCAGATCGAAGTCCGGTCATGGCTTAGCCTTCGGAGTGCTCCCGCGATGGACGCTAGGGTAATACAATGACTCGCGATCCCGCGTGGCTAGGGAGTTCATAGGGGATCGTAGATTCTACGATCTTCCTCAAGGTAGTTAAGTTGGTCGTCGACCACGTTCCTGTCCTGTCTCAGGAGCCTTGGTCTTGATCTAATAGCCGCATTCAAGTCCCATCGTCTTGAATAGTTCCGAAATTCTTCTAGTTCGGATGGAACCCATGATTCGACAAACGGCTTTTCTTCAATTTAAAGTCTATTAGTTGATCCTTTTGTGCATGATCATATCTTAGACCTCTGCGGATGGCAGTAGATCCGAATTACTAAGTTCGTATTGGAGTACTTGTTGATGGTGATAAGTCTCCTTATTTTACTCATAGTAGTCCTTGAATCTTTCCGGAATAAAGATCCATGGGCAGCACAGATTATTGATCAACGACCCAGCTCCCGCAGCATTTGGTCACATTGCCTTCTACAAAGGAACTGCGAGCTCAGACCAAGACATCACCTCTTGTGTTGCCACCTACGGTGAACAGTCTCTGTACAACACTCAACATCACTACACCCCGACTACCTACTCACCGTCAAACATGAAGTTCGTTTGTGTCCTGGCTTTACTAAGCCTTTTCATTTCTGTGCGTGCAGATTTGACGCAATACGTAAATGACCTACCTCAATGTGGGGTATGCTACCATTTCAAGCTCTGATTTATTCTCCTGCTGACCTTATACAAGCTTCAATGTATACTCGAGAGCGTGCAACAATCGACGTGCGGTTTAACGAACAGCACTTGCATATGTACCGATCAGGCCCTCGCTGCGGCTACGAACATTTGTGTTTCTCAAAAATGTACAGTCGTTGAATCGTTACGTAAGTCCAGGCCATCTTTTCTCCATGCTTCTTTCCTGATATCGCAATCTAGAAGTCGCAAATATCTCGAACCTCTCTTGTGGAGGCGGTGTCCCGTCACATCAAGACTACCTCATCAGTACTAGCGGCCTCGGACTCGTAGCATTCCTGGCCGTTCTTGTCCGATTGTTTTCGCGCTTGAAATTTGAGAAGGCCTTGAAGATGGATGACTGGATCATGGCCTTCGTAGGCGTAGGTTGGCGCTCCGCAGTCTCGACAATCATGAAGCTGATTAGAAACTAGTTATGTCTCATTGTATTTTGTGTCCTCGGGGTCATGGGTGAGTGCAAATTCGATTGCGTATGGAGGTACTTCTACTTACATTTGTGCAGCCGCAGTCTATGGTTTTGGTAAGAATATCTGGGATGTAGGGACGGAAAATTTGACCAAGGCCCTGAGGGTATGTTTCTGTTTTGCGGAAGTCTCAATCACAATGCTTACCTCCTTTAGGTCTTTTTCATCAATGAAATAATCTACGTTGCCATCCTTGGTCTCTGCAAAATTTCAGTCCTCCTGTTCTTCTTGCGTATTTTCCCGTCCGAAAATTTCAAGAAGATCTGCTATGGGTTGTTGGCATGGATAGCTGTCTGCACAATTGTGCTTGTTTTGTGTACTGCATTCCAATGCATTCCAGTATCCCACAACTGGTATGGCTGGATGGGTACTGGAGAGCCTGCGAGATGCACCGACCTAAACGCTCAGACATATGCATCCTCTGCGATCAACCTGGCGCAAGATATTGTTATCATCATCCTTCCCCTCCCATGGCTGTTGAAACTCAATATTGGCTGGAAAAGGAAACTAAATGTTTTATTTATGTTTTCATTGGGAATATTGTAAGTACATGGCCATCTTCATAAGTACTCGACTTACCATTCGCAGTATCTGTATCACGTCCATCATCCGATTGACCAAGATCGTCAAATTTCGAGCTACAACTAACCCTACTTGTAAGGTTCCTTACATCCATCTATCCCAAACCGTGTGCTAATAACTAGAGAAGGGGATTACATAACACCCACTTATTGGTCCGCGATAGAGACTTATGTCTCGATTATTATACCCTGCCTTCCCGCGATTCGATCCCTTCTGTCCCATAGCTTTCCAAAACTCTTCAATATGGAGACTCAAAACGGCAGTCACAATTATGAGCAATCACAACTACCCTCACGATCCTACAAAATGACGTCTTCATCGAAAACCACAACAACAACCTCTCCGACCCACAGCTCTCAATCCGCGGACTACTTTCCCAACTCGAGACTCCAGCTTGGAGATAATTTGAAAGGCACGGTACAAACGGGAGTAACATGTGGAAGCAGACGTAGTAGTGATGAGGGGTTGGTGCCGGGTGACGAAATTATTGTCGTCAGCACAGAGATTAGAGCAGAGAATAGGGGATCAAGCGCGCATTCTTGGCTAGAAGACAGCGAAAGCCTTTCGAAATCATTTCCAGAGGACAGGAAATTGCATGCTGACGAAGCGGTTTGAACAAAATGTATCAATAGTTGAAGACACGACGACGGAAAACAGTACGATTTATATGATGACGAGAATCTGCGTTTCAGTTGGCGTTGAAAATTTAGGACACGACCGGAGGTTTGAGACCTCCTGGCGGTTCACATATTGAAGATAATGTAGCTGAGATCTGAAAAGAAATGTATTTGTAAAAGCAGGCTATTTGTGGTGCGTTTATGATTTCCCCCCTTGAAATTTTCCTGAGCATGCAAGTTGTACGTGATTAATTCACACATCTTTGTTCGATCAATTCACACATTCTGATCGTTTTCTATCCTCTGAAGCTTTTTATGTTCTATTTTTATGCTCCTAATATTTGGGGGAAAGAAACCCTTACCTCCGTAGAGTTTGTCTTTTGGTCTTACGGTTTAATATGTCACGATGAATCGAAATTCACAAAAATTTGAACCACATCACGTCGTCTAGAATCTGACCAACGAAAGATTGAATAACTGCTCGATGGGCTTTTAACAATCACTCAGAAGATATAAGACTTCCATTCTTGCTCATAATCTGGTACCTTAATTCGTCCCCGACACTTCCAGACCAGACTCTACGATCTTCCCCAGCTCCATCCATGGGTAATTGTTTCTTTGAGGGAAAACCTAGCCCGACTTCATTCGAAATGAACGCTAAAGCTAAGATTCAAGAAATAACTTCAGACTCTGTATTTGTCCCTGTTGCCCCAGTTATACCGCCTCCAATACCGTCTATATCGGAGATAGTGCCTGGCTTATTGCTGAGTGGCAGGATCTCACAACCCCAAGTCAGACCAACACACGATACACATCATATCACCGCAGTCATCTCTCTCGTCAGCTTGGATCAACATGAATGGCATCAAAAGGACTTCCAAAGAACTGTTGGACCAGGTTGCCATCTGGTAACAAGCCCCTGGTCTTGCAATACCGACCTTCCCAGTCGATGTTTCATACACCATCTTCCTTATTCTTGGCAGAAAATTAAGATGCTAACTTGTCAAAGTGGATTCAGTGCGCCGATAGCGCGAGCCAAGATCTCCTGAAACACATGGAGGAATGTTGCGAGTTCATCGACAAGTTTCACTCCACTGAGGGTCCACCGGCGGATGAACGATCGTCTGAGAACTCTACCCCACCCACTCCACCACAAGGCTCCATATTAGTACACTGCCGCATGGGAATTTCACGGTCACCAACAATAGTCATGGCATACTTGATGCGAAAGCAAGGGAAGCCATACGAGGAAGTTCTGGCACAAGTCAAAGAGCAGCGCCCGGTGGTCAATCCCAGGCCCCAATTTGAAATACAACTGAAAATATGGGAACGAACCGGCTATAAAATCTGGGAAGATGATGAGAAAATCATTCCAAAGGCGGAGTACAAGGAGTATTTGGAACGAAGAGAGGTATATCTAAAAGGGGAGGAAGAGCAAGCGGGCATAGAAATTAACCTGAAGACCCATGCCAGATTTGGTCGAAAGCGTGGAGTTAAATAGTTGAGCTTCTGGTATTGTAAGGATTGAGCTCAGTAAGGTATCTGGAAAGTTTGGTTTGGGGCTTTTCTTGGGCAAATTTGGTATAAAATCTCAGTTCTTCGATTGCTATTTCTGCTACCCTTTGGCTCGTCATGGAGAATCCATCCATCATCTGAGAAGCTTCGTGTCTTGAGGGCTTATTTTCCAAAGTTCAATACACCCTTGTAGTTTTTGAGTCTTGTAATATGATATCATTCTCGAAGATTGCGTTCAAGATTACCTCCTTTGTGATTGAATGAAGTCTGCTGGGAGGAGTGGCAAGACCCGCTTGTACATCATAATTCGGCGGATCTTTTGCAGGCTTTACCAACGAGAGTGCTTTACCTTGATATTAGACTTATTTCAGAATCACGATGCAACAGACTACAATTCTTCTAAGATTGATCGTGTGATGGTGCTCCACTCTATCACGCTCGACTGAAAAAGCGGCATTGAATATTGCGGGGTTTGAATGTTCCATTGGGCGTGGCACATCCTGAAGTAGTGCCGCTTTTTATGTCCTCCAGGGCGGCGCAGGCATCTCGCTTATATTCAAGGGGCTGGTGAACAAGAAAAAGGGGCGGCTGGGGCTGAAACCTAAAAGGCTGGGGTATCCGTGCCCGTGTTGATCTGAGGCGCGGTTTATTTTGATCAAATATTTGAAAACAATCGTGCAAATTCTCGTCTAATGCTTTCCTAAGAAACGAAGCACAGCATCAAGTTGGCACCCGTGTAACATTCTGGAGATCAAACTCTTAAGCTCGAATATTCAGATAAGGTTTAACAAATCGAAGCCTATTGTTGAAAGCGGCACGTATCGGCAATTGACCATCAGGTACTTACCCTTTAGTTGCACTACTGTACCGCTGATAGTTGTCACACTGGTAGCGCGATACTAGGCATATTGGCACAAGGTCTGAATTCGAAGCTCCGCAAAACGTGCTCCTCAAGAAATCAACATCCTGGCACTATTTAAGTATGCTTCCGCACTCTTTCCTGTGGTGAACGTGGGATCAGTTATCGGGGCTTACCTCTCGAAACTCAACCCCGCTATTAGCGCCGTCATACTGAAGTGCCGCTCAATTTACCTTTCGCCAGCCAGTATGAGCGACCTCTTGGGTTCCATTCAACGGGCTTTGGCAGGAGCGCTCCTATTACCCAAAGACTTCTACCCCTCACCAGACCGAAAAATTGGTCCAAGACCAGTAAGAATTGCCAAGTTTTCTGAAGTCGCTCCTTCCCACTATCCACTCTAAAATGCAACACAGGGGCAGAAAAGGCTGACGGATTCCGACTCAGTGGTTTGTCCCAATTGCTCAATGTGCTTTCATTGCGTCAACTATGCTTCCGCGAGCTGCTCGCATCAAGATTGCGGCCCCAGCTCTGCTGCTGCTCGTGAGCCAAACTCGCGCTGTTTCTACCGGGGACCCCGTGAAAGATTTTGGCCGTGGCGGCATTATCTTTGGATTTATAGTTAAATTCATTGACTTCGGATTGCTGAGACGGAATGGCGAGCTGTTCAAATTCAAAGACCATAGTAGAATGCAAGGGCAAGACAACAATGTTGGCTTTAATAACGAGAGGCTTATAAAGGGTAACCCGGCGAGTAAAAGAAAAAGCCTGTGGCAGAAATTCAAGGACAGTGCTGAGCTTTGGCTTTTTACAATGCGCGGGATTGGGTGGAACTGGCAGGTTGGGGGAATTCCAGATCGGGAGCCTCAAACATCCAAGTAGGTCATTTTCTTCATTTTGAAGGTCTTTTCTAAACAGACATCTCAGCTACTTTCTTTTCCGGACACTGATACGGATCATTGGCTCCTACATCGCCTGGGATGTCTGCAAGCACGCAATGGGAATGTTTGCATACGTCCAAACCGCCGTCCGTACGCCTTTCTTTGCTCAGCCGCTCCTTGACCAGGTAATCCTCACATGGCTACATCAGCTTGAAGCGTTCTGTTTCATCAATCTTCCATACCAAATAGGAGCATTCGTGATGGTTGCTACGCGCTTTCAAACGCCAGACAACTGGCCACCTTTGTACGGCAAACTGTCTGATGCCTACCTCGTTAGTAGAGCGTGGGGTATGACTTGGCATCAATTGATGCGCAGACCACTTGGAATCTTAACGCCCTATATGCAAAAATAGCTAGGAGCTACTTCGAGAGGATCAAAGCGAACCGTAAGCCTGATCTGCTCTTTCTTCATGTCTGGGCTCGTGCATTGGTCTGGTGCGTTTAATGCCCCTTGGACACCAACTTCCCATGACCTTTTTACCTACTTCATTATGCAAGCTCCAATAATCAGACTGGAAGATTATGTTATGGATTGGGCCAAATCAAAGAATATCAAGGGCAACAGTAAGAAGTCAAGATGGAAACTAAGTCTGCAAAACTAATGGAATATCTAGCTTTATTGAAAACACTTGGATGTATTTGGACGTTTTCATGGATATCATTTTCTATGCGGTACGCTGCTAGCTATCAGTTTGAAACCGCCGCCCTGAGCAAGCACCAGCCACTTCGATTCAGTCCTATCGATATGATACTTAGCAAGAGCACTTAATAGCGTATGTGAAGTTGAATAATGTATTCCGAGTATGTGAGGTTTCAGGGCACTGTAGGACATGAGCGGATCTAGATGTACACTCTCGATGGCAATTCCCATTTCATGCAAATTCTACATGTTTGGATACGGCCAGCCAATGATACCGCTCGTCATGTCCATTCCAGAGACAATCTCTTGTGTTTGAGTCTTCAGTTCATCCACATCCCAGTTCGCCCATACCAATCGTCCTTTGAGAAATGCAGCCTCGGGACTGGCTAGCCACACGAGGAAATGGGCAGGGAGTTGAACTAAAGAATGTGATCAGTGAATAGAACTTGAAATTTATTCTAAGATGGAACTGACCGGTATCCATCGGCAAAACATCAGGCGTGGCGCCACTTGCTCTGAAGATATCCGTCTCCACCATGCCAGGATGCAAGCTTGCCACGAATATATTTGGATTTTCTGATGCTAGAAACTCGAGGAATTTGATCAAGGCAAACTTCGAACCAATGTAAGCCGAGAGCCCCGGAAACATCCCAGTTGGAAGAGCAGCTGTGCCGGTTGTCACACCCAAGATGGCGGCATGGGTCGGATTCGCGGTAGGGAGGAAGGCATTTGCTGCTACCATTGGGCCCTTTAAATTTGTCTGGGGCCGTGGATCAGAAGGTTGACATTGTGATTGAATCAAAGGAAAAGCATACCTCGTAACTCTTCCACATCTCATCTACCGACGATCCGGCGATCGAGCCTGGACTTGAAAGATATCCCGCGCATATTATCAGAATGTCCCAAGTTCCCACATCGGCCGCCACCTTTTTCATTGCGTCTTCATCTGTAATGCTGACAGCATGTACAGAGCTTGTAACTGTCGGTGGGAGTGCTGCTTTCGTCTCGGCGAGCGGGGTTTCTCTACGGCCAAGGAGAACAATCTTGCTTGCACCGGCGCTGGCGAACGCGGAAGCTGTTTCACGGCCAATACCACTGCCCTTTGGAGATATTAGTAGCTGTTCCAGCGCCTGAATTTGTCCACGAGAGGAGACTCACAGCGCCAATAATTATAACAGCCTTTCCAGCGGTGTTGAGCTCAGGTCGTGACGGCGAGATCGATGCATAGGTATCATTATGCCACTGCGAAATCTCAGAGTCAGCATTGCTAAATCACGCCCGTTTGAAATGTCTCGGGAAATCTGAATCATTCAAAAGGGGTGCATACGGTTGGTGTCGCGGACGGGAAAGGAGGCTTCATGGTTGATGTGGTGTAACTGCACTTTTGCCCGTTTGCGAATAATCTTCGAGTATGAAAGAACTTCGAAGGTGATCAGATTGAATGTTGTCTGCACGACCTCAGACAAGATACCTCAAATAAGACATTGAATGAATGAGGGTATTTTCCCTTTTCCTGACTTGAAACCGAACTCTGGGTGCCCTAAAGGAAGGCTCGATACTTACGGAAGGCCCCAACTGGTTAGCAGGTCCGTAAATGCTACACAACAAGACATAACTCAGGATGTCGAGTGTAGATCGAGGCCTCCCTGCGGCTGCGGGCCTAAGTAGAGCGGCTGATCAAGGTGCTGCTCTACAGTATCAGCTTTGCAGATTCATGCGTTTTCTACTTGTCAGGGTAACACTCAGGAGGCAACCTGTGCGAGTCTGACGCTTTCGTCGGTAAGGTGGGGAACAGCCTTACAGAAAGCCGAGAACCACCCAGAGCATATCAGTCGTTCTTGATCTGCCGAGTTTGTGGCTGGCTGCGGGTGACCTAAAATGCGTAATAACCCCTGGACAGATCTGACATTCTGAAAATTGGCAGGACACTTCAGCACTGTAGTGAAACGAGGTGTCAAAATAGCAGTGGCCAATGATGTCGGTTCTATAAAACCCACAGATATGTACTATATGTCTACTATGCGGGATCATTTGGAAAGTACCGCGATGGAAGTTCAGAAGACGAGCCTAAATGTTGAAAATTCCGAATGCGTGGTAGTGGTACGGAAAAAATTCCCAATGGGGTGGTAACTGGTGTGGCATGGTTTGCCCGAGGTATCATTTAAATACTGATGGGTCTGCAAATATGTACAATTATGGACATGTGTTCATACAAATTCGGCCGTAATGAAGGAATCCTCTGTCCAAAGCTTCCTTGTGAATTAGTCTGCATCAATATGCAACTTTTATCTCCCTCATTTTCCCCAACGCCCTCCCGAGACCGGGAGAGTTCTCGACGAATCCCGTTGACTTGTTCATCTTTGCGGAGACTGCGGTATCTTGTAGACGCGAATATCGTGCCTAACTCCAATGGAATTGGGCTCATTCATCCATGGCTCATCCTCTTCAAACGTGCTCGTCGCCGAAGCGTGGCTAAGATTCTTGCCTTCCTCGAGTTCCATACTATTGTCTCTGCCCAACTTACCGTAACTTTTCCTCTTGTTACTTCTCCCTCCCCCAATGGTGTTTTCAACGTCCCTAGGTTGTACACGGGATCTTTTCGAAGAACCAGTAACTCTGGAAACGGCAGGTTTGATATATTTTGCAAAAAGAGGTGCCAGCGTCGGAACACAGACGATGATGATTCCCACCCACAGTTCTAGGAAAGACACAAGGGCAATGTTTCCTAGTCCAAAAACAAAGTCGGTTTGTGTGAGGGCTTGGTTGGTGATTTCAATTCTCCATGCCATGAGGCCGACAACCCTGTAGAGACTCAGTAAACGCCAGAAGATGTTGGAAGATACCTACAAGAACCCGAGACTGAATAAAAAGCTGATGGCAATTTTGTTCCGGGCCGCCATCTGAAGCCCCCACAGTGGCCGCATGGGAAGTAGAACAATCAAGGTGTCAATTAGCATATTCACGCTGACAGAAGTGAGTTCTTCAATAGCCAGTTCTCTGCAGCCTCCGCCCGGTACGGGGTTCCATGGGAAGGATATGGGGTGGCAGTTTGTGAGGAAGAGGCAGAGGAATGAGACTCCATATCCTCCCACGATTCCCATCATGAACCATGCCGCCCACTTGAATCTTTTTGTTGTGAAAATGACCGTGTACAGCCAGAGGATTGAAAGCTTGCAAAAGACGGTCCCTAGCAGCCACAGAACTCCGCTTGCGAGTAAAAGCTGATTCATTAGGTCAGTGTATATTTGGAGGGCAAAGTTCGCTTGCTCTAGCTGGATTACCTTGTACTGCACACCGAGTTCATACGAATCAAGTTCTCTAGTGTGGGCACCCAATCCATTCGCAATCGCCCACCAACAAAGGCATGCGAGACATGTAGTGTTGATCTAACACGGGTGTGAGCTACCGACACCAATATATTATGCCCGATAGGAGCTCACCCATGCGAAGACTACCATAAAATCATCCGGACGATAAGGCCTCTTCTGTGTTCTGATCGCCAGAAATCGAAGTCCAAGAATCACAGAGGTGAGGACCGTGAACACGCCTAGCCAGATTGTGAGCGAGACGCCAGCTCGACTAAGCAACATAACGGCAGGTATATGGGATATCTAATTACGAATAAGAAACGACAGTAGAAAGAAAAACCAACAGACTATATCGTAAGAAGCCGCATCGACAAAGTGGTGTAGATTTAATTGGTCAACGCTGTGCAACCCCGAAATCTATGGCATAAGGGCCTGTGTGAGGGGGAACACGTCGGGATCAAACATGCGCTCCTTCGGGGACCCAAGGGAGTTCCCATCTGCATAATATCTCAGGTTCCAGATGAGTGTAACTTTCAGCTCTTGAAGGGACCCCTGCGCTCACGTCTTTGGACTCTTGGAGATCAGCTCATCTGCAGGTCAGCTTCTGGAAGAGAAAGCTAAAGGCGGCAAGTAGATAGATATTCCCGGCAAAATAGCAGTCCTCCATTGGATAACCGAGATCATTGCATCAAGTCTCGAGGCGCTATTGTGCTACCTGAGAAGAAATGAGCGTAACCGACCCAATCCACACTATGGATGAGAAAATTCCCTTCCAATTAAGGCAGTGGGCCTCTCGATAGAAGATGGCTTACATGCGCGAGATGCAGGCCAAGTACGGAATCGAGATGTGACTGAATTAATAGACGAGAATATTTGGAGGTTTGTGTCGAGGTTGACTTCCCTTGCAGTGCTTAGTGACCAGCTGCGGCTTCCATTAAAATCCAGTAACAATTGATAAAAATTGATAACAATTGTACGTGGGTCGTAGTATCCCAAGAGAGATTCAACAGGCTCCTTCCTGTGCTGTGCCTCTGGATCACATTTCCTGGGATTCTCTCGGGATGCCCGCTGACCGATGCTGTGCTGCGTCCTACCTGGCGCACCTTGCCTTGTGGCTGCTTGGAACACTCTCAATCGTGCAGCCAAACCTTGTCGCAACCTCACTCGTTTGCAATTCGTCTCCTATCCTGGTGTCGTGTTCAGCTGGACAACCGTGGCAAGCGATCAGTGGTTGAAGGCAGACCATAGCCGCTGATGGGAAAGTTATTGCCTTGGGCATTCAGGACAACTTGGCTACCTGAGATGATCGGTTTCCATTGAGTTACAGAGGCCAAACATGCGGATTGAGAGTCGAGTAGTATACAAGGTACGAAGTGGTCAGAACACAAATTCCAGAGAGTGGCTCTGGTAGTTTTAGCGTGTGCAGCGCTATTCCTTTAGCGAGATCTAGCGCCATAACCCCTGGAGAGCCCCTGAAGACTCGAATAGCTTCAATTTCCAGAGAACATTCCAAGGTGCGAGGACGCTTATAGTAAGCTATTGTTGAGATTTGGTCCACATCATTATGCTCAAGATTATCAATGAATTCCTTTCGGTAGCTATTGTTTCTCTCTCAACTCAAATATCAGGTGAAGCCGTCCTGGATTCGCAGTAAATTGATCATTCATGTCTCTTGACACCCGCTCGCCAGTTTCTCCAGGTGCAAAACTTATGTGATACTTCTTCACCAATGCCGCTGTAACTAATCTCATGTCATCCGTCGCCAGAAAACGTCCCAGACAACTATGATGGCCTGTTCAGTAGTCAGCTCGTTGGGTCTAATCCTTCAAGAATCAGAATATCTTACCAGTACCAAAAGGCGCGTAGGCAGCTTTGTTCTTGACCAATTCCTGTCTCTCATACCATCTCTCGGGAAGAAATTCAAGAGCTCTCTCAAAACAGTCTTCCCGGCGTGAGATAGAGTATCGTGGAGCAACAATCGTAGTGAATGGAGGAATGAACGTTCCCCCAATCGTGACGCCACATTCTCCTGTCTTTCTATTGCCACCTGTAGGAAGTGCAGGATACAATCGTAATGTCTCGCTGATGACAGAGTTCAAGTGTGGAAGCTTCGCCAAAGCTGTTGCATCTCGAAGGGTGGCGGGGTCCAGACTTTTGACTTCGTCATAAATTTGCTGCATATATCTCGGGGTTCGTACTATTTCACAGAACAGTCCAATCAAAGTAGATGCTGTTGGTTCACTATGACAGAATTATCTCGCGTAAGTAGGAAATACTTCTGGGGAGGTGTATGGAATACCTTCCGGCCACTATGGCAAGCAGACTATCCCCATTCAACCACATCCAACTCTCTTGATCGTAGTTATTCTCTTTTGCATCCGCCATTAAATAGTGTGCGACATCTGGTACCTTTATATTATCTTCGGGCTCCTACCGGTCATTAGTGGAAGGTTATGGCAAGATGGCACTTCTGATTTCTCACCCCGATTCGTTCCTTCATCTGTCTCTCGCACCAGTCTACCATGTCAAACCAATCTTTAAGTACCCAAAATCGAGGTAAAAGGTGAAAAGCAAGTTGAACAAGCCATGGGACTGGGCTGAAGGGGCCGAGTAGACTCAATGCTCGCTGCAGTAGGATGATAATATGATGCCACTCTTGAGTTCTCAACATACCGAAGGACTTGTTGAAAACAAAGTCTCCCATGGCATCAAAACCGAACCAGAAAAATAGATTAGTAACGTCGGAGACTTTGTGCGCCCTGGAATCTCCTTCAATACAGGCGTCAAGTTCGTCAATGTACTTGAGGATCTTCTCTTCATACTGGGCGACGGCTAAATGTGTTCTGTCAGCATGCACCTTGTCAAAGAATTATATAGGTGATGGAAACTCACCTTTGGTTGAAAATCCTTGATTCCACTGGCGGCGACGCTTTGCATGTCGGGATTTGACTCTCGAAGTCACCAGTGAGAAGTTGGGATGAAGAATATCGTACCATTCAGACTTGATGCAATCTGTTTTAGGTCCATCAATGGTCCAAAAGACATCCGGATGAAAGACTGTGACTTCAGTAGGACCTTGAAATCTCAGTAATCTAAATTAAGTTCCTGCTTATCTTGGTATTTTACCTGTTCTAACGAAATCGCCATATGTTTTGTGAAGGCTATCCAGAACAAGATAGTTCTTCGACTTCCTTGCGGCCCATACGTGCCAGAGCTTGGAAACCCGCGCATACCAAGGCCCAGGAATGGCAGTGTGAGAGAGACGATTGAAGAAACTTCGATATAAGATGATACTGGTTGAAAGTATGGTGAGATATCCTAAACTCGGCAAAATGTAATTGAAAGTTCCTGTATATATGCTCAAGGTCCATGAGCATGCAAATACAACAGCATGAGATACTACTATCGTGGGTGTATGGACGTGCCATTCCCCGTGTTTGAAAAAACCATGGTGTACTATAAGTCCTGTAAAGGCACCTAAGCCGAGTAGATCGAGCTGAGGGTGTGATTTGATGATTTCCAGAACAGTCATGGTGATTGATTTGCAATGTAGTTTTAGAAGAATGCCCGGACAAGCCTTGTTTTAAGTACCAGATTCCCAAGTGGGCGCAGAAATGGGGCTGGGGTCTGCAGCCGTCAGCAGGCAGCCACCAACACCCATCAGCCCTACACATGAGTTGCCGCCAGTATGACAGCAGTAGGGCAAAATTTGGGGCTTATACTCAGAAGTCTATCGGGCGAGTCCGCCGTACCAACGCCCATACACACCATTACAACTTTGGACCCAGACGTTGGGCGTTTGTGTGCTGAGGCTTCTTTCACCCGGTTAAGATTCTAGTCTAGCTGCAATGAAGCTTCAAATCTACAGTATCCAATAAGTTCATGTTCCGGTCTTGCAATTCATGATATGACGGTCTGCGAACAGTATATAACCGGCAGGACATAGAGTACCATCATCCAAAGGCACCACAATCGCCATGCTTTGGCGTCTGCTTTTACGTCTCTTTTTCCAAGCACCTGGAAAACCAAATAGAAACCAATGCTCATCGGCACAGCATAAGCCCACAGATTCAATCCCCAAAACAACACGCAAATAGGTGACCAAAGTAGAACTAACCACGCTATCGACCAGCGAGAGAACGAATCTCCAAATACGAGGGGAATTGTACGCCGATCCCGCCCTTTGTCGCCAGCCTGGTCCTTCAAATCTTGGACTTGCATTGTCGTAAGAATGACACCGCTGATGAGCGTGATCCAGATATAGCCTTGTTGTGTTATCTCGGTGTCGGCATCAACAGCAAGTTTCAATGAAGCGTGGTTGTAAAGACCAAATGCCACAGATATGATCAAGTCTCTAATAATTTCGTCGCCACCCTTGAGATCGTTGTATAGCCACGTCAAAACAAAGATAAGTGAAGTCTCTCTCCAGACCCCCATAGCAGTGTTCAGGGCAAGTACGAGGGGAATCGCGATGAGCATCCCTCGCCGCGTCTGCTCCCGAGTCACTTTGCCAGTAGGAATTGGTCTCCATGGTTTGTTTGCAAGATCCTCTTGCACAGATTCAGGAAGTCGTTGATTTGCAAGGTCGAAGATGAAGACAGTAGCCCAATTGAATAAAATTATCAGAGGAAGCCGCATCAACAGCTTCTCGAAACCTGGGCTACTTTGAGTGGTGAGCCCGTGTCCTGCGAGAGCGCCCAACATGCCAAAGGTTGTATTTGGCACAACAAATGTTGGAAAATTGCTCTCTGTAAAGAGCCAAATTATGTAAGGCAAGTCGTATATTCTCAAGAGGCCGCTGGGATTGACCTGGGCTAACGTTAGTTACCCCCTATCAAGGAGTCATCGAAACAACTTACAGACCCTTCATCATTTCGGTCATGCTTCTCCATTAGAATACGGGTAGTAGTCAATCACCGCTATGGAAGTATCCTGAAAGCTGCTACTATAGAAAATAATTAGCCGTCGGAGCAAGTGGGGTCCAAAGGGACCTGTGATTCTGAAATCTACTCACTCTTGTTGTCTCGAACTTTGAGTTTAGCGGAACGGCGTGCTGAATTTGAAGATGGACGATTCGGCTTCGACCGAGTTGTATATATAATTAGTAGAAAATACGCCCGTCAGCAGCAACAACTCCAACTGTAGGCCAACATGATCCCACTCAGCCCAGTTCTTGGAGCCTAGCCATCACCCTCACCTGGGCCCCCATCTCAGAACGAAGCGTACTACTAGAATAAGATACGCCCGGCTATCCAGTTCGCGACGTTTTCGATTTTGGACCCTCAAGACCCTAAGCACTAATTCAACCAGCTATCGTGAGCTCACAGTCGTATCTTCCTTAGATCCCAAAACTTCAACACGTAACAATGCAAGCAGTACCCCTTTCAAGTGATAGTAAAGCCTTACCAACCTGTTACTACTCGCACCCCGTACAAAAGAAGCCTTGTCTATCGCTTTTGGATTTTACCGACCTATCGTTATTCGTCGTAGTGATGATCGAGTCAACTTCCGAATCGCCCATCACCTGCATCCGGAAGGTCCGATTATCTGCCCAGAGATATGCATCTGCCGGTGAAGGAGTACGGTGATAAGCAGAGAGCGTGAATTGTCGTACAGTATGCTTGGAGCGTAAAGCGGCGTACGCCACAAAACCACGAGAACGCCACTCGGAATTGAAGTACCAGGGTCATGTCTCAGCCAGCCCTCCTTTCCTGCAATGTAACTGCGATCCAGTCATATACATTCGTAAAGCCTAAGGAGGAACATGTAAGCGGGTCTGCAGGCGAAAAAATCTGGTGCACGACATGCCCGCCTCTCGCTTGCAGCTTAAGCATACAGGTAATATGGCACTTGCCGAGGACGTCTCACCTAGAAAGCTCTGTAGCGATTGAGCACAAAATTCAAGTGAGGGAAGTCTTAAGAAACTTGACTCACTTGGTGCTTTAATTTGAGAAATGCTTTCTCGTGTGTATTTAATAACTCCTGCTGGCTGTTGGGGATACGCCAATTTGGTAGAACAAAAGCTCGCCGAAAGTATCGCCTGATCAAAGCTCAGAGCAGTGACCGAGTACAAGACTTTGCAGCCTGGACTCTGCTCGACTTCGGACCTGGATGATCAATTCGGTAAATAACGCCCGGCATTCAGCACTAATCTGCACGACGATGAATAAAATCGAATATCCGAGAGCCCTGTGGTATTTTTAGATTTTGGTCACTTTCACGGTATAGCTGCTATCATCCGGGGTATGAGGCTAGTTGGGACGGGTAGAAGATACCCATCACCCGTTGCTAAATGGAGGCAGCCACACCTGTACATGATTGGCCGTCGTCGTCGGTGTTTGGGAGCGGTTGAACTTCCATTGCCACGTGAAGACCACGATGGAATACAGTACCTGCGTTATCGATGAGATCTCGTGCTTCAGAAGTTTTATTCTAGTTCAGCTGTTTTCTTTTTTAGGAACATCTCTCTCAGTACTCTTTTCAGTTCCCTCCCCCCACCTATTGGGGCTCATCGGGTTTAAAGGGTCGGTCCAGAGAGGTGGTTGGAAACAGCCACAGCTAGTGTTCAGTGGTCTACAATGTAAGTCTATCACAAAAAATCTCCACGCTTTTCCAATAGACGGGATCCATGAGTGTAACCACCTCAAAGCTACCAATTGACCTTCGATCTGGAGCGGGAAGAGTCGACTTGGCGGAAACAAGTTTGGAGGATGTTTATGCAAGAATCCCGGCTTACCATGCTTCGCTTATCCCACCTCACTTCCACCACTTTGCCGGGACACTACAAGAAAGCAGCCTCTTTCGCTGTAGAAGTTTAGATTGTCTCGTGCTGGAGTCAATTGCTCTGGACTGCTCGTCTTTTTGAAGGCTGCATCGAAGGAGAAAGCTTCGGAAACACTTCACCAATTGTACTTGCAATCTACGATACAAAGGGAAAGCAATGGCATTTCAACCACTTAAAGTCTACCAGGCCCTCTTACTTCTTTCAACATTGGCTTTCGCAGCTCCACCAGGCCCCAACAGGTCCCCGCATCATTCTCCACCATGGGGGAAAAGATCACAATGTCGTTGCTTCCCAGGAGACGCATGCTGGCCAGAGAAGGCCGACTGGGATGCCTTCAATACAACATTGGGGGGTAAACTCATCGCGACCAAGCCTATTGCCAGTGTTTGCCACGAAGACCCTTTCGCGCCGTACGATGCCCAAGCGTGTGCAGATCTCCAAGCTGTGTGGGATTTCCCGGCCACCCATTACAAAACATCAAGTTCAGTCATGGCCCCTTTCTTTGCGAATCAAAGTTGCGACCCTTTCCTTCCCAAAGAGGCCCAATGTGTCATCGGTACATATGTTCAATACGCAGTCAACGCGGCTTCTGCATCGGACTACCAGAGCACAATTGCCTTCACCAAGGAGAATAATCTGCGTCTGGTCATTCGGAATACTGGCCATGACTACTTGGGCAAATCGACTGGAGCCGGGGCCGTGGCCATCTGGACGCATAACTTGAAAGATATTCAGGTACTGGATTACCAGTCGCCATCTTACACTGGCAAAGCGCTGAAAATGGGAGCTGGTGTTCAAGCTTTTGAAGCGCAGGCTGCTGCACATGCAGAAGGATTAGTTGTGGTGGGAGGAAATTGTGAAAGCGTCGGCATCGCAGGTGGATATACTCAGTAGGTCACCTGAGCCCCTTCTTACTTCGTTGTAGCGTTTGAAGAGCAGGTCACTTGACTTCGTCAATCTTGTCGATGATTTGCGATATAATGATAATAGGACAGCATTAATCTGATTTTCAAGTATCTCCAAAAAGGTATAGGCTAACAATGGTTTCAGGGGAGGCGGCCATGGTTCGCTAGCATCAAAATTCGGCCTCGCCGCGGATCAAGTTCTTGAATGGGAAGTAGTAACAGGCAAAGGAGAACTCCTGACAGCATCGCAATCCCAAAATCAGGACTTGTACTGGGCTCTCTCCGGCGGCGGTGGCGGGACATATGGCGTGGTACTATCTCTGACCAGCAAAGCTTATCCCGATATGCCCACAGCCGCAGCCAACCTCACTTTCACCAATGCCGGTGTATCACAGGACGTATTCTACGACGCTGTCCAAACTTTCATAAGCGGTCTCCCGCCGCTGGTGGATGCCGGTGCTGTCAGCATTTGGCTACTTCTGCCCAATGCATTTATAATGACGCCTACGACAGCTCCTGGTATGACGAAAGGAAAGCTGCAGACGCTCTTCAACCCCGTGCTCTCTAAGCTGAACCAAAGTGGGATCCAGTATTGTATGCTTCCAGATTCTTGTCTACTTGAATAGAATCCATGACTGACTGGACCATCGCAGCTTGGTTTAATGGAGACTTTCCCACTTATTTCGATAGCAATGCGGCCATGAACCCACCATCCAACGTCACAGAGTACCAGCTTGGAGGTCGATTGATTCCACGTTCAGTTGTTCAGTCGAATACTCAAGGCCTGACAGCAGCGCTCAGGAAGATAGGTGAAAATGGGGCAGTCATATCTGGTGTATCGCTCAGCGTGCCCAAGAAGCCCGAAACTCCGGCGAACGCTGTTAACCCAGCATGGCGTGACGCATTAATTGACATAGTACTCGGAACGTAAGTTTCCAGATCAAAGTTCTCGATCTGAGGGATGGCTAACTTGCAAAATGCAGGCCTTTCAACTATACTGATTTCGACGTGGACCTTTCTAACCAGGATCTAATGACTAATGTCCTAATGCCACCACTGGAACAATTGACACCTGGAGGGGGTGCATACCTCAACGAAGCTGATCTCAACCAGCCGAACTTTCAGTACACGTTTTATGGAAATAATTACCAGATGTTGAGTATGATCAAGAATAAATATGATCCATACGATATGTTCTATGCTCGAACAGCAGTGAGTAGTGAAGACTGGGACGAGCAAGATGATGGGAGGCTATGTAGATCTTGAGGACAGGATCATACGGGGAAATTTTCAAATTCTACGAGAGCGAATGTAATTACATGTGGTAATATATTTGAAAGTAATAAAGTCTTCGCACAGCAAGCAAGTACAGGAAAACTTGTGCCAAAGGGCGGCCGCGGATTGGATCAAGATATTCTCACGGCCGACGAAATCGAGATCTCGAAAGCATACATAGCTACCCGCAAATATAAAATCAAGCCGCCGACCAAATCGAAGGTAGCAGAAGACCTAGGATCAACAAAACAATTCAGAATGGAAGGAGCAAAGCCGGCGAACTATGAGTGGTGCTTTCCATGAGACAAGATAATTTGGGTAAAAAAATCCGGAGGAACCCACACACAGTAACGATCATCAAATCAAAGATGGGTGCACCGTGAGCAGTATGAGAAAGATGATGCGCTTGCAAGCTGGTCCCATCTCAAGCGTAGGTTTGTCAAAGTAGGCTGGTCGCTTAACCCAGTAACAAAACCAGTCATTGGGCCCCAGTCGATACTCGAGGGGGAAGCTCGAGAAGGAGAGATAGCGCACGACCCAGAAACTTTCGTATATTGTTTCGGAAAGTACGTACGGAGGAGCATTGCTGGCTGTGGCCCGCCTTGCCATTTCCGATGTTACCCTTCTCTCTCTAGTTGATTTCAAGGCCTCTCGCCCTAAGAGCAATGTAAAATACCAATCTATAAAGGCAATGTCCAGTTTGAGTAGCAGCGGAGATAATTAACAGCGGTCTGACTTAAAAATCAGCTGTTGATTCTTCATAAAACTCACCACATCAGCATTTCTTATCCCCTGAAAGCAACCGGGCATCCTAGAGGCCACTCAGACTTCAGCCTCTCTTGAGTGGCCTTCATCTCCGCAATCCCCTTGCCTTTCATCCCTTTCGGCCCCATCTCCTCAAAGCTATATCCCTCCGGTATGAACGCGCTGCCTTTGTCGCCCGGCACATTTCCTCCAAAAGCTTTGACAAACCAAGCCTCCGGACCCCATCTGTTCATGAATCCAGGCTTGTTATAGAATGGCTGCACGAAATATGTGTCCCAGTAGTATCGGCCTGTCTTCGGGTCTGGATCACTGTTATGGTGAACGCGGAGAAAGTTGGGGCGTGGGAGAGACAGGTAGCAGAGAACTAGTTTGCGGATTGTGAAGATGGTGGATGCGAGAAGAGCGTAGCCTTCGGTGGGGGCGGGGTACCTAGTCCCAAGTTTAGTTCATGCGATTTGATTACGGGAAAGGGACTAACATCATAGACTTCCGCAATCGATCGCCCATGAGATATCCCACGATCTTGTGAGCAGGACCGCGAGCGCTCTTTGGAACAAAGAAGAGCAGTAGAGGCATCAACTCATCGGCGACTTTCTTGTTCGACTCTGCAGGTACCATGTACTTTTCCTCATATTGAGCTGCCCACTCACTAATGTCGTGGTAAAATTCCAAACCATCTTTCCATTTACTTTTGGAAAGGTAGCCCTCGTACTGTATGTTCATTGCCTCGCCGATACTTTGCCAAAGGACGCCAATGGCGCACAACTCCATATCTGTCATTTCCCTCCATTCGTATTTCTTGACCCAATTAATCGGTTCTGTAATGAAGACGCTTAGGGTGTAGAGCATATCCGCGTTTGATATTTTCCCTGCTTTTTGATAACCACTATGGATGTAGTTCACCCGAGCTAGAGCTTTGAGTACACGATCACTTTCTGGGTGATTGTTTGTGAATTCTTGGATCAAAATTTCTGTATCTGCATATCTGGATTCCATTCCGTCAGTCTCACATTCAAGGTAACGCATGCGACCAGCCAAATGCATACAAAACTGACCTTTTGCACGCATTTGTTGGCGTACTGAATTCTTTCGTGGCTAATAGCAAGCTTGAAATTGTAGGGATTCCATAAGTCTGGATTCATACATCAGCACAAGATATAGCATGGAAGCTTAGTTTAGAACGAACTTTGAATAGTGCAAACTGGACTGAAGTGTAGTAAAGCTTTGGAAACTCCAGCTCCGAAAGATAAGCCGTAATGGATTGAGCTTCGACATTGGTCATGGATGAGAGTGGTCTTCGGTCAGGGAAGCCCAGCTTTTTGTGCATCGAATCCCGCCTCTGATATCGGAGGAAGGAGCACAGAACAGCGTAGAGTGCTACGAGCGTGATGACCAAAGGAGACCATCCCATTGTTTGTGTAGCTAGGTCATCTCTAGCCAAGGTACTGCTCGAATTGTCCATCATGAAGGTTGGGAGGTTGAAATAGAGTGCGGTGAGATTGTGCAACTCGGAGTCGTGCCGAGATCTTGCTCTCTCAGCTTGGGCGGACTTCGACCTTGATATTTGTACCGTGCCTCGTTCCGCGACCTCTGGAATAGTCTGAACAACGTTAACAGTGCCAGGCGCGATTTGCGCAATGAACGGGGAGCACCAGGAGCTTGCGAATCTCGCCGCTGTCAGCGGCTTGGCGGGGTACTGAACTGAACCTTGAATTTTTAATAAGGTTTCAACGTTGCTCAGGGTTGTTTTTACAAGGATCGTAGCTTTGAGACACGCCGTCGGGCGCACTGCGGTCCCCATGGTTTCGGACTTTACTGTACCTGCCCAGCCCTACGGCAAAACGCCGAAAGCATAGTGAACATGAAGTCCTACTCGACTCTAAATGTCAGGGTGCGCGTGAGTGGGTAAAAGACGGTGGCACTTGCAGGTTCAGCTAGATCAACTGATTCGTTCAAAAGGCATCCAACAATGATGAATTACTCGAGATTGATATCAAAATTCCGAAGAACAAGTTACATTTCAGAAGGGTATACGAGAGCGAGTGTGATAAAGTCTACCACCCTGTGCAAAGTCATTCATTCCACAAGCCATCAATCCTCGACCCCCTGGAACTCCACGTAATTCGTCGATATTCTTGACGACCTTTTCAAGCTACGCTATTATTCATTACCCTTAAGCCATGGTGCTGTGTCTTTACTCGCAAAGCTGAAGGGACTTTTCGTCATTTCAGGGCTTCGTGGGGACATCCTGACAGCAAAGAGTCCTTCCTCCGTCTCGTTGTCGTCCTTCGATGGAATGTGACCGCTAGTCACAGCATCTAGTGAACTAATTCGACTGCCACCTCGCGAATCCACTTGCCTCGCAAGTAGATGATCAGGTGGGCTTTGAGCAACGGCTCTTGGGGGCCGAGCTGATGCAGATGCGCTGTGGAAGAGCGCAAAGGAAGATACAGCCACATCACCCATCTCAGGAGAGAGAGGATGAGACGATCGGGAACCCCCCCCGGATGATCCGTGGTCTAAGTGGCGCTTAGCTAGTGTTCGGAATGCAGTGATGTCTTACTTACCTGAGGTCAAGCCACTGAGATCAGATGCGGTCGTCCCCAACTTCAAGCCTTTGAGCTTCTCTGTTAGACGACCACCACCTGGACTTTTAGGGCTAGTAGGCGACTGCATATCGAGGGCGGCCCTAGGGCCGACGCCAAAGTTCTCTTCAATCCATTGCTTCTCTTGTATAGCCATCTCCAACCCTACACCTTCGCCATTTCGCATCTCCGCTTCAATCTCTCTTTGTAAAACTGATAACCGCTTCTTGGCGTAGACGGTATGAAGCACCCCTTTTTTACCGGCAGTTGTCGCAGTTACACCCAATTCTGGCGGGAATATAGCTGGTAGGGGATTCGTCTGCATTGTCTTCCCGCCCTTTTGTGCCAGCTTGACTATCCGCGGTATGCTCACTCCCGGTGCCAATAGAAAGTATAAACGATGTAGTTTGTCTTCCGCTCCATCCTTTGCTGATAAAACCGTACTTTTGCCTTCCCAAGATACCTCCCAGTCACCACTATTGGCTTCCTCCCCTTCCTCGTCCTCCCATTCTACCATGAGTATTTTCGTTCCTTCATTGCCTCTGCCGGCTTCGAATTCGAATCGAGCTAGCGCACTGGAGGATGATAATGCGGGGGCCGGGTCAACAGCTGTCGGAGCTGTCGCAGGAAGCTCGTCTGGTTGGAAGTCGACTCGTGGAGGTGATGACAGTGCCATATTAGCTCGATAGGCAGCTGCTTTCGTGAGCTTTTAAGGGGTCTTCAGTCCATGCGGGGTGCAGACAGGGCGATGAGAAGCTGCGGAAAGCCTTCAGGCTACTCGGAGACTCGGTATAGCGTAGCAGCAGTGCAGATCAACGACGGCCACGGGTATTTGACATTTGTGGCGCAGGGAGGGGACCGGTACTGTACTTGAGGCTGGGACGACGTCTGCTCGCATCACGGAAGAAGTGAGAAAATGCGTGAGGGTCGACGAGGGACGGCGCGAGTGGTACCCCCGTAGCCGTAATGGGCGCGCAGGAGTGGGTTCGAGAGACAAAGGCCTGAAATCGGACATTGGGTTTGTCCATCTGGTCCAATGAGTGTTGCGACCGGGTTCATGGAAATATCAGGTAGAGGGTTTGTTCTAAGAATAGATCCGTCGCGGCTTTCTAGAAGGGGCATCGAGCAAACTTTGATATGGCTGCCAAGCGTTTGTGGAGGCATCAGGTGATGACGAGGGGCTGGTAATGGACCTGGTGCACGCAAATATTTCCCTCTTCTGTTGGTTTTGCCGAAATTCATTTCCTTACCTAGGTATTCTGTTTGCATTTCTATGGAAGTGGAAGTGGAAGTGGAAGTCGTCCGAGGTGGCGAAAAGATCTGCCAGTTCTAATTCTAAAAAAAGAATACATTACATTACATTACCTACCTAGGGACACAACCTTAAATATATCACGTGTTAATACCGAGCGGCTGGACTACCTAGGTACTAGGTACTTTGTGGTGGCTACCCCTTAAGGCTGAAGTGACTTTATACTTCGAAGTATGTCAGACATCTCGATCATCTCCCCTATACAAGTGATTCGTCGATTGATATTAGGTGTAACCTCATTATCGTCAGGTCCAGGAAGCTAATGTCACACATTAATTGAGATACTAGACCGGGAATCACAGCGTACCATCGCCGGGTTTCATTCGGGAAGGATTCAGGACACTTAATTATGCAACTCCAAGACCGAGTGCAGGTAGAAACTCTGGCACGTTTGGCCGATTCTACTGATGATTCTCACAACAGTAACGAGCCCCAGTCTTTCAAATTTCTCTTTGGAGACGCGCTTGTTTGCTCCCCCTGTTTATTGAACGCGGGAGCTAAGGATTTCCAAGACGACAAAGCGTAGGTATTTAAACGAGCGATTTCCCCTCTGGACGCCAACGATATGGACATCATCAGCAAATATGTCAAAAGAGTATTTTCACCCCACAATGCAAGCCGAGGCGCCGTGGAATTTGCGCGTTCTCATGTTCTTCTGGCTTTCTCAATTCATACTCATCGGCTACAGTCAATTGGGTGCTAGCTACTTCGTAGTTAACATCGCCGAAATCGGCTACCACTTTTCTATTCTGTAAGTTGCTCTGCTTCCCTTGTGAACTACCATATTCATTGATCGGCTTAGTTATGAAGTCTTCCTCTTTTTGGTGAACGGAATCGTGATGGCGACGGTGCTGTACGAGATGTTTAAGTATGCAGCAGGAACACTGAAGCCAGATCTTTATCTGAGAATTGAGGTTTCGAAGACACTGTGGTATCTTGCGACATTGCTCATTTTCGTTGCAAGGTGGGGCGGCTGGGTACCGATTGAGGTGCCATTTGCTGTTGAGTTGTCGGTATATTTTGTCTATTAGTAAGTTCTGTCTTGTTGGAGAGAAGGCGGAAGCTGATTCTGCCATGAAGTCTGCCCTTCTGGGGAGCAGCGTATTATGGGTTAAGGATGAGCCGCCAAGAAGGTGGTTTCATAAAACTGGAGGACTAGTTTTGAGATGGAAGTTAACATGAGAAAGCATCATTCCGATTCTTTTTTTCCTTCTTTTGAATTGAAAGATTCATAAGTTTAACACTTGCCAATCCCAATGGTACGCGAGATACCCATCTTTGAACCTGGTACGAGGATAAATTCTGCCCAGAAAGGCAACAGCCTCATTAACCATGTGCCTCGCCGCAGTCGCACCGAATCTGCCTTACCTATCTTTTGCATACATAAATGACTCTTCGCTCTTCAACTTCAGAATGAAGCACATGCAACTGCATACATAAATGAATTTTCGCTCTTCAACTTTTAGAATAATAGAATAAAGCAAGTTCAACTGCAACAGCACAAAATGGCGCCAGGACCTACCGACGATCCTGTTGCGACCCAGCCCACGACCACCGCCGAACCAGAACAATCACCAGTGCGAAGGCCTTTCTGGTCTACTCGCACCCTGGTCGTGGTATGGATCGGGCAATTCATTATTCTCGGCCTCAAACTAGTCACCGTATGTACACTCTGAGCATTGCATTTCCTTGTTTGCACACTTCCGGAATCATCGACACTCTTTCGAATGTTTCGTAAAGTTCGAGATATCGAGAATAAGCATTGGCACTCACGAAGCACTTGAATACTTCTTAGCCAAGCAATACTAACTCTGAAATCTTGCAGTCATTTTCCCCGATTCTCCTTTCTTCGCAGAATCCGTTCCTCATGACGTGAGGATCCCTCCTTCTCTCTTCAGCTACACTTTCGACTAGACTCACACATCTAACAACTGGAAGTGTAGCAATAATCACCTTCATCGGGAACGTAGCTGCACTAGTTTCAATCCCCTACGAATCGCGTAAATATGCCGCCGGGACGCTGACCCCGGAAATGTTCTTCAAGATCGAGGTTGTGAAGTTAGTGTGGCTTAGCATTATCAGTCTGACCTGGACGAATGCGATGTCAAGTGTGCTCGCTCACTTCATTTCGTTCTTCTGGGGGGAGCTCATTTTTTGGTGCGTAGTTTGCTTCGAAACCAGAGGACAAAATGCTGATTGTCGTGTAGCGGACCTTTTATATTCGCCGTCTATTATGCAAGGAGGGTGAAGAATGCGAGGCGAGTAGTCAACGTGGTTGACGGGGTTGCACAGTATGTTTGAGGGGAAAATACAGATGGCAAGAAACAGAGACTTGAGGAGAGGATGTCTCTCTCGTCTATCTACATCGGCATATAAGGCAAAGAGTATAAGCAGTGCAAGAGGAGGAATGATTTGTTTCCAGCAATTGATCAGCAATCTGACCATAACGATGCGCAAACACACATGCATAAGGGCATGGGGAAGAATTGGAGGTATCCCGACAACGAGTCCACTAAAGATGGCTACGGATTTGTCCTAGGATTCTCAACGCAGTCTTCCGTGGCGAAAGGTTCAGTTATGGGTAATCCACGATTACTAGTTACAATACCCAAGCAAGGCGCTGCCTGTGATTGACAAATGTATTTTGAAGTTTTTCCCAAGTAGTCATATAACTCTTGTCCCATTGCCACTGCTTGAGTATCTGAAGAGCGCCTTCTCGGGCAAATGATCAGGCCGGTTGAGGCAGTCCAAGGAATTGTAACTCTCGGACATACCGTCTGACAGGGGTTCCCGATTCAGGTAGAGGATAGCGGCACAGAAATTGGGAATTTCAAAGCTCCAGGGCCCCATCACAGATAGAAGTACTTGAAGCTACGTTCTGCTGCATATATATCATGCAATGCGGCTGCTTTGTAGGTCTCGAACCAGGCAGCAGCAATGAAAGTGATAAGTGTTAAGGATGAGTGCGAGCAAGAAGTGCAACCGATTTGGGTAAGGACGAAAGATCTGGTGACAAGATAACTTCAAGCTAATGCATTACAAAGGAAAAAACTCGATAGATGTATTGACAAAATGTGGAATTATTGTAGTAGAAAGGAGATACACGACGGCCGAGGTCCGGTTGTGCCGCGTCGCAAATAGGAAAACCTTGAGGTTCTCCGCTCCCGTCGGGGTAATAAGTGACACTTTAAACAAAGAGAAATAAAAGTACATAGACCAACTTCCGACTCTCAATATTGCGATAACACATATTATCTCCATCACTTAAAGCAAGCCAAATTTTACGATGCCGGACTTTCCCCCGCAAAGGTTAGTTCCCCGCAATGTTGATGAGGGGTCAACTAAGTAACATCTTCATAGCGTTGCATTCATCACCGGTATTGTACCAATCTAAAATCCCCACAAGCTGGGATAAACTAAGCAAAAAAACTAGGAGGTGCATCAGGAATTGGCCTGGCCGTTGCGAAACGCTTGGTGGCTGATGGAATTTCGCGGATTGCTCTCATCGATCTACACACCGGTCCACTAAGTGCTGCCGTCAAATCTCTGACAGATATTGATGCATCCGTGACTGCTATTCACATCGAAGCTGATGTTAGTAAAGAAGAGCAAGTTGACCAGGCGGTTGCGACAACCGTGGAGAAGTTTGGGCGGATCGATGTCTGTCTGAACGCTGCTGGGATAACAGGGAAGACAGCAGCAACTTCGGATTTGAAAAATGAGGACTATGATAAAGTCCTAGATATCAATCTAAAGGGCGTCTGGTATTGTGAACGTGCTCAGATTAGGCAGATGCTGAAGCAAGAATTGAGGGATTTGACGTTAGTTTTTTGATCGGAAAATGTTGGGAACAGAAGCTGATTATGGACAGTACGGGATTGCCGTTCAAGACGAGAGGTAGCATCATCAATATTGGCTCCTTGTGTAGTCTCAACGCCCCGGTACCTCAAAGTTCTCTATACACCATGGCCAAGCATGGTAGGTCTTGACTAGCATATCTCTAGGGCTTCTTACTTACAACATGCAGGTGTGCTCGGGCTCACGAAGCAAGATGCCTCGGACTATGCTTCAAAGGGGATCAGAGTCAATTGCTTTTGCCCAGGCTGGATAAAAACTCAGATAACTGCAGGAAGGGAGAGTGAGGAGGCCAAAGGCTTTGTGATATATCTACCCCCAATGATGATACCTTCTCTAACACATGCCAGTTCGAGGCCGTGATTGCGCAAGTTCCTATGGGACGTTGGGGTGAACCGGAGGAAGTGGCATATGTTGCTAGCTTCATTTTGAGTGATAAGGCTAGCTTTGTTACGGGCGCCTCTCTCACGATTGATGGAGCCCGTTCGGCTATTTAGTCAGATTGCCTACTCATCTTGTTAATGCCGTTTCGGCTGGCAGATTTAAAGAGGACTTACTGATAATCCTATGAAGAAGACAGAAGATATCTAGTCCAAAATATAAGAAATTTGAACATCACATCATCTGGTAGTTCTCAGATTATGTCTGCTTCCATTCGTCCCCTATATTGTACAGGTTTTATAGACCTTCTTGGTCTGTGCAAATGCTGTTCAGACCATACTATACATCCAAAACGCCAGGCTATGTCGAAATACAGAGGGAAGAGTTCGAGTCCATGCTCGGGTCGAAGGTAGCCAAACGGCCGGACGATTCCACCATAATGTCCCCTTCTTTCCAACACCTAAATCATCCACCGGGCTCCACTACCCAGCACTATACCATATCATCTAACACCAGTGCTACCTGTCCTTGAATACTTTCGGCTTCCATCCTTCTTTCAACTCTGCTTCCCTCTCCGCTTTCTGTTCTGCCGCCCTCACTTCATTCTCTATCCTCTCTCTCGCCCTTAGGATCTTGCTCTGTAAATAAAAGCTTCCGCCTTTCTTCGGATCATTAACATCGAATAATCGTTTGAATCGTTCCATCACCTCGTCCATATTAGCTTTCCCCTGCTGTGGCGGCTTAACATTTAGGATCTTGCACGCTTCTTCGAGAGTGAGGCCGTGGGAGGCAAAGGTGTTCGCGGCGCCGGGATTGTTCTTGGCTTGAGCTTTTGCGTACTGGGAGCTTGCATTGGCTTGTTTCCATGCTTCAGCACCGGCTCTCCAGATGACTCGTCCGCCGGTCACAACGGCTTGCGTTATCATTCGATGCGCCTGGGACAAGTTAGTAGGTGGGACGCATTCCATTGAGCCGCGCAGATCGGATGAGGATTGAAACGGACCATGATGAAACGTTTAACTGTATGATACTCTCGGGCAGATCGGGTGCTTCGCGGCCTTCGGCGGAGGTAGAGCGATGGGCTGCAAAATATCCAGACGATGTGAGGCAATTCGAGGGAGCTGCAGCTAGCGATTCTCGATTCTCAACTTTTTTCAGAACAGTCGGGCATTGCCGCTCCGAAGGCGATGGCGATTTATGGGGCATCGCTGGTTTAAGAGAAAGCGTCGCCGGTTTTACGACGTTAGAAAACACACGTCTACCTAGCGAGTAATTAACTAACTACAGTACTTCAAAGCCATCCTATACCTGGCCCCTTCCTCTTCAAGGTCAGCACACAAAGTCTTTCCCTTCCTTCTCCCTCATCACAGCTCCATCAAGTACCATGGCGCAATTCTTCCAACAACCACCACCGCAACAACCATACGGCGCATCCTCAGCGCAAAACCTCCAATTCTACCCTTCCTCTTATACACCAAATCCAGTATCGGGCCACGCAACACCATCACAAGCAGCATACGGTTATGGCGCCCCAGCAGGATCGCCTGGCTATGGCACTCCAGGTGGAGGAGGATTCAACTCTGGATTCGGCGCACCACAAGGAGTAAGTGGGCGCATGGGAGAGCAGGGCGGTTTGCGAACAGGTTGGATTGCAGCATTTGGCACAGAAGGCTACGACGGAGAACCGCCATTACTTGAAGAGCTAGGCGTAAACTTCTCACATATCCAATCCAAAGTAAGTCCTTTTCCCTCCATTTCCCTCTTTGCCCCTACTAACCGCAACCACAGACATTAGCAGTCCTCAACCCCCTAGCACGAATAGACCAGCACATAATGGACGACTCCGACCTAGCAGGCCCGATTCTGTTCTTCGTTTTATTCGGTTTCTTCCTACTGTTTTCAGGAAAGGTGCATTTCGGATATATCTACGGTCTTGCGCTCTTAGGCTCCACCACCCTCCATCTAATACTCTCACTCATGTCACCACCGCTCGAAGCCTCCGCCTCGTCGCAACCAAACCAAGCTCCTTCACACCTCTCCTCGACCCTCACATTCCCCCGCTCAGCATCAGTGCTCGGTTACTGCCTGCTGCCTCTGGTGTTGACGAGTTTGGTGGGCATTGTGTTCCCTATGGATGGGCCGCTGGGATATGTGTTGACGAGCTTCGCGGTGTTCTGGTGTACGTATAGCAGTTCGGCTATGTTTTGCGCGGTGGGACGAATGAGGGGTATGAGGGGCTTGGTGGCATATCCGTTGGCGTTGTTTTATGTTGGTTTCGGCATCATGGGGATTTTCTCGAGTAGGGGGAGTAACGGGCTAAGTGGGAAGTTAGGGACGCCTTAGGGTCGAAAAGTGGGAAGGAAACGTATTGTACAACAAGTAAAAAGGCGGGAATTTGTAGAGTGAGGGATAAATGGGATTTGCTTGATAGAATGGTCAAGTGTTGGTATGCTTGATAGATAATGCACAAAATGATATCCACTTAGAGGAGTGTTTAAAAACCACTTGATAAGTCACTGGGAACGCTGAAATGGGATCTAAAATCATCAATTGGTATAACGCTCAAACCCAGTCCCAACCCCTATCCAAACCATTTTTCGATCGTTACTCCAGACCCATCCTAGCATCATCACCAATTCCCCAGTCCGCTTCATTATGACGCGGTCTATCATCATCGCTAGCATAACTTAAACTACTTCTGCGACTCGTCGCGCCAGTACCCCGTCTCCTTACACTACCGATCCTGTACCCAGATCCAGAGCCTTTGCTACTAGCATTATCACTCTTGATGCTATTCTCCTTTTCCTTCTCAGAAAGCAGCTCATATTGTGGAGGTGGTTCTGCGGATGGTGCAGTAGATACGGGGGTCCGAGTTGCAGTTGGGCTTGTATTGCGTGTAGGTGTTGGGGAGGGTGTTACTTCAGTGCTGGCTGATACTTCGACGAGTTCGGCGTCTCTGTACCATTTCCTGCGGCGTGTGTAGCGGCCCCAGCCATCTTGGCCTCGGCGTCCGTTTTGCCACTGGGTAACTTTAGTATTGGGTTATGAAATCTTAATAGACGCAGTAGATTACCTTGTTATCATAGTAGATCCAGCCCTGGCCACCATCTGTAGTATCCTCTTTGGCTTTGGTGCCGCCTTCGTCGAGTTCTCCGGCACCTTCGACTAGCCATTTGCTTCCTTCAACCCATCTCCACCTAGCAGCACCACCTTCAACATCGGGCAGCTCAAAATCGTCTCTCGGTGGCGCTGGATTCAGATGCTCGTCGGTCCATGCTGCTCTCTCATATGCAAATAACGAAGTGGTCCATCCTAGTCCGACCCATCTCCGTTGATTCTCGTACAGAATGAAAGTAAACTTTACTCCTGGGGCATCGGGTCTTCGTTTTGCTGCAGATGATGCGGCGAGAGACGCCGTTTCGGCTAGGGATGATGTCCTTCTAGGCGGCAGATCAGGCCTTTTCTCATCGTCCGTAGCTGGAGGGGTTAGGTTTTCTGTGAAGTGCAAGCCTGTCACGGCAGCGCAGAACTGTCTAACGACTGCTGATCTCCAGAGTATTGTTCTCGATACCCTAGTAGGCCGAGAGTGCCACGTCAGGAACAACGTTCCGGCAACGAGAATCACTCGTTTAGTTGTAATTATTTGAATAGGTCGGAGTGTGAGAACGATCCATAGTGGCGTGACTAGTAATATTCGTATTAGGAGAGTCGTCAGAGCCGGTCTCGTTGTTGCGGATGTTGCAGTCCTCTGAGTCGAAAGGAAATCCGTAAGCTCTAGAAGGGGATCTAGAAGTACATTGCATCTCGATGTAAATATCTTCAACGTCTCGACAATTTCGTCCAAAGTCTTTTGGTGCTTCGTATTCGTGGCTTCCGAGTCAGCCTTTTTGTGCCCTTTCTTCTGTTTCTCTCCCGTCCAACCCGTCGACGACAATGGGGAGTATCTCCTAGAATACATTCCCAGTATCAATCCCATGACAACCACTATCGGTCCTCCCCAACGCATCACCGCATCTCCGTATAGTACAACGGCCCAGAAGCCCGCCACGAGCAAAAAGCTCTCCCACGGATCCCCAGACGTCCATGTCAAAAGTCCCACAAGTTTATTGAGCGGTAGAAGGAACGGATGTGAGTATGCCAACGCTCGGGTGATCTGAGGCGGGGTAGCTATCAGCAGTGGAGACTTCTGATGTACAAGAATCGTGGACCGTTGTTTATTCGCCGACGTGGTATGGGACAGCGTTACAGGCGAGAACGATGCCACTGTCGGCGGGTTCGGATCGTGGCTAGCTTGAGATGCGCCATCATCATCTCTCCTCGTTGAACTTGGAGAATTCGACATCATCCACGGAGTGTCCTTTGGCACTGGTCAGTCACGAAGGTTGATGGACAGGCAGCTTGAACATACGAAAGCAGCCATTTACAACGTCATGCCGCCAAGGCAAACAGGCTTTGCGACCACACAGAAAGATCCCGGCGCACAACGTCGTGCATCTAGGCAACTGGAATGGCAAAAGAATGGCAGAGGGTAGAAGAGCGATAAATGTCTAGGTCATTATGAAGAAGGATATTTCCAACAAGAAGTTGAGCATGTTCTCGGAAAGAGAAGGGTAATCTTCAAAGGCATGCGCTCGGCCTTTCGGTGGTACAGTACTGTAGGATTCAGCAATCACATGCTGCTTATCAAGTCCATCACAGCCTTGCATGAGGGGTCATTGATGAACAAAGCCATTTTTCGATTGCAGACCTTTATATAAACACTTATTGAGACAGAATCAATATTGAGAATTCTTGGGTTCTAAGCAAATCAACAAGCAGGTGTATATTCAATGTGTCTCGCAGCATTCAAATCAAGGCCCCAATGGAAAACCCCCATTTTCAGCCTTATGCAAGCATCACGTGTGCTGTATTTCCCGCTAGTAGGGCAGACGCGCTAGCGGGCGGTCCAAAATTCCAAAATTCTATCTCGAACTCGAACTTGAACTTCAAAACAACATCGAATCCTTCCTCCGGCCGCCCCTCAACCAACCCCACATCCTCAAAATGTCACGACAACCTCCTCCTCCCGGCGTGTCGTCCAGAAGCAACGGCTCGTCGTACCGTCCGGGTAATGATGGCTACCGTGCGAATAACGACAGCTACCGCCCCCGCAATGAGAACGTCCCTCCCTACAATCCTCCGCGGAATATATATCAGTTCCAAGGCAATAACGACAGATCTAGGTCTGGATATGATCATAACCATGATCAGCGAGGCCCTTCGAGATACGATAATTATGATAGGCAACATGATGCGTATGTGCCGGGCGCTGAACCACATCGGAGCTCTGATTCGTACCGTCCTCGTAATGAGGGATTCACTTTTCGACAAGAACCACCTCCTAATCTCAACTTCAACCACAGTCGAGACGCAAATTATCGACCCCGATCCAGGTCTCCCCAGCGCCAACCATACCGCGAAACCAATGGCTACAATGCTGGCAATCGCGATACTTTGCGCGACCGTCGCAATAATGGCTCACATCGACCCCAGCGTGGTGGACGAGGTGGATATCCTAGTCGCAAGGCAGCGGATCGCGCATTTCTAAAAACAAATCGCGCGCCTACTCCAGAGCTCATGCCGGGCATGGATGAAGATGCTGGAATTGTCAGATACAAGGCAGTGGATGACATGTCCGACAGTGACGAAGCTGAAATGGACCTTTCTGACGATGAAAATGACGAGGACCAGCAACCTCGCAAGAAGCTGGCTCGCACAGAGAATAAGGCTGCAGATGGTGATAGTGTTCCCAAGTGGTCTAACCCTGATCCCTACACGGCATTGCCACCCCCGGATGAGTCTCAACGAAAGAAGAAGGATGTTGTGAAACTCATCAGGAAGGCGCGCGTTACAGCCGCTACCGAGAACACGGTCAAGCCTGCCACTACCGACGACTTCATTTCTTTTGATGATCTTGGTGATGATCAAGAGATGGACAACAATATTATTCCAACTGATGAAGCAGGATATGGCGTCCCCGGAGCTCCAACCGGACCTCGCGGCCAACAGGCACAAGCCCCCAACAACTCACACCTCCGCGAAAATGGCACTACTCAAAAGCATTTCGAGGAGCCTGTCGGATTAAGCGGTCGTGGTCCCACTACTTCTACTTCCAAGATTCAAATAGAACTTCCCAACAAGCCTCCTGCCAAACTCCCCAAGAAGCCTGCGGCAGTCATCGATCTCACCTCAGATCCTTCTCTCGGGAACCGTAAGCGTAACATCAGAGACGAGATTAAAGGTCCACCTATAATTCATGGTCCCTCAGGTCAGAAGCGTCCATCGGATGGCAAGATAGTAACTTCCTGGAAAGTCAAAGCCGGTTGCTCACCAACTCCATGGATCGAGATGGACCATTCTCATACTACCAATATGGGTCTTTGGTAAGTGCAAATCCTTGATAGTAGTGGACTGGAGCTTACTTTGACAAGGCTGCACAAAGAAATCATGGACTTTTATTACTATGTCAAGCCTCGCGAGTTTGAGCAACGAATTCGTCAAAACCTAGTTAACGAACTCCGTGTTCAATTCAGAAGATACTTCCCGAATTGCGATATCAAGTCATTTGGATCCTTCCCAGCTGGTCTGTACTTGCCCACTGCCGATATGGATATCGTTTGTGTTTCCAGCGAGTTCCTGCATAGGGGTACCAAGGTAATCTGCCAAACCAAAAATCAGATGTACAGACTCGCCCATTCTTTGGAGAATGCGAAAGTAGCGATACCTGGAACAGTCGAAGTAATTGGGGGCGCCAAGGTTCCAATCATCAAATACATCGATAATCTTACTGGCCTCAGAGTCGACATTTCATTTGAAAATGATACTGGCTTGATCGCAAATCAGACATTCCAAGACTGGAAGGCTGAATTCCCAGCCATGCCCATATTGGTCACCATCATCAAGCATCTCCTGGCTATGAGAGGACTCAACGAGCCTGTGAACGGAGGCATTGGCGGCTTCTCTACTATTTGTCTTGTTGTAAGTCTTCTCCAGAATATGCCTCAGGTCCAGAGCAGAAACATGATACCCGAGCACCACCTGGGCGAAATTCTTATGGAGTTTTTCGACCTGTACGGCAATCAATTCAATACTTCCACCACCGCAATATCCATGAAGCCTCCAGGATATGTTCCTAAGGTAAGGCCCGGCACCCATATCCTCTTGATTTCATTCACTGACTGGGAGTAGAACCGGGTTCAAGGTCTTACGTACAAAGGCAGGATGGACAAATTCTCAATCATCGACCCCAATAGATCCGACAACGACATCTCCGCAGGCTCCCAAAATACACCTAAAATTCTGCAATTCTTCTCCAACGCGTACAGAGATCTGCAGAAGCGCATGGGCGATTTGCAGGCGTCTCCCAATCGTGCCAAAGAGAGCATCCTAGGATGCATCCTGGCCGGCAATTATACCTCTTTCGACCTTCAACGACAGCACCTTGCTCATGTCCACGAAAAGCTTGTTGGTCCTGTTCAAGAACCCGCTAGACTATAGATTTGCGATTTCTTTTGCTCCCCATTGGTATCGACCTGGTCGATTTTCTTCATTGCACATATTCGCGCTGTTGCTGGATGTTCGTAACGGTGGTTAAATACGGCGTATAGACATGATGGAATGATACCCACTGGCGTTGGCGGTCAATGAACTTTGTAGAGTAGCTGCAGACTTGTGCTCATTGCTCGCTTTTCTATTCCATTCAAGAATCCACAGCGATAACTTAACTGACAAAGGCTTAGTGATCGAAATCGAGTTCTTGCCATCGGGTCCATGACAGATGAGATGAATTCGATCACTTACCCTCTGCAAATACAATCAATCGCGATTTATCGAATTTTTGGACCTTTTTGGATCTCTTGCTTCTTCGCGCGCGCACAAATAAATTTGACTTGCCAGGATGGCGCTTCTTGCTGATCGCTCTTTCTTTTTAGGATATCACAACAATTTGGCGACCCGATGACGACTAATCGCTCCTTCTACTTTAGTATCTTGTTTCTTGAGCCCCAAGTTGTCTTCGGACATTCATGTTCTCTTAGAAAACCGTCGCCTAGGCGTTGCGGTCTGGTATTTGGGCTTTATGTTCAACGCTGGATACCGCTGCGTCTTCTTTCTCACTGTAGTGGCTCTTGATGGGCAGCTATGGAGAGGACCGCACCTTCTTACTTCGAAACGTAGCTGTTCGTAAATCAATCTCGGGGCTGAGCCCTTTCCAGAGCATGAGATAAGTCATAGCGTCAGTTCAGTGTCGCCCCCAAGAACTTAAGGTCGTGTTCCCCTTGCCCAACACTTCAGGAACTATATTGTGCTGTACTAGTAAATCTAAATCTAAACTACGATTGGGCACTAAGCGGTGTACCCCACTTACCAAACTAGGTCAGCTATGCTATGCTATTTCACCTGCCTCGACATGATTATTGTCAATAATCATTCGGACCCAAAATTCCGAAATTATGGAGACTCAAAAACCCCGCCGCAGGGACAAGTGGTTTTCGAAAGTCTTGGGCCGGGAAGCGTCGCCTCAAGTCTCTCTAAATAAGACCACACGCCCCGGGGATGAAGAGCCTCAAGGCGGAGACCGGTCGTCCCGCAAAGTTACCACGAAACCCCCGGCTCAATCCGCATCGCAACGCGTCGATGCCAAGGCTCCTTTACCACCCTACCAGGCGTCACTTGCTATAAGCAATTCGAAACTCGAAGCAAGTCCCAATGAAGACGCCTCTGGCGTCAAGCAGCCGTTGGGTACTGCTTCGATTCATGAAGAGGCGCCCCAGGAAGCCGTGAAAGCTCCAAAGCTTCAGGGAGCAGATGACTTGAGTGCGCCTGTTATTTTAAACAGCAAAACTGCGAAAAGCACATCACCCTATCGAAAGGAGGAGGCTACAGCAGCCTTGCCCCGTTTGCTTGACCCTACGGCGTCCATGCAGAGCGCAGACCTTTGGGAGAAAGCCTACACTCAACTCTCGCAAGATCCGAAGCACAAAGATCTCTTAGTGAGATATGAGGCGATTCTAGAGGAGAGCTCCCCACCTTCAAATTCTAGTGATAGTTTTCCGCACAAGATGGAGGTATCGGTGCAGCGTCAGATTGATGTCATGAAAAGGAAACAATGGACTCTCCAGTGGGATCAGAAACCTATCGTCATTCGTGACCAAGCGGAACGGATTGTGAAGTTCATTCAGACGTTCTCGAGCCTTGGTACTGCCATTGCGCAGATTGACCCGGTTCATATTGGCATTCCATGGGCAGGGGTATGTGCCATTCTCACGGTAAGTCTTTATCCAACATGTATACAAGACATGGCAAAACTAAAATTCTCAGCTCATTCTCAACGACTCAACTCAGCACAAGGCGGCTTTGGACGGACTCGAAGAAGTGACAACTATCATTGCAAAGTAAGAGATAATCGAGCCCTTGATTTCTGGCGAACTTCTTCTACCCAGTTTCCTTTCATGCATTTTGATTCCACCTCCACTCCTGAGACATTCTTGAAGATAAAATTGCTGAACCCCCTCTTGTGTAGATATATAGCCATCGAAGATCTTTATGTCAGGAGTTGTCAAGCAGATCCCAACTGTTCTACCAGTGCGGCTTTTCAAAAAGCCATCATCAATGTCTATTCCCGTGTTTTGCAGTTTCAAGTTGAAGCTGCTTTACACTTCCACAGATCTACAATGGCAAGGACAGTATCAAATCTAGTCAAGTCCGTCGACTGGGCAGATAACCTTTCAAAAATCAAGCAAAACGATGCCGAATGTGTCGCCATGACCTCAGTAACTGCGATGTCAAACATAAGCTCCAGTATGGACGCTATCGGCATTGGTCTGGTTGAGCTGCAGAAGAGAAGCGAGGAAGTACATGAGATGGCCAAAATATTCGATATGCTACAGAAGGACAGGGACGAAAAGCAAAAGAAAATTGCAGTGGTTATCGCGTGGATCTCTGATGTGCAAGTAGGAGAGGACCATGAGCGCGTTAGGGCCAAACTTGGAGCCCGTCATTGGGACGCCGGCCAGTGGTTTCTAAAAAATCGGGATTTCATCGAATGGAAAAGCTCTCAAAGCGGCCAATTTTGGCTTCAGGGGTCAGTTGGAACGGGCAAGACCAGCCTTGCATCTATTGTTATCAATGAACTTGTACAAGCAGCCGATGATCGAAGCATCGCCTTCTATTACTGCTCCCGAAGCTCAACTGGGTCATCGAACGAACCGACAGCCATCTTTCGAAGTCTTGTGGCACAGCTTGCTTGCACAAATGATGGCGAGGAAATGTATCCAGTGATCGCTGAGTGGTATAATAGGGACGCAAAGCGATTTGTCATGGGCAGTAGATTATCGTTGACGGAGTGTGAGGATCTCCTGGTGATTCTGATGACACTCCGTGGACGAACAGTCATTGTCATCGATGGTGTTGATGAGTGCACTGAAGAGATGAAGTTGCTTAGGTCACTATATCAGATCTGGAGAAAATACCCTAAGCTTCAATTATTCTTGACAAGTCGCCTCCACGTTGACGTTCTTGAAGTTTTCCCGACAATCGCGACAGTTCAGAGTGATTTTGGCAAAACTTCCGATGATATAAAAGAATATATCAGGAAAGAACTGCAGCGCACAGAGAGACGGAATCCGAAGGTCATTACTGAAGAGTTGGCGGAGCGTATGGTCGCCATTCTGACCCAGCGAGCACAAGGAATGTGAGTATTGAACGAAGCACTTGCCAAATGAAAAATAGGAAAACTAATATCACAGGTTTCGTTGGGTTGAGCTACAGCTTGATCTCCTGATCCCCACTGAGCGGCGTATCAGATATCGACGCGATTTCGAGGATCGTTTGTTTCAACTCGAGCTTGGATCTGGACAAGAAGTTATCGACTCACTCCGAGAGACTTACGACGATATATACATCAGAAATACATCGCAAGGCCGGCATAGCAGAAGGTTAGCAGAAAAATCCCTAAAATGGGTCTTATGTGCTGCCAGACCGTTGAAGATTTGGGAGTTGGGCGCTGCTGTTGCCGTTGATGGAGAAGACGAAGTGTCAACTGATCTAATTGTAGATACTTGCAGCAACTTCTTTATGGTGGACTCCAAGGGCATTGTACAGCTCGCCCATTTATCCGTGAGGGAGTACCTAGAATCTAAGGATGTGGGAGGACATCTCATATTTTCACCTGAGGAAGCCCATGCGGAAGCAGCATTTACTTGTCTAAAGTATTGGGCGAGTATTTCTCAACTTATCGACAACACGGATAGTGGATCGGAAGCCCAGGACAATAACCTGGAAGAACCGGACGAGGAAGAGGCTGAACTCTTGCGGTTATCTGAATCAGCCAAAGACCATGGAATACCATCGATCGTTGTGCAAAAAGCCAGTCAAGAAGAAATCTCAATTCAAAAATCAGATATCATATCAGAAGAGGCCAAAGAAGCGGTCGCACAAATGTATACGGGGCCCGTCGAGCAGGAGGACATCGAAGATCGATCTCAAGTGGAGGGAGAGACGACTCAGGTTGACACAGCCAAGGGCCGAGACAAGGAAGCGGAGGTATTACAAAATGGTGATTATTTCGAAATGACCGACAAGTACATTCGAATGGATTCTGCGGTCTCATTGAAGCCTCAGCGAGCTTTCAGGCGATTTCAACGATACGCATCGATATACTGGGCAACCCACTGTCAAGCTGCGAAAGGCCCCAGGACTGATGAGTCCAGGTCCTTATACGAAACCTTCTGGGATTTTCTCGAAGACGATGGATCAAGTCCAGAATTTAAGCTCTGGGAGACAGCCTTACTGAACGAGACGAAACTCGCGAGCGTCCCAATAATTGATCCAGCACCAATGATTTTTGTACCGGCCACGGCACACGAACGAGCGATCTTGGATGCTGAACCAATGTATGAAAGATGGCAAGAAACTATCGCACGTTTCGAAGGTCCGCAACCACTGCGGCCAAGTATTTCATTGATTGCCTGCTTTTATGGTTTCACGGATATTCTGGCGGAGATATCAGAAGATGGCTCAGCACAAGTCACTCAGAATCATGAAGGACTCATTGGCCTCGTGCTCGCAGCTCGTAATGGATACAATGACGTGCTCGACCTCCCGATATCGGACAAATACGACCTCGATATTGCAGATGAAGGAGGGAGAACGGCTCTTCATCATGCAGCACTTGGTGGGTATGTGGAGCTTGTTCGGTTTTTGTTGGGACACCCAAGAAAACCCAGTAGGAGAGCTGGCAAAAAGAATCGAACCTCCCGAGCGAACGTCAACGCGAAAGATATTGGAAAGAGGACGCCTTTGCATTACGCAGCCGAGTCGAACAACGTCGAGGTTGTAAAGTTGTTACTCGGTGAAAAAACACTGGACGTCCATGCGAGGAATCATTACGGCTACACAGCGCTTGGGCTCTGCTCACATGATGGATCGGAAGTGGCAAAACTTCTTAGAGAAGACTCAAGGTACAAGAAAGACGACGAGTTTGGAGCTCTTGAGCTTGAAATGAAAGTTGACCTGGGGCATTCATGAGACACTGGTTGCTTAACCAAGTCGCTGCTAAATATCACTCCTTCAGTTGGAGAAATATCCATTTCGACTTGCCTTGCAGAAGACCCATCCAACACTCACATCCTTACAAGCTCGACAATGTGTATGGCTTCGCGTGGAGTAAGTACGGCACAGCTGCAGACTGTTTCGGCAAGTGGGTCCGCGGTGGTCCCGCAAAGCTGAAGTCCAACCCTGCAGTCTATCTTCACCTCACCTCTCCCAACCCCTCAATACCACCTGCACCCCTCATCGGCTACGCTCTGGAATACATGCATAATCCGGGAATCTGTCTTGCCTAATCTGAGATTTATTGCAACACAGCAACATGCAAGATTCAGGAAACCAAGTGACCCTTCGTCACAGCTTCTAGCAGAAAGGAGGCCCTTGGGGGAAATTCCCGCGGTATGGCAACCAGAATTATGCACGCCGTGCTTGGGATTTCAAAAAGGCCCTGAAATACAAAACTGATAAGATATTTCGCCCCGGCCCCTAGGGCCCATAGCTCACTCTGCGCCCTTTACTTTGTATATACCCAAGAAACGCGGGATTCACTGAATATCGCCCAGCTTGTTCCACGCCGCCTTCAAGAAAGGAAAACCATCATGGCCGGTTTAAATGTGGCCGTGACCGTGACCGTGGCGGTTACAGTATTAACGACTCTCATAGCCGTCTTCCTCACAAAGATGATTGCGAATCGGCGAGAGATACGGAAACTCCAGAGAGCTAATGCCGTAAGTCCATGCTCCTTTACTCTTCTTCAGATCATCAACTGAGCGATAATAGCCAATGCCGACATTCCACCCTGTATTTGGCCATTTCATTGCACTGAAGCAATGCATGCAAGTACTCCCACCGAATATCACGATGCACGTCATGGCGCGGCAGATGTCGAAGGCCTTTCCGAACGGCATTCTTTATCTCAATCTGTGGCCGTTCAATAAGACTCTTATGATTGTTGCCAACCCTTTTACGGCAATTCAAGTTGAAAAAACCTTCCTTGACAAACCACCCGCTATGACGGATACCATGGAGATCATCAACGGGGGACCGTCGCTCATGACAATGCACGGGGATATGTGGAAAAAGTGGCGTGGTCTCTTCAACCCAGGCTTCGCCTCTGGTCACATAACAGGACTTGCGCCGGCCATTGCTGATGAAGTCGTTGTTTTCTGCCGCTTGCTCCGAGAGCAGGCACGGAAAGACGAGATGTTCCGACTGGAGGAGTTCATATTGCGGCTTACATTTGATGTTATCTCTTGCGTAACCTTGTAAGATCTTGACTCGCGACTCAAACCATTCACGGGACGCATTCTGAATGTGGGCTGATGTTTGATATCTCTAATAACTCTCTTGCACTTTTAGCGGCGCTCGTCTTCATTACCAGACCCACGGGAGCGTTTTGGCAGACGGTCTCCGGTGGCAGGTCTACTGGACTCCATATGGCACTGCTTTCAATCCATTCCGCCGCTGGGTAAGCCCTCGACTGCTAGTCCCAAAAATATACCAGCTATTCCATCAATCAGTGTCTTCAGCTTGAGATCGATAAACGATTTGATGAGCTAGCATTGTCTCGCCAAAATTCCCTAGAGAAGTCGCAGTCTAGGTCTATAATCTCGTTGGTTATGGATCAGTATCTTATGGGCCTGGGAAAGACTGGAGAGTTATCAAAGGAGGACTTCAAGGAAATGGTTATACCACAACTTCGGATGTTTCTCTACGCTGGACACGATACAACAAGCAGCACACTCTTATATTGCTATCATCTACTTTCCAAACATCCGGATGTCCTTACAAGATCCGAGAAGAACACAATGAAGTTTTTGGCCCCGATTTTTCCGCAGATCACTGTCATCAGATCATCAAAAACAGCCCGGCACTTTTGAACCAGATACCATATACATTGGCAGTCATTAAAGAAGTTTTTCGGATCTTCCCTCCAGCTGCAAGCCTGCGAGACGGTCGTCCAGGGCTGTCCCTAACTGACGAGGAGGGCCAACAGTATCCTACCGAGAATTGTCATATTTAGACGTTAATTCTCGTCATGCACCACAGGCCCAATGTATTTGAGAGAGCTCACGAATTTGTTGCAGAGCGGTGGCTGGTTGGGACGGAAGACGCGCTACATCCTGAAAAGGGATCTTGGCGAGCGTTTGAATGGGGCCCGCGTGCCTGTATTGGCCAAACACTTGCTCAAATGGAGCTCAAAGCCGGACTTGTTATGACGGCCAGGATGTTCGACATTACTATTGCATATGACGAATGAGACAAGAGCCACCCCAAGAAGGGCACCATTACAGCGGAAGGTGATCGAATATATCAGGCAGAGATGGGTGGGGGCGGGGGCCCATCTTGTGGATGGATTCTTAGTCAGGTCACCTTACGAAAATAAGCTAGCATTGGAAGAATGAAATGGAATTACAAATGTATAGTCACGCTTTCGTCCGCAATAAGGAATAAAGACTTAAAGATATCAGGACTCGAGACCGCAACAGAGTTGGGCTCTAAGGAGGCCGACGATATCTTGCAGAATGACTCTGATCTAGAGCATGGTGAATACGGCAACATTTTCTTGTCTATGTACCGCGCGTTGAGCCTAGGTGAGACATTAGATGAGATGAGCTAGATAATGATGGGCCGGGTTTGCAAATCTTAGGACACTTTATGACCCTGAGATACCTTGAAATTGGATGAGTGGTTGAGGTATCATGTTACCGTGGCAAGTACTGAAGCTGTCTATGGGCCGCATGATCCATTTCTAAAAAAATGAGGTCAAAAAGCATTCTGGTGAGTACTTTCAATTCATACCCGCTGTATTATAGCATGCCAACTATAGTTTAACCTAGAGAGTTCGTACGAGAAATCCCCAAACTCATGTTTCTACCGGATTGGCTTACCCGGTACGGTGTGTGCAACCGTCAAGTCGTGGCAGACGCATTTCAAGACTACTTCGCCAATAAGTACTATGAGTATGCTTCGGGCCTGGTGAAAGACTTTTATGCCTCGGAATACTCGTACGGCTTCTCCCTTTCCGATGGTTCGATATTTGAAGGAGAACATGCAGTTGCTACCTTGGCTAATACGTATGCCGCTGCGTTCTGGGTGGTATTCTATGTGTTTTCAAATCCAGATGTACTGAAGGACACCCGCAAAGAAATCTCCTCCATAATTATGGTCGTGACTGATGAACAAACAGGCGATGAGAAACGACCTCGTTATGTCCTTGATATAACAAAAGTGAACTATCATTGCCCCATTCTCATTTCGATATTCAGAGAGACTAGTAGACTGTATAGTATGGGGATCTTCCTACGACAAGTGTGCAAAGACACCACCGTTGGTGATGGATACCATTTGAAAAAGAATAGCGTGGTACTCATGCCCTCAATTGCTGTGCTCACAGATCCGAAGATATGGGGCTCCGATGCTCTGTCTTTCAATCACCGCCGCTTTCTATCGACCAAAGCTAGCGCGGAGAACGGCTCTGGTGTATCCTGCCGCCAACAGAAGCTTTGGTGGCGGCTCTACGTCGTTTCCCGGGCGACATTTTGCCACTTCGCAAATCCAAGCCTGGGCTAGCATTCTGACTATGCGATTTGATATGCAGCCTGCCTCTGGCAGTGATACCTGGGCGGCGCCAACGACGCAGAAGTCAAACCTTGCAAATGTCATAATGAGACCAGATCAGGATGTACAGGTTAAGCTGACAGCGAGAGTGGGACACCAAGAGGGAAATTGGAAAGTCAAAGTTTCAGGCAAGGAAATCTATGGTAGATGTCACGGCAGAAGATATGAGGGAGAGAGCTGCTACTTCCTAGCAAGGCCAACCAACGCTGTGCGTGTGCAGACCTAGCAGAAAATATACCGATGCAAATTGTTAATAGTGCTGATAATCCAATGACGAGCAGGATGTAAGCAAAATATTGCTGTAACTTACTCAACGCCTGGCCAAACCATCTAGTGATTCTGATACAACTGTGAAGTGAACGGACGCTTGTGCCCCTTTCTTCTCGCTTAATTAGCCTACTCGGGCAGAAAATCAACAACAGAATGAATTGCGACTCAGGAGCTTGTAGAGGTAAACTATTTACCATTGATATTGACTGGCCCGGATACGCCTAGCGGAATCGAGTCTAACAGATTTATTATATGGTAAGATTTACCACATATTTGGCAACAACTAGTAATTTTGAGACGAGCCTTCCAAATAGCCGCCACACTTGAAGTTCAAGGCTTAAATACTTTGTCCTGCTAGCGATTGTCGAACATAATCACTACGGAGAGGGGAAAAGAATTCTCGGTGCATCGGCGGAATTCACTCTGCGTGCTCTTCGTGGCAGTCCGACTTTCCCCAAGCCGTCCGATTGAAGTAAAATCATCGAACACAGTAGTGTAAGCATGACCTGAACTAAGACCCGTGAAAGTCCCATACAATTCACTTGGCTTCCAAGGCTACGCCTTGTGCGGTCTTAATCTGACATTTCTCCGCCGCTCCGCGAACAAGATAAGGAATAATGGATCTCTAATGACTCTCACAGCAGTCAGAGGAAAAACATCGATAAATATTAGTGCTTTTGCGATGAAATTTGACCAACGAAAAACCTCCAGCACATCCTACGAGAATTTCCAAAATAGTATGCTAAGCATCCGTATAAATACTCAGCACCCAAGCCACTTTCTCATCACGCGCGTTACAGGGCTCTTGTGCTTGGGGGCTTTCAGCTGGACCACCCTTTCCCTTTGCTACTACTCTGTATGGAAAGTTCTTCAAAGTACCAAACTCTCAGCCTTACGAGTTACTTCATCGACACCCCGCATTAGCACTTCCCTATCAACGTCCATGCACAAATGGCTGCGGCGATTTCATTGCTGGCACAATTCTATTCATGACGAAACCGGCGGCATGGAAAATATGAAAGGCCTTCTTTACCCTGTTAAAGCTCTCCTTTTTTAGGGCGACGGCATCCCTCTTTGCCGGCAGGTCTCTGTTGGCATATTCGGAGTGCGTCTTGGACAGTAACGACGGGGTACCAATTTGGACGCAATCTTTGCCATCAACGAGCTTCACCGGCTTCGAGCTTCGAGTCTGGTAGTAGTTAGATCATTCAATCATTTAGGCAGGTACACATAACTAATATACTTCTTCCCGGCTTTGGAGTTGTGTAATGAGAATGAGTTGCCACTGGAAAATTGGACCAACAAGCAAGCTATACTAGTTTCCTGCGCATGTTCGAGAAATAGCCATCAAGTATGTCACAAGATCAACATAATCAAGATTCCAAAACTGATACCCACAAACAAGGAGCATCAGGGGCTTCCAACCACAGCAGATGTTATTGTGTTGCGAACCTCGCCAACATCCCTCGCCAAACCCCATCACCAAAAATAAATAGAATGCCACCAAAAAAATTGCAAAAAAAGTCAAAATTGGGTCTCGCCGGAATTCGAATCCGCTGGATACTTAGTTAGAATGAGAGATTTGAGGAATTGATAGTGAAGAACTTACGGGCCTCTCGCAAATTATACTTGGAGCATAAATACTTAGAGTAAACCCTAAGCGACTGCAGTTGAATTAGAATCTGAGTATCAAGGTGTAGGTGTAAACTCACGAATCATACCACTAGACCACGAGACCTTGCTTTTTGTGGAAACTTCGCTATTCAAATACATATAGGTGTTGTTGTAGGTGTGACTCAGGTTGGGAGGAGGTTCGGGGTAATTGTGGGGCTGTGCTGGATATTTTATGTAACTTCTTTGGGCGGAAGCCGAGAAATTACCGAGAGGGTGATAGCTCAGCAGCACTTATGGAGACTTTTATTGTAATTTTATGTTTGAATACGTGATTTAAATTGGGTTGCAGTAAGTGTGGGAATCGCTTCAAAAATTTGAATGGCGGGGCAGTGCGGGGTCAATGGCTAAGATATTTTCCCCACCACGGTCCAACACAGAATTCATCAGAGCACCCAGAACATTCAACATTGGAAAGTATCAGGCCCTCAAACTCGCAGCATGTTATTAGCTGGATCAAAATTTGTTCTCGCTCTGAGATGCCCCGTAAGTCGGCAACAATGGCCAAGCTACTGTGCAGACAGGGTCTAATCAGACGAATTATGTTTCTGGCCAGGGCACATTCTTCTTTCATAAATCGAACGATCGATTTTCTCGGGTATCGAGCCCACAGATCTGATGCCTGTGATGGTTGTGAATAACAAATTCATGGGGGTTTGGGGGTCAGCAAGAACCGTCCACGACGTGAAGCACTGCAAGCACAGGGCACATTGGAGCCCAGGAATATGAGAGAATTCACCAGCCATGCCAACAGCAATATCAATACCGAAGGGCTCCCGACGTCTCGCAAGGCTTGTGCTTTCCAAGTGCCAATATCCAAGACCTCACCTCCCTCGCCCCTTCCCCCACCTCCAAACCTGCCACCACTGTCTTCGATTCCAATTATTATAATGATGCGGCATCTTTCTACATGCCTCGCAATCCACCGCCTTCTTCCCATGCTTGAATTCCTCAATGTGTCCTCCGGGCCGCGGGCAGTTCTTGTAGTAGCAGGTTTTGGGCAGGAAGCGGCAGACATTTATTTCGGTGGTTTCGTGGGAGCAGGCCCAGATCGTCGTTGTGGTTGTGCACATTTTCCGTGTTGGGGTAAAGGTGATGACGATCGAGTGGGAGGAAGAGAAAGGGGTGAAGTTTTTGAGTGCAGTGAACAAAGGGGATAGGGATAAAGTGAAAGGGGTTACTCACGGCTTCTGGAAGTTTTCTGAATCTTTGATGTTGAACAAAGGAGACTGGGCCACAAGCTCAACCACGCATCTGAATCAGCATCCAGACCAAAGCGCACGCCAGAAGTATCTCAAGAGGATGTCGATGATAAATTTCGAATGATTACCCCTGCAGAATTGTGCCAAATCTGGCAGATATGCACCAGATGTGCTTTCGTGGTCCAATGCAAGAAAAGACAAGGCCATGTATAGAAGTATAGAGACAGAGATTGATCCCGCACTTGTGGAATAGGCGACACCCAAATTTGCAAGCAGTGGCCAGATTGTTGTCAATTACAGTCCTGTTATCAAGAAACCAGTTTCGCTTACCTAGAATCCACAATGAATATTCTAGAGTAGCTCTTGCCAAAAGCATTTTCAAACTATCGACACGTCAAGTAGAGAAGCTTGGAAAGCAAACGCGTCAGGACTTGTTTCTGTTCAGTCTGATGTACGCAAGATCCCAAAGTTACTCAGTGCGCAGAATGAGATGTACGGAAGAAAGCTTCCTTGCAGTTGAAGCAGAAGTGAAATCGGATCGTAGTAGAAGGCAAAGTAAGCAAAGACGGCACACCACCGCAGAGAGGAGAGTCAGGTGTTTGAGAAATTATTCAAATTGAAAACATCAATGGTGGCGAAAGTGCTCGGCGATATCGGTCCGCATTGTATAGGTGCTCAAACCTCCCAAAGACAATCTGAAAATCTAGTCACGAGCCTAAGTGGAAAATTTTCGCAGAAGCTGGATGAAACTGACTCAAAGCCTAGTTGCAGGTCAGCGTTGCATTAGCTCGAGGTAAATTAGGATGTATTCTGAAAGTAAGAGTTTGGGTGTCGTGATATAGGCTGAAATATTGACTATTGTAAGAGAGTTTCAGATGGGTGTGTGTGGGGGGGACCGCGAATTAATGTGTCACAAGTACTTCGAGAATGAGGACTTAGAAAATAGGCTATCGGAGGCTTTCTTAAGTTTCCTGATTACTTCTTACGATTGCGATGGTTTATGGATGTTAGATGGGCGACAGATGGACTGGTCTCATCTACTTGTGCACTTCCCTACTGCCCAAAAGAGAAAGGACAGACATCATAATTTAATTCATGGATTTTGAGAATATTTTTAAGATATGAGAGACAGCGTTGAGGGGCTTAAAGAGACGAATTAAAACTATAGATGGAGATCTTATATGTGGTTGAGATGTAATCCAAGATTTACTGATATCAGGCTAAGATCCGCAACTTGCGGCCAGTAAATTGCTTGCTATACTGTGTATGTATGAGATACAGTCTACACATGTGAAGAAGCTAAGGAAGTATTGAGTGTCAACGTCAATGAACCAAAGCTGGTAGTGTTGTGGGGACCAAGAAATGGATCCGGGGTTCAAGTCCCTGCTGCGAAAAGCCCAGTTAACCTGCTTTCATATGTGTCGAATGCCCACTGATACCTGTTTGAAGAGACAGTGCCGTGTGAAAAGTTGTTGGCATACGGTCCGGTCAACAATCCATGTATCATTTCGAGAAAAGTTCAGGCCTTGGTGATTGCAACTACCTCTCTAGATCTTCTAGGCTCGCTATACGGCACCATCCCTACCCAAGTACCGAGAAGCTTCTCAGGAGGAATGTATCGACTGCAGAAGGGTCGAGTCCACACTCGAGACGAACACCCACCTTCCGCGACATGAACCAGAACTCTCCAGCAGGTTGGCATCAGCGAGTACTGCACCCGCTCTCCTACGCGTAATCCGCCTCGAGCTCCCTTCCGAGATCCGAACTAACGCAACCGATATACGAATAAGAGGAAAAGGACCCGAACATTCGGTGCTGAGCCACCGCCTCGCTCATTCCCACGGCCCTACTCGCCGGGAAAAACTTCATTTTACTATCCCCGTGGATCCGAAGAGCGAGTCCTTGCTGCCCACGAGGACTTAGAAACGTGGAAAGCACACCGCAATACGTAAAATACATTTAAGGAAGAGGAAGCAAAACGTGGAAATCACACTGCAATGCGTGAGATCCGCAGATGAAGAAATCCTTTGCCCAAGTACTCGGTATCCGCACCGTGAGATACTACCTCTCTGGTCATGACCTCTTTCCTCAATCAGTAAAAACGTGAGAATGCTACCACATGAAACCGATGATAAAGCGAAAGCTTTTGATGACACGCATGTATGTATTTGATACGGAAATAAACTTTCATACCCCCACCTCAGCGTAGCATTGCATATCCGTCCCAGTCAGCCGAACCTCAAATGCGATGGCTCATTGGTCTTACCTTCCGCCTTTGGCCGTTGAAAGCCTGATTGCGAATTCAGCCAGGCACAAGGCCACTGATTGGAGGCCTCGTCCTCTACGAAATTTTAAGTATTGGAGAGGCTCAGCAGCGTGGAGATGCAAATAAATGCATGGAAACATCGATTCGATGCAGATACGACCTGTTGTACCTGCTTGTGGACACCACGTCAATGTTCTGCACATGTTTTGTATAGGACATTTCTAATGTCCCGAGTGACTTGGATCAGCGGTGCCTGTCATCGAGATTTTTAATGGAGGAGCACATTATCATCTCATCTCATCTAACCCACAATCCCACATGTCAGCTTCCCCTCCTCGGGGGCTAGACCCCACGATGCAGTGCACGAGCAAAAGTGCTAGAAACGCGTTTCCGGTGTGGGATCCGAGTCGCGAAAGCGACGCGTCTCCCCTGTCCCGCGATCTGGTTAATGCATGCATGGCGTGTAGATGCGGAAAGATTGGATTCATGTTGGTGGCGCAAAATGGAGGATTAATTTCCGGCGTGTAAGCAGAGATGGGATTCGCTGAGCGGCTGCGACTACTCTGAATTACCGTTCAGGTATATGTGTAGGTAAGGAGAAATATGAGGTGAGATTTGGGGTTCCGCAGGCTTGAAATTACATTTGGGCAACGATTGGGTCGGAGACATAAAAATTCGCGGGTGAGAATTTAGGGCTGGGGAAGCAAGGGAGCGGAATACTGTACAAGGAGGCTGATCGTTGCTGTGTTGCAGATTGATGGAGTCTGGGTCGGGAGGATCATGAGCATGACGTTATGGGATCGAGGATCATCTTGAGGTCGAATGAATCTCTCGTATTGATGACCGATTAGGGTTTTCTCGAAGTCTTTGATAGACTTTCGAGTTGTAATAATGTAGCGTAGGGTCCTTTTTGGTGGTCTTCGGTACTGCATGCATGCTGAGAAGGCAAAAGCTAACGAGATGGTGCATTTTGAGTCTTTGACAGCTTCTGGACTTCTGAAATGAGAGCTGAGAAGACACTGTTACCGAAAGCTTGATGACTGGCTCATAGGCCGCGTCTCAATAGTGCCCAATAGCTGCAGCCTGCAAGAGATGAAGCCGTCGGTACTGGTGGCCGTTACTGGGGCAAAACGGCGATACAGCTGTTGGTTTGAAAGTAGACTTCCGTCTCATCTCAAAGCATGGCAAATGATGAGGTCTCCATGGATTCCATGTTGACGGCAGGACGGCAGAGACATTAGCAAATTTACAACTTGGACGAGGTGTTCATTGGGCGCTGGGCTGTTTGAGGCCAGTGTCTCGGGACTGCTATAGCAATTTTATCATAGTGGCAGCAATGACAACAAACAGCCGTTCTACGTGGCTATTCCCAGCAGATAGCGGGGAATGCTGTGGAGGCTGTTGAAGAGCAATGGAGCTCGGACATCGAGAAAAATCCATGACCATGTGACGCACCAGTCGAAGGGCGGGAAACCTTGGTGATCTCGAATCTTCTCCGGTACAAAGCGTTTCCGATGTTTGGAGGCTGTTTTCTTTCAGCTTGGAGAGACATCGACGATTCGATGACACGACGAGTCGTCCAGGAGAAAATTCGCAGTCGTTAGCTGAGTAGATCTTGGTACCTTCTTACGACCGGCGGCGCCCAGCGCGGGACCAACGATCGCTTCCCGAGAGCCAGAGGCGATAGTCTGAGCGGGAGACCGCTGCTAGGAGCAAAGCAGGTCAAGCCTCAGGGACAGGTCGCCGGCTACTGGCTCGCGGGTACAGGTCCGCGACAGGGATTCTGCACGGGCTGACATTTTGACCCGCTGCAATGGAATAATCAAGGATTGATCCTTGCATCCTGTTCTTCCCCTTTTTGGCCCACGCGACAGAGTCCCCTTTCTGGTGTTATCCTTCACCATGGTTTCGTTGTCCCGACCTGAGGGCCAGGAACCAAGAACTCTGCGACGAGAGTTGGGTCAGAGGCGTGGAAAACAAATATTGCACAGATCAGAGGTATTCTTATTGCTGGGGAACTCTCGTGCCTCAAGATGTGAAACCCCAAAAATAAATCCTTCACTATGCTCTGCGTTGTAATTGGCGACAGCAGCCGACGAGCGCGGGGCACAACGATAGCCCAATTTTTCGATACTCCTGAGAAGCAAGATCTTTTTTGCTTAGATTTTGAAAAAAGCATCGAGGTCTTCTCGACCAAGCTTTTGTAGACTCCGCAACATGATACAACCTATCAGTGTGGCTGAGACCTTAAATAAAACATGAAAACTGTGTAAGTGGGGATGATAGCGATGGACCCAAAAGAAAAGCAAACGGGAGATTCCCGCCCCGCCAAATTGGATTCTGAGGTACTCCATACGAGAGAGAGGATAGGCTCTTGGGTGTCCCAAGACTAGAAGCTTCTGGCTAGGATGATGATGGTGATTTGCAAAGCCCTGACGCGAATCTCTCACGTACCAAAGTCGAGTTGATGCTGGCGCGGAACAACGGCGAATGGCGTGTATTATTGAAGGATGAAGAAAGCACCTTGCCATCCATACATACTTGAGGGAGGCACATTAGTAATTCCATAATGCAGGCAGCGCTTGTCCTCTTGCGCCAGGGTTCCTTGAAGCGGATTGTGCAGTGTGGAGAGCTGTATATGTCGATTACATATAGATGAGCCAGGTACTCTTTACATGCGTCGAACCTCTAGAAGTAAATACACATCATGTGCAAATGTAGATTTTGAGTTGCAGGTCTTGCTGACTCGCTTTTGGCTTTGCCGTCATTGTGTTTTTCAAGTTTCTGAAACGTTGGCGCTGTGGTACACACATCTTCAGGCCAGAAAAGGGGGGGTTCAGAGGCGATGGGCTCTCTACCGTTCAACTCCCGGAGCCTAATAAGGGCACATGCAGTACTGCAGATGCAGGCTGCAGGAACAGGCGGACCTGATGGTCATCCTCAACGATCGAATAATAAAGCATCTCCACTAGAAGCGGAAGTTTGTCTGCAGTGTCTTCTCGACGCGCCCACTGTACTGTACTGTGACTGTACTGTGACTGTACTGCAGAAATAGATGAAGAAAAGAGCCCCAGTCCTCCAGCCCCTCAACGATGCGGCCCCCTATGTAATAAAACTCCGAGCGAGAGAGAGAGCGAGTTCAGCAGCTATGCACAGCTACTTCGTACATATGCACAGCTATGGCCGAATGTCTCTCAACGCCGGCGACAATTGGGTGCGGTGCACGCTGGATTATTGTGATATTGCCGCAATAGGGAGAATCAACAGGCCCGGCAGAGAGCGCCGCGGCGCTGAGATGGCTGCTTCACTGGCTTGCCGCTCTCGCTGTTCCTCACTCTTGCTTCGCCAATTTCGCGTCTTTCGTCTCTCACTCTCTGCACGGACAGGGGTTAAAGCCATGCAGGTTGCCCCTGGACGGTTCCCTTTTTTTTCTGCGTCCATGCCCATGCCCTGGCACTGGCCTAGGTACCTGCGCCGGACTTGGGCACAATAATCCCTTCCACCATCCCAAATAATCCTCCCTAGTCGTCTTCAGTCCTCGTCCTGGTCCCTTTTGATTCCTCCTCCTCTTCCACCGCGCGCCTCTCTCTTCAAGCAAACCCATCCCCAACTCCGTGTTGAAACGCAAAAGCACTTATGTGCTGAGCCTCTGAAGTCGGATCCACGGCCACACGTTCATTACAATTGCCAGCGCCTCTTAATGCATAGTCGCACGAATTTCCGGGAAATCTTCACTCGTCACTCTCTTCCTGCACCAATCCGTCCGAAGTGACCTCCACGCGCCGCATCGCTCCCCCCCTGACCAAAAATCTCCCTCGTCGACGCGCGAAGAATATTCGAATATTGCAGCAAGCCCGCGTGCAGGTCACTCACTCTCACTCCACAGCCAGAACTATCGAGGAAGAATTATTGGAAGTGCGACGGGGTTTGGGGAAAAAGAGTTCTGCGGAACGGTTAATGCACCCCGGGTTCAACTCCATTTTCCAAGGATACCGAAACGACCCCGATACAATCACTTTCAATTCTGAAGCAGCACTTCCGCTACCCCTACGAAATTTCTAACTGTGCCATCGATATTGAATTGTCGATACCTACTCAGGTACTCTTCGAAACAAATCGCTTGCCAGTGCCGTCCTTCCCCAGCATTCGGTTTGTCCCTACCCAGCCGGTGTGTTAATCAACTCCGTGGCGTTACAATGTACCTACAGGGCTAATGCTTGTACTCTTGAATAGATCTTCTCCCGTCTTCTCAAGCTTCGAAGCAGCTCCCATATTGCGGTGGATCAACTTCCATCCTTTCCAAGTTAATCTACTCCGCTTTTCACCGTCTATTAAGTCCTATTACAAGGTGGAGCCGCCCAGATCATACCCGTGAGCGTGCTCGCCCACAATCGTCTTTGTCAAAAGTTTCCTAGAAACTATCCTTCTCCCCGGTTTGTCGATAGATCGAGAGACAATCACGGCCGATTGAGTTAAGATAGGCAAGATGAATCGATTTCGTACGAAGAAGAAGGCGAAGGAGGCGGAGTCATTAGGACGAACCTCGACGGACTCTGGTGCACCTGCATTACCCCCTATCAAAACCTCGAAAACGTTCAGAAGAAACAAGAAGGTCCCTGAGCCAGAGCCTATGCCACAACTAGACGTCGCCAATGCACTACCATCTTCGGACGATTTTCGAACGAGTCTGTTGATGAATGGTTTATCTGCAAGATTTTCGATGCTTAGAGAACAAGACGATCCAAAATCAAAAATAGGTAAAGCCAGCGACGACAGTGTTCTCTTCCCAAAACGGCAGTCAAGATTCAACGACTTCACTTTCCAATCACATGGCCTTTCAGATATTGCCGAAGTAGCTTCAATTAATGGATCAATTCGCCCTCCATTTGCTATCACTAGAACAGACTCGTACGATACGACTGGAAGTAACGACACGGATGATGCCTCGGTGCACGGGAGTATAATGAATCGGGCAAAGCCAGGAGAAGGCAATAATCTGTTTGGAGGACGTCAAAAAATTTACAAAATTCCAGTCACTGCATCCGGATCTTCAAAGAGTCTAGCAGAGGGAGGAGGGGCTGGAATGGGAGGTCGTGCGTTATATGGTGACGATGTCAGCCAGTCAGCATTTCAGAAACTGCGAGAAAGAGAAAGGGAACAAGAGCGACTAGAGCAGGCGGAAAGAATGGAGCAAGAGGAAAGTGAGGCTCAGTCGTCACGACCCCCTTCACCTCCCTTGTCTGGCTATAATCGAAATCGGGAAACCTCATCCACGACATCATCAGGTGGGCCGTCCAATACTCGAACTTCAACAGCTGCTACATCTTTCACCTCTCAAAGGACCCCATCTCTGAATGGATCCCATACGCCGATCACCCCCGGAGGCTCGATTTCCAACGGAGGAGGACTTGAGAGGTCTACTACCAAGACCCGCCGATTGTACGAGACAGGTCTTGATCAGCACCTACATGAACAACAATTCTCTGCTATGAACCGGATCGATACTCTGACAAGACAACGGACGCTCGGTGCTCAGACACCACCGCTCATGAACTCGCCTACGGGTATGACCCATCCGGGTGAGAGATGGGACAGAAGGCCAATTGCCGGACAAGCAAGTCTTCCAAACCTGCGAGCTGCCAGCCCCTCGCCAACCGTTGCTCCCTTGAACACCTTTGACTTTGCCTTAAAATCCAATAATGTTTCAGAAACGAAACCCTACGGAATGACCTCGCCACCATTGAGCCCACCGATGAGCGAACATGACGATCCTGCTGTTCTACCGGTACAGCCAAATGATAGAGGCAAGGCCACCGCCCTCGGTGCTTTCACGAAGCCAGTGCAGCCATATGACGAAGGCAAATATTCCCAAAGGCAGCTTCAGATGCAACAAGGAAGAGAAACTCCGCCGCTTAGGAAACATTCACCACCGCATGCGTTTGTTCCTCGCCAACAGCAGCAGCAAATGGGACGAAATCGGGCAGATTCTAACGCTACCTTTGCTTCTGGCAGGTCAAGGTCTAATTCATCCGCCCAACGTCAATTTCTTCCATCGGAACGTATCCCGGAATCTCAAGCACCTCAGTCGCAAGCCCACGTCAGGATGCCCCAAAATCGCGCCATTGCTAATGGGGTGTTCTTGAGTTCTCCAGATGATAGTACGCTATCATCTCCTGTGGACCAGACCCCAAAGCCTCAACCTCGAGCTCATCCACAGCCGGTGGACCTCTCAAGGATGAATTTCCAAGATCGAAACGTCAATATGCAACGTCCTCCGGAGTCACAACACCCTGCCAATCGACAGCGACCTCTTGATGAGAGCCCAAGTCGTGCGGTACAAGAGTCAAGTGAGAACGTTACTTTCCCACAAATGAATGCTCCCGATTTCCAGAAGTCTTCATCTGGGGTGCCAGCAGACTCTCCAACTTTGGGGCCCACAGCTACAATGTCAGGACTAAGTGGAATGGTCAGACAGCACTTGAGGTCGGACAGTAATACCTCTTCGATTTACGGTGGCGACCCTTCTGCGTGCCTTAGCTCTCGTTTCCCTCCCGATTCTTCGGACCCAATGCCTCACGTAGATTACAACAGCAAGAGTAACCCTTGGGATACCGATGACTGGGATCGGGGTTACGACAACAGTTATGATGTCAGCGAGCCATCACATGAAGCAAAACAGAATGGATCGACACCCGCACCATTATCATTGCCTTCCGGGAATGCTTACACCGAGGAGGTTCGAAAGCCTGCCTGGGAACAGGAATTAGAAGCCCATCATACCCGAGATGGAAGTACGGAGACCCAGAAAGAGCGTCGGGAATTCAAGAACGATCTGGCTGAACGACGAAAGCGAGTCCAAGAGAACCTGAAGAGCTTCGTGGAGACCGAATCGAGATCTCCCAGTCCTTTACCGGGATCTGATTGGTCAAGAGATGGCAACCTAGCTAAGAATAACCCGCTTGGTCTTCTCAAGTCAAAATCAAGTCGAGGCTCCCTTGTCGGGAGGCCAAAGGACGTGGGTGGGCAATCAAAGGCGATGAAAATGCTAGGCATCGGAAACACAACCATAAGCAGCTCCCCATCTCCCAGCAAGCAGAGCTTCGAACCGAACAATTGGAAGCAAGACGGTGAAGTACAAGCGCCTAGTCCAGTTAGAGGTCCTGGAGGTCCCGGAGGCCCCGCAGAACCTGTCATTCCTCCCCAGACAAAGGCTTTCCGCCAAGCTAGAAGAGACGCTCAGCGTGACAGGGAACGACAGGTTGCCATGAGACACCAACAGAAGACCTCGAGGGAAGCCGACCGATCTGAATGGCCGGACTCCCCCGCTGAATTTCAGCCAAGGCCCATGGAACATAGAAGAGACAACGCCCCGCCGAACATCAGAATTGGCCAACGCTCCCCAAGCAGAGAGCGGAAACCTCCACCAGTTGCTCTTACCCATTCTCACCGTAACGGTAGCCAAGAGAGCAAGAGCAGCATAGGAACAAACCGATCTGGTTCAAACCCCCCATCTCGCGCTTCGCGAGATAGATCCAGCTCAGATGCTTCTGGACGGTCTAAGAGTCGCAACGGTAGATACAAGGATGATCTTGCAAAGGCTATGGCTGAGGGTATATCAAGTTCGACAAGCCAAGGCATGTATGACGAACTTGAGCTTCCATCCACACGTTTCCCGCAAAAGTCCCCTGGAACTCCTGGTGCACAATTCCAGCAATCTCCTATGCCATCCCCAATGCTAGTTGGTCCCAATGGCAGATCCCGAAGCAACAGCCGCTCTGCTGCTGCTGCTGCTCCTGCTTCGGGTGGCTATGTTGAAACTCAAAACTTGCAACCCGGCCACGCAAATGACACCATGGAACATGGTCACTCGCCTAGACCATCTCCTACCGCGCCTTTCGCGTTGAACACGACTCCGGTGCAGCCTTCACCATCAGCATCTACCGCCACTACCCCAACAACACAAGGCTTTCAATCCCAGGGTCGTTTACCTGGTAACCGCAAGAGATCTATTAATAAGTCCGAAATCTCCGAGCCCAAGTTCGTCTCATCAACTTCAAGGATTACTACGGTCAATCTTCCTCCGGAGGCATCTCTGCAGAATGGCATGGAGAATGCTCCACCAATCCCTCCCGTCAACCCCATGCGCCGGCAACCTCGCGGCATGTTTGGACTGAGAGGCAAGAAGGACGAGATGGGCGAAGTGCAGCCAATGCCGGCCGCTACGCAATCCACGGAAGAAATGAGCACCTTCTCTGCCGACGAAGGCGACTCCAAGCCCAAAGTCCGTCAAAAGCTTCGCAAGAGCTCCAGTGAAGGTGGGAACCTCAACGCCCGAGCCCGCCAAGCAGCAATCGCCCAGCCCAGCCCTGCCATGCCGACTAGTGGCTTCCCAGCAGGCAGAGGCGGCAGTCCTCCCCGCCCCCTTGAAGGTGGCATGTTTTGATTTTCCAAGTTTCTCAGTATACGAGCACGGCAACATATACCCTTGTCATCTATTGTGTTTTGTTTGTTGTTTGTGTGTTCATGTGTGTTCACATAATGTTTTACATGACGGAGTCTTTCTTTTGTACATCTGCCCTACCAAGCGGCGCTTAAAAAAGACAGGTTGGTTGGGAACAAATTCTGGCGTCTAGTGATGGGTTCTATTTTGTGTGTAAGTACAGGAGGAAAGCATTGAGAGATTGATTTGGAAGGGAGATTGTAGCATGTACTTAGGCACTATATACGTGCGAACTCGAATGAGCGTGGCTCAGCAGGCCTGTGCTGTCGCTAGATGACTGTCTGGTATTAGCTGGTAGCTTTAGTGTTTAACGGCTGGTGGTTGTATATTTTAGGAGACTTTTGCTCGGGAGGTGAGCAGTATGAAATAATAAATAAGTTTTAAGTAAATAAGATACCATACGAGTGCAGGGTGACTTGATGGGGTGAATTTGTAGTGTGATTGATGGACATTGAGATAACCGTTACGGGACACAGGAAAGTTTGATGTAAAATGATTCATATCGAGCTAATAAATCTGCCTCTTCTGATGGCTGAGACTTATACAAAATATGTCCAATTATGAATTATGTACAAGTGAATTGTAATACAGGAATTTGGGTAACATAGACACTGCAATTACCAACGAGGAAGCGACCAATCAAGAGTACTGATTCTCCCATGAAATTTATCGTGCCTTCAGAGAAGAAGGGCATTGTGTGGAGGGCATTGCACACAACTCATCATCTATTCTCTCAGACTTGGACATTTATTTTTGTACCATTCAATGTACCATTCAAAAATAATCCACGTCCGAGTGAGGTTGGAGTTGAAGGAGGTAGACTGGCCGTTACTAACCTAAACGAGGTCTCTAACCGAAGGGGATGTCGATGACATTTTTCTAAGGCGGGGATTTCTAACAAACGCAGACGCAGAAGCTCTCGAACGCGCCTCTCCCACCCGCAGCCGCAGAATCTCACGACTCCCCAGATGCTACATGACCTGCCTCCTGGTCATCGTTAAATCTTGGGGACGTCAGTCTTGCAGGTCGCATTTTTTCAGCTGTCATTAGAGCTCGAAGAGAGAGCGAGAGAGAGAGAGAGAGCTCTTCCCTCGTGCGTGAATATGGCGCCCACGACCAGCAATGCGGCCAAGTCTCTTCAGCAGAACCGCCCCAGACCTGCTGTGCCAAAATCTGTCCTGCCGGCTGTTCCCAAATCGTTTGAACAACGACGTCCGAAGCAGCAGCAGGCAGTAGTGCGTCTAGAGCCGCAGGAGGAAGCTGCATCGCCTGCCTTTGTTGACGAACCTTCGCCTTCCCCTCCCACTCCTCAGCCTCAACCCAACTTTGAGACCGTCGAAACCAATGGCGCGCCAAAGGATGAGGAACCTGAGAAACTCGAAGACAAGAGCGAGTCTGTCCCATCATCGGCAATTGTGACGCCTGCAACGGAAGACCCAGCTGAAAGTGGATTGGAACAGTCGGAGGAGCCAGAAGAGCCCGAAGAGCCAGAAGCTCCAGCTCACGAGTCCGTCGGTATGCAAACGGGCTCTCCAGCTTCTACATCGCAATTACATTTCAAGCTAACTTATCCTCTCACAGAAGAACCGCAAGAGTCTGCGCCCTCTGAAACGATGTCGTCAGAGTCGAGAACACCATACCAGATGCCTCCGGCCTTCATTCCTGCGCACCAGAACCAGAATAATTACTCTGCGATGAGCTCTGACCCCGTCAGACAGCCGCCACCATCCAACTTCAACGGCCAGTCTCCGATACATCATGCCCATCCTAATGCCAGCGGTGTCAGGTTCGGTAACTACCCTGAGTCGACCACTTCGTCCCCCGCGCCTCCCCTATCGGTTGGCAACGCTCCTCCATACACATACCCACCTCAGCAGCAGCAACAGCAACATCAACAGCAGCCACGGGTTGTAAGCGGGCACCATGGTGTACAACAGTCAAACGGAGGCCATTCTCAGCATATGTCAAACGGCATTCCGCCAATGGGACCTCCCCCGGGATATTACTCGCAGACAGAGGGAATGATGAGTGCAGGTGCAGATAGTTTCGTTCGTCGCCAAATGGTTGGATTCATACCTGACACATACTCGTCATCCAGCACCCCTCTGAATATGGAAGGGCCACGCTTCTCTCCCTATGACCCTCCAACCCCGCACAGCTTCCAAGGCTCGCAATCATCGGTTCCAAGTGAGCAGGATAATGGTCCAATTTATTATAATCAGCTTCAGACTACTCCGACGGCAGTCATTAATGGTAGCAATGGCCACATTAAAGACGTTCATCTCTATCAACTCCCTCGAAAGGCACCAATGCCCATCGACAACCTCGACGGCCTCGTGAACTATGTACAGCATCAATTTGCGAATCCACAATTTGCGGACTATGAGTTGGAGCTGCACTATCCAGATAATCCAAATCCTCCTCAACGTATCCCTGGTCACGGACTCATGTTTGCTCGGAGCCCAATTCTTCAAGCTATGATGGCAGCTGCCAAACACGAGAACCATCCTCGACGAATCCTCCGTATTGAATCAAACGATCATTTCCTGCAGCGCCAACAAATCTGGGATGCGGTCCAGCGTCTATATGGTGGACCTCTGATGGACTTCCCTCCTATGAATATGAATCCCACCCCACAAAGTGCCAATTATTTCAACTCTGCCCTTGCATACGCCGCTGCGGGACACGTTCTTGGGATTCCACCAGTCATTTTCCGCGGGGTCGAAGTCGCATGCACTCCAGGTCTTCTTCAGTGGGACACCATTGAGAAGGCTCTTGATTTCGCACTTGCTGGTGGTCTCGATGCTCAATGGACGCAAGAGAGTTCTCACCAACAACCCGAGTCTCCAAGTACCTATGGTCCATCTGCAAATATGCTCATCAAATGTATTCTGGATTTCCTTGTCGCAAAGTTCCCTCCAACTTTCAAACTAGATACTACTGTCGAAGATTCTATCATCAATAGTCGGCTACCCACCGTTGCAAAGAATCGCTCGAGTGACCGGATTGGCCCCAAAGTCATGTTTGGTGATTTCTCCCCTCAAGAGACCGCTGACTCCGCCGATTCTGTGGACACCGTCCTATCGAAGGTCTTGCTCAATTTGCCATTCTATTTACTGAAGCATGTTCTCGAATCGCGCAAATTTGGCAATGCTCAGCCTTGGGCAACTCTCAGTCTCAGGAAACAGGTGTTCAACACTGTAATCCAGGAGCGGGAGAAGCGTCGTACGAAGCTCTACAACAATACAAACGTGTCGAACACAGACCGCCAGCAGAAGCATTCTACCTGGCAGGCTGTCGGCTGGCTAGAGCACGTTGAGTTCCACGGTGGTCACGAGGAAATACCAGTGCTGGCTCGCAAATGGGTCGACTACCGCCTCCCCGCCCACCAGAACTAGAATCTCCTAATACCTACAGTGGCTCGATTCGAAATTCTCCAGTGATGATCTAGATGGATGGAGAAATAATGGCCACTAAACATAGAGTTATTCCCAGAGTATCTCTCATGAAACGGCACAATCTTAGGTCCTTTGTGATCAATTGGATGGATGGGGAAAAAGTGCTGGGTTTGGGAAGCTTAATTTTGTTTGATTACTGGTGCATATGGCGTTCGTTGCATGAGGGTCCTCAAACATCATATTATGAGATTCCTATATCGTGGGCGAGAGAATATAGCGGTTGCTTCCTTGCATTCAGCGAAGCCAAAAGATGAGACCCGAAGACAATTTACTATTGTCCACGGGAAAGGGTGCTCTTTCTTTTTCTTTTCTAGCTCAACATATTGAATGAGAGGATTGATAGCGAGCATAGGATGGCAGGTATGCGATACTTCTCAATTTCACGCTTCCAGAAATTGAAAGCTGGGCGGGATGGAATGGGTGATTTGAACGAGGAGAAATGGATTGAAGGGCAGCGTTACATAAAAAGTCCGGCGGAATTATCAGCATTGTAATGAGGCGAAGAGCAGAAGCATCTGCCTAGATAGTTGTGGAATACTATCCGAGATTTACGATTGAGCGTTTCATGATAACCTACCCCTTGACAGTGCACAGCAGGTAAAATCACAGCAGGATGGTTTTGACAAGCTAATTTGAGGAACAGCAATGCAAGAGGTATTCATTATCATAACAGTGGTATCTATCAATCATGACCCATCCATCAAAAGCCCTACAACAGCACTCACAGCACCCAAAGGCCCCCGTTCCTTAACCAACTTCTCAAAAGTCTCCGGTACCTTATCCAGTATTTTCCTATCGTCTGCCTTTTGCCCTATTTTAGTGTTAGCCAAACCACTCATTCCACGTAGGGAGTAATAAAAGTAAAGCTTACAGCTCTTCGAAACCCTAGCACCAACCGTAACAGCACTCTCAGCTTCCCCAGTCCAGTCGAACCCAACCTTCCACTCAAACCTCAATTCCACCTCCTCGCTCGCAACCTCCATACTCGTGCGGCCAAAATACGGCAACAATTGCCTCCTCGTCCATTTCCTCCCCTTAAGCTCATCTTCCTCTGCATCAGCATCACCCTCCTCGTCGCCAGCTTGCCGTTTCCGCTTCTTACGCCTCGACCGTGCTTTCGCTCTAGCTTCAATTGTACCAAATTCGCTTTCCACTGTGCAGAAAAAGGCAGCGCGTTTTATGGATACTTCGACCCAGCGGCCCATAGCCCAGCATATCACATTGATATCTTTCGCAGCTCCAGCTGCGCGGTTCCGTATGAAAGGACCTAATTCTTTTTCTGCATTTGAGTCGAGGGCGGGGATTGAGAGGGAGGCTATTGCGAGGGTTGAGGTGTTTACGGCCATGGTGAGGCGGGCGGCGAAGAGGCCTGTTGAGTGAGTGGCGTGGATGTGGTGTTCTTGCAGGGTTGTCTGGAAGGAATTCCCTGATGTTGAGTCTGAAGAAGGCTGGTCTGGATTAAGGAGGACGATGGTTGAGGTGTACTTTAAGGGGCTGAAAGCTTCTAGGTAGGGGAGAGGGTCGTCTAAGGCGATTGGTAAGTGGGACGGCAACGGCTTTTCCGGTACAGACGAGCTGGGTTGTGCTCTCCGGCGTGATGAGAATGGCAAGAACGAGCCGATGGATTTGAATATGCTGGTTTGTTTTGGCTTAGGCTTTGAAGGCAGTTCAGTTGATCTCTTGAGCAGAGCAAGTAGTTCGTCAGAATTTGGCGCGACTGTTGGCCGTCGTTTCCCTGACTCCTGGTGTTGGCGTAATCGCTCATTTTCTTGATTTGCAAGAGCCACATCTGCTTGTAATTGCTGGAGCTCTTTCAGAAGATCGTCACGAGCCTTCTTCTTGGTTGCATGTGGATCTTCGGGAACCAAGAATCTGGCAGATTTCCGACGGTTCTGTTTCTTTTTCTCTATGTTGAGGCTAATTTGAGTCTCTACTTCTGGCTTTGGTTGCTGGGGCTTTTCTGCCTCCTTGGCAGGCTCCTGAGGAGGTGGATTCCGGGGTTTAAGGGGTGAGGATTTCAACCTTTCTCCCAAAGCTTTACTTCTTCTTCCCCTCTTACTGGGGGTATCATGAATACCAGTAGGCGGAGTCGTCACAATTGGGTCCGCGATGCCTCGCTGTGTGGGAGTAGGCGGCAATTCTGGCTCTTCCCGCGCCTGTTGCTGAGGTTTAACGGAACGAACAATCTCTTTTACCGGTGAAATGGGGAAATCGAAGACAGGTCCTAGTCGTTGGGATTTGCTAGGACGAGGAACTTCCTCCAGAATCTCCTTCAATTGTGGAACTGGAGAATTGGACACGGGTTCTGGCTGACCAGGCTCGTCGAATGGAGGCGTATCATTTGCTGGTGATACGGAAGGCTCTGGTACTTGTTCCGGAGTAGGTACTGCTTCCTCTTGAGGTTCAGTGGAGCTGGGATTCTCAGAAGCCGCCGCTGCACTGGCCGTGCTGTTACGGATAAGTTCTGCAAGATGAGAAGTTCGTCGATTTGGGGTTGATTTTGGAGCCACAACAGGTTCTTCTATCTCGGGAGAATCGTTCGGAATCATAGGCTCTTCCGCTTCAGTGACTGGCTCTTCGAGGGCATTATACAGACTGTTAAAATCCTCCGCTTGTAAGACCGGCTCTTCTAGAGCATAGTCCGGAATGACAGGCTCTTCATATTCAATGACTGGTTCCCCCGTTGGGATTGGCTCCACCGCGGTTGGTTCTTCCTGCCTTTGAATGTGGTCGAAATTTTGTGGCTCTGCAGCTAGAACTGGAGTTGGCGCAGTAGGAGTCGTTGAAACTTCCGGCTGGGCAACCACCTCTTCAAATGGCCTTGCAGGTTGTGATGATATTGGCGATCTCCTCAAACCCGTCTTTTTGAATGGATTAACAACACCTGGGAGACTGTCTTCTACTGGTGGTTCAGGCTCGGCTTGTGAAGATGATATAGGTGATCTCCGTAGTCCTCCTCTCTTCTGAAATGGATTGGCAGTTTCCTGCAGTCCCCCAAACCCAGTATCCGTCGGAAGAGTCCTTTCGGGCTGCTTGACTGGGGATCGCGATAGCCTCTTTGGCTTAGCGGAAAGCGGCCCTCCAACTAATGGTCTTCGCGCTCTAGGTGTAGTAGACCTCTGGGTCTCAGGTACCCTGCTTCCATGTCTGGTAGACCCATTAGACTGCGTCTCTCCATCAATTGATCCAGGCTGGCTTTCGACCGTGCCCCGTACCTCCCCTAACGCCTTCGCGAAGACATCGTCTGGATTCTTCCTTTTCCCCTCTGCGCCCAACCCAGAAGACGATGGCCGATTCAACAATTGCGGATTGTGTCTCGCGATGCTCGCTTTCGTCGGTGAAGCAAATGAAGGTTGTCTTTCAGGTGTCTTCGCTACATCTTGCGCGGGCCCAGGTATGTGACTTGGAGTTCTTGGTGTCGGCGCGTCTTCGACGGGGACGGATTTTGTGGGCGATACCTTGCGCCGTTTGGGAGGGGTACGTTGCATTGATGCGGTAAAGGTGGTCTACCTCTGTTCCATGGTATTTCGAAGAGGGTACACGTCGGACTGAGATGTCGGAATTCTTGGCGTCGTCTTGAAGGGGTTGTATTGATTTCGAGGTCAAGGTGTTGTAGGTGTCGCGTACTGAAGTGGGACGCGACGAGCGGCTCCAAACTTCAGCAGATGCCGAGAGCAAGCTTCACAACAATCATTTCAACTTTTATTTTTAACCCCAATTAATGCGCATGTAAATTATAGATCGGTTTCTTATATAATTTCAAAGTTTAGATGCTGTTGACAAGTATCATCAATGATCACGAGACTCTCTTCCTTTGCTGATAAACAAGCCGATGACGTCCAAAGGCTCTCGGCGTTCTTTTTAAAAATCGCCTTGCGACACTGTTCCTGGGTGCCCCTCAAACCATTCTTCATATTTTACATTCCATAATCCCTCAATGCTTCCCCGGTAGCACGATCCATAGGTCTCTAACTAGAGACTCTCCTCCCACAATAAGACCATGGAAACAAGATGTCTCCTCCGCGCAGCGCAGCGCCTCAAACCATTCTCCTCTCTCCGCCCCCAACTTCGCCATAACTCAAACAAAGTCAATACCCAGCAAGCAAACCCAATAGGCGACTACTATGCCTCCCTCCTCGAATCTTCCTCCCCAAACATAACATCCGCACCACCTACAACAGCCTCTCCCTCCACCACCCCACCCATCTCTACAGACGAAGAAGATCCCGGGCCCCGCATCCTCTTCTCTTCCCGACTCTCTTCCCCTTTGGAACGGCGCTCAGAAATACAAAAGAAGAGCATACTAATAGCCGGTGTATGGGTGCCTCCGCGGCCAGGGGAACCAGATAATTGCTGTATGAGCGGCTGCGTAAACTGTGTCTGGGATCGGTACCGAGACGAGCTTGAAGAATGGGCTGCTGCGCGGAAAGAAGCCGATATCGCGTTACGAAAGGAGAAAAGTTTAGATCAGGGTAAGAAGAGACGGAGGAAGAGTGGTGTTAGTGAGACGGGATTGATGTTAGGGGAGGGAGAGAAGGGCGCACAGCATACGATGGTTAGTATGGATGATGATGGGGGAGGGAGCGAGAGCAATTGGGGGACGGGGTTGGAGACAGATTTTACGAGCGAGGAGCTTTTCAAAGGGGTTCCGGTGGGGATTAGGGAGTTTATGAAGCAGGAGAAGAAGTTGAAGGAGAAACATGCTAGGGAAGGAACGACGGGTTGAAATTTACACCGGAGGTTTTAATTCCGGGTGACTGTTCATGACTTCGGGGTATTACATCCTTTCCCCTCCTCGCGCCGGTCCAATGCATTTCCTCCATAACGTGTTGAGCTGTTTAGTCGACCTCCACACCCTTAGTCCTCAAATCAGTACGCGCCAAATCAATCTCCTTCATGAGCTCTGCGTGTGCCTTGGGGACATCGTTGAATGTGAAGACGCCGAATCCGAGCTTGAAGAGGAGGTAGGCGCCGAAGGAGACAAGGGCCCAGAATGGTAGCTAGACAGAATGCATTAGCCATGATCCAATAATAATTTATCTGCCAGGAATATTTCAGGCCGTGCGATCAGGAAGTATGTTTTCAAAAGGGGCAAAACGTACAACGGGAATTATCTCGTTCGAAATTAGAGCTGGCAGAGGGATAAGCTCAAGATAGAGTGCTAGGTACAACTATTTATCCCACGTATTAGCATCGATTCCTCCATAATTCGTTCCTATTGCTTCAGCCTCCAGGGGCGCATACCGAAGTGACCAGAAGCCCAATGGAGATATCTTGTTGTGCGCGAGCCATATTTCCGTCTTCCTATCTTATCGAGATTTCAAAGAGGTACCAAGACTTCGTAACTTAGATGCGGCGTTGTTTAAGGAGCGTGGTTCGTAAGGAGCTGGGTTGATGAGGACAGCTGGTGGTCGCGAACCTCGACATTTTTAGATCGCGTTTTTGGTCACGTGCTAGATCATCACTTAGTCTCTTCAGCTTCGGTTTTGGGGGGAAACAAAGTCTACCGCTGGTCGATTATGATATTATAGCTTAGTGCTTTATTTTCTGGAATTTGATGGGGCATTGGAGATCCATTGTATCTTTGGTGGATTAGAAGCGCCGTCGACTTCCGTTACCAGTTCGAAGAAACTCTGAAGATATGCCATACTGTGTATTGTCGCAATGAAGAAGGATGAGTCCGGAATTTTGGACCAGGTCATATTGACTCAGATTATACATTTGGATTAAAAATATATTCTACAAGACTTTCTACTCCGTCGGAGCTACAGCCTACCGGTATTACCGCCTTCCGCCTATTCATATCTAGCCCCAAATTCCATTAATTTGAAGCACAGAAGGGAATATTGATCACATCCCCAATGTTAATAACATCGGGGTTCTGGATCTGCGGGTTAGCAGCCTCCAAAGCAGCTAAGGTAATGCCATGTGCGCCCGCAATCTTTGTCAAAGTATTACCGCTGACAACCGTGTATGTAGCTTCTGTCCCCTTGGGAGCACAGGTGCCGCAGATTGGAATGTTGATTTTGTCTCCAATTGCAATAACCTATGTTGAAAATATCAAGTCAGTAATCCATACTCAAAGTCGACGGGAGCAGGTTAGGGGAAAGAAACTTACATCCGGGTTCTTGATCTGAGGGTTAGCGGCAATGAGAGAGTCCAGAGTAATGGCGTAAGCTTTGGCGATTTTGGTCAGAGTATCACCAGCAACGACAGTGTAAACGGTGTCTAAACCAGGAGCTGCGCAGGTAGCGGTAGCCGGAGCAGCTTCGGGTAGAGGAGGCGCAACATCGTTGCAGGTTGAGGCAGGAATCTGAATGGCTTGGTCTGGGGTAATGAAGTCAGGATTGGTAACATCAGGATTGACGTAGACAATGGCAGCAACGGTGCTGTTGTATTCAGCGGCGATGGTGGTCAGGGTGTCTCCTGGGCCAACATTGTGGGTTGCGACGATGCGGCAGGGGTCCTCGCAGGTGTCGTCGGCGGCCTGGCGGATGCCTTTCAAGTTGGTTGGGAGAGCGGAGATGAGGGGGAGGAGGGCAGCGAAGATGATGAACTTCATGATTGGAAAGATAACAAAAGATGTAGAGAATCTGTAAGTTGAAGTGATGCGAGGATCTTAAAAGAATGACTGAGGTGGGTCGTGGACTAAACGATGTAAAGAATGAATTGAGAAGGAATGACTGGAAAGGATTGATATTTCTTGAGGGCTTTAGAAATCCTTTATATCCTGGGGAAATTGAAATACTATTCCATGGGAAGACGATCGGACCGGATGGGGAATATATCGGGATGCCATAAGGTTTAATTCCTCCGTAGAAGCAATCTCGTGGAGAATCCAGTCCCACACACATCTGAGAAGAACTTCAAGAAACTAGAATTGAACTTTAATGGTATTGATCTTTTTCTTGAGAAGGGAAAGCAGATTTGTTTGAGGACGAAATTCCAGGCTTGCTAGATTTACTCATGTTCAAAACCTGTACTTATAATTAGATAATGTTTGCTCCTGTGAATTTCGACTATCATAAATGAAGAGGCTCAGAATTGAACTCGTCGCTCCTGACTCACCTCAGAAGTAACCCGAAAAGAACATTTTGTATTCACGAAAGCTAGAGATAGAGGCATGTCATAAACAAGTGAAAGGTGGGTAACCGGAACCTTCCGTAAATGGGAAGATTCACTCAAGGGTCTTCTTTATACTTTTCCGTTTTCCAGCGACTTGGCACGAGCCACGGGTACAGAGAGAAAGAGAACATTCGAGAAACCCTAAAACCAGGAACGATTGCCAGTGCGGAGTTTTGATGCCATACGGTGAAGCGTTTGGGCATGTCTTAATGGTTGCACCAGCAATGAAAACAAAGGCTTAAAAAATGAAATCCGCGACTCGCGAGGCTGGTACGCTGCGCCAGATATTCCCAAGTGGCCGATTGAGGCTGGGAATTTTTAATTTCAACAAAAGTTTGTTTTGACTTGGGAAACTCTTGAAGTTGGGCTTCCAGGGCGCGGGGAAATGAAAATGGGGGGACAGTGTGTGCAGGTGAGGAGCTTGAAATATGGGACTAACGTGTCAATAAAGTTTGACAGGAACTTTGAATGAAATGAAGGTGAAGGTTGCCATCAAGCTGTCCGGACGCGTGTAAACTTCGCTGGAACTTCATGACAGCTTTGTGGAAGGGGCAATGATGCTCTGGGGAAACGTGTCCAGTGCATGACGGATGTGTTGGTTCTTACTCAAGAGGGCCGAATGTTCCACAAGAGTGAGAAAATCCATTAGACGCTAGTGCTGGCAGACTGAGGACCAGCGCGTTCAATGTTACGGGAGCGTCTCGCACAAAGTGATTAACAGGATCAGGATAGACATCATAATTGCATCGTGAGTGATACACCGGACAGCCAAACATATAGATCGAAAATAAGATGAGGGTTGTGGACTCTTCTTCATACCGTTGCGCAAAGCAACGAGCACAATGAAAAGATGAACAGTCAAGCTGTGGATGCAATCAAAAATTTCGACAGTGACGTCCCCGAAGGAAAGTCAACGAATCTCGATACCCCGCTGTGCAATGGAGATCTCGTTCCGCCCTTTCCAAATTCATGAGCAAGGAGAAGGCCATCAAGGTAAGTATGGCCTTTTCTAAGCGGGGGGAAGGCCCCTTTTTATAGAAAACTCTACGACGCTAAGAGTACGCTAAAATTAAACGCGCTGTTGCGCTTAGCCAACTTCCAATTGTTGCATTTTGAGCAAACTCTTCCTCTTTAGGTAGTATTAGCCGCGGAGAATTAGATACGGCTCATATAAATTTAAAGATTGAATAGAGGGACTGAAAAGTGAATTAAGAAATTTTAGAAGTTTCATATCTAAGTTAAAACTAAGGTTCATATATAATAAATATTCGTTGGGATCGAATGTTTCCTTTTAATTTTCCGTGATAAGACAAGTATAGAGGGGTTGATGGGGACGACAAAAGCGGCACTGATTTTGGACGTCCCAGGCCATATGGAGCACTCAAAATCCGCGATATTCAATGCCTTTTTCTTCCCCTCTCGAGAGCCCAGGCAATCTCTGAATTGACAACTATACAGAGGTCTTACTTTCAAATGAAAGCAAAGCTTCATGAGTACAGTAATATTGCTTGGGTTTGGATGATACCTTAGTTACATGACGGCGAAAAAGCGGCACTGATTTTGAATTGCAATTATCAGCGCCGTTTCCCAGGTACAGGAAAAAAACGAGTTACCAAACCACCGCAGAATTTCCATAGCCGGCTCTACCTATAGTGTTTGTATACTCTATTTCAAATCCAACTGAAAATCTTTTCCTGCCTAGGTAGTCAGTGACGGGATGTTCTAGATTCACACCTGAGGCACGAAACTCATCGCCGCACCGGGCGCACGTGATACGGCACTATGGCATTCTCGCTTAGACTACACACTCAAAATATTCCATCGAAAGGCTTTTAATTTTCAGCAGGACGACGACCAACGACAACCGATCGCAAACGACGAAATGGCGATCAAGCACAATCAACAGATCCCGCATAACCGTATGTCTCTTTCGCCCTTCGATTTATCTTTCCAATGGTTTGGATAAGTACTGACCGGAGGCAGATTTCCGCAAGGATTGGCAGCGACGAGTCCGCGTCCATTTCGACCAGGTAAATTCACACAGAGGCAGAAGGAAGCAGAGATTGCAGAGGAGAGGCTGACATGAGAATTACAGCCCGGCCGCAAGCTCAGACGCCGCAACGCTCGTCTCTCAAAGGCAGCAGCTGTTGCGCCCCGACCCGTTGACAAGTTGAGACCTATCGTTCGATGCCCAACACTCAAGTACAACCGCCGTGTACGAGCTGGACGTGGTTTCACCCTGACTGAGTTGAAGGTAGGACATTTTAGGATCTCAGGGTTACGTGGACATGCGTTTTGACAAAACACAGGAAGCTGGTATCCCCCGCAAGCTTGCGCCCACCATCGGTATCTCCGTTGACCCCCGCCGCCAAAACCTCTCCACCGAATCTCTCGCCGTCAACGTCGACCGCCTAAAGGCCTACAGAGCTCGTCTCATCCTCTTCCCCCGCAAGTTGGGCAAGCACAAGAAGGGTGATGCATCCAAGGAGGATGTTGCTGGCGTCAAGAACACCGTTACCAGCGTCAAGGCTGCTCTACCAATTGCCAACGTCGAGGCCGGATTCAAGGAGATCAAGAAGGGTGATATGCCTGCGGCAGTAGAGGGTGGTGCATACAGAAAGTTGAGAGACGCCAGAAGCGACGCGAGAAACTTCGGCAAGCGTGAGAAGCGGGCGAAGGAGAAGGCTGACGAGGCTGCTGCTGCTAAGAAATAAACGGAGTAGTCTACATGGGTCTTTTGTTTCTGCGTTGGTTGCTATGGATGGATGGATGATACATTGGCAACGAAAAGGATTGCTTAGGTGTACTTCATGAATGCAAGCGGCATTGCACAAATTTTGGTCCTCCAAGTGTCCGCGTGCTCCAAGTGTGAGCCGATATGTGTTTTCGGTATGAATTGTCTTGCCACAGTTCTACAGGTCTACCCCGAAATAATCCTTCTTGGTTGGCATCTATTCTACTGGAAACGTCATGTGGGTGCAGCCAACAGCAATATTGGATACTAACTCTCGTGGGTTTGTGGATTAGATGACTCTAATAATGAGCAAGCGTTCTTCCTTGAAAACGTATATTAACCACCCAAATTTCTTCCAGGTCTAACATTATGCATCATCCAGAAATCTCACTCAATATCCATGTCGTCAAAAAACACCGCTCAATCAATCATGCCAAACGCTGAACCAGCTGTTCCCATTCACGAGCCTGTCTCGGATTCGCACTCCCTATCAAACCAGCATCTCAACGATACGAAACAGCCAGACCCGGTCCCAATCACAACGAAGTTTGGCAGTTGCCCGAGATGCAGAGCAGGAGAATTCACAGGCATTTGCTTCGAGTGCGGCTACAATACCGGCCGTGACTTGTCTATCCAGCAGCACGCCTCATCCATGCCACCTCAAGCCCACTCCACAGAGTTTAGCTCGTCTCCAATAGTCACAATTGCCAGTAAATGCCCCAGATGCGGTACTGAAGGCTTCACGGGCCAATGCTTCAAGTGCGGTTACAATACCGGCATCGGACTAAGCAATCTCAAGTCCTCCTCAGACTCGTTACCTCAGTCTTGTACAGGGGAAGCATGCTGTTCTGCAGCAACTAAGACAGCGAGAACAGGTCCTAGGTGTAGAGCAGGAGGTTTCACGGGCCAGTGCTACGAATGCGGGTATAATACTGGTGTTTTCCTGCGAGTCAAATCTTGAATCGGCAAAACCCGTGTTGAAGATTGTTTCATAGCTGCTCAAGTTCTCATTTACGTCTGTTAGGCTTTGCTATCCTTTATATAGATTCCTATTCCTAGTAGAGATACACCGAAGCATTTGATTCCAGATTTTAGTTATTCGATGAATACAGCGTTGAGTTTTGAAGCCACGTGTGCCTTGATCCAAGTATTTTACGAAGCCAACCGGTTTTCCGTTCCTTTCATTGAATCGAGATAGTCTTACAGCATTTCGACCTGTCTTCAAAGACCCAGGGACCCAAGGACCCAAGACCATCAAGTTAGATTCACAAGGGCATTGTTGATTTATACTGTTTATTTACTTATACGTCAGCATCTCCTCATTCTGTCCTCCTACAACCCAGAATTTAGTCAAACATTGGCTACGTAGGAATTTTCGCCCTTGCGTCCTCGAACGCAAACAGCCAACACGATGTCGAAATGCCCAAGTTGCACAGCAGAAGGGTTCTCGGGAAAGTGCAACAGCTGTGGATACGATATTCTTCATGCCACAAAATCCCCGAAGATTGCTCCAGCAGCAGGTCCAACACCGGACAAGGGGGGGTTGAGAAAGCTGAGGAATAAGATATTGAGAGTAAAGAAGTAATCAACATATTTCGCGAACTACAAGCAGGTTTTCTATGTGCAGTTCATAGCATTATTTGGTTTTCTCAACATGTGCATCTATCATGCCTTTCACCCTGTCTTTGGCTTCGTCGCTGAACGTGATGGATGGAAGGAATCAGTATGGAAGATTTATTTGATTTACCTGGAAGTATCCTGTTCTTCAAATAGATCATAGATTAATTCCATACTTGTTCACTGCACGCGGGACAGCTGGGTGGCCAATCGAGTAGGTGATGAAGGCGCTCTTCCATGGTTTTTCAAGATGAGGACTGCCACTCGCACTTTCGATACTTATCTGCCATCCCTCCAAATATTTCGATGGCCAAGCGATGTCCCCAACATCCTTTGGGCCATTTCCGCTCCCATGAGGGTAATTTCTGCCCTCATTCTATAGTGCCTGCATCGCCTCGCCCAAGAACATCGTCGGGAGCGGTTTCAAGAGCAAAGCTAGCCATCATTATCATGATAGCCTCAAACAGAACGAGGATTCTCTGCCGGGGTATTGAAAAGGGTAGGTATAAGAATACCGCATTCAACTCAGCTAAAGGATGTACTCGTCCCCGGAATACTAAAATACAGCAGGGCTCAACGCCGTCTGAAGAAAGAATGTGTTGGTAGTCTAGTGTGACTATGAAAAGGGCTTGGGGTTTGTGCCTCGAGATGTGCTGTGCTAGCATCCCTGAACTTTTAACCCCGGCAAATAATCTGTCGAGAGGAAGATTGGGCGTTGCTATTATCATCATACCCACCATCTCGAACGTTGCCATCCACGACTAATCCAGTGACCACCTGACTCATTCCATTCGTTAACCAGTGCGGAAGAAACAACATCGTAGTAAAGATAGCAGCAACACTAAGGCTACCGAACGCCAAATTCAGCAACAGAAGCTATGGATTGCGATTTCCGTGGTGCTCATACGCCTACCTCCCACCTATTGTTGAAGTCAACTGCCAATTTTGTGTCCATTGTCCTATATTGGCGATCATGGATAGCTGGAAATGAGAATGCTTCTAGTGTAAATATAAATTCTTGAGGATAGAATCTGCTTAACAGCCTATTTCTGATTTTAGAGTGTGGCTAGTAACCAAGGGAATGTACGAAATACTCCCAAGACATGTAGCCCCTATACGCTTGCAAAAACTCAAGCACAAATTCAAGCTCCCACTGATCATTTCCTTTGCTGGCTGTCCAACGCGTCTTGTAAAATTCCCACGAGGCTGGATACCATCCAGATTCATGCCAATCGATGATTCCAGTGATTCTAGGAATTTCTTCGGCGTCTCGTCGCATCATAATATTACCACGATTCAAGTCACTATGGGCGAAAATAACAGGGATATCGTCAAGTAATCCAGAGCGAAAGGGACCTAGGAATGCATTTGGTCCGAGATGGTTCAGTGTAGCAAAACAGTCGTGGAAGTGCTTTACATCGTTGAAAGGGCCTGCTGGCTGCTGGCACTCAAATATGATATCAGGTAATGACCCTCGGCTGATATTTCCTGAACGCACAGTTAATTGAGTCTCTACTGAAAAATAGGTATCACGTACCAATGAATAGGTCATTTGGGTCTTGATTGAGCTGGCGTAAAGCTTCAAATATGAGTTGCAGCTGCTGACAAATCTCCCATCTGTCTTCTATATCCAAGTCTGGCCAGGAGTGTTCCAAAGTAGCGCCCTCCACCAGTTGCATAGAGATAAACGTGTCCCCCTGGTCCCAACACCAGCCATACACTTCTGGAACCGGCACGGTAGGAAGTAAACGCCGAATCGCCCACAAGCACTGTCCCTGCGACGGTTATTGTTGGTCCGTATTTGACAACAAGGTTCAGTGAAGGAAAGACGACCGGAACTGGTCTGTTCCGACTGTTCGCCTTCGTTTTTGGACCTGCAGCCTGGCGGACCTCGGCTGGGTAGGAAGAGACTCGTTTCCTTGAGTGAAAAAGGTTGTGTCTTTGAAAAATGTCTTTTCGGCAGAGGGAAGAATAGACGGTAGAAGATATGGACCATGGTTTGTGTAGTGTTCTGCCATGTATTGAATTCCTGCAAAACAGCGGCAGCGTGCTTGATTGCTATCACGTCGTAGATCCCACCTAGGAATAAAAGCATTCTTTTTTCGCAAATCGGACAAGAGTGGCTGGCTTTCCTCATTGCGATGACCTAGAGAAGAAGGTCCTTGAATCGAGATTTAACTGTTATGAGGTTTTGAGAATCACAACAGCGCTAAAATCCAAATGCAGACTATGTAGGAGATTTCGGGCGATCATTTACTCAAGACACTTTTTCGTGATTACAGCTCTGATTCAAATTACGGGGAATAACACTAAGCTGTCAGAAGATCAAAAACTTCGGATCCATGACTTCCTTCTAAATCAAATAAATTGCATAAGTGGACACGGAGTTCGCAACCAAAAGTAAGCTTAAGAGACGTACGAATTGCGTTGAATTTGAAAGGGGTTCCTAAGCGAGCTTTAAGTGGGTTTTACCCCTGGAGCATGCAGGTGATTGCTTTTCGGCTTCGATCTCCGTGATGTTTCGAACATGTACAGTCAACGCATGGTAGTTGCAGGCACTTATGGGCCTTTGGGCCATGCAGTCAATTTATTTGAACGCCTCAAAACAAATTTCACAGCAGTACTGTAGGTCCTTTAAATCCTCCTTTTACCCATGAAACTGGACCTAGTCCCGCTGTTCTACAACCACAGTCCAAAAGTCTCACAGCGATTCAAGGCTGTGAGACGTCTGGTCCGAGTTCTAGATTGAGGGGTATTACAGAGGTAAATGGAAGCTATAACCCGCTTGCGTTTTGTCACCGAAAAAGATGGTGGATATTTAGTAGTTTCTACTGGAACTGCTCTGGGGGTATTGCAGTGGCTGATCTCTGGACTGACCTTTCTGTTTCTCTTGGAGTCACAGTAATGCTGCGGTCGGTGGGTTTCGTGAGCTCCGGGGCACCCCCAGCATACTCAAAACCAGGCCCAATTGCACGACCGCTATTAGCTGGAAGTCCCAGTCGAGGGCCACCAGCTGGAGCGGGAAGTGGACCATCCGGGGCTGGACGCGGACCCCCTGGAGCGGGAAGGGGACCTCCAGGCAGTGGAAATTGATTGGATTCTTGCTGCGGTTGAGGGAAGCTGATCTATGGCTGTACTTGGCCTGGTCTAAGTAATTAAGAGCCTTGAGGACCATAAGCGGCATTGGAGGTATATGGGCTGTCTAAACTCGGAGGGGATCACCAAAAGCAATGTTACAGGACTTGAAATCGAAGCAATCTTATGTAACGATATTGTATAATAGACACTAAACGCGGAAGTTTCTCAAAGCTCTTTCAAGCACCCTGGAGCGTGTCTACTCAATGGATAGAGGAATGCAGCGCGTTGAGAACCTGCAGCTCTCGCGAAATTTGCTTTGCCTTGAACAACATTTCTAGATCCCTGTTCGATCGAATTAGGTCCCAAATAGCTTTAGATCGATAGGAATGCCATATCTAGCTTGAAGTATAGTCCAGAAAGTTGTAGTCGAATTGGCTGGGTTGCGGGCTGAGGGAGAAAGGCCGTACCAGTGATCCAGTGTTCTTAGGCTTTGACTGCTACTCCCAGCTATCGCTCCATCAAAAGTGACCCTGATGTTTTGATTCTTATCCTCCCCGCCATCACTCACATATTCATCTAAATCTCCAATGAATCATCTGACTCACTCCATTCATCGAAGAATGCCGCGTGCCCATACATTTCCGGACCCAGTTCTGGCTCACTCACATCCCAATCCACTGCCTCGTCGCAAAGCGAAATGTGATCGGCTCCAATCTCACAACCGGGTTCGTTGAGAGTGTCGCATTTGTATAATTGCTGCCGGGCCCTCGATAATTCCGAGGTACTGGCGATCCAAATCATCGAATGCGACTCCGAACGATTCAAAAAAACGTCGGTAACCCGCAGAACCAATGTTTTTGTGAAGTTTCACGAGGGCCAAGTCGGTAGGAAGGGTTCCATAATGATCTTCAAACAACTTTTGGTAGTGTCTCATGTGCACTTTAAGATCCAACGGCATACTGCTTGGATTCCGTCGAAGTGCGTCGTTGTAGTCCTCAAGGTGCACCAAGCATTCTGAAATTTGACTGATCCTCCAGCCAGGCATCGATCTCAGCCTGGGACGAAATAGACCCTCACAATCACGTTTATGCTCCTTGATAAACTCGACCATCTTTCTTGAAGCTGCCATAATTGATTGAAACTTCTCCTCCAGGTTTTCGAGAATAAAGGCGCGCTTAATTTTGAATTGCATCGCATCAAAATTCTCCACGGCAGTCCTCGCCGAGAACAAGGAATCGTGAATGAGATCAATTCCAGGTTCTGGAATATACGCATGCAGCCCAAAATTTGAAGTTTGGCTCGTATCCTGGTCCCTTTGAATGCCATCTTTAACCCAACCGTATTTGCGATATAAGACGTGTCTAAACGCTTCGTATCGCTCGAATGCAACAGTGTAAGAGACTAAGCGGTGGTGCATTGCAACCAAGAACTCTATAGGCGTGTTATCCTCGACTAAAGTACGTAATTCGATACCGTATGCTATCTCTCCTTGCATATGGCCTCGAAGTTGGGCAGCCGCTACTAGGTCAAGCTCAGAAAAGCTCGGGATTTCCGAGACATCAGCATCTCGAAGAATAAACTGTTCCAGATTTCGAAGCGCGTGAAGAGGTTTGAGAACCTTTTGCGGACTTTGGTAGTCATACATTAAGCTTTGGGTGTGAGTGTCAATGACGGCCGGAATTAGCTGTACTTCCATTGACTTCGGCAGCGCGAAGCATATCGTACGACAAAAATCCAAGAAGCCTCCAGGTACAGAGCTAGTCTTGCTATGGCCATGTCCGAGAAGGTCGATTAAAACCTTCCAGTGACGTATCTTCGAGATGGTCGAACTTACGCCTTGGACGGAGTATCATGTCAATGGAGATTATTGGTGGGCCTCACCCCGTGTATGTAAGGCTTGAAGCCGAAAATGAATGTGTTCTTCTTGTAGAGGAAAGGTGTAGTCTCAAAATATATCTGTCTGCAAGTGCGAAGAAGGCCGGGCCCGAGATCGTATGCCATATGTTCGTTCTCTCGGCCAATAGGCAACAGCGTCGCCAGATCAGGATTGACTAGGAGAAGTTCATAGATTTAGTTACGGATTTCTGGAGGAAGCTTCTTCAAAAAGGATGGTGTGGTGGTGGAGTCAACGGTTGGTGAGAGTTGATTCGTGGGTTCGTCTGTCGCGGCAAGAAGCTCGTGGGAAGCAAGCGTTTCCGCATCTCTCAAATTTGCCATCATGAAGCGCTTACTAGGATTAGCAAATATCTTTCTCACTGTAGGACTCTGAACAGGTCACAGATTCAACGACAGAGTGTCGATAATAAAATGTAGCACACTGCCTGAGGGTTTTGTGACTGGTTAGACTAGAGCTCCTCGTAAGATACATTGAATGTTTCTGGCTCGGTATTTCAGGCACCGGGCAGAGTCAGTTGGACAGATCTTCCAAGCGCGACTAGCATGTTTGAGAGAGCACGATCCCGTTGAATAGTATGGATCATACCAGTGGAGCGGCTTACCTCAAGTCATCTGGGAGGCTGTGCCTGGAGAAGTTGAGATTTTGATTACAATGTCTTTAAGGCGAGATGACGAGGCATCTGAGAAGGCGGTGAATACCACTTGGTACAGTATAAACCTTGGAGGATTTGCAGGTAGCGGCCACAGCGAATTCAATGGGGAACGAGATGCTGTTGAACGACCCGGCGCAACATCTTCCCGTCTAGCGTTGCTGCTTTGCAAAACAGCGGCACATTTTCACAGACCAACAATAGCTCTAACATATGGGGTACTACAGCAAATGCCAGATGGCATAGCAAATTTGAGCAATCAAAAGCAGTAGGCTTCCAAGTATGTCACCAGTAACTTCATCATTAATTGACCAGTGCAGAGACCTGTAAATCTCAAGATGGAAGGTGTCCCTCACTTGAGGCAGCGGCAACTCGCATATTCATATGCTCATTCGCGCAATGACTGAAAATGTTCGTGGCTGAGTCTGGAAAGTCGATATGTTAAAAACGGATTGTGAAGAAGTTTCGACGATGTGAAGTCTTGTCAGCGGTGTTGGCAAAAGCTCGGCCAAAGCTTGCCGAATCCCGGGGAGCTTTCTGGCGGGGCACACGACGGTAAACCTTCTCTCATCTCCTTTCACAGCCGCAAATCTGAAAATTTGCACATAATGGCGACGTCTTCATATCGGCAGATGCTCTACAGAGCTTCTCAAGGAGTTTTGCGTCCCAATGGCTCGCAGTCGGCGTTCTGTACGGCCCGGCGCAGGGGTTTCGCAGATGTTGCGGGGAACGACATGACCTTGCCGCTGAAGGGATATAAGGTCTTGGATATGACGAGGGTCCTTGCCGGCGTACGTTTTTTTTTTTTTTGGGAGCTTCGATGACTTGATTATATTAACGGAACGTTATAGCCATATTGTACGCAAATATTGGGGGACTTGGGGTATGATCCACCACTTGATGCTGGAACATGACGCAGAAGCTCACGAGAATTAGTGCAGAAGTTATAAAGGTTGAGCATCCTACAAGGGGAGATGATACGAGACAGTGGGGTCCTCCATATGCGAAATATAAGGAAGGTTCTGGCAAAGAGGGTGCTGGGGAAAGTGCGTATTTCTTCGCAGTAAGCTCTTCTTTTGTCGTTTTATAACAGAGTCTGACACTGAAGACAGGTAAACAGGAACAAGAAATCGCTTGGCCTTTCATTCCAGCATAAATCGGGTGTTGAAATCCTGCATAAGTTGGTCGCAGAGAGTGACGTCCTGGTCGAAAATTACCTGCCGGGCACACTCAAGAAATATGGCATGGACTTCGAAACTCTTAACAAAATCAATCCGCGTCTAATTTATGCATCGATTACTGGCTATGGCCAAACGGGTCCATATTCGACCCGGGCTGGATATGATGTTATGGTTGAGGCCGAGCTAGGATTAATGCATATCACTGGAAGTCGAGATGGGCCCCCAGTGAAGGTTGGAGTTGCAGTCACCGATCTAACAACTGGCTTATATACCAGCAATAGTATCATGGCAGCTATAATTGCAAGAGGTAGAACTGGCAGAGGGCAGCATATTGATGTTGCACTGAGCGATTGCCAAGTTGCTACTTTGGCGAATATTGCTAGTAGCTGTCTGATCAGTGGGAAGAGGGATGAGGGCCGATGGGGAACGGCTCATCGTAAGTTGAATCCTGGGGAACTCTTTGTCCTTACTAACAAGCTTATAGCTTCAATTGTTCCTTACAGATCTTACAAAACGAAAGATGGGGACATCCTCTTCGGTGGAGGCAACGACCGGCTATTCGGTCTCATCTGCGATGGCCTCGGCCGTTCTGAATGGAAAACAGATCCAAAATTCAAAGTCAATACTCAAAGAGTTGCGAATAGAGCTGAGCTGGATAGTTTAATAGAAACGACGACCCAAACTAAAACCACACAAGAATGGCTGGACGTTTTCGAAGGCTCGGGATTACCTTACGCGGCTGTCAATGATGTCCAAGACACGTTAAACCACAAACATGTTTTAGCCAGAGATATGGTGAAAGAGATGGATCACGAGTTCTGTGGGCCAATCAAGATGGTCAATACGCCGGTCAAGTACAGCGAGAGTAAACCAAGTATTCGAACCGTGCCGCCAATGCTCGGACAGCATACGGACGAAGTTTTGAAGCAAGTCTTGGGTATGAGTGAACAGGAAATAGCGTCGTTGAAATCTGAAGGCGCAGTTAGATAGGGACGAATTCCATAGAGATTTATTTGAAGAGACTTAGATATTCTATTCCACTCCTGGATCCAGTCTTCTGAGACTTGTTGGAATTGGCCAATTAGAACCAACAATCCAACAGTCTTTGAGATTCCTTCGAATCCCAATATTTCTGACTTATATAAGCTGCGATTCCACCTTTTCATCGCCGCGGATCCCCTTCGAACTGTAGATGCGGCGCACCGAGGACGTCCAGAAGCTGTTCACATGATCTCAATCACGTGGACAAATCATTAACGATGTTTTCCCTCCGTCGCCTGACTACAAGGACAAACCCATCTCAGACTTTGCCAGACTATCAGAATCGGCGTTGCCAATACTCCACGGCATCAAGGCTGACGTTTATGGTGTCAATGGCACTTCGGTGACCATCTACGACTCACAATATCGCGTCTCTCTCGAGACGACTCGCCGACGGCAAGTCATAGCTCACAACAATCTGATTGAACTCGGTCTGCGTGGTACTACCTCTCCAGAAGCTTCCCTATCTCTCCTGCACCGACAGCAATAATATTAAGAATTCGCGACAGTCTCAACGAGCTCCGGCGCATATCTTCTTCGCCTTTAATATGGCTTCCGACGCGCCCCCTCAGACACCAGCTGCCCAGGGCAGTGGTGATACTCCTATGAACGACTCACCTCCCAAATATGTCCCTCAATTCTCAGCCGCAACAGAGATGATTCTCAAACGCATCCAGTCTGGCTCTCTGGCAGGCAGCTCCAACCTCTCCTCGATTGGCATAACCGGTACACCCCCAGGATATGAAGACATGAAGCGCAATGTCATGATGGGCATGAAAACCTCAATGAACATGGAGATCCCGACCCCGCCTATCGGAAACAGGCAGCGAGCAGGTGCTGCGGGAAGAGCTTCTACGGGAGGTTCCATTGCGCCTCGACCTACAGGTACCCCTTCAAGCTCTGCTGGTGGATCTGCCAAAGGAAAAGGGCCAGTGAAAGGTGGACGAGGCGGTGCTAGAGCGGGAACAAAGAGAAAGCGTGTGAGATCTGAGAGTTTGAGCAGCGAGGAGTCAGAAGCTATGTCTAAGCTTGGAGGCGATTCAGATTCGGATGATGCCGAGAGCGTTACGGAGCTCCCCAAGATTACCCAATCCGGAAGACAAGTGGTCAAGCCAGCGCCTTTTGTCCCTGCTGTTTCTGAGAGTTCTACAAGAAAAAGAGGACCATCTAAGAAGTCACAGGAACAGGCGCTGTGCAAGAGATGTGGAAGAGGACACAGCCCGCAAAAGAACATGATTGTGTTCTGCGACGGATGCAATCTGGGCTGGCATCAAATGTGCCATGATCCTATTGTATCCGAAGAAATGGTCGCTGACGAGTCAGCTCCCTGGTATTGTTTGGATTGTAGTAAGAAGAGAGGAATTAAGTCACCGGCTTCTGAGAAGTCGGTCAGCTGGCAAGGAAAAAGTGCAGAAGAGGTTCGTCAATCCATCATCACCTTGGAAGTATCCCACTGACAGCTTCTTGGCAGAAACGCTCGTACTTCAACTCCCTTCCACATCAACAGCTCGTAAACCTTCTCATGCAAGCTACAGTCCTTCATCCGAACCTTCCGATCTTTCCTCAAATTCCGACTTCTAACGCCGCCCCCAATCAAGCCTACGTCCCCCAACGTGCGGGCTCTGAGCGTCGAACAAATGTCCACCCCCAACAACCGTTTCCACCCTCTGCAACCGCCTCTTCTGGCCTCTTTTCCCGCGCAGAAGCAACGCCAAACGCGCCTATCAATTTTATACGCAAAATCCAACAAGGCCAAACGCCACCTGGTTCTTCCTCTTTCTCTCCCTCGCAAGCCAATTTCACTCACTCTTCATCTGCACCCCCAACTCTGAATGCACAAGGTGAAGACAGCCGCGAAAGCACACCAGCTAGCCCACCTTACCCCAAAGCAGGCAACGGACTCATGGCCAAATTACCCGCAGACGAAGATGATATGGAGTGGTTAGTAGACAATAATGATTTCGAAGCGTTCAGCCATGTAGTTTACGACGAGAACGGGGAGCGGATGGAGGAGAATGGTCTGCCTGTGAATGGCGGAGCGATTGCTTAGTATGCGGTAGTCTTTGTATGCATTACGTTTCTTTTCAATACTTCACTGGATAAGATGGGCAGGCATCTACATGGTCTGCTTACAAAGGGCGTTCTATGGGAATAATATGCTCTCCAGAGAAGTGTGCAAGATGCGCCTTTCAATACTAGTTTCGTAGCAAAATGTATGAAAATCAACAAATGGAACACTTTTTAAAACGTACCGCACCTTGAATGATCTACTTTTTGTGGGCTTTTGAGGTCCCGAATAAAATCTCTAGTAAGGGTGCGGGATGTCTAGTGTTTGATGACGTCGACTTTCAAAGTATTCCGAGCTGAGCTGGCTGAAGAGCCATTTTATGTGCAAGTAGCGCAGAATGGCTTTGACTGAGGAACACTAAGAGAAAAGTCGCCTTCACAAAAGTACAAAATTTGTGCCACATGATGTTCCATTAATCTTCTGCTTCAGACACAACTACTCTTTATCCATCCTCAATATATACGTCAGAAATCAAACTTCTCATCTCTGATCCTATCTCATCTGATCATGATTTCTGTACAACCGACAAATGTCTATTCAGTGGCACCAGTAGCGCCGGGATATTGCTTGAACTGACTAACGTCAAATGCAGCCAACTGCGGGCAGGAAGCGTTGTCCAGAATTGTTCCGACTTGATTGTTGAGCAAACTCTGACCATCAGCAACGTTGGACACAAGACCCTTCAACAAATCCGGAAGAAGGTTCTGGACAGTTTGGAAGACGAAACATTCGAGGTTGTTACCCTCAAGCAGGGTAGCACCGTCATAGACACCCTTGGTCAGGTCGGTGATATCAACACCGGTGAAGGTGTTGACCTTGCCGGTATTGCCACCGATGCTCAAGAATTGAGGATACTGCTCGGCAGCGGCGATGACATCGGTCAAGAAGAATGGGATGGTGTACTCGTCACCGATGGCGCGCTTGTACCAGTTGTATGGAATGCGCTCGTGACCCTCGGTCCAGGTAAAGCTGCCAGACTCGCCGGTGATGGAATAGAAGGACTTGAGAACTTCTTGGTTGAGAATACCTTCGGGGTGCTCCGCGGACTTGTTGGCCATGAAGCGGTAGATGAAAGTGTAGGCGGCAGGTTGCACCAAAACGCCGGAGAAGGGACCGTTGAAGAAGTAAGGGTTTTGGTTGACGGATTGGTTGAAGCGGGATGCACGGAAGGGTGTCAGGACACTCAGGTCGTAGTTTGCGGTTGCTGCATCGGGCTGCGTGTCGAACATCTGTTGGAATTGACTCAAGATCACCTTGTAATCGTTGCCGCTAGATTGTGTTAGCAAAAGGACAACATTTTACACAACGGCAACGTACTATTGGTATAGATCCGGCCGAGCTGGGGAGGCATCTCCCTCGTACTTGTTATGAGAGCCAGAAATTCCCTGTGGCTCTCCCAACAAACCGAGCGTAGCAGGCACGAATGGGGTTGGTCCTCCGATAGACCACTTGGTTCCATCACCATCGATCAAAGCACCGTAGAGACCGAGGAATCCACCAAGATCCTTGCCCATGCCGAAGACTGGGAAAGTTAGCAGTCTGCAACGTATGGTTGTATCCTCCAAGGCAAGGCACGTACCTGCATAAGTGCCATCGATGAATTGCTGGATGGTGGCAACTCCGTTGTGAGGAATATAACCGTGATTTGCCATTGCGTTCAACCCTGGGCATGGTCCACGTTGGTCCACAGTGAGATCGGGTGCAACGAAGGCATATTTTCCTTCAGTGGAGACATATTGAGCAGCTGCGTTGAATCCAGGGGAAGCACGGGTTGCCCGGAACTTGGCAACGGCACCCTCGACGGACGCTGATGCAGCGGCATCTCTCTCTGCCTTTGCAGCGTATTCGATGGCAGCAGCAGGGAAGGCAGCGACTTCTGAGACGCAGAAGGCGACTGCGCCGACAAATGCGGTTGAGTATCTCATATTGTGCGACGTATAGAGGAACCTTGGCTTGCGGAGAGAATGCTTGAATCAATACCCCATGGGCGTGAGTCTTAATATATACGCATCGACCCACGCAACGCATACCTCACTGTAGATCTACCGGAGCTCTCCTCCACTTTGGTCTTTTGGTCTTTTGGTCTTACCCCATACGGGGCCAAATATGGAGTGGTGATGCGATTGCGAATAGTACATCCCCATACGCGTGCAGCAAAAAATTTGGACGAACGTGATTGGGTCCTTGTTAGCAACTAGTCCTTCAAATCGAGATGATGGAAGGCCTCGATGAAAACAACCAGAAAAGACTGGGTAATGATCAGCGGGTAGCTGGTATTGAGGCGCGATCCAAGTTGTCGACAGCCTTCATTATTGTTAGATCTATGGCGTAGGTTGCCTAGTAGATACCGCGGCATCTCTCCAAACACTTGTCTACACGTGAGAATTCACTATGTAATTTAGAAAGGGTCTGTATTGAGAATCCAAAGATTCGGATTGGCTGGGAGCCCCAAGGATGAGGTAAAGCCTGTGTCGATCATCCGGGAGATTATTGTAGACTTAAACAAAAATGGGGCTCTGCCTCGGCCTTGTGAGGACCCACCCGGGGCTAGACAGGCGCCTGGCTCCAACGCGGGGTGGAAAATCCTTGCAAATACGGAGGTATACGAGGCATGAGCGGTACCTTGCTGATTTTGCGGCATTCGAAGCCTGAGGTGATGGGTGGCGTTGACATTTTCATATGACTCTCTACTCGGAAAACAGAGGCGCCTCTTTGGGTGGGTCCCTCCCCAAGCTGTGGAGTATAAGTTGCGGGGCGTGGCGCCGACCAATAAATGCCGATGTTCTACAGAGGAATTGCTGAATGTTGAAAGGTATACTGAATAGTTGCTGACCTCACTGACCTCGAAGGTCTCGAACGCCACATAGGTCAGCAAGATCTAGCATCGTCACGGCCTCTCAACATTCTGAATAATGTGAACGGTAATGCGACAACTCCCAGCTGCGGAGCTCTCCTCCACCACGCCGTTTTTACTTCCTTTCCAAAAGTTTGTTCCGGGGAGAGAGAAACTGCAGCCGTGACAGACATCTTCGGTCTGATATCTGATATGAAAATTATCGTTAGCTGGATTTGCCAGGCTAAGTCGTATGTCCCCAATGGCTTGTCTTCGGCCTCTCTCTTTAAGCTGGAACTCTTCATCGAAAGTGCTGGCAACCAAACTAATATGTGTTGAGTTTGTAATCCTTACAGCCAATCGTTGAGCCACAATTGCTCAAAGACTTGGGAGTTGTAGGTATTCCGCTGAGTCTTCGAGAGCCATTTCAGTGATGGATGTATCGGGCCATGTGGAAACAATAGGCGAGACTACTGCCGTTCCGGCACTGCGTGGGTTAGCACATGTAGTGGGCTAAGAGTGAAATGCTGATCCCGCGCTTCCATCGAAAAGACAAGCTCAAATCGAACGGGCGCACAAGCATAAACGTTGGTTCTTGGCTGGAGTTACCCGGAGCTAACTAAACAGAGCTGTCGGAATTTTATTCTCGCACTTCGCCTCGTGAAGATGTTTGCGCTGCGGGTTCTAGAAGAAATTTGGAGTCTCGAGACAGAGGGCCAACCCACCTGCCCTTTCCATCCACGCGCGTCGAATAAAGCGCGTGCAGAAGAACAATTACAAATTAGAGCAAAAAGATTGGCGGGCAGTTTACGCCATTGACAATTTGAATATTCTCTTGTTGGTCAATTAATGATCACAGTAGGAGGGAGAAAGAAAGAGATGTAGAGGTGTCTCGTCAAAATAAGCTTCGCGAAAACAGCCAGGGGTGAGACACTATAAAACATCAAGAGCACCAGGAGCATCATCTTCCTCTGAGATTCGAAGCAGATCGAGACGCTGTTCCGTTTTGCTTAGATTCTATTTATACATAGCCTTTCAGCTTGAATCCAAACAAACAATGAAAGCTGTTTCACGTTCGAATTTTTCGAAGCTAAAAACAAAGATGGGAATCATGGGATAGGGTATGTAAGGATATGTAAGGATATGCACGGTTATCTTGTAACTTCCTAACTTGTCTTCACCGAAACTCCAACCGCTCCATTCACGCCAAACAGAATACGCAAACTCCTATCATCGACACCACGTATAGCCCCAAGCCTTATAAAGCTCGTCTCACTCATCCTCACAGCCGTCCTCATTCCTCATTTTCCTCCTTTCCTCCCTCGTCCAATCATTTCAGGGCATATACAGGAATGCATTAGGGCCTAATGTTCCACTGATCTGCAAGACACGTCCTCTCCCGGTTGTCCGCACAGCAGATCCAGCAATGCCTGTATTGATGTGGTGTGCCATGGTTAATATGTGAAGAGCGATACCGGTGCCAGCCGATTGGCACTCGTAAGACCTGCCATAAAATTCCGTCCTTGCAGTTATGAAGTCGACATCGTGCGTCAGCAAGGTGAATGTGAGTTTTTATCGCGAAGGTTGACTGGAATGACTTGTTTGTGTGTACTGGGTTCTTGGAGGGGGATGGACGTATTGTGGGTGCTGAGTCGACGATTGCGGGCTAACGGACGGAATCCTCACGGCTCGAGATTCTCCTTGAGCAACTGCACTTGGAAGCCATCTTGGCCAAACTTGAGCGGATAGTCGAATGGCTGAGGACTGAGTGGGAGACATGATTTGTTTGGACTGTAGCAAGTTTGATGTAGTGAATAGCTTGCTGTAGTGAAGGTAGATGGAATGTTGATGAAGGAAATGGGGGGACAGGACAAGACATTATATAGAGAGATTTAAACCCAGCCTTTCATGTATGGATTGTATGGATCAGCGTATTGAGATGTTACTTTGCCCAGGAAATATGTGGGAACGGGACGAGCCTGGCGAGGCTTGGTGGGTGTTTGATGTGTGAGCTGCCTCTTGGATCTTCTTGTCCGTATCAGGAAATCAGCTCACACGCGCCGTGAGACGCAGATCTCCGCCAAGCCACTCCACTACAGCCACGGCGAGATTGACCTGAAAAGCGGCACTGGTTTGGAGTATCCTACGCGCAAAAAATCAGTGCCGCCTTTGTATGCACCACCAGCCCGCTCTTCTGCAAGCTTTCCCACAGTCTTCTTCTCCAAACATCTGCAACTGAATCGGCAAGGCGCATTATCCTCACTACGTTTGGGCTCCGAGGCGAGGTCTCATGGCCTTCTAGATGCCTTCTTCGAGCCTTCAAATCGCTCACCTCGCAATTTTTCATGTCACCAGAGCACCAAGTTGCAAGCCTCGTCGCCCGATCGAAATGGGGGCAACAGGGGGTTCGTGGAAGGCTGCGGTATTTTATCTTGCACTTTGCATAAAGCGTGGGACTCCTCGAGGTTTGCTTTTTGGGCTTGTGCTAGTCTTGAGCTCACATGCTCTGCTCTTGTTCAATCCCTCTGTATCTCAGTACTTAGATTTAGGGCGTGGCCTGTCTCAACTGACATTTGCTAATCAATCCTGCAAACTTCGACAAGGTGCTTGCTCTTTCCTCGTTATTGTTTACTGAATTTTTCGAGGTCTATACAATGAATGTCCATATCTGCTTCCAAGCATGTTCGATTGACGTTGAGGCTTCCAGTAGACGTGTAGAGCTAGAAACGAAAGACTTGAGTTATTCGAGTTCGGTATTCTTGAGTTGCTCGTGGTATAGAATTCTTCAAATAATTACAATGGCTGCACTCGAGAGACGGCTTGCGACTGTACAGGTGAGCGTTTTGATTGTCCCTTTCTCAGGAAATTATGGGACTGGCCGGGGTGATATTTTGGTGAATTGTATGCACTTCCCTGCTGGTTAGCAACCTCATTCACCGGTTCTTTCTGTTGAGGCAGGTACTTCACTTCTTATCGTTTTTCACTCTTCGATCCCACCTCCTCCACATCTCCAACTCGAGCTTTGTCAAGAGTTCAACAGCTTTGAGATCGATACCTTCAACGTAAGATATCCCCTCCAGCGCTACGCGCATCAATCCGATAACGATCGTGGCATGATACTCACGAATCAAATCTAGGACATAGATCAAGACTCTAGGGTTTCGAAATAGCGCTCATTGAAGTCGATCAGTTAGCCTTCATCTTTGTCCGTTTGTCTCATAGTTGTATAGCTCATGCTAATCTTGTGGTAGGCCTTCGAAAGCCAGGATGGCTGATTCGAATAATTCCAGCTCGAGCAACCTGCCCCCGGGCATTCCGACGCAGGGTGTCAGTTCTGGCGTGGGCAACTCAACAACCGCCTCCTACGTACTCTCCGACTTGTCCTGCCTCAGAAGTTTCCCGGAAGCACTTCGCAAAGAGATGATGAAGCACTTAGTTCCCCTTCAAAGAATGGCCCCTGTCACTTGCCCAACCTGTCCATGTTATTTTCTGGAGAAAATCCCAATCGAAGTAAAGAGGTTGATCTATGGATACCCCCTGATTAATCCGATCTTGTCCCAATGCTCGTCCATCGAAACAGATGAAGTTTTTGGGTCTAGGGTGGCATATGGCTTATCGCCAAACGTTCTCCAAACGTGCAAGCAGATCGGCTTGGAGGCTTCACAAGTTCTGTACGAGGAGAACGTTTTCTTCATGGCCATCGCTCGTCCGGATGTTGCCCAGAGGTATGAATGGCTTCCGTTTTTCTCGCCCTTGACACGGCACAACCCAGATGTATCTTTTGCTGCCATGTCAAGGGTGCGGTGTTGGAAAATAACGGCAGTCGAAACCTTCGGCACAAAGAACTCAGCAATTTCAGCTCTCACCAGATTTCTCTTTGCAATCTCACACTCAAAAGTCAAGTCTTTAGAGCTGTTGTTATGCCCATTGCCCATGAATCACTACCAGACTGACTATGACCGGGTCCTTGATATTCTTAGACCATTTCGAATCCTCAGAAATGTCAAAAGCTTCCGAGCTAGATATGCTGCCGTGTCAAAGATCCCTGATATTTTATACGACGGCGGTCGCAATGCTTAGTCAACACCTATCGATGTTCTGGGCAAGGACGGAGAGGAAAATAGGCAGATCGACGCTGACACAAATCTCCGAGAATTGCAAGCCACAGTCCAAGGCACTCCAGTTCATTCTTTGATTGAAACGTACCAATCTCTCCTTCGCTACGTCATGACTTTTGATCACGGTTCAGCGTTTGAAACTGTCCTGGAAAGAAGATTGATGTGGGGTCCTGACAATAACACCCCGTTCAACCCTTCTAATGAATGGCCCTGTCGGTACACTACTACAGGCTTTTGGAAATACCATCCGAATGGCAAACAGCTATTTGATATCGAACTGCACGTCGAGAGGCAAGATGCAATTGGTTTCAAGCAGTCGCGTTCGGAGATTATCGAATTCTTAGAACCTCAATACGAGCGAATCGTGGCAGCGTCGTTGAGGCTAGTTGAATTCATCAAACAAGCAAAGAGAAATGGCGGCGATTTTTCCTGCATCAATCCGCGGGAAGATTTCGGTTGGCGATGCAGTCGTCCCCCCCCCAGCCGCTCTAATGCTCCTGGAAGATTATGCCAATTCATTCAAAAACCGCGACGTGCCCAATGAAATTAGGCTGAACAGGTTCGATCATGAATATTGCGATTCCTGGACTTGTTCTGATTGGTCCAACAAAGCTGTTCCTCCTCGCAAAGAGCATATTCAAGACTTCAGATCTATCGAGCAATTCAAGGCGGGGGTGGATGATTTTGATTCTCGGTTTCTCAAGATTCGCAATGCCCGCAAATAGCTCTACAAGTGGGATCCTCCCGGAGATAACGAGGGCAGAATGCAAGTTGATGGGTCCCCTCCTCTCTGTGATGAGATGGTCGACTGGAGCCATGATGAACCAGAGCTGGGCCCGAGATACGAAAACGGCATGATTCACTTCTACCCTGGAGACTCATGAACCTTAGGACATCTTGATCAAATTATCGACATTTTTCAACGCTCTTTCCGACCAATATATCGTCATTCTGCGAAACACTTGCTACGCTGAGGGCGGTGCAGTTGCCGCACAGGACTGGGAGGACGATATGGCGACGGAATACAAAACCTTGGAAGGGTGTCCGGCAAGTTACTCTTGTACTCATACGCGTGGACAACATTCAAGAATTTGCAATCTTTGATCTCCTTTATTCATGACACTTTAATACTTCCAGAGCGAGCGTCGTACTCAGAGCGTCTCTCTCTTGGTAGACCAGTGTCTTTTTATCTCTTTACGAGTTTTTCTTCCAGTGGCTTTGCGAACGGAGACCTTTGGAAACGAGGAGAGTAGTCCAGAATAGCGAAGGTATCCGAAAAACAGCAATATTTGAAGCCTGTGCTCCTCCTCGATCAATATCTCTTCAATGGCTGTTTCAGAGTGAGTCCAAGGTGCGTCATTGTCTCGAAATTTGAGCAAACCCAGTTCCTATTTCCAGACCCCCAAGACTTTTAACTCTTTGAACAGTTCATTGTCAACTGAAGTATTGATGGAGCCGTGAGAATTATTTCTAACGAATTCCCTGAGTCACCCGCGAACTTTTGAAACGGTGCTGAATTTTGTAAGGAGCCTGAGTGTACGAATACGGAAGGATAGGATACACTTTTTAGACCATGGATAGAAGCTGTAATAAGTATAATTATTGGCCCCTAAATGGTTGTGCGTCCCTTATTTATTCTGGAAACGACATTTGCCTGGCGAAAATAGGCGTCTAAACTACCAGGGCATTTCTTTCTTTATCTAAAGTATTGACATTGATTTGATTTGCTCCCTGCGAAACGGCTTGAGACGCATGCTCTTTCAACAAGACCTTTCATGCTGGACATTTAAAGTACTTCCCTTCCACTCTCTGCTTCTAATTTTCAACCCCCAATTGCAACAGTAAAAGTTGTCAAAGATGAGTAAAGGTAAGTTCTCAACTAAAATTCCTTGTTTCCAGATAGGAAATCAAGCTCACACCAAACAAGATAGCAACAACTCGGCTCACCAGTACAACATGTCGGCGAACACTATCACCACAAGCTCATCTGAGATCATCAACCCAGGGACCCATGGTGATAGCGAAAAAATTCAAAACAAAGAAGTGCCCACTCCACAGACTCTATCTCTCTCAAGGTTCCAAGATATCCCTGTTATCCTTGACCCCAAAGCGAAGAAGGAGCAGACCAACTCGACAATTGTTCCTATATTTGACCCCCAAGGACGTCGAAACGCACAGTCTCCGGCCGCATGGGCGCCTACGATCACCTTTCCAACAGCCCCAACTATCGCTTCCATCGATAGGCAAAGAACCCCAGCACAGATCCTCGCACTCCTCGAAACTCTCTCGCCATCCGATTTTCCGCCTCCACGTCCAAGATCCGCCCCACCGAATCTTCAGTACGCCCTTGCTCCTTGCTACAACCCAGTTGATATGGAACGCTGGCTCACGGAAAAGGCTATACGAGAGTCTCTTGATCAGATCTTTGAACAACACCGTGCTGAAGACCCTGTGGCGCCTTACTACTTCGAACAAGAAGCGATCATGCTCAAGGCTGCTGAGGATGAGAGCAAAGCCAATACGGAACAAGATCCTTTGTACAGTTCCGACCAGGATTTTTTAGAATGCTGTTCAGAGGGGAGCGACTTTGGTGATGAAGAGGTTGACAGCGATGAGGCATGAGAGCAATGAAGATTGAGACAGACGTTGAAATTGATAAAAGGGGGGTATTTGGTAGTGACCTGGTGTTTGGCGCTTAACGTCTAGGGCTTAACGGACAATAGAAATAAAAAATTGGCAATTCAATATTGGCGCTTACTCTGTTAATACTTAACGAAAAACGGGATTCCACAGGACATACTTGAATTGAGTCTAGCAGTTTAGTTGCTCCAATTGTTCTGTAAGGGTTGTACGAGGAATGATTCTCGATTGGTCAAATCCAACATAGTGGTTCTCAGCCCTGCATGAAACCCTGTTGCTGCCTGTGCCACTCACTTCGCCCGCTATGAACCCTCGAACAACCTCATCTATTGACATAAAATAACAGACTTTAAACACCAGCTGCAAGTCATGCCAACAAATGGTAATATGCCTAAGGATGCAACCGACAATGAGAAAATTGCAACGAAATCCAACGGCGACAAGTGCCTGAAGCCTGACCCCACCTACCCCGCCAAATCCGATACCCCACCCCCATACGACGACGACGGGGCATCAATGAACACAGCCGCCTACTGCAAACTCGACTCATCTCCCGACTTCTCAGACGGCGAGACCATTGCCCCACCTCCCTATTCCTCACAGCTCGCTCTCGTGGGACCACCAGGATCTATTTCTGAAGCCGAAAGCAACCAACATCCCGATTCGGAGAACTCTACCCCAGGCAATTCAAGTCAGACAATGAGACGACCTAAGCAACCTCTTAAGATCCATGATGAAGATGGCTATGTGGTATTTCATATGAGGAAAGCATTTACGGATTCTTTGAGAGTGGCGGGTGTGTCAGAGGCGCCTATGACGGAGGAGCAGGAGAGGATTATGAGGAATGAGGCCGAGATGAGGAGTGAGAGGGAAGCAAGTCAACGTGAGGCAAAACTCGTGGAGAAGGATCTACTGTATGAGAGTGATGAGGAGGACGAGTTGGATTTGGGGAGTAGTGAGGATGAGGAAGAAGAGCTAAGGGAATGTAATGGTGGAAATAAAGGGGAAAGGGAAGAGAAGTTGACGATTCTGGACTTGTAGAATGGCTACGCAAGGTTTCTTTGTTGGGAGGTTTTTATGTACCAGCATTCTCTGTATATAAGGGCTCATCAGTACCCAGATGGTACTAATGAGTTCGCCCAAATTTCAATGTTGGTATACCCAGAAGCACCAATCTTCATCGAGTCGGACACTTTCGGGTCGGTCCCCATCTGCACCTCCACAGAATCAGGGATTCCATCTCCATCAGTATCGAGGGCCACTTTTCCGGAATCAATCGTACCGGGTCCATTCATCGGGCTAGCAGTCTCACTGCAAGATCTCAGAGTCAGCGTTGGTGAATCAAGAAATGTGCAGCCGCTTCGCGAGTTTCAATAGCCCTTCTGAATGTTTCGAGAGTTCTAGTCCATTTAAAAAAGGGTCTCGAGGCTCGCGAATTGTTCGAAACAGTAAATAAAAGCTCCAGGTGTTTTACTTACTCCGTGATCAACTCCCCGGTCGTCCCATAAGTCTGAAGCTCGCTAATGAGTCTTTTATCAATGCTATCCCTCACCATACTCACACCAACAGACTTGATAGCCAAATCTATGGCTTGCGGAGCAGTCAGAACTCTCGTAGGAGCGGGGTAGGCATATCGCGTGTTTGTTATAGCTAGCCCTCCGTAGTTGCTAGAAGCCGAACCGATGGCTGAGCCGTCGAGAGCGCCATTTTTGTTGGAATCGTAGTAATTCCCAGATACAAAGCCATGGAAATTTGCATTGCCTCTTGTGAAAGCTGCGATGGTTGTGCTGGGCCCAGAGATAAAGTAGTTGCCGATGATGTTGGCGTAAGATTGGCCATCTGAGTCTCCCGCGATGTAGCCCCCGCCGTCACCCCCTGATTTGTGAGTACATATATGAAGGTTGGTGCACAAGGAGACTTACAATTGTATACGACATTATTGGTGAAGTCATTGACTCCTAGATTGAGAATTAGTGTTGAGATATGAGGAAGGTTGAGGGTCTATGCCTTTAACTTTGGGATTCCGAGTCTTGTTGTCGATGTACAGATTTCGAAATAGTGACACTCCTCCATCTGTCTGCATCAAGCCTCCGCAAGAGTGGGTTTGGAGACCCTGGCCAATGATGCTGTTTTGAATTGTAATGTTCGCTGCGTCTCCATTGATCGAAAATGTCTCGTCGCGGCCCCAAGAAACCGAGAGATGGTCAAAAATCATCGTATTTCCATCTGCAATCGTAATAGCATCCTTCCCCGAGGCTCCACTCTTCCCCATTCTGATCCTGATATACCGAATAATTGAGCCGTTCGCGTTCGAGAAAGACCATCCATTGCCGTAAACAGTGATACCTCCACCGGGAGCCGTCTGGCCTAGAATTGTGGTACGAGCCGGTACAACAATGCGGTCTTTGATATTGATGACTAGATATCCATCAGAAAGCTCTTCAAGTCATGGGACATCGATAACTAACCACCGCCTACGGCAAATACGACGATTCGGCCTTTCGTTGAAAGCGCGTCACGCAAAGAACCTGTCCCACTGTCATTTAAATTCGTTACGACATACACAGTTCCAGCTCGACCCCCAATTGCTTCTGCTCCAAAACCTTCGGCACCAGGAAAGGCTATAAGAGAGAATGCACACCCTACCAGGGTAGAGAGAGCCACGATATGTGACAATAGCTTCATATTGACTTTGATATGGAGGGTGACAGCAGAATGACAGATAATAGAGAAACAAACATACAAGAGAAAACTGAGGAAGATACTTATAAAAATCCCAAGGTCCTGGAACCCAGCATCGCGATTAACAGATGGCGAATTCTCCCTTGACGGAGGTCGTTTCTCCACGAGTGGGGCCAGACTTGCCGTTTCATTGCGTGGAGGATCTTTTCACCGTCGTCGGATAATGACGCTCGTAGCTGGGATATGCTATCTGGCAAGAGGACGATTTATCCCACGCTGGATCGAGAGAATGGTCTGCCCGGCACGTCTAGCACACATTTGACAATGCCGGAGGCTAGAATGTCGAAGTACGGTGTTCTCGTTTGCATGGCTAGCGCTGATGGATGCTAAAGCTACCAAGTCGCTACCGCTGTCTGCCATGTCCCTCTGTAAATGTAGTGGGATATCGCTAAAATTTTGGGCTACATCACCACGTCCATGATGGACTGAACCTCCGAAGTCTAAAGCAAATTGAAAGCGCCACTTCCCATGGAACATTTACAACGGCACCTTAGGTAGCCTGTGGTGTGAATCGTAAACGTAAAACATGGCGTCCTCTCAAACAAGGTACTCGACCTACTGGCGTCATCTCATCTGTCTTCAGATGAGTCGAAGGATTGCTGTTGTGCAGCTCACTAGGACCTCCAAAGATGAAAGTCTATGGAGAAAAAAGCAAGATTCTTATTCTGGTGGGATATTACCATTTTTGTCCTCTTTGAGGGCCGCGTTGAATATTTAAGCAGGTTGGTTTGAAGAGATTTTTATACCCAGCCCATCGCATAGGCCACGAGAAGCTGCGATGTAACATTAGCGTCCCCCAGGGCTTCAAATCTGAAGAAAGAACTCACATTCTTGAGCTCACTCATTCCTTCCTTGCGACAGCCACGGCAGCTTCTTATGTTACTATCTAGGTATGAGACTATCAGGTATTTCCTAGCCTGACTAGTACCTATGAAACTCTATTAGCACTTGTATTATCTGTCTTGAGTTCATAATTTTGATCTGGACTGACCCCGGGCAGATCCTTCCGCAATGAAAACCCTCACCACCATTTGAACTCTCAACTTCCGCTTTTGACGATTTCATAACTTCATCTCAATTAGAGTTTCTTATGATTCGACGCTCGTATAGAATCTAGAGCTCAGACCGAGTACTTTGATCCTGATCCTATACACCCGTGCTTCAACTGCGATGGAATTTCTCGACGAACTAGAGCACCTGGCAACGAGTGCGACTTACGAAGAGCCCGAAGAAGACGGCGTCTCCCAGGATCCCTCGCAAGGGACAATTAAGATGTGGCAGGAACGCTTTGGCTACACTTATGGCGAAGCTGCAGAACTCGTTGGAATGGCCACGACTCTCAAGAAACCCACTATAGCGACGACTCTTTCGCCAGCACAAGCACGTACTATCTATGCACTGAAGCTCGAGGGACCCATCTCCACTCCACAAGAGATTCAAATCGTCGCAAACCTTCCGACGGTCCCAAAGTCCTATCATGGCAGTGGCGAAGAAGGGGATGCTGATTTCTGCAAAATCGACGGTCGAACTAGACTGGTGATTGAGAATTAGTTGGCAACGCATCAAGAGACAAACTTCAGACCTCTTTTCGTGCCCGAGGGAAAGGCGTACAAGGAGCTATGTCCGCACTCGGTTTATCCCACACTTGGCAAGGATGCAACGCTGCCACAGTATCGATCTCAAGACCCCGACCTCCTTGATGAACCCCCTTCTTTTGGCCAAGGACAAAATCAGTACCCGGTATGGTACTTCTATGGCACGCTGGCCGATGTTGCCAAACTTCGCAGTCTACTGCCTCTTGCCGAAAACGAGATGCCTATTTTACACGAAGCGACCATCATGGGAGGAAGCATGAAGACATGGGGTCACGGCAAGTACAATGCACTTGTTCATGGCGCAGAGACAAGCTGTATCAAAGGAGCAGCATACCAAGTCAAGTCGGAGGAGCATGAGGATGCGCTTAGAAAGTACGAGACGAGCGCATATGAGGTTGTCAGGTGCTCGATCGAAATGAACGGCATATTTGTGCAAGAGTGTACGTTCAGGTTTGTGGGTGAAGTTGATTGAGGACCAGAAAAAAGGTTATGGCAATTATGTCATTCATTCATGACAAGCACGAAACTCCATCAATTCCTGTTGATACATCGCGCTAGAATATATCACGAGAATAGGTACTTTCAACGAGCCCCTGATGGCAAAATTTGCTACATAATTAGCCCACAATTGCATGTCTTCCATCAACACCAAGAAATTATGAATTCGTTCCCCATTCGCAGTCACTCCCGTGACACCCCCTTGCTTTAGCATCTTTCTTCTTCCTAGACTTATCAAGTTCTTCTCGCAGCTCCGGTCAGTGTTCTAGCGACTCAAGGTATGCTCGAAACTTCCGGGGAGTCGCAAACTCAATTTGGTGTCAGATTTTGAACGAAGCACTGTTCAAACATTTCAAATGTCTTTTATTAGGCCGTCAAGGCCTCAATTTTATTTTGAGAATCGTCGATTTTTGCTTCAGACGTGCTCCCGGCGGGCTGCGAAAATTTGCGGTGTAGCCGTTTTCTACGACAAGAGCCATTATCGATGTCTCTCACTCAGCTGTGTTCCAGATCAGTCACGCCTTCCTATGAAATCGATATTGTGGATTTGTACCTTCTATAATAAAAACACGAACGAACAGCCGGCTCGAAGAACGAAGAAAGTCGCGATGAGATTGGAAATCCCCCATGGCGTCCTGACCAGTGTAGCACCAGACTTCGTGGGACTTGGGCTAGGCGAAGATGTTCCAGTCACCTGATTGGTCTTGGAGGTAGTCCCGGCCAATGCTCCTGGCGTCTGTTGAGCCTGACTGCTTGTTCCTAGACTTGTCGTGGTAGCACTCAGCGGGAGATAACCACTAACACCCCACGTCTGATGAGTCCGCCTATCAGTGCAGCCCACGGATTCATGAAATGGAAAGCATTCGTTTGGCGCAGGGCTATCAACCTCTGTACACACTATACTGCCGAAAAAGTTCGGATCACTTGTAAGGCAGTTTGTGAAATTGGTGTGCACAATCCTGTCCTCGTCGCTATAGTATGGTTTGAGCAGGATAGCACAGTACGCAGCACAAGTAACGGGCCATGAAGCACTGGGAGTCAAATCAGTATTGAAGTCTTTGAGAATTTCTCATGTAAGCAGCCTATGGAAGAATCGCGTACCTGTAAGGGCCGGAGGTGGGGGCAGGGCTAGTGATGTTTGTTACCGGACCTTGGCAGCGTTTTTGAAGAAGGGAGGCGTTATTAAAAGGGTTTACGGCACACACGTAAGTGTTGTTGACGCTTTGCGGGAGCTGGGCGCTAACGTCGAATCTGGAGCTGCAGTTCATGTCTGGAACTCGTAACTAGCAAAAGGCAAGATGGAGCGGATTGGTTGGCCTTCTGTTATTGAAGCATTCAAAGGCAAGTTGACCTGTATGTTCTGATTTGAGTGTTTGTAAAATATGATCAAAGACTTGAACTTTCTTTCACGTAACAAATGAGGAAATCTTAATTTGACCCACCAATTGATTTAGACGCCCGCTAACTCAGGGGTTAGAAAAATAAGCGAGGCCGACTCCTATTATCCCAATGCCTCCACCCTTTCAACGAGTGCGGTACTTCTCACTTCTACTAACTTCATAAATGCTGCATTTCTTGGAAGCTGTTCAATGCTGTTAAAGCTCAAGTACGTGCGGCGATTGAACTCATTCAGTGGTCGTGTCACGTGATAACTCTTCATGAGACCAACGATCTGTTGTCTTTCACTAGAGATTCCGCAAAAGAGGCCTAAATATGAGGCTATATTGAAGTATTTGAATGATACGAACGACACTAGTCTCTCGATGTTGGCAACACTGACAACCTCTGCAAGAATTTGCCACTTCTCATTCGAGTGTGACGGACTTACAGCAAAACGACCAACTTCAAATCAAATCAGTTCCGCAGAACTACGAAAATCTTAGACTTTTCTAGGAACATTAAATCTGATGGGACAGAAATATGCATTCAGGTATCAATTCTTACGACCATTTGGAACCAGGTATTCTTCCCGGGCTTGAGCCAAAAGGAGTTCGCCAGCTCTCTTTGAAGCTGGTGGGTGGTTCATCATACCATGGGGCCACACGGCCATGATAGTGGAGGAAAAAAAGAGCCAAGAAAGAAGGGAGAAAAGACTTGCAAACATAATGGTCCATGCGTGCTCCGTATGCGAATCCGAGCCCTCCGGGTGCCTTTCGCAAATTCGTTTGCAAAAAAATAGTCAGGCATTGGGTGGTATCTACCGATAAGTACCTCGACACTACAGCAGCGCAATTCCGACTCCAAAGCCCCGAGTAATTATCCAGGTATTTCTTGTTTGACACTTAGTAATTCCGATGCGCGCTTGTGCTTCCCACCATTTTAGATGCTACTTCCCGCCAAGCACTTATTCGCAGCCTCTCTCAATCGTATGCCATCTAGAAAGAAGTCCCAGCGCTTCAAGCTTTAATTACAGTTGTTATCTGCTCTTGCAAGTTTCCGAGGAAAGCTCCTCGCCGCGGAAAACCAGCATTAGCCCTCGGGCACCGCACACAGCGGCGACGAGGATCCTACAACAACGGAGCTATTTTTTTGAATTCAAACATTGTCTCATCGGACCACACTGACGAACGATGGCACAAGCACCTACTCCATTTGGCCCCCAGAAAAGATATCAGTTGTGGGGTAACGGGAAACATCAACTAAAAGCATGGGAATGGAATGATTGACACCGCTGATGCTGTACGTTCGGGCCTAATGACGACAAAATGAGGTGAGCGAGTGGTAGCTTGCATCATAATGGGGCGAGCAACGAGCTAAGATCTAGAGACAATACGACATTGTGGACTGAGAAATGCCTGCTCGTAACTTATCGTAAGTAGACGGGAAAATCTTTTAATATTTCGATGACGGAAGAGACATATATATTGGTTGATTATAAAATTATGGTCTGATAATTCACTTTCCTCGCTTGAGGCGCTCCTAAAGGTGGCCCGATGCCTTCCCAGTAACGCGCCACTTGGATGCTTTGGCCAGAACAATCTGAAACTGTCAGCAATCTCAGACAAGAGATGGCTGATTGTTCTCAAGCATTCGTTCGGATAGCTGTTGTATGAGCTGACGATGGCCAATGCCCGACGGACAACCCATTCGACTCCGGAAAAAAATCCAAATGACCGCATTGTTAACGGCGATGGCTTTGCCAGCAGCTCGCTCCATGAGCGTCCACTCCTCGAGTAGTGAGTGAGTCTCTCGATTCATGAAGCATTACGAAATACAGCAGCGAGCATGGCGCAGAAGGGGCAATCCAAATCCACCATGAAAGGAAAATCAGAACTTCCCGAGCCAAATGACCTGGTATTTTTCGCTGAGCAGAGCATTCGCGTAAGTTCTCTACTCATCTCATGATATGCAGCATTCCTACTGACGATAGAAAAGGCGATGGACATGTTCAAAACCAACGACTTGCATGCAATAGAAGAATTGGGAGAAGAATTGATTCATCTTCTCCGACAGAACGAAGGACTGAGTCTTTTCCGTCGCGCGATTATCGAGCTTCTGATATCAGAACTTTCGAACGGCAGGCTATCGGGCGACCAGTTTGGTGATCCTCGAGCACACGCTTTCGAGAGTATGCAGATTGTGGCGAAATTATGGGAATACGGCATCCCGCCAGATTTGGAGAGTGCGGTTCAGTTTGTTGAGCGGCGAGCTCAGAAGATCGGTATGCCGTACGTACAAGAGAAGGTTCAGGAGGAAGCTGGATGGAGGAAAGAGAACTTGGAAAGGAAGCGAAGTTAGCGCGCCGCTCCCACGTTTGTGCAAGAGAACTGTTGTTGCCCGAAAAACCCTCGCAAAATTAAAGTGAGGTCCAACCTGCACTAAGCTCGGCGTCCGCATAAGATCTGAAAATGGGCCCTGTCAATTCGAAAGCATATCTTGTCGACAGTTGCTATAGAAGGGAATATTGTGAGGAGCTCGATCAAAGACTGAAAGAAGGAGGGGACCTTGTGCGAGGTGTGACGGGGAGCATAACCATGATTAGGTCAGGGCACCTCCAGGCGTCCACTGGTAATGGCGTCTTCGAAAGCAAAAATCAAGACACCGCAAGACGGCACAACAAATTCTTCATTACTTTACATGTGATAACTTTGTTTCAAGGACTCGTTCCACCATCTTTTCCAAAATCGCTGGCTCGCCACTGCTTCCCTTGGAAAAATACCCCTCCACTGCCTTCTCCACGTACTTGCCAATCTGATCGACTTCGACATTGACCTCGTCGCCGGGCGTCTTGCTGGAAGTAACCACCTTCTCCTGAGTATACGAGATCAACATGACCTCCCACCATGCTTCATCATCATCGACTTTCGTAACCGTCAAGCTTGCCCCGTCCAGTGTGACATATCCTTTCTCCACCACATATCTCAAGACGCTCTTGTCTCTTGGCTGGAATCTGAACGTGATTGCATTCCCGTCCGGTTCCTTTTTCACGATTGTAGCAACGGTATCGACATGGCCCTGCACGAAGTGTCCACCCATCCTCGTTGTTGCAGAGACTGCCCGCTCCAAGTTGACTTTACTATTTTGCTTGAGGGAGCCTAGATTTGTTCGTCTCAAGGTCTCAGGCGCAACACCAACTTTGAAAGAGGATTTGTCGAAAGAGGTTACGGTCAGGCAAGTTCCATTTATGCTGATGCTGTCCCCGAGATGACAGTCATTCAGAATATCGGCGGCGTCGGCAATGGTGAGCGTGGTGCCGCCATCTTCGGATTGGTGGTTGAGTTCGGAGACGACTGGAGGAAATCAGTCAGATTTCTGCATCAATGTTTGAATACACAAACCTCCGATTATCTCAACGATTCCTGTAAACATGGTGGATTAGATAGGAAGCGGACAAGGAGAGGGCAGAATCATGATCGCTTGAATATCACCATCGAACAACGGCAAATGGTTTACCCGATTATAAGCTAGTCCCTATTTGGACTAACGTGCCTTTTGCCGGCAACCATCTGTTGCATCCTTGCTAGAAAACGCTTCAATTCTTGAGCTTCCAAAATCTCTCAATACAAGAAGCTTGTTGCTGAAATCTTGGACCGGGCTGCAGAACTGTCCTATTTATACCATGCGGAATATTTTCTTCCGCTGTCAATTATCTCGCTCTAGTGGGCTTAATGGCCATCTTATTTATCCGTTCTATCGTCCTCGGTCTATTCTCATATTTGTATCAAAATCTGTCGCGCTCTTTTTCATCCCCGAGAACTTATATCTCTCAAGCCCCGCGGCTCAATTTTTCCATATATCTGGTGCCTGAAAACTTTCTTAAAAATTGCTGTTCTATGTATGCCAAGCTTTCCCATCAGTGCGGGAGAGCTGGGGGTACCCCTCATTTTCCCAGGATTCCAAGTGGTCGGAACTTTAAGCTCATGAAATTGTTCATCTGAATGTAGTTCTGCCCCAAAATTAATAGTTTCACATGCCTCTTCGGCTCGGGGATGAATGGCTCGATCTCGCAGGGGAGAAACAATTCTGTAGTTATTGAAGATATGTCTTGCCACCCTCTCGTTCGAATTTCCCTTGGTATTACTTGTTATCCATTCAAGTGAACGAACTCATTATGATTTCCAGGCGTGTTTCAATGTTAGCAGTGGCAACGCTTGTAATGGGGGTTCTAGGACCCTCAGCCCAAGCTAGCTCAATGGTTCAACCCATAGCCGCCGCCTTCAGCTCCATATTCCCACAAGGTTCATCTTTAACCCCTCAAATTCTGCAGACCTTGCTTGAGCCCAATAAAGTGAACTTGGCAAGGAACTCATATGTGTACAGAGAAGGAACAACACTTCGACTTCTAGGGGACCAATATAAGGCCAACGGGGCGAATGTCTACTGGCTTGGGCTCGATGAGAATGTCACGCCTCCGGAAGGCGAACCATATTATGCGCCGCTGAAAGCAAGTTATCCTACACCAGGTAGAACGACCGAGGTCATGGCTACGTTGGTAACAATGGGTGCTCATTTGATTAGGAGTCAAACACTTGGAGTCAGTGTCGGTAATCCTTTGAGCTTGATGCCAACGCTGGGCACATACAATAAAGCAGCTTTTGCAAGTATGGATTGGGCCATGTTTCAAGCACGACAGCATGGGTTGAGAATCATAGCTCCACTTACCGATGACTATGTACGAGATCTCCCCGTTTGAAAGATATGCAGAAATTAATGAGGATAGGATTACTACCATGGTGGAAGATTCACCTTCCTGCGATGGAGAGGCTTCAACATTTCTGGAAGCGACTCCTCACTCCCTCCAGATACAATGCAGTTCTACACGAATGCAACCATAATCAGCGACTTCAAAGATTACATCCAGCATCTCATGACACATGTGAATCCACACACAGGCCTGACCTACGCCGATGATCCCACAATCATTGGGTATGAAACGGGCAATGAGCTCAATGGCATCGTATGGGCAGACAAAAATGTCCCGAACGAGTGGACGAGGGAGATTTGCCAACTTGTCAAGAAGCTAGGTAGGAAGCCATATTCCCTGTGTGTGAAAAGCCTCAACTAAGGCAGCGAAAATAGGACCCAAGAAACTTTGCATAGACGGAACGTACGGTGTCAATAGCACCCACTTTGAAGTCGAAGAAGTAGACATCTTCTCCAACCACTATTACCCGCTTAGGAATAGCATCCTCCAAGACGACATCGCGGCAGTTGAGAAAGCAAATCGGACATATCTAGCCGGCGAAATTGACTGGAGAGAACAGAGCGGTGATTCCCTAGCCAGTTTCTATGATCTGATTTTGGCAAAGCAGAACTCGAGTAGCCCTGTAGTTGCGGGGAGCTTGTTTTGGAGTTTATTTGGACACAGTGTTCCTGATTGCTCGGTAAGATTCGATTCCGAGTCGGGTCGCACCTTTTACTGATGTTGAGGGAAACAGAAGTTTGTGGATCATTCAGATGGCCTCACATTGCAGTACGGGAACCCAAAAAATACGGACAAAGTCAATTCTCAGATTAGCTTGATCAGACAGAATTACTTTGCTGCACAGAATATCACGGTAGATAGCTATTTGCCGGCTGTGGCATGTCCGCATGGATATATTCCGGGATATGAGGCAGAATATACTTACATGTAGTTTTATGAGAGTATCAGTAAACAGCATGAAAAAATTATACCTCTGGTCTTCCCGCGTCATTGATCCCTCCCTGGAAAATCCGTTATTTTTAAAGCCAGCCACCTTCTGATATTATTCAATTTCGAACCACTGACGTTCTGGTGGGAGTCGGGGCTATAGTTGCATTGCGGGGCTAGACGGGGCGCGTGAGTTTGGAAATTCGGGGTTGCGTGGAGGTATTCAAGATAGTCCACAATTATGACGACCTAGATTGTAAGATGTTGAACGATGAATTTAAGGACTTCTGGGCCGCAGCCGCTCCTCTGACACTCCCCGGGTCTGTCTTCTGGGTGCTTACAATGAAACTGCCCTGGAGGCTGTGGCTGAAGAATATCGGTGGATCAAGCGAGAGAAAGATATGGAAGACTCAGTGTCGGCGTCGAGGACTTGCTCTTAAATTCCTCAATTCCCACAGTATGCACGAGGAATAACTGTTCTTATGAGATGATGTATTGAGGTCCTGAAAAGACAACAATATTGTAAAGGAAAAAGATGGGACACCAAAACATGCTTGCTTAGACGAAACCATTACAAAATGTCGTGGTGTCGGAACTAGCCTCCCAGATCTCATATGGTAAGTGCATCCTAAGTAACACGGTCTGTGCGGTCCGAAAATGAGGCAATACCTACTTGGGGTGGAAAGAGATCACCCCATTTGCGAGCCAAGTCTTTCCCAATCCGGCATGCCCACGCGGTGCGATGTGCAACAAATACTTGGTCGAGACCTGGTTGAATGAGTCGGTAAAACACATCTGCACCGTGGAGTTGATATATGAGCAAAGCCTTGAACAGTCATGAGGAATTTCGTGTGCCTAATGACTGCGTGAAATATTAACATTATGTACAGTTTGGGTATATCCATCCCTATCCATCCGTTTTTTATGCCTTAAGTCGCTCTCCTGCCATGTCATCTTGCGAATCTTTCAGGAGAAAGCTATATGAGAATTAGTACAGTGGCTTGAGTCAATGTGCTGTCCAACTTACTTATAGAATATCATTGTTGGGCCAACAGTTCCCAGATGCCACAAACTGTGGGCATCCAAGCAACCCCACAGAGGCGGGAAGTCCAAGAGTTCCAAGCTCATTGCCAATATAATCCATGCCACTACCAAACCCGGCCACGTAGCCCACAGCCGTCCTGACTCCTTGTATTTTCCAATACTGAAGAAACTCCACATCAGGTTCTGCAGTATGCCCACTACAACGTTGGCTGCCATGTTGTATGTATAATCCCACGCGTACCATTTCAGATACGCAACATGTGCCACATACATCGAGATGCAGAGAATAGTCCAGAATCGCAAAAGTGATCTCGTCTTCTTTCCACCTTGGTCCAAGCGGAAGACTCGGATGGTGGTGTAATATAGGCCATAGAGGACGCTTGCACCAGCAGCAAAATAGTCCAACTCTTCTGTGATTTTAAAATCTCTTGTATGGAATATCATGCTGAAGGTCCAGCTCGCCATGCCAAAGTAGGCGAGAAGAACATAAAACTTGCGCAGTGGATATGAAGCTGGTATGTTGGACGTGATTTTCGAGAGGCCATTCTGATGTGCGAGGAAGTTAAGGAGGGAAAAGAATACAGAGAATGGTTCCTGCATTCCGAGGAAGCGGTAGAAAGGCCATTTCCCATGAAATTGTACTATTTCCTCCTCTGCTGCGACGCGTCGATCGGTGATGATGTGTTGACAAGTATAATCGCATTCGGCAGAACAATCCCAGAGGAGAAGGCGATGTAGGAGAGCTAAAGGGGTCAGAAACATCAATCGGCTTAAGTGAAGAACTTACGAATGGCTGTAGCTGCATGGCCACTTGCACAGTTCTCGTGTTGGCAGACCTGGCACCGCGTTAGAGAAAACGGATATGGCATGATGGCTGTTTTACCTCAACGCATTCTTGAAATTCGGGAAGCCGATCGCCATAAGACGCAGACACTTGAGGTATAATGGCCAAAAAGAAAAGCCATGCTGGCAGAGCAAACCATTGCCTCAGAATCATCATGACTTGTGAGTTGTGATGTCGCGGAGGTTTCGCCGAAGAAGCTTGACTCACGTGAGTGGCTGACTGGCTTAGTAAGGTATTTCGCTTAGAACTTGGGATATCGATATCATAAGCCAAAAAAAATCGAGGCAGACTCAACACTGCGAAGAACATGCAAAAAGAAATGGAGGAGCGGGTGATCGAAACCCGGACTTCATCGAACGCTTGATGCAGTGAAGCACTTGATGCAAACGAGGCACTCTACCACTGAGTTACACCCCCTTTGAACCCAAAATTTCTTATTTTAATATATACGAGTGTTAAGCAAAATCTTTGAAACCGCCGTTCCAGCCCCCGATTTGGCGAACCGTCCACCAATAATATTTAAGAAAGCCCACATAGTTCGAGGCTAAGGTCTAGCTTTCTGAGGGCATCAATAATCCGCAAGTGCGGAGAACTTAACTACTTTAGCATCAAGGATTAGTCAAGTTGATGATACCAATTTGCGTTCCATTTAAAAACTATACAAGGGCCGTCGCGTGTGGGGACTTAACGCATATCAAAATCAGGCATTGCTTGTGTGTACAATAATTGAATTCCGCTTCATTTCTGCCAGGCAGCTCTGAGTCTCTGCTTGACTTTTGACGATGCATCCGTTGCCGAAAACGGCATCAATCTCTCACAGCCAGTGAGACATTTCAACTCTTGTCACTTCCAATGTTCAATTACTGCTTCAATACCCCACAACTAGTGGGACATTTTAATCCTTATCAATTCCAATCTTCAGTTAGTGAATTGCATGAATGTCTCAGCTCATAGTCTGTGACGCATTCCAGCCATTATCACATTCTAATCTCACTCCCATATCGAAGTCAATATCTCACAACTAGTGGGACAGTGTAAGTCATCATATCTAGCTTCATAAAATTTTCATAAAATTAAATCAAAATGTGCTGCATAGAATCTCCACTTACGTTAACCAGATACTCTGCCGTTTCTTAACTACACAAGCTCTTCCCCTCCCACTTTATAGTAATATTCATTAGCTCCTGAATAGATGGATGACTTATCGAGCTCAGAAGGGCCTGGCTATTAGCGGCAGCCGATCTCCATTCACCTCGGGTACCCCCTCCTGGTCTTCTGGGACGTAGGCCTTTTTACGAGGCTTGTTAAAGGACGAGAATGCCCAAGAATCATTCGTTCTCCTCATAACTCTGTTTTTTCCGTACCGTGATCATTGAGGAATGGTGTAGTTGTAGAGTACCTTAGCTCATGTCCTGGCTATGAACATCGCGGTTTTTGGTTTAATATCCCCTGATCTTCGAGATCTGCTTCCTTGCCTTTACCGGAGTGTTATCCCAGCTGCAAGACGTCCGCCGAATTGGCGAAGAGGCAACAAATATGCATGCTTCTGGCTCACGAGCGGTCTCAAGATTTGATCGTAACTTGCTTGTAGACCGTTGCGCAGGGCTACGGGTCATCCTCCATGGGGACTTGAGCATTGTCCTGTGTTTTAGTTAACCAGGATACACATTCCAAGAGCAATACATAATTTTTAAACCACTGGCAACAAACACCTAAATGGAAATACTTTCAACGCATCCGACCTGTGCTTCTTCATGCCCTTCTAGCCACCTTCTATGGATTCGTCTCCGCCATGACCCCGCATAGTTTATTGTAACTTATGGTCGTTGCATTCACCTTCTATTAACGCGGCCGCGGCGACGACATTCTTGCGCAGCCTTGACTCTTCTTCGAACTTATCTGGGCGGTCCGGCATGACACCTCGCTGATGCCGCTGGAATTCTATTCACCAGTTCTCCCAAAGTGGTCCGCTCTGTTGCAATTTTTTTCACTTCTGACGTAACGTTCTTGTAGGCATTGGTGAACGTTGCGACTCTTTGGTGCATCTCGTTCTTCGGGCCCAGTTTGACCCTTTCCGGAGTGAAGATAATCTTTGCATGCCAGCGCGCAAATTTACCCACGTTCTCATTTCTTGCTGCGAGTGTTAGTCAGGTATTTCTAGAGTCGTGTGAGGCTACTCACTGAGATAATCGGTCGTTTCATATCAAAGGCTTATGTGCGATAGGTTGATTTAGGAGGAACTCACTATGGGAGTGAAAATAGGAAGTGGTGGGAACTTGAATGTCTCACTAGTTGAGAGATGTTCACTTCGAATAAGTGTAAAATAGGGAGTAATGAGAGCTTCAATGTCTCATTAGGTGTTTCGGATAAACGCGAAAATAGAGGGTAATGAGAATTGGAATATCTCACTAGTTCTGAGATATTGAGGTTGCGAACAATGATGCAGAAACCCGGAGTCAAATTATTTCGGTCGCGGCTCCACCATAGTTTCATTCAATCCTGGCGGAACGGGATACTTATACCATAATTATGAGTCCTGATATGTCAGCCCCCGAGTTACCCCAGCTTCCCGGTAGAACGATCCCGTACTCAACACTATGCGATACAAGATCATGACGATGAGGTTGCGGTAGCCAATGGAGGTGTATTAAGCAGTGGCTAGACCACTTGAAAAGCGTAATGATGGAAAGTCTCGGAGACGAGGATCCCGAAGATCTCGAGGATCCCACTGCAAGTGATGGTGCTGGGGATCATGATGGGCCAATCAAGGTGCGGTGTACAGGGAGGATAGAGAGAGAGGGGTTTTATAGAGAGCGGTGGCTATTTAGGAGCTGATCTCTGAAGTATAGACCGAGTCTGAAATGTGAAAATAGCCTTGCTATTGCTCGAAGATTCATTTGTGATGGGCAGGAGAGATGTCTGAGCAGCGCAGCCTTGATGAAAAGGTGGGTCCTCAAAGCGGCCTAGCGCGCCCCGCTTCCCCAAGGAGTCCCTCTCGAACGCAGCTCCTTCATCAACAATCATTCAATGTCCGTTTCGAAGAAGACCAAGTCTCTTCTTGACGTAACTGCAGGAAATCCAAATCTTCCAGTCAGCCAAAGACTTCATTAAAGAGTAAGTCTCAAGTTCATCATCGCAACACCGTACACCGAGGACCCATATCACAATGTCAACAAACCCGCCCAAAACACTGCTCACCGTTCCGTTGGAGATTCGCCAGTCAATCTACAAGGAACTTTTCAAATCGGCCACTGTGCGCCATGGGCTCGAAACCACGGACTCAACTCATGCCAGCCTTCTCCGCGTATGCCACCAGATCCATGATGAAGCCAAGGAATACTTCTTGCCGAACATTACGCTCCATTTCAGAAGCACATCAGTGATGCTAGATTGCTTAACCGCCATGAGCCCGGAAATTATCTCAAAACTTCGCTACATGCGTGTCCAGGCTTTCCCTTTCTACTCGCCAGAAGAAAGCTCGACTTACTGCTTCTCCTTCCTTCTGCCTCTCTTCAAAGGCCTGCAACTCAATCTTCTTACCGTTGAGGACGTTTACCACCCAGGTGACTGGTTCGCCGATGTTCCCTCCTACTACTTTGCCCAAGGTCTCCTACAATCTCTTGGCTGGAAGGAGCTTCACTACATATTTCCTGATACCGACTTCATCGCTTCCGCGAGGGATAGAAGAAATGAACGAGTTGCACAACCAGAGGGCTGGAATAAGAATCCTGAGATTGTTAAGAAGAAGGTTACAGTAACAATGTTCATTGCTAATGAGCCCAATGTTGCTGGAATGGCGGAAGACCCGAACACACGATCCGAATATATAGGGATTCCGGCTCACTTGTTGAGCAATGAACCCGTTAACACGCTGGACCGGGGAATCACTGATGAAAGAGAAGTACTTGTCGTTGCCCGCCGCGAAGAAGGTGCGCACGTACAGGATGGCTCTGAGCTCGACGATGGCGTCAAGGAGATGTTCAGCAATAAGACATGGAAAGAAATCAAGGAGGACGAAGAATACATCAATGTGGAGTCAGACCCTTGTGCCTGGCTCTAGGTAACCGACAAAACTCACTTCTTGGGTACGGTGGCACGAATGTTGGATTGTTCTTCACCTCATACTCCTCTGACAAGACGAAATACAAATTGCATCCACCAAATCCTTGGGATATTTCGGTCTACCTTGCGTATTTGCTGAATGGAAAGTTCCGATTCACATCCGGTTTCATTTCGTATCCATATTCATCATGCCTAATGTATGGTGCTTTGTGAATGCGTCGGAGTCTCTTCGCTGCTAGGAAAAGCCTGCAGATTGATCCCGTTCATGTGGCGATATCAATCGACAAGCTCAACAATCTTAGCATGAGCATTATCAAGACCTTCTTGAGATCCATGGGCCGCAAAGTTTGATCCCACGCTTGTACTCCGGTATCAACACAGAAAAATGCCCGACCCACATCCATCTGATTGCAATGTTCAATGGAGAATTCCGTCCACAGTTAGAACGTCTTTGTTTCTCGATGAGACATTTGATCTGAAAATGCAGGTGTGACATTAGGGAAGATTCGGGTCGCTGGGAACCTCTTGCCTGCTCTCACTAAAATCCGTGACAGTAGCTTCTCCTTCTCCGCGCTTCGTGCATCGACCATTTAAAACCGAAAGGTAGATTTGTAGCGCATTTGGATGGCGAGAAACTTTAATTCGAAGGCAGCACAAACCGTTTCTCATTTCAGCTGCAGCTTCTGTGCCATGTCTCCATGCTTAGTGAATACAGAAGGAGATAATGAATCTTGTGAACCTGAGGACCTAAAATGAAGGAAGGAGCAAGTAGTAGCTAGGCAGAAAGCGTACGATGACTAAATTCTCGTTCCTTCCTGTCTTGTTTCTAGAAGCAACAACCCAGGCTTTTAAGACTTTGAGGTAGGGTTACCTAACTCCACCGTTTGTTCGGCCGATTTTAGAGGGAAAGTAGACTCTGAAGACTTGAACAACTATAACTGTGAAACCAAAATCCATACAAATACCCACAATCACTTATTTTCTACAGCGTAAATTCATACCTTGCTTCCCTTATCAAGTCCATACTCAGCAATCAGCTTCTCCGCTGCCGTCTGTCCCACAAGATAAGCGGTCGATTGCGTATGATTACTGGAAACGCGTTAGCACAACAACCCCTTATTTCTCACATCTACTTCCAGACAGAAAAAAAACCTACTTCGGCAAAAGTGGAATAACACTCAAATCCACAACCCTCAAGTTCCCCACCCCATTCAACTTGAAACTAGTATCCACACACGCTCCCTTCTCACCCTTCTTCCCCATCCTGACCGTAGAACACATATGCCACGAACTGCCAATCGTCGTCGAGCAATACTCCCAGATCTCCTCGTCACTTCTTCCCTCCGGCACACCCACAAGCTTCACAGTATCCTTCTTGAACACGGGCGCTTGAAGGAAATCAAGGAGTCTTTTGTAGCCTTCGATCATGACGCGGCGATCATATGGATGGCTTGCTAGTTTGGGGTCGATGAGTGGGGCATCTGATGGATCAGAGGAGTTGAGGGTTACAGTTCCTTTGGATAAGGGGTTCATGATGAAGTTCAGGCAGCAGAGATATGAGTCTGTGGGTTGGAGTTGGTAGTCTCCGATGTAAAGCGGTGGGATGTGCTATGATCATCAGCTTCACTCGGGATACAATTAAAACTGGACCTACAGTGGTAATTTCAAACAGAGGAACAGTAGGTTTTTTCAAATGCTCCTGTGTGTAAGCGTCCAATTCAGTGAACTCTTTTGATGCAACGATTGCATCGTTTTTGAAGTAGCCCATGGGGCACGAGCAGTAGAGCGTATTCAAAAGACCAGTCTGGTCTTTTTTATGCTGGGCACGAGCAGCTTTCTGTGCCTCAGGGTCAGTTTCATACGCCATGCGTCCTTCAGTGCCAGGTTTCGTGATGATAGCCGCGCCACAGAAGGCATGATCCTGAAGATTCTGTCCTACTTCGGGCATCTCGTGCAAGAGAGGAATGTTGTGTTTTGCAAGCTCGTCTGAGGGGCCGATTCCTGAGAGCATAAGGATTTGAGGAGTATTGAGAGCGCCGGCTGAGAGAATGACTTCGTTTTTGGCGTGGTACGCTCGTCCGTCGATGGTCTGGACTCCGGTTGCTACCTTTGAGGAGGAAAGTAAGACTTTGGCTATGGGGGAGTTGAGTTTGATAGTTAAGTTTTCTGGTGCGTCTTGGAGGAAAGCTGATGCTGTTGTACGGGCTCCTTTGTACATGCAGCCTGCCCCCATTCCCATTCCAATTGGGTTTCCGTTGTTTACTGGTTCTAGTTAATGTACTTATTCTGAATATAGCTCGTATTGAACGCACCATCTTTATTGGTTCCCAGCCCAACCTCCTCCGCAGCAACAAACACCTCCCCGACTCCCTTCTCCCACGGATCCGCATAACTAAGATGCAATGGCCCATTGGAACCATGATCTACAACACATTAGCTTCCTTGTCCCGGGTTCCCGTGGCAGCTTACCTTCCAATTTTGGATCAATAAACTTCCTATGCTCCTCGGGAACCTCAACATGGTACGTCTCAATCTTCTTAAACCTCTCCTTCACGCTCTCCCACCTCCAATCCTCATCTCCCACCTTCCTTGCCCACTCATCAAAATCCTCGTCCGCACCCACGATCCAACAGCTGAAATTAATTGCCGTGCTACCACCGAGCCCCTTACCCCTGGAATAATCAATCTGCTGACCCTTCAAATGAGTTTGGGGAACGGTCTTGTAGCCCCAGTTTAAAGAAGGCTGTGAGAAGGCCAGGGCAAAGCGGTCAGCGGGAACTAGATATTCGGCATCTTTGTTGTCGCCTCCTGCTTCGAGGAGGAGAACGCTGGGTCTTTGAGCTGAGCGCGCGAGATTGGATGCGAGAACGCTGCCAGAAGGTCCGGCTTGGGATTTGTTAGTATTTGAATGAGAGTTGATATAAGGGAAGTGCTCACCTCCTACGATAATGAAATCGTATTCTTCTGACGTCGAGCCCATTTTAAGATTCCTGAGCAGTAAATTAGACTAGTCTTTGATCGAACAGAGATCTAGGATAAAACAAAAGGTACAGAAGACAGTGAAGACCGTTCCACTGAAAAACAAGAGGGATTAATATAGGAAACCCGAGTCATGAACTGCATTGGGGGCTGAGTGACACGGCACAAATGTAAGTCTGACTTCGAGACTCTTGCCTTTCTCGTCACCCCATCACCACGGGGCGCAAAAAAACCCGAGGCCTTTCACGAGATTGGTGATTCAAAGCATCGCAATTTCAGCCCTAGTTAGCTACCAGGAGTTCCAAAATACTCTTACCTTTTAGGGATCTGGGCGTCAGATACGGGATCCTTGAGATAGCCGGACGGGTTACCGACGCTCGAACCCCGCGGCAATGCTAAACGATAGGTGCAAAGAACCCGAAGCGCGCCAGTCAATTTCAAAAGTAAATGTGTTTATATGCAGATGCAGGATATAAGAAAAGCGGAAAAGAATAAATGTCGTTCGAACGATAGGGAAGTAGAGGTACTTGTAAACCCCATTTCAAGTGCTTTACAAATGCGCTTGCAGAGGTGCGGAATTAATTGCGGGGAGGCATATGTGGGGTAAAAAGCCACAAAACACCCCGGCATCACGATTCGGGAGCCACCAAGGTAAGAGATAGGGAATTGGCTAGATTCCGATTGCTGGATGGGACGTGTGGAGACGACGGACTGTTCTAGTGCGGGCACTATCGTGGGTTCTGGAAGGGGAGGGGCACAAGGCTCGGCAGCGGGCGGGGCAAATATTGTTTTCCTCTCCTCACGTCGTTTTGCAATTATGAGAGTTCCGAAGAGCTCTTCGGAATACCAATTTCAAGCAGCTGTTGAGAGATTAGAGTCGAGGAGGCGCAACCAACAGTTTGCTTCGTTGTTCAGGGCGCCAAACATCATCTCAGTTTCTCTAATACTCTTGTGTAAGTCCTAGCCGAAACATAAATTGAATGTCGCGTCTTCTGTAAGTAGGAATGATCGAGACTCACAAAATAGTATTATTGTTTGAGGAAGTATGATTGATGAGTAATGCGCCATATCTTAGACATTATCATTAATTCCGAGCGCGTCAAGGAGACTCGCTGTCGCTCTCATTAGAAATTCCCATATCTTGAGAGATCCGCACGTGTATCTAATCGCGGGTCTGGCAAGCTGCTCAGCCAGGAGCGGCTACCACCCCCAAGGTAGTGTTGCATTCTTGTCCACCATCTCGGGCCAGAGCTGGACCAAGGCGCACGTCTTAGGGAGAGTGGTCGTAATCGCCCTGTGGGGTAGGTAAAAAAGCTGAGGTGTTTGATACCACCAATCGCAAGCTTCTACTTGTCAGCTTGGGGTTTGATTTCTTTGTATTGGACAGGAGACAGGACATACCTACCCAACCATCCCAACCTACGAGATCATCACCGGCAGCAACAGGCCACGGAGCGTGAAATTGCAATCCATGGGTCTTGTTCCAGTGAAATCCAGACTGAGGACGCAATGAAATACCAAGCTTGACGGGTGACCTATCACAGAATCAGCGATTGAAACTCTGTGCTAAGTCAAGAGGCGTCGTTACCATTGCTCATAGTAATCTTCGTATACAAGCCTCAAGGTCCCCGGGTAATCCCCAAAATTGAACCGCTGGAATGTACTAATGCCTACTTTTTCGTAGTAACCTTTGAGAGATGGAAAATAATCCAGCGTTGCCATGCCAGTGGCTGCTCCAGTATGATAACTCGTTACTGAGATGTAGTGATTAGAACCAATTGGTCTAAGGGAGGAGTGGAAGTACGATATAGGCCATTCATCCAATGGTCACCCTCAACAACTTTCGTCTTTAGGTAATACTCTGGACTCGTTGGCGTAACTGTGGATTGTGGTGGTCCTTGCGGGACTCGTTCAACGATTGGAGTGGCTGGAACATCCACAGCCCAAACGGCAGTTAGGGAAACGACAAAATTGAGGTAAAGCATTTCAAGTAGGCAGGAGACAACGATAAGTATTGATAAATGGCACATAGGGAATTGACTGAACTGTCTCTCAAAGAGCCTCCAAAAGTGAAAGTATCTACCTGCCTTTATCACTTACAGGATGATCCAGCAAATTTGTTGGAGGACAAGTGCATAAAACTTGTGTAAACACAAACAACTGGCATGAAGCATTGACGAGTTGTTCTTTGATGAAGTTAGTCGAGTGCTCGCTGGAGTACAGAAAACAAACAGTACACCCCAAAGCCTCGTGACTGATGGCTGTGGCATGGGTACTGCATGCGCTTGCATGCATGAAGCTGGCTGCCCCGCATCGAGAAAAACGCCATTCCCGTGCGGAGAAGTGCCGACGCAAGGTGGCAGCATCCACGACAACGTCCTCGAATCAGGATCATTCAACCAAACTGACCAGGGTAACTTGACCCGAAGGTTGATTTGCACCTCACTAACCTGTCTAACCCCAATACTTGATCCCAAACTTGAGGGACACGGAAGAATTTTGTCACACTCCTTTCTATCTTCCATCCTGTGGCCTAGTCGAGACCTCAATATGTGCAGCTCGTATTCATGCGACGCCAACAGAAGAATGCCTCACGAGTTCTGTGGCATCGAGTCTGACAATGTCTTGAAATATATGATATCTGAAGCTTTTGAAACAGCATACGAAAGAGCAACTGTGGCAAAGCTCGTCATAGTCGAGGCGGTTTTGTGCATGCGTTGTCGGACGAAGATGTTTAGCCAAAGCAGAAGATGTCTCATTTATCGTCACACCAGATTTCGATAGCCGTATATCGGGAGCATCTGTTTGACATTGTGGCTCCACTAGCCGGATGCCCCAACAAATGAATGATGAATATCGAATTGCGAAGCTGCAAACTTAGAGTTGATCACATTCAGTTTCTGTTCCTGCAAAGACCCGTTAGGTCTCACAAATCCGTCGCGACCCAACCGTGAGCAAATGTGTGCTTCTATGAGGGATTTGTCCTTTTAGGCAGTGCCCCGTCTTCAGTGAACCTTGACTGTAGATCTCGAAGGTCCATGCGCCAAAGAGCATGCCCTGTCCAGCATTGAGCCCCCAAGTATCGGTTGTAGATCTCGAATGAACTTCGCTAGAATGCCAGAGAGAGTAGGGGTCGGCGGGAGATTGTAATACCAGTTCTATGAGCCATTGGTCATTACTACCTCCATCCTCCTACGCGACCTTCATCCCACCTCTCCTTCCGCTCCCTCCGTGAATAGTAGACCTTCTTTGCTTCCCGGTACCTTCTGACCCATTCAACAACTTCTCTTTCCGTAGCGGTGCCGCCATCACCTTCCAGAAAACTTTCCTCGAGAGCACGACAGACCATTTCTTGCTCTTGTACGCCTTGACTCAGCCTCTGATAGAGTGAAGAGGGAGAAAATGGGGCTAAAGCGCGGTCCATATCGGATTGTTTCTGCTTCCATTGCCGCTCTAGCGCATGCGCCGATAAAAGCTGAGCCTGGGTGGAGGATCTCAAGTGGGCAAGACGTGCTTCAAGCTCGTTCAGGTGTGATGCAAGAGCTATATTTTCTTTCAAAGCAGCTTGCAAAGGCTCTTGTGCTGAAGCAATCGAAGCATGTGCAGTTGAGGATGAATGTGCAAGAGCAGCTAGAAGATTTGGTTTCGCCAGAACATCGGCTAGATCATGCTTCCTGGAAGAATGGTTAGTCCAATGCTGAGAGTGTGTGGCGCAACGTTACAAACGATTTATCCTCCAAGACCTTTGGAAGCCAATGTTCCCCGGGATCTTGAATTTGCTGTGCATGGACCACCTCACTACTGAATCGGGCCTGCTGGAGAGACTGGGGATCTTCCACGGCGCCGTAAGTGCCGAAAGCTTCTGGTTGCGGAGGAGGGGGAGGAGGCAGGGGTTGACTCCCGGCAGGTGTACTACGACGACTGACCTCTTGACTGCTCGGTTTGGGCGGAGGTGCAGGCGGAGTATTGGGGTCAAAAGATTGGGAGTTCCTGTGTGGTTGGTAGGGCGGATAAGCCGGCGACGGAGACGACATGCTGTGTTGGAGCGGGAGGCTCGAAGATTGGGTACAGGAAAGTGCTTCACGGGCTTCAAGGCTTTAAGACGAGAAGATCATCAGAGTCAGAGCAAGAAACGTTAGATGCTGTGATGTGATGATGTGATGATGTGATGATGCGATGCAATTACTTTGGTTTGGTTTGGTATGGTTTGGTTTGGTTTGCCTTGATGTGTTGTCCGGCAATGGAACAGTAGCGTAAAGCTGAAAGGTGGAATACGAGGAGGTGAAGGAGAGGAGTTGTAACTTGTAACGAGGAGAGCGAGTAGAAACACCTGGATGCTGTTGACTGAAGTGCAGGGCAGGTAACGAGGTAAGCTCCAAAGTCGGCAACGACAGCGACAACGACGATGGCATCGGCATCGGCATAAAGGGGAAAGTCAGCCGAGGACACGTGCTCCCCTCTCCTGAGGTGTCTTATCGTTATCGCCGCATTATTACCTAAATAGGTACAGTATATCTGGGAATCTGGGATGATTTGGCCGAGCAGACTGAGAAGGGGGAAGGATCTCCAGGGACTTCAGGGACTTCAGGGCAACTTGGCGAGAGGGGCAAGGATCCATCTGCAATAATCTGAATCAACTTGGCCGGTCCGAATTGGAGTCGCTGACTCGTCGCTGCGTGCATCTTGTACATCTTGTACATCTTGTGCATCTTGTAACACCACATTATTCGCCTCCTGCGCAAGACAAAGTCTCGGACATTTATTTATCTTCACTCATGTATTCCTATCTTCTCTCCCTCTCCCTCTCCCTCTCCCTCTCCCCTACACAGAGACAAAGTGCCCCCTGCTGCTTGGTTTCAAGTGTGGCGAGGGGGACCACGGCCACGGCCACCAGCTGGAGGCTCGCTTGGTCTCGAACCTGAAAGCCCTTTCTTCCCGCCCTAAAATTGAAAGCACCGAGAAGAGACCGCGTTCATGGGTTTTTTGACCGTCGGGATTTCTCTCCTGCGACGATCGCCGTAATCTTCGTGGCATCACTGGCATGGGGAATATCCTTTGCTCCCTTGGGAAGCCTATTGTGATAGAGTTATAGACTTACCAAGGAAAGGCCCGTCAGCGTCCTGGGAGATCACTGTTCGGGAAGTGAAGCAGACTTCCGGCAGCATTCTGTGCTCGAATTCGGCCGAGTTCAGTCTGAATAGGAGGGAGGGGTTACTGGAAAGAGGTTCAGAAGACCTGCGCATCAGATTCATATGGACTTGAAATACGCTATGCTATGTACCAGTCCAGCACTGTCGCGCATGGTACATGCATCACGGTGCAGCACAGCGTATACTACAATATATGATTTGGCTCGCTAGGAAAGCATCATGGTGGTCGTTCTCAAGAGAAGGTTTTGGACGGGATCTGATAATCGACGATAGCCTCCCCAGATCCGCCCATTGCACCTCCAGAACTCCACAATCTCATCTCCCACTAGCAGCCTGCCTGTTAGCACTCTGGAGACGGCTAGCACTCGGCGTCACCACTGCAATGGCAGTTGTGAAAAAAGTGACGATCAGCACCAGTCATTGTCTATGTAGTCATACGAACCGACTTGCGATTTTCTAACTTTTCTAATTGAGGGAACCATAAGTTCAATAGTCTCATCTCCATCCATCGTGAGTGCCTGTGCCTGTGCCTGTGCCAGTGCCAGAGCCAGAGATTCAAAGTGGTATCTGCGTGCTCCCTCCTGCCTCCTGACCGGCAGCAGAGAGGCATCGTCGAAATTACTTCTGCTGTAGGGAAATCTAAACAAGGAACTCGGCCTCATTATTAAAGTTGTTGAAGTCTCGAGATCCACTCGGTGGCAGCGGAGTGTATTTATCCAGGTTCAACCGCGCTGCTGCTGCCATTTACTCGTATTTTGCCGGCGTTTCCTGACAGGGCCGAGGGGACCTGTGAGTAGGAGAGCTACTTTCTGAGGTGCAGACATACCTGTAGTTCCATAGAGAGGCCGACGGATCGTGCGAGTCGCAGTTTCTCCTCGAGAGAACGATCTCGTACGAGTGCAAGTGGAAGTGCAAGCGCATATCAGAAGCAAAAGCAAAAGCAAAATCCAAAAGCAAATTAAATCCAAAGTCACATTCAAAGTCAAAGTCAAAGTCAAAGTCAATCATCAATAATAAATCCGTGTAAGCACACAAAAACATCGATGGTCCATCCAGTCCAGACCATCCACATCCACAATCCCAAGCTGCGTTGCGTTTGCGGTGCGGTGCGGCCAAAACTAGAGCCATTCCCCACAGTGAAATAAGGCCGAAACGAATCACAGCGCCGCCCGGTGGAACTCCCAGGGCTCACGGTCTTCCGCACCCGTAGGCGTAGAGCAACCCGTCCATACAGGGAGGACCATACTACTTTGGTGTACTGTATCGTCAACCCCATCCCAAGCCATCCATCCCATCTCTCACTCCCTTTCTCTGATCTCTCTCAACTACTTCCGCCCACACCAACACCCCCCACTACAACACTCCCAAGCACGTCGACGAGTGCGATCGAAGGCCCTCGACTCTGCACGGCCGCGAGACCAACGTCTTCATCGATTGTGTTCCCTCTCAGCCGATACAACGTGCCCCTGGTCCAGGACTATCCCAATCTAAAGCCTGGTCACCCTCACTCGCTACCAACCAGGTACGGCACTGCGCTCGATCGCCGTTTGCAATATCTTCACCTGCGCTCGCTGTCTCAACACTCGACTTGCGCTGGCTGTGGCCCTCTCATTTACAAGACCACGATGTATGAGTATCTAGGTGTCACGACGTCTCGGTAGCTCTCCTCGCGATTTGCGCGACGTTGACGACCCTCCTGCGAAGAGCGTCGTCCCCTCGACCCTGATATGCCGTATCGAGAAGACCTCTCCTCATTTCTGCGACCGAATGGCATAAGGGCCAAACGCAGAACATCATGGAGCCCCTCCACATCACTGAATTCGCCTCGCCGCGATACTTCGATAAATTAAAACGAATCAACGAGAATGCTGAGAATGCCGCCTCTACCTCAGCAGGTCCAGCCACGGAGCCGGCTGTCCCTGAATTGCCCCCGCCGTTACAGGCGCCCACCTTCACTTTACCATTAGGGAGACAACGGAGTGCTGATAGTGAGATATCTTTGGCTCTAAGGCCGAGCGATCAGAAAAAGCGATCACTTGGGCATGACCTCACAGCATTACGGACACAACGACGCCCAACTTTTGCCGGATCATTTGGAAGGTTACGATCACAGGTCAACGTTATCCACAAAACACCATCAATTGTTGAGCATCGCGAAGAAATTCTGGCCGAAGATCCAAGTGCTCCTGTGAAGTACGTACAAGAACCCCTTTTGTCATTGCACCACAACTAATTGTGTATTACAGTCTGACCTTGAGTGACCTCTTTCTTTCTCTTCCCAACGAGCTCCAAGCTCAAATAATTGCACCCCTCCAGATACATGACGTTCTCAATCTTCGATTGGTATCAAAGTCGTTCCACACCTTAGTAACTCTCAATGAGGCGCCCATTGCGCGTTATCATATAGCGCACAGTCTCCCGGATTATACGCTCAAATTGTATCCTGCACCAAATTCCAAGGACCTGAATCTCCATTACCTATGTGGAATATGGCATCGCCTGCACGTTGCCACGAAACTCTCGACCATGATATCCTCACAAGCGACCAAGGAGATATTTCTCCAGACGACGGAAGCTCAGAGGATAGAGTTTGAGCCTCAATATCAACGCATGCGCCAAAGACTCATGCCGTTGGTCTTCGCGCTCTTTCACTTCTTCGAGACGTATCGTGACCTGCACGTACGACACATCAACTCCGGAGGTATCCCCTTACGGCATCTTCCCTACACCTTGAACCCGATCGAGGTCCAAGTCATGTCCATGTACGACGATCAAACCCTTCTCAAAATGCACCAAGTCTTCCCTCTTGTAATATCATCCTTCTCACGACGATTGCGGCCCCCATCGTACGCAGGACGACTCGAACGTTCCTTCAAAGGTTATCTGAAGGACCGACCTCCTGACGAGGTCTATGCTACGGTGCTGTCAGTGGGTGGATTGAGACAGGCGCAACGGTTCTGGGAAACAAAGGGGTACAATATCCGTCGGCAAGCCGTTGACACGTGGTATGGATTCGTGACTCGAAGTCCTGTGGAGGCGCCACCGAAGTCCAAGATTTCAAGAATTGCGCACCTCGGACGGAAGAAACAGACCCAAGCCATCGAAGCTGCGAGCTCAGAAACCTCAGCACACCACGATGCCACGTCCTGCAACGAATGGTTCTGTGTCAGACCATCATGTCTCGCTGCCCGCCGTCGGCACTCGACGGACAACTTAGTCTTCCACAGCTCTCTTGCAGCCGGACCACCCATGTCTCCTCTTTCAAAAGAAACACTTCGTCAAATTTTACCGGACCTGCAACACTTGACTAATATCTGGATGCACACCGCTGAAGCCTTAATTATGGAGCGGAAAATCGTTCCGCGTGCCGTGGACATCAAGCGCAATACTCAAGTTCTACTTGAGCTAATCAGGGAAGATGGGATAACAGCGGACCCAATGGAAGATTGGTCGTCGCGCAACACACCCGCGACGAATGTGCATACCGAGGCGCAAGACTCAGGCGCCATTTCCGATTGAGGCTTTTCATCATTTGCATTTGAAAGGCGTTTATCATATCATACCATATCATTATGCTTTTCAAGCGAGCGTTTCTTTTGTCATCATACATCATCATCTTTTGTCTGTACGAAGCTTTAAGCCTTTTTGTCAGGAAGAAACCATTTGTCGGGGAAATTAGGGGCGTTTATTGTGAATAAGGTATGAAGGAGCATGGATCGGATGGGATACTGGTGCTTATAGAGACTACGTTATTTATTGATACGTTGACTGGCCGGAGGAGTTACGTATGCAGGCTGGAAATGGCACTGCTGAAAATATACCGAATGATCTGTCTATTTATGAACATGGACTTCAGATGACAGTGGTCCATGATGGAAATGTCGCGTGAAGGTTTAAACACCACGTAATCAAAAATTCCACACCTTTCACGCCTTCTCCTCAGAACGATGCTACTTCGAGAATCGCTTTTCGAGACCCAACCTGAACAAAAATGTCACAGCAGACGAGTGGCGTTTTCGCCTAGCTACTTTCCACTGAATACCCCTATCATGGTCAAAGCACTCAAAGATCAGCCCCTCATTTCTGAAAGCACAACCAGAATTGCGCATCGCAATCAACTCAAATCTCATCACAATCACATCACATCGCATCTCACGCAAAGCCAGAGAGCCAAGGATTAACCAGCAAGCGTGAGAAATCCCGTTCTCCATAGCGTTGCTTCATACACTACACTACATACCCATCCTCTCCTTACTTAAAGCTACACAATCATCATGCTCGCTTTCCAACCCAGTCAGTTTCCGTTTTTCCAGTCTCATTATATGTATCCCATAATCCATACCCCTCCCGCAAGAACATAAAAGTCACAACGCCTCCCACGCCTAGCTCCGTCATTAAATGTCTGTCTTTGGATTTGACGCTATGTAAGCAGAATGCATGCATGAATGAGAATGGTATCTTTTGGCGATTGTAAATGCCATCGCTATGCTCCGTTCCAAAAGTTTCAAAGGTTTGCGCCGCGGATTTGGAAGTCAAATTCCTTACTCGCTTGTATATTGTGAAGATGAGAATGGAATGTGATGTGTGTTATCGACGCCCCATATTCCGCAACAGCTTCTCGCGTAAATCATGCTCGCTCGCTGCTCCAGTTGTATCATATGCGCCTGTGCTCCCGTACGCGCTGCCTCTGCTCACGCGAAGCAAATCGTTCGCGCCGCCGACAGTGGCGTCAAATGCGTTGTTTAGACCAGGAGACGTACCGTAGAGAGAGGATGTACTGCCCGAAGAGCGAGAATGCGAGGCTGTGTTTGTCAGACCCAGGTTTTGCTGTCCGTACCCACCTAAGCTTGCAGTATTGGAACTGCTGTGTCCAAGAGACTCGAGCGTAGGCAGGTCGATGTAGCTGGAGTCTGAGAATTGGGAGTAGTGGGATTGGTGGGTTGGCTGCTGAGTAGTGCGGGAAGCAGAGAAGGAGGTGGAGGGTTGCGTCATGGAGTGAGTGCTAGGTGTTCGGTAGGCGTTTTCTGGTTGAGAGGAGAAGGAGGGTGAGGGTTGAGCTATAGAGTGGGTGTTTGTTGCTCGGAATTGGTTGTCGGTTTGAGGGTAAGAGGGAGAGGGTTGCGAAATGGTGTGAGGACTGGCTGTTCGATATGTATTTTCTGCTTGAGAAAATTGCGGCGATGGCTGAGGCATGGTGTGGGTGCTTGACGTTCTGTAGCTACTGTTACTCATCTGAGGGGACGCAGAATGGCCAGCGTAGAGTTGTGAAGGCTGGTGAGACGGATACTGCTGGTTGTAGCCTGATGTGCTCTGGCTTCGCTGGTTGTAGTATCCTGTTGAGGACCTTGAAGATGACCCTTGTGTCAAGTTTTGATCATCGCGTTGAACATTCTGCTGTGTCCCTTGCTGTGACTTTTGGTGCTGCATCTGTTGTGCCATTTGAGGTGTTGTTTGTTGTGGAGTAACAGTGACAGATGATGGTTTTGATGATTGGCGTACGTGCTGCTGCTGTTGTTGTTGGGGCTGAGTAGGCGTGTGACTTCGACCGTTCTGCTGTTGCTGTTGTTGCAAATTGGCAAACCTCTCATAATGTGCCTCAAGGCCCTCTGCTGGAGGACGAGTCGCTGGTACACTTTGTTGTATGCTTTGCTGTGATGGGGTGGCTTGCGAGTCTGGAATCGTGCTGGGAGGAATTGGAGGTGTAGCACTATTGGCTACAGAAGCAGTCTGTTTTCGTGATGGAGGGTCATTCGCGTTAGGTACTTTTGGCTTACGTTGACGTGGGCGTTTGGCAGGAGGTGGCGCCGTAGACGCTGTAGCATCTACAGGCGCCCACTGAAGAGCATCTTTAGTCATACCCATCACAGATTCATTACTCATGGTTGACAAGGAATTGGTATCCTGAACTTGCTGAGATATCTGTTGAGGCATCTGTTGAGGCATCTGCTGGGGGTTCTGTACTGAGAAGTTGGTAGTTGAAGCGGAATTCGTAATATTTGAAGCATTTGCCGCATTTGCCGCGACAGTGGCTGCTGCAGTCACCTTGGGTTTTGGGGGCGCTCGCTTTCGCTTTGGAGGCTGCGTTGTTTCCGTAGGACCTTTCGTAGATACAACCGGGGATGGGAGGGCATTGACTGCTCCAAGTGCATCAGGCCCGTTCACCCTGAAAGCTTCCAACACAGCACGCTCTTCTGGACTGAGCTCATCTTGGGGTATCCCTCCCGCTTGTCCCATCTGGTTCTTGTGAGAATCGTTCTGCCATGACTGACCAGCATATTGTAAATTTTGAGCTGGCTTGGGAGCAGGTGCTTGATTGTTGTTGAGGGCGGTTTGGTAGGCAGACTGGTCCTGACCCGCAACGTTCGCTGTTGTTGCAATCGCTTCAGGTGATTGATGTAATTGTCCTACTACTGCCTGGTTTTGTCCATCAAATTCAACATTGTTGGCCGTATTCTCTCCAAGCTGCCCCTCGGCTTTCCCTTTCTTGTTCGTAGACCCTTTAGGCCTTCCTCTCCTGCGCTTACTCGCGGACATGGTGTTGTTTAGATTTTCTTCTGCCGGTCTGAGAGGTGTAGTTGGTTGTTGCTCGGGTTGCTTGACCTGCTCAACGCTGACGGCCATTGCCCCTTCAGGCACACTGGGAGCTTGAGGATTTGCTTCAGCAAGATTTGTGGGAAGTCCCCACGCAGGAGCAGATACCGCGGGACCGTATCCATAACCATTTCGAGAATTTGGAACCTCACCACCTTCTCCACCAGGTGGCTCAGCCTTATGACCCTTGGAGGGGCGGTTCTTCTTCTTTATATCAGCTTTTGTCACTTCTGGACTCTTCGATGTAAGATCTGGAAATATCTCCGCCAACCATCCAATAAATAGAGCACCTGTCTCCCTTGTGTTTGCGCTTTCTGGAAAGATGCCGTCCTCTGGAGGGGGGGCACCCGGTATTCCACCAAAATAAGCCACAGCTTTGCAGATCTGGTCGACAACCGTAACAGGATTGATACTCCTTAGCAATGTCAAGAGTCGAGCCTGCTCCATCTTCGTCTCATCGGGGGCTAGAGGTCTCGATTGCCGCCGGTCATCCTTTGCGAAAGGAGATCCACGATTGGTGTTCCGGGTCGCTTCAGTCAAGGTCGCCTCGAGTCCTCTCTTCTTCGGCGGGGCATACTTCTGCTGCTGCGCAGCCTTTGCCCGCGACTCTGTATTCTCGCTCGTCCGTCTGGCAGCAGCATCTCGCTCCGCGGCGAAGTCTCGGGCGGGGCCCTCGTTCTTCTTCGGAACGGGACTCATGCCCATACTCATGACGCCGAAATTGCCCTGCTTGTTGTCCGTCTTGCCCTTCAATTTGCTCGGAACCGCGTTCCTAATCCGGCCGTCCTTGTTGGGGCCAAGTATTCCCTCAATTAGAGGGTTCGTTGCAAGCTCGACAAGCTCGAGAGACCCGAGCCCAGCTGGGGACGAACTGGGCTGGTCAATGGTCGATCTCGAAGGCGCAACGGAGGGCGGATGGTCAAGAATTTGGCCAGAAGGTGGGTGGGCTGTCTGAGCCATCTGTACGTGACAGAATCGTCGAGGAAAAGTGGCCGGCGAGCATCAGTTTTGTTGCTCTCGCGTCGGCGTGTGTTTGTTTGAAAGCTTGAGCTTGGGTGGCCTGCAGCGCGTCGACTGCGGCAGGTGCCCTTGAATCTTGATCGATGGCCGCTGCGAAGCCAAGAGCACAATTTTGTCTACCGCAAGAGACGTGCGGCCCCGCGAAACTGTTTCCGTGGAATGGGAATGGCGAGGGGATCTGGATTTGTGGTCATCGCCATCGCCTGGCACAGTCGCTGGTCTGGAGGTGTTGTATTGCGACAGCCAGTTCTCACGCTTAACGAGTGACGCTGCTCCAATAAGACCTACGGGTGGGCCACCATACGCCCAGACAATAATCTGTAGGGGACCCGTCTATTCTATAAATATCTTCAGAGCTTGGAGATGCCAGCATAACGTCTTTGGCTAGCTATTCCTCTTTATACAATCGTTTCTCACACTTAAAATATCCGTCTATGAATCATCATACATTTTTCATCCATCTCATCAAGTGCCCGCTTCTTGCTGCGTGACCCCGAAATCATAAGGCGGGACGGTTGGAGTGGCGCAGTAACTAAGACTATTCTGGTCATTCGCGTCTGTGGGTGTATTGTTCAGCTGTCCATAAGCCGTTCGTCTTACGTTCATCTTATTTGCGCTCTACACCAATAATACATCCAGCAGAAGGACCTCTGCAATGTCTCTATTCACCACGTCCAACGTTTCGCCATATGAATTCTAATTCAAAGCGGCTGTTCAAGGTTCGATGTTCCAAAGATCTTGTTGCCAACCCTTGATTCTTGCCTTCTTCCCCCTTGATCGACCACCCTTCTTCTCCGAGCTGATAAGGAGTAACGCCTTACTAGCAGCTGCCAAGCTCCCAACCAAGTCTTGCATCTTGCCCGTCTTCTCGAAGAGGCGCATTAAGTCCGAATTGTCCTCGGCTATGTTCGTGGCCAAATCCATGCATTCCATGAGGTAGTTGCGAGTCAACACAGAACCAACGAATTGCAATGTATGGATGTAGGCGAGTATGGTTTCCGGTAAGTAGGCCTCTCTCAGCTGTGTAAACTCCTTTTGCCATTCCGCTGTGAGACGGTTAGTAAGTGTAAACGGGAGACTAGGGCAGACAATAAACATACGACTTGGATATGTGAGTAGCCAGTTACCCAAGAGAGGCGCCATTACATTTACCCCAGCTTCAAAGTCTAGGGCTAAGTCACGGCGAGCTCGCGGATTCCATCTACCGTTTTCGGCACTGGATTGGTCAATAAGAATTGGAGTAAAGGGAGTTCATTGTTACTCACCGCTCCTCGAGCAGGATAGTTTGGAAACTTCTGGCAGTCTCTAGCAGATCTAGAGCCTGTATGAGGACCTCTAGTTCGCGGAAAGGTTTTGCCTGTTCAATAAGATGCTTCTTCAGCGCCTTCTGACGATCGGCTAGACCGTCGAGCACTTCCGTCATATCTTCACTTTCAATAGCCAGCCCAGTAAAGTCAACGGTGTCGCCTATAAGAGCATGAGTTTTGCTAAGGGCAATCATTGAGGAAGGCATCTTCTGGAAGAGGCACTTTGCCGCGGTAAGATGCATGTGTTCTCGAGACTGTTAGTTCAAGCAAAAATTACAGGCGGGTTGACTTACTGAAGAATCGCATATATAGCATAGTGCCTACTTCGAAGGTCTCGGACCAAAGACCATCTACGAGCAAGTACCATTCGAAACTTCTTATAAGCAGTATATCAGTTCTCGAAATCTGGGTCGTATCTTCTCCTACGAAGTCCGATTTCATTTTGACGCTGCCATCAGCTTTTCGCACACCCTCGAAAAGAGCGAAGTTCGAGGCAGGGTAGCCAGTTTCGGTGTCGGGGTAATCAGAGAATACATATCGAGCTTGCTTCTTCACGAATTCTTGAACATTTAGGCCTAACTCCCTCATGAGCCTGATCTGCGTAAGTCGTTGGTCCGAGTCCGTAACATCGATGAGCATCCTGCTAAGAACAGTGTACTTTCTCGGCCCGCTGAGTTGGGAACAGTATAGCGGAATTAGCTCTTCTTTGCCAGCAAATCGAAGAAAGCCGATATATGAGACAATGACGTTTTCAGTGGTGGTCTGGGTGTAAATACCACCTAGATCCACCTCGAGATGCATGAAAATCAACAGAACATGCGCGAGGACTCGTAAACCATCGTGATCCTCCTCTCTGATATACTTGTAGATATCATCAGGCTGTGCTCTCTCCGCCGGAATAACAAAGGATGGTTGCTCAGCGTTGGCGAACTTTGAAAGCGCTAGACCTTGCTGATATATGAAGTCTTTAAAATTGTCGGCGATCAACACACCCTGTAACATCTTCATAGGCTCTGATGCTTCTGTAGTTGCCGGATGTTTCTGTCTCATGCTCTCGATGAGACGTTTTCCTGCACTTCCAGGTTCGCCATAGTACTGGACAGCATTGAAGATATCCATTTTGGCTACGACTGAGTCCTTCAGGAAGTGATTCACGAGGAATTCATCATACTGTGTCCGCAATAAGGCGTTATAATGGGCGAACACGAAATCGTCCCATGACCTGCAAACTGGCTCGACGCTGGTGATGTCCCCGCTGAGAATTCCGTAGACAGCTTTTTCGTAGTCATCTTCTCCTCCATTACGAGCCAAAGCAAAACACATGCGTCTCCATAAAGCCCAAGAGGCTGGCTTTGTTATCTCCGCATCCTGCTCAATCTGATCTGGAAGACCCGACATGCTGATAGCTCTCCAGACTTCAGACCGGTCAACACACCACTCTCTGATATCGGATGGGCTTTTTCCCCGCCGGAGCATCTCGTAGCAGCCTAACCAAATGGCGCGCTCGAAATATTGATCCTGAGCCTCAAGCTTTCGGTTCTGCCTGGTGGGAGCATCAGGGTCCAATTGAGTGACTAACGCTTCTGTATTTGAAGAATTCAGAAGCGACTTTCTGACTTCTGGTTTCGCGGGATCAAGAGGTATAATCCAGGAATGAATTCTCTTTTGCTTCTTGATAGCCTGGTTTGTGTAGAGCCAGCCATTGGCAACGATCTCTCCCCTATCGGCATTGCGTTGGAGGTCCTCAACTAATACATCGATGTCCTCGCCAGCATCGCGTGCAGTGTCTTTAAGCCAGTCGAGAACAGTTTTGCGTTCGAGGGCGAGTGTGTCTGTTTCCAGGAAAGTCTCCCAAATCTCGCGCTCGCTTGAGTACTCGTGAATTGCGGGCTGTTTTGGTTGGGGTCTTTCTCCCGGCGGCGGATATCGCAATCGGACCAAGCGTCGCAGTAAGTCCCAGGTTTGAGCCTCTTGCTCCCAGCGCTCCAAATCCTCCACGCTTGTAGTTGCGGCGGGTAAAGGAGAATCTTGATCCTCGTCGTACAATTCCAAATCGCCTTGCCCAAACTCAAAACCGTGTAGTTTCTTCCTCAATTTGAGACCGGCTTTCTTCCGCCGCTCTGCATCATGTCTTTCTCGAAGGTGATCCACTGTCCCTGTTGCAATATTGTGGTAGTTGTCGAGAAGCTCCATTACCAAGTCGTGCTTTTCATGTCCAGTTTCGGCTCGTTGAGGGTTATATCCATCCAGAACTTCCGCAAACTTCTCAACTTCTCGTCCAACTCGATTCGCAGCTTCACGAAGAGGATGAAGAATATCTTCATGGTCCTCCGGGCCCTCCAGCAGGAGCTGTCTGTCATCTAAACAACCAATCAGTCAATATCTAGCCGAAGCGTAGCGAGTGTGTGGTAAGGGCGAAATACCTTCGTTTTCATCGCGGTCCATGTCGGCGTCTTCGTCGTAAGATGAAGCTGGTTCTTCAGACAGGGCTCGCTCAGATCGCGTTTCTGGCTGCTTTTCATACTTGTCAGCTTCATGTTCCCAGTGTTGAAGTTAAAGCTATGTTGGCACTCACTCCTACAAACTGCCAGCTTGCTTCGCGGTATTTCTGGATAAGGTAGTAATTAGCATCATTCTTGAGCCAAATGAGGTGTGCCGCCGTACCTGGCCTAGCAGCGGAGGCTGCAGGCCCTCTGGAGCCAGGGAGCTGGCACCACTCCGGGTGATGGGCGCCATAATGAATTAGAGTGGCGCTTGATTGCTGAGGCTCCAGTCATCCACGTAGAATGCCGTACCTAGGTAGGATGTAGAGTGTCGTGTTGACAGAAGCTCATGGAGCGCTCTATTGTAAATAAACGCAGCAGGGCAGAAATCGGCGCTGAAAGGTACCGCGTCGCAAGTTTAGCGAAGGCGCTACGCTTGGACCACCCGAAGCCAACATATAAAATTTCGCGAGCTCTTGAAAATCTTCCTTTTCGAAATTAATGTCTACGGCCATCTAATTAGAGTCTCGGAATAAGCCTCCTCTGGAGTAACCATCACTGCTTATTCAGGTCCAAAGGATCTCTTTGCGCGCTCATGATCGCCCAGAGCAAATTCGACTCTTCCTGTTCACGTTCCCTGACCTTTTGGGCTGACGGCGGGCAGTAAACTTGGAGAGTCACATCTCCAGATAGAAACTATGGGCTGCCAGTATGGCTTGCTGGGACTGGGGAATGTTGTTTATTCTTCCCTTTCCACTTTATGTACAGGATGTTTGGCCCATTGACCGATCTACCTCCCCTTGGACTCCTCGGCCCTCTGCTTGAGTTTTAACCTCAACAGACTGGCCTGAGGACAGGATACAGATTTTGCTTCGTCCCCATAACGAGCATAGAACGAATTGCAGCAGTCGTACAGGGCATCAATCTGAGACCTGCACTTGGACTCGTTATATGAGTTCTTAGCCAGACAATCTGGTGGGGTGTTAGCTGTGTATCATGAGGATGACGAAATGGGCGGTGGACCTTGGATAGCACACTTTTCAGATTTCATTAGCCATGATCAATATCAACCATTTTTTAATTCACTTACAGCCCGTGCATGACATGGAGTACCAGTCTCAAGGTCGTCCTTCGGAGCCTGAGTAAATGCGTCAGTAATAAACGTTGGAGCTCAGCTTTCGAGGAATGTGCTAGAAGTGTTACCATGTTGGTTCGGAATTTTCCGCTCGAGATTCACTCAAATCAAGTACGATCTTACGTTGAGAGGTGAACTTTCGGCTTTAAGGTGAATCTGCTTTGTTTTCTAACACTTTTTTTGCTTTTGATTGCCACCTCCACCTCCGAAGAAAGTAACTCCTGCCTCGTCGCTTAGCGCCGCCGCCTCTCAAGATTCGCGTGAAGCAGACTACGAATTCCCCACCATTACTTCTTCCACAACACCAACCTCAACGTCGCAACCTCCATTACTCTCTCAACACACTGCAAGATCAGAAGCCTGTCACGCATTCGAGCGGACACGCACATAGTAAGTTCGAATCCCTCTTCTCCCGCCCCTCCACTGCGAGTTTTACTAACGCGTGAGATAGCCTTCTTCACAAAGCCTCATTTTCCCACACCTCCTCACCTTCAACCAAAATGTCTGGGTCCGACGAGAACGGAAGCCCCGGTGCCGCTGAGAAGCCCGAGGGCGCTGGACAAAGCGAGCACTTAAACATCAAGGTCACCGACAACAATAATGAGGTCTTCTTCAAGATCAAGCGAACCACAGCCCTCAAGAAATTGATGGATGCCTTCTGCGAGAGACAAGGCAAAGCACCGACGTCCGTCCGCTTCCTCTTCGACGGTAGTCGCGTACAACCGACCGATAGCCCAGATACGGTAAGTACATTCCTTGCTCTTCTAGGTTGGGTTCCTCCGATCTAATACTTTTCCACAACAGCTCGATATGGCAGATGGCGATACGCTGGAGGTCCACCAAGAGCAGATCGGAGGTGCGATTTAGATGATGAGTGGCAACGACTAGGACAACGAGATGGTCACTTATGATTTAGATGTGGCGACGATGGTATGGAAGGGGTTTTTTCGCGGTTATTTGCATTTGGGGGAAATGGGCTGGGTTGTTTTCAGGGTTGACTTGAATTGGCGTGCAGGGCGTCAATAGCATGATTGCTTCTTCTAACAGGACTGAGGACTAGAACCATTTTCTTGTACGCAAGACAAGGACACCGTCTGACTCCGTAAATCATGCAGTTTCATTTGAACTTTGTGTCTACCTAGTCCGTGCAATGAGTAGTGAGTGCAGGTGGTTGACGAGGCGGGGCGGGGCATGGTTCCTTCCTAATGAGGTATTCAGGTAAGACTGCCAGAATACTGTGGTGACGGCGATTAATATAAGTCCCGGACAAGACTCCCGAGTGTCTGCTCGAATTTGGACCTGGGTCTTTCTATTTCCCATTACTTGCACCGATTGGTATCCGGACGCAATCGGGACATATTAGTTGGGCCGATCAGGAACAGTCAAGCGGGCGCCAACTTCCCTATTCAGCCAGACGCGGATCCCCACAATTGATACTCCGCAGTTCGACTGCATCACCTGTGCTCATGCATGGAACCAACTGAGAACACCTTCCATTGCTTCTGACCTTGCACAACATCCTCCTATCTACAGAGAAGCTTGGAGAAATTGGCACGTCCCGAATAAATTGGGCAATTAAGAAAATTAACTGCCAAAATTTGGTAAAGTCTTCTGTTCGTCACTTACTTGGATTCTTGGTAGTTTCAGCTCAAAGACAATAAATACTGACTCGTGCTCCAACAGCACAACAACCTCTTCACTAAAAACACCGAAATCAATATGGCAGAACCCAGAGGTATGCTGCTATTCTTGTTCTGCTCGCAGAGGTAAATTCCAACGTTTTACAGAACTTAATACCTCCCTCACGAAACTCAGCCTCGAACCCCAAGCCTCGAAAGCATCCAAGTCCTTCAAAAAGAAGCAGCAAACCTTGGCAGATTCCTGGGAAGACGAAGAAGACTCAGGCGAAGAAACCGATCGACCTCTCTCCCCTCAACAATCAGCAGACTACCCGTCTGCGCCTCCTCCCACACCTATTTCGCCGACCTATTCTGGTCACAGCCGCGAAACCTTCACTAGCCCATACGGATACAATGGCGACGCATCGAGTGATTCGAGGACAGAGAGGAATTCTAGGCCCGAGAAGACGGATGCTGTTGCTAAAAGGATGATTGCTGGCGCTTTGGGAGTCAAGGCACCAAAGAAGACCGAGGAGCAAAGGGCATATGAGAGAGCTGTTAAGGAAAAAGAGATCAAGAGACGAAACCAGGAAAAAGAAGCTGCCGCCAGAGCAAAGGAGGAAGCCGAAAAGGCAAAGGCTGCTATATGGAACGATTAATGTTTTTTGCCGACAATTTTGTTTCGCAATACTGGCTTATGGGCTATTGTTATGAATAGGAAGATGATATTGCATTGTGACAGGGCGTTTGTGTTAAACACCATGGTATAGATCGAGGCATCGTACCGAAGGGACCAGTCGTAAGGAAACGTCGCCTGTTCTGAATTTCCGCTGTCACTTATTATCGAATGAACGGAGGCATTAGGTAGGTAGGCAGGCACACTTACATCAAGTTTCTCTCCAACGCAGGGGACCTGTGATGGATGCTTCTTAATTGGAAACAAGTACCACTCTAACAAAGCATTGGAAAGATCTAACACGTGTTCCTGCATCGAATATACCTTGCATGCTAACCAGGTAGCTCGACCCCGCTCGTCATGGGTCTCGGACTCGAATTCGACTCGTAATGTTGTTTGTAGCTGCCAGATAATCCAGATACCTGCTCCGTATCATTCCAGCTCCAACAGCTAGGCTGGTACCTTGCTCAAGCTTGCAGCCCGAACTCGAGCAAGGGCACTTGACTATGCGGAGTGAACCAGGGCGACTCTAGCGGGAAACATTCATAAAAAAAGCCTCCGAAAGGCTAAAGCACTATCCCGTTTACTCGCAAAGCTCTAGAAATGGACAATCCCAAGCATGAATTTTGATCATGGATTTGAATACAATCTCCTGATACTATATAGTATCTTACTTGCAGGGATAGAACCGGCCCGATTTATCGGCAACCACAATACCGATTTTGTCTTCTCTATAAAAATCCGAGGATCTCCTTTCCCATTTCAAATAAAAAAACAAACCCAGAAAAGCCTCCCTATAAGTGATAAGGGCTTACCCAGATCTCGGCAGCTAGCCATGCAGCCTTTATGCCCCGCTTCACGTGAGCGCCTCCACCTTATTCCCGGCTACTGCCATCCGATTTCACGCCCGAGGTTAGGAATTCCTTCGAATGTACTTGTCTTTTATACTCCCAATTCCCTTCTTGCTGTTGTACATAAGTCATAGAGTCCTGTCATACGAGTGTATAGAAGCATTAGTGTCAAGATTTCATCATGATTCGGAGACATCTACTGCGGGGTAGTTCCTCCTCGAGGACATTCAGTACTTCGGCGAGGAGAAGGGGGTATGAGGATACGATATCCAATTTGAAGATTGGAAAGGATACGAGGGTTATCTTTCAGGGGTTTACTGGTATTCCTCCCTTCTTTCCGTATACCAGTTTCAGCTTTACTGATCAATTCGACAGGTCGACAAGTGAGATCCGCCATTCAAAGCTTCTAAATGATTTCTAACCATTTTAAAGGCAACAGCAAATGCAAAGGAGTCAATAGCATGGGGCACCAACATTGTCGGTGGCGTGACGCCCGGCAAGAATACTGAACATCTTGGACTTCCAGTTTTGCCTTCTGTTCGTGAGGTAGGTCACATGTCTCCTAAGTCTCAGTCTTTTGTGGGTATTTTGTTGATGGGATACAGGCAATGGAAAAGCTAAAACCGGACGCAACGGGAATCTACGTAGCAGCTCATCAAGCGCCTGCTGCGGTTGAGGAGGCGATTGAAGCCGAGGTGCCACTTATTGTTGCTGTAGCGGAACACATTCCTATCCACGATATATTGAGAGTAAGTTCTTTATTTTGGAGGAAATAAGGCTTAAATTGATGGAGTAGTAGATTCATTCGATTTTGAAAACGCAATCCAAGTCGAGACTGGTGGGTGCGAACGCTCCTGGTATCATTTCTGCCATTGGAAAATGCAGAATTGGCTTTCAGCCCCTGCCTTGTTTTGCACCGGGAAGAGTCGGTATTGTTGCGAAGTCGGGAACTTTGAGTTATGAAGGTACTTTCTTTTTTTCTTCTTTTTGTGAAGAATAGTGCTGACAGTCACAGCCGTGGCTTCAACAACGAGAGCTGGGCTCGGTCAAAGCTTGTGTATTGGCATGGGAGGCGATGTCCTAGCCGGCACTAATTTTGTTGATGCTCTCAAGATCTTTGAGCATGACGACGAAACCGAAGGGATTGTAATGATTGGTGAGATTGGTGGATCTGCTGAAATCGAGGCTGCGGAATGGATCACAGAGTACAAGGAACGGTCATCGAATCCCAAGTAAGTGATGGTTCATATTACTGAGAAACTAGGCTCTAATATGTTGAATAGGCCAATTTCAGCGGTCATTGGAGGAGTCCATGCTGCTCCTGGCCGAATCATGGGTCACGCAGGAGCTTTCACTTTACCAGGCGAACCTGATGCTTTAGCAAAAATCAAGAGACTTCAAGATGCTGGCGTCACTGTCGTTAACCACCCGGCAAGACTTGGCGATGCTATGAAATCACTGCTTGGTAGTTCAGGTCGAGCCAGCAGTGGTGCTGCGATTACTGGCGCTTCCCATAGAAGAGGAATGCACACCATGAGAAGGATACGACCCACGGTTCAGCCAAAAATCTCAAAATTTGCCTCCCAGAAGCGTAATCTGTACATCCGAGAAGATATCGCCTTCAATATTCTTCGGGAAAAGGGAATCAATGCCTCTGAATATTCGGGTAAAGGCAAGAAATACATTCTTGCCGTAGGAATAGATCGTGCAAGCCTGTCACCGTGCATCATTGCTTCGCCCGCAACTAATCCACAAGATCCACACGCTGAAGCCAAAAAATTCCCATTTGACTACAAGAAAGGCTTCGACGTTAGCCAGGCCCCAGCCATCGCTGAACACTTGCAACTCGGTGAAAGCTCTAAAGAGTCTCTACCGAAGCTCATCAATGGTCTCGTTGATTTGTATATGGAGAAGGAGGCATTCCTTCTCGAAACTTCTTTTGTTGAGCGACTGGGAGATCTCAAGGTTGTAGGTGCCAAGTTTGGCTTCGACGACGCAGCATTCCGAAGCACAAAACGTCAAGGAGACATTCATGCGCTGCGAAGAATCGAAGATGAGGACCCCCAAGAAGTTGAAGCAGAAAGAGATGGTATCGTTTACATCAAGCTAGCAGGAGATGGCAACATTGGAACGCTGGTCAATGGAGCTGGTCTTGCCATGAACACGGTAGATGCATTGGCTGATGCTGGAGGAAAAGCTGCAAACTTCCTAGACACCGGCGGCAAAGCTACGAGCGAGACCGTTAAGAAGAGCTTCCAGGCGGTCTTGCAGGATGAGCGAGTGAAGGTCATATTTGTCAACATCTTTGGGGGGTTGACGCTGGGAGACATGATTGCGAATGGGATTTTGCTTGCGTTTAAGGAGCTCGAGATGAGGATTCCTGTGGTGGTGAGGATCCGCGGCACGAATGAAACAGAAGGTCAAAAGATTGTGAGTATTTCTTTTGCCCCCAGATTTCCTTACGTATTGCAAATTAATACTCGAAACAGATCTCCGAGAGTGGTCTCCCATTACATGCCTTTGATGACTTCGAGGAGGCAGCGGCAAAAGCAATAGAGCTAGCAAACAAGGCGTGAGACTTCAATAACGTTAGAACACCCGCATCTGTATTCACTAGGTAGAATAGAATAAATTAGATAAAACTCTGTGAAAATAAAAACCCGCAATAATAATCTCATGACGCCTTCGGAGACCCCGACCAATCACGTGTTAAAGTGAAGTGTGCTGTTTGCTGTGCCCCCCACATTCTGTGGAACTCGCTTCCCGAATCCCGCCTTGGTCCACAACGTCATCGGCGTCAACGATTGATTTTTTATCAACGGATTTCACCCGGACGACTTCTGGACCCGGGGTCGCACAACGAAGAAGGCAAAAAGGCGCGAACGAAATGGTAAATACTTCGTAGCTGTGGCTTTGCCAGAGCGGCTCCAGATCCTACAACATGGCTTCCACGAGGAGAAGAGAGGCATTGGTATCACCGTTTCAGGCATTGAGGATTGAGGATTGAGGCTACCAGCCTACCAGCCTTCCAGTCAAGGCATCCTTGTTCTTGCAGCACCGATGGAAATCTTTCCCCAGAAAAAATCAGCCACCAGTGAACCACTTCAGCATGTGGCACAACCCGCCAAGTGCCCAGCGGCACAAGCTTCAAGCCCCAAAGCTTTCTCCGAAAGAAGTCTCTGTTGCCACTGCGCCAATTCTCTTGAGCCCAAGTCGCGCATGGAAGCAGTGATACCCAGTTGAACTGAACTGCTGTGCGGGCAATATTCTTCAAAAAGCCCCAGCAAAGCGCCATGGCCTTCTTGTAAGAAATCACAACGTCAATACTGTAACGTGAACGTGCTGAAAATAGAGCCTTGCTGTGCCGTCCCAGGGTCGTCAAGCTTGCACTTGCACTTGCACTTGCACTTCCCTGAATCGCCCACGCCGAGTGCAGCTGCAGCATTAGTCTACCTGCCACTCAAGGTTTGATATGAGGTGCAAATCCTGGTGATAGGGTCGCTGTTGGTCGTAGTTTCCACTGCTCATGCACTTGAAAGGCTAGCGTCCGTCTAAGTGGTTCCTTCCAGATCCTGCGTACATCGGAAGGACGTTTGGAAAAGTGCTAAGATTTAGGGCCACATGAGAAACAACTTCCTTTAAATGTCCATCTTCCCCACCTTGACGTTTACATCCTTCGAATATCGACATCACAAGTCCAGCCACGGCTACCAGCATCCACCGCACTTCTTTCCTCAGCCCGTGTACGAGCGATAAAGTCCTCGGCGCGCGCACTTTTTACTGTACAACCACTCGAGTCCCACCAGAGCATATGCAGCCCGCTCAATTTACCTCTCACCCAATTCATTATACTCCAATTGTCCATTTCCCGTCCAGAAAATGGCGTTAGAACCGAGTCACTCCCCTACGGACTACGGATCAAACAAAGACCCAATTCTTGACTCGGAAAAGGGATCTCGCAATGGCAAAGGCGATTTGGAGGGTGGCGCTGCAAGGCGCACCTCTATGGTCAACGGGAAACCTATTGGCGCAAGAATTGCCCCAGTTCTGAAGCATCTGAGAGGACCAGACTATGGGAGTTCAGACTCTGAGGCCGATATTTTGGCATCGCAAATCGAGGCAGAGGAAGGCAATTCTATCCAATATAGAACTTGCAGTTGGCCCAAGGTGTGTTATGCGCCATTTGTGGCTTAATACGATCAAGCGATTGTACCCAATGCTCTTTCATTCTTGGAGAATCTTCCTCGATTGCTCAATTGGCTTCCCCGGGATCGACGATCACCTCGCGATGTTCTTCTTACGCCGCTGACACACGGGTAGACTGCTGCTTTACTCTTCTCTGAGTACATTTGTTTGGCTATTATGTCATTCCCGTACAGTTACTCTGTCCTGGGCCTGGTCCCGGGTTTGATCTTGACTGTGGTGGTAGCTGGCCTTGTTCTATACACCTCTCTTGTAGTCTGGTAGGATAATTCTTAACCTCTAATCCCAGTATGATGCTAACTTTCCCAAGGGAGTTCTGTCTAAGGCATCCCGAGGTTCGAGATGTTTGCGACGTCGGCCAAATGCTCTTCTGGGGTAAAACCTGGGCATGGTATGCAACCGCTGTCATGTTCATTTTGAACAATACTTTCATCCAGGTATGCAAAGCCATGTACATCCTAATCACCATTCTAACACCTACAGGGTTTGCACGTACTTGTCTCTGCCAAATACCTCAACACAATCACCAATCACAGCCAATGTACTATCGTCTTTGCTGTGATTGCGACCATAATCTGCTGGCTGTGTTCTCTACCCAGGACATTTTCGGCATTAGCAAAGCTTGCCACTGCTTCCGCATTCTTCACATTCATTTCTGTGCTTCTGGCAGCCATTTTCGCGGGAATCGAGGCACACCCCGAGGGCTACAACCCAGATCCGAATTATGTCGATCCTGTAACCGGAATCCATGGCGGCGAGCCAATTGTTACCGCTATACCTGTTGCGGGAACCACCTTTATCTCGGGCATGAGCGCGTTCTTGAATATTAGCTACACCTTCATTGGTCAAATCACAATTCCCAGCTTCATCGCCGAAATGCGGAATCCCAAAGACTTCCCCAAGGCTTTATGGGCTGTGACTATTGCAGAGATCATCGTATTTGGCTGCGTTGGTGCGGTAGTCTACGCTTATACTGGTAATCAGTACAACACTGCCCCAGCATTCGGATCGTTGGGAAATGAAATCTACAAAAAGGTCTCGTTCTCGTTCATGATTCCAACGCTAATTTTCCTCGGTGTTCTTTACGCATCAGTCTCGGCGAGATTTATTTTCTTCAGGATCTTCGAGGGAACAAGACACAAATCCAACCACACTGTTGTCGGATGGGCCTCTTGGGCCGGTATTTTGGCGCTCACCTGGATGTGAGCATTCTGCGTCTATCAGATTTGGCAATGCTAATCATAATTCTAGCGCGGCTTTCATCATCGCGGAAGTGATCCCATTCTTCAGCGATTTGCTATCATTGATGTCATCCCTCTTCGATTCATTCTTCGGCTTCATCTTCTGGGGTGTTGCGTATATTCGTATGCGCAGAGTCGATGGCGGCGTTACTTGGCTCAAAGAGCAATCCATTTACGGATACTCTATGTTGGCCTTAAATATCATCATCATCATCATTGGATTGTTCTTCCTGAGTGCTGGAACGTACACTAGTGTGCAGAGTATCATCAACAGCTACCATGCGGGGACCGTTGGTGGAGTATTTACTTGTGCAAATAATGGACTATGATCCTCGTTGGGATTGGGATTGGGATTGGAAGACTTCAATCCTAGGTTAGATACACAGAAGTAAAAATGTGGTGGCGTTGAATGTATCCGGGTTTTCTCGCTGTGTTTGTATATACATATATGACTGGTGCGTAAACCTGGACTCGGAATAATCATAACAATTCGATTTATCTAACTATTTGCTCTGCGATAGTGATTGACTTTCGGTTCTGACTGCAGATGGTGCAGGTGATGAGTCCGATCGTCTTGGTTTGGATGGCATGTCTGCGCGTCTACGCTCTAGCTCGAGCAGCCATGATCAAATTTAAACAGATGTGCGAGCCTTGATGCAACATTCATAAATTAAATTAATAATTATTACTCCTTTCATCGTGACAATACCCCCCTCCCCCTCTGGAAGCTATTAGATATTCTCAACACCACTCTCCAACGCGTCAAAACAACTCGTCGTAAGGTTCCATCAACTTATTATTCAGCACCCCCTCCGGAAAGTCCCCCTCTCCCAAATGCGTCGTATGCGCCCAAGGCTTCAGCCCAATCTCCTTCCTAATCGTCTTTGCAAAGCAGCCACTCCACTTCATCCGCGGATACGCAGACACCACACTCTCAATCGTCTCTTTATGCACTAGCTGTGGATTCAAGCCCACGTTATCGAAGATGGTCGCTAGTTGGATGAGAGCGCCGATGCGGGTTAGTGTCCCTGTCTCGCCGAGATCTCTGGGTGGTTGAGTGTTAGTATATGAATGACAAAGAAAGGGGAAGGAAACGTACTGGTGCCGGATCACGGATTCTGCTACTTGTTCCGATTGGGCGATGGGTGCTGAGAGGGATTTGAGGAGGTCAAGGACTACTAGACCGCCGTAGAATTCGAAGGACATGAGTGTGGCGGTAAAGTTCTTGTCGCTGGTTCCGATGTCGTGCAGCATGCATGTTAGAAAATAGGTTTCGTTGAAGCTCTCACTACTCCATGTTGGGAATGCTTGAGAAAGGATTGCTTGACCTGTTTACTCATCAGCCTTTCCGTTACATATCTTCTAGATGGGATATAGATACCGTAGTAATAAACTCTCATGCTGTGATGAAAAGTCTCGATCGGCAGTTCCCTCTGAGCATACTCCCGCACCTTGACCGAGAGTTCGGAATCGGGCAACTTGATCGAGGACACGGGAGTGGGTTTTGTGGGCCCGGATGAGGCGGTGGATTCGGAGAGGAGGGTTTCGACTTTTCGGGGTACGGCTTCCCAACCATAGGCTTCTATTGCTGGGTTGGGTGAGGTGGACATTCTGTACTACTTTTCTTTGAGCTTCGAAGGATATAACGTGAAAGACTTATTAGAATTGGGGAGAAATTTGAGCGAGGAAAGAAGTTGAAGATGAATTTGTTCAATTCCGCTTAAAGAATTGAAGACCTTTATACTGCGAGAAATACCTGAAGTGGAGACAACAAACCAGATGTCATGCTCTGTGACCGTTGATTAAAAATCATATTGCATGCTGATATATTGCGGTTGTAACTCGAGCGTCAAGAACTTTGCTTTTCCACGGAAATTTGACCCCAACCTGCGTCATTCCAAACCCCTGCCGAGCCAAATCCCGGGGTCCGCTTGACACGCCTTCCGCTTTCGGGCAACGTGTAGGGCAAAGTATTTGTATAGCTCCGTGTCAGCCGGCGAGTATATTGGGTAATAGTTTCGGGGTACTTCGTGATCATTGGATCTCTTAAGAAGCTGGACTAGTCCAATATGAAAGAAAAATGTTGTTGATCATTCCACAAGCCATGAAAAGCGTTTGTGGGGCTTTTGAGTAGTAATAGATATAACGAGTTCGATTATGTATATTCGAAATGCGGTACAAGAACGCCCGTCCCCTGAAATCCCAGACACCACCACATGCTATCAGACATAGGAAAAGAATCTAACGAATGGCGTGTCTCGTGCGCTCAGAATCTGTGATCAGACCAGGAGCTTAGAGCCGAACAAGGAAAGGCAGACAAAAGAGCGATATGCTAGCTATGCACCATTCAACTTGCTCCTCCAATCAAGCCTTCAACTTCATCTCCAAACACTTAATACACAAAACGTGCATTTCACCGCCCACATCTTGGGGATAAAACGAACCATCGTCGAAGCCAGTATGGCATTCATGACAACGAAAGCATTTATCGTGCCATTCGCCGCCCATAGCTTGAACGTATTGGCCAATGACTGGTTGTTTGCACTTCTTGCACTTGGGCGCTCGCCTCTCTGTGCGCTTTGTTTGGCAATTCAAGCACCAGGCATAGCCATCCTTCTCGATGTGAGTCTGACCCTTCTCAAAGGGATCACCACATTCAGCGCAGAAGAAATGTCCGTAGTGCCAGTGTTCGCCAAGTGCAACAGTACATTCCCCAATGATAGGCGTCTTGCAGTGCTTGCATCTAGGAGCAAAGCTTTCGTGCCAGTCAAGATGGCAGTAGAAGCGCAACCGCTCATCACCATCCTCAGCCAGAGTTTGACCTTCGATTTCCGCAAGGTCTTCGCCCTGAGCTCGGCGCTTGATTCTGTCGATTCGCTCCGCTCGTTGGACATCCGGTTCACATCGAATTTCGAGTGATTCAAGTCCAGTTCCGCATGTGAAACAGATAAAGCATTGAGGATGGAAATGTTCTGAATTCCCTCGAAGAGTCAGAACCCGTCCTTCGATCGGTAGCTGGCATTGGTGGCAAGTGGCAGTGGCTCTATTTCCAACTGGCGCGGGCGACCAATGGCCTCTGGAAATTGGCACAGCTCCATGGGTTTGAGGGCGAGGTCGACTGGCAGCGGTCTTAGGATCAGGTAGGGGCCTCTGGCTATTGGATTTCGAAGTTGTTGTGACAGAGGAAACATTCATGGTTGGAACGTCAGGTGCCGAGATAGATATTTCAGGAGTATCCGGGAAGTTTATTGTAGGGACTGATGGCGCCGAATCAGGCAGGCTAATAGTAGGGACTGAAGGCACCGAATCCGGAAGATTGATTGTAGGAACAGGAGGCGCAGACCTTGGTAAGTTGATCTTAGGGATTGGAGCTGGGGAATCTGGGAGAGTGATCGTGGGAATAGACCGCTGAGAAGCAGGAGCTTTGATGGTGAGGCTGGGCGGATGAGAATGGGGGATATGGGAAGGGATAGGTCCAGCTACTGGAGCCTTCACTTGGACTGGGGGTGTGCTATGAGAGTTAATTGACGAGACAGTGGCCGAGACATTCTTCGAATCCGTGCGAGAAGGTAGGCTTTGCCTTTGGGTACCGAATGTGCCCCGATCTCTGTCGAACGGTGTTCGTCTTCGCACTTCTGGCGCTTCTGGCTTCACATCAGCCTCGTTCGGCTTCCAATTCTTATCAAAGCTTACGATGGGACGGCCAGGCTTGTCACTGACAGCTGTGGGCATCGGGAGCTTGGGACTACGGTCTTTCAAGCGCATGCTGGTTGCTTGACGAATATCGTCGCTCCTTATTTCAAGGCCATCTTTTGTTGACGTCCCAGAGGCTGATTCCTCAACTTGATCTGGATTGATCTCGGGTGTCTTAGCCGCCGGAGGAGGATTAGCTGTGTAGAGCGGATTGCGAGACTGGGTTGGCGGGTTTCGATAGATCTCGGTTTTGGAAAGCTTCTTTGTCTGTTCTGGGGGTGTGCTGCTTGAGCGTGCACCGAAATCCTGAACGAACTGGACCCTATTGAGAGGATTGCGAGGTTTGATGCGTAATGGAGCAGGAAGATCCCGATCTTCTTGGGAGCGTCCTCGAGAGATAGCCTCTTCTGGCTCCTCCCAAATTTGCTCACCGGAGAAGCTACCTAGCACTTCACCACTGATATTTCTCTTCGCACTGCTACGTCTTCGCGACTTCTCTACAGGTCTGCTGGCACTCGAAATGCTGCCATAGGACTTCTGGTTTGGCTTTGGGACGGTATTGGCTCGAGCATTGTCTAATGACGGTCTCGTGTACATCTCCGTGGTGATATGTCCTTCGAGTCCGGAGCCATTAGAAGACCCGCTTGAAACGCGACTTCTTGTGGAATGCATCCCTCCGCTGCTACTCGAGCCCCCGGAGACTGAGCGAGGCGCCATATCCCTCGCCAAACCGGTGACCATACCTATACCACCGTAACGGCCAACTGATTGTGTTCGAGCATGCTGATAGCTATTCTTTCTGAGGTGGTCCTTGTATCGGTACGGCACGTCTGGGTTGACAGCCGCTTCTGGATGTTGATGCAGGAACACCAACTCTGACGCTTCGTTTTGCGCAGTGGCGTGAATCCGTATTTCTTCCTCGTCTTCTTTCGCTAGATCCATATCCTCCAGAGCTTCCCGAAGTGACACAGCTTCTTCTTTTTCCATCCATCTTTGCCCTCTTTCGATGTAAGTAGCGCTTGGAACCACCTCGGAAGGCTTGAGCGGCTGTGGTGAGCCTTGAGGCGGTTGTTGAGCAATTTGCCGGCCGGTTCTTGAGGTCACTGAGTAATTCGAGAGAGATGACTGCGCTCGTCTGTGCGACATGGCACTCGCGGATCGCGGGACATAATCTGAAGAGGATCTTTCCTGAGCATCAGGTGCTTGTGTTGTTGTCGGCGTAACTCTATCTGAGTCACGTCGAGTGCTGGCAGGTTGAGGTCTTGCACCAGTTGGCCGTGCTATGCGGTTGTTTCGTAAGTCTGAAAGGTATCCGGCTGGTAAATGTCAGTTTTTGCATCCAGGAACTGAAGAATCCTACGAAAGGGACAGACCCCCTCGCGCGCAAAGCTCCCTTACCAAATTGATCGTTTGACATGTAAACAGGCCCTGGAGGGGTAACTTTTCGATTTCGGTCCTTGGACCGGCCTCGAAGCATCTTGGCGGTATGTCAAATCACAGATGATTATTTGTGGTCAAATCAGTCTTGGTGGTAGACTGGAGTGATAGCAGAACGCTTTTATTGACGCTTCTTTGATATCGGGTTTCGAAGAAGCAATTCTGCGACTCAATGTTGTTTGCGAGGTAAAAAGATGTGGTGCACAGGGAGAAAGTCAAAGACTGAGCAACTTGGAGAGAGCGAAGGTTTATGAACAATTTAAGTCAAGGAATATCAAAACACTGGTCGGTAGGTGCAACGAAGATGGGAGGTTACCAGATCGCGAAAATAAAATCAACAGGGTCCACGTTGAGACGGCAACCGGGAGTCCACCAAGCAAGCAATGCGACAACTCACCTCGCACTCGCACACGCACACAAATTCAACAGCCGGATCTCTCTGTTTGTATCGTACAGAGGACAATAATGATAAAATAACAGAATATTCCACTTGGCTGGCACACCGGGATTTTCATGCTGTTATGGAACAAGTACAAGTAGTAATTGCACACGTTGTGCAAGAGTACCTGAGCCATCGACCCTGACCTATTTGTCGGCAGGCAGCCTCGCAGCACAAGCGTCTGCATTGCAGCATGCAACTTCCTCCTCATTTTCATTTCCTTCTCCTCCAAAACAAACCTCCATCTCCAACATCGCAACCACCAAAGTCTTTCTGATCTCGGGCAGCAAATTTACTTGGCCGTGGATTACTCATGATGCTATTAGGTAAATGCCCGCCCTGTCAAGCCGGGGCCGGATCGCGGCATGATGAAAGAGGCAGCTTATTCCCGTAAATGCGCACTACTCGCGGGGCAGTAGGCTACCTCTTGGTAGCGTAGAAGCCCTGGCAAACGCGCTTTCCAGTGACTCGAGCTTTTTTTATTCCGTACGTCAATAATCTGCTTCCGATGGCATCTTTCTGTCCAAACTCTATTATACACAGATCTTTGTCTTGGTCTGTTATTCCTTCAGCACTTTATCGTGGGTTCTCTAGTTTGGAACATATTCCGCTGTCATGAACCAATCACAGGTTCAGAACCATGGAGTCGAACCTGCTCACGACTCTGGAACCGACGGGGACGTGACAATTGACTCGGAGAAGACCCTAGGCGAGGAGCTCCAGGTAGAGCCGCAGCAAGAGGAGGTCAAGGTTCCAGATATACCACCAGACGGAGGCTACGGTTGGGTTTGCGTTGCATGTGTGTTCCTCATAAATGCCCATACATGGGGAGTCAACAGTGTGAGGATGATTACAATTTCCTTTAATCAATCGTAGCTAACTTTGCAGTCCTATGGAGTTTTCCTTTCCCATTATCTTCAAGCTAATACATTCGCTGGCGCAACTCCACTCGAGTATGCCTTTGTGGGCGGACTCTCAATTTCCATGAGTTTGATTATATCACCTCTAGCAACTATGTGTGTAAGAGAATTTGGAACAAAACCAGCTCTGCTCATTGGAGTGGCTTTCGAGACCGCTGGTCTCTTAGGGGCATCATGGGCCACTGAAATTTGGCACCTCTTTCTGTCACAAGGTCTGGCCTTTGGGTTTGGAATGGGCTTCTTGTTCGTATCAAGTGTAGGGGTTGTACCGCAATGGTTCGATAAGAAGAGATCTTTCGCAAACAGCATCTCGACGGCTGGATCCGGACTTGGAGGAATGATTTATTCTCTAGCCACGAACGCCATGATTCAGTCAATTGGCTTGGGTTGGGCATTCCGAGTACTTGCAATTTTATCTTGCGCAGTCAACATTGTGTGTACCATTCTCATCCGAGATGTAAGTCAAGCCCTTGTCATGTTCAGTTCCGGTTACTATAAGAGCACATCGTTCCACGACGTATCTCGGCACCAGAAGATCCCTAGAGACAACGTGCAACAAGGTCACCTGCAGCGGGAGATCTTCAAGCTGACATTGTCTAGCGTAACAAAGCTGTAGGCTCTGTTCACCTGGCCTTTGACGTGCGACTTTTCAAACGAATGGAATTCCTCCTGCTTCTGGGTTGGGGGTTCTTTAGCATGCTTGGTTACATCGTTCTGCTGTTCTCGCTACCAAATTATGCAAGGAGTATTGGGCTCTCGGCAAAACAAGGTTCAGTCATTGGAGCGTTGCTGAATCTTGGACAAGGTAAAATTTCCGAACTGAGTGGAAGTACAGAGGTACTAACTCAAGACCCAGGTATCGGAAGACCTTTGGTGGGCTATTTTAGTGATGCCGCAGGTCGAATCAACATGGCCGGTACATGTACGTTTCTTGCTGGTCTGTTTTGTCTAGTTATTGTGAGTGCAATTTCTAAACCATTACTTTCCATCCCATCTAGAAGCAATTGTGAGAATACTAAGGCCATCTTGGTGGTGGTTCTAAAACGGTTCTATCAAAATCGAGGTGAAACCTACATTAAACAGCACTTACTGACTCTCCTCAGTGGATATTTGCCAAAAGCTACGGCGTCCTAATCTTCTTCGCAATCCTGACTGGCACCGTCTCTGGGACGTAAGAACCACTCAGTCCATCCCCTTTCCCGTATCATACTCACACAATCACAGTTTTTGGGCAACCATAGGACCCGTCGGTGCCGAAGTAGTTGGCATACAGAGACTGCCCTCTGCTCTCTCAATAACCTGGCTTGTACTCGTACTCCCTTGTACATTCGCTGAGCCAATTGCCCTCGAGTTGCGTACTACATCAGGAGACATCTATCTCCACGCCCAGATCTTTACGGGATGCATGTATATCGCTGCCGCAGCCTGCGCGTGGTTTCTGAGGGCGTGGAAAGTAAGTGAACTAGAGGAAGTAAAAGCTGGTAAGGAGAGGAGGGAGATGGACATTAGGAATGATGATGCGGTGCCGAAGGGGGAGAGGCCCGGGCTGCAGAGACATGCGAGTCGGATCAGCTCTCTGAAGGCTGCAAAGGGGTTGTGGAGCTGGCAGCGGGTTTGAGGCGAGGTTTTTAAGTGTATCTATATCTATATACCTCATATATCTATAAAGCAATACTTTTGACATCGGCATTGGATTGTCTGGCTGGATCAAATCACACACTGTCCTTGCTAGCGGTAATCGAGAGAAATATATTTTCATGATTGGGGAACTATGTCATTGAATTTTATCTGGTCAATGGGAGACCAAGCAGATAGGACAAGTTTTAGTCAAAACTTCCCAAAACTATCCCAAGTACATTTATCTCATAACCATTTCCTTCCGTTAATTTCTTAGCTACATTACCTGTATTCATAACAATCGGCTCCCTGAATATCCAAAATAACGCCATATAATGCAGAATCCCCCTCATAATATATACTTCGTTCCCTCTCCTACACCATCTGGCCCGCGAATCCCAACCCCATCCCAGCAACAACACCCACCATACACCCGACCCCCGTTGGTCTTGCGGCGACATTCTTCCCCGTAGCACTAATAACAAAACTTCCCCCTGTCCCCGCTCCAAATTGAGCACAATTCGAGCTCTGAATATTCCAACACGCCTGACTACTCAAACTACTGCAAATACTCGTCGCACTCGCAGGACCTAGACTCTGCACCGTCGGCTGCACAGTAACACCTCCAGCAGGCGCAACGATCGTCACCCCGAACCCGGACCCGCCGCCTTGCAGATCAGCGGTGCAGGCTGCGTAGTTTGTTTGGCAGGCCTGGAAAGCCGAATTGCAGGCTTCAGAGTTGGGATACGTGGTTGCGATGTAAGGGAATGGGAAGTATGGGTTCGTGGGGTAGGAAGCTGGGCCTGTGATCGTTGCGCCCGAGTTTGTTGTTGTTGAAGCTGTGTTTGTCGTCGGTGAGCCTGTTGTGCTGCCAAAGCCTCCTCCTCCTCCTCCTCCACCTCCTGTCCCTGTCGAAGCAGCAGAGCCTAGGGTCCCGGTACAAGTTGCGCCAGTCGGACAACAGGCTATGTTTTTTGCCTTGTCTGTCGTGCAGACTGAGCCTGCAGTACAGCAGGCGCCTCCATATTTGGCGTTGAGGGTTGAGCAGGAGCCGTAGTTCACAGGGCAGGAGCCGTCTCTTTTCAGCAATTCGTGGGTATTGTCTGACAATAGTGTGTCGTTTGAGAGGATGAGGGTTTCGGTGTGCGGTTCGTAAAAAGGCACGAAGATGGAGGGAATTTGAAGGGCGGATATGGGGAGGAAGAAAAGAGATGTCGTAAGGGTCTTGGACCACATTCTTCCACGGGCGCTGAGGGATTGGCTCTGCGTCGTCGAATCGATGATCGGATTGTTGACACTGATAAGATAGCCCCGCAGTGATGGAAATGGACCCTAATTGCTTCGTGAGTGAAGGATGCTCAGAGATTTGGATGAGAGGGAACTGGCCAGAGACTTCAATCAAAGCTGTCAATTGGCCCAAAATCAAGGTTCAGCTGGTGGTGGGGAGCTTTTTGCTAAATCTCGAATGATATCCTGCAGTCCTGCACACGGTCTCATTTGGGTGTTGGACGGACAACGCCTTTTCGCTTCGAGGGTGACCCCTGAAATCAAGCGAAAATGCCCCTGAGAACATCGGACTAGAGGTTTCCATGCACTGGACATTGTGGGCTCTGAACTTTCCACACGGCTTGGGAAATTCCAAATTAGTATTGTCCCTTTTGTCAATCGCGAGGATTTATTGTAGAGGAAGATTGACGATGCATTGTTGTCGTGCATTACAATAGCTACTGCCACTCTTGAAATACAAGCATCCCAACTCACACCAGAACCTTGTGCGCCAAATATCAACGATAACGCCTGGTACTTTTCCGACCCGAAACCCAACCCATCATCGAGCAACTCAAATACCCTCGTAAACTTTATCCAGTGGCTGTGGACTTGCAGGATCTTCAGATCTCCGAGGAGGAGCATTCTCTTTCAATCGACTCCAAAGAGATGGTCTCACAGGACCTGGCGAGCCCACCGATCCCTCTGAAAGCATAGCAGCCCCATCACCAGCGTACTCTGTCTTGCTTAAGGCATCCGCCTGAATTCTCCACACCGGGCGACCCATCTCCATGAGCTTATCACCAAAATCTTCTAAAATCCGCAGCACGACACTCTCAGGAGGATCGTCTTTCGGCTCCCCCGTGCCAGCTTCACCTCCGAAAGTTGCTTTCCACCAGTCCTCTTTCCATTCTCCAACTGCTACTCTCGCAGGTTCACTATCTGGTCGTACATGGGTTGCAATCATATAAAACGAGCTCCGGGTAGCATGTTTTTTGCGCGGCTTGAAAACCTGAACGTTGGCGAACTTGCTGAAGGTATATAAGATATTGGCCGCTCCAAAGGAATCGATCTTGTGTAGCAACATAATCAAGGTACCCCCAGCCTTGATTCTCTGCATAGCCAGGATAAGCTGCGAACATGCAAGGCGGGTGACCTCGGTGCTCTCCCGATGGGATTCGCGCTTCTGGGTCCTCAAGACCATCCCATCGCAGAAAACTAGGTCGAACGAGTGGAACTTGAAAGGACGAACTGCTAAGAACTTCTCCCTTTCTGGATGCTTTTGTGGGATAGGCTGGTTTGTGTACTCCGCGGCAAGCATTGTGACGTCTAGCAGCTGTAGACCTGCCAAGCGCTCTTTGCTAATGTGGAGCGGATGACCACCTTGCTCCTTGGGCAGCGTAATGGCGAAAGCTTTGGCATTCGGGTGTAGCTTGAGCACTGCAGCTGTGTATCCTCCGGGCGCCATGCAGATATCAAGAACCTTGATCTCTCTACCATGAGCAGACAGTGCCCCAGTAGCCCGATGCATCTCCTCTGCAATCTGCTGCATCATAACAAAGAACCTCTGCTCCCCTGCCTCGTCGGTATTATCTGCCTTCTCACGCTGTTCCTTGAAAAATGCATCTCCCTTCTCCTTATTTTGCGTCCATCCCTGGAAGACAATTAAATTAGTGAATTTCGTCAAGCTGAGATCGAAACCTACTCTATCTCTGAATTCCATAACCCTGACAAATTCGGGTTCATTCTTGAGCAGATACGCCTTGACAAGTTTGGTGGAATGCTCGATTCTCTTATCGCGGGGATCATCTTGGAGTGTATTTTCGGCCATGATCTTGACCAGCTCCCCAGGCGATACCATACTTGGCTTTCTCATTGTGTCGACCACTGGCTTCGGGGTATTTGTTCCAACCTTAACTAGGTCCGTAGGCGCTGACATCTTGTTCGGTAGTAGGTGATTGTTGTGTGCAGTGTATGGAAAAGTTGATCGAGGTGGACGCAAAATATACGATGAGAGGTTGTGGAGGAAATCAACGAAGCGGGATGTACTGGTGAGAAGAGCTGCGTGGGGTGAAAAGGTCGTTATAGTTTTCCAAGACTAGAGACTGGGAAGTGAATATTGGTGCCTGTTTCAAGTCACAGGTGAATCGAGGGAATTGACTTGAGAAATTGAGGATCAGAACAATAGGGGACATTCATTCCACTTTTCAACCCGACAAACAACGTTAACAGCATATTGAAGGAACCGTTCACTCCAATCACCTTTCACCAAAGAGGCAGGAATGATTATTTAAGTCTCTTAGGACGGGAAGGAGTGAGCCGCTAGATCGCCGACGAGAGTTGATATGGCCATTCACATCACTAATGATAATACGATAATACAAAAATGCATAATAAGATATTTGCTGTTATTTTTTGCTATGATACAAGCAGCAACTTTCGTGTTTTCTCTATGTTTGTAAGACCGGCCACCCCCGTGTGAGGTATCAAAGTAGAACTGCGTGCAGAAGCCAAATTTTGGAAACCCGTCAATCCGAGCATGCATGCAGACCAGTATCAGAAAAGAGAAGCATTACGCCTAACGGGCAGAATCTGCCTGGACTTTTGGTGAGATGTGTGTGCCGAGGCAATGCCAGACTATGAACATGTAAACCAAACAATCAGCAAAGAAAGTCGTGCCCATGCCCGTCGAATCGAGTTTGGGCATAGTGCGAAGATGCGCATAAATCTCCAATCTTCTGTGAGCTCCTATCAAACGCCGTTGACTACCACAAAACAAAACTCGTAGATACAATCAATGTGAGTTGCCCAGCATGGTCCAGCCGCATATAGCAGGTTGCGTGTGCATGTGCTGACATTCGCTTCCCAAAAGCGTGGAAGTTAATACGATCCGCTTCAAGTCCGAAAGTCGTTGTAGATTAGATAGATGATGTGAGACCAAATTTAGCAAGGCCACTCGGGAACAGTACCACTGACGCGAGTATGAAATATCGAGAGGTGTAAACTCAATCAAGATAGATCAGACTTCTGCTTTGGTCCCCGCTCAAGCTCCTCCCTCAACTTCGGGTCCACGAAATTATCAATCTTCTTTCTGCTCTTCATATCGAGAGCACCGTTTCGCCACGCTGCTCGGAGTCTTTGGAATGCCGGACGTTCTTCATTCTCTTCGCTCTTAACCAACTCGACGTAGTGGCGTGCGAGTGTCTCTGGAATGACCTTTTTTTTGCTGTTCAGAATCTCGTCATAATACGATATCAGATTTTTCATTCCACACATCGCAAATGCTCTGGAGTCCTCGAAGGCATATCTTCTGAACTCATGATACATCGTTAGATTAAAATTTCTGCACAAGAAGTGCGACCAGAATTCATAGAGGAGTTTCATATCAGGATGGGTTTCGGCGGGTGCAGACGCGTCGCGGTATCTCAATGCACGGGCACGGAATGCAGTATAGGACTCCTCGGTGTTGTGCTCAGAGACTGGAGCTTGTCGTCCCTGACCTTTCACCCACATGACTGGCGGTGCGTTACCGAAAGTTGTCTTGGTTGGTGAAAGAGGAGTAAATGGACTCCTTGAACGTCGTAGAGCATCAGGAGAGCTGCATTTGAAAGAGTCAGCGGTTTGAATATCAAAATAGAACTGCATATCTTACGCTTCACTGGCATGTGTCCCGTTAGTGAGGGCACGCCCTTGGCGGTTGTCGTCTATCTCCTCTGCGATTGATCGGCTGTCGATTGAACCATTGGAAAAAGTTCTGGAAGAAGCATTGTGAAACGGCAACTTGGGTTTGGAGCCATCAGCGCCTTTCGAAGCAGCGAAGACGAGAGTTAGATTCAAGACCTCCTCATCGCTAAAGGTCGTCTCTGCTTCAAGGGGATCTGGTGTGCCGTTGACGGGCAGGAGACCAGGGGCGAAATCAGGTACGGCGGCTGACAGGGGGGTCTCAGGGTGATAGGAGTTGCCATTGCCGTTCATGGCAGGAGGAACAGGTGCGCCATTTCCATAACCGCGAAATTCCGTTCCGTTGGGAGAGAAAGGCGGCGGTGACATGGCATGATTACCGGGCATCATCATCGGTCCCATTTGCTGGGAGCGGTGTACTGGGAAAATCCGGGCTGGGCCGGCATTTCGCGCAGTCTCGTCCCTCTCTTCCATTGGCCTAACCCACTTCTCCCAACCCTCATTTCTTCGAACTCGATCAATACCGTCATCTCCCTTGACGAGTTCGATGATCTCCGACTCTTGACAGGCGAACCGGATCATTTCGAACTCTTGAGTAAGGGCCTGAATACGCTTGAAATCAGCGATGAAAGAAAGAAAAACAAACCCTTGAGAATCCATATGTGACCGCAGGAAGACATCCTTGCAAAGATTGTCGATCGAAAAGTAGTATTCCAACTGCATCGTCACCATTGCTAGAACAGAGATGTGATCAATGTAAGGATTGAACGGCGTTGCACTCATGGATTGCATGGGCTGGTAGTCATACATGGGATTTGAGGTCTGGAGCGGTGGTATATGCTGGGAGCCGGGACCGCTATTGGGTGGGCAGCGGCCGTAAATAGCTCCACTGTTTGGTATTGACTGTGATCGGGAACCACCACGTCCGCCTCTGGAAGATGTCATGGGATATTGATTGCTGAATGGGGGAGGTTGAAGAGGAGGGCTGTAAGGACCTGCGCTTCTAATGGGATATCCATTAGGTTGCTGAGGACCATGGCCATTGGTGAAAATATGTTGGGGATGTTGTTGCCCGTTCTGGAAGTTGTGGTTTCGATTTCCACGGAAACCGCCTCGTCCACGTTCTGAACGACCTTCTGCTCTCTCACGATTGTTATCTTTACTGAAATTGGCGCTCTCCTTTGTCTGCTCAAACCCCTTCAAGTTGGGCTCGCTTCGTCGATCAGCAGTGTTACTCCTAGCAGGGTTTTCTTGGAATCCGCCCTGCTCGGATTTGAAATTCCTAGAGTGATCGGCTCGAGATTGGTCAGATATGACATCCGCAGTTGAAGTTGCAGACATATCAGCGCCTACACCAGGCTCGCCTTTATTTGCGCCCATCTTTGATTTATCCGCTCCGGTTGCTGCTGAAGGCTTGCGCTGATCTTTGGCAGCAGACTGATCGCTCGACTGTCGTTTTGTCGAGTTTGGAGGAAGAGACGCTGCACGAGGGGCTTCGCCTCTGCTCATCCGCTTTTCGGACTCTGCTGTAGGGGTGCCAGTTGCGGAGGAGGTATTCTGCGCTTTATCTCCAGTTGCTCCAGCGTTAGCTGCGTGACTTGATCGCCCGCTGCCCTCTGTCCGGCCTCCACGAGCTCCTCCGCGGCCTCGACCGCCCCTGGTTGGCAATGGTGTATTGAATGCAACGGACGGCACATACGGTACAGGAACCCACTTCTCTTTCGGTCTTGGCCTGTTCGAACCATTCTCGTCTTTTTCTTCCTTCTCCACTTTGTCTTGGACTTTGCGCTTCTCTTCTTCGAGAGCAGTCTCGGGGGTTGGCCATGACATCGCATCCTCAACAGGCGGAGGCAAGGGACTAGCTGCTGATTTTTCTTCGGCGACTCTATTTCCTCGAGCACCTGACCTCTTCGTGGGTTGCTCTTCCTTTGGCTTGCCAGATCCTTCGGTATTTTTCTTTTTGGTAGGGCTTAATACATCCTTTCCCCCACCATTTTGCGCAGTACTGACGGACTTCTCGGTCTCATCAGCGATGGACGGCTTGCCCCGCCTCTTAGTATCCGGAGATTTGGTGTTGTCACTGGGGGCCGAAGTCTCTTGCGAGGTTTGCAGACTCTGGGAAACAGGGGCTGGCTTGGCTTTGGCGGCTGCCTCCTTACGCTGTGACCAAAAATTTACCGTAGGTAATGGAGCTGGAACAAGAACCTCTGGCTTGACTTCTTCCTTCTCTTTTTCAGCCGCCTCCTTCTCAGCGTTCTTCTGCTTCTTGCCCTTTTTTCCTTTCCTCCCTTCGGCACCGTCGGTATGTTTCTCAGTCGAACTCTTTTCTTGAGAACTTCGATCTCGAGTAGATTCGGCGGAACCCCCTACCAGTATGAAGTCATCATTTTCCTCCTTGGGAAGCGTAGATGTAGATGCTGAGGCTACATTTGGCGACGCTGGCCTAGAGACCGACTTTACTGAATGTGCAACTTTTGGTTCTGGTATTGAGCCGTCTCCAGACTGTTCAACCCGGCTTGGAGCTTCAATGCTTCCATTGACACTTTGATCGCCACGCTCCGAACCACCGGAAGGTGTAGTGACCACGGAGTGCGCTCCCTTCGCCGGTGTGTTGACGCCGGAAGTCGCTTGATTCGATGGAGGAGTGGAGGCATTGGCGGATGTTGCACGTCCTTTGGCGGCTTGTGCATATGAGAAAACGGGAGGTGCTGGAGCAGCATCTCCCGACCTTGAATTGGTTGAGGTCATTGTGAAGTATTTAGAAGGGACTCGTGTTAAACTCGAGGTACTCTTCCTAGGAGCAGGTGTCCTGCTGTCTACCCGTTCAAGATATGCTGGATGGTGATCTTCAGTCACCTCCAGTTATGGATGTCCGGAGAGGTGTGCTCAACCTCTCCGCACGGCTCGCCCACTGCGACGACCAGGTAGATTTTTTAGATCCCTTGGAGAATGACCCAGAAAGCGGTGGTGATCGAATTGGAAGGTGAAAGACTTGGAATCGATATTTCGCTGGCGAGAATTTGTGGGGTTGTGAGGGCGAAAATCGAGAATTCGGTCGCGCAATCCTCGTAGTTCGGGGTTCAAGAGGAATGTCGTGATTATGGCAGGCAGATCAAGTACCAATCGTTGATACTTGAGGTGTTGTAGATAGACTCGCGTAGATGGAAACGTTGTGGTTTGCTTGATGACACGAAAGATGGCAGGACCCGAAGAACTTCAAGAGCGCCACAGGGACTAGGCGCGAGTAGAATGTTAGCTTGACGTTCCAGCAGAAGATGAGTGCGAAGGTGAATGGACACCGCGGCAGAAATGGGCCGGTAGCAGAAATTTTGCGAATGCGCGAATATGTCCGGCAACGACACAAAAAGCTTGAAGAGACGTCTGCAGAACCAGCGGGAGACGAACCTCGGGGGACGAGAGCACCAGCACGTCCACAGTAGCAGGAAAAAGTTTCGTGTTGTCCGATCAGGCCGAGGAGGCAGCAATGGGCGTAGTGTCGACCGTTTGACAGGTACCACTGGCTGCTCGTCGGCGGGAAGCGTGTGGCACGTTCTTGTCGAAGAAGCTGCCGCACCGAAAAAGGGAAGTGGGAATGGAAAGAGAGGGAAAGGTAGGTTGTCGAAATGACCGGCGTACTCGAGCAGCTCTGCAGCAGCGTCGAAGGTAGGATAGAGACCGACGTGGAGGAGAGGTTGTTGGGTTGTCGATTAGGGCTCCTAGAAAATGGAATAATTATTGTGCAAAGAAATTTGAAGCTAGTTGCCGTAATCAAAGTTCCCCGTACGGCACCCAAAAAACTCAGAAGCACTAAGGTTACTGTGCCCAACTGCAAAATCATAGGGCAAGCAGCTGAAATAATCATTCAAATACTTGCGAATCGCCACGGTTACATTTTTGCTTAATTCGAATGCACCGTGATCACACCTGAGAACTTCAATCCTACATTACATTAAGTACATTACAGTACTCGGACGGCTGAATGATATGGCTGATATCTGATTTCTCCGGAAGAGGACTGAGGTCTATTTGGAGACCATCTCTGCGTTGCTCTTGCCTAACTGGCCCTCTTGCGGCACTGAATGATCCGTGAAAGTTGGGATTTTTTAATAAATTTACGTCTGTTCCTGATATATCGCATCGGCCAGTACCTCGATCCGACGCTTGCGCTTGAGCAACCCGTGAATCCCCATGGCATTTGAAACATGTTCCACTTCATCAATAGCATTTCATGGCGTCTTATTTCTTTGGGCTTCGTGGATCCCGATTGGAAGGAAACACAGAGTACGAAATCGGATATTGGGAAGGCATTTTGCCAGGCACCGAAGGTGGGGTTTCTCGTGTTCCTCGATGCCGCAGCAAATATTACATATAGACCGGTCAAGAACCATGAAAGCGGGCTCTGAATTTTGAGACAATCCATGGAGTGCGAATAATAGAATCGTCATCTAGCTTGAGCTGACAAGGTGCGGAATCGCTGGATTCTTCCACACAGAGCAAATTTGATACCTTTTACCTGGCAAATTTTGATAACTTATCTCTTGCCGAGTCCATTGTACGATGTTTAATTTGGGTCTTCATTTAGTCATCTGTCGCATAGTTTGCCATTATCTTGCCCTCAGTGAAATTCACTCGGCCGGTCCAAGAAACCTCTACTTATTTTACGCATAGCTGTATTCATTTTCACCATAAATTTCTTAGAAGAAGTGGAGACATTGTATTGCCTCGTACACGATAGTCCCTTGACATAGTTTTAGAGGGCCGGCTTGTCGTGTTATAATGTTCTTGATGAACTCTCCCCGTTCCCTACCTGATGAACTCGCGCGTCTCCGCGTCTCAATTCTCCGAATACAATGCACACATCCACCGTTACACAAAGCCGTGGCAAGCACGGGAGCACGGAGGCGAGGAAACGCATGGGACGAGTTGACAGAGCGCCATTATTGGGTTCGGTCAAGCAGGAATGGGTCCAGGTGCAAGCAGGCTGCCGTTTCTCGCAGACGCAAGCAAACGCGTCCTTTAGTTCGCGTCGAGGGGCTATCACATGACTACCAGGGTGCACTCTGGGCTCCGAAACAGAGGTGGAAAACAGAGTCTGGTTATTTGCATTCTACTTTGCGCTAATTGACAAATATAGGGCGTGCTTATCAAACATGTCTGCTGCGCCTCCTTGATTATCCAGTCATCCACCTGAGCAATCATTAGCTTGGTTCAGTTGCGATGGGTTAGGCGTCACTTACGCAGCAGCTCGTTGAGCCCCGAATGTTGTCGCAAGTCGTAGGCCACTCGATCCCATGGGGAAATAGCTGACCAGATACCATATTAAGCATGCCAGCTGAGCCAGCGATGAGATCAATGTTAGCAGTGTGCTTTGGAGCTTCAAGAGAGATGTAGTTAGCAACGAAGCAAGTTCGGATATTATGAGTACTCACACCAAGACTGAAATACAAAGTGAGGGCAATCGACCCAAAATATGCCGCAGTGAAAGGCAGGCGTGGGGTCGACATCAGGTGCTGGGCGTAGGTTATGGGTCCCATCATAGCAGCCCATGATGCAAGGAACAAGGCTGAGCCCAGGGACCATCTAGTGTGTCACACGCCAAAGTCAGTCTCCAAGAACATGATTCATAACGATTTCAAAAATATCAAGGTTTCTTCTCTTGCTTCCAAGGTCGATACGATGTTGACCAAGTGAGTGTGCTAGAAATAAAAACGACACTAGGTGGCTGGAGTATGCATGCAGGACGGATACCTGCAGCGGGCGCGGTTGCCGAGAGTTAAATTATCTCGAGAGCGTATTGGATGACCTCCACCAGGCAAAACACCAGGACAGAGAACGGGAAAACTTACAAGATAGCAAACTTGCGAGGCTTTGCCATCATCAATGGCCATAATGCAAAGCAGATAACAAAACAAGCAAGGGCTCCAAGATTGCAGCCGCTGAAAATGAGAATTCGGTCCCATCTGCTCACTATCAATGATGTAGGTCAGCCTCTCGGTTTTTTTCCAGATTGATACGAACTAGATCCAGCCACTATGGCTGCATGTCCCACATGGTCCGTGAGGATGGCGGATGGCTGATGCAGGGACTGTGAAACGTGGAGGATATTCAAGAAACTGTTGACTCACAGGCAAACCAGCCTTCCTCTTCTTCACGACGAGTCCTGGCCGGAAGTGGTGCCCCAGGACCCTCCGTTGTTGGAAGTCTAACATAGCCACTATCTCCGAAAGGGTTCAACGACTTGATCGACGATAAGAGACCGGTCTGCTGAGCAGTGTTGACGGGCACATCCGGGTCACGGCGTGACCATCCGAGGGAATTCATGGAATCTCTGAACGATGAGGATGCCATGGTTGTCGCAGCTTCAGATCGCCGGTAGTTGAGGATTAAGGTTGTCACAAAGCTCCGCTCGGTCCAGTCGTAGAAATGTCCTACCCTACAGGATTTAGGACGATCAAGAGAGATAGCCGCCGAGAAGTGCAGGCGTAGTGATAGTGATCAGCAAACAGATAGGTAAAGGGCCGGATTCTAGTCAAGAATGGGCTGGATAGCCAGTGGGTGGCCGGCAAGAGGATGAATAGGCTCTGCAGCTATGTGCAGCTATGTCGTGCGTTGATCGACCAGGTGGAAAGAACACGACTGGTTTCAACGAAGGACGAAGTTGAAGGGTGTCCAATGACCTCTCAGAACGACCAGGGTTGCAGCTAGACAGGATGTTTCTGACTTGAGGGGCCTCCTCGTGACCGGGTCGAGCACTTAGTGAGAGAAGCTCTTGAGAAAGGGGGGGTGGGTGTGATGGCCGCGAGCGGTGTGATTGGCGGGTGGCGGGGGAAGGGGATGGTGAAGTTGGAAAAGATGGGAAATGCGCAGCGCCGGAGGGAGGGGCGAAAGGGCAGAGCGGAGATGGGTACGAGATCTATGGCATGCGAAAAGCCAAGATCAATATCAATATGAATCTAAAAGGAGCCTTGTGGAGGTGGGTGTGGCAGATATGTCGCAGATATGGGGAATATTGCAGAGCAGGCAGAGACAAAGCAGACGAGTTGGTTGTCGTCAAAGTACGCGTTTCTGTGTCCTCTCAAAAGCCACTTCTCACTGGCCGCCAAGCGGGTCGTGCGGAACCACCAACCACCAAACTTCGCGACCGCACCGCACAGCAACCCCGGCTTTCGCATCGCGCGCTTTGCATGCAGCCAGGGTCGCCAGGGTCTTGCGATTTACAGAGGGGTGAGAGGGGCCATGCGCCACAGCCAAGCTGATCTGGGAAGGCAAGAGAGACGTCCAGCAACGGTTCGGGCCTTTGAGGGAGCGAGGCGAGACGGACGATCCAGCGATCCAGCGATCCAGCGATCCCAGCGCGGTACTGGTACCAGTTGCAGCACTCGTAGCACAAAGTTGTCGCTCTAGGTTCCTGCGACTTCATCCACTGCCGGCTGTTGAGCCAGTGGCAACTGCGCCGGCGCTTGTAGGTGCGAGTGAGACAGGAAGGTCGTCTTCGTCGTGGACTATGACTCGCAGGCTCTCTTTGCTCTTTGCTCACGACAGCTCATGACGATGAACTGATTAACTCTCCGAGGAATGCAAGCAGCCGTGGCAGCAGCCCACCCATCGAGAAAAACCGGGAAAACGAGAAAGGCTCCCTATTTCATGCCTAGTGACTACTGACTAGACGTAGCTCCAAGTCCCTTCGTACCAGATACTCCGGGATACCAGTCTAACAAACTCTCCCACGCCCTCCCACTCACCTCAGCATAGAGCTCTGGAAGGCTGCCGGATCAAGCTATCAGACATTCTCGGAGCTCCATTACGAATCGACTGTGGCAGTGTGGCTCCCTGGTCGTCCCCTCCCATCATTCCTCCTACTCATCCCCCCCTCCATCTCAAGGTCCCCTACCCCTCCATTATCTTTTAGACTCACATCTCTCGACCCAGACAAGACCAAGTGAGACCTGATGGCCTGCCCGGAGTCTGAAATAGGAGACACTTAGGTCAAGAGCAGTAATCAGGAGGTGCAGTGGCTGAATGATGTATGCAAGAAGGGATCCGGAGGACATATAAGCTATGCTCGCGCAACTCGAGACCTGGGATCCTAATCCTCCGCATCTATCAAAATCCCATCCCCTCAGATCAAATCTCAGATTCGTGCTGCAGTGTTCCCACACCCCGCATAATCACGTTACTCCATCATATCATACTATCATACTACTTACTGTCTGCTGCTGCATACCATACTGCAGCTGTCTTGCACCTTGCGCCCACACTTGTTGAAACTTCGAGTATCAAGTACCGCGTCCACCTTCTGCTTACGCTCAGCAAGCACCAAGCACCAAGCACCAAGCACCAAGCACCAAGCACCAAAAGTACGAAGCAGCGACGAGTATTTGAGTTCTCAAATTTTTCACGTACCAGTGACCGCACACAGTCAGCGTGCGATACACTGCCCTTCAAAAGCAGTTGCTATCACATTTTATCGGGCTCTCGCGGTACCGTATATTAGAAGTACTCACCGTCGAGGTCGAGGCCAATATCAGCTCGGCTCAAAGTGGACGGTCGAGACCGAAGCACCTCAAGACAGAGAACCCGCAAGCCGCCGCCTAAAAAGCTCAAGGCTCCGACATATCACAATAATCTGATATATGTTCCGTCGTCTCAAGGGAGCGCATTGCCTTGGAATTGATTACGAGAGAAACAATATATCCCTCGATTTCCTGGCTCCTTCTCCGCAAAGAGGCGCTCCGATTAATAAAACCCCGCTGTTGCGTTTCTCGAAATAACTCGCGGGCGCTGCTCGCCTGTGCGGGCTCGGAACCTGGAAGACTACGAAACTGCGATACGAGGGCAGTTCATTTGTGTGAAGGTATTCGCGGGTATCGCGACAGTACCGGCGGCACTTGTTGTATCTAGGACCTAAGGTATCTGGTAGATACTTTATACTTTGGGGACTTCTGCAGGCTTGACTTTTTAGCTTGTACTTTACTTTACGGCTTCACGGCGGAGACAGCGGAATTTATCCTCTGACGTTGGTTAGTGCCGCTCTAGCGATTCAATCCTCGTCAAGATTGCGCACTTGGCGCCATTGCCAATCATCGACCGACTCACCGACTTGCAGGATACGCCGCTCTACTCAGACTACCACTACTTTCTCCCACCAAGACTGCGACCCTCGATATCCAGATCCACACCATACAAGACCCCCCATCCCACGCCTTCAACACCCAAGTCCCCTGTTTCGGTGGTACGGTACAGTACAGTACACGGGCAACCTCCGAAAAATTCACAGCAACCCCAGCCCGGCAGAGCAGACCCAGAGCTGTACGACGACTTCCTTGAAAGCTTGCACCTGCGACTGCGACTCTTGGACTTGTACTTCCGGCGACCCTCGACAACTTGCTCCCCTCATTCACTCCTCACTCCATCTCCCCACTTAAACTTGAACCTGTCCTACCTCCTCCCCCTACCACGCATCACCACTCTATATCGAGCGCTCGTCCGCGGCCCTCTCCACACGTCGCTGTCCTGTCCCGCAATCCACCATCGCTGTGCGACCTTCGGCGACTGCAAGCCGAGCCAACCCGCCAACAATCCTTTCTTCACCGTTGCTCGTTACTCGACCGCCTGTCCAAGGCTGCAGCAACAGAACACATCGTGGGTTATTTCCTCCAGCGGCTGTTTAGGTCTTCTGTCTTGTCTCCAAGACTGCGCTCCGCTCTTCCTTTCCTGGCACACATACACACACATATGCCAGACAGCCTGAGATAGGTAACCATCTATCTATTGTTCCGCAACATTCGACTATCATATTCCGGCCTGTCCCGTCGCCGCGACCACTCTGTGCTCACCAGCGGCAATTGAGAACCTTCACGGGCAATCGCTTCGTACGCCAATACTGCAAGACAGTCGTGGCATAAGAGCCCTCAGGCAAGCTCCGAATCCCTCCACCTCCTCAAGCAATCGCGCTTCAGCACGAAAAAGAGAAATCTTCGATACACACACCCGACTGCTGCAACTATTTTTGCCGATGTAAGTACATATTCCACCGAAGTATCATATACTTTTTTTTCCGACCATCGGACAGTTGGGCCGCAGCGGGCTTGTCAAGTCCGCGTCCGCGGAAGCAGCCTGTTCTGCGAGCCCATTCATATGGCCCATTCCCCTCGAGATCATACTTCATGGCAATGAGGCTTCGAGCTTTTCCATGCTTGCTTTTTCCTTTTCTTCCTTTTTTTTTTTAACTTACAACCATGGCTAACGTTTGTCACACATAGCATCAACGATCGTCCTCACAGAAAGTTACGAGATAGCTAAACGTCTAACCGGCCTGATTTGCGGGACATAAACCCAAGTAGCTGGTCAGTGAATAAAAATGGCTGGCACGGGTGCCTCCAGCCCATTCATCAAAGACGAACCCGAGGAATTCTTCGCATCTCACAACCAAAGATTCATCGGGAATCAACAGGGTTTCCAACAGAATTTCAACCAGTTTGGTGGCCATACCGGGAGTATTAATCCCAGTGACCTCACGATGGGTGGGAACGGTGTCGCCATCCCCAATGGATACGGATCCTCGTTCCAAAACAACTTTACCTCTCAAGCTCCGGCTCCCCACGCAAGTGCCAGCTTCTCCAAAAGTGCCATGTTCGAGGACGATGAGTTACTTGAGAGCATCGGAAATATGAATGAGCCACATCCAAACCAAGTAGGGATGCAGCAGAACCGCCAAGAGTTTGGGATGGAGTTCGAGTTCCCGCAAAACATATATAATGGCACGCCTGGCCTATCGGTCGACCCTAATCACATTAATGGGTACTCCAGCACTCCAGATGGTGACCCAATCCAGAGCCCTTTCGTCCACAACTTCAACCATGCGCAATTCCGGCACATGCAACCACAGAATAATTTTGGCAATTCACTACACTCGCCCGGCTCCTACAACGGCTCTCCTCTACCTGGATCAGATATGCACAACGGATCAGCGGATGCCGCCAGACAACGCCCCCGGTTGTCCCAGGTCATGCAAGGACGGAAGAGTTCAAACGCTCGAAGTCCCCTTACCCCGAAGACTCCTGCTATCTCATCTCTGAATATCGGATCGGCTGAGAACTCAAGTTTCCCAACACCTATCCGGACCTCACATTCACGGCATCAGAAATCCCTTTCAGGTCAATGGGATCAAACACCAAGCAGTTTGACTTCCTTTCCTGGCTCCGAGTTTTCCTCGCCGATCCAAGGGGTTCATCCTAATCCACAAATCTCTGACATCCTTCTCAAGGGCACCTCTATGCCGACTAAGCTGAACAATGGCCATCAAGCTGGCAATGCTCCTGCCCTGCAATCTCAGGAGATGAAGAGGCGAAGACGACGAGAGTCTCACAACCTTGTAGAGCGTCGGAGACGTGACAACATCAACGAGCGAATTCAAGAGCTCAGCCATTTAGTTCCGCTCCATCGTCTTGAGGACGAAAAGGTTCGCAAAGCGCTCCAAAATAACGGTCCATTGTCACCTACTCTTGCAGGATTATCTCAGCCTCCTACTGGCATGAGCCCTCCCCAGGCAACTTCTGGTCTGGCTGGACCTGGCGCACGACGGGCCACTGCGGGAAACATCACTACTGGCATTCCAATAGAGGAGAAAGACAAGGGCCCAAACAAAGGCGACATCCTTAACGGTGCAGTGAGCTGGACTCGCGATTTAATGTGGATGCTTCACCTCAAGCTTCAACAGCAAGAGGACCTCGCCAACATCATCGCTGAATTGGGGGGCACTTTCCCATTCGAGGAGACTGAAGACGAGAGAAGGATGCGCACGGAGCTGATGGATTCAATGGTAAAGAATGACGGAGGAAAATTCCACTACTCCAGAGCACCAGGCAGCGGTCTCCGGGTTCCAAAGCACACAGACGTCAAGGGTGACCCTGTTGGAACCCCTGTTGCTGGCCAAAATGATACATCATTGAGCCCAGAGAACCATAGCACTGGTGGGGATAACCAGCCTGGTATGGGCGGGCCGGGCCAATTCTGGAGTGGTCACAATAGTGGGGGCAGTGGAGCTGGTTCCATCAGCTTCAAAGAGGAAGACGAATACGGCATGGACCTTACTTCCTAAGCGTACCTCCTCAGATACACATTGGGTGTCCGTTAGGTGGCAAAGAGGATGGATTGGTTTACAGAAGGCTTATTTTCTTGTTAATTTTTTTCCTTTGGGCAACTATTTCCTCACATTGATTTGACTTCGCAAGGAGTTTTTGCATTAGGAGGCAGTTTCGGGGTTTTGCGAACCGGGATAGGGTAGGCGTTGATTGTAATTGACTTTGCTTTTGCTTCGACTCGCAGAATACGAGTTCAGTCTAGCATGGGATGGGATTGACATTTGGATTTCATCAGGAGGGGTTCTTTGCACTTGGGGATAACTCTGCGTTTGCCTTACTTTGTCACCAGGCTTTCAGTCCCATATCAACCTATGATAGAGGGATTACACATCATTCAGTTCAGCATTCATATTACCTGGTGTTCCTTGTCTTTAATATTTTTTACCCTTTTCATTGCATGGATCGGATCCGGATTTTTTATTTGATTGCTTTGATGGGCCATTTGTGCCGGGGCCCCCTTATGATACCTACCGCTGCGTCTACTCTTTGTTTTCTCTCTTGAAGGGAACTGTGGGGGAACTTTAACGAATGATGGGCCTTCTTCCTTGGGGAGCGATATCTTTGTCGTACCTACCGTAGCTTGGCTTGGCTTTCTGCATTCACCTGCGGCATTGCCTGATCGCGAAATGAAATGCATCACCTTGAATTCCTATCCGATTCGCCACCCTCTGCGTGCAACATTGATAACGTGAGATGCAAGCACAAGAAACTATGTTACATTCTTCTAGAAGGAGTGGGGAATTGTGTTGCGTTACAATACTAGAGATAAGACCTTGCTTTGCGTTACGGTCTCCGAGATAGCTGGTCTAAGTATGGGGATTTGTGTTAGGACATGTGAAAGAAGGCTTCTAGAAGATATCCGAGGACCTGGTACATGTCTTTCCAGAGATATTGGTGTCGCTCGTGGGATGTGAGCGTGGCACCTTGTGGCCTGATACATTTGACAGCTTATATCGCCTATGGTGGTGTTCAGATCGTCTGCGAGATGCCGTTGGAGTCAAGTATTGACGACGATCGATCGCTTCTTCCTCGAACACTCCCGCAGTGGCTTGGTGCAAATTGTGTAGTAGTACTTGATTAACTGTGCGGGCTTTGACGGCTGGATATGGTGAAGTATTTGGAATTCGGGAAGTTCTACTGCCACTTCCAAATTGGTGATTTGAGAGGTGAACAAAACCTACGGCCAGCAAACTGCGAATCGGCATTCTGATCTTCCGGGCTACGATGAAGGCATTGCAGTATTCTTTTTATGGAGGTCAAGGGTGTTGAAACAACATCACAAACTCACAATAGAAGCATCTAGTCATTCGAGAAATTCATTTTTAGTCCTTGGGTATCTCTACAAACCAAACGCCGTATATCTTCCGTCTCCCAAAAAAACCCCTATCCAGGTCGATAAATCACCAGTGCTTGCACACCAATATATTCTCCTGATAATGCATCAAAATACTCCACGTCTCCTTCCTCTTCATGCCCTCCTGCAAAGCAATCATCTCCAACGCCTCCTTCCCATTGAAGTACTTCCCAGCAAACTTGAACCAGCATTCTCTGACCTTAGGATCAGTCCACCTCTTTCCTAGCGCGGCAATGTAGAGCGATTCTTCGTGGCTGACTTTATGCGGATCTTTGATAATATATGGAGCCATCTTCTTCAGATGGGCAGCGCGGTTGTTGGAAGGATGGGCGGTGGCTACCGGCGGTGGCATTTTTGCGAATTCCGCAGCAAACTCCTTCGCATCCTCGTCTGCCTTCTTCGCAAGCCTATCCAAGCGTGCCTGTTCCGCCGCTTGCTCAGTTGTCATCGGCGCGTCTGGATCAATGGACTTCTTGTCGTTACCAGACTCATCGGTTGATTCGCCAGATTTACTTGAATTTTGGCTCTTGTTCTTCGCTTTCCCCACTGCGTCGGCTTTGAGCTGATACTGCACTTCGTAGAGTATCTCGGGCCAGACAACTATCCAAGCCACCGTTCGCAGCTGCGTTACCCAGCCGCCGCGAATAGCCCAGGCTAGCATGTCGATGTAGGTTTGTCGGTGGTCCTTGCTAGGTGGAAATGTTTTGTAGGGACGTGGAGCAGCGGAGAGAGCGGCCAAGAAGCTCGGGAGGGAAGGAGCGAGTTGAAATGCTTTCTTCCAGGCCACGCTTGCCTCTGGAAGCTTGCGGCTGTCGCAGTTGGGAGAGACGATGTACATTTCGCGGGCATGAAGGGGAGGAATTGCAATGGCTTTACGCCAGTAAATAAGGTGTTGAGCTAAGATGAGCAAGCTGTTGACTTCGATCGAGTTGGTCTGAGCGACCTGGAGGAATGAGAGTGTTGGTTTGCAAAGTCGGATGCACTCTATTAGAGGAGCAGAGAGCTCAGTATTATCCGCCTGTATCTCGGCAATGATCTTGGTTTCATCGTCTAGAAGCAAGAGAGCAAAGTGCTTGTTCAGATGAGTCGGATCCTCGTTTCCTTCTTCATCAATCATGGGGTTGGCTGAAGTCAAGAGTAGGCCAAGCATCGCCCTGTCATCCGCACTCGGGAAGCTTGTCAAATAAGGAGGGATAGGGATCTGAAGCGATAGCTCCAGAGGTGGGGCTGTGGCCAGTCGAAGGGTGGCGATCTTGTTATTTGAGACAGCGAGGAAAACGTCTCGAATTGCACCTGCCAGTGTCGATTGGAGTAGGATTTCGTTCCAAAGCCAACTCATGGGCCGTCCTATAGAAGAATAAGCATGATTCAAGACCAAATGCTGCGAACTTACGCTCTTCCCGAGCCTTTTCTTTCATGGACAAGATCATCTCGGATTCTTTCCAGATGAAATTGCTCGAAGCTTGCGCATGCTTCATTGCTTTGTTGAACTTCTTAATGATATGTTCATAGATCTCATGGATCCGTTGATCTTGTTCTTCCTTGGGCAGATTCAAAATGAAGACCACATTGAACATCGTCATGCCACCACTATCATCGCCGTCTTCAGAGGTATTGCCATCTGGCTTTCCCTCTTCAGACTTTCCTGTAGAGCCTTCTAAATCACTTCCATCTTTCTTAGACTTCTTTGATTTCTTAGTCTTTTTCTTCTTCCATGTGCCATCCTCGCGAATGTGCATAGGATACGTGACGAAATGCAGCGGATCTAAGGAGAGCTCAAATTTCTTCTTGTGGAAGGCTCTGGACGGAGTGAGAATACTCTCTAGATCGGTGGTGGGAAACTCGAAAACATGTTCCCACGGAACAACATGCTCTCCGTTCGCGTTATTGAAATGGTCGTCACCTCTTGGGGGCTCCTCGTGATCCGGCCTTTTCTTCTTGGATTCGACCTTGTCTGCGTTATTGAGTCGTCCTAGCGCTGGTAAGGCCGAATAGCCACTCTCTTCCAATTCGGAGTCATCGCTGTCATAGTATACTTCATCCTCCTCTACAGGCTCGGTGTCTAGTTCTGTCCCGAACCGCAGCTCGCGCTCGGCGGCCCTGTTGGAGGGGCGGAAGGGGTAGTGAAATACGAATCTTGGACCGTCTCTAGATCTAATGACGAGCCCAATTGCTTTGAGTCCTGCAGGGTTTCCAAGAGTTGCATAAGCCATGCTTTCCCTCAGCTCTTTTGCATCCCCTAGATGACCCCTGGATGGAAGATAGGAACGGCGTTTGGGTTGTTTACCAGGGGTTTGTGACTTCAGAGCGAGATGCGGGTCGGCGTCCATTTTGATGGACCGTGCGTTGTCTTGAACGTTGAAGCAGAAGTAACGACTCTAAACAAGCACAACTTGTCAGTATTGCTGCTCATAAACTATCATCAAAATGTCTAAAATTTATAAATAAAGCATGAAACTACTTTCCGTGGTGTCTAGGTGAAATTGGCCATTACGTGTCTCAGATATCGAAGCACCCAGAATGGGGGTATAAGACAACCAATTCGCCCAGCTCGTGCCTCTGCAGCAGAGACTTACCGCTGATTGCACATGTTCTAGGTCGATTCTAGTGGCACAAGGCCTAGTTCATCCATTTGAGCTCGTGAATGATCATCTGGGGCATGTGCTAATGTCTTGTATTCCTGTTCCGGTGACAGAGGCATCTTGATTTGTCTTGATGTCCTTGGGCTGCCGGATTCTTGCGATTGAAATGAACTTCATGTTACCGCTTCGACAGGTCAAAGCTCATCAATTCATGCGCTTCAAATATATTCATAGAGAAAGTGTTGGCGAAACTGCATGCAGGTCGGGAAATCCATCTTGAAGCGGTTGCTCCACGCGAGATGAGTTCTCAATGTTTCGGCAATAGTTGCTCCTATAGAATGTTCAAAAGTACACAGGAATTCGAAGCCTGTTCTTTTTTATAGTACCAACTCACTGTTACAGATAAGGCGTTACATTGTTTCATAGTTCAAGAGATCATTTCGATTGGCAGGGTTATGAATATGACTTCTTCCACCTCAAAGGGAGCATCTGGGTGTTGCAATGATTAAGATTCAAAATGACTGCGGGGTGGTCGAAATAATGCCTAATTTCTGCAATCGACTGTATCCAGAAGTTCCTTCTTGAATATGGATATCTTTCTTGATGACTCTGCAAATTGCCAACGCCTCCAATTAAATTAAATAAAAAAAATAGCTGGTAACCTGATCAATTATGGGAAGCTTTCAATCGAGAACCACACTGAAAGCAAGTGCCACTTCAAAAGCCCAGATTTACAAATATTCTCTTCATCCTGCTCTTCAACCAAGTTCATCTTCTTTGATAGTGGGCTTCTATGAAAAGGAAATTTTGAACTCCTAAAGTCTATTATTGATCTTTCTCATTGGCTAGATCTTACCCTAGAATATCAAATTCGGAAGCATATACGCAACAATTGGCGTTCCTAAATTCGCGGCACGTCTGACGGACTTGCACAGGATGAAGCCATTAACAAGTATTTCTCTACCTCTAAGACAGAAAATTAGGCTGCGGTACTGAGAGCAGTTGATGACAAGGGATTCGTAGCCCCAGAAACAGAAATATCAGATTGGGGGAGAACCGATTCGCAATGGTTGGAAACTTTTGAAATTTTTTTCCATTTTCAATATGGTTATTTTTTCGTATGCCATCAGCCCCGTAACTCCTGTCGCCATTTTTTATATACAGCTTTCCCTCCATACCTATCACCACCTCAGCTCGCCTTTCTTCCCTTCAGCAGCATCTTCTTTCTTCGGGGCAATCGCTGGCTTCTCTTCACCAAACCCGAGATTTTTGAACTCGTCTTTCGCCATGAGGTTCCTAAAGCCAGTGAGCATACATTGCCGTGGAACGGGATAGCACAGCATACCTATCCATCCGACATGATAGATATGACTTAGCAATGTTTCTGCATTCCTCTTCATTCGTTCCCTTAACCTTCTTAATGCACGAGAGGTAGTTCATCATAACATCTTTGCACTCCCCTAAATACCGCGCATATCAATCAGCATATGTTCTTCCTATACACCAACGATCACGTAGATAGATAGAGCTGTGGGTTTTAGGGAAGTCTCGTACCATCGTGGTCAAGAGGAAAGCTTCCACGCTCCGGCCTGAGGTCACAGTCAGCGCCAATTCATGCACACAGACACCTCAGATACGTACGGCGTAGGCTTTGAATTGATCTGCCTTCCACCAGGACTGCCAAAAGTACTCATAGTGTCTCTGCAGTTGTGGAATAATAATGCGACAATTCAAGCTCTGATGTCGGCATTTGGAGCTCGAATCCGCCGACGCTAAATTTCCCCAGATTTCATGATGACGCCAAGCCTCTCAACCCTCACTACAGTATCTTTACTACGAATCAACCAATCAATTATTGCCAGAAAGATTGAGGATGCCCAGCAAAGAGAGTTCGAGCTGACAGGCGGGACCTGACAGGAAGCTTAAGGAGAGTTGTCGGTATAGTGGGATTTACGCTTCAGTCTAGCACTGACGCTGCCAATCAATTTATGGCTAGAGAACTTGTAAGAAAGTAGAGAAATGGAAGTTTGAGATTACAATGAGGAGGTTTAATTTGGACAGAAGACTTGATACCTGAATATGGAGGTGGAAGAGAGTGGAATTGATGTGGTCTCTACTTTAAGCAAATTTTCAATCCTCACCCTTAACTTCGTTTTTACTTGCAATTTCGTAAGAATTCGTGTTGAGCAAAGGACAATTGCGTTAAAAAGGGTTTCTGAGCTTGAACCCAGGCTCCTGGCCTATATTGATGCGTCCACAGTGTTCATCAACTATCCGCGAATTACAGCATTGGAGAATGACACTAATGCTAATAGCTGCCTATAGATTAGCGCTTAGACATCGCTCAGGCGTACAATACGAAGCTTAGCATAGACATACACAAGATGAACTCGCCATTCCATAGACACATTATGCCAAGCATTTCTCGCTATATAATTGCAAGCTTTTTCAATCTTCATTCCCCAACCTCTCATTTCTACCCCTCTTCATCACATGATAGCCGGTCTTTGGTCCTATCGGGTGTTGAGCTTCAGATTACATTGCAGCAACTGCCCCTCTTTTCGTGCCATCGTTCCCTGCCATTTTGACACGCAGCTACCGATGGCCCAGACCCTCTATTCCCGGATTCTCATGTCAGGCATCGGGAGTTGCGGGCATTGGAATTCTAGGGAGCTAGAGATCTCGATGTGACATCCAACTCCCGATAATGAAGTCCACGGCATCAATTGCTTGTGTGGGAGCAACCAAATCACAAGTGCTGGTGACGGCATCGTGCATTTCGTGGGATGTCAAGACGAGCTCAAGCCACTCGACGATTACCCGTTACTCGCTAGCTCGTCCACTTACCAGAAACGCCGCCATCGACTTGAGCTCAAGAGTCAAGAACAAGCGCCCAAAAAAAGTCTGTACAAGCATTGACTAGAGGAAGGATCGCTCCTTCCCGCGGTCAGTAAGATTTAGCCACGTTATCATCGTACCCTAATTTAGCAAATCAGCCACCAGATTTATGTTTGGCTGTCTGTCACCGCCATTTCTGTTCGTGAGATTCGTCATAATTTCCTAACCTAGTAACAAACAGTGAAAAAGACCCGATCCGAACCAACCAACGAGCAATAAGCTAGGAGATTCGTAACCCTTCCCCTCCCACCCCGTCCTCCCGTTCCCAGTCCCAGTTTCTTAATATCGTGAAGCTAATGTACCCATTCCTAAGGCCATGCACGCTCCCTCGCCCGCGTTCCGGCGCTTCGTGAGGCCCGTACCTCTGCCATTGTACTACCCGTTTGCGGATACAAGCTTGCGTTGAAAGCAGATCACTTGCATGATTTTGACGCTTAATAGCGGGGAGCTGTTCACCAGTGGGTAAAATATCAGTTATAATTCTTATGTAAGGAGCTTGAATTCTATCGAAGACCAAATGGAAGAAATTTCATATATCAAATCATCAATCAGAGCAGGAGGGCGTGCATCTTCATCGTCCATTTCCATGAAATCGTAAATCATAAGCTTCGTAGTAGCGTAACGTATTGGTTGAAGAGGACGAAGCCGTCAAGTGTTGACGACTAGTGACGGGAGAAGAGGTTGGCGTACATGAAGAAGAATGTTATCTGCCATCGTAACCGACAGGAGGAGCAGGCAGAGCTGTCGAATATGGATTGCCATCGGTGTAGCGAGGCCCATAATCAATACGACGACCACTAGGGACTTGATCGTAGTCGTCGTAGCTATCGTTGCGCCTGCTTCCGCTGGTGCTCGCGCTCTTCTTCTTGTTGCGCTCGAGTCGTTTCTTGTGACGCTCCTCTTTCTTCTCCGTGAACTCTCTGTACTCGTGTCGCATCTCATTGGCTTCTTTGATCTCAGAGATGGCTCCTTTGATACCAAGAGCCGCGATACCGACAGACGCTGCATCTTGCAGCGTTGCTTTCGCCTTGAGTTTCCGTGCCTCTTCCGGTGTCATTTCCCCCTCTTGTACAGCTCGATGTCGCGCATCACGCTTCTCCATACTCTGATAGATGTTGTGTGCAGCGTGGATGGTGGCCACAGTAGCCAAACCAGCCGTAAGAAGTTGCTTACCTTTCATCTTCTTGATGCGTTTCTCGTCCCCTGACGAGGACCCTAAGCTATCCGAATCTGATATATCTTGCTTGCCTTCGGCAATTCTCCTATCCCGGTTGCCCCTTTTCTGCCTATCGGATTTACGGGGGCCGTCTCGTGTTGAGCCAACGTTGCTTGAGCGAGAGTTTGCGTAGCGTGAATCGTCGTAAACACCTCCAGAATCTCTCGGATCATAAACATCATCCCGAGAACGGCGGGAGCCTCTCGGTTCATAGTCATCATCTGACCCAGCTCGTCGCCGAGAAGTTCTATGAACATGAGTTTCTTCGTACTCCACATCTCTGTCTCGGTCTCTGCGACTACCAGCTTCGCTGGCTGCCTCTCCTAGGCCGATAGCAGCAAGACCTTTCCGGGCATAATCTGTGACACTCTTGCTTCTCTTGTGACGGTCTTTGTCTCCGCGTCTGGGCGACGGACTACGGCTGTCATATGAGTCTGAACTATCTCGGCGTCGTCGGCCTCCAGCCCTGGAACGAGATCTATCACCGCCACGAGATCGAGATCTGGAGCGGTCCAGTAGCTTCTTTCCTGCAATTGCTCCTAAGCCAGCCGTTGCGAGTGCAGCAAGGCCTGCGCCCCCACCGCCTCCAGCAGGTCCCTTGGACCTTGACCGTGATCTTCCGGACCTGGTTGATCTCCCATCGTCTTCCACATTGCTTCTTGACCCGTTGATCAAGCGATTGCCGGCAAGACCGCCAACAACTGCCTCGAGGATATGACGCTTGCTCTTGTGATCAGGGTTACGGTCAGCAGCAGCATCAATACCACCAGCGCCAATGGCTGCGGTAAGAATACGCTTGCCCTTATCTCCGCCCCATCCTCCTGGTTCCTTTCGCACCCGGAAAGCTTCTGTAGCTCCAGCTAAGAGCGCAGCCTTGGCAGCCTGTTGGAATTTTGCAGCTCCCTCCGGACCTTTGTCGTGTCCTCCATGACGGGACCTACTTCTTCCAGAAACCCGACTGTCGCCACTTCCACGTCGGCTGCGTTTTCCACTTCCTCCGGAAGTAGCTTTGGCAGCTGCGCCTAGACCTGCGAGCCCCAGAGCTCCTTCAACAATGGACTTGCGGCGGCTCTTCTTTGGCTTCTCTTCCTCGGATGAGTAATAATCTTCTTCGACTTCGCCGTCTCGCCCTCGGTGAGCCACGTATGTTCGGACCTTCTCTTCAGCCTTGCCACCGTGTTTTGAGTACAATTCAGCTCCTTCATAAGCTGCAAAAGCACCCGCTGCGCCTACAGCGGCTGATTGAAGTGGATTGCGGGCGACGGGGCGGCCGTCTGCTTGTTTTCGGTCCCAAAGTTCCTTGCCAGCAAGCGCGAGGGCTGCTCCACCAACTCCGGCTATGATCTTTTGATTTCGCGAGAGCGAACGACGGCGAGGCTTGACAACTTCTTGTTCGGCATAAAGAGCGCTTCTGCGGCTTCGTCGATCGTCGAGGTCATTGTAGGAGCGTCGAGGGTCGTCTCCATATCGATCACGTTCGGCTGAGCGCGCGCGAGATGGCGGGCCGTATCGATCATCTCGTACCGCCATTGAACGTTGTGCATAGGGTCCAGCACCTGGAGGAGGGAAATCTCGTCGGACTTCTTCGATTGATAAATCGCTGTCTTCGCGATGGGGCCGGCGGATCATTTCAGTCTGTCGAACAGCATAGGGAGGTTCCGGCGCAACAGGCGCCGGGCCTCTGTAGACTTCCTGCGTCTCAACATATCTTGGTTCACGATCGTCTCGATAGTCACGGCTGTGCCTGTGGGATCTGTGTCGCCGGTCATCGACTCTGTCATAGGGATCGATGGTCGACATGTTTTGAGAGTCTTCTGTGCGATAAGACGCTCCCGCGGAGTATGAAGCGCTAAGATTTCAAGTTTTGTATTCGGGTTCGAGACAGATCTCGAGGCCGTGAACGAGGGATCAATGTAGGCCGTTAATAGCTAATATTATTTTGATAAAGTCGTGATCGCGATTTGTCGTGATTGTGTGAATTTGATGGGGGTTGGTGATGACGAGGGGTGAAGTGAGGGGATTTGTCTTGCGGTGAGATATGCAGGAGGCTGGGCTGGGATGGGATTCACCTGTTATTTCTAGGCTTTAGGCAAGTCCACAACCACGACGGCCGACCAGGAACCTGATTTGCCTCTGAAAATTGGGGCAAAGTGGGAGGCCAGCATTATTCTCAGTCATGCAGGGCAAACCCCAAACCCACCATTTTCTTTCGGTGTGCACGAATAAGGCTCTATGCCTCGTTGCTCCAGCTGAACTGTATTCAAGGTCTACATACAAACACACCACACCACTCTACAAGAAGTGCTTACGTCTTCTCGAAGTCTCACCTTTTCAACAAGCCGTGGAGAAATATCACCTTTGTGGCAAATCTTCAGATGCTGATATCCAGGGCTTCCCGGTTCCAGTCTCCCGCGGAAAGCTGCCCAAGTGTTTGTTGTGCTGCCGCTGCCCTACTCGGCGAGCCTGACCACGCCATACTGCCACGAAATGTAGATATTGGTAGGACAGGTTGAAAGTTTGCAGCAACTAAAAGGCTTATCTCATGGATCAGGGCACTTTTGAAGTTGTGGCTAAGGTGAAAGTATAGGTCTCCTGCTCAGCTGCGCCTCGTATGGCTGAGACTTCGGGTCACAACACCGTACCACGAGACTTGAGTCGGATCTCTGGGTATATGTCAAATAACAGGCGAAGCTATAACGTCGTCTGGTATTAGTAAGACGGTTTTGAAGGAGAGGATGCCGCCGGGCTCAAGTTGTCTCGAAGCCAAGTAATTCACGGGAAGCTACCGCTCCGCTTACTCAGAAAGCGGAAATTACTAAGTTGTATCTGATTTGTTCCCGCATCAGCTAACGCCTACTTTTGTAAGAATAAGGCCGTAGAGAGAGCCTGAGAGTGGACAGCTGAAAATTGTTGAGGCTCATGAGTCAAGTGAGGGTCTTTTTGCCAAGGATTTCCCCTCGGAGGGGTCAATGACGTCGTTTCGAGCAAGCCTCACTTTTCTCCAATTTCTGCGTGTACGGCTGCTTTCAAGCCTCTCTCCCTGATAGCAATCTCTAAGAACTCGATCTGAAGAGGTATAGGTATAATATATAAAGTCAGTCACATGATCGACTTTAGATCCTTTCCTCGCGTAACCCTACCTTTTTCTTAGGTAGGGGCTCTGTTGGGCTGGAATTATCGGGTCTGCGCTTTGATGTGCTTTGAGAAGCGGCATCGAATCTTTTCTATGAGACTCAAATTGCGGATGAAGTGTAAAAAAGCCTCTGGATTCGCCTAATCCTGTAAACGTCCATCTTGCATGTTAGGAGGCGACATCTGCAGAAGTTCCACGTCAAACATTGTGGCTGGCGTTTAGGTAACGCGCTCAGGAAAAAGCAAATATCATAGGCAAGGCCTCAGACTCTGCAAGGTCCATGTGCCGCCTACTTGACTGCTGCCTTTGGGTCTAGAAAACACTGCGCCTGAAACAAGCAGAGATTTTCAAAAGTTGAAGGGCATGTGAATTTCCAATCAATCACTGAGAAGGAAATACCGGCAGATGAAGGGAAGGTAGCTTCGAACATAGGGGTCAAGGAGCTAAAACATCCACTGCGGTTCCAGTTAATCCACAGAGCCTCCGCCTCCACCTCCACCTCCACGCCTCTTGCTTCTCACTGAACGAAACATGTCGCAGTCAATGTGTCTCATTGGCATGACACCTGTGAGGGTTTCTGCATGCCAAGTCCACATTTTCGGTATGAGGAGACATTTGCAGGTGGCTGAGGCTGCATAAATTGACTGGCGCTAGCTGGGCTGAGCTGGCGTTGGGGGCTGCAATTCGAAAACTGCAGAACAAAATGTTTGCATTTTCTCTTGCAGAAATCCCAAAAAGCTTTCGTTCAATGTTTACCTAGCTTCAATTCAAAGCATGAGCCCTTCCAATATATACTTTGATAGCTGACAGCCATTTGGTCAACAAAATCATCCTGCAGCACCCTCTCAAACTCCCAGCCTCGTCGCCATGCCCAGCTTCGACTCTCTCAATCAAAATATCTTTGGGCTCACAGCACTCATCGTCTCACTCGTAGCTCTCATCACCACAGTCCTCCAAGTTCTCCAGCAGTACTTCTCAAGCGCAGAAGGCTATCGAAGATGTGCGCGGTCAGTAATGGGGCAATGGGCGGAAGGAACACACCGGAAACTCGTCTGGAGGGAATTTAGAGTGGAAGTCGTCTTCGAAACTCCTGTCATATTTGTAGCTCCTCCAGACAACAAGAACGGACCCATAACGGATCGAGAGATTCATTATCTAGACGGCACCGAGGAATCCTTCAACAAGACTCGAATTCCAAAGCCTCCGCAGCAGCAACAAGCAGATAAGCAAGCAGTGGCACGGGTACAAACAGCGGACGACGAGCGAGCTTCATGGGTCACCCTTCTCTCCACGCTACAAAATGCCGAAGCCCACTCCCGGACTTGGGATAGGACTACAAGAGAACCAGGTTCTCCAATCAAACCTCCTAAATACCAAATCACCGTCGGCCTACAACGCAAGACACGGTCTTGGGACTTCATTCCGTCGTCCATAACCAAGCCCTATGCGACTTCAGCAATATGTCACTTGGTGGAAATGATGGCGATGTTGGGATTATACTGGAAAGTCTTTGACCAGAGCTTATGGCTCCTACGAGCTGAAGGAAACGGATTCATCTTAACCTCTACAAGTGTGCATGGCCTTGGTGTTATGGTAGTCTTCGCTGTTACTGGAAGATCAATGTTTAGGGAGGATCGAGTGATTCCGTGTGACGAGGTGAAGAAATTGGCGTTTGGGACTGTCCCCAACATATTCGAAGACAAAGATTACCTCAATCAACAAACAGATGCACAGAGCCTTGAACTGATATTTGGGGAGGAGGAGAAAGTCACTGAAACTCTAGAATCTCTTGGGTGCTCCTCCGAGACATTGAGACGATTCAATAAAGACCACAAACACATTTTCTCAGGTAAGATCCGCCAATTGCCTTCTTTATTACTTTCTAATGATCATAGTATCCTTTGAAATCATCGGAATGCTCGCCAAAGTCTACAGAATCCGTGGTAGCAGTTTCCGCATGATCCCCAACCCTACTAAAGACTTCTGGCTGAAGAAAAACGGCCAGAAAGCCTCATGGAAGATCACACGCCTCATGGATGTCTTCCAGGCCAAGCTGAAGGATCTAATAGAGACGGAAAATTTCGATAAACTGCATCATTGCACTACGATATCCAGAGAATGGGATGATATCAAACAACTCGGCTGCGCAGATGAAGCGTCTCTCAGTATTGAGACACGCGAAGCTATCCACGACGCTTTGGACGGAAGGACCAAGTATCTTCTTTCCCTTAGCCAGAACGACGTGGTCGGTATTCTTGTGGCCCACATCACTAAAGTGATGGAGATCTTGGATGACCCCAACTCACCTCTCAACACCATTGTACTTGCGAATAAGGAGGAGGCACTGCTGAACTATTATTTCGACGACATCCGTCTGGCTGTCATTGGGAACCTAGATACCAACAAGAAGCCGTTGACGAAAGAGGCAACGGAGCAGAGGAATACAGTCTGGATATCGTTAATCTTCCGTATGCTGTGTTGGTTCTTGTTGCATGATTTTGATAAATCGGACATCAAGATCGTTCCAGCTGATCTGATCGGGAGCCGAATGCCGGTGTACATCGGCTGAAAAGGGGGGAGCATGTATACATCAGTCATTGTTGGCGTCAGCGAAGCGATTGAATCATTAATAAGGCGTTGGATTTGCTGTTGTTTTCACGCATATTATCACATACCAACAGCATACGCAAGCGTTGTTTTCAAGCATGTCATATACCACATACTACATCATCATGTTCGAAGAAGTTTTTGGCATTGTCCTTGGGGGACATTGAGAGCTATTCCTACAAAATTAAGACCATCTTATGACTTATTAATCGCCATTCGTGCCATTTCCAGTGATCGTTCCACCAGCTTGCTTCCAGGACTGAGCCATAGCCAAGAAATTGGACAGCTTCTCTGTCTGCCTGTCGTCCGCAGGGAACACATAGTCGATATACTCCTCGTAACTGTCGTCGTCGAGCTTGCGGCGGCGCTTGGTCTTTCTTGGCATTTGCTTCTGCACTTTTTCGATGTCTTCTTCTGAGCCGTGCGTTCGCTCGAATGAAAGCCACGCGTTGAGGAGGGAGACTCGCTGTAATTTTGTTAGCAGGAAATTCGAGTGATTGAAAACGAGTGCATGACTTACCTCTTCCTTGAGCTCCTTATCCTTCATGCTCCTAAGAGCACGCTCAAACACCTTCCGTGCGCGGGTCTTGGCGATCTCACTGACAGGCTTCTCCTCTTCCTCATCCTCCACTTCCTCATCCTCCACTTCCTCATCCTCTTCATCCGGTACATTGATCTCGAAGTGAGCGTAGCTGATCCAGACCTTGACGTGATCCGTCTTGTCCAGGAGTCTCTCATACAGCTTCCTAGTTCGCTCAAACTCGCCCTCTTCTTCCTCGAAGTCGATGTAAGCCTTCCACAGCAACTCCGGCATGTCGAGTACAGATTGGGAGATGGCGAGTTCGAAAATGGCTCGAGTACGGTCTAAATCATCGAGGCCTCGTTCTAATTCGGCAAACTTAATCCATGCTTGACAGTTGGCGGAATTCCATTCGATGTGCTTCTCATAGAGCGTCCGGCACCGTACGAACTCGAAAAGCTTAAGTTCCAACTCAATGTATCCTTTGAAAAGTTTGTCCTTGGGACACATTCCAATGGCCTGTCCAAGCGTCTTCCTTGCTAGTGGTAACTGTTGTTGCCGGACTTCAAATTGTGCCTTCATAAGCCAGATCTTGGCAAACGTAAATTTCTTGTGGGGTATCAACTTTAAACACTCCTGGTAGATTTGTCGGGCACGCTCCATATCCCTCGTCTCCATTTCCTCCCAAATTGCGTAGAAAATCCATAAATAGATGTATCGCCTCCAGTGCCTCTTCTCTTGCGTTGGCGGGATTTGAGCAATAGCTCTTTCGTACACATCTCGAACTCGATCCACATCTCCCGATACCTCTTCCAGTCTGGCGTAATCAAACCAAGTATCGTAATTTTTGGGATTCTCCTTGACTTGCTCTTCGTATTGTACTCGTCGTTTCGAAAGAATGACATCCTCTACCCCTTCTCGGTCACCAAACTGCTTCTCGAAAGTCGTATACGCCTTATGAAGGGATACTGACTTTGACCGCGCCAAACGATCTAAAGCGTATTTGTAAATGGCTCTAGCGCGCTCGTATTCCTTCAATTTTGCCTCATATCTTGCATAAGCAATAAATAGTCGCTCGTCCATGAAGTCGTCACCCAAAGCCTCAACAGCCGTCCCGAAAACTTCTCTGACAAGATCACTCGTTCCGTACTCCTCCTCGAATCTAGCCCATTTGATCCAATTTCTTGGCTCGGGATGAACCATGGTAAATCTCTGGAAGATCTCTCGGGCCCTTTGAAACTCGCCATACCTCTTCTCCATTTTGATATAACTGCTCCATGCTGCCTCATCTGGCTCCCAAGACATCCATCTCTCGAAAACCTGTCTTGTACCTGGGATATTTGACAGCATTTCCTCCATATAGCAGTACTTATACCACAATTTGTCAACTCGGGGCAAAATTGTAACCGCACGATCGAGTAAGTTGCGGGCATGGTTGATATTCCTCGACTTCATCTCCGCTTCGATATATCGAATCCATAAGGTAACAGACGTCGGGTCAACATCCAGAGCTCTCTCAAAAATCGATCTCGCGCGCTTGTATTCCTTCTGCTCAAGTTCCCATTGTGCATATCTCATCCAGTTGTTCATATTAATCCTATTCCTTTGGCAATAGGACTCGAACTCCTTCCGCTTCCTGCCTTGGAACTCATGAAGCTCTTCGAGATCAGCGAACCGCTGAGTAGGGGCTTGTAATCCGGGTTCCTGACGGTCAACAGCTTCGCGGAGAAGCTGTTCAGCTGAAATTTGGATCGCGCTGGGCGCCTTGTTCTTGACCCTCGGGGGTCCGCGAGTTGAGTCCTCCATGACGGCAAGTTATCGCAATAGCGCGTACGTGGGCGAAGGAAGGGATTTTGGAGTTTCTCAGAAGAGCTGAGTGTCCCAGGCGGGCAGAAGTCTCGCCCTGAAAGCTTTCTGCAAGTGACAAGATTTATGCGCGGTGAATGCTTAAGGCTGATGATATTTTTCGAAAAACGCGCTAAAAATGAGGCTGGGACGCTAAGCGGCTGCTTGCTCAAAACTTAAATCCAGGTCGATCTTCAACGCGCAAACTTCTAGCAACGGCGAACAAAGATGTCGACCCTCGCAGATGAACTGTTGCAGGATTTCGAGGACTCCGGCTCCGAGGGTGAGGACCAGCCAAAGGAGGGTCTCTTCCCCGACGACGATGGCGCAACTGCGAATGGTCACAAGGCAGCAATCGCGAGCGCAAATGATGGCGGGATGGAGCTGGATGGAGATGAAGAAGAGGTCGCCGAAGATGAAGAAATGACTGGAATCAACGACTCAGGCATAGACGTAGAAGATGAGGAAGAAACTAAAGCGAGGGTCGAGAAGATGGAGCTGGGCGGCGTCGACGATGTTAGAAGCGTCGCAAAATTGATGAAGACATTGGAACCAGTCTTAGAGGTAAGCGCATCTCTCTATTCCCCCTCCCATACCTTGAAGAGATCATGGTTTACATTGCCTTTTCGTGTACTAGCCCTGACTTCGTCCGCCCTACAGAAAATCGCCCATTATCAGTCTTTAGCGCCAGGTACCCATGTAGGCTCGATCGAGGACAATCCGGAATACCACCTCTTGACGGAGTCGAATACTCTCTCCACGAACATCGATACGGAAATCATGATCGTTCACAAGTTCATAAGAGATCATTACTCCATTCGATTTCCGGAGCTGGAGACCTTGGTTACAAACCCTTTGGACTATGCGAAGGTTGTTACTATTATTGGAAATGGCCCTATGGATCAAGAAAGTATCAAAGTGCTTCAAACTTCTAAGGACAACCGGTTGGGCGCCACTCTACGGTCGGTTTTGGATGGACCCTCTGTAATGATTGTCACAGTCGAAGCAACAACTACTAAAGGACGGGAGATGTCACCTGCAGAGCTTGAGAGAGTTATGCGTGCCTGTGATATGACTTTGGCACTTGACCGAGCGAAAAAGACATTGACGGACTACGTTCAATCACGCATGAATCTCTTTGCCCCAAATCTGACAGCACTTATTGGATCTCTCACTGCAGCACAACTTCTGAACTTTGCTGGAGGATTAACTGGTCTCGCGAAAACTCCAGCTTGTAATTTACCGCCTCTGGGGTCGAAAAAGCAGTCGGGAACCGGCTTTGCAACCAATGTAGGAGTCAGACAACAAGGTTTCCTTTATCATTCGCCGATCATCAGAGGCATTCCAAACGACTTAAAACGGCAGGCGATGCGCATCGTCTCCGCCAAAGTCGTTCTTGCTGCGCGTGTAGATAGAGTACACAGCAGTCCAGATGGCTCTAACGGCGAGGAGCTCAAGGCTGCATGCCTAGAACGTCTTGAGAAACTGACAGAACCTCCACCAAACAAGGGCCAACGGGCACTTCCGGCACCAGATGACAAGCCCGCTCGAAAACGTGGAGGACGACGAGCCCGTAAGGCTAAAGAAGCAACAGCCATGACCGATTTGCGTAAAGCACAAAACAGAATGGTCTTCGGCAAGGAAGAAAAGGAAGTAGGCTATGGTACAGGAGATGGAACCAAGGGTCTGGGCATGATCGGGCAAGCAAACGAGGGCCGCATCCGAAATCTTCAGATTGATCAACGCACGAAGGCGAAACTGAGTGCCAAGAACAAAGGCTGGGGAGGTGCGACTCCAGTGAATGGCTCTGCATCTTCACTTCGTGGCTTTGGCCAAGGTCCAGGCTCAGGTATTGATTTGAGAGGCAAGGGACTGCGCTCAAGCGGTGTGGGAACTACCGGCGCCGGGGCCGGAACTGCGTCCTCGATCGCATTTACACCTGTTCAGGGTCTCGAGTTGGTGGACCCTAAGATGCAGGCTGAGATGAGTCGGAAGCGCAAAGCGGAGGAAGATAGATGGTTCAAGGGAGGAACTTTCACACAGGTTGGGGGAAGTGGTAGCATGGGGCCACCCCCCCTCCCGCCGAATAAGAAAGCTGATACGGGTGCCGGGAAGATGGGACCGCCACCGTTGCCTGTGAAAAAGTGAGGGGCATTTCGAAGAGTAATTTTGTGGGGAATTGGGAGTAGGAGTTTGGGGCATATCAATGGCGTTCGTGAAGCATTAACTTGCAGATTGCTGGAAGTGGGCAACGCTGTATCAATATTATAAAGCAGTATCTGAACAAAACTTTGCACATAGCCCTTTTCTATTGTGAATTTTATCTAGAGCATCAAGTGTCGGCGCCTCTGGAACCTGTAAAATAGTTTGTTGCCAGCGTTCATCTCCTTAGCTTAAGTCGAACTCTGTCGATTCGACCCACGCAAAGTTGCGAGCATCCACGGGGTTTACGTTTCAGTTCAATCCTGGCCCATCAAGTGTATCTTCTTCACAGTGTCAGAATTATCAAATTTCACAGCTCTAATCACATTATCATGTTTAAAAGACATAGTCCGCTTCAAATAACACTTTTGCTTGTACCTTGTACTTAGTTTAAAGGTCGAAAAGCTTGCGCGCAATAAAAATTAGTAGAAGTAGAGAGAGCCCGCTGCTGAGCTTTACCCGTTTCCAAAGACCGCACCTATGGCTGCACTCAACATGCTGCCATGTGGAACATTTTAGCATCCTACTATCCCATCCTACAACCAGAATCCTTCTAATTCGCCATCTACCAATCATTTTCAGTCAGTCTACACAGCTCTTCCTCGTCTGGGAATCATATACCATAAAAGCTTGGATCTTAAAGATACTCCCACCCCCCGGCGTCTCCTTCTCAAAAGTCAACGTCCCAATAGCCACCACTTTATTCAACCAATAGTATTTACTTCCTGGATTACCCGTCTCAAACACCATTCTCAGAAAGGTACGTCCGTTGCCTTGTCCACCGGTGCCGCTCTGCTGCAGGTAGATGACTGTTCCATCATCGGTGACGAGGTTGGAGCGTGAGTCGGCATACAGGGTGTTTTCCGCGTCGATGAGGGCCCAGTCTGCGCCTAGGTTGGCGATGGTGCCTATTTATTGAAGCATGAGTGCCTGCCTGGTTGTTAGGGAGGGGAAATACGAACCCTTAATACGGGGACCAGTGAAGTTCCCTCCTACAATGGGGATCACGGAGCGGGTTCCCTTGGGACCAACGCCGCCAGTTGAGATCGCGGGTCCGCATTCAAGGTACGCGGTATACAGGTAGGTGAGTGGTGGTGCACTAGGGTCGACATCTCGTTCTTCGCATGGTGGTTCGACTGGGGCTGGGGATGCACCACGGGTTCTGTAGGAAGCTAGAGCCAGACGGTTGTCGAGTATATGGCCGCCAAAGGCTGAGGCGAGTGTTGGTGCTACGATGATGGCAGGTAGGAGGTTCTTAAAGAAGTGCATCTTGGGTAAATATTAGGGGATTGAGATGTGGATGAATTGTGCTGAGGGCTTTGGATGAGAGTGGAATTGAAAGGGATGAAGTCAATGGTTATATATCCCAAGCTATCACTGTTGATTATTGAACTCATCATGCTGTACTTCTTTGCTATCCTATTTGAGACTAGGTTCAGGAGCAATTCCACACGTACTCACGTTTTCCAAGATTCTGACTTCCCGGGGTGTATCACAGGGCGACAGGTTTGGTAACCTGAAGTGCAAATCAGTTGTCACTGGTGTTACAAATCTGGAGGCTGTGGCACAAATCCGAAAACATCAATTCCAACTACTTCTCGTTCCATTTGGCGACACCACGCCAAAATATTGACTTTCTGGGTCATTGGCAGAGCAGTTATTCATTCTATGCTGGCACCAATTCCCATGCCCCCAGGTTTGCTTGGCGGCCGCATACTGAAATCAAGTGATGCTTCTCACGCTTTCAATACAAAGTCTCAAGAAATTCGCGGTATGGTGACCAACTAGTGACGCTGTGCTGAGCTTGGTGGGAAGCAAAGTCTGACAGAGGTAAGTATTGTCATACCCCGTACGTAATGAGCGAAGTTCGCATGTAACTCAACAACTTGAAAGGCGAGAATCGCCCAGCCCTGCTATTTTCTTTCAAATGTCACTCTCTAACTATTGATTGAATAAAGTTATTCAACAACAAGAGCCTGAGAAAGCAGTCTCCCATACAGTTGGAATCCGGGGAAGTGGGGCCAAGATTAAGCGAACCCCCTTTTCAGGAACAGGCATGAGGTCAAATAGCATGCTAGGCCGCTAGGAACCAAGCAATGGACCGCATAAGAAGTAGTGTCTTCGCAAAGCTATTTTCCGAATCACAAATCCAAGTTCGAAAAAAACGAAAATTACCAAGAAAAGATACGGCAAACACGTTGCACACAGCTTTGCTCAACTTCAGGCGTCCGGTTTCAAGACTTTTTCTCGCGCCGTGACATCAATTATGGTTGTGCCAAGTTACAAACTTTAGATGATCCTGAAACTTGATCACCGATGAGTTGATCAAATACAAGGAAGGAGTTCTTTGTTAGGGTGTTGGCCATAAAGTCAAAACAACAGCAGCAAATGCCGCCAACTTGGTTTTCCTGGGGTCCTCTTCTCTCTACACCCTCTTCCCGTGCTGCCATTTATTCAAAAAGAACTCCATTCTTCTGCTGCCAATTTGAAAATTGAGCCATCCATATGGAATTCAAGTGCTAAGTCTCTCGAATACTATTTTAAATCCAAATTTCATGCTAGGAACATCTGCTCCTAACTTCAGGCTTCTCAACACACAGAAAGATGCCAGACCAGGAGCAGATCTATCAAAATACGGCGAATATGCCTGCACTTGCAGAATTCTCGGCCACTTGGTTTGAAAGCTAAGCCTTGAAGAAAAATGAGTGAGCCATGTTCCAAAAGTAAACATTGAGGCAAACAAAATGTCTCGCTGCCACCTACAGCGGAAGATTCCGAGGACGGGCGCAGGGTCGAAAGAAGCTGTGCCGTTTCAAACTCGAGAGCAATGGCTGCAGCTGGGACGTACCAGGAGCGTGCCGGGCGTTTGGCTGTTGATGAATATTCAGGAGGCTGAATCTGATCCAGTGGTATCTTACGAAGGCGGCTGTTTGTTCATGAAAAAAATATACTCAAACCATAAACACTTGCAGAATTCTCGTAGTGGAATCAATCTCTCTCATACCTAATCATGCTTTACTTGCTGGCTCATCTTCCGCCCCGCCCCGCACAGTGTCTTTTCCTCTCCCGAGTCTTGTACAACCTTAACCCGTTTCATCCTCGAAGACTTGCCTTCTTTTTTCTTCCCCACACCACTCCACGCCACATCTCCAATCAACCCCTCCCCAGCCTGCACCAAGATACACAAGCAAAAGTAGTGGACTGACAATGCAATAATTGACCTTCGTCATCGGGAACCCGCATACCTGCAGCTACGGTAAGAATAGGCCCCCCTCCACGCCTCATTCACGATGCTGGGCCGGCTGGTCTCTATACGTTAACCGGAAACGCCTCCGCCCCATTCCCATCCCGAAATTCACGATACAGACCTGGCTATACGGTCACCACATCCCTTCACATATGGGCTAAGACCCGGCTATACGGTACACACAGACGCGTCAAGATGTACATATATCCACGGTGGCGATTGTGATAGATCGCCATCTTTCATGATGTGACCGTAATTCCCTTGAATGACGGACATAGCTCCGTCGGAAGAAAAGCAGGTTTTGCTTTATTTGCCATGTCATATTTCGAGAATCGACTCGGGAGTTTGGGGAAGGGTTTGCTGGAATCGCGTGTTCATCACATATCAGATGCTGTACTGTAACCACTGCATTTCTAGGGTCCTAGGGTCTTCCTCGTTTCGGGCCGCAGGAGGGCGGAGATGCATCCGCGAAATCGTCAGGTGTTCGTTTGTTACGAATTCCTTTTGCGAGATTCAACGACGAGGGTAGAGAAACAGATCATCATTCATACGGAGGAGAATGGTTATTGTTAATTACTTTTTGCTTGTTTCGTATATAAATATGTATATATGTATGTCTGTCCGAAAACGGCAGGCACCGGGTATCATTGTTTTTCCAGACCCACAGGGTCATCCATTCCAATCAGTGATATGTTTGTGTTGCAAACACAAACCCAAGGCCGTTGGTATCATTAAAAGACGAGAAGATGCGATGCAATAAATACAGAAAATCCAATTCGCTCCATGTATATTGTGTTCACCAGTGCGCCAGGCCCAAGCCCCAATCTAACCAATGAACACCATCAATGCAACATCCATTGCGCCGATTGCACAAAATGGCAAATCAAATAAAAATGTACACCAATCCCGGAGGACTCTAGAACCCTTCGTGCATGGTATATATCAAGGAAACTAGAAGAAATGGCACAGAAGGTCCACACCCCTGACCTGTGGCACCACAAGATAGCGGGGTCGAGATGTGTGCCCACGTAAGGCTTCATGCCACCATTGAGTGGGCTGATGGAAGAAGCAGCCGTGGCACCACCTCCAGAAAATGACTGGGAAGATCCGAATAGTTGGAACTCATCAGATCAGAGAGCTCATATTTCGAATCTAGTATCCAGAGTTGCGAGCTTGATCAACGGCAGCCGCAGCCGCGAGGGCATCCAATCCAGTCCTGGGTGAGGGTAAAGACCCTGTTTCGAAGACTGGGACAGTGTGATTGAAGGGACTGCGGGGTGACAAGGATTCGGTGGGCGCCACATGTTGCACCAAAGCAGGGTCCAGAGCGATAGGAGGTAGCTCCGCAACCGAATTGCTTCGGCTGCTGCTTGCATACCCTGGCTTCTTGATACCAGCTGGTTTGGTAAGGACCTGAAGGCCAGGTCTCGAGGCTGGTCTGCCTACAGTAGACGCCCGGGACTTGTCTTTGAAATGAGTCTCGAGATGCTGCTTCATGTTGTCGGAACGAGTGAACTTTTTGAGGCAGCCTTCGTAAGAGCATCCTACTGCTTTTTCGGCAGTATGGATTTTGGAGTGGCGTGAGGCATGGCCGGAAGTCGTGAATGTCTTGTCGCAATTGAATTCATTCGCGAACCGACATGGATATCTCTTCTGGCCTCTCTCTGTGAGATGCGGAGAAAGGGCACCACGATTTGAGTAGGAGTCATCTTCATATATTTGAGCTTGCGCGTATGAAGACGATTGGGCGGACGCCATATGGTATGTATGTTGAGAATAGTCGAAGGAAGGCAATCTTTGATCATACTGTTGTTGCTGCATTGCATCTTTGAAAGTTCCTTCAAAGCTCATGAATGAGGTTGGTCGCCCAGTCGAGTCGACAGAGCTGGGAGTGATGGGAGAACGAGGTTCTGTGGTGTTCTGAGAGTCATAAGAGTCCGAACGCATCAGGCCTGGCGTTGCAGGCGAAGCTGCACCGCTCAGCGACGAATCTTTCGAGGTGGAACGCATCATATCCGGAGCACCCTCACCGAACGCCGAGCGGTGGTAGTATGGATTGCTACTCCTTGTATTTGTAGGCTCTTCGTTCAGGAGAGAAATGTGTCGACCAGAGGAATCCCTGGCGGGCATGCTAGGTCTTTCAGCCATCGCGGTTTAGTGAAAGTGTACCAGGTGAGGAATTGGCCCAGTGGGAAAGGCGCCGATAATCAAACACGAGGGTTTGAGGAGGAATCAAAGAGTTATGGTCGGGTCGCGTGTGGTGGTGATGCTCGAGGCAATTTGTATTTTTGTGTGTTGATACTCAAGGTGAGTCGACTGGGGTCTGATCTGATGTGTAAGGACGGAAGCCGACGGATCGAGTCAATGTGTGTAATGTATGTATGAGTGGGCGGATATATATTACTCGGAAGAGTATTAACTTTGTGGACTTTGGCCGATGAGGTGTACGATATTGGGGAATATCGTCCGTACTGTACTGTGAAGAGGGAAGAGAGTGACGGAGGGTTGGAATAAGGGAACAGGGCGAAGACGGGGGGACATGGGATTGTGATATGGGAAAGGGAAAGGGAGACCGGAGTTTTGGCGCCTTGAAACTAGCAAGACGGCAGGGATCCCAGTAGTGCGTGCAGTGCAGTCCATTTTTAAGGCGGTGTCGTCGACCGGGGGCAAGGACAAGGGCGAATCCGCCGGGGATAGAAAGTACTGGGTTTAGACTCACTCGTGGCCTGCTCGTCCACCTGCATATTTTACGATTACGATTGACTTGCTCTTAAAACGGCCTTAGCAAGTATAGTAACCAGGTAATTCCTGACATGGTGCCGTGATGTATACTAGTACGGCGGCGTAAAGGACTTCCTTTTTCACTCCATTCAAACCTACATTCGGGTTCTGCACCCCCGTTCCTCATGTTATTTCCACCTTACGAGTACTATATAACTACATTTTTGAAAGACCGTCCAAGTAAATTGGTAGCCTATATACGTACACATATAGTTTTGCCAAGTCAACTGGTGTAGATACAATTCATTGTATTCCAAAACTGGTTGATTATTGAAAGAGATCAACATCACGCACTGTCTCCGTGCCTTAATCAAGCCTGGTAACAATTTCACCCTCTGAGACACCTTTCCAATACGTCTGCTGAGGAGGCCCTCTCCGGATTGATCTGGCACTTGGATCCAAATACTTGGTTTTCCAGATCTGACGACCCGCTTTTACAACAGGACCCTCAATTTCACGATTCAGGGACTCAACACGTCGCCGGCTTCCCTTCCGCTGATATGGTGGTACCACAGCGGTCGAAAGAGGGGCAGGACCTGCCGGTAACATGGCATGCTCCAAACAGGTGACTCGCAAAGCTTGGAATAACCCCCGGACGTTTTTATCTGCGGGGCAGCAGAGGACGGGTCAGATATCCTCTCCTATAATCCCAAGCACTGGCAGTGACAGCATGCCGCGAAATGTGGAACTTTTTTCCCTGCAGACTTGGGCAGGGCAGAGGGCCTTACTCGGTCTAGATGTAATACATGGCTCTCATCTGGCGATCTCAAACAATGGCGTATGGGGGTTGGAAATCGCATCTATATTGATTTCAGCCGTCAAAAGAGGACAACCCCATCCTCTTCGCAAGAACCGCCCACCACGACGACGATTTACGGTCGCATTCATCTGAGCGAAGCTGAGGGTGTTACCTGCAGTAAAGTTATCGCACTTTCCTTGCGCAATTGTGTGTTCTTTTGATCTCGTAACTCTGCTCGCAAATATGAAGAATGAAAAATGAAAAATGAAAAATGCAAAGTCACGCCGGTGGGACGGAGTAGCCTCCGCACTGTCAGATCGAACATGCAAAAAATAGTGGTGACGATCCGCTCCTCGGGCATTGCTCCGACTTTGACCATGTTCTCCCCTGGCCTGGCCTGGCCTGGGTGCACGATCTTGGCATCCACTGCAGGGTCCTGTGGCTGTTACGGCAGAGATCGTCGGAGAGCGGGGGGCAGGTGCAGCCAACGGAGCCAACGGGCGCGACCCACTCCACTACACCCACTGCACCCACTACACTCACTCCACTGTCACCCACCAGGAACGCAGTTTCTTTTCGGGGTCTAAGCTTTGGCCAGCTCATGCTCATGCTAGAGCTCATGTTGGAGCTCATGCTCAGGGAGGGGAGGCAGATCCGGGGCAGCGCAGCGCAGCGCAGGCGAAAATAGTGCCCGTCAACGGTCCTGCGTGCCTGCCAAAATAATGCACTGCACTCTGCAATTCCTATCTGCTGGATCTTGCATCTGTCCCCGCTGCCTCACTCAGATGCGCACCGCGATTTTCGCTACACGAATCGCCAATGTGCTTAGCAGGCGTCTCGGTGAATCCTCGAGCATGAAGATGAAAATGAAAATGAAAATGAAAATGAGCTGTTGCCGACGGCGAAGCCTTAGCAGCGTGATGTCATAAGAAGGGAGTATTGGATCGAGGTTTGTGGGTGGGATCGAGATTTGACTGATTTTTGGTGAGGAAACAGGGGTGGCACAGATAGAGGCTACTCCATAGCGTCGAACCTAGAAGGAATCTAAGGTAGGGGATCTAGCTTCTTCGCTTGCGGATGCCACCTTACCCCCCCGCTGTAAAACAAAATACGGTATCTCGGCCGTCTTCACTGCAAGTACTTCGAAGTAGCTGCCAAAATCGTGTTAAATTTATTCCCGATTTTTAATTGCAGTCATGCTATTTTGCAGAGTTTTTTTTGTAAGCCAAGCTAGCCCACTACGGTCAATCATGGAATCATGGAATCATGGAATCATCGGGAGGAAGAACGCTAGGTACCTGATCGCAATCTCTAGATGAAAGAAGAGAAAAGCAAACCAAATCTTACGACAACTGCACCGGAGTCATGGTATGCGATACAAAGAATGACATCCGGACAATAACCTCCTAGCGCCTCTACCTAGGTATCCTACCTGACGCGTCGGGCAGTGAGGCTAAGAACTGAGGATGAGGACGACGAAGGACCCTGATTCGATGACGACCAATGAACCCTAAGGGGATTCCCTGAGGGGATTGTGGCTTGTCATCCTGGTGCATGCGCGTGGCATCAGAAGACCCTTAAGATTATTCACACCAAGTCACGTCACGTCATGATGGTTACACGCTAATCACTTCCCCTACGCTCTTTCGAGTCCTTCCCTTCCCCTCTTCTACGGCATCAACCCAGCCCAGCGCACTAATATCTACGCTTGTCGTGAAGGCATACGAAAACATGCACTTTCAGAATTGCATACCCCGACCCCGACTCCCAGAGATCTCGCCAATCCGATCTCCTGATCTACGCCGGTCATCCGTTCTGCTGGGTGGGTGGACGGCAACAATGCCGTAGAGCCCCCTCCTGAGCCATACCTCCGTAGATATCACACTCTGTTCTGCATAACGGAGTTCCTAAGAGGAACTTCACCGGGACATTTTCCGATGCGTTGAAATTGTCAGTTCCCGGAACCCCGTTTTCATCTATCTCTTCTGTGCCGAGAGAGCTCGGGAGTCGGGAGTCGGGAGCACCTCAATTTCAACTTCGCCGACACGAGGAAGCTTTGCATTAACTATGGATTAACTATGGATTAACTATCACTGCCGCTTGCACTTCCCCCTGTCGCCTTCTCTTTCACTTTTTCTTTGCGCTTGTGCCTAACTATTAGCAACTAATAGCAACGCCCAAGTAGGTAGCGCTTCCCACTCCTTCTAGCGCGTTTCTCTTTCTCCAAAACCAGTTCAGTAGTGGACGCACCAGTGCACCATCACAGCTTGCGTACGCAGAGCATGGAACAGCTTCCGCGCTTTCAGTTCACCTCACCTTCGGCATCTCACTTAGGCACTGCGTTGACAGGTGCCACGACAAAGTGTACACGAGTACAGCAGGAGAGAAAAAGCCTACGCTTTGATCAAACTCGGTCCAAACTTACAAGTTGCAACAAGCTCGCTCTAGGCCCCGAAAGCCGGTCTTCTGTAAACTCTAAATAATTTTAATTTCGCGCCACATGATTGGCGTTAGCCACGTACTGCTTGGCACATTCCCGCCAGCGCGGAATCTTCGGACCCTTGATATGGGTCTTGACATCAGCCTTCATTTTACCCTGGCCTGGGGATCGGAATTTCTATGAAGGGTTCTCGATTACAGTGTCCTGAAGGATGCGTAGCGCGCGCCTATTTTAGACAAGGACGAGGGAAACACGAGCTTGTTTGCTGTACCTGTTCTAGGGACCTTGGTATGGAGATGCCTCCGAGGTTTTGGCAGGCTGGCAGCTGCATGTGGTGTAATCAAGTGTAATCTTATGATAGTCTCTGTCAATGTCAAGTCAAGAAGCAGAGGGATCTCATTATGAGCTGCATATGCGCGGGGGTTGCCGCTCTGTTGCATAGTCTTAACACATAACGGCGATACATCTACATCCGATGAAGCTTCACCAGCGGGAATGGAGAATGATGCTTATAACCGGGATTCCTCCACGAGATAGCTGCATTGTGGCGCTTCTGCAATGCTATACATCGAGCACTCTTATGCCTAAGAGAGCGTTTTCAAAATGATTCTACAAAGGAAGTTCAGACTCCAGAGTTGAATACATTCTCGAAATGGTTCGCGGGAAAGGGCCACGGCAGCTTACCGGTGAAATCTTCGCAAGTTGCTATAAACTACCAGAACCAATCATCGCGAAAGGCTCAGCACATCAATCCCAATAGTCCTCACTGCATACATGTGAGCTTGTCTGCAACGTGCAGGATCCAGATCCTCTTTTCGCGTCCTTCTCAATGCAAAATCCCAATTCTAAGTAAAACCCTGCTTTTGTTGCACTTCGCACCATCGTGCATATGCGGCCAAAAATATCCGGTTTGTGTTTCGATAGTATGCAGTTTTTAGGTGGAGGACATCCTTCCTCGAAACCTTTAGGTTCTGCCTAAATTTTTCAGGAAACCATGTTCTCAGTTACGTGTTTGGGCTTCCAGAAATATATCAGTGTTGTTCTAGGTGTAGAGCAGGTCAACGTCTCTTTTGCACCAATATTGGATATAGCCCTCAAGCGATAGAGTTTCCTATTTCAATTTTCCTACCTATTTCTTCACTGTACGTATTTGGCAGCCCTTGCCAGAGTTTCCGGGGGCTCCTTTCCCCCTCCAATTTCCAGAAACCAGTGACCATTTCGAGTCCAGCGAACTGCCTTAATAGACAACACGATCATTCTAGAATGTCTGCGTCTCACCCTCGATGGTATCTCCAAGGCAGCGAACCCCTTGATGACTGCGACGTTGCTGTGTTGAAGTGTTGATCACACCCTACATGATCCGAGCAATTCAAACATACCCCAGGAGCAGGACATTGAAGATACCAACCGTCAACTATCTCAACCTGGACAAGGACGATTTTGCAGAAAAAGAACTGAGAAATCACGACAAAGTGATCTCCTTGTCTGCGGCCCATCCTAACAGAGTCATCATTACCTCAGAACTGGCTACGAAACGAAAGATGCTTTCAGCTCAGCAAGCAGCAGGTTCTTCGAAAGGCTTCACATGAAGAAAGATTTTGGCATAAATCAATCCGGGACTTCACCGGATATACCTCCCATCGGTTCTCCGGATTCTGGTTGGGGAACGAAACCGAGAAGCTCTGGGCAGAAACTAATTACAGAGACAAGGACGGTGAAAGTGACAATGGAGGTATAGAATGGGTATGGATCTGCCGAGTTAGGCTGGGCGTCTGGGAAGTCTGCGGCGTTGAGTTTGCGTATTTCCGAAGTAGTACTCGAGTCTTCCGGTTTCACCTTGGTTTTCCTCCTTATCTCCCCCGCTATTTGTGTGACCCATGATCTTAATACACATCTCGACTTCCCCCCCTTGACTTTGGAGGTGGATAGGGTCACGAATTGCTTTTAATGCCTTTAAAGTTCTGCTCCTCTGATATGCTTATGCTGTTCAGAACATTCAAACGCCCTTCCCAAATTCCCAGATTATTCAAGCATCAAGCTCAATTAACAAAAAAACCATCTTCCTTACTCCCTCCCCCTTGCTTCTCCTTAGAACCACCCTCAAACGCCGTTCCCTCAAACTTAGGAACATCAAAAGTCCCCTCCGGATCCCTCCCCGTCACCAAAATATACTCCTGCACCTTACTGACCTGATGTCTAACCTCTCCTAGCAGCGCCGTCATCTCCAACGCAACCTTCTCATTATGCTTAGCCGCGCCCTTAACCGCCGCTTCAATAACATGATACCTGCTCACATTGTTCCTCAACATCATATCGAATGGTGTCGTCGTCGAGCCCTCCTCCTTATAACACTCAATACTAACCCTCTCCAACTTGGGTCTCCCAAACAACAACCCCTTAATCTCATTACTATACCCATGATAATTAAAATGAATCGGCCTATCCACCGTAAACAGCGCCCCAAACTCCTCATCACTCAAACTATGCGGATGCAGCGTCTCAGCCTCCAAAATCATCAAATCGGTAACATTCACCACCCTGACCCTCAAAGCAGGACATATGCGTCTGAGAATCGCGGCAGCGACAACGACTTCGAATGTGAGTTCGGAGCCGATGCCTACGAGCACGACGTCGGGGTTTAGTCCGTCGTCTGTGGAGCAAAATTTCCAGACTGAGGCCCCGGCTTGGCAGTGCTTGTCTGCTTCTTCGACGGAGAGGAAGACGGGTTGGGGCTGCTTGGAGCCGACCATTAGGTTTACGTAGTTTTTGGAGCGGAGGCAGTGGGCTATTGTTGAGAGGAACGTGTTTGCGTCTGGAGGTAAATAAACTCGTGCTGCATCGGGCTTCAGATTCAGCACCGCCCCTATAAAGCTCGGGTTCTGGTGCGAGAAGCCGTTGTGTTCTTGTCGTGTCCATGTGCTGGTTTCGATGTAGTTTATGGATGAGATGTCGGTTCTCCAGGTCGTCTCGCGAGCCATTTTGTTGAATTTGCTGTATTGGACCATCATGGTGTGGATTATGCCCAGAAAACTCTCGTAGCTGGGGAATATGCCGGTTCGGCCGGTGAGAGTGTAGCCTTGGAGGAAGCCTTGACATGTATGCTCGGACAAGATCTCGATAACTCGGCCGCCGCGAGCATTGCTGAATTCGTCCCATTGGAAGTCACGGCCTGTGTGGTTAAAAACTGCGTCAAGCTTATTGGAGACGAGCTCATCTGGAGAAAAGAGACGCAGTGATTTCGGGTTATCAACCATTGTTTGATCGATCAGGTTTCCGATCGCTTTCATGCAAGACTCCTCGGTTCCTTTCTCAACGCCAAATTGCTTCCAATCTGGGACTTTCAGCGGTTCGTGGTTCTTATAAGTTTCAGCGCGCTGCCCCAGTTTCTTGTGATCGTCGACGGGAATAATGCTCTTGATAGAGTCGTTGGGTGCGCCAGTGTCGGTAAAGAGTTTTGCGGGGCCGTAGCTGAGGAGCCACTTCTGGAGATCGGCGAGTTGGTCTTTATTGGATTTTGCGGCCATGAGAGGTACTTGGTGGGCATGGAATGATCCTTCGACGTATTCGCCGTCTACGACTTTTGGACCGCTCCATCCCTTGGGTGTTCTCATGATCAAGACTGGCCACTGTAGCTTCATGTTAGGCTTGTTTGTCCAGAATGGGTGACTTGGGACTTACTCTTGGCTTCATAATTGGTTTTCCTGATCGAGCTGCTTTCTGAATCTTGCGGGTCTCATCGAGAGCCCATTGCATGCTCGTGGCAATGTCACGATCCTAGAAACCATTAGCCTCCTCTTTAAATTCTTCAAAATGGACTTACAATATCTTCGAGATCTTCCACGAATCTGCACTGGTATCCATAGCCAGTGAACAACGAAACAAGCTCCTTGTCATCCATACATCCATAAATAGTTCTCTCTGAGATCTTGAATCCATTTACATGAACGATGGGAATGACAGCTCCAGACTCAGCAGGGTCAATGTACTTGGCGGCATGCCATGCCGTGGCAGTTGGCCCACTCTCGGCCTCTCCATCTCCAACAACGCATGCCACAACCAAATCTGGCTTGTCCATGACAGCGCCAAAGGCAACAGAGAGAGCATATCCTAGCTCGCCACCCTCGTGAATCGAGCCAGGTGTTTCGGCATTAATGTGACTAGGGAATCCTTTGGGTGTGCTGAAACCAGTGATGAGATTGTGAAGGCCTTGCTTGGTTTGCGAGTACTGGGGGTAGAATTTCTCCAGACTTCCTTCAAGCCAAAGGGATGCCAAGATGGCGGGTGCTCCGTGTCCGGGGCCGACAACGTAAATAGTCTCGAGGTCATTCTTGCGGGTCAGATAGTTCAAGTGGGCGTAGATGAGAGTAAGACCTGGACAAGTTCCCCAATGTCCTAGTAACCTGCCATTTTGTAAGACATTGGCGGTTGTACATAAGTTCTGATGACTCACCTCGGCTTGATATCTTCGAACTTTAGATCTCTCTCAAGCAGTGCATTATCACTTAGGAAGATCATAGCTACAAAAATCAGCGACGGATTTCAAATGAAGCCCTAAAAATGATATTTGAAACTTACCAGCGGCGATATAATTGCTGGCTCTTCGAAATTCTTCGAGACCCTTGAGATCGGCATCATTGATGCTCATTTTCTGCAGCTTGACGGATAAGCTGAGTACATCCTCTGGAATATTAGATGCCAGAGGCTGTGGATTTGGCCTGTCAATGATTTCCCCAGGCATCGTGGCGATATCCTAGAATCAAATGTCTGGATATTAGGGTTAAGAAACGTCAACGGTATCAGGAATAGCACAGCTGTTCCCCGAGCTGAGGATAAATTAAATATAAGGAGATTACTGCAAGTCTGAGATATAAATCTCTTCTGGGATTGAAATGAAGCTAAAGCTCGAGCTCTTGAACTGGAACAGGGCAGACGTCACTTAACGGATACTTCGGAGACTATCAGCATTCTGCCCTGCTCTAGATTTGTATCTGCGTTAATAGTCGCCGGCATGCTCTCCACTTACGAAACTATTGGTCAAATATTTGGAGTCGAGACGTTTGAGTGGCTGAAATGGGGCTCCTGTACCATGCAGTCTGGATTTTGAAAAACGTCATACCCCTGTAGTCGAGGCTGATCAACAGCCTTGTGGTCTTGTAACTTTCACGCTCATGGCATTCAGATTTGATCAGACAGTATCCTCATTTGGAGGTGAGCCAATTTGCTGTTCTCGCAGCTATAACACAAAAGTGGCCTGTTTTCATCTGAGAGAAAGCAATTTGTGGCGTGAGAAAGCCCATGAGATGAAGCTTCTCACCCCTGCAATGTATCCCAGTCCCTTGGCCCACTAACCCACGATAGGCCTAGATATCTCGCCTATGATAACGATAGCCGGGGAATCTCACGTCACAGCCCCTCCATGGTCTGATGTTTTGATAGAGGGGCAATAGCTCAACATCAGAGGAAACAAAACTGTAAATCCAACCATATATCTCAACCTCCCAGCTCTGAAATGACTCCCAATTGACCTGTCAAACACCCCAAAATGTCCAAAATAATACTCTCCATCAACGCCGGCTCCTCCTCCGTCAAGATATCCATCTATTCAGCAAAAGAACGACAAGCTCCCATCGAACTAGCAGAAACGCAAATCGACGGCCTAACAGCACCGCCACCCCTCTTAAAATACACACGCGCTGGGAAATCAATCTCCAAAGACAAGAAACTCGACCAGAAAATAGGCTCCCAAAATGATGCTTTCACCTACATGCTCGACCAACTCATCAACGACCCAGATTTCACCGCTATTTCCAAGAAAGAAGATATAGCAATTGCATGCCATCGAGTCGTCCACGGTGGAGATTATGATTGTCCGAAAATCATAAATAATGAAACGTACCACCATCTCGAAGCCTTGACGGATCTAGCGCCACTGCATAACGCGTCCGCGTTGGAGATTGTGAAGTTTTGCATTAAGGAATTGCCGTCTACAAGAAATGTTGCTGTTTTTGATAGCCAGTTCCACCAGAGTATCCCGGATCATATCCGTACCTACCCGATCAACCTGGAGATTGCGAGGAGTAATAAGTTGAGGAAATATGGATTTCATGGAATCAGTTATAGTTTCATCACACGGAGCGTGGCTGAGTTTCTTGGGAAAGAGGAAAAGGATACGAGTCTCATTGTGCTACATTTGGGTAGTGGTGCGAGTGCGTGCGCGGTGAGGAATGGAAAGAGTTTGGATACGAGTATGGGGCTCACGCCACTTGCTGGATTGCCGGGTGCGACGAGGAGTGGAAGTGTGGATCCAAGGTATGCGTTCTTTTTACATAAAAATAACTTTAAGTGCAGTACTAATTGGGATTTATAGTTTGGTATTTCACTACGCTTCAGATGTAGGGAAACTCTCCCCCTCTTCCACGAAAGAACTGCATATCTCCCGCGCAGAGGAAATTCTCAATAAAGAATCGGGCTGGAAATCGCTAACGGGGACTACAAACTTCGGCACCATCGCCTCCTCAGACAAGCCAGAAATGAAGCTCGCGTTTGACATCTTCGTTGATCGTATCTGCAACTATGTGGGCAGTTACTACGTCTCCTTACATGGCCAAGTAGATGCGCTAGTATTTGCAGGTGGCATTGGAGAAAAGAGCGACCTGTTAAGGAAGAGAGTTGCGGAGGAGACGGCCTGTTTGGGATTTGGTGTTGATAACGAGTTGAATGGAAAGAAGATTGAGAATGTGGTGCAGGATGTAGGAAGAGAGGATGCGAAGCATAGGTTGTTGGTTTGTCAAACAAATGAGCAGTTTGAGATGGCGAGGTTATGTGCTGTAGACAAGGGCCTTTTTAATTGAGATGGGATGAGAAGCAAGGGATGTAGTTCAGGCTGAAGACTTATTAGATACTCCAAGAATTAATAGATAAAGTATGACAAGGCTCGAGAAGGATTCTTTGGTTAACTACTTAAGGAACTGGTTCATGGATTTCAGACACCCCACGCCCACGAATATTCAATAGTATTGTTTGATTCTCGGCATTCTCGTTACTTTCATCCGCAAGCTCTTGAGCTATTAATAAAATACAAGGCGACAGTTTTGACAACGCAAGTTTTTGCTCAGGAGTATAGCCAGTTCTGGAAAAAATCAGCAAACCACGTACTCCAAGACTCCACCACCCTACCATATGTCCTGTTACCCCCTGCGAGATATTCACGCCAACAGAAACGTCTACGGTAAATGAAATCCTCCGTTGATAGCGTCGGCCAATTCTGAAGTATTGGGGCGATTCTGCGCGTATCGTTCATAGCTCTCAATGTAAAGATCATCAACACTCGTCGTATTTTTGATGTGTTCGTTGTTCTCCACCGCATCCATCCATCGTCCCCATCTACTACCAGGAGTTGGGTCTGGCCAGCCTCGATAGTGCTTCATGACTCGGGACAGTCGAATCATCCAGGGCGCAAATTGAATATCGACAAAAGATAAATGGGGACCTAGGAAAAAAGGCCCCTGTTGATCGCAGGCTTCGACGATATCCTGGATGACATCTTGTAGCCTTTTAGTATTCTCAGCCTGCTTTTGGAATTCTTGGGCCTGGAGAAGATGGTAGAAGGCCGGGACGATTTTTCGATTAATCTATTATCTATTAGCAAGTTCTTTGAAAGAGGTACACATTTGCTCTCACATGATCCGACCAAAGTCTGCAGGTTGCTCGAAGCTCAGGGTTGCCTTGTGGAAGGAGTGGTGGGCCTACACCAAGGTCTTCCAGCTATCACGATTGTTAGCAGATCATTCATTTATGATAGTCAAATTGAACATACATATTCCATCAGTACTGTGCTCTCTCCACAACCCCAGTCTCCATGACGGAGTCCGGGGACCAAACCTCTGGGATTTACATCCAATAGAGCCTGGGGCTTTTTGTATGGGTCAACCTCAATGTACTGATACTGCAATCCCTTGGCTTCCAATGCGACCCACACTCGCTGAACAAATGGACTAGAGAGGAAGACAGACGTTAGTGGTTTTGAACAAGCTAAGTCTGACGTCACATTGAACATCCCCAAACGATTAATTGGACTTACCAGAAGCAGCTGCCATACAACTTCAACTCATGATCTTTTGAATGCTTCCTAACCGTGACCAGGGCATTGCCACTTGCTTTCTTGTGGTAAGTTTTCTGTTGTGCCTGATTGTCAGTCATGTTTGTGAACCGGGTTTTTCTGCCTTTCTCAAAGCCAACTCTAGCATATATATACAGCCGGTCCGAGCCTTAGCGCACTCCAGATTCCTATGCTCTAGTCTGTGGGGGGATGACATCAGGCGTATAAAATATCCATGACCTACCTGAGTCTTTTTGTCTTCTTTATCCCGTTTCAAAACATGTCTTTGGACACTATTCTTCTTGACGCGATCACTCTCACTTAGAGGATGCTTGTGTGGTCCTGGAACACCATCGCCTTTTCCATTTCCCCCATTACCATTAACACGCTGTATTGTGTAGTACCTCTGACCCGTAGCACCGGGATGGGTTGGAGGTAGGACTGGATTGACCATTGACATTCCAAATTGCTGCTGCTGCTGCATTGCCGGTGCTCCAGGTTGCCCAGGGGCAAAGAAGTTGTTTCCCTGAGATGGGTCTGGCTGTTGGACTGGTCCGCCATCTGGCTCAAAACCCGAACGTAGCATGGCACCCGGAAAATACTCCGTGATCTTGATCTTGACATCGCATAGGTCACGTTCTCGCGCCGTACGCTTACGTTTCTTCTTATTGGGGTCATCGGATTTTGGTGTTCCCGGAGGTCGTCCTTTCAACCGGCAGTCCCAATAATGAGAAACAAACGGCTTTCGCTTGTACTTCTGGGTTGAGCGATGCGAATAGACATTGTCGACGTGAGGAAAATAGGTTTCGAATCTGTGTTCACCAACCACGTTAGTATACTTGACTTCTTCAGTTCTCGATGATCACATACTCTTCTTCACTCAAGGTGATCATCTCGTCCACATTGAACAGCTTCTGACGCCACTCTGCGAGATTCGGCGGATCGACAACAATCTTGGTGCTAAGATGGCCATTGCTCTTCTGGTCCGGGCCATCTGGCGATCCAAATAAGTCCTCCTCTTGTTGCAATCTGCCAATCGAGTTGTGCTGAATGGGGTTGGTCGTCAAGATGCCGAACTGGCCGCCATTGGTATGCTGCTGCGGGGTATGAGGGCTTCCATTGTTTTGTACATGCATAGGCCTGTGGCCGCCGCGATCGAAGGGATTCGGAGATTGGAACGCATGGCCGTTTGGATCCTGCATACGAAGGTCCTGGTGGAACACAGGGTCATTCTCGTCGAGCCCAGTCAGGTCGAGGCCAGGTTGGGAGGCCAGGCCATGGTGTGCCAGGTGTGCTTGCCCATGCTGTATGGCTTGGGCAGCTTGCGGTTGTAATGTCCTGTATGCAGCAGGCAGCTGCTGGTGAAGGACGGATTCGGGCTCCATCCTGACTTTTGGCGCGGGGCTGCGAGGACGAATGTTCCGTTTGTTGATGCCGCTTTATGAGGTTGTCCAAGGACCAGGAGTATGTTATGTGGCTATGCCCGATCACGTTAGAACGATGCGGCTCAGATGATGTGAGGCTGGGTGGGACGTGGGCGCCTTAAAGAAATCAGGCTGCAAAATTGACATCGAGGCATCGCATCGCAACGCAACTAGCCACTTGCCAAAGAAGAGTTTCAATATGAGATATGAAAAGAACTCCTTCAGTCTTATTTCGCCCAAATAATTTAGGATTTCCTCGAATCCTTGGATTTTTGGCGAACATAGGTTCCGAGATTCGTTAGTAGTTCACCACCAGCAGATGTGAGTTGCAGCACGCATATTAGGAATAGGAAATTATCTGCTTAACCACAATGCTAAAAAAATATTACTTTAAGATGCAATGCAATACTAGCGGGATATCTCTGACTACCAATTACCCTTCTAATAATCAAACAAGCCTCGATTTACATCACCTCTCACGCTCTCCCGGCAGACCCCGGAAGGTGCACATGGTCTCTCTTCCTCGAAGTATGCTGTACCGCGCCTTCATAAAGTAGAGTCGGGACAGTCATTCCATAAGCTTGTGTCTTGCCTTCCGAGTCATGCTGATCCATCTCAACTCTGATGCACACATCCAGGCTACCATCGGTGTCCCCTCCATGCTTCTCCATATTAGCGGCTTTATGCGTAGTTCCAGCATCAACCTCGCCCTTATGAAGCCATGAATGGCCGTCCTTAGCTTTTGGTATTGTCTCAACGGGTGGAGGCGATGCTTCAGCATCTCCATTGGCGTTCCCGTTCGTCACATGCCCATTTGGTACGTGGTCGCTGCGATGATTTTCGGTGATCATAGCCCAATTTCGACTTGGCATCGTAACTTTATTTGAACTCGAGGTCTTGTTTGAGTTACCAGGGTCTTTGTCGAAGAATTTCATTAACGTCTCGTCTGTGTCGTGGTCCAAATGATGAAGCTTGTTTCTTCGGGCAAGCAGATTCGCAACGGCTTGTGGGGGAGGCTTGTTGACTATGGCAGAAGAGACGATGTTGACCATGTAGCGGTAGTCGTTTGCGACGGGAATGTTCAACTTGGGATTCGAGTAGAAGCGGCCAACTGCAGCCAGATGGACATCGCCGCCAAGGATGCTTACTCGTACAGAAAACTCTGATGCCAGTTCTTGCAGTTTATGTACCAGCATTAGACGCTCTTTCTTGTGGGTACGAGCAGTGTAATGGTCATCGAGATCATCTAAAAGATCAACACTGCCATCAAAGTGGTTGAAGAAACCGCCGCCTGCAAAAAATGTCAGTGCTTAGAATTGAGATACGTCCAAGTTCACAAACCAAACCCGAACCTCTTATTGAGGAACTTTATTGGGGCAATCACTGGACTCGAGAAGATGTTCTCAAGCCATGTCAAACGCTACAAATTTCTTAGCAGATTCAGTAATCTGTGCAAATTGAAGACTTACAGGATAGGCAATTGGGATTCCCAGAAGAACAACTAAGTGCTGAATAGGAGAGGACGAAGCCTTCGCTGCCCCGAGCTCGTCTCGGAGTCTTTGGACTATTATATCGTAGGTTTCGGGATAGTTGACTTGGTGTCGAGTTCGCTGTCATGGTCAGTACGAACAAGGTCATATTGCAGTCAATTAGCTACCTCTGTTCGAGCATCGATACCGAAGAACGCTATCCGTGCGCCAAGACGGGCATAGATACTCCGGGAATGCTCTGTCACGTATGGCTACAGTAGTGTTAGAATCTACTAGCATTCATGTATGGATCAGCACTTACACCCGGTCTGTCACCAATAATATAGCTAGAATCGATGGTCTTTTCTTCCAATACAAATGTGTTCTCAAGTTGTCGAGGGTCGGCACTGGCGCCTTCTGCTTTGGTCGTCTGGGGAGCATCTTGAGGAGACTCAGCACTGTAAGTTGGCGTGTCGCTTGAAGACCTACCTGTAGTGAAAGTCGAGATCGGTGGTGCGAGATGGTGTTGAAATAGCAGATAGTACTTGTTTGCAACACCTCCAATACCTTTGAAGACAGCGCATCTCATGAACTCATCAACATACGAACCAAAGCCGTCAATAATCTATCTTGTTTTAGCGAACATACTTATGGGAGTAGAGAAGTACGAACATCATGGTCATCCCATAAGTTGAGTTGAGCTATTTGCCCATTGGCGCTGGCAAATGGTTCTTTTCCGTACCTGCATTGAAATCAGTTGAGTTCCATGCCAGAAACGATGGGCTGAAATGAGCTGCGATTACCATCGAATATAATTGTTCACGTAGTACTCGTCACATTCTTTTCTCAATGATTCCGGGAATGGATATTCACGCCTTTTCTTCGGGTTTCCGATATCTGTCCATGCTCTCAGAGGCCCATTGACACGGATTCCATCATCTGGTTTGCTAGATTAGTCCCATACTTCGTCAATGGGGTACACCGAAACGAAACGTCTCGGACTAGTCAAAGCCCACGCTTTCAGTACTCACTATAAATCTGATCTCCGCCCCCAAGCCTACGACCTTGTTAGTTGCGATCTTCCAAAAAGTTACAGTAAGGGACATACATAACGTGGAAAGGAGTCTTCCTGTGCACCCGGACAACATCATTCCAAAGTGCAGCGCCACTCCAAGCTGCCTCATCAGTCCCTATACTAAATCCATTGCAAGAATGGAACATGATTCTCATCGAGTCAGAAATGGCGGGAATGTAAAACTGTTGCTTGTCTGTTTTCTTTCCTTGAGTAAATTCCAAGCCAGAGATGGTGTATTCGCATTGGATTTCGGCCTGTCGCATAGGTACCTCCAAGCTGAACCTCCAGAATGTATTCATAGGGTCAGAGTACAGCTTGGTACCCTGAATCTTGGCTTCCCATGATCCATTTCCAACTTCGATTCTTGGGGCATCCGCATTCTTGCTATTAGTCGGTATTTGTGAGGAAGACGCGCCTGCGTCGCGGGTACCATAATCGACACCATTAACAACCCCGTGAGGTTCATTTCCTGTTCCATTTGTACTGCCCTCCAAAGGTTGCGCCTGAGTTGAAGTGGCTCCAGCTAGGTGTACATCGCCGACAATTCGTAACGTTAATTCTGGAACTACTGGGCTTTCGGCAAGCCCGCCCCCTTTCGTAACAACCAAAACACTTCCAAACCATTGCTCATTTTCCATGCGCCTGTAATTGAGAAGCGGGCCGCACTTCACCTCCATTGTGTTCGAGGTACCTCTCGCCGCTTCTCCAGCTGGTGGCCCATCATGTTGAGTAGCTACCGTTGAGTGCCCATTATGCGCATTTCCGGCAACCATAATGGGTTGATATTTTGTTGCAGCCCCTTCGCCTGCAGACCCGGGAGGCTCAATTCTGGTTGTATTGAGAAAGTCCGCGAGATCTTTGCTCTCATGTCTCGCGTTAGCCTCGCGCGCACCTGAGCTACTCGCATGGCGATGGAAAGATCCGGATTCTTGATGGCGCCAGCGGTTGTCTGAGGCATGAGTATCCGTGTGGTTGTGTCCATGGAGGAGGTTATCTTTGTAATGGGAAGCCATTGCGCATAGAGTTTGGGCGATTCAAATTCAGTGTTTGAGGCCGATTAATGGTGCAACGTTCGGGGTTGATTAAAGGGGCAATTGCTTGCTACACACGCTGCAGTTTATTGTTTTGCGAATGTGCTGGACTCTAAGGCGCGAACAGTGTTGTTAGCTGCGCGTCCAACAAATATTTCAGAGACTCCTTGCAAAAGAAATTAGCAATTGACGAGGAGGAGATCACCAACAGTCAGACGTAGAAGTCTCGCAGTCGCGGTCGTATCTAACAGCGACAGATCAGACAGTCACCAAAGCAGAACTAGAAGAGAAGGGCCACGAAGTCGTAGTCGTAATAATGACTTTCATATCATTAGCAGGATCGCGAAAACAAGGTCCTGCGATCAGCCAAGAAACAGCCAAGACACCATTGCACTGCGCAAGCTGAATCAGTGAAATGGAACGAGGATGGTTGCTCTGGCGGCGGAATGTAGGGGACCACCAGGTCGCTGTATGATGCAAGGATTGCTGACCTCGAACAGGGATTGCAGCTGTGCCAGCCCCGTTTTTGCCTGCGGCTAAGAGGCGATCAAGGCTCAGCAAGGGCCTTCACAATCAAACAATCAGAGCATCCTGGTTTGATGTTGGTCTTATTTTGGAACCCGACTTCTGAAACGAGCCGCCGACCAACATAGAAGTAGGATCATGAGTGCGTCCGAACCGCAGAAAAACGGGGAGAGACGTACTTCTCTTTTATCTCTCCCGCCATTACTCCTCAGAGAAATCATTTTGGAGAGAACCGTCCTGTTTGGCTGGTGCAGGAGATCACAAGAGTCATGGCGTTGCAGATGACAAGTTGGTGCTCAGGCTGTTCATCCAGTAGACGAAGCACGTTGAAACATCCACCTTTTGTTGCAGCAAATGGTCTGGCACGAACCCATTTCAGGCCAAAACATTCATTGTGTTCTCTTCACTGCCTAGAAATATCAAAATCGTCTGCTGGTAACACTATTTGTCCCTTCTCAACCTCCAACGAGCATTTCCTTTAGGGGCGATCCAAGATGGATCGGCACCAAAGACCAATCTTCCGAGTGCTTCCCTTCCCTAAGCTTCTCGTTCCAAGTAGTTCTCTCGAATTTGCGTCCATTCCAAATGTATTACTGGATTTGAAGTACCGCTCCGTTCGAATAACATTCTAGCTTGTAGCATAATGAGCTCTAGTGCAGCAATTCTTTCCTTCATCTTCTGCTGTGTAAGCGTTGCATCAGAAACGACACTCGAGTTGACCTACCGACGGGTGGCCTTCGATTCTCCTTCTACAGACCGAGAAAGAGGAGTCTTCTCAGTCAAGCTCTTCTAAGATCTAGATTCTTGGTCTTTCAAATATTCAACAGCGTCTTGTGGATCGAATCCGGTTTCGCTCATGAGCATGAGCCCGATATAGTCGGCTTCTAGCTCTTGAAGTCGCGACATAGCAAGAGTATTGGACATTGGACCATCGGACCCAAATAGCTCTGCAAATTCGTTGGCCATCAGGTCGTGGCTGAAGCGCTCCGCTGTATGACGAGCAACAAGGTGTCCCATTTCATGAGCCAAAATAGCACCTACTTGCCCTAATTTGTAGCACTCGGAAAGCTGGCTGGTGCTCATAAGGATTGTTCCATCTGGGAAAGCAGTTGCTGTAAATGTATCTGCTATTCCCATAATCAGTTTCTCGACTTTCTTGTTCATGGCCTCCGGTGACTTACTGCAGATATCATGGCAAACAACGAGCTTGAAGTCATGTCCGCCTACAGCATGGGCTGTTGAAAGCTGATCGAGAGCCGCTTGTACAGCTTTGGTTAAGGGATCCTCAACGCTCACTCTCGGCCTCGATACGAAGTCCAGGTACCACTGTGTCTTGCGATTCTGTCCCATAAGTATGTGCTCCGCGTCTCGATGAAGTAACTGGCGTCGGCCCGTGATAGGTACGCGGTGTTTGCTGAGCAGTAAGAATATAAATGGCCAAAGAAAGGAACGAATGAGTGGCAAACCAAGTATGCCTCCACCAAAGGCAATGTAAGTGGTGTAAGCAAGCATTTTGGGTGGGCTAGAAGTTCAAAACAATTCTCATGGATGCCAGCTCACAGAGTACTTGCAGGAAAGCCGAAATACAATAAACAAGAGATCAGGCCATTTCTAACTCGTCATCGAATCGCGTCCAGAATCACATTTTGGGTTCCCCAGCTCATCGTCAATGGGGAATCCAAACAGGCACTTGCGTGAGGTGATTCACCCGGGAGTGTAACTCGAACTGCACAACCCCCAGAATGTGCCTACATCTCAACACTTTCCCAACACATCTCCGAATATCTGGGCACCTTATCATCTCTAAATAAATTTACTTACATCACTGAAGAGGTTGGCCCACGAGAAATTTTAGCATTACAGCTATACTTTGCAAAACCTCGTTCAGTTAGTGTAGGGTATCTTCAATTTCCTCGCCCGTCATTTCCATAAGCACATGCTAAATAATATATCAGGTCTGATATTCTTTCATACCCTGGAACTCATGATCCATATTACCCCACAGTATTTCAAGAAGTCACTCAAGAATTTCTTGCAAATGACTTTGATACTTGGGTATTTCGTCGGACAGGGAAGCGGTGAGTCTAGAACATTATACAACACAAATTATCCTACACTCTGCCCTGCTTAATCCTATCTACAATACCCATTTCCTTCCTCCTCTCAATCTCTCTGTTCCTGTTCGCCCTATATCTGTACTTCATCACCTCCGCACACCCAATACCCCCGGCGTAACCCCCCAAATGAGCCCAGTGATCAATCGTCTTATTCGACACTTTTCTTCTCAAAATAGCAGACGCGTCTATCCCAATCAAAAATATCAGCAACGCCAACGATGACAATGTCGGCCAATCTTCCGGTGGAAATATGCCAAAAGCTCTGACTTTCTCCTTACTATTCATGCTAAGGTAGCAAGCAACGATGCCACAAACAGCTCCAGATGCGCCGAGAGTGGATGACACAAAGTGATTGCGTAGTACGAATGATATCATTGAGGTGTAACATCCCAGGGCGCCACACGTCAGATATATGGCGAGGAAGTTGGCACGGCCTACTTCTTCGTGCAGACGAGTGCCGGCGAAATAAAGTAAGGCCATGTTGCCGGCGAAATGGGCAAAGGTTTGGTGCGAGAAGATGCTGCCGATGATGCTGAAAGGAAAAAGGTAGCCCGGAACCATGATGAAGTTTTTGTTTAGTGCCCTGAAAAAAAAGGGCATTCTCCAGGCCAGAAGAACGGCGGAATTGATGGCTACTATTCCAATTATAGTTGCTGCTGATGGAGGCATGTCTGGAAACAGTCTTGCTGAGGTCTTGGGAGGCGTGTAGACCTGTGTGAAAATGTAGCCGCCAACCAGCGTGCCTAGGACGACTAAACCTCCGGGCCATAGTCGTTGAAACTTGGACATTTCAGGGGGAGTGTCTGGCAGAACTTTAGACCGTTCTAAGTAATACTTCAGCCTTGGATTCTCTCCCGGTCTTGGCAGTTCGACCGATGATCCCCCCGTCTTTGTCAATGTCCCAGTATTCCGTCGAACTTCGTCCGCCTGTTTCTTCCGCTTCCTCTCCTTCTCTTCCCAAGCTTTCTCGTGAACCTCTCTTATGGAATCGAGCCCACTCCTCCCATACGGATCCACGTTTAGGGGTCCAGAACCAGGCTTATACAACCCAATCCTCTCGCTGTCGTCCAGTATTTCTGCCTCCAATTCCCTCATCTCCTGCTCCGCCCTCAAACCAGCATTATTGATCTCATCCACCGGTACTTGGCGCCTTAGCCATTCCAGTCCCTTAGTAGTAAGTTGCTCCTCGAACGGCATCAGGTTTCTCTGCGCTTTTGGATCTTCTAATGTACCAGAGACTCGCTGACCATGTAACAACATGAGCACCCGATTTGCACCGGCAGCTTCAATGCCCTTCCCGAATATACCAACTGCTTCATCCTGTGTAAGAGGTGTCTTTCTGAATGGCAGTCCCATCCGAGGGTTATAATCTTTGGGCAAGTCCTCGTATCTTCGAAGTATTGGTCTCGACGTCGCATATGTTCGGAACCGGATTTGAAGCTTAGATGGAACAGGCTTTCGCGATGTAACATCTAATTTGTTCTTCCATAGAGATCTTGCTTCCTGCCATCGAATTGAAGAAGTCGAGTTCGAATATGGACGAGCATGTTGCTTTGCTAGCCTTGCGGCAAGGCTATCGACTTTCGAGCATGTCTGGAAGATTGTCTGACGATTCAGACACGATATTCGTGAGATTGGGGGCCCGAGGCTATTCATATTTCCTCGTGCTACCGTAGCATGATAAGGGATGACTCTATAGCCTTATTCCTGGGAGTGTTTGGCGGAAATAGCGATGTTGAATTTGATGTTGACCAAGTCCTGAAGTCATCTGAAAGCTTGAAGAATTTCTGCACGGACCAAGCGGGCAAGATTCCGCCAAAACGCGTCCCACCTTGCTGCCTCAGAAGCTCTGTTCCAAACAAATTCTCTTCAGACAATACATCTTCAAACTTTCAAAAATTCTGCTTCAAAAGTCTCGGCTCACTTTCCAAATCTTAATTCAAACCCAAAAATGTCATCCGACACAGTCCCCATATCTCCAGCCCGTTTCGCAGCAGCCCTCAAAGACCTTCCCCTCTCAACCCTCCACCTCAAAGCAGCCGAGCTCCGCAACAGCATCGCGCACCTAGACTACTCAAACGAACAATTAAAACCTTTTGCGGACGGCACTGAAGGCGGCGGGGAACCAGACCAGGATTGCGTGGATGCGATTAGGGAAAACGAAGTTGTGATTGCGAGGATGACGGAACGGATAAGCTTGCTGAGGGCGGAGGTGGAGGGAAGGGGGAGCAGTTGGTTGGAGTTTAGGAGTCAGGAGGAGGTAGTGGAAGCTCTAGCTTCTGAGAGTGGAAGTGGAGGTGCGGAGGAGGGGTTGGTTAATGGGACGGCGGAGGGGGCGGAGGAGAGAAGCAGTGCGTGGACCGATGGAACGTTTCAGACGGGGAGGATTGTTAATGGGGAGGTCAGAATGGATGGAAACAGTGGAAGTGGAGGGGCGACGAGTACGTCTGCGAATGGGGCTGCTAATAGGACCACGAACTCTGCAGGTGGGACACTGGATGATGAGGCTTTGAGGAGAGCGATGGAAGAGAGAATGAGGGCGATGGCGGAGGATAATGATGAGGATGGTATGCATCTATGAAACTACGAGTATCGAATAATCGTACTGGTGTAAAACTACGGGATCTGGCGTTGGAGGAGGGTTATGACAAAATGACCATGTATCAGCGTTTTGATACTTAGGGAACGCGACTCAGCACATCGGCTGCTGACATATGGACCGAGACTCTTGGGCAGGACTCTTGGAGTTGACCGAGCTGACTCTGCTTCAGCTTCGGTATTTGGAGAGCTTACTCTCGCCTGGAGAGTAGAACGTGCTTCTTACCAAAAGCGACTATGTAATTCCCCCAAGGAGAGATCCGTTAAGCAGCATCTTATTCCCAAGCTTATGTGAGACACATAAGCCCCGGAAGAAGGAGCCTTGTGATTCAAAGGTGAGTCGCGAAGGCTAGTTTACAAATCTCAATAGAAGGTATGTCACAAACTGTAAAGCTGCCGAAGCAGTTATTCAATCTTCTTTCATTCCGAACAGTACGTATCCAAGCCTAATATCCAGATGCAAATGCACCAAAAGACCCCACCAATGCACCGGCTATTCCAACATACAACACCAGAACTCCCTGCATGCTAGACCCATAATCCCATGATCCCATTTGTACCCGAACCCATGAACAACGATCGACTTCGAAAAGACCAATGAAAAAGAAAACAAAAGGATTGTAATTTTGAGAACCCGCCCAATGCTCCACTCTGGAATCTACAACGAAACAAATAAACAGTCTTATGCTGCATTTTCTACAAATGCGCGCTTTGGTACAGTAATTTCGGGCTTGTTCTGCAATTTAAAGTCTTTCGCCGTTGTTCTTGGCATACCATCTGCGTTTGGGAATAGCCGTTTAGATGGCGAAGGCTCCCTGGAGTTTAAGGCGCTGTTCGTTGCTCGTAGTGAGAGTTCTCGTAAAGGGCCGTCGCCGTTTGAAATGGTGGGGACAGCTGTTGAGGAGCTGACAATCGTGCTCAAGTTGGGCCGCGCTGGGCGTTCTCTCATCTCAGAGGCTGTCGAAGGGCAATGTATTGTGGTAGGAATAGGGATATGTTCTATTGTATCCCGTGAAGAGCTCCCAGGAGTCGTTATAGAAAGTGGTGCTGGTTTTCTCCGCTTCCTTATAACATCGATCGAATCATCAGATGAGTCGGGCGACTGGCTTCGACTGCTCTCTCGGCGCTGCATCCTCGACCGACTTGTTCTTGAGGATTTAGACCTCGACTCCGTCCGAGACGGCGTATCGGTCCGTTGTAAGCGCTCCTCCATGGCCCGTTCCGTGGCTTGTCGACTAAGTTGGTTCTTGCTACCATTACTGCTCGCTCGACTTCGGGTCACTTTGACCTTGCCCTCCATGACCTTTGCAGAGGGTGGAGGCTGAAGCATCCATCTTGTTTCATCCCGGCTTGAAGGTTGTGTGCTAACAACGGGCGGATGTAAATCGTTAACCGGCGGGTTTTTAGCTGGCAGATAATAAGGCCCTTGGCTCTCCTCCTTTATAGAGCCACTCTTATTCAGACGAGTTTCTAAAAGTCGACCAGCCGATGAGCCTGCCTTTGCAATGGCATCCTTTATTTTCTGGCCCGATCCTTGAAAATCGATGCCCCAAAGCGCTTCGTCTTCTCGCTGATATCGTTTTCGGTTCCAGCCTTCTCCAGACAATCTAGACCCCTCCGTGACTGCTGTTGGGCTACTCGACGGCTCCGTGCTCACAGCAGTACTCCCCGCATAACTGCTCCCTGCGGTATTGAGCGCTCTCTGGCTCGTATTCTTGCAGTTCCCTTTATCACCCTTCTGCTTTGGCGGACCGGGGCCCATCATTATTTCCTCGGTCCAATACGGATTTGTAGAGAATGGTGAGGGATGCCGGTACAGACCCGGTTGCTCTATCTCCAACTCAACTTTCTCCGCCCGCTCTTTCTTTGCCTGCGCCTTCGCCTTGCGGCGATGGTTGATTTTGGCGCATGTGCTACATGACAAGACGTAGAATGCGACTGACTGTAGTGCAACATTGAGAGACATTGTGGGGTATAGGATTGCCCGGGAACAATGGAGAAGTGGTGTGTCGGGTAGGCGAAGGACAACTCGTGTTACAAAGGCATGAAGGACAGTCTCGAGTGAACCAAATCTGGCCGAAGGTGTTTCTATCTGTGGGTGCGGCTGTTTCGAAAGGCGATCAAGATCTCCAACGTGGAGGTACTGGGATCCCCAAGCCTTGAATCCTTCAAATTATGGGCCCAATCGCCGTAAAACGCAGCTGTTATCCGCTGCAGGCGCGATTGGACGCAAGTTCTCGTCGTATCAGAGGTCGAAACTCGTTCAGCTGCGCAGCCTTTCCCTCAGCAGGATCAATGACAAAACGCTGAGACCTGTCTTTGTTGTCTCGCTTTGGGCAGCATAAACGTTCTGGCAAAGGAATGGCCCGAGCCTCACCAGGAGCTCTCAATTGACTGTGTCGCAATCGTTGTAAGTCGTGGGGATAATTGTAATTGTACTGTTGAAGTCGTATAGATGTTGTGTTAAAGTTGGAGTTGGCGCTGTTGGAACGGAAATAGGAGTCGTTCTCCCCTCCTATTTCAGATACCCTCGAATCCGCACTAAGGACGGGACGATCAGAGAACGGCGCGCTGACGGGCCAAGGCGGATGCACGTTTATGTATCAAGGGAAAGGTTCCTGTGCGATGTCGTAATTGTAATTGAGGAATATCGGAATATCGGTATCGAAGACATGCTTGAATCAATTGCGAGGAATTCACTGACGAGTTGCAATGCGGAAGTGTCATTGGCCTAGTGATACCGTGGGCTAGACGTGGCTGCCTAATTGGGGCAATCTAAATGCAGGTCCTTTCTTCGTGTGGGGGTGATGGGAATACTACATTATACATTATCATCATTGCGCAGCTTAATCTTTATCCAAAGTCTATCCTACGAGATATCTAGAGTTTGTAGAGAGTTTGCATCCGATGAGATGGAAGCTTCTTTGCTGGTCATTGCTTGGATCTGCGATTTACGTGGTAAAGAAAACACTCATTTTCGAGTTGGTGGGGCTGCTCTGCTGGTCCCCTAAAAAGCTAATAAATGCCCCCTGCTGCGAATCATCCCGGCACGGGGCAGCGAGACAAGACGACTTCCACGCATCACAACAATTAGTAGCCACGGCATTTAAATCCCAATCAACCAATATGTTAGATTCGATTGAGTATGTGAGTTCCGGCTGTGCTCTACAACAGCAAATCTTGATTGATAGTACAGGCGGTGATGTGAGAGGGTAAATGATCTTAAAAGGAAAAGCCCCAAATCCTAGCAATTTTGACGACCCTTTGTGCTGCACTGAGTGACAAATAAGAACGGGCCCTCAGACGCCAAGCCGCTTCAAAAGTAGAGGAATATTGAGATACACGAAGAAGCTGGCTGATGCAAAATGCCTTTTAACCCTGTCCTGGTTCCAATATGCAAAGACGTGCGGCGCGTGAAGCCGAAGCGGCAATGACTACGCCGAGATGGCGCGAATAAGGTTCAATGTACATGTGTAAGAAAGGGAGCCCTGAGTTGTGAAAGAGAGCGAGTAACGTGCAAACTTTTGGTGAGTATGATCTTGGGGAAAGATGGAAAGATGGTGCCAATGACTACCAAATCAAGCGACCTCCCACTCCGAGTCCTGAAGGTCCTGCTGACGCTCAACAACCTCACCAGTAGGCTCCACATGAACCAGAGTTGCGTTCCATTTCTTTCCAGGTCCAGTTGGGGCAATAACAGGAGGCACGCCGTATTCCTTCTGATCATCACTGCTACTGTGCTTATCTTCCTTAGGCGCCGACTTTTCCTTCTTGCGTCTCTCCTTGGCCTTAACCGTCTTCCAGTTGTCTGATTCCTCCATAGCCAGGCGAGTTTGTTCCTCTTCTGATGGCAGGGATGAGAAATTGTTTTGCCAGTCGCTTCCGGCCATCTCCCCTTCGGAGTAGAGAGCTTCTGCCGGGACAGACGTCACCTTTTTGTCGACCGGAGGAATAACATCATTTGTCTTGCTGCTAGGCTCATAAGTGTCTAGTAGATCGACGTTACTGCTGGCAGCTTGGCTTCCATTTACTCCGCCTGCAGGAGAAGCGATCCAAGCAGATTCTGTAGGTGCCTTAGCAGCCATGAAACTGCTTCCGTCTTTGGCGGCTCTGCCCTCTGCAATTCGAGCAGTACGGCGTTGCTGCTCCATTTGTGCCTGTCGAATCTTCTCGTCCTCCTCGCGAGCTTGTTTCTTTGCTTCGGCTTTCTTTCGATTTTGTCGCTGCTTCTTTGTCTCAACCGCTTCAAATGTAGCTGGTGCTTTGGCCTTTTTTGGACGGGAAGGGGTGTTCGATTCTGTGATCTTCAGAACAGATGGCCCTGAAGCTGGCCGTTCAAGCATATCTGCGACATCACCATTCTATATAAATTAGCATCTGGACGAAGTTCACAAAGAATGACCAGGATATCATTGCCAAATAGTACAAGATAAGTCAGTGTAGGGGGTTGACTCTGGAATTCTTACATTGGCCGGCGATCCCATTGTTGTCGCACTCAGCTCCGGTGAGTTCAGTGACGATTGATCGTCATCGGCATCTCCTCCAGTGGCGGAAGAGGGCGCCGTGGCATTGTCGGAGCTGTTCTCGACAGGGGCTTTCTCCTGGGCCTTAGACTGCTTCACCGACTTTTGTTTGGTCGTAGCCTGTGATTTCGGGGCCATGACAGTGCCCGTCTTAACACTGGCAAGCTGACGAGCGAACTCCTTGTTGTCAACCTCGTCATCCCGGTCGTCTTGGCTGACCTGAGCTCTGGGGATGCTCTCCTTCTCCTGGTCGGATCTTGAGACCTGTGGCTTCCTCTTCTGAGCTTTCGCGCCCGACTTGACCTCTTGATTGCCACTACTGACTGCCCCATCATTCTTGGATCTCTTTGCTTTGGGGGATCGAGCTTCCACCGATTTGGCCCCCTTTGCCGCCAGCTGTTTTCCCTTTTTAGATTGACTGCCCAGATATATCAGAACACCGACGACGGTAATAAAAGCCCAGCCTCCGAGAGTTGTTCCCCAGCCCTCGAGCCCCAGAGTACTTAGAGCTGCGCCCATGGTTGCGAGATGGAGTGTAGGTGCAACACGAGGATGCTAGGGAGCGGATGGGATATGGGTTTGGTGGACGGATATCGGCACGCAGGTGAGACACGCAATTGGCAAAGTGTCCTGTCCTGATAAAGGCGACGGAGGGATTGGGGCAGGAGGGGAAGGAAGGAGAGGAGGCAGAGGCAGAGGCAGAGGCAGAAAGAATGGAGAAAGACGAAGCAGGTAGAGACTGTGGAAGTGCGCGTATATTTCAGGTTCTTGATCAGGAGCGGAAACCCATAGGAGACGTGTCCCGTCGGCTTTCGATGTGACCAGGGCAGGCCAGCAGGCAAGTGATTGCGGGTAGCGGGTGAGTCTTGGCCCGTGAAACGAATGGAATAATTGGTGAACGTAATGCGGTAAAGTGGCCTCTACCTCTACCTAGGTGGGCAGTGGGCTCTGGGCTCTGGAGTCTGGGCGGCATGCGTCGTCTCAATCTCAATACGGAAGCCGGGACGCAATTATTTGGATTTGGGTGAATCGGATCTGCATTTCTGGAAGCAGCGCGCGCGCAGCGGCTTTTCTCTAGTCCTAGCCGAACTGGGCCTAAACCCGAACACCCCACTACTGTATCAAAATTCCAGGGAGGGTGAGAGAGAGTGTGAGTGTGAGTGTGAGTGTGAGTGTGAGTGTGACCAGCGATCATTCTCTCACTGTACAAGTAGCAACCCAAGCGATATTCATTAACTGTACGAGTGTAACAAGAGCAAGAACTGCCAACGGATATCAGAACACGTCTTTCTGACTCGAGAGAATTTGGGTGCATATTTAAAGCCACAAAATTCCGAATAACTGCAATTCTGCAAACGCACAATTCCAAACATTAATAATGGCTCCTCTTAACCGCATTATCATTGACACAGATCCTGGTATGTATCAGAACCACCATCAAAGATACAGGCTAACTCCTCCTAGGCGTGGACGATGTTCTGGCTATGCTGTTGGCCCTCGCCGCAAAGCCTGAAGAACTCGAGATACTCATGCTTTCTGTCACATATGGCAATGTTGAGGTTGACAGGTAGGTGGCAGCCCTGTAAGGTTTAGCTGTAGGCTTTAGCTGATAAATCTCAAGCTGTTTACGCAATGTCGTTGCACTCTTCCACGTTATCGAGAAGGAGTTGGAGTGGCGCAAAGCACGAGGTCAGCTCGAAGGCTTTGAAGCTATGAGAAGCTCAAAGCCTATTGTCGCTGTTGGCGCAGATCATCCTTTGGATGATGAGCTGCTTATGGCTGATTACTTTCGTACAACCCCTCTTTCTGCTCCCGAATTCTTTAGGCTTACGTTCTCGTAGACGGTATCGATGGTCTTGCTGGCGTTCATACAAGTGTACGTTTCTTTCTTCCAGAATTTATACCCTAAAAGTGATGGCAACTCCAAAGATCCAATGGTAGGAATACCATTTATGGGGAAATGTTCCATCTAAGATTGGGCACTTCACGAGCTCACTGGAGCCATGAAAGCATTGTGTGGGCAATATACAGGCGGCTCCCGTCTGAGCCATTGGTCATGGAAACATTCTTTGAAATATGTTGACAGTGTCTGAGCTCTACTGACGTAGTTATAGCATCCCCATCTCTCTCCGGCTGATACATGGAAGGCTCTGTTTCAACCCCCACAAGCCAACGCAACCGCAGAACAAATTGCGGAAGCCAATGAGCTTGCATCGGCAGTCAAGTCCTTTCGTCCATCCCAAGTCGCTTCTCATAAAGAGATCCTTCGTCTACTTCGAGAAAACCCGCGGGACACGATTACTATCGTGGCAATTGGGCCTCTGACCAATCTGGCGCTGGCTGCCGCAGAGGATCCAGAAACATTTTTGAAGGTCAAAGAAGTTGTCGTTATGGGTGGTGCTATTGACGTCGAAGGCAACATAACACCCGTGGCTGAATTCAATACGTACGCCGATGCCGTCGCGACTGCACGTGTATTCGCGTTGACGTCGCCGACTCCTTCATCAACGCTTCCACCAGTACCTCCGAAGCTATCTACGCTGCAGCCGTATCCCAAAAAGCTTTCCAGGAAGCTGAATCTCACCTTATTCCCTCTCGATATCACTACCCCACATCTGCTCCACCGTTCAAGTTTTTTGGAAAAGGTCGAATCACTAATCCAAGCTGGAAGCCCTTTGGCAGAGTGGACTGCTGTATTCGTCCGGAAGACATATGAAAAAATCGAGTCTCTTACTAGAAAGCAAGCGAACCCGGGCTTGGAGCTACATGATCCACTGTGCATATGGTACGTACTAACGCGTTCATCGCCAGCGTGGATGCTGGCTCCCAAGGCACCAGAGGATATCCGAGTTGAGACTGCTGGTCAGTGGACAAGAGGAATGCATGTCGTGGATCGGCGTAACAGGAAGAAGGGCAGCGTGGAGCAAGTCAAGAGCCCAGGTGCTGTTGATATTTCTAATCCCATGGAGAGTGTGAACGTTCCGGCCCTCGGTGAGCCAGAGGACGGAGATGCCCCGGGTGACCACGGTAGCTGGCTTGATGGGAGGAAGGGTAACAGGGTCAATAGGATTGTTGGCACGCCTGGCGAGGACGCCTTTGGGCCATACCTTTTGGAACGGGTGTTCGGATAAAGGAGGTCATCTTTGGTGAAGATTTATTTCTAGAAATTGTGCTCAGACTGCAAGGTGTAAGCATAGAGACAGGATTCGGATAATTGGGGCTATCATAACATAAATTAGCTTCGTCAGAACACAAGGATTTCAAACCTCACAGAAGAAACAATAGCCAGCGTTGCGACACAAGAGAAAAGTGAAACTGAAAAATGATAATGATCGAGATACAACTTGCTGCAGGTTTAGTAGCCAGCCATAAACGATAGCTCAAGAAACGTCGCAGCTATTTCATGTATATCTAAACTTACTCGTAGAAATTCTTCAGTCCCAGTCCTTCGAGCAACCTTGAATATCCCAATACCGGTAAATCGTGCGTGAATTGGTCTTTCATTCCCTCCTAAACGCCAAATATGCAACATTTGCTTTCCATTTTTTCATTCATGGCCATTTCTTCATCAATTTAACATCGAATCTTGCCAACTCAAATCCTCTCATCATGAATGCTTAACGCCTCCAATGACGGCCCCGCGAACCTCAAGCCAACTGATACTATCATCCAATTCCTCATCAACCAGCCCCACAACCACCACATTGTCTCCTCTGATCAGATAAAGCCCATGAGGAATCTCACTCGATGGTTCCGGATCCTCCGGCGGTCTGATAATACGCTCAATAGTATCTGACAAGACCTACACAGAGGTCAGATCTCTTCCATAAGCATCCTTGCTAAACACTCACCAAATTCGTCATCTGATCACACGACAACAAATTTCCCACAAGTGTTCTCGAATCACTAGTAATAACCAGCACTTTCTCTACCCGGCTGTCAGAATGGGGTTGTAAGCTTTGCAGTGAACATTTGGAGAAACGGGTAAACAAAAAGTAGGCAACTCACTGTTGACATAGCCTTGGAGAGACATGATGGCAGGTCTATGCTCGCTGCCGGCGGTGCACGGCGCGAAAGAGAGAGCTTCAGGACAGCTTGGAAGCTATTGCTCTTCAGCAGGCGGAACACAGTTATTGTCTTTGAGTTTTGACGCTGTGTGAAGCTGCAAGGTCGAGCCTGACGAATTTTGGTAGGTCCGTGCGGCAAGCTCAGCCTTGCCTTGTGTTCGGTTCCACCGTACGCGGCCTCGATTCGTGGACCTCCATCCAGCTATCCAGCTCCGTCCCGCAAAGGAAATAACGCCCACGCCAACGGAGGGGTCAGATACCAATTTGACGAGATGTCGTACTTCTTCTCTACTCCGGTCGATATCGACATTGTGCTGGAAGATGGAGATGATAGGCAGATGGTGGACATGAAAACGGAGAAGAATCGCAGAGAAAAGGCACCGCTTTACAAGGACGGAGAGTCAGTCAAAGGCGCCGTGACGATACGGCCAAAGGATGGGAAACGATTAGAGCATACTGGAATCAAAGTCCAGTTCATTGGCACGATTGGTAGGTTCCGGCGCATTCCTCTAAAGCTATGCGTGCTGGAGCTGACAGCCAACCACAGAAATGTTCTTTGATAGAGGCAATCACTACGAATTCCTCTCCTTAGGACAAGAATTAGCAGCACCAGGCGACCTCCAACATCCTCAAACCTTCGATTTCAACTTCAAGAACGTGGAGAAGCAGTATGAGTCCTACAGCGGCATCAACGTTCGGCTCCGGTATTTCGTCCGTGTCACTGTATCCCGGAGAATGGCAGATGTGATTAGGGAGAAGGATATTTGGGTATACTCGTACAGGATACCTCCTGAGATGAACAGCTCAATCAAGATGGATGTTGGTATTGAGGATTGTCTTCACATCGAATTCGAATACTCGAAGTCGAAATACCATCTGAAGGACGTTATTGTTGGGCGCATCTATTTCCTCTTGGTCAGACTGAAGATCAAGCATATGGAGTTATCGATTATCAGGCGGGAGACAACCGGTGCTGCGCCTAATCAGTACAATGAGAGTGAGACTTTGGTCCGATTTGAGGTCAGTTCACCCAAACGTGTGTATCTAGATCATACTAATGAGTATCATCAGATCATGGATGGCTCCCCATCAAGAGGGGAGACTATCCCGATCAGACTATTCCTCGGTGGTTTTGACCTGACCCCGACTTTCAGAGAAGTCAACAAGAAGTATTCCACGAGATATTATCTAAGTCTCGTACTTATCGACGAAGGTAAGCTTACCCCTCAAAATTCCAGAGAAATCACTGACACCATGTAGACGCGCGAAGATATTTCAAGCAATCTGAAATTGTGCTATACCGTCAAGCACCCGAAATTGCTGCCAATGCAGGACAGCAAACCCAGATTGCGGGAGCACCGCCGCCAGAGCGGGCACAGATTCCACAGGCGTGAGAGAACGTAATGAGAGCGGGAAAGAACATTAGCATTTATTCGTTGTACCATAGACCTTACGGCGCAATCATGAACAAATTGAAAGCAATGAAATGAGAATCCCTTTTATGATACCTCCAATTTTTTAATTCATCAAGAACAGCACCTGCGAGCTGAGGTACGGATATCAAATTCCTTCATTTTCCACTAGTATCTCTACCTATTCTACAAGAATATCAAACTCCATCCGTCCAAATGACGCCCATGCTATTTTATTACCTCCCTATTCTCACTCATAAAACATCCATCTCATCCCCACTCCCATTAAATGCAAATTGATCATTCTCAATCGCCGCAATCCGATCCAGCTCCCCTTGATACTCCTTTCTGATATCAGCCAAGGTAACCACTCTCCTCTTCGGCTGCGCTCCCCTCTTCGAATGCCCAAATTTCGACGGTAGTTCTTCGGACAAGATCCAGGCTTGCTTGGGATCAACACAGCTGAGAGCGTTGATCAAGGCTATGTACTGTTTCGTAACAGGCGTTTCGAGACCATCGTCACCAATTGCTCGGTCTCCGTCGCCTGATTGTTGCAATCGCTGTAATCGCTCGAGAGAGATGGCGGCTGCGCCCCGGAAATCTCCGCGCTTGATGCGCCACGCGTAGAGGATCTTGTGATATGGCACGCCGGCATTGACGTCGACTATACTCTGGCATTTCTGGGCAATAATCGCATCGACTGTGTCTTGGAGGCCAATAAATGGCAAGTCGATTAGTTGGGCTGCGTAGGAGGTTTCGCACATCTTAGTGACGAGGCTCCGGAGGGAGGAGTGTTGGAGGGCTTGGTCGGTGAAGAGAGGAAGGACCGAGTATGCTATGTCGAAACGAGCTGTTTGACTAGCACATTGGAAGAGGCGGATTTGCATCTCGGTCCGTAATTCGTCGTTCTCGGTGCCGGGCGGGATGAATTGCAAGGCCAGTCTTGCAAAGTCGATAACGAAGGAGAATAGCTTCTGCTGATCGAACAGAGATACGATGTGGGCATAGTATGCAGGGAGACCTGCGTTGAAAGAATTCTTCTCCGTTTCATCCAGATATCCAGTACTGTTAGGACGTTCAATCTTTGGGTCTGGGATCGCTGCTGATCCGTCAGAAACCTTTCATAACAAGGGATTACAGGAGTGCACTTACATGAACCGTACGCTGCCTTCTTGAACAGCGCAGCAGCAGCTCCAGGGTCGCCTGCAGCCAGTTGTGCCCGACCTTGGATATAGGTAGAGTAAGGATCGCTGCTAGCAAACCGAGAAAAGTCCATTGCCAGATCCGGACGCTCTTGCTTGAGCAGGAAGCACTGAATGAGAGCTATCGGGGTCTCGTACTCGCTGTAAGGATCACAAATCGCTAAGATGACTTCTGTCACGGCCCTGGCCATTGGTTCGCCTCCTTTGAGATCTAGTCCTAACAGATGGCGGAGCACTCCTTCCAGGACCGTGACGGTTTCTTTCGTATGAGGTTGCTTCTTTGAAGCCTTGGCTGTTATAGAACTTGATTCCTCAGTCTTTGGAAGCTTTAGCGAGATCTGAGTGCTTGCAAGCCAATTGATCAATTCAAGCCTCTGAAGCATTGGGATCAACTGGCGGAAGAAGACGCCTGTCTCGAACTGAATCCCATCCTCCTCCACATGGTTTATTTCCGCTTCGACAAAAATCAGGAGAACCAACAAGTCAAAACATACCCTCCGATGTAACTCAACAGTCTCTTGGACGCTTTTGAGAATGAGCTTGTTACCGAATTCAGCTAGCGGATGTGTCGGGAGTCGCTTTTCCATATCATCCGTAGGCATCATTCGTTGTCGGAGGATGTCCTGGCATACAGCAGGTGTGAACTTCTTGAAACTGCCTCCTAGGTTCTTTTTAAGTTCGTCAATTTCGTCCTGGCTTACTTCGTTCTCAAAGTCACATTTGCCGTAGAAGTCTCGCATTCGCATTGGATCTGTGAGTGACGGCTCCTCAAAGAGTTCTCCAATCAATGTGGCAAGGCAACTGTTTTTTAATTGCTTGGAGAACCCTGCTCTAAATTCAGAAGCGGCGTAGATGGGGCGTGCAATCATTTCGTCGTCAGCAGAGAGCCTGCCGGTATCCATATTGTGCCATATTCTCTCCAGATCACTGCACTCTCGAATTGCCATAACACCATCTGATAAGACAATCCATGGCATGCCTCCTCGAGGATCAATGACCATGGATACGGCCTCCCCACGTTCTTTCTCAAAATGGCGCAGGTAACCATAGAATCGTTTCCATTCGGAATTGGTTGTAGCGCGGAAATTTTCATGGTCCATACTGCCATCCTTTCGGCCAAGGGCTACAGTTGAAGCTACCATTGCACACAATCTTTCTGGCAGGGTCGTATTTTTTCTGATGATCTCCTTGTACTGGCTCTGGCTCTGCGCGTACAGAGCAAGACACGTCTCAATGGTCGTTACACTAAACCTCCCTGGAAACAAAATCTTCTCAAGCCATTGCTCCGTAACGTCTGAAGGGTCCCCGGGATAGAGGTTTATCTCGACCGGCTCATGAAGGATCTCAGGAGCAACAGACTGCCAGCCGTATTTCCATTCATTCTCCACCTCTGCTGCCAGACTATTTTCGAATTGCAGTTTCCGAACTTTGCAAGTTTGGTTGTTCTTCCATAAGGTCCATAATGTGAAAGAATTTGTGTCATCCGGATCTAATACGAGAGAGAAGTCCGCCAAAGTCCAACCCGCCAGAGACGGAGCTAGAGGCTCAAGGACATTGCTTGGAAACCTATCCGTTACTTCGATTTTGTGATCTATCGTTGGTGAGACGTCCCAAAATTTAAACTGGCCGGATCCGAGTGGCGAGTAAGTGACACACAATGCTGGATGGTCGTCCCTGCTGTAGACTCTGACCAGCTGCGAACTCGTTGGTTCGACGACCTGTTTTGTGCTCTCGGGCCCTTCTAATTCTCGACCAAGCAGATCTCCATTATACGCAATTTTTGTCTCCGCAAAATCCCAAACCCGTAGCTTGTGGTCCAAAGTAACCATGAAACCATACATCTTGCCACCAAGATTGGTAGCCGGTGAAGAGATAGAGGTCGCTGTCGAGAGTTTCATAGAGTTCCCTCCACCGAACGATATAAAGTTTCGCAAGCTGCTCCAACCGCCCTCATTATAATTCTTTTTATCCCATTCGGAGCCTGCCAGGTGTCAGTAAGGTTGGGCAAACATATGTTTGAGAATCCGTCATACCATCTGCCCCAGGGTGCCTGGTCAACATGAGCAACTCGCCGTCCACGAATGACAATAATAGCACATCAGCGGCCAGAGCCACCATTCTATGGCAGACCTTGTTAACCGCTGATACCAAGAATGATTTACACCAGTCCCCCGCATTATCTTCAGTGCTCGATGCATTTCGAAAGTATTCGGGGCGCAGGGTGAGTGTGTAGAGGTGTCGCGATTCCGTCAATACGAAGACACTGAGAACATCGTGTGCGTCCGAATCTGACAACGCAATACACGCCGGGACTATTCGACTTGGAAAGCTCAATCGTAGGGTAAGATTCGCATCTTTAGGTTGCTTTGAGACATTGACCACATCGACCACTCGTATGGACAGGACCTTTCCATCCTCAAGGACCCTCCAGAGAAAGCTCTTTGGCGATTTGTGCTGCCCACGATGATACACTGACGCAGCTGTAGCAATGTATCTCTGCCTGAATGCCACCTCATCCTCTGCGACGGGTAAATCGACTACATGGGGTCGTTTCTGGGCTGTTCTCGAAGGCCATGTCAATGCGCCATGTGCAGGTAAACGGATCGCAACGATGGAGCCTTGCGTCGATGGATCCAGATCTAATCGCACTTCCTTGTAGGCTATGAATGGATCCGTAGCTGCCATTCTGTCTCCATCAATATCAGGCGTTGGTCGTGGATTCAGAATTCTCCCGCTTGTCGCATTATAGATTTGACGCGTTTGATGGAAGCGCGAGGTTGAGTTTTGGAGCTTGATCTCAGCCTCGCTTGAGCTCAAACAAGCATCTGCCAACCCAAGTGCATTACTTGAAATGCATTCACCGTGGCTTCGTAATTTTTGTAATGAATCTTATAGATTGACTTAGGCTAGTTCAGAGAATAATATTTCTGTCCTTGTTATCGTAATGTAGTTATCAAGCTCTAGCCTGGAAGGGGGCGGGACTTAGTGCTTTAAAACCTAATTTTTTTAAATGCGTTATTATTCCCTAGATGTTCTATTCGAAGGCTATACACAGTAATGCGAGGCTACTAATAAGAAACCCATATTCCAGTGATACCAGGTACCAATTCCCACCACGCCATGCAAGGAACAATGCAGATCAACAAATAAGAAAGCTTCATACAACTCATGCAATTTCAATTCCATCTTAAAGTATAGCCCAGCGACCACTCTAGAATCTAATCCTTCTCCAAATCCTTAGGGCTTGGATCGCCGATGCCATCCTCATTGATGGCAAAGAGGCAATCGCTCTCCGGCAAGCAAGGGCTATCATAAATCTTGCAAATTCTAGTCTCTCCTCGCCCTTTCTTGAGACTTAATCTGGTGGTGCTGGCGTGAGCGATGATGTTTCCTCCAATAGGCTTCTTGGGGTCTGGGTTGTACATAGCACTGGGGCCACCATCAACCTGAGCCACGACTTGATTTGTGATGACCACGGCGATACCAAATTCGTCTGCCAGTCGCTGGAGAGTCCGCAAGAACTTGGCTAAGTGGGTCTGCCGGGATGAAAGCTCGCCACGACCAACAAAATCCGTACGGTACAGCGAGGTAGCGCTGTCGACAATGAGTAGGGAGAATCGGGTCTCACACATCATGGTAGCAGCTTGATTGAGGAGCTGGAGCTGATGGTCCGAATTGTATGCTCGAGCATAGGCAACGTTGTCAAGTACTTCTTCGCCAGAGAGACCGTATCGGTTTGCCACTGCAAGCAGACGAACTGGACGGAACGTGCCTTCGGTATCGATGTAAAGGCATTTCCCTTCGCCACCTCCCATATCAAAGGGCAATTGGCAGGTGACAGCAAGAGTATGACATATCTGACTCTTCCCTGTTCTAAACTCTCCAAATATCTCGGTCACCGAGCCGGTCTCAATTCCTCCTGCTAATAATGTATCGAGCTGCTTGGAGCCAGTCGTGATTGATATCAATTCGCTGCGTCGCTGGTGCATTTCTGTGGCAGTAGTAAAGCCCATAGGGACAAGTTTTGATGCTGTAACTCATATTAGCAAGATCCCTTATTATACAGACTTCCACAGCATACCTTCCGTCAATATCTTCGTCGCCTTCTGCTCTGAGATACCTTTGATCTGCTCAAGGACGCGACGAGGGGTGTATGCGACAGACTCGACCGTATTAAAACCACCATCAATTATGAGTTGGATGTCTCGCTTTGTGAGACCTGCAACACCCTAAAAAGGGTTATCAGTGAGTAGTTTTGATATTGCGATAGATGCAACATACCTCCAAAGCTGTCAGTGGCGTCGGCGCACCGGGTCCACCAACACCTCCATCCTCAATCCCACTTTGAGAGGCTTCTATCTCATCTGTAGTCATCCTGGCAATTTATTTCTCTCGGAAGCAACGTAAGAGTAGGGAGCGTGTTGCGGCGGGAGTACGTAGTGCTGTGGAATGAAAATGGGTGTTGTTTTGATTTGGAAGTTCAGGACGCGTCGTGGATCAGCAAGGCGCGACACGGTCGCACGTGTGTTCCACTTATTGTTAGACCTCCATCGGGAATTTGGGAGTGAGAAGTTGCGGAACTCGGGTCTATAATCACGGCGTTCTCTTCACTGCACCCCTAATTCTGTTACAAACTCTTACTGTACTTGTACAAACGCTCTGTTGAGAATGGTTGGGAATTGTGTGGCTTTGTTGTGTACAGCGGCACCTGGTAATAATCACCTTCCAAAGCTTTCACCCTTGCAAGGCCCATATATCAAAAGGAGTATTTCTGTAGATATAATATAGGATGAACTGCCAGTATGTAACATTCCACATCAGATAGTCTTTCGACTCCATTGATTCTCTTTCCAAGCAAATGTTCCCTCCCCATCCCCCTTACTTGAACTCCAGGTCCATTCATCACTCGCTGCTTTTTATGTGGCCATTTCCGACATGTAGTGCAACTATTTACTTCTTCCCATATCAAGAGTTAAATTCCAATCTGCCCACCCTGGTTTACAGTCCAAAGCCCAAAAATGATTGTATGAGCTCTCCCGCGGCATGCATTGTCACTCTGATGTCTCGTACTCTAATCCGGATGCTTGTGTTACCAAGAAGACCTTCAGGGCCGCTCCATCGTGCTTGACTGCCGTCTCGGTGTTGTCGAGCCTGGCCTCTTTTTTTGAAGTTTAGACTGTTTTCTATCTCCGGTATCATCATTTGAATTGCCATATTCGTCTACTTCAGAGCCGTTGCCCCCGATGTTGGCAGGAACGCCAAATGTACCTGCCGGCAATACCTCAAATCCAGAGTTGACTTTTCGCACCACTTTGTTGAGGTGAAGCTCTCCAGGAACAAAAGGAGAAGGAGGTCGATTCTGAGACTGGCGCAGAAGTCGCGAATCCTCTCCCAAGCTAATTGACGGCTCTGTGTCAGGTATCATAGGGCGAATGAGTGGCGAGCGGTCCATCGGACTTTGCCGTGGGGTAGCAAACGGGTCTGATGATTCATAACCAGGAGAATCACGGGGTACCGAGAAATATTCTGCTTTTGAACTCTGAACGGGGTAAGAGGATCGCGTTGCTCTGTTAGATGGTACATTAGTGTCGATCGGCGCACTGAAGTTCGGATTCGAAGGCTGAACGACTGCGGACTCGTGTCGACGATCTTTCAACAAAACGTTGTTAGATAGAGTCGCGTCGGAGTCAGAAGACGTTCCTGACGAGTGCTCATTGTCAGCAGCTGATGAATCTGTTTCATGCTCGATCTGATGAGAGCCTCGGAGTCGGTACGTTTGTAGTAGTTTCTTCTTTGGTGAAGTCTTGGGCGAAAGACTTGGTGAAGGCTGGCCTTCTAGGTGACCTAGTGTTTCGGCGTCGTAACGAGTTTCCCCGTAGCTACCGTATCGAAGATGTGAAGATTTTCGAGGCTTATAGGATGTTCTATTTCCAGCAGAACCGGGCCGTTCCGAAGAGGTTGGATCGGGAGATCGCTCCAAGGGGGGCATCCCTGAGCTCAAAGTCCTCGTCAACGGTCGACCTTGTCTTGAATTTGGTCTTGAGGGCTGTTGTGGCACTTCAGGTGCTTTCACTCTCGCCCTCGAGTCTCCACCCTCTGTTGTATCCGAATCTCCCTGCATTTGGTCGAGCTTCAGTTCGCTTGGGACTGGGCTATTGCCATTCGAAATCCAGATCCCGTCAACCTGAATACCGCTTTGGATCGCTCTTATACCGAATGGAATGTCGTGGCTCTTCCGGGATTCGATTATTTGCCCGCTGCGTCTCAACGCCTCGATTCTGGTCCTCTTCTCCTCGTCCACAATCTCTTGTCTCTGTACCATTCTGTTCCTCCATACCACCTTGCCGTATCCGATGCAGAAAACCGCGAGTATTGCAAGGCCCAGGATCTACAAACCATCAATAAGCCATTGAATCGCGTAGTCATTCGGATACTTACGAATGTCATCTTCTCCCATAGCTGCCATGAGACGAAGAATGTGGAAGCCATCTTGAGTCTAATACCCCTTGGTATAAACCCTTGCTACAAGGCCCAGGCCGCCCGGGAAGTTGTCAACGCCTGCACGAGATGTTCCAACGCGATCAATGATAGTCTGTCGAAATGTACGTGAAGGCGGGGAAATCGCAATGCTCGTCAATATGTTGAACCAATTCGGAGAAGCTGTAGGCGTAGTGAAGTGGCGTGCTGGGTGTGTGCTGATACAATCTAAGGGGAAAGGACGATGACTGGAAGGGAAGTCGCGCACAAGGGGCCCGAGAAGTTTGCAGTAATATATACGCTCATGCGCAAGTGGCCTCCTGTGAATGGCAACTGCAAACGAATGCTGGCAAAGATCTCCTGTGAATGATAAGATGTAGAGCTCCCACTCCGCGCTAGACGAAGCTTGAATCGACGTAATCCGGTTACTGAATTCTATGATGTATGACTCGAAGAGACCCAATGATCATTTTAAGGTTGCTGGATTAATTTTGCTGGCTCGGGTAGCTACAGGTTGTGCTACTGCGAGATTCAATCGACGACAAAGCTTCAAACGCAGGGTTGCTCTTTCTGTACAACAGGAGATGATTGAGGGGTTCTCCGAATCATATGACGAATAGGTTGAACGAAGGATAATTAAAGGTAACGATCAAGTAACGAACGGACGAAGATGTATTACTTTAGATACAGTTCCTGTAAGACTGACCAGAAAGATGTTGAGAAGACTTGACTGCATGAAGGACCACGAAAAAGGAGAATTTGCGTCAATACATACCGGTATCTTACTGTCATTGAAACAACTAGATACATCCTGGCACCGCTATCTTTGTTTACCCTGGTCATCCATCTGCCATTCATTGATCCATGGAGACGGCTTCAGAAACTGGAATTTGGGCGCTCATCCTGGCAGAAGGGGCGGGTTTTAGTAGGGCCGAGCACTTGACACTTATGCACAGCGAAAATGGTGGGAGCATCAAAGAGCCCTTAGGAAGCTGATGAGAGCAGATTTCGATGGAGAAAGCTGGCTGTCGGCAAAAGAAACATTAGACATCGATGCGTTGTTGGGTCGTGGGCGCTTGTGGTCCGTTCATCCCTTGCATACCGCACGTAGGTACTGCTATTTGGAGCTTGCCAAGCGACGATCCCCCAGGAATCTTTCAATTCGAAGGGGACTTCAATGCCGCCAGCTAAAAAGCCCCAACTCGAGCATGATAGGATTCGCAAGACGAAGTTTGGTTCTTGAATTTTTAGTCCCTCAAGGACTTTTGCTCTCCCTTGACTTCGGATGTCCAAAAATCACGAGCCTCTCCTGCACAAGTTAGTTGGGCCCTGGTGGCCGTCAATGAGGCTTAGACGAAAACGCACTGAGCTGGATCGCTCACTGTTGATGGATGGATAATTGGCATTGTTTTGCGATCAATCCCCTGCATGTCCCCGACTCTTTCAAGGGGCCGCGATAATTGAGATCCTAGAGGCCAGTTAACGGATTATTTTCGTGGCACTTACACGCCTCATGATGAAATATTGAATATTGGTCCGGTCCTATATCGAGGGGCTGTTATTGCAGCAACGAGGCGAAACAGGACAGCAAGCAAGCCGATCCCTGAACCTGCGAATGCAAGAAGCACTTCAGACGAAAAGAATTTCCCAACAGCGCTGAACCGATATAAGACATTTCGCCGCCCAGAAAGCCATTCAGCTCCAGTATCCATCAGCTGTTCTGATCCCGACCTGAACATGTTCATTTCAGGGGCCAATTTGGAAGTATCCCAAATATCGAAAGGAGACGATGTCCAAGGCGGCATCGACCCTTCGTATCTAGGTACCATCCCGTCGTACAGTACAGTGCAGAATGCACTTCGCCTTTTGCACTTCCTCGAGAGCGATGTAACTACCTTCATAATAAATCAAATTGATTCTGCCCAGCTTCCCTTGGCCTTGAATCGCGGTCAAGTGATTCGCGAAGAATACCCGAGTGGTCCAGCATTTTATCCACCGAGCCGAGGGTCTTTGTAAACGTCAGAGGCCCTTGATCGACAGTACGGAAGTCGGAAGACGGCAGTGTAATCGAATGTCTTCATGATCTGCTGCAAGGGCGGTGCACGATTACTGTCAGCACAGCTCTGGAATTTATGTCCAGGGACCACTCCAAATCCCTTCAGCAATTGAAACTTCCCAAGACCAAATACATTTCAGCCACCCCACTTTCACAATGCCAATTCGCAACCCTTTTGCAAAGCGCCCAGACGTACAGACTGGACTGCAGCCATATCAAGAGGGCATTAGACCGTTGGCGCAAGATGGCACACGACCCAAGTTTGAGAAGGTCGACACTATGGGCTCAAAAGCCTCATCTTCAATGAGCATCAGTAGCAGGCAAAGCATGGAGCCCGTCGAGTATAAAATGAGCGGTATGCGACAACACCGAGCCGGCCGAAAAGACCTATAGCAGCTGGCTAATTGATTTCACGACACAGTTGTCAATGACAGTGGTGTTTATCTTCCTGTGAGTTTACGGACCACCAAAGGCCAACCAACAGCCTTGTGCTGACATGTTTAAGCCTTCACCTCCCGAGAAGAAAGGCTTCTGGCCTAGACGATCGAACCCATCCGGAACTTCAATAGGGAGCGAGTCAGAGATCGAGGCCTTTCCAATATCGCGCGAATCGTTCGACTCGTACAGAAGATCATTTGTAGGTGTCTTATGAACTAGCCAATTCATATACTTGTCTAATATCGGGAAGGACATATCGGCGAGATCCCCTGTTCTTCCAAGTGATATTGGACGTCAGAGTCTTGATTCGGCAAGAATGTCTCGACTGCCTCGATCAGCAATGAACGAGCGCCGGTTTGAGAGACAGCCTCCTACAGCAGAGGAAGGATTTGAAGATGTTGGATTGAATGATGAAGCGAAACAGCAACAAGCGAAGAAGAAGGGATTCTTTTCAAAATTCAGCGATTCAGACTCCACGTCGCATCCAGGCTCGAGATTTCACATCACAGGTCGCAAGAGGGGCCAAAGTGGAGCGGGAGAGGAGCTTGGTAGTATTCAGCGGCCAGGAACCGCTGGATCTGCCAAAGAGATTCAGGAAGTTAAGTGAGAGACGCCATGTTTATTGCATTCTGGGTTTGGGGGCGTTCAATGGTTGCTATATTGGTACTTGGATACTGTACTATCGCTACAATGTGGGAGCATTATGAGGTTTACGAACCTAATGTATGAAATAATGGTAATGTAAATATGCTTGACTTCTTTTCAAAGTCTGAAGTTACAGAACCGTTGAATGGCGGACGAATATACGACAATTTTACAATACTAGCTCAATTTCGTGGGCTATGCGATGTGTCGTGACTATTTATTTTATTAAGATCTGTGTTTCTTATACTATCATTTTTGCCTTATTTGGATTCGATTAATGCGATTCCAGCTGTGCAATAAGGCCCCTCGTATCAGGAGAGGGTGGGGTATTTACTTCGGGGCTTAGCGTAATCGCCAATCTAATCGACAAGAGCCCTACAAAAAAATATTCTGCCATTCCATTACCAAAAACCTTTCGACAACCACCATACAATTCAAGCCTCACAATTCAAGCCTCACAATGGCGAAGACAAAGCCCTCCCAAAAAAAGTCCAAGAAGCGCGATAAGTCAGCCCTTAACCGCGTCGCAGCAAGTCCTTCTAAAACCTCAACATCACCCCCATCGCCCACCATCCTCCTCTCCCAAGCCGACTCCGCCCTACAAAGAGGCGACATCGCAGACGCCGTCGAGCCAGCGCAACAAGCTCTTGGTCTCCTCGATATCGAGTCAGTAGAAGCTTTACCAGCGCTGAATCTCCTCGGCGAAATTCATGTGGAATTGGGTGACATAGAGACCGCCCGAAATTACTTTCTGCAAGCAGCAGCTATCGACGGAGACGGTGCGCTTGGCGAAGATGTTGGAGGAGGCGCAGAGAAATTTCTTTGGTTGGCGCAATTGAGTGAGGAGGGTGGACAAGACAGCGTTGATTGGTTTGAGAAGGGCGCGATGAGCTTGAGGATATACATCCAAGCACTCCTTGATCGGAAGAAGCTGGACGCGGAGGCGCAGGCGATCTTAGAGGAGAAGAGGAGGAAACTTGCCGTTGCGCTGTGTGGGGTTGTAGAGGTATACATGACGGATTTGTCGTGGGAGGAGGATGCGGAGTCGAAGTGTGAAGCACTTGTTACGGAGGCTACGATGGTCGCACCGGGCTTTGCGGAGCCGTGGCAAACATTGGCCAATGTTAGAATATCGCAGTCGAGGCTCGAGGATGCTAGAGCGGCGTTAAAGAGGAGTCTCGATCTGTGGAAAGACTTACCACCTGAAAACACTGTTGTTCCTGACTTCCCTACTCGAGTCAGCTTGGCGAGACTGTTGATGGAGGCGGATATGGATGGTGAAGCCATTGAAGTTTTGGAAAGATTGGTCGGAGAAGATGACAGCAGTGTTGAAGTCTGGTATTTAGGTGGATGGGGACTGTATATCATGGGAGAGAAGCAAAAGAATGGGGAAGCAAAAGTTGAAAATGGAGATGGAGAAAGCTGGAAGGTATCATGGATATCGAGTAGGCAATGGCTCGATCACAGTCTTCGACTCTTCGAGCAACAAGAATACGAAGATTTACGATTAGGAGAGCATGCGAAAGAACTGTTATCTACTATAAAAGCCGAGCTGGGAGGAGACGTTTCGAATGGGGAAGAAGAATGGGAGGATGAAGAGGATGCAAGCGACGAGGAAATGGCTGGAGCATAGATACAGATATCCGATAAAGTCTCTGAAGGAGTCATTGTTGGTCTACCACATTACTATCCTCAGATCCGAGTTTCCAAGAGCTTGCACGCCTGGTGATAGTACCCATGAAACTGTGATATAAATAAAATATTACTGGTGTGTCAATGGGCCACTGATCTAATATTTAGATTCAGATATGTTGATAAACGTAGGATTTCTCTCATCTTAGGAGATCAGTACAAATGGGGTATCAAATCGTGGCATTGGCCACAACGTCTCGTAATTTGGCTTTTTTGTACGCACCGCATATGGACAAAAACTAAAGACACTTCCAATCCTCTCAAAGATCCAACGCCAGCAATGCAACTCCTCCTTTCCCTGCCATAAAGACTCCCATTCATTTTCACGCCTCGACCTTCAACTTGTCTACCCTTTCTACTAATAGACCATCTTCGCCATCCTCATCTTCTTCAATCTTGCCTGCCAATCCTCTCTCCCAAAGCTGCCTCCCAGTCAACTGCACTGTAGCTTCCTTGCCTCTATTCTTCTTCTTCTCGGCGGCCTCCTCAGCTTCCTCCTCTTTCGCCCTTAATTCCTCCATTTCCTTCCTAAAATCCGCCCTCCAGGATTTAAACGTCTCAGGCGTGACTGGCGTGCCATGGAACTTTTTGTTTTCTTCCCTCTCAGCCGCCAATAGCTTCTGCTCATGCTCTTGACGCGCCCCAGCCTGCCTTTCCGCAACCAATTGCTCAGCATTATCCTTCAACGTAGATACCAGCGTGAAAATCATAGCCATGCCCATATTCTCCTCAATCGTTTCCGTGAGTCCATCGAGCAGTCTTTCCTTGTCGGAGTTAACGCTGAAGAATGGATGGACCGGCGCATTGGGAGGGCCTAGGACGTCCAGGATAGGTGCTACTTCAGGATATTCCTCAGGGTATTTCACCTGGAGGATGATAGTTGGGGGCTCAGAATCGTCGCCATCGTCATTCACAATGTCTAGCACGCTCGATATTCGAAATTCGGTCTCTGATACGTCTGTTCACAAATGTCAGTAAATCAGGGTGGCCGGAAAATTCCCCGCAGAGGGGTATTTCAGAGCGCTGTCTTCGCAAACACATACCTTGGATTTCCTCGGGAAAGATACTGTCGAGGACTTCTCGTTCCTCGATCTGCTCTTCTCTTCCCATTTTGCAGAAGATACTCTCAAAAGCTATCTCCAGAGTGAGATTTCGAAGTTGATCGTGGGGTTGTCTTAACCCCTGTCTAGCGTAATCGGCCGCAAAATTTCAAAAAGCTTCGATAAAGACCAAAAAAAAAGTTTCCAGAACATCAGAAGCAATTTCAACGAAAAAATGCCTTCTGCAACCACAACAAAATCTGCAATGGCAGGGACCAAGAGGAAGAGTGATTCGAACAAGGAATCTTATCTGAAGGAGAATAAGAAGGCAAAGATTGGTTCTGACGGCAAATCGAGCTCGAAGAGCAAGGATAAGTCGAAGCCAATTCTTAAGCCTGCGCCAAAGGTTGAAGATTCGAGCGATTCTGACTCAGAGGATTCGGACTCCGATGGAGGCGTTCCATTGAAGGCGGAAAGTAGCACGTCAGACCTGGAGGAGGATGACAGCACGTCGGAGGTTCTTCCCAAGGCCACAGACGGACTGCATCCCGATAGAGCCAAAGCTGTGGTCACGAACAGTAAAAATGACACTCTCCTTTAACATTATTTCGCCCACTAACCATAAACCAGGTCAATCATCCAAAGAAGCACACGCAAAGCAAAAACAGTTGATCAAAGAACGAAAAGCTGCGAAGCCATTGGCCGACGACCTCGCAAGAACGAAGAAGCTTTGGGAGAAGCTACGCCGCAAATCACACGTTCCCAAGAAAGAAAGGGACTTACTAGTCGCCGAGTTATTCGAGATCATCACTGGCAGGATCAAGGAGTATGTGTTGAAGCACGACAGCGTCCGAGTCGTTCAAACAGCGATTAAATACGCCAATCCGGAGCAAAAGAGGATGATTGCAAGGGAGCTTGCTGGAACATATCGCCAACTTTCCGAGAGCAAGTATGCCAAATTTTTGATTGGAAAACTATTGATTCAAGGCGACGATGAAATCAGGGATCTCATCGTGCCAGAATTCTTTGGGAATGTACGCCGGCTTATCAAACATCCGGAGGCTTCCTGGATTCTCGACGACATTTACAGGGGTGTTGCTACCAAGCAACAGAAGGCCATAATTATCCGTGAATGGTATGGGGTTGAGTTTTCTCTGCTTCAAAAGGAAAACACGGAGAAAGCCACGGGAGAGCTTTCTGAAATATTGGCTGCGGACTCTAGCAAACGAGCTCCCATCATGCGTTCGTTACTCGAGCTGATCAACCACCTGATTCAGAAGAAGCTGACTGGGTTTACTCTTCTCCATGATGCTATGCTACAATATTTCTTGAATGCGAAGCCTGGGACCGAGGAAATCACGGATTATGTGGAACTTCTCAAGGGAGACGAAGAGGGTGATTTGATGAAAAATTTGGCATTCACCAAGTCTGGCGCCAGGGTCGTGTCTCTTGCTTTGGCATCTGGGACCGCGAAAGACCGTAAGCAGATCCTGAGGACATACAAGGATACCTTGCAGATGATGGCTGGTGACCCAAATGGTCATATCATCATCCTCACCGCCTACGAAGTTATTGACGATACTGTCTTGACTGCGAAATCCATATTCCCCGAGCTGTTGAGTAAGGATGCCGATAAGCAGGCTGAGAACATTATTTTCTTCGCAAACGATCTCAACGCACGTACGACCCTTCTATATCTCTTCCAAGGCCGATCGAAGTCGCTATTTCCAGCTAGCCATTCATCAGACCTCGAAGTATTAGCAGAAGTCGACACAACTCGCCAAGCCACCAGTAAGAAGGATCCAGAAATTAGAAGAACCGAGCTTACAAAAGCCCTTTCCCCATATCTATTGAAGGCTATCGAGGCAGCATCCGCCGATTTGGTCGCCACTTCCTTCGGTTGTCAATTCATAACTGAGGCGATGTTCGGAGCTGAAGGCGACAAGACTGCAGCCTTGAACGCCATTGCCCAAACCGCAGCTGGAGATCCCACCTGGACACAACCCGAAGCTGTCGAGGAAGGTGCAGAGAACACTCAGCCAGCATCCCACATCGCCAACACAGCTTGGGGAGGAAAGATGCTCAAGTCTCTCATCGCAGGAGGCCGGTTCGACCCCAAGACTAAGACTGTCGTTCCAGTTGAGCCAGCTCTCAACTTTGCCGATATTTTATATCCACATATTCAAGAATACATCATTCAATGGGCAACAGGATCAAGCTCCTTTGCTGTCTTAGCACTTGTCGAGTCTAACCACTTTTCCAAGAAGGAGGAGGTATTGTCTTTGTTGAAGAAGAGTAAGAAGACGCTTGTGAGGGCCGCGACGGAAGAGACGCCTGAGCAGAAAGCTAGGCGTGAGGAAGCAGCTGCGGAGCAAAAGACGAAAGATGCTAAGAATGCTGGCAAGGGGAAGAAGTCCAAGCTTGTAAAAGAGCGGGAAGTTGGGAATAAGGGCGCTGCACTCTTGTTGGAGAAATTGTGAGGTTAGAATATGGATACCCCAAATGTCAAAAGTCTTTTACCATAGTCCATTCTTGATTTGCAAGTGTAAGTCGCGCCTATCTCTGCTTAGAGAATTTTGAATAGTAAAGCGTTGCTATGGGCTCTCAAGAGGAAAGTACATCCAAATGGTAGTTACATCTAGGTAGGTCATAGCATCTCGTCCACATATTTAAACCACTCACCGTACTCACCGTGGAGCAGCTTCTATTCGACAATAAAATACAACTATATAAAGATCAAAATTAACAAACATAACCAATATCCTCGATATCCTCACCCTCACCACTATATGGAACGTAACGGGGAAAGGAACAGACGATGAAACGTGGAGGCTGATTGAAAGGCGGGTGGGTAAACTGGCGTATGTGTGATCTGGAGACCTTGAATTGGGAGAGACCGTTGTTTATCATGAGGACAATGAAGAGGATGACGAGATACTCCCACCACGGATTATGTCTATGTACCAAGATGGCCCCATAGAAATAATACTGAACTCACGGACTAGGAAAGGAGACAATATGTGAAGTGGGACCGTTTTGAGAATCTCGCTTTAGGAGAACGGTGACAAGTGTTCCAAATTCAAGAAAGGTTTGCTTACAATAGCCCATATAGCACGGCACATTTATAGCATGTAAGTTTAACGATACCGGGTCACATGTAATAGCACAAGAATTCATCAATCCATAAGAAAATCATTTTATTCTCATCCCAACCCCAAACCGAAAGCGCAGTGCAATTTCAATCAAAGAACGCGAATCCGAATGAACCCCTTGCTACCACCAAAACTAGAAACCCATTTAATACAACTTCCCCCTAAATCCATGCTCCGCGCCATGAGTAATTTACAATTCTTCCTTAATTTTATCGCCAGCCTTCTGGGCGGCCTCGCCAGCGCGGTTGGTGGCATAAGTTGCTCCTTCCTTGACAGCATCTGCAGCCTTCTCGGCTTGGTAAGCTCCTTCCTTGCGCCCAGCCGCGGCACCGATGCTGAGTTGGTCCAAGACCCATTGAGCGGTATTTGATCTATTCCAAATTAGCATCTAGGCTGTTAACGCGAATGACGAGAAGACTTACAGCTTAGCCCAGAGGGTGCCTTGAGGAGTTGTAGTGCCGTATTGGAACCAGTTTCTTTGGTTGCGAGCCCAGGCGATCAGTTGGTTCTTGGTGGAGCCTTGGGGGACATCAAAGCCGTAGGAGTCGAGATAGTTCTTAAGATCTGATTCGCTCCAGGTGTCGAATGCGGAATCCTTAGCAGCATCGGTCTGCTTGGCGAGGTAAGAGGTGACTGATGCGTATCCGACACCGCCAGATTTGGAGGCGGAGGAATAAGCGTCCTGTGCAGCAGCTTGCAGTTGCTCACGAGTGGCACCAGCTTGTTTGGAGGCCTTTTGGGCGGCTTTGTTGCTGGATGAGGCGAGATATGCCCTTGGATGTGTTAGGAACATTTATCGGCGACGGAAGAATGCAGACTTACTTCAGGTTATCAATAGTCCAGGTATCGAAGGTCCACGCAGACCACCCAGTGGCCGCCTTATGTCTGTTCAGGCGGACCGAAGCGAGAAGCTCGTCTTTCTTGCCAGACTGTGGGACAGGAACGCCTCGGGCATCAAGATAAGCCTTAAGACGGGACTAAAAGGAGTCAGTACAAATTTTCATCAAATTAAGCCAACGAAATTCTTACCTCGCTCCATGTACCAATAGCAGAGTTGAATGCGTCCTCAGCCTTCAACTGAGCATCATCGGTAGCCTTGGCGTATTGGTTGTTGGCGCTGGAAGTAGCTGCTCCGAAAGCAGACTTAGCCTTGTAAGAAGCGTTGTCACCAGTAAGTTGAGCACGATGCTTTCGGGCAATAGCCAGAAGCTCGTTTCTCTTGCTTCCTTGTGGGACCTTGATACCATTCTTGTCGGCCCACTCCTTGATTTCTGTTCGCGAACGTATTAGCATTTGACAGTGTGGTGGCCTCGCCTTGGAAAAACCTACGGGAATCAGACCAAGAGTCAAGCAACTTGTCGCTCAATGTTTGAGTAGCTGCCTCGGCGGATTTAGAAGCAGAGGTTTGGAGGTCGGCCATCTTCAGGCTTGCAACTCGGGCATTGCGACGAACGCTGGCAATCAACTTGTCACGAGTGCTTGGTTGAGGAGCGGGAATTCCGTGAGAGTCAAGCCATTCCTTCAAATCTGCCAAATATTAGAGAAGAAGAAGTAAAAATATAGGGGAAACATACCAGATTCGGACCAGGTAGAGTAGAGCCAGTTTCCAGGGTAGCTAGCAGTCTCGCCAGCCTTCTTGGCGACGGTCTCATAGTTGGATCGAAGCTTTTGGAGAACGGTGTCTCTCTTGCGGGGTTGGGGAACTGGGATGTCGTGCTTGTCGGCGAACTTCTTCAGTTGCGAATCTTTGCACCATGTCAGCAGAATTTCTCGGAAATGTGATGAAGCATTATATTACCAGTCCAGCTAGATAATCGTTAGCAAAGTCTCTCAAACATTCATCAGAACAACTGACCTGTCAAAAATCCAGTCCTTGACGCTCGAGTAGGCATCTTCGGCCTTGTCCTCTGCCTCATACCAGTAGTTCTTAACTTGCACAACCAGGCTATCCTTATTGGCAGCAGCGGTATCCTTGGTCTCAACGCCCTTTTGCTTCAAGTACGCACCGAGCTGGTTGGTATCCCAGTCATTGTATGGTTGTGCGATCTTCGATTGCCAGTTATCCTTGACGAGGTTCTCCAGGTCCTTTCGATCAGCGGGCGTGGGATAAGGGACATTGTGGTCCGACAGCCATCTCTCGAGCTCGGTTTCGTGCCATTTATTATAGACTGTTGAATTCTGATTAGCATGACTTTCACTTCTCCTAGAAGGTTTGGCTTGTGCGACAAGGGGGGGCTCGTATGACGTTGTTGCGAAATATCAGGAGATCTTTGGAATGCAACAACACCAGCTTCAACAAGTATATTGAAGCTACTAGGACCTCCACGATGCCACCAAGGAGATGAAATAGGCTAAAAGTATCTATGAAAAGCTTCAAACGTACCAGATTTGCCAAACCAGGTGCTGGCGTTGGTGGCTTCAGCCGCGAGGCCGAGCACCAATAGCTGTGAGAAGAACTTCATATTATGGTCTCTGAAGCTTCCACAATGTGGGTAATGTCGTTTCAATCAGAGATATTGTTGTTTTTTAAGGAATAAGAGAATTAATCGTGGAGGAAGAAGAAATCAAGAGCTCTTGGAAGGTGTGGCTGGAGCAAGCAGGTCATTCATTTACCAGCGTTCGAAATACTGGTGACGTCGTGTTTTGCTGCATGCTGGAGAAAGTTGAGCGGAGGCGGTCACCGCAGAAAAATTCAGTGCTGTGGGGGAAGGTCCTCAAAGGATTGGCTGCAGGAGCTCCAGGGGAGCGTCTGGCCTGGACATGCCAATTTGACCTTTCCCATAGAAGAGCTATGGCATCACAGCTAAACAGGGAAGAGCATCAGGAGCATCAGGAGCTGCAGCAAAATGCTTCGGATCGGGCGATTTAAAAAGCGGACACGGATCATGGACATGACAGCCACACGTCGTCCAGCCAGGTCTGTTTACTTTCGCAGGGGTTGCAGGGGCCCCAAAACGTCATGTTTACTAGCTTTCCAGCCACACCAGGGGCCAGGGGTTCAGGCGTGGGGATATTAGCGCTGATCGATTTGTGGGGAACTGAAAGCACAGGAACAATTTCAGATGAAAGAAGATTATATGCTGCTCACATATTGTTATATCTACAGCTGCGACGTAAATTTTGTATTTCGGGGGTAGGCGCCATGATCATGACATTCGACTTACCCGAATGCGGTTCACAGCAATTTACATGCATACCAAGAAGGTAGAAGGTAGGCAATGCGCTTTTTATCAAGATATTGCTCCTCCGTGCTTAGGTCTCAGATCAAAGAATCGTTACTATTCTACAGAACTACATGAATATTCCCTAAGGATCCTTATCCGCACCTCCCTGCCCTGTATGAAACATTAGCATCTATTCATCACCAAATCTAGGTTTTCAAAACTCACCACTCCAGAACTTCTTATCCACTTTATCCTCCGCCGCCGGCGCAGCTCGATCATGCCTCTTCTCGAATTCCTTATTATGCTGCTCGACCTCAGCTTGCTTCTCCTTAGATTCCGCCCCCGGCGTGCTCTTATCATGTATCTTCGGTGATGCTCCAGAGCTGCTCTTACCTCCGCCTATCTTGCCACCTGTAGGGCTGGATCCCGTTTCCTCTGCTTCCAATGATCTCGACCCCGCTGAATTGGCGGACGAGACCTCCGGCGCCTTGCCAGAGCCGCCTTTCGTCGGTCCCCCACCGCTTCCTTGCCCTTCTTTTGGTGGCTCCGGTCCTGGGTGCTCGGCGTTGTGTTTCGTAGCATTGGAGCTTCCCTGCTGCTGGGGATTCTCTCCCTTGGGATCGCCTTCCCCATCACCGTAGCCTTGAGCGAATCGAGCAGGTGTCGATGAGAGGGATCGAATTGTGAAAGGTTGGCGGATGGAAGAGTGAGCTGCTCTTGTCAAGCTCGTGAGAGCTGTGGATCTTAGGAAAGGCATTTTGAGAGTAGAGATGAGGGAAAATCGTAACTGATTCTCAAAGCAAAAATAACCAGATATTTAATGTAGACATTGCACTTACTAGTGCTTCGTTGAGCCAAGTGGGCTTATTCAGATCGAAGTCAATTACATCATGATAATGAGAGAAGTCAAAAAACGCCCCTGGATTTCTTTCGGCAAAGATAGGTAAACTTTTGCTAAGCTAACACGTGATAGTCAATAGCAAGCAATATTATTTCCCTTTGTTCATCCTAGTATTCTTCTTGCTAATTTCTATCTGTTGTTCCATATTTACTATAGCTTCCAGCATTTTTGAAAGGGAATCTTCCAACGTCATTTCAAGTAACATGCTTAAGTTTCCTCAGTTCAATCAATTTGAGTTTTCTTTGACGCAGAGCAAAGAGTCGAAAACATTCATTTGAGGCCCTGCTTCTCACGCAAGGTTACTAAAGCAATGATTTGCTGGAGCATGGTATTTCGATGTTTTGATGATTTCGATGAGACTTGGATCAAGATCAGACGCAATAATTTTTGACCCCACTTTAGTTCCTTTCTCAATTTTTACTTTTTGTCCTTTGTATGAAGCTCCAAAAGTTTCACACATAGTAAAATGTACCCGACAATGCCGTTTGTTTCACAACAACAGAAAAGTCAAGTCTTCACAGCAGAAGAGCAAAAACATACAACAGCAGGTATTCGCTGGTGGTCACCCACCCAACTACTAATCTGCCGATTTGAGGCTTGTGTATGGCAGAGCGGACGGGATGCCCAATTCTCCTCAATCTATGGTCGTATGTACCAGATATTGCGTTATTTTAATATATAAGCCTACAAAATGGTCAAGTGTTGTTGATCAGTAGTGCGAGGAAACTGTACCCTCGCAACCGCCTCTGGCCAGACGAACCCAATTATGGACCAGCGTATCTTGTAAGTCACTCTGACCATCGAACATAAACTTCATTGTAACGACTAGATCAGGACTCGGAGCAATAAGTTGTTGGGATTGTCACGTCACGTGATATCATATACATGTCAACATAAGCGCGATACGCCTCCTCCTCAACTAACATCAAGTACAATCCGCGTCCCGATCATGCCTATTCAGGACCACTACAAGATCCTCGAAGTCTCAAAGCGATGTGACCCCCAGGGCATCACGGCAGCCTACAGAAGACTCGCGCTCCTGCACCATCCAGACCGCAATCCAGAACCCAATTCAACCGCCAAGTTTCAGAAGGTTGGTGTCATGTTCCAGTTCCCCCGTTACCATTGGGATTCCTAGATTAGATCGCTGATGGTCATAGATTCAAGAGGCCTACGAGGTTCTGAGCGATCCAGTCAAGAAACGAGATTATGATTTGGAGACTGGTGCATGGAGAAGCAGGCGTGAGCGACGCCCCAGAAACAGCCATAGCCACAGCCATTATCGCCCCGCGAATCTCTCGGAAGAGGAGATGAAGAGACGAGCGCAAGAAGAATTGCGGGAAATTTTCCAACGACGACGGAGGCGCCAATTCCGTCCCAGTCCATCGTATGGACCCTTCGCTGAAAATCCGCGTTCTTGATGATGTCCGCATCACATGGTCTTGGCCGTCAAATTCGTCGCATCAGACCTGTGTTCGTCTGGGTCTGCGCACTTCCCTGGGCCTAGGGTTCTCATAGTTGCGGACATCTAGGAATTCGGTGACCTTTCTTTAATTGGCCGCCAGGTTGGGTTATGTCATAGGCCTGTTCGTCGGAACAGTCCTTTTCACATTGCATAGCGATTGTCCTCTTTGAAATGATGGGTGAATTCTCCTACTATGGGTCTATTTCTGAGCCCGCAGGAGATGGAGGACGTCGAACCCCCGAGAGAATATACCCAAAGAGATAATTGAGGTCCATCGATTATTGGGGCGGCGGTGGAGGGAATGTACCAAACTGTGGCTGTGAGACAGTCGCCAGGAATAGGGTCCATTTATTATTCAGTGAAGAGGAACGGTGGGTATGAATGCAGTAGTCTTTCTGTCATTTAACCCATTTCAGAAATGCAATAGCACAACAGCCACAACACTTTCTACTACAAAATTTGCTCAACACCCTGCAGTCAAATCTTAGCAACAGGCCTGGGGACTTAGTTGCTCGAAATACAGCACGCAAGTTCGCCAGGTGCAACCGGCAATGCCCCAATGTCGTCGCGGTAGCTTCATTCAATGCACAAAGTCCAAATTCTTAGACGTGGATGCGCAGAATAGCTCTGAAGTGGGTGGGCTTGATGATGAAGCCAATCTGCGTGCGAGTAGATACGCCACCACTGTATTTGTGTCTGTCTATACGCTTGACCTCTGTACGATATGATTTCCAAACATTATGTGCTGCTGTCATGCTGGCTCACGAAGCTGTCGACTTTTCCGACTCAGAGGGCTCATTCGCATCATTCGCCTTGCCATCTGGCTTAGCAAACGTAGCGACAACGATCATACTGAGGTAGGTCAGGTTGACTCAAAACGCGTACGAGTGCAGTCATGCTTCACCAGAGACGTGGCTATGCAGTAGTACTTAGAGATCCTATCATGATAAGCGCGAGCACGTTTCGTCAAGCGGCTCTGCCACGGGTCAACGAAAGCCATGGAAGCCCCCCGATTCCAAGCAATCACTTCACCCTCTATGTGTTCGGAGAAGAGAAAGCGTGAGTTTTGTTCATGATGGCATTCCTAAATCTACCCCGTTTTGTAGCAAACATAATCCTACAAAAGCATTTGGTTCTCATGAACACGAAAAAATTCCAAGATTCCACAAAGAAAGAAGAAAAGCAAAAATACGCAACGGCATATTCGCAGATGGTCAAACAATCAACTACTAATCTACAATTCAGCCCAACCTTCCTAAACGATAATAGGATTGCAGATCAGCCAGGAGGTTGCTCGCATTCTGACAAGACAACCTGTTCTCCAGCAGAATCACCAAAGCCTGTAAATAACTTTGGGTGCGACTCCTCAAGAGCTAATCCTGACCAACTAAGATCGTCTTCAGGATCGTAATTGCGACTTCTGAAATCCGCGAAGCATGGTTTTGGAAATTCCAGTGATTGATTGGCTGCGATGTACCCTGACTCCAAATTTGGCATGAGATCGCACAAGTGTTCCGCCGGTTCGCTGACGATACCCGGCATTGAATGTGGAGGCTGCTCTCGAATTATTGCGTTAGGCATCGAACACCAATCTTTTGAGACTAGTGACCCGGAATCATATAAATTTTGGCCTATCCTGCCCTCTTTTGAGCAACCTATGAGTTTAGATCCATTTTGTATAGACGCAATTGAAGTGACGTCTGAAGGGGTACTTCTAAGCGGGTCGCAACAACCCTGGAAGGCATTGATACTACAGGAACGGGCGACGAGATCCTGAACTCCTGTGCCATCAATATCTGTTAGATTACGGGAGATAACTTGACATGATCCCAGGCAGTCGGTAGGGGTGTTTTGGTGTAGTGGTCCTCCAAGATATGTTTTAGGACGAGAGAGGTGTTGTTTCTGTCCGAGGGTTCCGAGTTCGACAGACAGTCGACGATTTGTAATAGACATTCGATATGAATCAAGTAGCTTCTTTCTCTTGATAGGTCGTAGCTGGCCTGGCTGAGAATCCCACCTGCCTTGTCTTGCCAACTGATTGCAATCATATGCAGGAGATAGACCTCCCAATTGGTAAATTTCTAGGTCCTCAGTACACGTGAGTGCTGGCTGATCTGAAACATAAAGAGTCTCTGTCCTGTCATCCGGCGAGTCTATTCGGTGCCTCTTCAAGGAGCTGGGGGTAAGGTTGCTTGCTTTGACTGAGGCCGAGATCCTCTGACGGCGGCATTCCTCATCCTTCCTCTCTTCCTGTCTCTCCAGGTCAATAGTTTTCGGCTGGCTCAATCTCTGCACAGGTGTTTCTGCATAGGTCTCAAGAGCAATGCCCATCGCTTCGTTGAAACCATGCTGTAGTGGGCGCAGTACTGTTTCATTTGATACCTCAGATTTAGCTTTTGTTGAGACTACTCCCAATGCTTTGGAGGGCGCAAATTCAGGCTTGAAGTTTGCGTACATTTCCACAGGATCTCCTATAATTTCAGATACCGGAATCATTGCCGTGGTAAGTGGAGGGGCTTCCATTGCGGCATCGCACTGGGTTCCAAGTGGGTTTACTAGGTTGCCTTCATTCTGGGGATGCCTGCACGTCAGGCCTTTGAACTGCTCATACGATTGAAGTGGGACTTTTAATCCCTCGGCTCGTTGCTCCTTGGTAGTCATTTGAGACATATTGAAGAGATTTGGTCCTGTCTCGGTACCAAGATACACAGTGGGCAGGTTCCAACGGTCGTTGTAAGACAATGAGGTATGAGATGTCGATGTAGATGTCGATGTCGAGAGATTATTTCCCCACATGGCTGAGTTACTTTGATGAGTTCCATAGTCAATGTCTGTAGGCAATTCATACATCGGATCCGAGGTACACCACCTCGTGTTACTTTCCGGCTGTACCTCTCTTGTCGTCATCAATGGATCAATGGACATCGCATCAATATCCGGCGGGGAGTGCCGCTCGTGGGAGGAACGCTTGCGTGGACTCTTCAGACCCGCGGTGGTCTCATTATCCCATTCCTCTGAGTTGATTCCCTCTGCATCAATTGGTGACCATGGCATGGATGTGGAGAGGTGTATCGATCCATCTTGTGCGATCATCGATGATTTATCGTATTGTTGCCGCCATTCCTTGCGACGATCATGGATCTCAAGAGGCATTTCCGGTATTGCCTCGAGCGACTTCAACCGCAGGCCTTTTCTCAATTTGGAACGCACAGTCTTGATTCTAGTTTCTTGCCCCGTGATTGCCGGCGGAGTAAGCAACGAAAATTCGTCATAAACTGTGGCAACATATTTCGCGCCCTTGTCGGAAAGTAGAGCCATACAACAAACTATCTCAGCATATAACTTGTCATTTTCTTTATTCCGGAGCTGATCTGCTGCGTGAGCTATTACGCTTGTTTTGTCGTGACTTCGTGTGTTTGGATTTGCGCCGTGTTGCAGTAGAAGTGAAACGGCAACTGAGATTCCTTCCCGGGCAGCAATCGCGAGAGCTGTGTAGCCACGTTCATCGCGCATGTGTACGTTAGAGTCTTGGATGAGACGTTCTAGTTCGATGTTGGACTTTGGATGTTGCGACCACTCCCTGAGTACCACCATTAACTTCGTATCACCATTATGTGTCAGATCCTCGAAGCAAGTACCATTTTGAGATGAATCTTTTATCTTTGATCTGGGGAACTTCAAAATATCTCTCAGCATGTTCAAAGCAGGCCCCGATGCCCCATGGTCCCTCGCATTTGTGATAGGCTTGTCGAACGGCTCTGTGCCGAGTGCAAACGATCCTGGTAGTTCAAGGACGCGTAGTTGAACGATGGCCCCTTGCAAGTACAGAAACTCCTCGGCTTGTCTCAGCTGCGAAGGCTCCACCGCTCGAAAGTTCGCACATTCAAAGAGCCATTGGCCTATCAATCTGCCAGAGTAGTCGACGGCCGAAAAGCGGAAGCCATTGTTCAATGCGTTCGACAACACTTCCATGAAATCCGGGAAATCTTGCGAGTCTGCAAGCCGAAATACGTGTAAGAAGGTTTCACCTGAAGTATTCCGGTGGTTGACATTCAAGGTCGATGGATGTTGCGAGATTGCTGCAATCAACTGATTAACGCGAATGGTATTTCCTACCGCCGCTGCATGATGTAGAGGCAGGTTACCGAACCGGTCTACCGCAAGGCAATCTATCATTCCCAGGTCGTCGCTCATTGAGTATCGTGCCAATTGATGCATGTCCGAGAATCCGCAGTTATCACATCGTTTCCGTTTCTCCTTATCCTTTTCAAAGAAACTGCAACACGGCCTATCAATCAAAGATATGGCCGGGAGGTCAGAATCCTGTAGCTCACGAGATTCAAGCATTGATTCGTCCACCAATTCGTTCCAGGATGTAAATTCGTCTCGCGAAAATGAATGACAGGATCCATTTGATAGTCTTCCGGTTGAAATACTCATTGCATAAACGAGGCTCGACCTCCATGATGCAGTTGCAGAGAGCACAGAATTGATGTGACTCATGGGTACGGACAGCTTGGAAGTAATGCGGGATCTCATAGTCTTGGTACTTCGTATGCTCCGGATGCTCCCTCTCGAGCTTGATTTGACGACTTCAAGAGGCAATCTGGACGGCTGCACTTGTGAGGTATCAAGGATCGATATCATATGAAATTCTTCCGTTTTCTGAGCCTCTGAATACCCTTGGAGCGAGCGATGATCTGGATTCGGCTCAGTAGAATCCATTGAGCATCTCACTGAGCTTTTCAAAGCTGGACAATGTGATCTGAGAAAAGTAGGATCATCTTCTTGTTCGAGAAGGACGACTTGCTTATCACTGTATCCCTCGGAAGAGATATTTGAAAATTTGGAGGGTAGAGATGATACTTCCGAGGACTGAGTAGAGTACCAAGCACTCAAATCAGGCATCGAGATATGTGACGGAACGATGCCAGGTAAGGTGTCAGCGTATTGAGTTTGGTTGGGTTGGGAAGAGCCCAGGCTTTCCAGCGATATGTTACGAGGAATCCCGCGGTATTTCTGACTCCGAGCACATCGCCGCGCATGTTTCGCGATTTGCTCTTTCCTGCAGCTTTTCAGATGTGATAGGCGAGTTTTCCCCTTTTCTATTCCATTGGGACGGTACTGCCTCCATGCTGTAGCATAGTTGGGTAGCAATGCGCTGAGCTGGGTTTGGATGTTTCTCGTGCTGAGATGAATTGTTAGCTTTAGATCTTTCGCTAGATCTTCGTACTTACCGTGGGGTAAATCCATCTGATTCAAGTACCAGCTGGATGTCCTTGATTTTAAGATCCGTCATCAAGTAAAGACGTACCAACTTCCTGTTGCGAGATGAGGTCCAGGGGATTCTTGGTCGGCCACCCTGATTGCTAGGAGCCATGTTGTATCGGGATGCCTGATCAAGTACCTTGCGACTTGGTTTGAGGCTCTCGTTCTGTCGTACGAGACCACAGCTGATGCTCTTAGACTGAGGATGATCAAGCGGACGAAATCTCTTTTTATACAGAAGTCAAGTCTCAAAGAGTATGTCTGCCAGGTCGGAACCCCAGAGCCGATTGCATTCTTGAAATGTTGAGTTCAAGTGTGTGGTATTTGCGTGGCATCAGGGATGTCATATGTGCACCCACCCCGGTTTTTGCACGATGGTTTTGCAGCAAGGCTGCCCACTGAGAAGTGGTATTTGCCGGAAATCAGGGATGTGAAATATGCATCCACCCGGCGACCCGGGTTTTTGCACGAAGATTTCGACATGGTCTGTAACAAGGCTGCCCACTGAGAAGTGAGAAGGCATAGCAGGCTTTATGCCTTGCCAAGTAATTGGCCACTCTGTCAACAGTCCTCGAGCAACTGAAGAGGCTGCGGCCAAATACGATATATGGAAAATAGACTTCAGTTGACGAAGCTGTTAAGGACACTTTATGTCCCGAAGATAATGAAGATCTTAGATTTCGTTGCAATGGGGACATTGGGGCAACCGTCGTTGACAGCATAAAAGACCGGTATTCTCAAGGTCTGGTTGCAGGAAACTCTTGACTGGCCGCTCTTGGACCTTGGCCTAACCATAAATCCGAAGAAAACGACTGCCATACGTGATACTTAGAATGGTCAATGAAGCAAAGACTTTCGCTTGTCGCTTTTGGCAATGAGATGTCGTGATTGATACAGTAGCTCAGCCAGATCTAGTCTGAGCTGGTATCTCAATCCGTTTTCGGTGACCTGCTGAGGCTCATCACGAATGAAGGCTTCTATGATAAATAGCGGCTGTTGCTAGGCTTAAGAGCGCAGGCTAAGGGGGAGAAAATGGAAATATTGTGTTCCTCCGTCCCATGATGTATGCACCTGGTTCGCGTAATATGGTCTGTGCACGCCAGATCCCAGGGACATATTTGTCTGGTTCTTTACCGTCAGCCGGAAAGCTGATTCAAAAGAAGGGTCCCTGAAAGAATAGCAGAAATTGGTTTTATTCAGGAGCGTCTGAGTTCTTAGAGACGAGAAAAAGGCATTCGCGAGTTGGTCACGCTAAGGACCCAGTCACGCTGGATTTACAGCACTGTGCCGCAGTTCTAGCGACCAACAACCCCTGTAAGTTCTGCATTATGGGGTAGCTCGCATGTAGCTCCTCTATTGGAGGGGCCGAAACTTCTGAGATTAATGAAACAAACTTACGACATTGCGAAAACATCTATGCCCGAATTACCACTTCTCTGATTCTGCTTTTGCAGACTTTCAGTGTAATCTCTACGTCGGTAATCTCTGCCCTGCCGCATTTTGTATGGAGGTACTGCCGGTCTACACCGCTTTCAAAAGCGGGGCTAACGGCTTTGTCCGAGCGTCCGACAAACATCTTCAAAGGAGGGATCCCTTCTAAGTATATCAACTTTGCTATGCACAAACATACCGGACAGTCCTGAATCCAACTCAAGCAACCTAGCAGTGGAATCGTTCCAAGATGGCGCCTAATACGAACCCTGACTCTTCAGTGGGTGATACTTATCTAGGTACGGTAAGTGATAGGCTCTATTCACAAAATCTTGATAGCTTTTGCGATCATCTAAGACTCCCAGTCTTTCATACCTCTTGATTCTTTCAACTAAGTCTATACTAGGTTGGAGATATGCCCTGCTATACCGTCAAGCTACGCGGCGGCCTCACGGACAGCGACAGCAACTGGCGCCTCTGGAACGCCGACATGAAAGTGTACCGCGATGGAGCTGGCAAAGGCGAAGAGGACGAAGAGTGGGATTCAATCGACGACGAAATATTGAAGAAGATGGAGCGCCGTCGGAAGGCTATAATCTGGTTCTCAATATCGGAAGAACTGAGAGAAAAATATCTTACAGACATGGGAGGAAGGGATAAAACGTCGGAGGATGTGATGAAGAGAATGTTTGACAAAGTGGCGCCGCCGGGATCCAAATATCAGCCGTTAGACGAGCTTACTGTCGAAGAGCATATGAGGGAGGCTATCAGAAAGGCTAGGAAGAGGGAGAGGCAAGAAAAGGCATAGCGGTCCCAGGGGATTTTACTCCAGCATCTGCGGGGTTGCCTTGTTATCCGTTGTGTATCTGCGAGTTCCTGGAGTCCCCCAAGACGAAGATGCCATCGAGAAGACACATGAGCACCAGATTGGTCGGATCTTGGAGATATGCCGTCTTCCTACACGGGAGCCTATCCCCTACGCGTCAAATACCGTGAGGTTGAAATGCAGTTGTCCACTTCTTCGCGGAAGTTTACAGCTCAATTCTGTAGCCTTGACTTCCTTCTATGGTAGTTTGACGCCGGAAGACACAAGATCTCTCGGATTCACGGTTGCCCAACATCCAGCTTCGAGAAACGATCACGAAACACCGTTTAGGGTAATATACTTGCCCACAGTCGATGACAATGTGTAGAAAGATTATTGAGATAGGCATATTCTCTTTAGTCTATGGTCGTATGTAATAACTTGAATACCATTTTCGAAGACCGCTACTTGAGCCTTGCAATTGATTTTCCTATATTGACATCGAAGGGCGCGCTACTCCATTCTACGATCTTTTTTTCACAAGCCAGTTCATACCCTATGCCCCAGCCGCCCCCACATACATAAAATTGCTGCCGATATCTTCTTCGGGACTATGGAAATAGAGAGCGGGAAGGAGCGAGGAGAGGTAAGTTGATCGCCACGCATCTAGAGTTTGAGTAACTGATAATTAAGCATAGCATGAGACAGCGAAAGATTCCTCACAACAGGAAGAAGACTCGAGTGAGAAAATACCAGTTTTCGGGAGCTACGCCCGTGGATTAGTAAAATGGGAATTCAATCCATCTTCCACCACGAGGAAGTTTTTGCTACTGCAAAATATGCCGCAAGCGATATGCCGCTGGTCTCCTCGCTTTCATGAAATAGCTAGGTCCTCAGTCTCGTTCTCTCCGCCTATCGCTTCTTCATCGTCAATACTCAATTCAAGTCGATGGCATTGTCGAAAGTTTCTGAGCGGGTCTTCTCTCGCGTGTGGGTCGAGGTTCATGAGGAATCAGTTGAGATACTTCGTTTCCCTTCGCTTTAGGATCACATAATGCTATCACATTTGTTTCGATATTTCCCGCTTATCGTACAGAATTGCCCTCGCGAATGAGGATCGAGATTCACGGGGACAAACTACAATGACACCCTTGAAAATGGATTGTATTTCATGAAAGTAACGGTTTTATATTCCACCTAAGCTCAACGGTCTATGTATCTAATCTACAGTTTTCTAGCCGTTCTAGGATATAGCTTCCGAGCCCTCATCGCATACCAGGTGGGAAAAAGCGAGACACTCTGCCACCTTGACCCATTCGCTGCTGTCTTACATAGTTGGAATATGCATACTGCGGCGGTCCCCGCTGCGGCCTGAAGCTCTGAATCCCGGGAAAGAAGCGGTGACCTACTCGTTGATTCAGTTGAGCCATAGCTCGCTGTTGACGCACACCGAAGTAGTTGAAACCCCTGTCCATGGTGTTCTTGAAAGGCTATTTATAGAGTAAGGTGTGAAGAATTTTGCTTTATTTTTTGTGAGTTGAAAAGTAGTTGAAAAGTAAGGGAGAATGAATTTATGGTTGAATTTATAGATACTCTACTAAATGCTCTGATTCATGGGTAAAGATTATTCCCAAATGAACAAGTCTTACTCTCGGGCTTACCAGACACCAGTCTGTGAATCATAGCCCAAATTCTGTCACTTAGCAACAGGGTCTCTTCTTCTTCTCATGCTGCCTTGACTGGAAAATGGGTTAATCACGTGTCTGTTTCAAAAACCAAGCATCTCACTTCTCAATATCACAGTGTATCATGACTGTAATTATCGCTCGACTAAACAGAATCATATAGCTTGATTTAGTCTACAAGCTTATCCATTTAGCTTTTGGGAACCCTTAACAATGCATAGATCTTGATCATCAGCTCAAACTATGAGCGATCAGCTTGGCCACCAAGAAACCTGTCAAGGTTGCCCAGATCGGGTTGAGGCATTTCAGAATCTTAATTAGAGTCCCGGCTCCGGATTTGGAAGGATTCATGTGTGGCATATAGTTGGAGTTTCATTCTTCTTGCTCCCAAGCTTGTATTTTGAATTTAAATTGAGGCGTTTCCTTGTCCTCTAATTTTCCTCCAAGCAGCTCAAGGGTCTAGATCAGTTCCATCTGTTAAATTCCTCAAACCTCTGGTTAAAGCTGCCGGGTCAAACCATAGCTAGTGGCGCTAGTACTCTGTCTACTATCCGTGTAGACCCACTATTTCAGCCCTATGGCACTCACTTGGGAACCACTTGATTGGAATCTAGAATTGAGTCTCTCATTCATCTATGACGAGCCTACAGAGTTGTACTGCCGAAGAGTGCCGGGACCAACATTAATATTCCCCCCTAGGTGCTTATCACCTGTATATTTTTACCACATCACTTCAAGAAAAGGAAACGCAATCATGAAGTTTTCAATCATCTCTGCCCTTATCCTCGGTTTTGTTTCCAATTCCATTGCCAATCCTATAGTTCCGAGAGCTGGCGGCCTCTGCTCTTCGCCTATTAGCTCTGCTCTGTGTTGCGATGCCGACGTCGAAAAGCTCGCAGATCTGAACTGTGTCTCCCGTAAGCAACCAAACTTCATGGCATCTTTAAAGGCTACCTTCGAAAACATCAATAAGCTCATATTTAAATCAACAACAGCTCCCAATAGCCCTGCCACTCAGGAAGAACTTCGCAGCCAATGCGCTAAAGCAGGACAAAGAGCCTCATGTTGTACGCTGCCGATTGTAGGTCCCCCCCCCCACTTCAATGTGTAGGCGGAACTTTACTAATGTTGATCAGCTCGGTCTTGGCTTAGTATGTTCCGCAGTATGAGGTGTAGAGCAGTTCCGATCTCACATGGAAGAGAGATATTCAAGTCTGTTGCGGGGGTTGGGATCCTTTTGTACATGGTAAAGATCAATATAATGCATAGACTGCATATATCTACAATAAGAACTGTCCAAACTCTGTGACAAAAGCATACCAATGATTGCATCCCGTGCTTTAAAGTTGCTCAATAAGAATTTTAAAGGAGAAGGTCGACTTTGGGAAATGCCGGTCCTTGAGAAAAATAAAAAATCTGATCTCTAAATCCGCAGAAACTCTTTGAGCTCAAGCAGGTATTAGATAGTATAGTCATGATGGTTTGAAGAGCAAATTAATGCCATAGGTAAGAACTGGTTACAGACACGCGTGGATGGACGGCAGCAATGGAAGACATGTTTGGAACTCCTGGCTTCTGGTCAACACTGCGAATCAAGTCGAGTGTACAGTACTGGGAGGAAAAAGTATGAGACTGAGTATACACCTGAAGGAGCCTAAATTTCGCGAGCACGGGCGTCTCGCTGGATACAGTTTCTCCTCTTAGTCCGAAATGGAAGGTGCAGCCCAGCGTGTAAAATCTCAAGCCAGGATTCGGGAAACATTATCAAGCCGGTTGAGAATACCAAGAAAAACGTCTTAACAGAGAAATACATGTAGTACATCTGGTGATTTAAGGCACCTAAAAACAGATTTTTGCAGTAGACCTCGCCATAGCCAGACTGAAGTTTGAAATCCCGCTGAGCGAAACTTGCCTTGCCTTTCAACCATGAGTCAATTCCAGTGGCCTGAGTCTGTCAAAATGAAGCGAAAATCTACATGGGCGACTTAATGATTACCTAGCTTCCAACACGAGAAAAGGGCTACCCATTCTTATGCAAAGAACTCTTTGATATGCTTCAGAAGCACATCTGGCAACTCCTCGGCAATGTAATGCCCGGCATCAACAGCATCCCCAGTCACGTCGCCCTCGCTCACATCTCTCCACTCTTGTAGATAATCAAACTTGGTCGCGACTACCCCCTTCTTTCCAACCAAAACCCTCACTGGACATTTAATCTTCCTCCCCTCTTCCCGATCCTTTCTCGCTTCCTCTAGATCAATTGTAGCTGCAGCCCTGTAGTCCTCACACATAGCATGTACACAATCCTTGTTCTCGAAGAGTTTCATGTACTCTTTCAATGCCGCTTCATCCCAGAAGCCCTTTCCCTCAATCTTCCCCGCATACCCACCCCCAAAGAATTTCTGTCCAAATATATCCTTTTCTTTCATCAACAGCTCTTCAGGGAATGGCTCGGGTTGGGTCAAGAAAAACCAATGAAAATAAGCTCTCGCAAAGTCCATGTCCGTTTTCTCGAACATGGTCAATGTTGGAGCGATGTCCAAAAGCATAACTTTCTCCACAGCTTCTGGATAATCAACACACAGCTTATGCGCAACTCTTGCTCCGCGGTCATGAGAGCAGATTCTGAACTTGGAATACCCTAGAGAAGACATCACCGCGACGCAGTCGGCTGCCATGGCGGACTTGGAGTACGGAGCGTGATTTTCCTTGGTCGAAGATGGAGGTTTGGAGGACTGACCATAGCCGCGAAGGTCAAGATTGATGACGGTGAAGTCTGAGACGAGTGAGGGCGTGATTTTGTGCCAAATATGGTGGGTTTGAGGAAAGCCGTGAAGCAGGAGAAGCGGGGGTCCGCTGCCGGACTTTATGCCGTGGATGCTAATATCCGGGCTGACGGCAGTTTTGAATTCTTTGAAACCTTCGAACATTTTGATAGTTTGAGAGTTTAAAAGTCGAGCTCGATTCCGAAAATGTGCGACGATATATATGCTGTCAGGATTATTTAGTATTGATAGCTGGCAAGAAGGCGCAATGCGGGAGCTGAAGCGGGGGAGGGGTAATGCACGTCAGAAACTAAATCACTGAAGAACTGCTTAGCTCCTTTTGGGTTGCTAGTAATTTACAACAAAATTTTGTCACACTTAGCTTTTGTTGACTTTAATTATGGGAGTCTTTCGCAGTCGAAATGAGAAGGAACTACCCTCAAAGGGCTGAAGTTGGGAATTGAATATCACTGTTCGTGCTGCATATCGCGAGGTAACTGATCGAATGATATTTTAAAGTCAAATAAAATTTTCAAATATACATCTATGTTGCCTATTCCTTTCAACCCCTGAATCCGACGCCCAGAGTCCACCATTATCCATCCACGATAATATACAATGACACCTCATTTACAGAAATGATAAGGAACGTTAGGGACCGGACGCCTTCTCAAGAACCGCCTCCCACATATTATTTCGTATGGTGCAATCTAACCTCCAATTGGGGTAGAGCAGAGGAGACCTTGTCCAAGCTGGCAAAGTGTTAGTGATAAGTCAAGAATAATATCAAGAAGAGTGAACTTACGATGGGAATAGTGCAGCACATATCGATCTGACCGATAGAAGCGCAGATGGCGTTGAAGTCTGAGCCGTTGGCTGGAAGAGTTGGGGCTTTAAAGTGGAAGTTAGCAATTGTATTACTGAAAAATGGGCGCCAATCGACTCACGGTTTGCGCAGTTAAGGTCTGCAACACCAAGAACATCCACGGAGCAGCACTGAGCTGTGCCGGAACCGCAGAGCTGTGTTTGGCGCTTAGCAGGAACAGCAGCGGCGATGGCAACGAGGCCGAAGAGGGTGACGAATGAAGTTCTCATGTTGGCGGTTGAAGCTGTGTTTTGGTAGGTATTGCTTTAAGTGTATTGATTGGAGATTGATGATGAAGTTGATGGTTGATGAGAATGTCTTTTGGGGGGAATTCTCCTCTGCTTTATAGAATTTTCTATTGTATCAACTCTGTTGTGATCTTGGGGTCTTGGAAGAGATCGTCATTCCAAGCAAGTACTGATGATGTCGATCGGAAGTCTCCCCGGCTGAAACTTTTCAGGTAATTCGGAGATTCTCCAGCTCTGTCTCCATCCGCGTCGTCATCCAACTGGGGTAACATAGACGTGATGGACTTGAGAGGCTCGAGATAGGACTTCAACATACTTCGGTAGCATGATATTAGAACCGGATTCTGCGAAATTCGATGTCGATCGATGGCCCCTGAATCTATATGCGCAACTATAGTCGAGATATAAGCAGGGGAATTCCGCTGGAAGAACGTTAGTCCCTTTGGGCCGATGGTTCCTGGCATATCAATAGAACATTTCCCCAACACCTGCTTGCCACTTTGTGCAAGGCTCAGCTTTTCCAGGATAAATGTATGCATGAAAAGGCGATCAGCATCATTGAATCCTCGCTTAGAGCAAGATCTTGGAGTAAAGCTACACAGGGGTTCATCCCGTCTCCGGCACTACCAGAAGCCACATAGACGGATAACGGTACTCGAAACGACGAAAGACGATCTGATTTGCCGCTGAGGGTTTCTGCAGTGTTCAAATCTTGTTCATTTTTATAAGCGAGATGCAGGGACAGTTTCCAAGCGAGGGGCCCATTGGGTTTACCTAGCATATGATATCTCAAGTCATAGCAAGTTGGCAACTCGACGCAGAAGGTTTCCAAGCGCCGCGCTATCAGAAGAAACAACCAATTGTTCAAAAATATTCCGTTCCTCCATTAATTACAGTACCTGTCGTAAAACCTAGAGGCAGAAGATGGCAGAAAAGGAACAGTTGGTGCACATGATCGTGACTTGCGATTCGGATGAAAGCACTCGCAGCAACAATAAGCAACCGCCAAGTTTGGTACTGGCATTTCAATCAAGGCACAATGCCTGGCTCAGCAGTCGGTGCGTTCAACGGCTCAGCCTCTTCAAGTGGCAACGGTCTGTGGGGACTGTAATGGATGGCGGTTGGGTTCCGACTCGATTTGAACAACAATTATGACGATCTTGGACTTTATCGGAATCGGTTAACTCATGCGGAGACAGGGCTCCAGCCTCGTTTTGTGAAACGCAGGGTCGAGGCTGCAGATCCTGCTTTTTTGAACAGGGATGTCGTGCATTTCGCCCATCCGGAAACGAGATGAAGCCAAATTTGCCTCTCGAGCCGAATTGGGCTATAAAACCCGCGTTAAGGGTCCGTCATAGTCGGAACAAGGTTTAAATCTACTCCTTGAGTCCCCATGTCCGTTGACGTCTGTCAAGAGAAGCGCCCTTGCCAATAATAGAAATTTCTAATGCTTGAGTAATTGCGGAAATGAACTTTGATGCAGACTGGAGATAACTAAACAATGCCTTCCAGATGGACTTCAATAATAAACCAAAGTGATTTCATATTCAGGGTGCGAATATGAGAACGTGCTTGGATCGCTGTACAAGCTCCGTGGTGCCAAAAGTGGGAGTGTTCGAAGGGGAGAACATCAAATTCGATTCTTCGAGTGGTAGGTGAATAGTGACACACCGACTGCAAACCTCTGGCCCTTATTTCCGAATCTCCCGTCGAGAACATGTAATCCCTCTGATTCATGGTATTCGAGAGTCGTGAACAGGTGGACCAAACACCTCCAGGCCATGTCGGTGGTTTCCCCCTCTTTGTGGCTGTTTTCTGGATCATTTGTGGATTTCGCTTCATCGGCCACTGTTGCTTTTCAAGCATCAGCATTTCCGTTAGAAATAGCAATGCTCGACTGCCCGGATCTTGATCTATATATGCTGGAATAATAGTAAGGTGTTTTCGAAAAATTAAAACAGCTTTTTGTTTGCTTGAAACCAGAGGGAGACCTCGTAAATGAATGGTCTGAAGCGGCATGGCGAGAAAACTTGAACTAGAAATCAGAAATCTCACGCTCTTGGGAGAGAGTTTATAATAGGATGAAGTTAAGTCATACCTGTTTTAGTGGAAGAGTGCTGTGCAGATACCAGAAGCTTAAAGGTCTCCTCTAGTCTAGTCATTCGTTCATGGAGGTGAATCAGCATTTTCACTGGCTTCGTGTGCTCGGCATTATCCTTGTTAATTAGGTAATTTCGGCGGAAAGATTCGACACTTTCTTTGCAAGACTCCCACTTCTGAATCTTGTCGTTGTGGGACGCCTCAGAATGGACACTCTAGTCGAACACAGCCTTTGCTCCTGGCAATACAGACAAAGCCATTTCCAGTCGTCTTTTTGGCTGGTGATCGTTAAATTTTGACTCGAACGATGCGTTGCATCTGCATCTGCAGACTTACAGAGGGATGTGTGCTCAGGAATTCAGGAAGTTGTTCCTCTTTATCTAGCTTGGAGGTTTCTTTAGCCAAAACTCGCTCGAGATCATCAATTCGTGCTTGTGGGTCAAATCCCGCGTCGGCCATGATCACCAACTCCATGTGATCCGCTTCTGCTTGTGAATTCTTGAAGTATTTCGGTCTGCTCCAAGTTGTCCTTCCCAACCGAAAAAGTTTCGTGCAATGAAAAAAGCAGGAGCCCGCGTGCTACGCTTTTCGGAGCTATGCCGCGCAATTATATGCCCTATTTCGTGAGCAAGAATACCAGCGAGTTCATCGACTTTTTTGCATCTTGAAATGCATCCAGTATTTATGATAATGCTTCCTTTATCTATACCAGGGAAGGCGTACGCATTTGGGATGTCTTGTGGTTGTGGTCAGTGTCTGTAAGACTCCTAAAGGCGGATACAGCTTACCAAAGTCGTTGAAAACATATAGCTTGAGGCTCGAGGCTTTTACCACCTCTGACTGGAGCAACGCATTGAGAATTTCTTGTACGCATTCTGTAATTGGGGAATGCTTTGCTAGACGCGCGTTCCTTTGCTGTAAATAATGGCATGTATCAGAGAGTTCTTCTGAAAGGGCAAACAAACTTTGTTGGCAGTCAGGTCCTAACCAATAGTCGGACTTGCCATCACTTGGGCAAGACGTAAGAAGAAGCCAGCAAAGCTTGGATCATTTCGAAATACAACAAGAGAACAGCTTACCTGTCTTAAAAGAACACTCACATCCAGATGCCCAATTCCTTCATCATACTCCGAATTACACCGTAGCCATCGCTTTCGCCCCGTAATAGGAACTCTGTCGCAGTATGATTCGTAGAACCAGTAGCTTCCTCCAATGAAGAGGACCATTGCAAATACCAGGCCCCGGAACCAGTATTTTGCTCCGATGGACAAAGTATGCGAGTGCTACTGTAGAATTGTACCAAACTTGGGCTTGTATAATCGATCTTGGTGCGCGGTGAGGCCAACGACTGGGTATTTTCTCGTGCTCTGTCTCTTAGAGGTCCATCTTGGAAATTTCGTCGAAATGATACATTTGAGGGCGGTGCGAACATTCGAACGATACACGAACCACCAATAGACTGTGTAGATATTCCTTGAATGAGTGTAATTCGAGCTGGCCACGTGTGTGGAAATGCTGTTTGTTCGAATCTCAACGCCCTTCGCGAGAGGAAAGCTATTGGTGAGGATGATTCTTGCTACAGAGTCCAAAAAATATCTAAACGAAAGCGTCATGCTCAGCATTCAACGACCAGAGCTCTTCGGAATGTGACCAATTGCTTGTTCGTCCTCCCTGCATGGTGGCGCACTGGCGAAGGTTTCGACTTTGATCCGTCATTTTCACTGGAACACCTCGCTCACCCAAAGTGCAGAGCAAGTCGGAATTTTGGACTGGACTAACATGGACCAAAGCGCGGTTTGCACGGAATGATAGAGAGCTTTCTAGGTCTTCAATCCATGAATATCCCGCTCCGCATCAGAGTGGATTCCTCGGTTTTCACGTTTGCCAGACAGAACAAAAGCTGAATTTCAATTCTTTGAACATGATACCACGAATCATAAAATAAAGACCGCGTCGTACAGACCTATGCTTCAAGTGGAAGGATGTGACAACTTGCATTCTGTTGAGACGTCCCATTGGAGCTCAAGCGGTGGCTGATTTCAGAAGAAGTTGGCTGTATTATCAAGCCATTTAAAGCGACTTTCAAGGGCGACCGCCGAACCTCCACTTGCCTTCTTTCGTTCTATGAAATCCCCGGAACCTGATTCCATCTAGTCCCATCTTCGTTTTTTATTGGCGTCGCATCGAAAATCCAATCTTTGTCAAAGTCCAATCTGGCCTTGGGTAGTCGTGATTCAAGTATCCGATCCCCGCTGGCACTCGATACCTAGAAAAAGTTCATGAAGGTAAGGAAGTAAAGTCGATAAATTTTCACTTGTGATGTGTAGGAAGGAAGTTACGATTAACGTGCAATTGCAATGTTAAGGCGTGCTCTGCTGCTGCTGCACCCAACTCTATTTGGCCTAGCGTTGTAATTCAGCTTCCACATACCTAGCATCGCAGTCGTTCCTCTCCGCTTACCCTCTGCAATGAGACAATTCGACATTGAAGACTGAATTCCCGGAACATTTTCTCTTACTCAAGTGGCTAGGTATGCTCGCCCGAGTTTGTATGGCTCGCCTCGACCGTGCATGGCACCGGCTTATGACTATATCACGCCCGATGAACAGGCCAGAGATGTGTCTCGAGAGTAAAAGGAGTAATATGATACTTGGGTATTTAGCGTTATCTTCTGTTCAATCTTTGCGGCGCGAGTTTTTTCGTTTTCAGTAGGCAAGTGCTGTCTTCAGCTGAAGGCGATACGTTGAATTTCAATCTTCATCATCAGTTTTCGAATCACTTTGTAGCGACTATTTCACTGATATCGCAATGGTTGCACTTGCAAATTGTCTTCTATGAAGTCATCACCACCGCTTTGAGAAAATCCGGCGATTAGGGGAGCGAGGGGTTGTCTTGAATTTGGATACATTCCGAGACTAATCATCTGAAGTTCATGATCTCAGAGCCAATTTCGAGAACTTTTGCAATTGCGGTACCGAGTTGTAACAGTCTATATAGGGGTGAAGTTCTCAGTCGAGTCAGTCCAAAGGTGAGACGGACTGAGCATTCGCGGCCTGGAGCAAATCGTCCTTTCCTGGTACAGACCAGAAGATCTGCGACAAACTCACCCTGGAAGGTGCAAGTGGAGTCGACGAAGAGGAGATCGTATTGCATGTCACGGTGCATGGCGAAACTCGTCACTGGTGCGATCTCAACAATTGGCCGCCTGACACTTCAAAGCTTGTAGACCAAACGCTCTCGACGGAGTTCTACCGCTTAATACCCCTTTCCACTTCAAAACTCAAAGGCCTAGCTCGATGGACGAGTGATTGATCTGCGGAGGTTCTTCCCAAGCTAGTGATTGCCAACTCGAGGCGAGGTCGTTTCAGGAGATCAGATGCAGCTGCAGGCGCGATCTGATCGACTACTCTCAGGGCAGGGTCATCAGAAAGCGGGGTAATATCGTTGCGAGTTTTATCATTGCCATCCTGAGTTTTGTATCATGGGGTAATACAGGTGTAGCAGCTTCAATCGCTAATGCGAGCTCTCAACATTGCGGTATTTTCTTTGTGTGTATAAGTGTACCCTCATTAGCTCTCCGCAGTCTCTCCTCATCCAAATCACTCATCTTTTTAATTTCAAATTTCAATCAACTACATTCTTTCCGCCGGTCGGTCTTTACATCACCTTTCATACTCTTTCTCAACCCCCAACCAGCTCCCATTCATTCATCCAATATGCAATTCTCATCCCTCCTCATCACCCTCTTCGCAGCCACCGCGCTTGCCCTTCCCAACCAAACCCCCGCCCGCGACGAATCAGCCGTTGTCTTCGACCGCGCCGTCAATGCTGGTCGTCCAGTCGCTACTGGCGCTTGCTGTATCGCCAACACTTCGAAGAAGCAGGATGTTTGTACTAAAGATGATGGTACCGCGGGCGTTTGCGCTCCAGCGAATACTGCTGGCTGTTAGTAGAATCTTTCTTTCGAATTCTAGAATGTGGAGATGTGGAAACGAATTGCTGCTAACAAGTTGTTCAGGCGGTGCTAAGTTGACTTGCACCTAAGTGAAGTCAAGGATCTCGACTGGATACTTGGCCTTGGAACGATTATTATGAAGAATTGGAATAACTTATGTAACTCTCAAGCTCCATCACCTCTCCGTGCTCTCAGTCTATGCCTTTGTTGTTTTCAACTTGTTGGCCTAAACAACTTACGACTCGCATTTCCCGGTTCACTGTGCCCCTCATCCAGTGTCAAGACCTAAGTGAGAAAGTCTACAGTGCTACTTTTGTCAAAGCACTTGCATTGTTTAGCTTTCTAAAAATAAAAAATATCGTTGCTGAAAATCTCGCAAAAGGGTATCGCTGTTCTAAAGTATCCACTCAATCCAAGTCATTACTCCATAAACCATTCATTACCCAACCCCTAATCCGAATTTACAACCCTCAGTGTCCGTCTCGGATTCATTATCACATTAAAGAAACTAGGCTCCTGCCCGCCTATCAGATCCTCTGTTGAAGAATGCGCCGTATCCCCACTACGCCTACTTCCAAACCGTCCTAACCCAGCACCAGCACCAGCACCAAGGTACTCGGTACCCTCATGGTCTTCGCTAAGTCGTCCGTACCCCTTTCCAGCCCAGCCGCTACCGGGCATATTCCCGCCGCCGTACCCGAGTGTTGGGACTCTGCCCATGGAATCCTCAGGCGTAGGGACTGAAGACGCTGTGCCCGTAAATCCAGAATACGGTGTGGGGACAGAGAGACCACTGTGACCACTCTCCACAGCTGAAGGGCGACCCGCGCTTCCTGATCCGCCGATTTCTGTCCCAAAGGGGCCCAACGTTGGGCCACCCCCGACTTTCTCACCCCTACCGATAGCGCTGTTGTCGGGACTGTTGTTGAATGCTGTGCGTTGGGCCATTGCTACGTGGTTTTGGTAGAGTTTTAGTTGGCGTCTGTAGAGCCACGTACAGAATGCTAGGTAGCCGGCTAACACTGCCAATGCGGCAGCTATGACCCCTGCTGTGATGGCTCCGACGTTTGGACCGGAGCTCTTTGCTGGGGCGGATTGCGCTGGACTACTGGATGAGCCTGTTCCGGTAGGATTCGAGGTTTGGATGACAGTCGAGCCGGACTGCGTGACTGTAAAGGTAGGTGGTTTTCCGGTAGCAATAGGTCCCGCTGTTGCTGAGCCTGCAGCTGGTTGACTAGCTGTTGCGCCTCCCATTGAAGAACCTCCGATGACTGATTGGACCAAGGCTGGTACTTGGTAGCCAACTGAGCCTTGCAGAACAGAGGAGTCTTGAGTTTGGCCTGACTCTGAAGTACCACCAGATCCACCACCGGTTGAAGCGAGTGCTGTGAAGCCGTTGCTCCACTGCAGAGATGAAGCGTTGAACACATATATCCCTGGGCTATCGCAAGATATTTCGGTCCCTACATAGCCGCCCACTACTACCATCTGCCCATCTCGCATTGTACATGTATGACCTGCTCTAGCCGGAGGTTCTGATTGTCCCTTCATGTCGACTTGAACCCATGTGAAGGAGGGGATTGTGAGAATCCACATATCAGAGTATTGAGTTTGGTTTCCATACGGAGTCAAATTCTGGCCTCCATAAAGATAGACATTGAAACTAGTTCCGTCTGGTGCCGCGGCCACAACTGCACAAGGATTGACTCGAATTGGAGGGCTCGGCCCAGATGTGGACTGTTTGTACCATGTGGAATTTGCAATATCATAGATATCGATGATGTTCATTTCCGTCTGATAATCATTAGTATCTTGGGTTCCAGATCTAGAGAGCTTCGAACACTTACGAAAGTCTGATTCGTTCCTCCTGCCAAACCAAGGATTATGCCTTCGTTTCCCCATCCAGGCACGTACACCAAAACACCATCAGCGCGCTCAGTAAATCCACTAGATTCCTGAAGACCTCCTTGGGTAATATTTCTGTAGACGCCTCCGGACCCAGCAGCTTTCGTACTTCCCAGTGAAGCTACCCCCGTATTGGCATAGCCAGGGTGAGTAAATTCCAACATGCCTCTTAAGTATACTCTTGCGATCTGGTTCGACCAGCCGGGAGTTGTATACATATCCAGATGTCCACCGAAATACCAGCTCCTTCCCATTTCCGGAACACTGATTGCCGCGCCTTCAGCAGCTCTTTGGACTGGCTGATTTCCTCCGTCAGAGTGATTACCTGCTGAGGTTTGTAGATTTGCGTGCTCTGTCCATGAGGAGGACTTGATATTGTACTCCCAAGTGGAAACAGGAAGAGGTGTCGTTGAGGGGTTGTCTTGAAACATGCCACCATAAACCCAAAGTGAGCTCCCAGAATTCCATAAAGCTCCCAGAGCAATCGCAGGAGGGCCAGAAGGTTGAGGTAGACCAGTCAATGACGGAGATGCTTTTTGCCACGATTTTGTAAGGTCAAGCGACAGAAAATTATTGTCTGCAACAGGATTAACACGGGTCCAGGAGATCTCTAAGTACGGGGAGAAAGCTTACTCCAATAATTTGATGTTTGTGAACTCGATGATTTCGAGTTGCCGCCATAGATATATAACGTCCCATTGACATTCGCAACTTGTCCTTGTGTCAGCATTGTTTTCACAGGGAAGTCAAATAGCGGAATATACCCTGGTGAGCCCATCTAGTGCATACATCAGTCGGGCTATCGGCTCTCCCTTCTATTGTACTCCCATTATCGACCAGAATTCCTTCTGGGATCACGCCCGCATCTGCACCACTGATGTTGATCTTCTCACTTCCACTACTGTATCGAAATCCAGGGACAACCACCGCAATCAAAAATGCAATCAATGCAACTCTCGACACCGAAGAAAATGAACCTGGAGGGGCAGTTGCGGAGCTCCTGATGACAGGCCTTTGTCCTTTCACTATCTTCGAATACCAGCCAGCGCTTTCTCTCCTTCGCTTGGCCTCCGAATTTTCCTTGTCATCATCGTCGCCCAATATTTCATCGAAAGTCGTTTTGGTGCTCTTGAAGCTTTCAGCTTTGTTCGAAGGTGTCGGGATATTTGTTGCGCTGCAGAAAGAAGGATGCACTGATCGATTCAAGTCATCGAGTCCTTCCTCTTTGAAAGTCGACCGTCTCTGCGGTTTTAGTTTCGAAGGCGTCGAAACTCTCTGTTCGCAATCGCGCAATCGGTCTGAAGTCTTGTACGAGCTGAAGCTGGGCCGTCCTGCTCTGCCCCGTTCTGGAGGTGCGATCTCGTGTGTAAATGAAGCCATTGTTGGCTGATATTTCAAGAGGAAAGAGATAGAACTAATAACAAGAACAACGCGATGGAGAGAAGGATAGAATCAATTCATTCAGTCATAGTATAGGTAACAAGATAGGCAAAGGTAGGATTTGTATAACACGAGGCAAAACATAGAACGACCCGAGGACACCGCGCTTGTCTCCTGAGGATCTCGATCACCGACTAAGCAGCGACGGCGACAGCAGAAATCAGGATGCACGCGCGCCTGACATCATGAGACAGGCTTCCGCTGTGACATGGGGAAACGGCGTGTGCTTAGAGGTCCAGCAGGCGGGACTAGACGGACATTTCGCAATCAGGAACAGCTTCTGGGGTTGAAGTCGGGTTTGACTCCGCGATTGGCTGGAGACACTGGGAAGGAGTTTAAACGTTTAGGGATCAGGAAAAAGAACCTTGAAATGTCATGCTAAAAGAGGCGCTACGGCCCTTGGCATCGACGACATCATACCGGTCCACCTTTATCCTTTCATCTGTGAACTCTGGAGAACTTTACTTCAGTAAGCTCGAGGATGCAGCGGCAAGTTGCATTCTTGATACGCTGTCTGCGATTCGGTCCTCTCGAAGCGGATAAAATAAAATTATGGCGAGACGAGACTTCGAGGTCCTCGTATCGGTTCCCGACTTGAGTGCTCGCTTTATTTCGTATTTGCATCAGTACCGTGGACGGTTCTTAAAATTCGGTATCTTCAGGCGAAGGGAAACTTGGACCCTTTTGTTTCCATAGAAGACAATTATGGACTCGTGTTGGTCTTTGCGTCGGTCACGGTTGCTGCAGACGAATGCATCAAGCTGGACATTTGTTGACACTAATTAGATACAAGTATTCGCCAACCTCCAGGGCGGGGAGATGTATTTCTTGAGGATTGTCAGATTGAGAAAGTCTAGAATTGTTGGGTACAAAGAAGAGCGAGAGCCTCACAAAAAGTCTAGGTGTGGGCGGGGCTAGCTTACCATAGCCTCGAACTAAAGGCTTTCAGCTGACCCCCTCAGCCTTCCTATGACAGCCTCACCAATATATTGCTAATAAATGAGGCTTGTAACCTCCATTCTTCTTCAAAATTCTTTGAAACTTCCCAATTGTTCTTGCAAACATTGGGCAGAATGCCAATATGGACCCTACCTTTGATCCCTCTGCCCAAACCCTCGCGGTAGCAATCTGCCTCGTCCTCGTAGCCTACATATTCTACTTCCTAGGCTGCAACAACCCCACCGTACCAATTTCAATCGTCAAATCCGACTCTAATGTCTTAGGGATTGAGTTGGCAGATACAGCCCCTTCTGACGCAAATCCCGAATATCTAAGAGGCTTCAGAGATGGCCGAAAAGCCTTCCTTTCACTCGGTATCCACGATTTCCAACGTGAAGCAAGGCAGGAAAGCAAGAAGTTGGAGCAGGAATTAAAAAGGAAACTGGAAGAAGTGGATAAGCAAGAGAAAGCTAGGCAACAGTGGTTTGAAGACGAGCTAGAAGCGAGATGGAGGCAGAAACAGGCCGAGGAAAAGGGTGTCATTGGGTGGTTTAAAATTGGCGGGAAAAGGAAGGTGAAGAGACAACCAGAACAAGAGCAGGCTGAAGAGAAAGAATCCCAAAGACAGTGGGTCGATGAGAAGAAAGAGAAGAAGAGGATTGTCGAGAAGAGTGGATGAGATAGATTCGAACGCCGATTAGGCCTCCTCTTGTACAATACAATAAGGTATTAAGACTATCAAACGCCCATCCCATGCATCGAAACCTCTTCCCATATGATACATTTTTGACATCCAAATATACACCATATCTTTATCACCGTCTACTCATGAACGATGTCCACCCACCCGACTTCGGTTGTTCTTCTTCTGTCTTATTTGGCTGGGTCCCTAATCGATCAAGTGGCCCGCCAGTCCTTTGCAGCTCTTTCTCTTTCTCAAATGCGCCTTTTGCTTTGTCTGCGATGGCCATCTTCTTCTCTTCAATCGCCCGCACAATGTCGCTTTCTCGCTCCCCTAAGACGTCGTCCTCTTCACTTAAAGCTTCGTAGCCTAGTCTCCTCTCGCTGGTCCCCACATCGTCGCCTTCTTCTTCCTTTTTAAGTCCGGAAAATAACCATTCCTTCCCTTTAGTAAATAACCCCTTCTTCTCCGCCTTTGCTTTTGCTGCAGCCGCAACTTCTGCTGCGTGTGTGTCCTCCAAAGTTATAAACTTGATATCCTCTTCTGTAGCAATGCCGCTCTCGATTTTCTTTCGGGCATTATCTATAGCAGATGCATGCAAGGCCTTCTGTTCCTGGAAGAATTCGCGTCGTTTCTTCCGGTTGTGTATCATCATGTCTCCCAGAGCGTAGACCGTTACTCCTCCAGCAATGACTATTAAAATCCAAATTAGTATCTCTTCTACCCAAGAATAATTCCGGGACCGGCTCTGCGAGTTTATAATGATGGAAGACGTACAGGTAGCTCCGATCAAACTCAACGCCGTAAATCGATGTATTCGGTCCGCCCATACCCGTCCCCTCACAATCACCTTATCAAGTCCCGAAACCTGGGCATCTCGAGCTCTATCCGCAGCAGCTCTTAACCTTCTGACCTTCTCCAACGGCGTCTCACCCACCGGGCCTGGCGATGCTGGCTTCTTGTCCTTGCTGGGAGAGAGTTTGGTGCTCCCAACTGGAGGTTTCGCGGAGGCGTGCGGCGTTGTCGATGTAAAGCGTGTGGCGTCTGTCGCAGATCTCGGCATGTTGGCAATGCCCAGTGGGAGTCGCACTGAGAAATTATAAAGAGAGCGGAACTCGTGCTTGTGTATTTACATGTGGGGACGTGAACTGAAATCAGGAGATTTTTTGGGATGTCGATGACCGGGGGATTTTTAAGTAGCGGGTGGCCCGAGCTCGCTACCAACCAGCCTGCTTAGACCCTCTGCTCAACCTCGTTCATATTCAAAGCTACAATTGATACACTTCATTTTGACAAAGAGGGTACCGTTTAAGGCAATTGATAGTTCATGAAGTTTGAACCCACTACAAAAGTCGTGTCGTGTCTCAGTAAAGGAGACACTAGTTTTCCCGACTGCGACCTGACCATCTTGAAGTCAAGACTGCCATCTTATACAATGTCGACCAACGGTGAAGCACCGCCAGATCTGGCATCAATTCTTAAGACTTTAGCAGATCTGACTCCTCAAAATAATCAACACCAAACTCCGGCTCAAATCCAACCGCCATCTCAGCCAGCTGTGCATACACAAGCAGAACCAAACCGTGAATTCCAGCAAGTATGGCAACAACAATTAGAGAAAGCTTCTCAGCCGAGATCTACCACACCTGTCGATGCGCCACCAAAGATTGTTGACCCTGCTTCTATCATCGAATGGTCGGCTGGTCTGCGCTGTGTTACGAAGACGGTCGCCAAGCATGACAATATTATCAATGAAATCCGCAAAGTTTGTGTTCCTACCGCCTTGTGTTTGAGTTCGATAGCTGACCGCCCCCCCTCAGATGATCAAAGTTCAACACGAGCATGAAGAGCAATGGTTCAACGGTCGAAAAGCTCTGATTGAGAAGCAAGGAGCGAGAGAGGAAGGCCAGAAGAAACTAGATGAGGTCTTGTAAGTGATCCGTATCAAGAGGTACCGACGCAAATGTTAAGGGGGTTGCAGGAAGGCTGTTGGTGGTGCTATCTCGAACGCGCCTCTCAACAATACGCCCGAGGAGCTAGCAAGAGAGCTTGAGACTTTCGACATGAAGGTCCACAAAGCTCAGATGCAGATGGTGAGGGAGATGAGTACTAGACTCAGAGGCTTTGGTGTGCCTTTCTTCGGAACGAAAGGAGAGCTCGTCAGGCCCCGTGGGAAAGAGGCAGAAGGTGGAGCAGATGGTCTGCAGGAGAGCGGCAAGATTGACGAACTCGAGCTGGTCAAGCTTCAGAGGAAGATGCTTGCACTGCTCGAGGATCTTTGCAGCGATTGAGCAATTGATGTCGAGCTGTGGACCGTATCTCAAAGGGAAATATTGTTGCACTTCGCACGGAGTGACAGTTCCATCTTATGGTGGAGCTCTAGGAGAGGAAACTCAACCTGCTCGAAGATTTCTGCAATCAATGATATCTAGCCGCAAGACATCTCTGAAAAGAGTTCTTAGAAGGAGTTCTTGTTGCACTTCGCACGGAGTGACACTTTCCATTGTTTAGCAAAGCTATAGGAGATGAGGCTATACCCTGCCCCAGTATCTTTGCAATGATAGATGTCTAGCCGCAGAACATCACTAAACGAGTCTTGAGAAGAACTCTTGTTGCACTTCGCACGGAGTCACACTTTCCATTGTTCCTCATTCATCTTCTGAACAAGGGATCGAAAATAGCAAAATAGAAGAGGCTTTCCCGTGCTAGTCGGCGAAGTGGAAGAGAACTGTCTATGGTGGATATGATTGGAGCAAACATAACGCGGCTCGATTGGTGATGAGCATATCATCTCTTGGTAATATCTCACCTTAACGCGGAAAGCCCAATCCAGCCAACTAGATGCATGCAATACTTGGAAAATATGCAGGCAATTCTCTGGCATCGACTCCGACGTATCACAAGCTCGACATGAACCATATTGCGAGTATAAAAAGTCCGTTTCATAATGCGCCTCAGAGCCGCTCCTGAGCATCGACGCTCGAATATCATGGCGCAGCATTTTAGCCACATTGGACTCAGCAGGCTCCGTACCCAAACCAATCCTATCCGGTCATATTCGAAGCCCTAATCGGCAAGCTCCATTCGCCCAGACACCGCATTTCAAGCCTCCGAATCACAAGAAATATATGCGGAGGATCCGATACGTGGGACCAGGGAAAACGGATGCATGATAACGTGCTGTTGGGATTGTCGGAACCAGACTTGGAGGTATGCGTTAAATGGTGGAGGGTTTCCTTCCGAAGCCAGCTCCATGGTTTCTGGCTGGCGCTCGGCGGGAAAAGTTAGGAAATGTGGGTGCGCTTCCGGTCGATAAGCAACAAAACTTTTGCATGCTGAATGGGTATTGGGAGATCCTGTGACATGAAAGTTCGAGAAGTACTTCGGTACTTCTGGATGAACTGATAGTTTAAGTTCTACACATTGCCAGATGGCGTCGAAACACCCCAGCGGTTTTGAGAGAGCTTCAAAAGCCTCAGATCACGGCTAAAGTCCTCAGCTTCCTCTTCGACCGGAGCCTTCCTCCTCCAAACTACATGGTTTCAACCTGTCACATTCTTGTCAGATACCAAAGCAGTCCCACGTGCGTATCCGTCAAGCCTTTCCCGTCGCCCAGGTTTATGCCCGAGCAACGCTCCAGTTTCCGGGTCGCGCAAAAGTGCGATGAGCATCAAAAAATTCCAAAGCTGGAGCACGACTCGATTATTTCAGACCTCGTTTTCCCTCGGCGTCTTCCTTACTCGATAGTTTTGAGATGAAACAAAGATTCGCAAGAGTTGCTGCAGAGAGACAGGTATCTTCATTGCTGCTGTTGCAGCGTTCACTCAGCTGTCGCCCTACATGTGTCCCGAAGAGGGCGTTCGAAAATGAGCGCAAAAAGGGCGGACAGTTTTGCGAAGTGCAACAAAACTTTTCGACTTGACCACATCCAAATCGAGAGAACAGCGGGTGAGTATTTAGCCATGGGTTCTGCCATTGGCCAAATTCTCCCCACTTTAGCTGCCATCCGAGGGAGCTGCCGGTGCGGCAACCATCGTCAACGATTTCAGGTACAAGATGGGGTTTCAAACTTCTCCAGCTTTTTCGTTTTTCGTTTCTTTCCCTTGTTGGCAAACTCACTTTCAAGTAGAGTTTTTATTACACATATCTCTCTTTCTCTACCATCTGCTAAAAACCCATATACCTCTACAATCCAACCCCCACCTAACAAACCTCCCCGCCTCCAAAATGTCAGGCCCAATTCGCAAAGGCCTATCCTCAATCCTCCAAAAAGCCCCCAACGATGTTGTAATCCTCTCCTCCCTGCGCACACCTATAACACGTTCCTACAAAGGCCACTTAAAAGACGCCTACCCCGAAGAGCTCCTCGCGACCGTCCTCCGCGCCACTATATCCGCAAACCCCAATCTCGACCCCGCCTTAATCCAGGATGTCGGAATCGGGGTCGTGCTCTCAGAGCTTGGCGGTTCAAAAGCAGGGCGTATGGCTATGAACCACGTTAGAATCCCTACCAGCACGTCATTTTATACCGTGAACAGAGCGTGCAGTTCTGGCTTGAGCGCGATTACGAATGTGAGCCACCAGATTGCTACGGGTATGATTGATGTGGGTATTGGAGGAGGAATGGAGAGCATGACTAGGAATTACGGATCGAGGGCTATTCCTACCGTCCTATGGCCAGAGTTGAACAACAGCGAGGTAAAAGACGCAATGGATTGTATTATGCCCATGGGTCTTACAAGCGAGAACGTAGCGGAGAGATATGGAGTCAGTCGCGCAGACCAAGATGCGTTTGCAGTGATGTCGCATCAGCGGGCTGCAAAGGCGCAAGCTGAGGGATTGTTCGATAAGGAGATTGTGCCGGTGCATACACGGTTCCAAGAAGTCGACAAGCAGGGGCAGAAAGTCGGCGAGGAGCAGGTTGTTACTGTTAAAAAGGATGATGGTATTAGGGCGAACGCGTCGATTGAGGGTATGCAGAAGTTAAAACCTGCCTTCAAGGAGAACGGGACCTCGACTGCTGGAAACTCGTCGCAGATTTCGGATGGCGCTGCGGCGACGCTACTCATGAGACGGAGTACCGCCGCTGAGTTGGGTCTTTCGTCCTCGATTATTGGGAAGTGGGCGGGGACTCAGGTTGCGGGTTGCAAGCCTGATGAGATGGGTATCGGTCCTGCGATTGCTATTCCAAAATTGCTGGAATATACGGGCTTGAAGACTGAGGATGTGGGGCTATGGGAGATCAATGAGGCATTTGCTAGTCAAGCTATCTATTGTTTGAGGCAACTGGGCTTAGAAAAGCAGCTGGAAGAGGGGCGGGTCAATCCAAAAGGTGGTGCTATTGCTCTGGGCCATCCACTTGGTGCGACCGGGGCGCGAATGCTGGCGGGCCTGCTACCTGAGATGGAGAGACAAGGTCTGCAGACCGGCGTTGTGAGCATGTGTATTGGCACTGGTATGGGCATGGCAGGATTGTTCGTAAGAGAATAAGGTATATATTGTACAAAATAGAGGAAATTGTATAATTCATGCCAAGTCGTCGCTCCGAGCCTCCTATATGCATTATGGTGATACCATTAAGCAATTAAAAGCTACTTCAAGAAATCATAACCTTGTGCCCCGCCATTCCCCAACGCCTTGCATTACCGCTGTCATAACACTCAAATTCCGTTGACGGAGCAATTAATTACCTCCATATCCATTAACAGTGATGATGTGACTGAAGTGACCAGGAACTTTCATCCGACATTTCTCGCAATCAGCTCTGTACCCCATACTGAAGCTTCTCTTGGCTCCGGTATTCACGCTCAAATCCCCACCGAAGCCGTGCCAATTCCTAAGACTGTGCTTCGATCGAGTGTGTCCTTTCTTCGCGGGGGTCTCCTTCTCTGGCTGTGACGTCGTATCGACTTCCATCTGCATATCTCCCAAGCCGTCGACAATAACACTAGGACTCATCTCGCCTTCGCTGATTGGGCTTGGCAATCTTCGACCCCGCCTAAATCTGTCTACCATAGCCTCATCATCAGCGAAATCTGTGTCGTGATGAATCGACGCCTTCTCAGCCCGGATAAAAGGTGCAAAGGAGGAGTGAATCGGTGTAGGAATACGCCCAGTAATGCTCATTGGCGGTTCGTTGTGAAAAGAGCCCGGCGAGAGGTGGACAGAGTCCGTCATTTCGAAGTCATCGGAATAGATTGGGGCCTCCGAGATTTGTGTTGACTGGGAGCTTTGAATGCTCTCTAGGTATGGCGAGGGCGGGCCGCTTTGAGTAAGTGTGTATGCTGGTGAGGAGGAGTATGGAGAGAAGAATGACTTCGGTTCTTCAGATCGAGGCTTCTCTTCTGAGTCTGAGTCGGCTGGGGTGATGGTTGACGGGGGTGGTTCCGTTGTATAGTTTGTACTGAAGGCGAAAGACGGGGAGGTTGGGCGGTTAAGACTGGGGGATTGTCGATGAGGCAGATCGGCGATTCGACGTTTCTGAAGGCATATTAGTGAGCGTTTGCAGAGTGATAAGATCTGAGGAGCCTTACTATCCTGTGTTCACTGAAGCCCGGTATGCTGTTCTGCTCATCCTCCTCTCGCCCGCGTTTCCGGCTGGGCCATTGTTGAGCAAACATGTTATGGTCTTGCGGGGAGCTTATGCTCTAGTTGACAATGCTCTGCGTGTCGCGTTTGTATGAAGTTGGGCCTTGATTGACCGGCAAGGCTCGTCGAAGGGCCGGCTGGGGACGTGGGCTCTAATATGCGAAATGCGTTCACCTCAAGCGCGACCGAACCTCAGAAGAATCCCAGTATTATGTATTATATCCTCAGCGGTAGGGCGCGGCCGAGATGGTGGGTTCGTCACATGAACCAGTGTTGTAAGTTGCTGGCGGTGGGTTTCAGTTCTGCTTCACCTTGCCCACGGTTGCTTTGCTTGACGTTTGGGATTCCGGGGTCTAGGCAGGCGCGCCCCACAAGGCTGGCTGATGTCACGTGTTCCTAAGAGATGAATAGGCTTTGTGGGTGGAATACTTGGCACATGGATTTTTGAAACCTCAGCTAGAATAATGGACCCCGAAGTGTGTTAGCTTTTGAAACAATGGGAGCTGTAGCCAAATGCAATTGTTGTCTGTTGTCCGTTGTCCGTTGTCCTCACCGTGGTGTTCTTTCAGCGATCCGGGGCAAAACATTTATCCAACTAAGAGAACGCATGGATTGCCAGACAGGAAGGTCCCACCTAAACATAGATTACCTCTGAACTCATGAAGAACTCTTCGATATCGTTACATTTCAAGGTCTTAGCCAATTTCCACCATATCCCAAGCATACCTGCATACCTATCAAAGTACTTACAAGCAGAAAACAAGACAATGAAGGTAGTGCCCATCACGTGAGAGTGAGAAAGTCGGGACCACTGGTGCGCCCGAACGAAGATAATTTTATGCAGCCTTTTCGGTTCCCCGCCAAATGAGCAAGTTGACTCACTGATTCAATTGCAACCTTACACAGTCAATCTCCTTATTTTTCGTACTTCTTGTCAATTGCTCTTCTCTCAAACTTTAATTATTCACATTCACACAAACAAGATGCCGATTCTCGACGTCGAATCTCTTGTCTCCGATGACACTCGCAGTATGACCCCTCCATGCCTTCATTAACTCGATTTTGAGAGCATATACTGATGGTTTTGCTGTCCAGTCTTGGGGCAAGATCCCTTGATCCAACCCGCATTGCTCATTTCCGACCTTCCTGCGACCGATGCCTCTCTCAAGACAGTCATTCAAGGCCGACGAGAGGCAATCGAGATCATCATGGGCAAATCTGACCGTCTCCTCGTCATCTGCGGGCCATGCTCACTTCACGATCCCGAGACGGCCCTCGAATACTGTGCGCGCCTTAAGAAACTCTCAGACAAGCTCTCGGATGACCTCTGCATTATCATGCGAGCCTACCTCGAAAAGCCCCGTACGACCGTCGGCTGGAAGGGTTTGATCAATGACCCAGACATTGACGAGTCCTTCAAGATCAACAAGGGTCTGCGAATCAGTCGGCAGCTTTTCTGCGACTTGACGAGCGCTGGCATGCCAATTGCTACTGAGATGCTGGACACAATTTCTCCTCAGTTCCTCGCAGACCTCATCTCTCTTGGTGCTATTGGCGCTCGTACCACTGAGTCACAGTTGCACAGAGAACTCGCTTCTGGTCTCTCTTTCCCGGTTGGCTTCAAGAACGGCACAGATGGAAGTTTGACGGTTGCAATTGACGCCATTGGATCTGCTGCTTCCAAGCACCACTTTATGGGTGTCACCAAGCAAGGACTCGCAGCCATTACTAGAACAAGCGGCAATGAACACGGCTTCGTCATCCTTCGGGGAGGTACCAAGGGCACAAACTTCGATGCTGAGAGCGTCAAGACTGTCAAAGAGACTTTGACCAAGAAGGGACAAAAGCAAGCTATCATGATCGACTGCTCGCATGGTGAGCCACAACCAAAAAATTCACTCTCTTGGCAATTCATCACTAACGTGCGCAGGTAACTCGAACAAGGACCACAGAAATCAACCCAAGGTTGCGAAGGCTGTTGGAGATCAGCTACGTGCTGGCGAGAAGTCAATTATCGGCGTCATGATTGAGTCCAACATCAATGAGGGCAACCAAAAAGTGCCCGCCGAGGGTCCATCAGGTCTCAAGAAGGGTGTCAGCATTACCGATGCCTGCATCAACTGGGAGACCACCGAAGAAACTCTAGAGGGCCTAGCCGAAGCAATCCGAGAACGACGCAAGGCTGTTGCTAATGGCCATGCATAGAAAAGCAAAGTTACAGTGCTAATGAGGTGAAAATTTGGGGTTTTCTTGCATGGCGTTTGGAAAATGGTTTTTATACAAGCAAAAAGGCTTTCAGTCAAGCCCAAAAAATGTCGGGAGAGATTTCTATCATATCTTTTCGGGGCAAAAAAATTACTAGAACATAATAACTTCTGGTATTCTATCACAACCCAAAAGCATGGGATGGCATAAACGATCATAAAAATCTAAAAGCGTCTAGTTGCCACCTCCTGCAGTCATCAATCAGACGATGAATTCCCAAAGACGCCTACCCAACGCCATCTATCTATCTATGTGATTCTCACAATCTACTGCTCTTCGACATATCCTTATCCTGACTGATCTCAGGAAGAGGAGCAAACTCATCAACGACGCCTTTAACAGTTCTGATGTTGACGTAACCCTCGTCCGGACTGGCCCAAGCATAATCCTTCAACGATCCCAAAATACTCCAAATCCCATCAGCCATCGCCTCAATTTCTTTCCTGCGCGCAAGACTCCATTCGGCCTTAGCTTGCTCGACTTGTCTTCCAGGAACAGGCAGGCCATCCAAGACACTGTTCCAGACCCCCATCGTCTCGTCCAGCTCTTCCAAATTACTACAACCCATAACAGAAATTCCAATTGCGCCAATACCACCAACGGTAGCCGCATCTCTGGCCCACCTCTCAAGCGCCCATCTAATAGCCACAACTTCAAGCTTCTCCCCTCTCGCTTTCACGAACTTCGCTGCTTCCATGGCCTTCGCCCTTAACTCTCTAGGCGCAGGGTGGAAATCGCCTTTCCCACCAACAGGCACCCCCTTACTCCTAAGCAGTCCCATACCAAGTGGGCTAGCATTAGGAACCACCGACACGCCCGCAGCCTTCAGCCTCTCAATACCGACGCTCAACAGCGTCGTATTCTGCAGCGTAAAATTCGCATAACTCATTACCGCATCCAACGGCTCACCCGTCTCCTTCAACACAAGCTCCGCAAGCTCGCAGAGTAAGGGCACCGGGTACCCGCTAATTCCAACATACTTGACCGTTCCCTCTTGATCCCTAATCCGCCTTAACTCTTTCACAGCGACGAGGACTTCGGCCGCTGTAACAAACTCCACATCATGGCAATACACCACATCCAAATACTTAGTGCCCAGTCTCTGCAGTGATCTCTGCACAGAATACCGTACCCATTCCGGACTATAATCAAACTCACTCCCACCGATCCTGCCGACTTTTGTGAGGATGTGATAAGAGGAACGCGGGTATGAAGCGGAGACGGCACTGAGGGCGGCGCCGAGCAGAGACTCAGAGGGCCCGTAGTAGGGCGAGGTATCGAAGGCGCGGACGCCGAGATCTAGGGCGCGACGGATGATGGCGTTGGTGGGGACCGCATAGGCGTCGGTGTTGTACTGGTCGTTGAAGGTTGCGGTGCCGCAGACGAGGGGCGGGAGGGTGGTTGAGAGAGGGGGTTGGGTTGGTGGCATTTTGGACGCTGTGTGCGTGTGTGTATGTTTGCTTTTGTGGCCCTGTTTGTACTTTTTATGTAGGTAGCTTGTTCGGTGGAGCTATGGGGGAGCTTCGGTGATTCTCGGGTGGGTTTGAAAGAAGATTCGTTCGACTCGAGCGCGAGGGTATGTCTGTTCGAAAGATTCACAGCATCTTGTATGTATGCTAGATGTTTTGCTGCGCGCGACGGGCTCAAGAAGATAAAAGTAGATCAGATATGTCGGACGGACACGGAGATAGTGGGGCAGCCATGTTTTTTTTTAGATGCGGATGGAGGGGGACTGGACGGATAAGGAAGGCCCCGGCGGTATTCCAATTCTCTAGAGCGGTGGTGAGATGATGCTTAGATTGGGTAGTACAGGCGTCGAGCTTCGGGATGTGTTGTTTTTGACAAATGCGTGCTTATTAAACTTGGTACCTCGATTTTTTTGGGCAGTCAAATACGTCACGACACTTTTCTTCTGGAAGCTTTCGTCCCAACTTTATTTTATAATTAGCCAATTTTTTTAAAGTTATACGGGAGTTTCCTTATCTATACGCAAATACAGTTCCATGAGAAATCATTTTCCTCCACTGTGCTCAAACATCCTCGCCGTTGCGCACATCCGAAGGGGGTTGATACAAAAGTTCATGGTGGATGTTGACCCTGGACCCTGTCGATCTTTCTGGTCCAGAGCGGCGTTTTTGTTATCTACGCCGATTGCGACATCTGCGACAGCAGGGATTTGCTCAACAAATCAGACTGGCGGTGTGCGCAGCGTGGGCCGAGTGTAGTCACGATGTGGCTGGTGTTATAGATCCACGTGACCATCTCAATGTGGTAATACAGAGAGCATACGAGGAGCTCGAAAGCACGTAGCTATAGCTATGTGGCTCACAATTTCATGGTGAGCACACCACTACCGAACAGATGTCAACCTTTTGGTAGCAGGCTGGAAAGTTCATTGACATTTGCTGACCTGGAGACATCGGACCGTCGCCGGCGGCTAAACATACCTAGGTAATTCTTCCATCAGAGCCTCGTGCGAGGAAGGTATCACAACCAAAGTAGGACGAGAATGTGGGGAAACCTTCGCAGATAGCAGCTTCTGGTAATCGTGGGGTTATATACCATTTATCCTTATTTGCTTCTGGCGGGGAATCAGCCTCGTGATATGACCCAATTTTAACCACGAGATACAATGTACACCGGATTTTTGATTGATTTCCGCCTTGACTAGCAAGCATAAATATGTTTGCTAGTCCACGGTCTCCGGGTCCAAATTCTGCCGCAATCTTCTTGACAACGGAACAGAAATCATGCATCGCGTGACTATGATAGTCGCAAACATCTTCGCTACTCTTCTGCTGTTGGCAACAGCAGCAAATGCTCTAGTCATTGATAGACAGTCTGCGAATGGCCAACTTTACAATACCACCGTCACTTGCGGGCAAGCCTTTTTCGGTGGGTGTTGTACAGCGCCTCTTGACATGTATGGCAACAATCCTTCATGTAAGTGCTGGTGCTCGTGTGCCACGATTCGTGCTGGCAAAACTGAAGGAAATCTAGGCTACAATGCAACACTTGCTGCATATAACGTTGGAGGAAGCACCATGGGAATCCAATCCGAATATGCTTGCTTGAATCGGAAGACGAGTGACAAAAGTGCCTTCTACTACGCTCTATGCTGCAAATATATGCAATTTAACGTACGTGAATTGGTGTTTGGATGATCATAAAACTAAATGTTTGTAGGCAAATCCTATAACATCATCTCATTTCATGAGTTGTAGCCCTCCTTCGAATGCTGAATGACGATGACCGGCACGAGCGGAGATCCAAGCAACGGGGATGGAGGCGGATAATTTCAAAATGAGCGGTAGGACTCAAAAGACTGGAAAGATTGTGAAGTGTTAAAGAATGTGTACCAAGGAATGAGATCTATTGACTTTACAAGTATTGTCGAGGCGTTTTGGTTTCAAAAAGATAGATACCACCATTGTCACCTTCCTTGCTCGCTTGAGACGGAACGGGCCATAGGTCTGATGCTTCTGGTCTTGAGAGGCAACCGAAGAAGTATATAGGAAAATGATAATTCATGAGAGACACGTTCTATGCTGTGTAGAGCTTGCAAGGGAATTTCGACCGCCCAAGAGAAAAAGCAGGGACGGTAGTGCTTGGCAATCCAAATTGTGGCCGATGGGCAGTTTCAAACAGCTCAAATCAGCCCCAATGAACTCAAAAAGACGGTCGCGAAAAGGGTGAAGCTAAATATTGGCATGAAATCAGGTACAAATGCAGCCCCTGTGCCGCTTTTTGGAGCTAAAAAGGGACCCAAAGCAAGGAACCAAGAGAAATGTCCTTCAAAACTCACCCGTTTTCGGCGCAGATACATGGTCGCCAACCAAAGAGATTGAGACTCATGCGTGCCATCATACATGAGTGATTCAGGCTGTTTATCGAGGCCGAAGTTTTTGCGCCAGTCGAAACAGGATTGACAGCGATCGAAAGCTTGATCATAGTTGAATGAAGGTTTTTGAGATAGCCCTGGTGGCCGTGCAGATGTTTCGCAGGTCCCGCGATGTGATGCTCTGGCACTTTGGGTAGACTGGGAACGTTGAATTGATTATTGTTTGCCTTCGAAAACGGAGCTGTAGTAAATAGTAAAAAGCATCGTGAGTAACCAGAAAGTGAAATCAGACCACTACCACTGGGCTAGAGGATAAAACAATGCATTATGGAATCATACTAGGTAGATCGCACTGGGTTTGTGATAGTGCATTTGCAGTTGTACTTGCCGTCGCCGATAATCCCGAACCGCAGCCGTTTGCGGTGAGACGAGCATGAGCATGAGCATGAGCATGAGCATTCCGTGAATGAATGTATTGCCGTCATTGAGGTGCAAGTTGCGCCTTCGTTTTCCCTTTGAACTTTGAACTTTCTGCATATCCTCATCCATCATCCAAACCCCCATTTACAATATCGCCGGACCCGGATCTCATCAGCTCAGCTCACGCCCTCGCCATCGTCGAGGAGTGCAGCACGTCGTTTCCGGATGACTTCTTATCAGCCTCTCTACCGCTGACTGACCGCGTTGCTCTCCAAAAAGTCGCCCCTCCCTGCGAAATCTTTATCTGCGATCAGCTCGTGTGATCCAACTCTGACAGGGAACCTTTCGTGGCTCAGACAACCGCTTCGACCAGCCTGTCGAGCCTGTACCACAATCAGGTCCCCACGTTTGCCGAGACCTGCATAAATCTATCGACGACTCCGCGTCGTGTCTCTCGACCGGACCTCTGCCTCTCAACACCAGCGTTCGAGCTGTCGTCGATTCTCGGCGCACACCTGCCCTGTCCTATTCTCGATGAACTTTTGATCTGGCAGATGCGGATCATCGGTTTCCAAGATGGGCAACAACAGCACGAAAGAATCGCGGGGTCCCGACTCGCCCTCTACCAACAGTCATAGACATGCAGACTCCGCAGGTGGGACTAGTGGGCCAACCTCACCAACTGGTAGGCACCATTCCCACCCGTATGCCTCACGGTCTGGGAGGGGGAGTCGCCCTGACTTATCCTTTCTAGGCATTGGCTCTTCCAGCAACGAAGTACCGGAAAGGCGGGAGACGAAGCAGGAGAGAGAAGCTAGAAAGTTGGAAAAGGAGAGAGTGGCCAGGATAAAGGAGAGGGAGAGGAGTCTCAAAGAGGAACATGTCGATGGCGGATATCTAGTGGCGATGGGTGTCTACACTGGGCATGAGGATTTCAACAAGAGTATTGTACGGCAGTTGATGGTATGCATGATCTTGCCCCGGTTCTAAAGGGTGACCCCTATTAATATTGCTCAGATTGAACGCCGTATTGCCCCCTTTTGGCGTGGACTTGACGATTTCAAGGAAGAATGGGCGGAGCATCAACTAGTTGCTGCTGGAAGAGGGCTTCCAATTCCCGCAGCAGACGAAGTGCCTGCTGAACTTACGAAAACTCTGTCCGCCGACTCCCCTCATGCCTCAAACTCAAATATACAGAACCTCATGGTACCTATCACATCGAGGTCTCAGTCTGCGGCATCCGATACCTCCGCAACACTCTCTCCTTTGCATCCTGCGTTCTCGGGTTCTTCCCCAACTTCGCCAATCGCTTCCTCGCCGCCATCCTCGTCACCATTCCGACCCCGATCCAAGACATTGGCTTCACTCACTACCTCTTCCAAAACCCCTTCTGCGGCCGAGATGACACCTCGTGAGATACATCTTCCGAAGGACCCCTTTGTGAACGGGCAGCAGATTGAGGTGTTTTTGTATAAAGACGCTACTGAATGCCCCATTTGCTTTCTGTATTATCCACCATATCTCAACAAGACTCGATGCTGCGATCAGGCAATATGTTCCGAATGTTTCGTACAAATCAAAAGACCAGAGCCACATCCACCAGAGCATGAGCATAATGACCCTTTGAATCCGGTTCCTCCCCCTCCTAACCCTGAGGAACCTGAGTCTCTGGTCTCGGAACCAGCAACATGCCCATACTGCCAACAACCAAACTTCGGTGTTACATATGAGTGTCCACCGTTCCGACGTGGTCTTGCCTATGCGAATTCTGCTCCAGGACTGAATAATCTCTCATCTGCCATGTCGTCGTCTTCCTCTCTCGCGTCTGCCGGAGCACCTGTACAGGCATTGAATACCCATAGACGACGAACTACCTCAATATCTGCGGATGCCCCGACCGTGATCACAACAGATAGGATAAGACCGGACTGGGCTGTAAAGCTCGCAAATGCGCGTTCGCATCTCGCACGGCGATCAGCAGCTGCTACGGCTTTGCATACCGCGGCTTACCTGATCGGAAATGGTAACAATGAAAGTCGAGGCTTTGGATTCAGCAGTCGAAGGACATTTGGTAGACATCGCGGTGGAGACAGCCCCGCTGCGAGTGGGGTAGTCACGCCCTCCTCTCCAGCCCAGGAAAATGCTGGGCAAAGCTCTTCTGATCAAGCTTCCCAGCCTCCAGGTCAAGGTGGTAGCTCCAGACGCCGAAGTAGAATAGATGACTTGGAAGATATGATGATGATGGAAGCTATTAGACTAAGTCTAGCTGCTGAGGACGAACGAAAGCGCAAAGCAGAGAAAGAAGCTGCCAAGGAGGCGAAGAAGAAGGCCAAGGAAGAAAAGAAGAAAGAGAAAAAGGAGAAGAAAATATATGGGAGCGGAGCAAGCTCAGCAAACGGTAGCACATTGAGCTTGTCGTTGCCCGGCCTCGGGAGGAGAAGGGGTAACAGTGGCGCAAGCAATTTGGCGAAAGAAGTCACCCCAGAGACTGCGGAGCCTTCGGATTCTAAAGGAAAAGGCGTTGATCGTAGCATTAGCGGTGCTGCTACTTCTGCGCCCATGGATGTCTCGCGTGGCGAAAGTAGTACTGGTCACGGGTTTCCAGGCGTCCGGCATCTCGATACACAGACTCTCACGTCAATTGGGGACCGTCAATCGAGTCCCTCGCCCACAGCACCCGACAAACCCTCCCATCTTCGTCAGATGAGCAATGCTTCAAGTCCGGCCTCTTCCATTATGGAATCTAACCCTGGCAGTTTACGGAATGATTTCCATACGCACGGCTCTTCATCAACATTGGACTCCCCAAATGCTTCGGGTACTAACTTGGCTTTGCACTCTGGCGCAACGCCAGATGGTGGCGATGAGAGTGGAAGTGCGGGCATGGAACCTATGTTCAACTTCCCTAGCTTGGCTGCCATGATCAGTAATGAAGAGGAGTCTGAAGACAGCAAAAATTCTTCGAAGCACGTGGAACAAGTTGGGCACGGCTCGACTGAGAAAATCGAGGATGCGAAGTCGACAACTGGTAGTAGTGGCCTAGAATCCAGTATTGCTACCCTAAGACTCGACAGTTCAGTCAACGAGGCAAACACAGAGACAAGATACACAACCGTTGTCGAGCCGCAGATCTCGACCACCACACAGGACGCAACACCGGAAGTGATGATCACACCCGAGACTCCAGCCGCAGTCGAAAACGGCGGAGAGGAAGGAAAACAGCTAGGATCTGGCTGGACGGGAGAGATTGCCACTAGGGAAATTACCCAGTGAGAAGACTTGAGCATGAGAATAGGATGAGAAACGATGCATGATTTGAATTTTCGAGGAGTACGAGCGCTGTCTTTTATTTGCATGCCATATAGGCTTATGGAGTTTTCAATGGATATGTGAAGACTTGGGGTAGGGGATTTGGTATGGCATGTTTATAAGGGGATTAGCAACAGGCGTAAACGGATGGGTAGTCAGGGAGGCCATCTCCTTTCTCTTTGTACTTTTTATGGAGGCGTGTAGTCGCTTGACCACTTGGGACTGGGTTTCCAGTAGGCAGGCAGATGGATAGACAGTTCTTGAGAGCATGAAACATATATTACTCAAAGGCCGGGATTTACCAGGTTGGTCTTGTGACTTTTCAATAACGCTTTACTAGCGCTTTACTGGAGCTCATATGCTAGAGAAACGACAAATTTCAAAGACCTAGCGAACGTCCCAGTACTAATGTAGCAAGCTACGCAGTGGATGGCAACAGCATATCGAGCACTAGTTCCTCTAAAGTGAATTTCTAACTAAGTCACTACCTTGGCTGAACTCTACTCGCTGCAAGCAATGAACGACCCCTCCCGTTTCGCTTGGGATCCAAATTGGCAAGTTGCTTCCATGACTGGCGACTGATCTTTTCCTTCCCGACTCAGTTGCGCAGCAAAGTTCCAAGAACGGCAAGAGCGAGTTGGCTTCGATGTCCTGAAAACAAAGGAACGGCGATGTCGAGCGCAGCTTTCATCCGATCTTGCTATATTAGTGAGGAAAATACAACCGACTTGGGTGTAATTTTGAATTACGTGTTGTTTGTGTATTTGTTTTATTGCTGCGTTTTTGGCCAGGGATGCCCAGTCGGAAGGTCGAACAACTCCGATTTGAACAGAAGGATTATGGTTCAGTTCTGGCAGGGTCGCTTTTTTTATATAGAAATCTCCCAAGTCTGAGTTGCACTCGGGTCGACCTGTCTTCTAGACGTAGAATTGTTTAGTTGGAAAATATCGATATGTGTTTGGTATTTCTGAGACTGAGTTGGCTAGAAAATTCCGAGTTGAAGTTGTCACTCTGACTCCTTCCGGACGGCATCAGTGTGATCTAGCATGGATTGGAGTCAAGCATATTGGCATGAATTGACTTAGGAACAGTCCACCAGGTCCAGCTCTTCCGGCTCGGATATTTACCCATGTAGGGTGGCAAGTACCTTCGGGAGCTGTCGACTTTCGAATTTAGTCGTTCCTTCCGGCCAGAATTAAAAGTGCCGTGATCATCAAGAACGGCAAGCGCAAGCCTAGCTAGCTTTAACATACTCTTAAAAATCAAAGGACGATGATGTCGAGTTTGGCCGCGCCTGCTCTCTTCTCGTTTCATCCAGTATTTCTTTCATTTCGTTCTACTTCAAGGATGCCCAAGTCGGAGTCGTAACTTGGCGAGTCTGAGTCTGAGTTAGGAAAATAGGGCTCTAACTCGGGTTTGCCGGGTTTAACTCGCGAGTTATAGGTATATAAAGGCTGCGGATTGCCTAATTAGGCAATCCGTCATAATATAAAAACCCCGAGTTAGGATCCGAGTTGGCTGAAAAAAGACGAGTTAGAGTTTTAACTCGGACTCGTTCATCCCTGTTTTACTCTATGTGCAAGTACAAAAAATCCTCGTACGAGCACCTCAAAGGCCTGAGTTCCTTCACCGGCTTCAAAAATTCCGGCTCAAGCTGCGAAGTTATCACCTGTGCTCTGGTCGGAGATTTTGGAAGCTCGAAGGAGGCTGTTTATCGTAAGTTTGAGGCGGAATCGGTTCCTATTGAGGCAAACTTTGAGAGCAGCGTCGCAGGAGGGGATTTTGCGAATTAGCAAACCGGGGTATACGATGGATTGAACGAGAAGCGCATGTGGCTCGTACTGTATCGAAACTGATTGGGATACTTAGAAACAGTTACTTAGGCACCCGCGAGTAGTTTCAACTCTTTTCCTCTTGCAACTTGTAATAGAATAGACTCCATAAGCCCTTAAACGCAAATGTATCTATTTGCTAGTCATTACCAGGCGAGCAAAACATTACAGAGCGAAGCATTTCTACACCGGATGCCAGAGCTACCGAATGCCGCCCAGAGATAAATTGATTTAACGTCACCCGCAGCCGTTATGGCTCGTGCTTCAGCCCTGCAGCAAGCTGCGGGTGGCACATGGCATACCCAGTGGAAACGTGGGGTGACTACCGACCCCGCAGATCCAGTTCCGGTTTGAATTGCGATAGGCTGTTATTTAATACATGAACCCTATATGCAGTGAACTGAGATAAGAATTTATGCCGGACCACCGCAGAAATTGTTCGAAGACAGTTGGCCGCGTCTTGGAAGCTATTGTTTCCCACTTTTTGAGAAAAAGGTACATAATTTAGGCTCACGGTCGTGCTGCGAGCTCTAGATGTCGCTCGAATTTCCCTACTCTTTTAGGCCTTTGAATGAGGTGGGGAAGTTCCCAGTGAATTCCGACTGTCAATTTTTCTGTAGCCACGGCGTTGGGTCTTTATGGGCTCAAGTGTCGCTGTAAAGCTAGTTGGGTATCAGAATCGTAGCTAAGGATGTGTGTGTTGCCGAGTTGAAACGTAGGATTTTTATGAGTGAAGAAACCCTTTTTCCATCAAAGTCACAAAAGTTGAGTAAATTGAGCATCCAATCGCAATCTCCCGGCGCGCGCGCGAAATAAAATCTGCCAATACAGCAGAAACTCGGGGTTTGATGCTTAACTAGGCTTAAGCATACACTCAAACGACCACCATGCAGCGATCCCTAGGAACTTGCAGGTCTTCCATGTGCTACGCCGCAAAACATTAAGAATAGCTGGAAAAATGATCCTTTGTATGGATACTATGTGGAACGAGTGGGATCGTTGTCACTCATGCATGCGCCTATCTATGGATTTGTATGGCTAACACATAGGTTACTTCGAGGAGACCTAATAATTGGTGACTTTATACGAAATGTTGCGGAGCCATAGCGCAGTAGATATCAAAGAATGGCTCCGTTCTAAAAGAATTGCACAGCCATCTACTTATAATGGCATTGATCGCAGTACAATGGAAACGCTTGACTGCTGACGTCAAGCTAATGACTTTCAGGCTTGTCTATATTTCTATCAGCTATCCGAGTGCATATCCTATGCGATCGGCAGGGTTGCCGAAAAACGTCAAACCCTCATGGGGGGGTGTATGGAAAACACTGCCTCGACGTATGACAATAACGGGTAACGCAGCGAAACAACCATGCCAGCAGGTTCCCAGGTCCCTTGTCGTCGCCGCCTGGAACACTTGAGAAGATCCCAACAGAATAACAAGGTCCATATCCCCCTGTTACCACTGTCGCGGGCTCGAGAACTAGACTCAAGCAGAAGAAGTCATACCTATATATCTAACCTCTACTTGCAACAGAACGGAAGTTGATATTTCGAGAGAAGGTTCATATTAAAATATGGCCCCAACCTTACGAGCCTCTTGCGATGCATGCAACCTAGCTAAAGTCAAATGCACCAAAACAAGGCCCTGTTCAAGATGTACGTCGTTCTTCCCGGCCGAACCAGCACCTGCTAACATGGTTCAGGCAAGAAACATAGCTTCGAATGCATCTACGGCATTTCTTTGCGATCTGGCAGACGGGCATCTCTGCATCAGCAGTATCCTCGGCATGAGCGACGGCAGCAGGAGGACATCGCACCGAAACCTGAGGTTGTGCAGGCTTCTCATTTCAAGGATTATTGGACTTGGGATTTGCCGGCTTCATCTGCCCCATATCCACTCGAGATGGACATGTCTCCTTTTATGTTCCATTATGCCATGTCTTGCCCAGTTGACGAGAAGATCCTGGGGGAAGAGTCATTTCCATTCCCGGAGACAACATCTGGGGATTCGCACCTCAAGTATATCCCTCCAGAATCGAGCCTTTCCCCCGCTCTTTCTTCGTCCGCCCTTTCTTGTTCGACAGGATCCACGGCTATGACCAGTCCCGGTCCTTCAAGTTGCCTGCAGCTATCTTCATTCGTTCCTGCATGCAACTGCTTCCAGACGACTGTCAAAACGCTTAGCACGATGCAGCAATTGGCGGATTCGGCGCATACAGCATTCGACGTGGCTCTTAATCACGGCAAGGAAGCGGTAGCGTTTTGCACATCAACGCTCAGATGCCGATGCGCTGGGGAAAGCAGCCTTATCCTGCTGGTGGGTTTTCTCATTGCAAAAATCATCAGTGTTTATGAGAGGCCTTGTGGAGCTGTAAGAAGTAGTCCATGGATCGAACTAAACCTGAGTCACTAACGAAATGACAGTGGAAGCCCGTGGAACAAAACTTCCCATCTCGAGAGGCAACGAGTGGTATGGATGGTCGCCTCAGACTTGGCTCTTATAGCGTCGATGAGTCTGACGAAGAGAGACTCAAGACTGAGATCGTCAAATTAGAATTGGGAAAGGCTGAAATACTGATTGCTCACTTCAGAGATAGAGTGTCACAGTCAATCCAAGGGCCTGAAAGGACAGTGGGTGAAGCATTGGTAGTGCTCCTTTCAGAGAGGTTCCGAACAGCGTATGACAGAGGGAATATTATTGAAAAAGGAAGATGATATGATGGAGAAGCGGGCAATTCGCTACGTGAGATGGTGAGCAGATGGAAATTTCTGGGGGCGTATGGCGTTGCGGGAAAATGATTGCTATGAGCATGTATGAAACGGAAAGGTGCGAAGCTGATGTGTCTTGTTGGAGATAATTTCCGATGAGAACGCAATGAAGCTTATTGTCGGTTGATTTGGTAGATCCTGCCCCCTTGACAAGTGCACTTGCCGTAATAGATTCCTAACAAAATATGTATCTTCACAGGTTTCATTCTGAAACTTGGGTCATGATAAGAGCCATCCAGTTCGCGCCTCGGAAATTCCCTTTTTCTCACGACTCGCAGAAAAAACCTTGAGAGACTATTTCACAATCTATTGAAGCCCTTTTCCGTCACTTTCTAGGTGCTGCATTCCAATTCTTACTGGAAAGGCTTGATACTCTCGCTCCATTTCCAGTGTCCAGGTAGATATTTGTGAACAGGGGGTTTTTAGACAAGCCCTGGATCCTGCATCATTGTCCAATTATAGAGTCGCTGGCGCAAGACTATCGTGGATGACGCTGCGTGGCCATCATAAGGGATGGGAGGGCTCGATGAAGACCTGTGTTGATAGTCTGGGTAGTCGCAGCTGTCCAGATTGTTCTCCAGAAAGAAGACGTATCACACCCGTAGATTCGACTTCCATTGTAGACATCAAATGCGTAGTGCGTAGCATGTAAAATTTCATGGAGGTTTGAAGTCTCATTGCCCATCCACAGCCACGTAGCCCTGTTGTGAATCTCCTATTCTATTTGCGCCTTCTTTTCTCTTTTCGATGGCTTTCCGTGCTGCCGCCCACCCCAAAAGGCCAACGGTCGTGGCAATGAAAGTCAAGACAACAATCTGGTCCTTCCTACTATCTCTCTGGAAGCACGTTGTGAACACATCCTTCTCCTCTGCGTCTTTGCAGATGGGTAGTCTCTGGGAAAGGCAGAATGCCCTATTGCACATCGCACATGTTCCGGTCGAAGCCCGAGGAGATTTGTCTGAAGAAGGGGAGGACGATGAGCCGTGCAAGGAAAGAGGAATGATGGTACTATTAGTGAAGCAAGTACATTTGCAAAAGGAAGGAGGTGCTGCAAGCTATTAGCTGAGCTCAGAAACCCCGAAGAAATCGTGAGTTTATACTTACAAGCTGCAAGTACCGATACGATGAGCGCGATGAGCGCAAATAATATGTTAATTTGCTTCATTATTTTGGTAGAGCTCCGACGTTAGGTAGCCAGCAGATTTTCGAGTGGATACAGTAGCTCGGGGGCGCGGAAAGCTCTTGATCAGACCAGGTATTCGATGACAGACGATTTCATAGCTTGATATCGCATGCAGTATCAAGTCTTGGTCGTATGATGGATATGGATGTGTTGTCGGTGGTTGGTGAAGCATCAGAGCATCAGTACGTGACGGCCAAATCCGCGCTAGTGAGGGTAAGATTTAGCCGCTCCTCCAAAAAAGATGTCTGATGTTGATTCTTCTACATCCAACTCCCAAGATGCGTCAAATACTGCGGACCAGCAGGTCAATTGGGCCGTTGAGACCAAACGCTTCTCCAAGCTCATCTTTTTACGTTTGCTCAACATGCAGACATCAAGCTCCCTCCTTCTCGACATCCTCCCTTCGAACAGCTGGGACTCGTCTCACAGACAGCGTTCGACGAAAGATATGGGGTGACAACCCACCGGGATTAGAGGACCCATACGGAGGTCAAAGTCACTTTGAAAATAAATCCAAACCAAAACGCGGCCTCCCCGCGAGATCTAAACCAAAACGCGACCGCCCTGCTAAATCGGATCTCCCTGCGAAATCGGTCGCGAAAAACCTCGCGGCAGATTATGAGCCGGCGTCTACTTGGGATGGTTTGGAAAGAGTTGGAGGAATGGGAAATTGGTGGAGAGACAATTGGGACCCAAAGAACCAATTTAAGGGATTCATGCCGCCAGACGTCGTGGAAGATACGGAAGAGATGACCGCAGCCCTACATCGAGCTTTGGTCGAGGTATTTGCAGTCAAGCAAGCAGGCCTGCCGCTGGCTATAGTCTCAGAATATGCTCCTGGGTTGGACTTTACACACGATGTTCAAATTGTTCCTTCATCAGGTGGCGCGCAGTTACAATTCACCAAGGATTCTTCCCTCGAGAAGGTCCTTCACTCCTTGACTCCCCAAGCAGGCGAGACGGCAGAAACGGACGCACCAACAGAGTCAGAGGAAGATGTTGCTGCTGATAGGTCTGAGGAGGACCCTCTACACCACGAAGAAAAACCAACGCCCATCGACGAGACCGCAGAGAAAGGAGAGCCAACAGAATCCGAGGAAGATGTTGCGGCAGACCGTTCCGAAGCCGACCCTCTGAAGCACTCGGAGTCCCTTTTGACATACGAAGAGCTGATTGCCTCATGGGATCCATCATGGCTTCAAGTCTCCGTTCAAGACCCAGAAGTGCTATTCGCTGTAAGTTCCATTTGTTTCTTAAGATTATCTATAGCTGACAGTACATAGGTTCTCAAGCGAACACTGCAATTGACTGGTGTTCGAGTCCCAGACTCCGCACTCAAATCCGCCCAAAACGCACAATCACTCCTCCCCCACCTCGTAACACCCCCAAAACCACGAAAGCTCATTGAAGCCCTCGAACAAAAGAATGATCTATTCACTCTCCCAAACGTCAGCATATTTCCACAGAGAGTTACTCCCATTGATAGGGAGAAGGCGGTTGGAAGATGGAAGCTTATTGAGAAGGAATTGAAGGAAAAGGAACTCCCAGTTACTGGTCATTAGAGAAATTTCCGTCCGTACTATTGTCTATGTAATGCAATGATGTTGGGGAATCTAAGCGGCGACGAATGGACCAAGTTGCTCTAGGTTAGGCATGTCACCAAAAATGAAACCTCTTACCCATACCCCGTTTCTGGTTTGGAGCATCTTCATTGCTATTGGGTATAAAGTGTTATAAACTGGTGAACTCCATTAGGAAAATGACTAGACTAATATACACAATAACTCGATGCTCACAGCAAGAAGCTAAATACAACAGCAACAGCGAGTAATACATATTCGCTTGCCTGGACCGCGCCTGCATCGTTACTCGACACTGCCGGGGAAGCTGATCTCGTCGACGATGGCGAAACTCCGATAACCGTTGGAGTCTGGCTCTGGCTTCCGTTTGAAACCCCAGATGTCGAGCCATTGACGCTAGAGGTCCCATTCACTGGCGCAGAAATAGAATTTGTCGTGCTAGTAGTGTTCAAGTAAGATGGTGGTAATGTGAGGGACACTGAAGTTTGTTTGCTCGTAGATGATGAGGTTGTCGAAGACACAGCGAGCGAGGGACTCGAGGCTGGCGAAGCTGAAGAGCTGAGTTGCGAGGAGCTTCCAGTTTGTGATGATTGGGAAGTACTCGAGGACGTGGCTTTCGTTTGTGATGAGCTTGGTGGCAATGTCGTTTGCGAGGTGCTCGACAACGACGTCGAGGGTGGGGAAGCAGTGTTAACTGTAGCTGCTTGAATAGTTGCCGTTACTTTTCCATTGCCAATTGGAGCTGGGGTTTGGTCGGGATTCCATATCGTGAAGTTGTAGGTCCCACAGCCTGCATCTATGCTGCCTCCTCCAAATACGGTATCATTATGTAGTTCGCCTGAGAAGAGTAAGCACGAAGATATAGCAAAGTATTTGTCCAGTTCAGGACTTACAAGAGTTCATCAAAGTGCTATAACTGGACTGACAGCTGTTCAAGTCACAGCTGGGCGAGGCAGCGTCTTTGGTGAAGCTGAATGATGCCCAGGGCCCAGAGTAAAATTCCTGATGCGAAGCAAACCCTTGCGAGGATAATTCGTCGCAAAATACATGGTATAATATAACAGCCTTTTCGAGTTGTAGTCCGTACGGCGAGGGGGCACAAGCTGGCGATGTTGCTGAGGCCAGAGGAGGCAGGACCACGGCTGCTAGGCCGAGGACAGAGAATGAACGCATTCTTGACAGTACCTAGGTAGAAACCTGAATTTGTGCCCTTTAAAATCTTAGCTAAATGATAGTAATTATTGATCTCGTATGAAGTCGTCGGCGGATCGAGAAATGCATAAGTGTAGATTTTGGTAACAAAACGTATGTCGGTATGACTTGATTGTTGGATTTCCTTCGTATCATGTTATGAACAGATATAAGAAGCCCCTCTGGTGGTCATGAGGTTGGTGATAACGTTGGAAACTCCTTAAATTCAGGATTGGGGATCGTGGGACGACGCAGGGGTAAGGCTAAGTATAGTAATACAGCCTCACTTGTGCGAGGCTGACCCAAAAATAAGAGCACCCAATCCTGCGGTCTCGGTGAATAAAAATTCGAGAAATACCGAAAACTGCGAATCAAAGAGTTCAAGAACTAGTACCAAGAATTTTGATAAAATCATATTACCTTCTTACTTTGCTGCATTGCGTGGTTTCGGCCAAAGAGAATTCGGTTGATGGGCCGAGATATGTGAAACGCCCCCTTGTTTGACCACGGGATGATGCTATTTGGGGGCTTTGCAGGAGTAGCAACCCCACTAATTAACATTACAATCCCCCAAACTTAGTTGCGCCAAACTAGTACTAATTAACATAAGAATACCGAGCAGTCGGTACCTTCCTTCGCCAATCTTGATCAGGCTTCATAATTTCTCCATCAAGCGAATTTCGAAGCGCGAAATAATGAGCAGTGGCAGATTATACTACCACAAAAGGCCAATAGGATAAATGTTTGGTATATTCGACGTATTCGGTGTGATAGTTGGGACGGAGCTGTAGCTAGAGAACTCCACTGAGCTGTTGGCAAACGACGGCATTCGCCTTATGTGAGTAAGCTCTGAGATATGCGCGGCTATATTGAGAAGCTTGTTTTCAGTCCACGGCAAGCCCAGAATCTCCATACCTATAGGAACACCAATAGGAGCATCTGACAATGGCGGAGAGAATCCTGCCGGAATGGTAACGACTGGAAATCCCGTGAGCGCTGCCAGAATCCCGTTGCGGCCAGATTGGGATGGTGACCCTATTTTGACGACAAGATTCTTCTGCTCTGGGTAGATCATTGCATCCAGTTTATTTGAGGAAAAACTCGTCCTCAACACCGTGGAGAGGTTCTGAATCCCCAACTTTGTAGGTGCGTAGGACGAGTTAGAAGTTGAAGACCTCAGCGACGTATTGACATAGCTGTACTGGCCAGGGATAACCAGAAACTTCTCACTCCTGTAAAGCGCCGCGAGAGTTGAGGGATGGTCTCCACTGAGAGAAGACATTTGCAGGTATGAGTCCATTTCTTGTCGGTACTCCGAAGTCTGGACATCCATTGAAGCAATGACAGTAGCGTTGTATACCGTCTCGTTGATGGAGATTACAGATGCTCCAGCCGCCTCAAGAGCAGCCACCATTTTCTCCATGGCGCTGTTTACGGGTGTCGTCTCATCACTCGATGTCCGATTGAAGAATCCCTTTATCAGACCAAACCGTAGCCCTTTCAGAGAACCACCAAATATATCAGCTGAATAGTCAACGCTAGCGGAAGACGAAGGCATCATTGCTGTTGTGTTATCGTTGGGGTCATAGCCTACACTGGCCATAACGGTCAATGCAGATGCTAGATCTTTCACATTTCTAGCAATCGGTCCAATAACGTCTTGAGTATAGGAAATTGGCATAACTCCAGCTCGAGATATTAGGCCCCTCGTTGGCCGGACGCTGAAGAGGTTGTTCGCGCTTGCGGGACTTCGACGAGAGTTTACAGTATCCGTGCCTGGAATTTGTTAATGAGATTCTTCATGCGAACATACAGCACTCTCCTACCTGTCCCGAATACCGCAAAGCTCGTCGCGATTGCCGCCCCAGTACCCCCACTGCTTCCGCCCGGAGTGCGACTGTGATCGTATGGGTTCACTGTCTGCCCTCCCAGAGAAGATACAGACAGTCCTTCCAGTGCCAATTCATGTAGATTTGTCTTCCCCAGTATGATCGCTCCTGCACCCTTCAAAGCAGCCACGGCAGGCGCGTCTTGAGTCGGTTGATTTCGCGCAAGATCCAAACACCCCCCAGTTGTAGGCATCTCACTCGTGTCATAATTGTCCTTCAGCAACACTGGAATGCAAAACAATGACCCCGTAGCATTACCGGAAGCAATCTTCGTGTCGTACTCGTCTGCGATCGTCAAGGCATTTGGATTGAGGGAGATAATGGCGTTGACGGTCGGATTAAAGGCTTCGATTCGCGCAATGAAGGAGGACACGACGTCTCGACATGATGCTATGCCAGAGTAAAGGGCGTTATGAACTCCATCAATGGTAGCCTCGCGGCTATCGAATTGTTCAGTGGAGAAGGAGTAGGCTCTGACTTCAAGGTGAGGTAGAGCAACAGCTCCACACAGCGTGAAGAGGAGCTTCATCGGGAGTCAGCTCAACGCGTCCCAAACATAAATTGACTTGGGGTGAAAGCTCACTCTCTACTACCATGTTGGCGTCGACAATATATACTTACCAAAGAGAGGCCGAGCACAAGTTCAAAATCCCACTCTTTGTGATGGAGTTGTCAGCCAAGGGTGAGTGGTTCCTTGTAGGAAACGTCATTGACATCCGCGGAATTCCGAAGATTGGAAGCTCTCTACGAGTCGTAATCGTACTTTTGATAGGGAGCGGATTTTGGCAATACGCCATTAATCCAAGGTACGTGGTACGAGGATACCGGTGAACCCCTAATTATTAATTTCTCAGCTAAACATAATCCAAAATCAATAAAACATGGATCCGTTCTTATCGAATAAGACTTACAGATTCTAATTCTGGAGTCAATTGTGTCGTTGGATTATAAACAAAAAGTTATAAATTGCAGAAGATAAGATATGTCTACGTTGCAGGTGGTTCTAGTGCATTCAGCCCTCATTCTCTCATCTTCGACAACCTGAAAATCGTTGTTTAATTTCATTTATTAAAGTCCGGCTTTGCTAGATATTATCATCTATTTACTACTCGTGTTTTATAGTTCATCCTCAATATTACACACATTCTGCTGTATTAGGCGAAAAAGGCAATTGAAAGTGAATCGTTTTTTTCCCTGCCTAAAGCAACGCGTAACATGCCAATTCCATCAAATGCCGTCTATCATTGTCGTTAAGCAGATTTCGTGCTACCCCCGCATTTTCCTTTCGTAGAATCAGGATGTAGGTTCCTCTTTCCATAGGTAGGAAACTCCGTGTTGTCCTGTGGGAAAGCGACAGTCTGGTCTTGAACCGCGACCCTCAAGCTCTTGAGCTGCTCAGTTGGGACCACAGTTCCATCCAACTGTATTACTGTCAGCATGTGCATCTTTCTTTGATTGATCGCGGACTCACCATCTGCACTCTCCACTGCAGATTCTTCCCGAGATATCTTCCAATGCCGTGAATATCCTCGGGGTCATACCCCGCAGCCGCAACCTCATCATCCAAACTACGCTCGTCATACTCCATAAGCTCCGGGTATGGGCCGTTACCGGTCAGCGGCGGTGGCATGACTGGCACGGAGCCAGCACAAGTCTTCGACCAGTCCTGCGGGTTCTGAGGGACCTCGCAGACAAAGAATCTCACCGAGAATGGAACTCCATCAAGGTCAAACTTATTGACGGCCAAAGCGATGGTCCATTCTCTGGTTCGAGCACCGGGTGACAATTGCTTGCGCTTCTGTAGAGATGGAACCGGCGTAGGCTTATGTCTGTGATCATGACGCTTGCCAAAAATGCTGTTGGGATCGTATAGATCGTAGATTTGTTGGGTACAGTTTTTCTTCAGTTGTTGGGGTGTCTGATGCCAGTCTTCAATCTCGGGGTAAGCGTAGTCGAAATAGCCTGTGTAGCGCGCTGATGCCGAGTTGTATGGCTGTCCCAGGGCACTTGCCGTGAAAGGTGTGAGGGAAGTAGCGACACTGTCCATGTTGCCCGGAGGAATGGTGTAAGTTCCTTGATCTGGGAAAGGCGTTGACATGTAGGTATTTGGAAAAGCCGCTTGCCATAGAGCAAATAATCGGTCCACATTGGTGTGATGAAGCCAGCTTCATGGTTCACTTTGTCAGCCTGGAATGACAAAGTATTATTCAAGAGCAAGGGCAAACTTACAACATCGGGTCAAACGCAGAATATTCAAGATATGTCATATGACCATTTGGTCCACCGATCGCGCTATGAACGTTATTGTGGACACTTTCCAAAGAAGCACCATTAGTCGCCGAGGTTGCAAATGTGTTGTAGTTAGTTGACTTGACCATTGCAAACCACTATGAGGCTGTTAGCACGCTTCTCGTAATGCGGTGGAATTTAGCCTACAGCTCCCTTCATAAGATTGGCATTCCCTAAGTCTGAATTGGCGGTAGCAGCTCTGACAGTCTGCGCAGAATCTTGCACCCCGTTTCCTGGGAATAGGGTAGTATCTCGAGAAGGTTGGTACCGGAATGTAAACAGTGGGTTATCAATTTCTTCATCTCCATTGGCTGTTGTGATGGTAATTCTCTCTTCACTGACGACATCCGGCATCTGTGGAATAGATGCCCAGTCCCAGTAAGGCAGACGAAGGTTATCAGCAGCGGCTTGGTAGACTGGGCTTAATGGTCCGGAATAGCCTTTAGCGATATCTTGTGCATGGCCGGCAATAATTTGCTAGAAAAAGTTAGACATGTGAGTGAATGAGAGGGAAGAGATATTGAATTGAATACCTCAACGAGTGCGAGATAAGGTCTGTGCCATGTAGGGAATAAGATTGAACCTGCAGCTGTCAACATTTGGCCACATTGAAGGGTCGAGGAGCATACCGTGAGTGCAATAGCCGCCGAAAGCGGAGATTCCAGGTCCAGCACCTGGAGCTTGATTAAAATTGTTCCATGGAACGTATGGTCTGCCATGGATACCTAAAATTGTCAGACCTATGCGCTTTGATACGGCAGAATCGACTGACCAGCAACCTGGAAGTACGAAAGTGGGTCACTGAAATTCGCATTTTGCATTGCTGCTAGAGCTTGAATGTAAAGAGACCTGTAGGGTGACCCGTTAGCTATTGCATTTGATCGAGCCCAGTTTGGCGTACCATGATGGGCCATCTTTTTGGAGGTCAAGAATATTTCGACGGAAGGGTCGAGCACCTGTCTGGTCGTTACGGCCAGTATTGACTCCAGTGATGGCGTAATAGCCATTCTGCGCGTCGTCTCGAGCAGTGACACCCGCAGCAGTACGTTCCTTGATTTTAGTATTGCTCGGGGCAGCAAAACTTTCAGATACGAGGGACAAGAGGAAGCCAATAAAGGCAAAGGGGTAGTTGCAAAGCATCGTGCAAGGTATCATTTTTGGTAAGACGAGTAGAACGAAACTTTGGAAGGAAAAAAGTTGACAGCTCCGTAGCTCTTAACATTCAATGATCTTCAGAATTCAATCGGACTCTCCTCAGCTCTACCAAGCGAGGCCGAGTTTCGGTACATCTGATGGACAACCACGAACTACGGCAGTATTAAACAATAATTCTCGGAGGCGTTCCCAGGTAATACCGCCGCTGACCGCCGTGGGCTTTCCTGTGTAGAAAATGTATCTGCATCATGTTCAGCCACATGAACACAACAGACCGTTTCGAGAGCCTAATCGACGAAATTTCGTCTTGGCTAGTAAACCTAAGAGTTGTCCAATATTTGGCCTGCTTCCAGGATCATCTTGGCAAGAGATCATTGCTCAATTGGCCAACAGTGCAACTTGATTCCGTTAATCGACATTTTGGCTGACTCCACTCATCACAGTCGAAAAAGGGTCCTGCTTCCTCGCCAAAGAGGTTCCACGAGCACCAAATTGCTAGTGGCAAGCGTCGACCCACAAGCTGAGAACGCGGTGTACAATGACATACCACTAACACGAGAAAAATTTCCGACCTTCCCCAAAAGCATGAAATCAAGACCCAAATGTCGGCTGCATGCATACACGACAGCATGGAGCACATGTGACTGAGGATCAGTGCAACGCCGGACGAGTATTGCCGGTCAATCAAGAAAAGCAGCGTGGGCAAACAAAACATTACACGAGGGGCGACTTCCCTCCAGAAACATCAGAAACATTGAAGTCATAGCACTAAGGAGAAAGTCGTCAATAGTCGGGATTTATGGATGCAAAGTTCTATACCAATACATGAACGGATGTACATGCAGCAAGGGTACAAGGAGGAAAAGACGGATCTATGCGACGTGCACGCTTACCTGCCGTGCACCAACCTGGTAGCCAAAGAGTGTCAAAACAGTTCTGCTGAATCCTGGTCATTAATTTTGATTGATCGAGGGGTAATATTAGAACTGCTCGTCGCCGCATATTCGTATGCCGGGTCCCACTGCCCCCCGAGAAAAAATTCCAGGAGTAAGTACCTAGCGCCCAGGAGGGATGGCACCCGTCCCATCCCAAAGACATCCATTGCCTACTGTACATTCCCAGGATGCAACGCCAAATCGCCAAATCGCCCAGTGAATTTTGAAAAAAGGGTCTCGAGAAAATGTGGTGTACAAGAATAGAAGGTTCTAAACAATGGTTCTAATCGGGAGCCTCGTCTCAGAATATTTTGCCCACCACTCCATATCGGACGAAGAAGGAATATTTCAGAATGATGAATGCGGTCACCGAGACGATAAACGTTAAGAGTTCAAGTGACGCCTGGACAAGTCCGAATTTCCATCCGTAATCGACGACGTGGCATATAAGTTGGAAATCGAGGGCATCGGTCTTTACTCCTGCTCTGTGGTTGTCGCAAGACCATTTCCTGTATCCCAGTCAGTTGGGGCCTGCATCATGCTTCTGTGCAACGAACCATAAGTCATTCCTCAACTCAGTCTGCTTATTCAAGAAGAAACAAGCACCCATCGCGCTAGAGAATCCGATAGCAGCGAGGATAGCAAACACAGCATTAAGAGCATCATTGCTTTTCTTGAACTGAAGTCTGTTAGCGGAATTAGGCCACCATGCGTACATCACATACCTTGCTCGACAAACAGGAGAGACAGAGAACAGCAATACTGAGCACGAGATTCATGGCAGCTATTCCGGAGAAGACAATGCATGGATAGTCGGTTATCTTGGACGGTTTAGGTATAGCATCCAGAGGTTGACCGGGCTTCTTTTTCGCCTGTTCGAAGCGGACAACTCCAGTCAAGATCAAGGATACTGATACCACCATGATTATGACAGCAAGCACCCTAATATAGATTCTGGAATCTCGGAGGAATATCAGAAGAGAAGCACGTTTTGTTCCAGTCGATCTCTCAACTTCCGGGCCCTTCTCATTATCGCTGTAGTCTTTGCTCTCCACCTCGGTTGTGCCAGACCCGACTGTGTCTCGCTTTGTATCGACTCTAGCGGAATAGACAAGAGGATCATGTTGAAGGACCGTTGAAGGCTGGTAGGAAAGTTGGCGATTATAAGCCGCGGGAACCGGTACAGCCTGCGCAGGAGGAGCTTCTGAGGAAGTAAGTTAGATTTGGGTTCTTGTACATCTTATTCTTTCAACAATGATGAAAGCTGATTCTTCCACTTCATTAGAGACTATCTTACCTGTAACGCTAGGCATTTTTGGAGATGCTCGATGTACTGTCAATGAGAGCTGCTCAATAAATCAATGAAGAAGCAAGCAAACATAAAGCTGGGCCTCGAAATGAGGACTCCGAAAGCTGTCGGCCCCCATACTCTTCCTGCTATTATGTATCGCGCCATCGTACAGCACAGCCAGCTTATTTTCCGGGACCAAGTTCAGCTATCCAACGTAAAGCTGGCTGGAAATAGTGCCACATGCGCATTTCAGGGTCTTGTGTAATTGGATAAGCGGAGAGGATGTTGGTAAGGCTGCATGGATGGGCGTTCCCTCCTGCAAACGATTGTCTCTGGTCTCCCACTTGCGGACGACCCGCGAGACACATAGATGCTGGATACTTCCAATACGAGCCAAGTTTGCCCTTGACAAGCCGGGCGGCCGCAGAAAGAATTTCAAATAGAAGCTTCTTTCGTGGTCGCACCCGTGCAAAAAAGGCGCCGACAAATTAAAATGATTACAAACGACAAACAAAGATGGTTGGGATCTCAGGAATGCAGGCGTCCAAAAATAGGCCGATTAAATGTGGTTAAATACCCAAGAATGTTCGTCCTCTTCTTAGCAAATTAGGTTCTATTTAGGCCCTGCCCTCGCCTCCGACACACCTCAAAGCTCAGCCACTGCTGGAAACAAACATCCAATTATGTGCCTTGTGGACAACTAGGATTTCGATTTCAACAACCTTCATGATCCTCTGGAATTCTTTTGGAAGCAGGCCTCTTGTTGCATGAGAAAGCACCGACCCACCCTCACAAACTGCGCGTCGGGTACCAGCATCTTGACAGGTCAACAGCGGTGTGGCAACCTCTCAGATTTGAGAGTTGAGCAACTGTCGATGTCGTGTATCTCGACATATTTTTATTCTCTACGCAGACGAGGCTCTGGATTTTGGCTAAATTCTCTGCACTTTCAGAACTTTCAATCAAGTGTTGAAGGCATTCCTGGCAGCACACCAATGCATCATGGTGCTTCAGCTTTCAGACGCAGCCCCAGGGGATGCTGAGAGAATAGCATCAGTGCATTTGGCAGCCTTTGACTCCAATGTTTTGCTCCATGCACAATTTCCAACCCCGGAGAGCTTGGCTGTGCTGCATTCTATTCTAAGTCAGGAAATGCTGCAAACCATTCAGAATGTGCAAGTTTCCGGAAAAGCTATCATGGTTGTCAGAGACACAGAAGCCGACAATCAGATCATAAGCTTTGCAAAATGGGATCTCCCCAATCTCTCGAATGACGGCCATCACGTTGGTGCTGCATGGCACGTGGACACGAGGCAAGATCTTTTGTATCTCTATCACGAGAAGGCAGATCAAGCAAAGGAGAGGGTTATCGGGGACAAAATGTGTTACCGTAAGCTCTTACATCTGCGTCATCTGCAACTCCGACTATTATAATTGAATTATTCTTTCTGGCCAATGATTGGTTAAGGCAAAACGCGTTCAGAGTCAACACCTCATGAATGGCTTTACGCTGACATTCGCTGGCAGGTCTCACTTTCGTTGGTACTTATCCGGAATTTCAAGGCAAAGGAGCAGCAACTCTCTTGACAAAATGGGGCCTTGAAAAGGCAAAGCGGGAGAACGTCCCTGTCTACCTGGAGAGTACTGTTGTCGCGTCATCACTTTACCGACGACTCGGATTTCAATCACTTGATGGACTCTCAATGACTCTTCCTCGGATCGGAAATGATGGCGTGCCGAATGTGTACGAAGAAGTATGCATGTTACTAACCTGGGAAGAGCCTGATGGAATGGAGTATTGGGATTCAAGCCTGGATATCTCAAGTCTTCGAATGGATTACGAAGCTGGTATGAAGCCTCAGACCGTGGTCCAAGCTATATACGACCGTATCGAGGCGTATGAAGAAGTGCAACCTTCCGTATGGCTGCACCTCCAGCTAATCGGCGAAGTAATGCGCCAGGCGCACGCATTGTTTTCACGTTGGCCAAACCCAAAGAGTCGCCCACCTTTGTGGGGAATACCGTTCAGTGTCAAGGACAGCATCAATGTCGCTGGCATTCCTACTACTATTGGTTGTCCAGCTCTCGCTTTCACACCCGAAGTAAACGCGGCAGTGTATCAGCGCTGTGTTGATGCCGGGGGGCTTTTCATTGGCAAGACAAATCTGGAACAGTTGGCCACGGGAATGACAGGATGTCGTAGCTCATATGGCAAAACCCTTCATTCAACTTTCAGTAAGCAACATATCGTTGGGGGTTCAAGTAGCGGCAGTGCCGTGACGGTGAGCGAAGGCCTTGTCTCGTTCTCTCTGGGCACTGATACAGCAGGCTCAATACGCGTGCCAGCATTGTACAATGGAGTCATTGGATTCAAACCCACCAAGGGGACGGTATCTGCACGCAGGGTCTATCCAGCCTGTCAGCACCAAGATTGCGTTTCATTTCTTGCAACTACGGTGGAAGACACTGAGACAGTATGGGAAGTCTGCAGAGGATTTGATAAAGAAGATGTTTTCGCAAAGCCGCTGTTGCTCTTACCGGAGCTTCCCTCTTCTAAGATCGCCCCAGACCAACTTTCGTTTCGCTTCGGCGTCCCGCCTGGCGTAGCACTTCAAGCCTGTAGCCCCGAATATCATCACAAATTTAAGCAGGTAGTCGGAGCTCTCAAGACTGAGGCTGGGGAGCTTGTGGACCTTGACTGGAGTCCCTTTGCGGAAGCAAATGATTTACTCTATGGCGGCACTTTTGTTCTAGAGCGGCTCACAACGCTACCGGATGGCTGGTTCGAGAAGAACAAACAGCTACTGCACCCCGTCACTAGAGAGGTGTTCGAGGGTGCACTTGCGAGAGGAAGTTCAGCTGTGGATGTCTTTCGCGACTTACACAAGCAAGCGCAATATAAGCGGGCTGTCGAAGATATCTTGACCCTCGATAAAGGTGTTCTGACTGTTATGGTTGTTCCCACGGCTCCTTTCCATCCCACGATCGACGAAGTTCACAAAGATCCTCTTCGGATAAATGGGAAGTTGGGAGTGTTTGCTCACTTTGCTAATGTTCTAGATCTGGTCGGTATTGCAGTGAAGTGCGGAACATATGAGATTGATGGCCAAGATGGCAAGAAGACAAGATTGCCATTTGGAGTTACAATTTTGGCGGGCTGTGGACTTGACAAGCAGTTGCTGGCGCTGGCGAAGAGCCTGGAGGAGTCGCTCAGCTTTTTAGAAAAAGACTGACTATTTTCGCCTTCGAGCAGAAGAATGAATCGCTCTTCTCGAACACACCGCTGAGTTGCTGGTTACTGATGAGGCAGCAGGAGGACGCTGCCTTCTGTTACTTTCAGAGTTCGGCTTTTTTGCGGAAGGAAGGAACGACGCAACGGCCACACTAGAGACCACAACTCCAAACTTGATCGAAGAGACATTCGAAATTATGACACTGGACGCAAACATGCATATCGACCCCCTTTTAGTCCCCTTTCAGTATCTCCGCACGTGTCTGTATCACGTTACCAAGCTCTACTGGAGCTTGGAGATTTTCTCTCAAAATTATTTGTGTCACTTTTGAAGCGCAATCTTTAAATTACGTACCAGCGCAAAACCCACCCACTTCGATCCATGCCAGGGCCCCTGAACGCACATGTCAATGCCGCAGCGACTGGTAAACCCGCAGCGAATCAAGGGTCACACTTGAGATTCTTTTAGCAATCCGGACGCACCTTCCCCGATCCACGTACGTAGATGCGGAGCTGGTTGTGGGGTTGAGATCTGGTCACGATAAATTTCAGGGCCCTTGTGGCCAACGATGGGGATACTCCGAGCAGTAGCAGCGAATCTGTACCAGATGGTCCAGGACTCGGCAGCGTCTCTCACGGCTTGTGGAGAGCCGGACGTTTGACCGCCTCTATATCCCAACGGCTGCGATAAGGAATGCCCGCACCTCACTGGTGAGAGTGACTCTGAGTGACAAAAAAGGTAGAGCTTATTCATAACAGCCTTTTTGGCAGGCCACGGCCAGCCACTCAGCTTTGGGTCATTGCAATTATTACGTACCGAAATGCTGCTTTGAGGGTTTGCTGCTGTCATAAATCTCCCACAAGGCTGCACAGGCCAAGCAGCAGCAGCCCTCACGAGTAAGCATGCGGTACCACCGGTACATGCAAGCCTGCGAGGTACGGCCCTAGTGATCGATTTGACCAAGAGATAAATCATATCTAAACGCGTTATCATGCATTCTTATCTTTCGTATAGAAGAATGTCCCACGCAAACAGCAACCTCGCTCCGACTCCGACCTCTCTGAACGACTCCTAAAACGGTTCCTCGGTCATCTCGTGGCAACCTGCTACATTGGCATTACAGTAGTATATGCAGATCTGAGTGATATACTGTCCTCGAGGTTCGATCCTTCCGTATCCTGAGCTGGCAGCTTCAATGACGGCAAAAACTATTCATCATCTTATTCTTCTTCAATCGCTGGCTGGCTCATGCAGCAGCGATAGTCATTGAAATAAAGTGAGATATCTCCGAAGAGAAGAAAAGTGTCCTGCAGTGACAGGCTTGTGGCTAGACCTACATTCTTATCCTTATCTTCCTGATATATCGCTGGGCTCCTCTCCACGATTAGAATAACGACAGGCCACTGCGACCAGGTTTCTCTCCCCGATAAGCATCCTACTGGCATACCCGACCCGTAACCCGCTGCAGTTTGGCAAGTCTCTGCACTGTCAGAGAGTGGGGAGATTCGATAGGCGCCTCTCTCCGTTGTCACTGGGACAGTTTACGCTATCGCCCCTCCACAGCCCTCTCCAGCCTTGCTGGACCTACTCCTTCTAGCTGTTTGCTGCAGGTATTTAGCCAGTCATATCGCTTTCAGAGCAAAGAGCTGGTCATCGCCCTTCTCCGAGGACAGGGAAGAGCTCTTCAGATCTGAAGGTTTATCTTCCGAATCGTTTTAGCTGCAGAATCCCACCCAGCAGGTCGACCTTCTCCAGCCGGAGCCAACCGCCGTGGACATAGAGGGTCACCGGCTCAACACAGAATTCCTGTACCTGGTTCGATCACCAGGGATTAGTAGCCTCATTACGCCATGTCGACCCCAACTGCTATCGCTCGCACGGCTCCCATTGCTATAGCTGCGCGCAAATCCCGTACTATTGAGCCTTCAATCGAGAACTCTGGTAGCAATCTCAACGGCAGAGCACAGCTTTCGGCAAGCATGGGCAGTTCGACCTCTGGAGACTCGGGATTGAACGTTAGAAGTCGAAAGGATAGGCCGTGTGATGCGTGCAGAAGGCGGAAAAGCAGATGCGTGATAAATGAGGGGCAGACTAGCTGTGTACTGTGCCAGTTCCATACCCAGGACTGTACCTTTGTGCAGAGCCCACAGCCAAGGAAGAGGAAACTGAATACGGAAGGCAAGGAGGAATCTGTGGCTAAAAGAAGGTGAGGACTTGAAATAATTTTCAGCTGCAGAATGAATTTTTTGCCCCGCATTTTTAATAGTTGATAAAGGCTGGCAAGACTGACGTCTTGACGTGCTACAGATCACCGGATAGAGCCGACGAGAGACGAAGAAGACCAACCGAGTCAAGCATCTCAAGTACTGGAGCAACAAATTCTTTAATCGAGGATATGGCAAATATTGGAGGGCCAACTTTATTGAAGCGGACTCTAGGTTTACAAAATGACCGATACAGCCAATATATCGGACCAACAACCGACTTTGAGCCATCACTTATTGACTTATCTCCCTTCGATCCCCAAGATGAAAGCTTATTGTCCCGCGGAACTTTGAGAAAAGTCAGCGACGGGGATACGTTCCTTATGTTACCAGATTATACGACCCCTGGTTACGAGCATGTTACCGATGATGCAGATGCAATTGAGAACATCGTCGCCCCTCATGGACCGGCATTACTCGAGTTATATTTCCGAATCATTCATCCAAATTTTCCTATTCTTCAAAAGACTGTTTTCTTTGAAAAGTACAATCGTTCTCATCGGGAGTTTTCTCCCCCGATTCTGGCCGCTGTATATATTCTGGCCATCAACTGGTGGGACCACAGCGAGGAGCTTGCCAACGTCCCAAGACCCGACGTGAGAGAATTGGAACGAATTGCTCGTGTGACATTGGCGGATGCAATGTACCGGCCAAAACTATCGACTGTACAAGCTGGTTTGTTACTTTCCCAACGGCCAGAAGGAGACCAATGGGCACCAACAGCACAATTGGTTGCTATTGGGCAAGAACTAGGCCTTCACCTGGATTGTTCAACTTGGAAAATCCCACTCTGGGAAAGAGGATTGCGAAAGCGCCTTGCGTGGGCTTTATACATGCAAGACAAATGGGGGTCCCTTGTTCACGGCCGTCCATCCCACATTTTCGCCTCAAATTGGGCCGTACCACCTCTTTCGCCCAACGACTTTCCAGATGTGGAATTCGATGAGAATGATACCCAGGAAAGCGCCGAGTACGAACGCGGCCGGCTGCTTTTCACACAAATGATAATTCTCTCTCAAATCCTTGCCGAAGTCCTCGACACATTCTACACGCTCCAAGCCATGGCAACCGTCACTGCTGCTGGCGCGCAGGGAACTCACCTAGTCCTTCAACTCGCCAAACCCGTCCAGCTAAAGCTGAAAGACTGGTTTGCCGCCCTGCCCACCTGTCTCCGCATGGATTCATCCACAATCTCTTCGTCGAGCAGTCCAAACTCCACAAAACTGTCCTCAACAGGCTTCCTCCACCTCGCCTACTTCGCCACAGAAATCACCCTCCACCGCCGCATCATTCGCTCCCTCTCCGCCACTCCCACCTCCCCGGATACCAAGCCTGCCCTCGATCCCTACATAACGCACATCTGTCGCTCAGCCGCCAAAACGCGCCTCATCTCCGCCATGGACTTCGTGAACCGCCTCACCTCCTCCCATCTGCGATCCTTCTGGTACTTCGCTTCTAAAACAAACTTTGCCCTTATAGGCACGTTCGGCAGCTTACTGTGGGCCACTGCGCCTGGGAGAGAGGAGGCGGATTGGTATAGGAGGCGACTTGGGGAGTATAGGTGGACGCTTGGTGTTAGCTGCAAGGGCGGTGGTGGGGAGGGTGGTGGGAATCAGAGATTGACTGAGTTTGCGATGGGGATGCTTGATACATCGACGGGTCTTTTGAAAGCTTTGCCTGAGAAACCGGCACTCAGTCGCGTAGGATCTGAAAGTGAGAATTTAGGCAGGAGCAGGAATCGCAGCGCAGTCGAAGGCTTCGGTTTCGGGTCATTTGGAACCGGATCGGGTGGTGGTTTCGGCATCGGTGGAGCGAGGGGAGATAGCAGTGTTGGTAGCTATGGGGATGGGTTGAGAGAGGAGGGCGAAGCACTGGGGATAAGGAGTGGGCTTGCTAGTCCGAGTCACTCGAGTGTGAGTTCGAGTGGGGGCAGCGTGGGGGGTTACGAGGCGTATTTGGCGCCGCCGACGGGGTATGGCGCTGCTTCGGGAATTGAGGAGAGGTATTGAGATGATTTACGAAGCGAATTCTTTTTTAAGCAGGTTTGAGCGTGCGAAATGGTAGATTTTCTGGTTTTTGTGGGATCGGATTGGATAGATATGATGTTATGTTTCCATAAAGCGAAACAGATACTGGAAATACCCCCTTTTTCTTCAAGTTGGATTTCTTTGCTGATGAGATTGAGTGGGAAGTGCTTGACAAGTGTCATTTTCTCTGATTCCTTTGCTTTTTCTGAGCTACCAAACCGTATCACATTATTCTTCTCAGGGAATCTTGTGGAGAAGATTAGTGACTTCACGGACTCTTCCTCGCATTCGGGGTATCACATTCTGTAATCGTTCTTTGCAATCATCCTTTCTTGATCTATTTAAGGACAGCATTAAGAATATACATGGTGATGGGCCATTGTATCTATGAATTTGTAAAGCAGAGACAGGGAAGCAAGGAAGAGTACTTGACTTGGAGCAGAATCGACCGGATCACAGAGGCATAAAATCATGGATCACACGCTTTTAAGTTTCACACGAGGTGAGTGGATTCAGAACGTGTCAAGATCCAAATATAGACAAGATTCATGGTGCGGGAGATACTCGCAGCTGTGAAGCTTTCATTCTTTGTGTCTAGATCTAGCATACTGCGCCATCCATGTTGTAACATCAGGCCTTGGTATTATTTTTTGTGCTTTTCTGAAATCGACTTCGCTTTTACGCACAGCGTTTCCGTCTAGGTCGAGGCTTTTGTGGTGTTGTGTTGTGTTGCTGGGGGTCGGGGTATGTGAAGTGAGTTGTCGTGAAATGTGAGAAGTCCTATGGGACAATCGAAAGTATCGCCAGTGGTTGAAAATACAGATGGACCTCCAGAAAGAAACTCGCCAGGGTGTCGCCGTACGCCTTCATCGAAGAGATTTTTGGAGGTCGCAGGATAACAAGCTGTCAAAGGAAAGTTTTTGAGGGCTCTGGGTATCGATATCGTGACACCAAGTAACCCCCACCATTGGCAAGGCAAACGCAACGCTTAGAATGCAGCGGAATGATAACGCAACGCAGGAAAATCATCAAACCATCAAACCATCAAAGCACCGCATTCAAAAGACAAAACCACGCACTATCGTACGCGCCACTCTACAAACTTTTCTCCATCGCAACCAATTCCCTGAAGCCTTCTTTCCACTTGGCGCTCTCGTCACTGGTCGGCCGTGGCAAGGGGCTGCGAGCATATCCTCCATACCCCAGCCAGCTCTCCATGCCCGCCTTGGTGCTAACAATGCCTCCCTGGATTGCAGCCCAATCGCCCCGCGCAACGACCTCCTGCAGCTTTTGCGCCTCCGCAATCTTGCCATCCTTGTACAACCTCACGATCTCAATGCACGATTTTGGGGCAATGTTCGCCAATCCGGCCAATATGCCATGTCCACCGCCAATCAAGCTCTGCAGTGTGAAATCCGCGCTTCCGCCCAGCACCAAGAATGGTGGCGCATTGAACGCTGCCGGCTTCGCAGATTTGGTCGCCGCCACAATCCGGTTCAGCTTCCCTGTATTTCCGCATGTGAGCTTCACGCCCACAATGTTCGGGTGCGCCGCGAGTTGGATGATGATGTCAGAGGAGAGGTCCATGCCGGAGACCGCTCCGGGATAGTTGTAGATGACCAGTGGGATGGGCGATTGGTCTGCGACGGAGTTGAAAAATTCGATCACGCTGGCAGCGCTGGGTGAGAAGAGGGGTGCGTAGTAGGAGGGCGGTAGCACAAGGGCATAGTCACCACCAGCTTCATATGCTTCACGGCAGTAAGAGATAGTCTCGCGGACTGACTGGGCACCGCAACCTACGAGGACGGGCATTTGTGAGAAGCCGGCGGCCGTGAGTGCGGAGCGGGTGGTAGAAGTGACTATTTGACGTTCCTCGTGGGTGAGATGGACGGCCTCACCATTGGACCCTTGGGTGGTGATGCCAGTGACACCAGCTTTGGCGAGGCGTACTGCGTGGGTGCCAATGGTTGCAGTATCTAGGTCCTCCGTGACGGGGTCGAAAAAGCACACAGTTGGGACATAGACTCCAGGCTTGAGTGGGCGAGAGCCATGGTCTTCTGTGTCCAGCGAGGTGCTGCTATAGGAGGAACTATACTGAGAATCGGTCATGGCAGATTCAGAGTAGACACTGTTGGCATTGCTGCTCGAGTTTCGGAGGCCAGAGGAAGCCATTGGTCTGAAGGACATGCTGTGGAAGCTTTGGGTGAAGCTTCCTGCAGGAGATGGTGCGTCGTTATGAGGGGACATGATTGCAATTGAGGGAGGCGTGAATATGTAGGTGGAGATAGATAGTGACTCCAACTAGTGCGGATACTTGGACGGGGGAATTGGGCGAGAGCAGAAGTTGCGGCTGCTTGTAGCTGAATCCTATGCAGATCAATATCGAATAGAGATTGGAAATTGCAAAAAGTGAGAGAGAAAGGGGCGAGCAGAAGCAATTGGCTCAAAGCTGAATAGGCGGCGTGTCTTGAATCAGTTTGCTTCACATGAAGTCTGGCCGCCAACTTGGATTAAGTAGTAATTTGTTGTTCCTGGGTGGCGCAGGACGGATCCCGAGACGGCGTTTGATTTGTTCCTAGGAGGTGAGGGGGAGGGGTGCTTGCTCCGGGCCTTGTACCAAACACTCGAATTTGACAGTGCGTAGTGTGCGTAGTAGTGTGGGGGTGATACTTCTCGATGAATGACCGGGACCCTGACCTTCAACCTTACATTCCCTGCCCCGATCCCTTGTCCTTGGCTGGCCTGACCTCGTGGCTCGGCTTGCTGCTCATTCTCTTTGCTGCTAACGGGCGGTCGGGCAACTTGATATGCAGCCCAGCGAGATGTGGAGTTTGTATGTGAGTAACAAATACTCACAAGTATCGCGAGATTCGTCCACGACGTTGAGTTGACATTTTCTTCGCCCACAACTACCGTGTAGTCCACGGTAGTCATGGCCCGTCAGTATTCCCAGCAACGTTGCAACTGAGTAGTCATTGATGAAGATAGATCTGGTGCTTGCTTGCCAAGCGGCATGGTGGAGAAAGGGGAGGGGGCTTACTGTTGCTATTCCGAGTTGATTGTACAGGTACATAGCATACACTTTACTGATGATGAGGTGATTACCAAGTCACTGATGACCTCACCGACTACGAGTACAGTATTCTTGCTTTGAGCTGCGAACTGCGAGCCTTCCGGTGGCGGGCCATCAGCAGCTTCGCCCCTAACCTCTCGAAGGCAGGGAATTGCTTATTCCCAACGAGCTGGAACGAAAAGGGAGCGATGCAGGCACGCCCATGGCGCGTATCCTTGTCTGCAAAAGCAAAAAAGAGGCTCAAAGCTCATCTTCTCACCGCATCACACCACACCACGCAGACTGGCCGTGAACAGTAGCCACACATACGGCGTTGCATTATTGTCTCTGGCGTTGCGTTGGGCTGTGGAGAAGCTGGACTGGCACCGGACGTTGGTGCTGAGTCGAGCAGCAGCAGCAGTAGTGATGTACGGTTCTGAGTCGTTGACTCGCGGTGTCTGGCGGGTTTCTGGCGTCGTATGAAGAAGGTGTGTAGTCGGCTGATGCGCGGTCATGACCTCAACCGCCTAAAAATGGACGGCGCAGAGCATGGCCAAGCCATGGGTTTCGCGGGGTCGGCTAGCCTCTGGGAACACGACCACGACTTCCACGGCCATTCTCTGCGCCGCTCATCGTGGTAAGCTGCAAGCAGCAAGCAGCAGCAGCAATCAATCCCTGGACCTGCCTTGGCGAACACCTCAGCCCTGGTTCCCCTCACGGGCCTCAAGCCTTCTCATGAGATCCCTGGGAATTCATCGCCAAATGCCACTTATATGCCCTAATTAGGAGCTTTTTGAGGGGCTTTCCAGCGATTGTCGAGGGGCTCGAGCCTGCTGATCATCCCCATGCGGTTTAGCCAATCCATCGTTGTGGCTCCTGGGAACGTCTGGCTGACTCTGGCCTGAAGATGTTGCGCTTCCTTGACGCCCTGGTCAGACCAGCGTGGGGGTTGGCTTCGGCGGTGGCTCTGGCACGCCCTGGAGCAGAAAAAAAGAAAAGCCCAATAAGCGGTCGGGGAACTCTTCCTTGAAACAGACATTTTTGAACGGTAATAGAAGTGATGCTTTTGCTACTGCTTATGGCCCAGCCTGCAAGTGCGTGACAAAGAGTCAGAGTCACAAGTCACAGAGAAAGCGTGAAGCCGCACTGCTGTCCTATTGCTATTTGCTCAGGGGGTGGTATCGCAGAGTACCAAAATTGAAAACGCACCAGGCGCAGAAAGTTGGCAGCTCTCTCCACAACTACTCCTGCGGGCACGAATCTCTCACATTTTGGGGGACGTTCCCGTCGACGGCGAGTCCCATCAGCGAATACTAGCCGGGTTCTTTGCAATGATACAATCACGAGATCTAAAGGTTTTCAAGTGTGCATCTTGAGGAGGACACAGTGGTCAAGTTTTACATAACCAATCTGCAAATCCTGCAAATCCATGCGGGAAACATGCGTTGCGTCTCCCCTCATCTCCACTTCCTGTGGTGATACCCAATACCCTCCTCGGCTCCCTATGTCTTTGGATGTCGCCAAAGCTCTCTGATACACGTTGGTCATTCGGTGTCGAAGATTTCCTCGGTGTGACATACCCCTGTATCTGGGAAAACTTTTGTCTTTTGCTCAATTATCAACCGAATCAGCTTGGGGCCAAAGTTGCGAATTGAAATCTAAGACGCGTGGGGGTTTGCTCTTTAGCTTTCTCAACTTGTCAATCTGCAAGTTAAAAATGGCACTCAGGTAAGTTTGACTTTGACTTCAATACAGTACACTACCTAGGTATCTTCGGCGAAAAAGTCTACGAAATCGCTTACGCACCTGCAGCTTCAACGATCGTCGGAAAAACTTTCTGCTTTTTTAGTCTCGGCGTTCTATGCACGATCAAATGTTCCTGAAACCTTCCTTGATTCAGTGGCTATGCTTGTTGAACGTCCCCCACGCACCACCCGAGCAATCTCCCCGCGAAATCCCGGACAACAAAAGATCAACGCTGCCGTTTCGGAATTTCCGCTTCAGGTAGTCCAGCGAATATTTCCCAATGAAAAGCTATTCAAGGAAAGAGGGCACGCAGCGTGTCTCGCGGGGAACGACAGCCCGTGCCGCCTTCCGTTCTCATTATTATTGTGGCCCAACGTTCTTCGTTCTGCAATTAAATCCAATTTGGGAAAGAAAAGCCTTAAGGCCCATTGCTTTTCACCACTTTTCAGCCCACTTTGAGTCTCTCATACATTTGACTTTCTCTGAACAAGGCGCAGCACATCCCAAGTGGATGCTACCCGCACCAGTTAATCAATAGTTGCGTCTGGTCAAGTGCGACCATGGCTTGCAGGAAGTCCTTTAGGTATCTTGGTACCTCTTCAAAAGTTGCCCGCATTCAAAAGCCATGGTATAGAGCCCTCCCTCCCTATTTACTCAATATTAATATAATCAAGTCTGATATTGGCCAGCATAGTCGAAGCTGACCACCCTCAGATGAGCTTAGTTTTGCGCCATTTTTGCGGTTTTGCGTGGTTTTGTCTCTATTTCCGTATCTCCTGTCGCTCTGCCGCTGTGGCTTCTTGTTAAAAGTAATTTGAACTTTAATGCCGGTCGGTTGGTGATCCTTCAATTGCTTACGCGGGAAACCCTAAAGATTTCTTACATTTCTACAAATCATCCCGCAGGTTTCATCCCTCCTTTGTGCTGTTGTTAAAGTTAACTCAGGAGGCCCACTTTGATCGTCAGTACCTCCTGACATTGGTATAAGCTCGATCAAAGTATAAAGAAGCGAGAAAATCTCGGGTTGGATCTTACCCCTCATCTGCATCCTTGGCCGTGGCGCAAGGCTGCGTACTATTTCTCCATTACTGCATCTCATATTCGTGGCTTTCTATAGGGCCGATTCATCCGATCGTGCCACTGTGCGTCGGCCCATGACTTGGATCGTCAGCCATCTGCACCTAGTGCCCCTTCTGGAATTGTGGGGAAGTGGGAGCACGAACTTCTATTGTTACTCAAGGGGCGGATCATACGTGGGGGCACCAGGTTTTCTCCTATGTCTAGTCGGAAGCTCGCACTCGATGAAGGGAGACGGAGGCTCTTGAAGCTGACAACCTTGCGTACACCGCCGACAAAACGTTCCCAACGCCATTTTCCCGAGGACAAAAGGCAGCTTAGAGGCACAGGCTAAGCAAGTCGATGTATTTCAAAAAAGTTCTACTTACGTACAGTTCTACTGATCTCGCTTCTTCGCAGCACATTGTTCCCCATTATTGAAGTCTTACAAATGGGGCCTTACTCAGATTCGCCCCTCTTGTACCCCGCAATTCCAGAAAATTCCAAGCATCACATGCTTTAGCAGACTATTGCGATATCTATTATCCATATTATCTGCAGGTATGCAGCATTGATGTGTAAGAATTAGTATTCCAAGTCTAGATCTAGATGCGAGTGATCGGAAGCCCCGCTCTCCTGTTTTTGTCCCAAGCATCAATACGAGCATATGGGGCTGAGCCCCAGGTGTCGGGTTTTGATAACGAGCTGCGTCGTCAATTATTGCTTCAAACAAATCTCCGTGCAGTGCATTGCATCGGGGAAAGCATACTCAAACGAGGAAAATCTCGTGCTTGATCTTGCAAGCCCATCGTCCCGCATTTTCATCTACCTAGGATGTGTAGTTGGTACTCGTATTCCACGGGGCCGCTCTTATAGCATCTGTCAATAAGTAGGAGGGAGGCGAATCTTCAACACTATTTCTGCTAGAACGATCTGGAACAATCCCATGTTTGCTATGACCACTGTTGAATTTTGATTTATTTCCACCAATGAAATGACGAGTTTATAGATGGATAACCCAGAATGTCCCTGTACATGATCAATCAAAACATCACAGAAATGGGATTTTCTGCATTTTTAATCAAACACTTTCTGGTATCCCTTCTTTCGCATTTTTTTTGAACCTGCGAATTCAAAGTCAAGTACGTTTACAAGCTTTTTAAAGGCGAGGAACAACGCAACCAAAAAGTTGAACTGAAGTGAATAGAAAGTTCGCTCACCCAATTCCAGCAATAGTTTGTGAAGGAACGATATTGAGCTTTGGCAAATGTGTCAATCATTGCTTCCTTCTCTACACTTTCGGGATTTACCTACAAGCCGAAGCGGGGCATGGCTGGTGACACCTTCCATCTCAAGTCAAAGGAGCAATGGCAATGTTTCAGCGCGCGCTAGAAAAATTGAAAGGGCTTGAATTGACATAAGTTATGTACTTGGAGTCCTCAAATCAATTCCGGGCCCATCTAATTGCTTCACTACCGCTTTCGTCTTTTTGCGAAGTAGGAAGGGAAATCTAGCGCCTCGCATTCCTCTTTATGAGCTTTTGTGTCCGAATGTCATAAATGATCATTATATGTATACTCTACGAGAGTCAGCTCAGCGTTTTACTGTCCTTCGAGACAAGTTGTCATTTCGTTCCGGAAAGCGAGACTTGCATTCCCCCCCTCCCAAACCCCCGTATTTGAAAGGACCAATCACACGCCTCGCTTAGATCAGCGACCACAACGCCCCTACCCAGTGGCATGGCTTGTACCTTCTCTACCTCTTGAAAGCTCACAGAATCCATCACAAGTTGACCTTGATCTCGTGTTCGTTACTAAGTGGTTTTTCGGGCTATGAAATACAAGAACTGAATCCTTTCAATCCGTTTATACAAACCCCCCCTGCTAAAACATCAAAGCCACCATTGAAGCACCAGCACCCCTCTGTTCACCTCCCCTAATCCCTTTCCCGAACTTGCTCTCAGGCTTGGCAGAACTCCCGCTCTGTTTGTGACTCATCGGGTTCAACTCGTTGGATGGAGCCGGAATCTATGGGAAGTAACTGTTGAGGTTATAATCAAGAAATTCGTCTCTAATTCCCTCCCTTTCGCTTTGGGTTCTTCGCCCCCTTTGAGTTCTTTCCCTTCTTTGGCTTATATTGGTCCCCGTCGTTTGCTCTGCTCCACTGCTTATGCCGTCTCTCTTCCTCCGTCAGATGATCCCCATCATTTGCGCCTGCGGTACTCCATTGCTTGTGCCTCGTTTCCTCCGCTCTTTTCACCTCTTTGTCACTCCATCCATTTCTATTCCACTTCTTATACATGACAAGCTCGTCCTTCGCGACCTTTGGAGTTCCATCCGGATTGAACCCAAGAGTCTCATTGAATTCCGCTGCCTCCTCTTCCTCCGCGCTATCTCCGCGCTGATCAAAGAAATCCATCATTCGTTGGAACGTCTTGCTATTTTGGTTATACGCTTCTCCAATACCCCTCACATTATCATCCTTCCGCACCAGCTTGTCGCAATTATTACAGTGACCACGTAGCTCCAATATGTCTCCATTTCGAACTGGAGTCCAGTTATCCTTTCCATCGACCTGTTTTTTCGCCCGCACAGTAAATACGAACGCCTCTTTTGGAGGACAGTGACAATTACCAGGGGGATGTGGCGGCCGGTATGGGCAATTGGGGCATTGAGTGTTGTCCGTGGGGTCCCAGATTATAGGATTATCCTTAGGCGGTAACTTGTGTTCACAGCAAGACGAGAGCTCGTATCCTGTGTTGGCCCACGGCGGTTTTATTCTATCTTTGAACAAGGAAGCGCCGGATCTGTAAACGCATTGTCCGGGCTCCAGAGTGGGCTCAGCAGGAGCGGCTAGTCTGCCTTTCATCTTGCGGCTGAGCCCCACGGTTCCATCTGCTGGACAGGTGCATATATATCCTATGCCTGGTCCTCCTTCACCGTTCTCGCCGTACGGATAAGTTGGGTTCTTAAATGCGCAGTCGCAGCCATCGCCCTCACTCATCATCTTTCTGAGCTCCGGATCTGGGTCCTGTGGGATGATGCCGGGCTTGCTCGGCCCAAATCCGAGTCCAAACCCGGCCCCAGTCGGATTGATGCCGGGGCCCTCCAGCCCTAATTGACGTCTTGCGCCCTCCTCAATCCAATTGATCAACGGACCCCCGAGACCAAACTCAGCACCAAAAGTTCTAAAACCAGAAGGAGGCCCCGGCGCGGGTATAGAAGCGTCACCTTTCTTCCACGGGCTGAATTTATTGTTTTTTACTACCGTGGTCTTCTTGGGACGTCCGCGAGCTTTCTTTCCCGCTTTCAGTGTCTCCTTGCCGGACTTGGGGTCCTCCAGAGTTGCTTTCCCCTTCTGTGCCTTGGAGGTTTTCACTATGACATTTATTTTGGTATCGCCGACTTTGATACTGATGGATTCATCGTCGTCGTCGTCTGGACTGGCGCCTCCCTCCGCCTCATCATCTCCAACAAAGACCTCTTCGAAACGACCTGTTTTCTTGTTTCGCTTGACAAATTTTTTCCGGATCACTTTCTTTTCGTGAGCCTCTCGTGCTGTGTGTGTCAAGGACTTGGGATAGCGTCCATCTCGAGGCACAATAGGTCTTCCGTAATAATCGACACCAGATCCTTCAGGGGGGAAAGGGGGCAGACACATGCCCCCTTCAAGTATGAGGCGTCCAGTGTTATCCAACCCCCACTCGTGTGGAGTGGGTTCCCCATCATCATCTTCTGGCTTCTTTCCTCGCAAAGGTGTCTTCTTTTTAGTAAGGGCCGGTCGGCCGATCTTCTTGGGGGTATTTTTTGTCGTTTTCGGCTTGGGTGAGTTCTTTGCCCGTGCCACCGATCGTTTGCCCCCTGAGGGAGGTAGTGGGACCATGTCTGGGTCTATTGTAGTCGGCTTCGTCTTCGGTGTAGTGCCTTCCCTGGCTGTCTTCTTGGGCTTTTCCTCATCGTCGGCTGGCGTCTTTTTTGGCGTAGGGCCCTTCCTGATCGACTTCTTGGTCTCTTCCTTCTCCGCTTCTTGCTTCTTTGCACTGGCCATTTTGGCGGCGCGAGGGAGTCTCCTTCTGGGCTCTGGGGTGACTGGGTTAACCGGGGGTAGTGGCAAATAGGTGGTCATGATGGTACGCTGCTGTCAGTATCGAGCAATGTTTCGATAAGTTGAAGAAGTATGAATGGATATTTTGGGAATATATAGAAATCAGGGGTCCTCAAAGATTAGATCCATTCTCAGGAATGCAAACAATCATTTGCGGAATGCAAGATACGCCACTTGAAAACCTTGGACGAACGAGAAGACAGTATTTGTTGCAGAAGGAATCTTGGGTGTCTTTCACCTAAATTAAATTGATCGCAAGAGCCGCGCTATGGAAATCCTGGATATACTACAGGAGGCAGGCTATACTGTACTTGCATCGTAGACCCAGACGGCTTTGCCACCTTCCTCTTGCCATTTTTGAATCGGTTATCTGCAACTTTGATCATGTTCAGGTGTCCAGGGAATTGACCCAGCCCTTTGGGAGTGCCAAAGATGGTTGACGCAAAGCCCAATTTCAAAGTGAAGAGAGTTGTCAGTGTCGAACTATTTGAGAGCGAGAGGCGAGGGACGTGCCTATCTTTAAGTTGCGTAGTGTGGGGGCTCTCTCTGTGGGTTGGCGTGGGACCAGTGGGGGAAACCCCCAATCTCAATCCTACTCCACGGGGGGCCTTTTGCATGCTTTGCCTTAGCTTCTCCCAAGGCCGTGGTAAGCCGCTGCCTCCTGCATGACATACATCATGGCTTTGCTTGGGGTGTAGTGGTTCGACCCACGCGGGGGATGGGAAGGAAGACGCTGGCCCCAGCTTCGACCGTGATCAGACCGGGGTAAAGCGGGCGGCTTCTCATGCCATACAGCTGCAGTCATCACCCTTTAGGTAGAAAGGGTGGCAGCAGGATAGCCACGTGAAGAAAGGCTTGGTGGACTGGAGTTCCTAGGGTACTTGTCAGCTTCTGGTGAGCTCTGAGCCGATTGGATTGCTTACCATGCACGTGGTTTCATTTGTGGAGAGCTCTTCTAGGATGATAAGGAGGACGCTTGCGTTTCACTGTTTCCATTCGATGCAGACCGATACCACTGATGATCTCGTCTCTTGCTTTTGAGCAGACGACTCATGACCATATCTCCGTAGAGCTTGTTGCTTAGTGGTTCTGAAAAAATAGCGGGTTTTAGGATGTCCAGCTATCTTCTTGAGGGGTTTACCTGATTCCCAATGTATTCATTGGACACATTCGGATGGCTCTCCATAAATTGCATGAATCTGGCCACCTGTAACGGGACAAATAAGTAAAATAAGCGCTGAGGTCTTGTGAATGCTAGTGTTTTGTGCGGTTCTTGTGGCAAGTAGCTTATCCCAGGACGGCGTCTGCGGCTTTCTTTCTCGTGATCGCTTGGGAGTGATCGCCTCATTCTGAACATATGACCTTGGCACTGAGCTCTTTCAAGCCATCTCCGGCGGGTCGCTGTGTTCTCCCCTTCTTGTGTATGCGAAGGGGCAATCCGTGGCTCAAATCGTTGATCTTGGGCGGATACAATAGCGAGGTGGACCTTCAGTCTTCAACTGCCTGTCAGAAAGCCCATCTGGGTAAAATGGGACATTCAAAGCCCATATTGAAAGTGGGGAACCATGTTCTTGGGGGAGCAATGAGGGGGGGGGGCTTCAATGCGGTTGAAAGCCACAGTCTTGGAGGCAGCAAGGCACAAGACATCAAGTCAGCTCTGTATCGCAGTATTTCAATATCCTCAAAATGTGGATCTGTCATAAGTGGGATAAATGGCAAAACTTCCATTATCATGTCGATAGGAGTTGTGGTGTCCTGTTGAGAAAATCATTTGACTTGACAACACAACCACCGTAAGGATAAGACAACAGGGGCTCACAATGGAAACAGATATCCAGAAGCTATTTAAAGGCTCGATCTGACTTTAACGAATCCAAAATACGGATGAATAGTGTACATGGAGATGCAGTAGATACGCCTTTAAAAGCAAGTGAGGGATAAGGGCGAAGATTGTACGCAGTACATGAACAGCATCAATGCTGGCGATAGAGTTCTTTCGGGGCTATAAATGAAAGGGTACACTTGAAGACTACTCAATCTCCAGGCCGCAGATCAAGATGTCCCTCAAGAGTATATCCTCAATACAAAGAGAAAGAGAAAGAGAAAGAGAAGATGGAAGGTCGTGAGAGTGGAGAGTGGGCTCGTGGGGCGTGGTTTCTGGGCAGTTGCAGTGGTGGCGCACAGCCCAATCTAATCAGATTGGGGCAGCACCCGCCTGTGCTACAGCGGGAACGGAGCCCAACGTCAAGCTATCAACAGCTGCGAATGTCACCGCCGCCCTTTGACTCGCCCCTCTTGCACAAACTGAGCCCCGTTGAGCCCTTTAAATCCACGCCGCTTTTCAGTCAAGCAACTCGCCGACATGGGAAACGTAAGCTCCCGAGATCCTACCCTAAAACAGGGCGGTTGCGCAGGATGATCGTGACATAAAATCCTTGAAGAGCTTGCAAGCTTCTTCCCCTCGAATACGAACGCGCTCAAGGCAGCAGAGCTTCATATATTGTACCTATGGATTCTCTCCCCGCAATACAATAACAGCGATTCGCGATGGCTACGAAATACGCAATTAAGGTGCTCGAAGAGCTTGGACTTGTCTCCCTCTATTCTTCGACGGTGGACGTGAAACTCCTCTGCACACAGCGATTTGTCCGGCTTTTTGCCTATGGCGGCTCGACACTTATTCTTGTTGCCTATCTGGCGGCACTCGGTATCTCAAAGCAAAAAATTGGTCTCTTCATGACTTTAACACTTATTGGCGATACTGTTATCAGCTTGGTCTTGACTCTATTCGCGGATGGCTTGGGAAGAAAGGCAATACTCTGTTTGGGAGCGTTGTTGATGACCATGAGTGGGGTCGTGTTCGCGTTGTCTGGGAATTATTGGATTCTGCTTGTTGCAGCGATTGTGGGTGTCATTAGTCCAAGGTAAGCTCTCATTCCTAGCAGCGGCAGATCCATTGCTAATTATTTGCAGTGGTAACGAAATAGGTCCCTTCCGAGCAATAGAAGAGTCGACCCTCGCACACCTCACCCCTGCTGCAAATCGTGGGGATATATATGCTTGGTATTCGTTGATCGGCACCGCCGGAACAGCAGTAGGCATGGTCACATCAGGTTGGGTGATTCAAATCCTTCAATCGAAGTTGAAGTGGGACGTGATAAAAGCATACAGAACGGTGTTCTGGGGCTATGCAGCTTTTGGAATCCTCAAATTTTTGCTGTCCGTAGCACTCAGCAAAGATGTCGAGGCGGAGAAGAAGCCAGCTCCAGTGGAAGATGCCGAGACTGCACCTCTTCTAGAAGATGGAGCAGAGGAGACCGAGGCGAAGAAGTCTTATATTCGGTCCTTAATCCCCGAGATCACTGCAGAAAGCCGCATCATTGTACTCAATTTGTGCATTCTGTTTGCGCTGGACGCATTCGCGTCGGGTCTGGCACCACTGTCCGTAAGCAACTCTGGGGCCTTTGTTCACATACTCCCCAATTCCCATTGGTTTTATCTTATGTGCTCCGTTTTACTCCATACGCCCCCAAAAAGCAAATAATACTCCAGAAACCTTCCTGATCACCGTGATACTGACGCCCCTGTGTTGCAGTGGGTCACTTTCTTTTTCCACGAAAAGTTTGGCATCAATGACGGGCAGCTGGGCTCCCTGTTCTTTACAACAGCCATCATAGCAGCTGCATCCATGCTTCTAGCATCTTCGATAGCCAAGAGATTCGGAAATGTCCAGGTTAGTCCCTCCCACTTAGCCTGGTGTCATAGACTGATATTGCAGACTATGGTCTTCACTCACCTACCATCTGCCATCTTCCTAGCCTTGATCCCCGTTCCAAACTCTCTCTCCATTGCCGTGCTATTTCTCATCCTCAGGTCCTGCACCCAGTCCATGGACACGCCACCACGCTCCGCCTTTATCGCAGCTGTCGTTCTTCCCAATGAACGTACAGCTGTGATGGGATTATTCAATGTAGCGAAGAGTACTGCTCAAAGTCTAGGACCGTTCATAACCGGTATTTTGGCACAGCACAAGCTATTTTGGGTAGCATTTGTGGCAGCTGGTACGCTGAAGGCGACATATGATTTAGGCATGCTGGCTGTCTTTGTTGGACACAAGACTTATGAGGAGAGAGCGGAGGAGGAACGAGAGGCGGAGGAAGATGAGTTGCTCAGAGAGGAAGAAGACCCTAATGAACGGTGATGTATGATTTTCCGATATTTGAGTTCATATTCCTCTTGTATTTCTGGGACATTTAGATGTGAGAATACTAGATTTTGCGGCTATATTTATATTAGGTACAACAATGGCCATGCATCCTTTGTTACTGGCGTTTGGACTTCCTAGTGGAAATACCGTTTTCAATCCCGGTGCGCATTCTTTTCCTGTGGATGAAACCCCTTCGTCCGGGCAGCATCCACTGACGGACTACAGTAGATCTGCAGCCAGATCCACATTCAGCATTTGAATTCGTATCCTTTGTTACTACTATCCTAGCTTTCAAATGGAAATACCATACCCTTCGCGTATTTTTTCCTATTTGAAGGTCGTTACATCCGTGGAAGCGCCAGACAGGGTTTTAATGTTGGTATTTACGCCGCATTGAGTCCTTGGGGGGCTGTGCTCAGCATCGTAGCTATCCAGTGAGCAGACACAAACTTGTTGGTCTTTCATGTTGGAACCTCAATTGCTATTCCTCTGATTGGTTTATGACCCCAAAGCTGTCCTCCACGATCCTGGCCAGCTGCACTCAGCCCTGTTGGCACGAGAGGTGTACGTTTCAGAAGTTGCCAGATTCACAGTCACTTATGTATCAAAGATTTCCATAAAACTGTGGGATTCCACTTCTTCCTTTCCACCGCAATCCGCAGTCACAAATCGTCTGAAAATCATCTGTGCGATTGATGTGCCAAAGAGCAGACACTGTTCCCACCGGAAAAATTATTTCCTGAAACCGTGGATTTTGAACAACACTCCTTTATCACGTATTGACCTAGTACTCCGAAATCATGGCGACACTAACAACTAGCCCCTACCTTCGAACTTTCAACTTCTTCTGCGCCACCTCTCTTGTTATCTTCGCCATAGCAATTATTGCACTGTACTCAGAGACTCGCAAACTAGCACACAAATATCCCGCCGATGAAGCAACTGAGTGGGTGCGCCCGCACAACGTGTTCTACTGGCCTACCTACAACATCTCCTACAGTCCCGATCATCTCATTCTGGGCGCTGGCATCGTCTCACTCATCACCGGCATGGCTGGTCTGGCGCTGAGTTTCGCTTACACGGAGACATTGGCAAAGTTTGAGACAGTCCTGGGACTCGCGTCTCTGGGAACGGGTCTGGGGGCGCTGATTCATGGGATGAACATGCATGGGAAGGCGCCGGCGATTGAGCATGGAACCCATTGGCTTTATGGGGGAAATGTCTGGACGTTGGAGACCTGGACTTGTGGGCTGAAGGGCTTGCTTGTAGTGGACTCTGAAATCAAGGATTATGGGGTGATGTGTAGAGATTCGGTAAGTTTGTTCGGATGTGGGCTTGGTGCTGTTACTAATTTGGAGTAGAAAGCTGCAAGATTCATGACTGTCCCGTTATTCCTTCTTAGCTTTTTTTTCCTGATCACGATATTCCAGTTTTATTCAGAGAGGAAGATGAAAGAAAGGAATGCGGAGAATGCGGAGACGAGTACTGTGGATGCACCGTCGAAGTATACTGAGAACGCGGAGAGGGCTTCTACTTAAGGCTATGACCTTTGGTATGGACATTATTTGATGGTACCTTCATTCTTTGTACGCTACAGCACCCTGTTGGATTGCAGTTTTGTTGTTGATTTAAAGTTGTATTTCTAAGTCGGAGACCTATGTAGCATGCTGGGGTCAATGACAATTGTTCTCGACAGAATTCATGAAAGGGGAGAGGAGTTAGGCAACAATCAATCCATTTGCCACTTTGACACTGATATTCCACATAGGCGCCTCGGTATGCGTTTCTAATTGGTCTTTGCCGCAAGGCTATCGAGTCGCACACCGACGTTCCCTCATCTCTTTAAAGCAGGATGCGCTCCGCCCCGTCAAAAGGGCGGCGCATGTACTCAAGCTCTCCATAAAGTGTTGGATTTTTGTCTCCTATAATTTTGTTACTGGGAGCAGCTACACAACACCTAGAATGTTTTTTTCGCTTTCTCATCGATCAATTTCTACCACCCAAACCTTGGAACCTGAGTCCAGGATATAGTTTCAGTAGTAATCATCAAACCAGTCAGCAAATATGGCGCCAGCGACAACGAACCGTTTCCTTCGATGTTTTGCATTCTTATGCGTCTGGATCATCATTATCTTCGCTATAACTATTATCATCCTGTACACCGAAACCCGCACGATAGCAAGCAGCTACCCAGCCTACCCCTCCGACGAAGACCGTTCATACAACGGCCTGCATATTTTTGGCCTACCCAACGCACCGTTCTGGGCAACCATGATCCACGGCGCAGATACCCTCATCTTCGACGCTGCTATCGTCTCACTGGTCGCTGCCGTGGCCGGGTGGCTGTTAGCATTCGTTAAAGTCCCCGTTGAGACTGAGTTTGTGTCCTTTGTGCTTGGAGTTGCGTCGCTGGGTACGAGTATGGGCGCCTTGACACATTCAATGGATATGCATACGAAATATGGGAAATCGAATGACCCTGAGTACAGTGTGGAGTTTCAGGATGATAAAAAGTGGACGGTGGAAGGCTGGACTTGCACGGTGAAGGATTTGTTGGAGTATGATGATCAGGCTGGAGACTATACGAGGATGTGTAACAACTCGGTAAGTGTTTCGCCAGAGCTCCAAGTGCTAACTATCTAAGTACGCAAATACTAATAAGGGACAGAGGACTATTCGTTTCCTAACTGTTCCGCTGTCTGTTTTTGGTCTGCTAATGGTTGTTTCGATGTATTTGCTTCATGCGGACAGGAATAAGGAAGTGATGGCAAGCTCTGAGACTGTGGAGATGGCGGCTACGGATGCGCCGCCGCCGACTTATAACGAGAATTTGCCGCCGGTGTATACTAAGAATGCAGAGCCGGAACCTGTTTGAGGCCATGGCGTGGCATGGACGAATAAATTCGAGGTTCATTCCTCATCTCTTTTTCGTGATGCGAAGAATTGAAGTACCTACCTGAGTTCCATCTCCAAGTTGGAGTTCATGTTCGGCATGTCCAGGATTGCGGCGCTCCGCACTTCCATTCATTTTAGCATCGGGTTGCCGCTGGAGCCAAGAGCGGACATGGCGGGGAAAGGTGAAGAATATCGATGTTCCTGTCGCTGATGTCTGAGGAGTTTGATGGGCGTGTGAGGAAGCAGTGGAATGCGACCACTGCTATTTCCGAAATGGGCTGGTGGTAAACACAGACCAGTCCTCTTTTCTTCTGACGCCCTCCTTGATTAATTAAGAGCCTCAAGCACTCAGTGTCCAACCAAACAAACCCGAGAGCTCCAGGGGAGTTTCGTATTCCAAAGCGGGGTACAGCAGCGTGTTACGGACCCCTCTTCATCCACGAATGACCCGCACGATGGACGTCAGCCCTGCCTATTCTTCATGTCGAGTTTCATTGCCAAGCCACTGTTAATATGCACTCAATTACTGTGGTCTGGTCAGCTCATACATGAGTTCGTGGGGCCGTGGACTAATTGAATGCTTGGCATGCATACACACTGGCATTCTCCGTCTAGTTACTGAGATTGAACAACATTGAGTGTTCAAGTGGACTGAAAGACCACCCAACTGCTCTATTTCAGATTTCTTACGTGGATGAGAATCTCCGTATAGTACGTTATTGTTTTTCTCAAGCTTTGCGAACTTTATTGAGGTGGATGGAGAGAAAGGCTCAACAGCTTTTGACACTGCGCAATCTTAATTCCATCTTTTGTTCATCTGCGCACTTCGAATATAATGGGTACATTCCGAAAGAAACCTCTACTCTTCTTGGCTATAATGCGTGGCCGTAATGAGTAGGCAATATGGGTTCCGCCGTCGTAGGTGTTACAATTCAAATTGCCAGCCTTACCTCCATATTAAATCAAACGACGTTCATCACTACTTTGCGAGTGTGTTGCCCAAGTCAGTAATCATTTAATATGAATCTTAGAGTGCCGAGAAGAAGAGAGTAGTACTTGACTGTCAGCTTTTCGCTCCATCAAATAGGATCAGTGCCCGGACACATTCCATTTCGCGTGCATATATTTTCAAAAGCTATATTTACTCAGCATTGCAGAAATTGGGCTTCGTATTTCGCCTGCTGATCAATGTGTACTCTCACAATGATTCATTTCTTTCGCGTAAAGGGGATCAAGATTTCGGGCGATACGAAGCCCGTTTTTTGCATATAAATCCCTCCCAGTGCACCTCCCAGAAACTCTTCAAACCAATCTCATCTCATCACAAAAAATCGTAACCCTCAAAGCTGTAGCACAGCTACACCAAAGTCATGAAGTTTACAATAATCGCTATTACTCTGCTCTTCACCTCCATCCATGCCGCTGCCACCGGCGCAAACAACGCTCTCGTTGGCCTGAATGCCGTGAACGAAGGTCCCAGCTTCGACTCAGCAACCAGCACTGAAGGTGCTCAACTTCAGAACCTAAGCGGTAAGAGCTTCCCATAGCTTCTGGAGCGTTGGGCCTTTACTGACGATGCAGATTTGGTGAATGGCCCTGCTGCTTGCCCCGTCTCGGCACCTCGTCCGTGTCCGAGTCCATACCTCGGATGGTGTTGCAGTAATGCCTATCCGTGGTGCTGTGGCTCTTTTTGCTGCCCCAATGGGTACCCATACTGTGGGCGCGATGGAAGGTGTTATTCCCGGTGAGTGTGTTGGGAAATATAAGATGCTTGGTTTTGGGACTAACCCAATAGGCCATGAGAATGGCGGGGTGTTGATTGAGTGACGAGTTGCTACATTCTTCCAGGAATTTTCTTGATGCTTTCGTTAGTTTCTCTCTTAATGGGGAAGACGTAAGTGGCAGGCGTGATTAATGGAGAGGAGGAGGGACTAAAAGCAGAAGGCGCAATTGTGACTCTTCAACAGTACTCGCCGCCCGTTTTCATTTTCAACAAATGAAAATACACCATCACCCGAAATAGTCGCAAATCGTTTCTCGTTCGTCTCACGAGCTTCGAGCTCACCTCACGGTCACTTTTGAGTCGCAACACTTTAGCCAGTGCCAGGCCCTAAGCTCTTGCATCTCAATATTATCACAATAAAATATTGCAGACAAAAGACGTGGATTTTGTAAGCTAAAAAAAATTAACTCGAAGATAGTCGACTTCGGCATCCTTGCTAGTAAGAGATTTTGAGATCTGAACAGGAGTGAATTCCCAAAGACTCGAAATTAACTTGCAGATGGGTTGGATCTGGTTCTTTCTCACAACCTTAGCCCATGCTACTGCCATCTTAGCTTTACGACTTTCTCTTAAGCTCTCGCGCCTCATTCTTATGACCTAATATCCTTTTCGCCCTTTCAAATGATATGGCAGTGCTTTACTCGACTCTGAGATCCTTCTCAGGTGGCTTCTCTTTTGGTGTGATCCCGATAGAATGGATTGACGAATCCCGAATGGCTATGAGATTCGCGCTAAGGCCCCCCTATCCTTCCACTTTCACTTATTGCTTGGCATGAACTCTGCTGCTGCTTTTCATCAAGAAAGACTGAGAGAGAACTGGCAATCGATAATACTTCCGCGGTACTACACGGAGGCGAGGTTGGAAAATGACAAGAACTCGACGAGATCGATTACCCCCACTTGAATTGCAATAACTTCGTCTGCACTCCAACAGGCGGCGTCGTGTTTGGGCACTTCGATGTAGCCCATATTTTACACAGACTGCAGCGTTCTTGATAGGAGCCCTCTGCTATTTGTTATATTGTGATGAGGTAAGAGGATCAAGGTATCTCGGATGTGGCACGAAGTAGTATGTTGTTGAAAGTGGGTTGGGTTGGGTTGGCTCCTTTGTGCCTACTCCTGACGCTCCACCTACTCAGCTAGCTATTGTGGCTGCCAATGAGATTTGGATCGCAAATCGCTGCCGGAGGAAACTGAAGAGTCTTGAGATGGCTAATCTCGTCATGGTAAAATTGGAAATCAATAACTAGCCCACGATCACAATCTGGCTCAACGTATCATTTGCCATTATTTCTTTGACTGGAAAGCACAAATGATGCCATGATCAAGTGAAATCGATCCAGATTACTGGGACGGGAGAGGTTCAGACGCTACGCGCAAGAAAGTGAAATGCCAACACCTACTGCGTGCCTGACTGGCGAGGAAAAATTTATGCTGAAATTGAGAGCGTTGAGACTACCGAACGTAACGGATACAGGACACTTCTAAATATCTCGTATTTGAGACAGATGGATTGACTGAAACTGGCGGGCGTAGGCCGAACAAAACGCAAACGCATCAGATTCTCTGTGAGCCAGAATCTAGCCCTCCTCCTTATCCATCCCATCCCGATTCCTCTTGCCTCCAGTAGCCGGGCGCCTCCCCTTCAAGACCGACCCTTTCTTCCCTCTATCCTCATGCAGGTTCTTCATCTCGTTTCTTGCATGTCGTTGTGCTTCTTCTACTCTTGCCTTAAAAACCATGACTTCTTCTTTCTCGGCTGCGTATTCTTTTTGCTTCTTGCCCAATGCTGCCTCTATCCTGAGCCAAATCTCAACATCGTATTGCGTTACAACACTAATAGCATGCCCTGATTTACCAGCTCTCGCTGTACGACCCACGCGATGGATGTAGGTTTTGCTGTCGGGTGGTAAGTCGTAATTGAGTACCACATCTACAGAAGGAATATCAAGTCCTCTTGCTGCGACATCAGTTGCGACTAGGATCTCTCGGGAACCAGCACGGAATTTGTTGAGGGCTCCAAGACGTGCAGACTGTGAGAGCTGGCCATGCAGAGGAATAGCGCCAAAGCCGAGCGCTCGGAGCAGTATCGCAAGACGCTGCGTCTCATTGACAGTTCGGGTAAAGACAATTGCTGATTGGCCGGCAAATTCGTTCAAAAGGTAAACCAAGTATGTGTCTTTGTGCGGATGTGGGATGAAAATATAGCTTTGAAGCAACGTCGAAACCGTCTGGTACTTGTTGGTGCTGATGCTAACTCGTAATGGGTCTTTTAAACTCGCTCTCTGCAGACTTTCGACTTTCGAGCTGATAGTCGCGGAGAAAAGGTATGTTCTACGTTCTCGGGGTAGAACTTTCAGGATTTTGTCTAGGATAGGTCCGAAATCAAGATCAAGCAATCGATCAGCTTCGTCCATTACTAGATATTTTAGCGATCGCAGAGAGAATCCCTTTGTGTTCTCCAAATGATCCAGCAATCGTCCCGGTGTAGCCACAACAATGTGGGGCTTCTTTCCTAGTGCGATAGATTGTGTAACCATGTCCATACCTCCTACCAAGACCGCGCATCGTACAGAAATGAGTGAGCCCAAGGCTTCAAAGGCCTGCGAAATCTGGTATGCTAATTCGCGGGTAGGCGCGAGAACGAGACCGAACAATGGTTGCGGCTTGTCGAGCAAAGCTTGAAGGATAGGCAAAGCGAAGGCTGCTGTCTTTCCACTGCCAGTCTCTGCGAGACCGATCAGATCTCGACCTTGTAGAGCCAAAGGTATCGATTCGGCTTGGATGGGTGTGGGTGCTTTGTATCCTAGTGCTGTACAGGCGTCGCATAATGAGTCGATGATTCCCTATAGATGTCAGCTGAATGCAACTGAAATATCATAGTTGTGGTATACCAGATCTTTGAAGGTTTTTGTCGGCACTTCCTCCTGTGGTTTTGGCTCTGGCTCTGGCTCTGGTGATTTTCGCGGTGCTGGTTCTGGAGAGGCTGAGCCCTGTGAACGTTTAGATTGTTTCACGGCATGCTTCTTCTTCTTCTTGAGAAGGCCAGAAGGCAAATCCTCATGCGTCTTTCTTCTCTTGACCGAAGACATTATGACTGTGTAGTTTGTGGCGCGAGAGGGGAGTTTGGTATCATAGGAGAAATTTTACCTGAGCCTGTGTTATCGTAGAGGTTTATCTTATCGAAACGCGCACGGATCACATTGATAACCGAGCTTTTTCAAGCCCTCAAAAAATCATCTGCCCGCAGCTTTTCCGTAACTACAACTACATTACCTATATTTCCAACACCACAAGTGCGCGACAATGGCACGAAGAAAGCAGAAAAAACAGACCCATCTCGGAGCCAGCAATGGTCCAACCGGCAAGATCTCGTCCGCCAACTCGGCCTCGCGATCCCCAAAAAGCATGGTGATTCGCATTGGAGCTGGGGAAGTAGGACCAAGTGTGAGCCAGCTTGTCAAAGATGTGCGCGCCATGATGGAACCTGATACCGCCTCGAGATTAAAAGAGAGGAAGGCGAATAGACTGAGAGACTATCTGACTATGGCTGGTCCGCTCGGGGTCACACATCTCATGCTATTTTCGAGGTCTGATGCTGGAAATACGAACATGCGGCTTGCGCTCACGCCACGAGGGCCGACGTTACACTTTCAGGTAGAGAAGTATTCATTATGCAAGGACGTTCGAAAAGCATTGAAGCATCCAAAAGGCGGCGGAAAGGAATTTATCACAGCTCCTCTGGTAAGAAATTCCTCTACTCGACGGTCGAAACGAATGCTAATATTTGCAGCTTGTCATGAATAACTTCACTTCCCCCGCTTCTGAAATAGAATCTAAAAACAAGATACCCAAAAAACTCGAATCTCTCACTACTACAATGTTCCAATCTCTTTTCCCACCAATCTCTCCACAAAACACACCACTTTCCTCAATACGAAGAGTCATGTTACTCAATCGCGAGATACCCAAAGATGGAGACGATGGCTCTTATATTCTCAATCTTAGGCATTATGCAATCACCACAAAAGCTACTGGGTTATCAAGACCCCTCAGAAGACTGAACGCTGCAGAAAAGATATTGAAATCTCAGAAGACAAAAGGCAAAAAGGGTGGTCTACCAAATCTTGGAAAACTGGACGATATTGCAGACTACATGGTTGGAGGAGCGGACGGTTCTGGCTATATGACGGATGCCACAAGCGGGAGTGAAGCCGATACAGACGCGGAAGTGGAAGTAGTTGAGACGAGAGCCAAGAAGATTTTATCGAAACGACAAAAAGACCGTGAGGACGGCAAAGGCAAAAGCTCTGGCATTGGTGTCGAGAAGCGTGCTGTAAAGCTCGTAGAATTGGGGCCAAGAATGCGCCTGCGGATGACCAAGGTTGAGGACGGTGTATGCACTGGTAAAGTCATGTGGCATGAGTATATCCATAAGACGAAGGAGGAAGTCGATGCGATGGACAAGGCATGGGAGAAAAAGCGACAAGAAAAGGAGACCAGAAAGCGTATCCAAAAAGAGAATGTTGAGAAGAAGCGCAAGGCGAAGGGTCTTGGTTCGAAGGATGCCGAGGAAGAAGACAATGAAATGGATGTGGATGAGTGGGTAAGTGGAATATTCACTTCTAAGGAGGAGATTTCATACCCAAGCGGATTGTGGAATTGATATATGCCCTTCTCTCGGAAAACTTATGCTACTGCTCCTGATCTGGCCCCATAATCTTATTGAAGTCTTGCTAACTCCGAGTTCAGGATAGTGAAGGTCTGGAAGGAGATGCGGAGATGGAGCTGAATGAAGAAATGGAGGATAAAGGGGAATGGGAAAATGAGCAGGAGGAGATTGCTGCAGGCTGAGCTAGATGAGGCTCGCGAATAAAGTATGGAGTCCAACCGCTTATCTTTCTGTCAATTCGGCACTGAGCGCAAGTCAGTTTCTTTTCTCTCCTCATAGACTGAGTACAGTTTATCTTTGCCTCGGAAGTCTCAATAGCGGCCATAGAACTCTCACATCGACAAGGACCATCCCTCACGCTTCGAAACTTTCGCTGCTCGCGAAAACTCTAGCATATCCGCCATTTGTACATCATACATAAAAGGCCCTTCTATGTCCGTAATCAGCACCCGCAACTCAGACATGCCTTAGAGGATTTTGCACGCACGTCCCCAAGTCGCCTGGTTTCACGGTCCGCCGATCTCAGTCACCTTCTTAGTGGGAGTGTCCTTGACTGACAGCGCACTATAAACCTGCTAGTGCATCGTTAGGAGAAATGCGACCGAAAATTATAATGGAGGATGATTGAGTACTAATCTGAAGGTGTGTCGTGGTGATGAAGACAGCCCGGCCAAAGAAGATCTCACGACAGCCCTGAAAGATACAATTGGTTCGATGCCTGATGAAGTCAACACCGTCCATACACAATCCAAGAAGACTCCGACTGAAAGAAGATCCCGCGAGAACCCTGAAAGGCGCACTCGGGCCGATGCCAACGGAAGTCCAGGCTATTAACAACGATTCCAAGAATACCCTGACGACAAATGATCTGGCAAACGATGCCATCAAGGAATACATCGATCTTGGACATTGGCAAGTAAAATATCTGAAGACGAATGGGACGCCAAAATTTCTATAGTCCAGTATTGACTAATACATGAATTTCAGAGCTTCGCTTAACGTTGTGGAAGACATCTATAAAATCACCAAAAGGGGGGAACCCTCAGCTGTGTCGGGATTCCACCGGGAAATACTTTCATCGATACTTCATTGTCCAGTATTTTATTAATTTAAAGACCTTATCATGGGAACTCTAGAGTGTCTGGGCGCATTCGAACTTGTGAGGCAAGGAATTGCCAAGCCCAAGATTTGAGCAAAGCCACTCTGGGGCCTCCTGACCGTGTACGAGCAAATGGGGAAAGGGGAAAGTATCCGGAGAATCTTTCTGGAAACTAGCGATGGAGGAAGGAGGCTCACAGACTACGAATGGCAATCAATGTATCAGCATTGCCCCATCATAATGCTCCTTATTGGTCCAGTTACTTGCGGCTTGGAGTAGCAAAAGACAGTAGACTGCAGGTGATATGGCATTTGGGGGAGTAAGCAGGAGCAATCGACAGATAGTCAAAGATAAGAGGAGGGAGGGTGGTAGACGCAACGACGCCCGGGAAGTCGGCCTTACTGGGCAGACGCTCCCGGTATTGATCGAGTGATGGCTTGTAGCTGGCCTGCATCGATCTACAGCAGCCTCTCTCTCTCCTTGGCCAAAATGTTCGACGAACGAGTGGGGCCGGTGAGCAGATGCACTAGTAATGTCTGTCACTTCTCTGATCTTACTTCGAAGTATGTGCAAAATCCTACGCCACTAGAATATTATTGGAAAGATGCTTCGAATCCTCTGATCAGAGCCCAGCGAGCTAGTCCTGATGCGAGCTTCGTTGCAGTACGTCGTAAGCCAAAGCCAAATAGAGTTACAGTACACTCACCGCTCCGCATTACTAAGACAACATCTCGCAAACCTTATCCTCATCACCCTTCTTGAAAGCACCACATCTCACTGCACAAACCAAAATATCCTCTGCCGTCACAATTCAATAGTTTATTGAACCTCGGGTAATCAGCACATGCGAGTGCTGACGCTCCCTCTACTGTCAGCAATACTGTACGACACCGCCACCGCGACGACGGGTCGGCCTGTGCGATTCCGCCCCTGCATGCGGTACAGTGTCTGCATATGTCGGTGCCGGGAAGGTGCATATATCGGAATTCTCGGTGCAGAAATGAGTGACGGCTCGCCCAGCTTTGCCTCTCCAGGGACGGCCCTCGCCGGCCTAGCAAATCAGTGGATGGTTCTTGCCGCTGTGAGCGCGCTGACGAATGTTGAAGAGGAGCTTTTTCACAAACCAGGATGCTTCCCAAAATACCGGGTCCCATGTGTGTTGTACCTACTCAAAAGGCTTGGACTACTCCTCAACTTTTCACCTAAAAGATGTCGGCTTGTTCCACTTCATTTTGTTATATGCTGTCATTAACCTTGACTACCTGATGCTTTGAAATTGTACAGGCAGGGCCTAATTCTCCAGTGCTCTTTCCTCACTCGAGTTTGGTGGTGCGTATATACATTTGGCTCAAGAGGTCTAAATTCCCGGATGATTGGATGAGACCTTTCTGGGAAAGTCGAATGTTGGTGGCATATGCAAATGCACCTGATAAGGGAATTACGCCCCACACGGGCGTCCTAGTTTGCATTATGAATACTTTGGTACTTCTTGTCCCAGTCATGAGAGGGCGATCACACACAACCCCATATATATAATAGGTAATTTGTACCTTCCTTCTTTCCACCCAACCATCAACATCCTTTGTGATTACTAAGAGCAGCATGGACATGTTCCACTCACGAAGCCATGTTGAAATAACGAGACGGTACTGGGATACTCTTCAGAAGATACTACAAGCTAAAAAAATTGAGATTGATGGGACGGCTCTGGATATTCCGACAGTTCTTGCCGTGGCCAAGTAAGTTGTTCCCCTTACCTCCAGGTTCATCTTAGTGCTCCAGCTAAGTCAATCACAGATACGGATGCATACCACACCTGACAGAGCATCAGTCTGTGACCGATAGAATCAATGCCAGCGTCAAGGTGCTCAATGATCATCTGAAGAATGGCGATTACATATACGGTGTGTCATCATTACTTCTTCTCATCTCATCTCACGGCATTGGGAACACTATCGGTCCTGCCCCAAGTTGAGTGACTTGGCTTGCTTGATGAAATATTTGGGAGTGCTTGTTCATTACGAATGACTAGATGGCTTGATTGCACATGGTGTTTGCAACCATGAAGTTTTTGCATCAATCGTCTGGATCATGCCGTCTTCTTTTCCGATAAGACAATACTCTACTAACACTTCCGCTCTCAGGCGTCAATACTGGCTTTGGAGGAAGCGCGGACTCGCGCACAGACAGCCTCTTTGCGTTGCAAGCTGCTCTTTTGCAGCTTACACAAGCCGGCGTGTTGCTCCGAACCGATAAAGATGGCAGCGGTGGGTTCCAAGCACAGAACGACATCTCATCACTTACTATGCCATCCGCCTGGGTGAGAGCTACCATGATAGTGCGTTGCAACGTCACCGCTCGAGGCCATTCCGCTGTGTCTCTCCCAGTCATAAGCTCAATGCTCTCGCTTTTCCGTCATCGCATAACACCGATCATCCCTCTTCGAGGCTCCGTCTCGGCTTCCGGTGACTTGATGCCGCTAGCTTATGTCGCTGGAGTCATCGAAGGTAGTCCAGATGTTTTCGTCCGAATAGAAAATGAGACCTCCGGTGTCAAAATAATGGCGGCCAAAGAAGCTCTTGCATCTGTGGGCGAAGATGTGAGAACTCTAGGCCCGAAAGAGGGACTTGGACTTGTCAATGGTACATCAGCTTCAGCAGGTCTGGCTAGTTTGGTAATCTACGAGTCTCATCACCTGGCCCTTCTCACTCAGGCTCTCACCGCCATGTCGTGCGAGGCAATGTTGGGCAGTCCGGAAAGTTTTCACCCTTTCATTGCGGAAGTTAGACCCCATGATGGACAAATCGAGTGTGCTAGGAACATCCTCCATCTGCTCCAGGGATCTGGTCTCACACAAAATCCTGCGGACAAGAAAGCCCATCAGACTTCTGGCCTCATACAGAATAGGTATGCGCTACGCAGTGCGCCCCAGTGGGTGGGACCGTACCTAGAAGACCTACTTCTGGCCGACCGTCAAATCAAAGTTGAGCTTAATTCATCGTCTGACAACCCCCTCGTGGATACAAGAACTCAGAAGATTTATAACGGCGCCAATTTTCAGGCAGTCTCGATTACCTCCGCGATGGAGAAAGCACGGTTATCGCTCCAGATGTTCGGCAAACTACTCTTTTCCCAAGCCACTGAAATGATAGATCCGAGTCTCAGCAATGGCTTGCCAACGAACCTCGTGGCGGATGATCCTAGCCTATCATTTACAATGAAAGGGGTCGATATAAGCATGGCTGCTTACATGTCAGAACTTGCCTATCTTGCAAGTCCCGTCAGTTCCCATGTTCAGGCTGCTGAGATGCACAACCAGTCCGTTAACTCGATGGCTTTCGTCTCCGCGCGTTTCACTATGCAGGCTGTGGAGCTATTGTCCTTGATGTGCGCCTGCAGTTTGTATATTTGCTGCCAAGCCTTGGATTTACGGGTCATGCACCTGTCGTATCTATCTGAACTGCGGAATTCCCTGCCGTGTCTGACCAAAGGGCTATTCGGAAACATCCTCTCGGCGGATGAAGTCAACCGACTTAATGCAGCCCTGGATAAGCACATTAACTCTTCATGGCATGCGAATTCCAGGCTTGATATCGATGAACGGATCCAAGTTGCCGTTGACACCTCATTATCAATCGTGCTAAAAGCTATCGTTAGTTATGAAAGGCTAGGAGCTACACTTGGTGGCGCCATGGTAATCGACAATTGGAAGTCCCAAGCAGTTCATACCATGAAGGGCCTTTATGAATCGTCTACAACGGCTTTCAAGAAGAATCCCAACACAGCTGAGTTTCTGGGGGTGGGATCAAAGGCGCTTTACTTGGCTGTGAGAGAAGAATTGGGGGTTCCGTTCCACTTAGGTCTCATAGAGGTAAGCACAGTTATTCGCCCCGAGGCCCCTCCACACTGACCAATAGTTTTATAGCATCCAACAGCAAAAAGCGACACACTCAACGGCCGGGCTAAAAAGACCATTGGATCTTGGATCTCGATCGTATACGAGGCGATTCGTGATGGAAGACTTCACCGACACGTCATCAACGCATTTAGTGACATCGAAGTAAACGGAACGTCGCTTCCGAATTAAGCAGATCGGAATGGGAGGGTCGTTGGAAGGCGAGGCGTTGTCGGTCTGTTTGCTAAAGACATTTTTTGGCTCATCGTCGCCACTTAGTCGGCGATCTTGGCGTTGTGATAAGATGTGGAATCATCACAGCCACTTCGGTTATGGGCTACTGTCGTTAATACCCTCGTTTATGTTTATACCGCTAGTTCCAGACTTCTTAGATGAGAGAGAGTTTACAATTACATTTCCCATAAGCAGCTGTCTTTATTTTCTCGGTTTTAGCGCTGCTATTGTTGTTGAGTCTCAAGTGAGGCAAAATTTGTTATTACTTACTTGAAAACGTTTATTGGGACAGATTTGCAGATTCCGAGTCGTCTTATTCTCCTATTCGTTCGTATTAAAAGTATCAAAACGGGGGTTCTTGAAGGAAATTGGAGAGTGTGTGTGCGCTGTGGCGATACGCCGCGGTTGGGTTTCAGCAAGATGCTTCTCGGTGGCAATTTGTTTTAACGATAGCTGTGATCTCCCCCGCTTTCTTACGATGAAATGTGAAATCAATTACAGACAGTTTGCATGCTAAGAGTGGCCAAGAAAGATCAAGTTCTGGTGGTCGGTGGAAGTCCACTGAAGAGCAACGAAGCTTGTATTTTGAAAGATTGAAAAGTCCCTGCTGTGCATTCATGAAGTTGATGTTCAGACGAGTCTCAAAGAACGAGTTCACTGGCTTAATCTCTGTATTTCGCATGCTCTGGTATCTGACATTGAAGCCATTATCATATATGACTTGTCAAATGGTTTGGATAATTACCTATGTGACATGGTAGTTGCATAAAAAAACAGAACCACGCCATCATGCCTCTTGCTTGGTCCGCAATTATCTTTGTCTCAAGAACCGCTATCAATTACTCCCATCACCATACTATCTATTCTGACCAAGTCCAGAAATTTCATTCCAATTCCCCATGTTGTGGTCTTCAATACAAGTCGCGAAAAAAAAGCAATCTCGAAAAGTTCTCTATACCACCTTGACAGTGCCTTGCCATTGGACCCTACCAGGCAATCGTGGAAGTTGAGGAACCTCATCCAGGCCAATCGTACAGCCAGGTTCCTTTAGTTGATCATAGCTGTAGAGGGCTCTACGAGCTTTGCGGATGATCCGATACTGCGTGTTCAAGTCATCCAGAGCCCGTTCGACAAGATCTCGGAAACCATAGTGCTTGTCGGAAAAAAGCAATAATTGCAGCTCTCTGTTCGCAGATTCAGCTGGTAAAGTCCGGTAGTGGCTTAGGAGCATGTCTTGTTGCTTCTCAATCAAGTTCGGGTCCTCAAGCGTGAGGTCTCGGGTCTCCAGGGCATCGGCGTATTTTTCCAGCAGCTCCACGCATTCGTAATGCTTATCCGTCCAAACGCGCGTGTATGCGTATATCGGGTTCTGGATATCCAAAATGCCACCCCGCTGCTTTTGCTCTCTCGCAAAGGTAGCCATTCTCCTAGAAGCCGCGACGATACGCTGGTATTGGGGTTCCAAGTGTTCGAGGATGCTGGCACGATGGATTTTGAATTCAGCATCCTCGTTCTTGATAACCGTCGCATAGGCCGCCAATAAAGTGGAGCTTAAAGGTTGATATGAGCGTCCGAGAACGCCATGCTGAAGGGTATCGTTCGGGCGTACTCGACCGATAAGTCCGAGATGACTATCAGGATCGCACTTGAATTCCTGCTCAATTATATCTCTAAAGGGCCCGTACCTCTCAAAAGACGCGAAGTAGAGCACGAGGCAATTATACATCTGGGGAAGGAGCTCTACCGGCGAATTTCCTTCTGTTACATGCTTCAATTTGCTGACGAGAGATTCGCAACCTAGTACTTGAAATAGCAGACGGACCGGGGGCCGTGACGGGACCTGGGACCCTGATGGAACGTAAACCAGTCGGGGATCTACTGCTCGCTCTACATCTGAGGCATCGGAAAGATTGAACCTGTGGATGTTTCGTAGCCTCCAGAGAGGTTTGAGCCGGTCGCGTGTCATTACCCCCGACCTGAAGATCGGTATCAGTAATATTTCCAATATTCTTGAAGGCGAATGAGCCAGGAGTCGGCAGAAGTATTTGAACTCAGCATCGCAGCGATCAGCAGATAGATCAATGACGACTTTCCATTTGCGAGCCTTCAGAGTTGAATGAGAATGACCCATGGTGAATTCCTGACGGGATGATGGGTATCTCGTTAGGGGGCAGATTGGGTAAGATTCGTCGGCCACAAACAGTATCATGAAGGTATTTTCCTCGTAGAGAACGTGCGAGGCTTCTTGATATATCTGCTTGCAGGTAGCAAGCAGTGCCGGGCTTAGCTTAAAGGCAAGGCCGTCTCCTCGCCGGTCTAGAGCGGCTTTCTCGAGAAATGAGCGCTCTACCAGATTTGGATTGACGAGTAGAAGACGGTATATCTTGTTGCGCATTTCAGGCGGAACTTTGTCAAGGAAGTGGCACCCTTGTCTCGGGGCTGTTTTCTGGAGTGGAAGGAGATGTTTGACGACCTCTCGGCGAGCACCATTGGAAATTTTATCGAGCAGTGATAAATCAGTGAGGAGGTATGCGACTTGACCCTTGGAAGTGTCACTATGTAAGATTCTGTATCTTCCTGGGTTGCTTCGAGGGGAGGAGCTATTTCTATGATCTGGATTAGCGTAACTCGAGGAATTTGGTGCTGATAGTGTTTGCTGTTGCTTTTGTTCTAGTCTGGTTGTCGCCACATCGAGAGGTGGGGAATTTTCTGATGAGACGTAGGATGAGTCGTCGAGATGAGGAAATTCTTTTGATGGAGGACTCGGAGGACTTAGGAATGATAATTAATGTGTGGTTCAAGCCAATAAAAGGTGAATGGCTAACAGTAGCGGCTTGAAAAGCCGTCGCCGACCCGTAACAGCATTCACATCCTTTGATATCTAAGCTTGACTATTCCGAAATGTTGAGGATAAAAGCTCAAATACAAGCGCGCTATCTCGCACAACAACCAGAAACACTTTACAATAACAGAAGGAGCTGCAATGTTAAGAATTCCAAGAGCAACGCTTGTATTCAAAGTGCATCTAGCGAACAATATAGTTATACGTGATCAAGCAGCTGGCCAAAGTTCTGACATGAACAGCCAACTGAAAGCGTCCTCCTCGCCCTGTTGCATCTCAACAAACACTTCATGCCCCTTCTCAATCCAAGCATCCAACCCCTCAGGCAAGACATCATCATCATCCGTCTCACTCCCCTCATCCACCTCAACAGCCTTCCCTTTCCCCTTCCCCGTCTCCACACCAACAACACTCTTCATCAACCTCCCCAACTCCCTCCTGATCTTCCTCACACTATCAGCATTCCCCTCACAATGCATATACGCCTTAACAGCATGCCACCCCAATATCCTCGCCCGCTCCACATCCCCACACTGCACCGCAACATCAAAGCAATCCGCAAACAACAACCCCACCCTAAAATCTCTCACCTCCTCCGTAATCAACAACGCCAACACCTGATTCGCAGCCTGCATCGCCTTCCCCACATCCCGCTCCCGATGCACATAAAGCAATCCATCATTAACATTCCTCCGATTGCTATTACTCTGCAACCTCACCTCCGACTCCACATCTGCCTCGCACCAAGCACAAAAGCACTTGAAATGGTACGTAACCCAGAGATACAACCGCGAAATCATATTCTCAGGCGCGTAGTTAATCGTAATCGCCTCCCCCTTCTCAATATCCCTCAAAGCGTACAGATCCAGCTGATGCGTGCCGAAATTCCACGTGTGCTGCGCGTTGTGGTGACAGGAATGGTTGGCCCAGCTTAGACTGGGGAAGACGCCGAATCGATCGATGTGCCGACGACGCGCGCCGAGCGGGATGGGGATAGCGGCTGTTTTGAAGCGTGAGAGGTTGGGGGCGGAGATGTATTGGCTGGAGGGGAGGGCGATGAAGGGGTGGTAGGAGGAGAGAATGTCCCAGGATGCTTTTTGGTTGCTGGTTAGGGTGGCGATGTGGGATGTGACGAGCTTTTCTGCGGCAGGTGTGGAGGGGGAGAAGTAGAAGGAGGGAGGGGAGGTGAAGAGGGGGGCTTCCGAGATGATGTGTGTGCCGGCGGGGATGTGAGTGAGGGCTTTTAGGCCTTTGCCCATGTTGTGTCGCCGGGTGTCTACATTTATTGCGATTTGAGGTGGAAAGACGTCGGCGTTGAGTTCCAGAGGAGGAACATCATTGTCGGCGTTGCTGGGGTTCTTTGCCATTTTGGCTGCTGATGATGGGATCTCTTTTGGTGTTGGAGACATGTTTCTTAAGGAGACGAGAGCCGTGATATCTCGTTAAGACAAGTAGCTAGTAATCGAGGAGTTTTCTTTTTGTCGAGAGTGAATTCGGGCCCAGGAATATTGAATGGGAGGGGTGAAACACAGACAATCTGAGATCCGTGATTGGTTTCGATTTTGGAGCCCTCAAAGACTTTAGACGATGGTGAATATGCTTCGTTTTGTTGAGGGAACCGTCGCGCCTGTTCAAGGTATGCTGGTTCCAGTCGAAAGGGGTCGCTGGAAAAGAGGCTCTAACTGGGAGATGTTGGTGGTTCGTGGCGCTACCGTTGAGTCGAGATAGTTGAAGATGATAAGGGTGGAGATGTTGGGTCCGGAATCTGTTTTCTTCTGATTGATTCCCCGTAGGTAGTCGATCAAAAAATTGCTTTGGGGTTGGTGCGCTCATGAATTGGCTCCGGTCACTCGGGAGATATCTATGTTGTCTTTTGAGGGGCTCCCGAACTAGAATTTCGTTGTGGTTGAGGAAGAAGATCAATCTATGACCATCCTGCTTTTATAGGTGAGGCAGACGAATGACGTTTTGAGTTCAGACGACAGTGACTGGGAGTAGTTATCACGGACTAACAAGTATGAAAAAATAGGTACAAGAGCATGCAAACATTGAATCTTGCACCCCTGCGGAAATCCAAGAAGTTCGAGCTCTAGGCTGTAGATAGATAATGTTTTGCTCTTTGACATCGAGCATGGGTATAATCCGGAGAAAGTGAATTCATAAGTGAAGAGCCAGAATCCTAACAAGCACGACAAATGAAAGACGACAGAAATAAGGCTCATGAATTCGCGAATAGTGGATTTGGTGAAAATTCTTGGGGTCTGCTACCGCCAAGTGAGTAAAGATTGTCAAGTTATATTCCAATACTCCGGTGGAGAAAGCAATGTCATTCTGTGAGGAATACATGCTGAGATCCGCTTATATTCAAAATCACTCGAGAAAGCTGGGCACAGAAGAAATAGGGGCGCACAGAAAATATCAACCAACCATAAATTCTACATGGTTTGCAATCATGATCTTTTTTGTTCTGAATTTCTGGCCTAGGTCGCAGGAACGGATCAGCTTTTGGGTATGGTATTTCGTCGACATATCTGGCTGGGCGATTTCGTCTCAGTCTTCATCGGTCCACCCTCTGGCACTATGACTTCCACCTCACCACATATCCAAAAACCGTCCTCCGCAATACCTCATCCCCTGGATCACCATCAAACATAACTTTCTCCATCATTTCCTCAAGCACCTTCTCAACCACAAACCCCTTTTCTTTCACGAGCTCAAAGAACGCCATATCCTTCTCATACAACCAGGGTCGATACGGCGTGAAGAATACCAACGCTTTGGAATCTGGGGCTTTAGAGAGGGTTTGTTCGATGGTGGAGACAAGCTTTTCATGCTCGGAGTGGTTGAACAGTAGATCTGCTAGGATCAAGATGTCGAATTCTGAGTCGGGGGAAAGGTGCGAGAGGAGTGGCGCGGGATCGGCACCCCATGTGTAGCCTTCTGCTAGAATGTTCTTATCATCATCGCCATTTAGTTTGGCTGTATTGATGTTTTCCCATAAATTGGAAATCAGATCCGGGTCTGGATAATCCGTCACCACCACTTTCTTCGCTCCCAGTATGGAGCAGACGAGACTTGGCAATCCTGCTCCGGCACCGAGTTCAAGCACTGTTTTAGAGGCGATGAGAGAAGGTGATTTCTCTAGATAGGTGGAGATGATGCGGCCTGCTTGCCAGAGATGGTGACCCCATAATGGATTGTGTCCCACGAGCCGGAGAGTGAGAAGTCGGCCTGAGAGAAGGGTGTGTGTTTCGGTTGTTGGTTTGGGTGAGGGTGGGTAGTAGTCTGGAGGATCGGTGAAGAGATCGAGGGTCTCGGAATCCGAGTCGGGGTCCGTATTGGCCATTTTGGGGAAAAGGAGGGTGGATCACGTGGGTGAGAAGCTAGATGAGGAAAATGTTAGGACTGGGCACCGAAGAAGAGGACGCTGTCCGTGCTCGACTGGGGATGACTAGAGATGACTAGAGATGGCCCGGCCCTGTATTGTGGCGCCAAAGCTTGACTACTAGGGAGACACGGAGGATCCATGGCATCGGGACCGTTTGGAAGTCCCAGGAAAATTTGATACAAAGGAAATACTTATTACCTCTAACTCTTGTGGTGTGTCGACCCGGAATAAAGCCTGCCTCTACTGTTTCGAAACATCGAAGAGTGGTAATGGTAATGGTAATGGGCGTTGATGATTGTCAAGTATGGACACGGATGTTTCAACTACACCTGGTAGTGATGTTTTTTTCATGGTGAAACGCTTGTTGTTGCGATCAGATCAGATCAGATAAGATGAACCAAGATACCCGAGGAAGAGCCACCAACTGCTTTGACCACCTGTCGGTTGCGCCATCAAGCCTTCTTTCATAACTTTATTCAAATATATCTAGCCATATTGCTATCTAGGTAGTTAAGATTTATTTAAGATTTAGATTCAACTGCCGCGCTGTACGCGGGTATTTAGCCCACAAGGTAATTGAAAAGTTAGTGACCAAACTTACACCGGCGCATAACCTCACACATAGGCAGTACTTCACTAGAGTTAGAGTAGCTTCGTGGAGGGGTCCGATAATAGCGAGGGGTTCCCGAGCATGGTGCAGAAGTGGTGCAGGAATGGTGTTGCTCCTGCATGCAGAGGCGCAAAGATGCGTGAGCACTTGTCGCCTTGATTGGCTGGAAACTTGCTCAGCGACGCCCATGGGCCCCCATGCCCTTGCTCTTCCCGAGCTCTCTCTCTCTCTCTCTCTCTCTCTCTCTCTCCACTGCAAAAATCATTGCCTGACTTGGACGCTGGGACAGCTTTGCACCTTCCTGCTGCTCCACGTACTCCACGTACCATGCTCTCTGGTAGAAGTATTGTGTCTAGAGTCTAGAGGCGGCGAATAACTGCAGAACACACAGAAACGGCCGCGGTACCACGACGATATTATCGCGGGGTCTGCAGCCTGCACATCGTTCGTGAAGCTGACGGCGACGGTGACGGTGACGGTCCAACCAACAGCCTGGTGTTGTCAGTTGGGACTAAGAGAGTGGGAGCTGGGAGCTACTCTCGGCATCTACTGTGTCAGATCATCCCCAAAAGTCTGACGGTCTAAGAGCTGTCGGCCTGCCGTTTCCCTGGACCTGGACCTGGACTCTACGAATACCTACTCTTGTTTGGCACCTACCTGTTGCTACCTTCTCCGTGTGGACGTGGGGTTGAATTTCTTGGTGGACATCCTCCTCCTCGAGCGCCCCTCCTTGGTCGTCCCATCCCATTTACTTACAGACCAATATTAATCAGCGCAAACTCGCTCTCCTCAACCCTCACCACGCTTCAACATCCTCATCCTCCTTCTCCAACCTATGGCGGAGGTCCTAAAGGCATTCTCGGAGTCAATCCAATCCTATCCTTCTATTTCAGCTCCCGACGATCTGCCTGATCATCATCCCTGACCTAGAATCCCCCAAGAAGCACGAGCCACTGCGCGAGGCGTTTGAGCCAACATCGAAAGCCTCGTCTGGCAAAGCATACCCTCACTGCAGCGCTTCGCCGCGGCTGTCTATGCAGGTGGCGATCCGGAACCATACTGTATTGGCGTCAAGGTCTTCCGTGAGGCTATCTTGACGTCCCTCGAGCGAAAGCCTGTCTGCTGTCTGCACCCAACCGACTTGAGCAACCTAGAGCTTGCTGTTCACGGCGATAGCCGACCCCGCGAGGATGCCTCTTATCAATGGAATGAAAATGGCCTGGTACGTTCCTGCGCACATGGAGCGCTTGGCGGTGGCCGAGGTGTGGTACATGCGTATCATGATATTGAGCCTCACCCAACGTCACTCACGCTTCACTATGCGCTACCCCATTTTCGTGTATACTCCACATGCTATATAGACCTAGCTAATTCTCGTTGAACAGTGAGCCGTGTATACGAGGCCATCGATCAACGAAATGTACCCACGCCAACGAGAGATTGATGGTTCCTGTGAGGAAGCCAGGACGACCACTCAGTCAGTGCCCTCATCCAGGTGGGCAGGCGTGCATGTGTGGGAGTGTGACGGCGGCGATTCCAAGGAAACAAACCTGCCGTTGTGGAGATGGAGCATCACCAGCACTGGCGGCGCAGATTGTCCCGCGAACCCCTTCATCCCAAGGAGGGGCAGACGCTCCTTCGCCCACGAAGACCTCTTTCAAGATTCAGAAGGCATCTAGGCCTCAGTCGAGTAGGAAACAGTCTTTTGACCCCGCGAATTTTGAAAGGATGGACATGAATAGTGTAAATATATTGCCCTTCGAACAACGAAGTCAGGCGGTCCCAATCGCCATGGCCTTACCAGAAGGATATGCCGTTTCAGCTCCTCCTTCACAGATGTACGGGTATGTGCCACAATATGCCAACATACAACCGCAATACAATCCCATTCCGATGCAGCCGCCTCCGATTCCACATGAGATCCAGACCAACGGTTTCACAAACGGAAATCATTCACGAAATGGCTCTTACACAGTTGAAAGTCCGTCTACACCAACAATACAGACGAATGGCACAAACCAAGCTTCAAATGGGGGATCATGTTGCGCCTCTAAAGCTCCTATAAACGGCACGAATGGTGACTCTGAGAATGCACCAGTTGCTACCAATGGTGGATCGTGCTGTGCACCAAAGCGGAAATCCCATAGTCACAGCTCTTCAAATTCAAGCAACAGCTCCGAACCCCAGGAACCACAGGCTGGAAGTTGCTGTTCGGCTAAACCAGCGCAGCCAAAAGAGGAGCCAGCCTCGATAAATGGAACGCCATTACATATGAGCCCAGTGAGTCCTAATCAGGTGCTACCCCAACCTGGCATGCCTTTCAACCCTGCCCTCTACCAACAATTCCTCCCGCCAGCAACCATCTTTACCTATCCAGCAACGTATGGCTCATTCCAAAACCCTCTGCAACCCTCGGCATGGCGGCAAGGCTTTCATTCGAACAATTATTCACAACCACAACCACCTGTTTCATTACCTCCTGGATCTTTACCGTTCGATACACCGCCCCTCTCAGGAAACATGGACACAGTTCACAGATGCAGTTGTGGTGAGACCTGCCAATGCATCGGATGCGCTGCCCATCCATACAACGATGCCACGCAAGACTACGTCCGTTCGGCGTGGGCCTCCATGTCTCTAGAACCTCCAGGCGACCTGTACACTAATGGGCACCCCCCACCAAACACAAACGGCGAAACGCCGGTGCAACCTCAAGCCGTGGACCAGGTCTCGTCTCCAGCAGCGCATACCCCATCAAGCACGACTTCTGGAACAGGGGAGGAGCAAAGTCTTTCCGCGTCCGATTTCTTCTTCGTCAATTACCCTTTTACTGGCGATGATGGTTGTGGCGGAGATACGATGAGCTGTCCATGTGGTGATGATTGTCAATGCTTAGGCTGTACTATACACCGACAGCCCAGTATGCCGTGCAGTGGGGAGAAAGAGAGTTGTCCCTGCGGGGATAACTGCGAGTGCATAGGCTGCTCGGTACATAATGGAGGCACAGTTGCTGCTTAACCTTTGCCATTCTACACTATTCAAGCATTTTCGGGAGTTGGGGTATGCAGCATTTACAAGGGATAATTCGATGAATGGACACATTGATCACTGGGATGGGTGCATATATGGGTGGGGATATCTGGATTCCTAAAATTTGCTGTTTGGGTTGGGCTGGGATTGTGATACCCCTTCCATTTTACTGCGGCATGAATGAGTCATGGTCGACTGCGAGGAGATTGTTTATAGATGGCGTTGTGTGGATGAGGGAACAAATGAACTGCGCTGATGCTATGAGCGTGCTGTTATTTGAGCACTTCGCCTCTCACATAACTTCCATCTTTTTCAAAATATGCAATTGTGAGCCCCCTTAATCCTTCAAATGTTCGCGGCACCTTAAATATTTTCCTTCAGACTCGCAAATGCGGGGTATAAATATGCAGGTGGTTTTTGCGGCTTACTTTCATCGGCTGCAGAATCCTTGGAAATATCTCATGCTTGTTGGTGTGGCATTTTCTAGTAAAGGGCATTTGAATCACATCTCCGTGGATCGGAATGCCTGGGCTGGAGCGGCATTTTCATTCTCTCCCCTTCATCTTTTCATCGAGTGAGGTGACTTGTTGACAGCAAAAGCTTCTTGACAACATATCAACACTTCGAGCCCCTCTGTTCTATTCCTTGTCATGCTTTCATAGGTGGAAGCTGATTCTACTCAAAGCAAGCGACTATTGAAAGAGGAAAGGTGTGTTGCGGATGTCCGATGCTTTTTTGCTGAGTCTCATTTTCGCGGGATTTGAATTGCGGTTTCTGGAGACATGGGGGGTTTATATAGGCTTGGAATGGGATTGGTTCATCGGGGGCTTAAAGGAGAACAGGACGGTACCTTTTGGTTATGATTCAGTTCAGGGGAATTGGGCGTCTTCTGCATTGGGCGATGATGCTTCAGAATGAGGGGACATCGTGTTGTTTTGAAGAGGTGGAGAAACTGCAGTGGTTCACAGACAGCTGGCACTGAGCAGACAGAACCGTTAAGTATTTATGAGACGCTGGATTGGAAAGTCAAAGTTTTCATGGGCGACTGATTAAAAAAATTAGCTCGCTCTTTGTTTTCGGCATGGTTTCTGCCGCATTTGAACTGGCTGGTGTTGTTTATGGGGGAAGGAGACAAGATTTTCTAGATATGAGAATCGGCCGCTCCTTCCTATTGCTAGAACTCTACGTTGCTAAGCCCTGGTAATCTTTCCCTTCTTGGCAGAAGTCTTCCTGGGGTATTTGTGTCTGCGAATTTACTACCATTGGTCGCATATATCGCTGTTAGCCAGCCGAATAGCATAACTAAATATGGAGACCTCGACTTTGGACATCTCGGTTGAAATATGGCGTCGCCCACCTCGTCTTTTTGGTGGGATGACGACTTCCCTCGCAAAGCCAATATTTTCGATGTCTGATGTTCTGATTTTTGATGACGGTAATTTTATTCTTGACAGCAAATCAGTATTCAAATATTTGGCGTCTCGGTCACTGCTTGGTGTTGGCTTGGTCTTGCTCCATGCTGCCGCGCAAGGAAGCTCGAGGCTGCGAGACTTCCTGATATCATCCGCGGTCGCGTACATCGAACAGAACCGATCTTTCCTTCTGTGATAGAAACTCGAGGAGGGGGTGGTAGATATATTTGCTTCTTCGGGGGCGAGGGGCGAGGGGCGGCTTTTATGGTCGTTCTTGCATCGTTAGGCGGTAGTAGACTTTGACTATGATCACGCTTGCGACTTCCAGTCGATTGTCCGACTACACGCTTGGAGAAGTCTTAGTTTTTGGCATGCTTGGTTTCTGATAGTATTTATACACGATGTAGAACCTTCAAGACCCCACTAAACGGTTGGGAATGTATTAATCCCCGGCATATGGAGGGCTGGTTGCTGTGCAACTGGATTTTGGGCTTCAATTCCTCATCGTGGGACTCTTGGGGAATTGCTGCAGTCTTTTATTTTCGCCATTTTGCTTCACTTGGAATTGGTACAGACCATGATATGTTCTGTCGACAGCAACTCGTCTTTTGACAACAAGTCGACAAGTATTTCTTTCGCGCTCAAGATTCACCCGATATTCCAACTTGATGCCAAACTAGTTCTTTCTTGGTCAACAACAGCTGCTGTTGAAAGAAACAAGGGAAATTTCTAGCACATGCGTCCCGGAATAACGGAGCTCAGTCGCTGTTGCTACTCGCCCCAGTGAGAGAGGGTTCCAAATATATACTTTGTGAGAGAAGGTTGGTATTTCCCATTTGGGATACTTCAGAGGTTGGAGTCAGGCGAGACAGTGACCTTGATCTTGGAGCTGACAGTGCGGGAAAGGGGCCCTCTCATGCTTGCGAGACTTTGCGCCCTAGTATTTGTGACCTGCAATCAACCATGCGAGGGATTCAATAAGGTGAAAACCATGATGCTTGTGTCGCCAGTATGAGTCCAATTTCGGCGTTGACTGAGGTGTTCAATGCTGTATGCAAAACTTCATTATCCAAGGCGTAAGTAGAAACTTGCGCTAATGATCTTGATCTTCGTCATCACACCTTCTAAATCATCTGACAGTAGCATATTCTTGACAATAAATATTCAGCTCCGAGGCTAAATACTGTTCCCCGTCGAAGTTCACTAGTTTCACAAAGAGTGTGTTGTGTGAATTTGTGACTATTCTACGCAAGCTTCGAGGATGCCACAAACAGCGCAAACAACACCCTTTCTGTCTCCTAGGTAGCCTTGACCTGGGGGATTTTTATGTTCGTGTGGTTTCGCGTCGTGTATGATTTTTCATCAAGCGACGGCTGTTGCTATCTGTCACTTCCCCATTTTGGAAGGACGCAAGTTTGAGGGAGAGGCTCTATTGAGGGATTACTTTTTCTGAAGTTAGGAATTGCGAAATGCCAGTCCATTGATCCGACATAGGAAAGTTTCTGGATAGGGTGATCGCGACGACGTGTTTGAGAGTCTGACGTATCTTCAATCCCGTTATATCTCACGCTGAAGCTAGATGACTGTGTGACGAACAAGAGGCTTGTTCTCAAAGATGGATTTGCTGTCGGAATATCTGGGTTATAGACTCAGAATCTTACTTCGTGCGTTTAAGAATTTCAAGTGACAATGCGAGTTGAGCGCGGTGGCTTGTACCACAACCCGTCCCCTCACGTCTCCATTGTCCACATCCCATACTATGATTGCGCCTGAATGTAGATATAAGCTGAGTGAGAGAGATACTTAGGCTGTGGAGCATATCCAACCCGTTCATCAGAGCAAAAGGAGTGGGCTGCGAGGCGGACTTGTGGCAAAAGCAGATTGGAACTCCGTCATGACCTGCTTTCATATTTATTGAGGTCCAAATTGTCTAATGCAAAATGACATCCTCTTTTGATGATTGCAATCCTCTGACGATGTATTGGTGTCTTGGTTCGTCAGTTGAAGGTACATAAGCGATGGTGGCCCGCGGTGGTGAACTTGGAAGGTGCGACCAAAAATCGTGAGAAGACATCATTCATCTAGACCAAAAGACTCGACACAAAAAGGCCAACACCAAAAAAAATTCTTCTTCACAAGCCTGACAAGTCAGGACAAGCAATGAAAAAATAAGGAGTGCCCAACCCATTCTAAAGCCTATCCAAGACAACACCGGTCTTCAAACCAGTGGAATAGCAAAACAGAAGCTTGGGTGGTGAAGAAGAAAAGAAGAAGAAGAGATGAAAAGCGAGGAGAGGCAGCTTTTATAAAAAAATTGTTGGAGGGAGGCTAGGAGTGGGTTCCGGGGCTAGCTTCCGTCATAATTGCTCTGATACAGCAGGACATTTGTGACTCACAGTAAGATAACGCAAGGAATTTATTGCTGATTTATGATGTAGTGGAATTTACGCAAGTGGACCCATATACTCATAAGATCTTACCTTCCATAATTATCCAGACGCTCTGGAAGATCAGGGGACCTGCGTGCCTCCCCTTTTTATTTCGCTCAAGGCGCTACCGCGGCGTGTAAGTGACTGGGTATCGACCATCTCACGAATAGAAGATATCTTTAGGTTGCGATGAAATTGAGGCACTTGCCAAGAAAAGAGGGAGAAATACAAGAAACTTTGGAGCTCAAAATCCAAATATATGTGATTTTTAAGATCTACTTATAGAGAGTGATATATGCTCTCTTTTAGATTATTCTTCTATTATTTCTTCATACTTGCCCCGCAATCCTCTGCAGCAAATTCGAACCCTTCAGCAATGAATTTCGTACAAATTCTTTCAGGAACTCGGTCAAGCTTCTCCCATTCCTCCGTAGCCTGGCAATTGCCGTGATGAAGGCTATTAATGCAACCGATTTAAGGAGCGTTCTCAAGCGTCTAGCCGCGAGACCTTGACGTGTGTATGTAATATCCCAGTCTTTCCACGTTGGAAACATGCACCGCAGCGTGAAGTTGATTTGCGAATATCTACGAGATGTCAGCGATGTGGAAAGTGAGGAGCAGCGAAGCATACGGGTAAAGGGTGGAATTCCATCCACTCTCCGTTTGATACCAACTCCGACACCCACCCGTATTCCAAACTCTCTTCTTTAACGCCCCTTGAATATCCGCGGTCCATTCCTCTTCTGCTTCTCTTTTAATCTCCACTGTCTGAGCTTCCCCCTCAAGCAATGGCTTGATGAATTTCAAACTCAAGTTTACCATGTTTTCTGACGCGAGAATGACGGATGAATGCCCCGTGGCAGTATTGGGGCCAAAGATAGTGAAGAAGTTAGGGAAGCCATCCATAGCAACTCCCATATACATCTGCGGGCCACCTCGCTCATCCCACACATCGTGCATCTTCTTCCCGTGACGGCCGGTGATTTCAAGAGGATGCAGCCATTTGGTTGTTTGAAAACCGTTGGCTAGCACGACGACATCTGCGGGGACTGTCATCTCGTCAGGGCCCAAGTTCTGCTGCTTTTCGGGAGCGGGGTATGTGCGTCCTGGACCAAGTTTTACGGAGTTCGATGAGATGGATGTCAATGGCAGCGTAGTGAGTTCGATCTTGGGATCGTTGAATATCCGTCTTTTGCAACCCACTCCATAGTCCGGAGTCAAGATCTCATGGTATTTCTTGGGAACCGTAGCTTTCATATGTCTAAGGAGGGACTCCTCGACTTTTGCGCGTTCCTTCGCATGGTGGTCCTCGGAGCCGAAAAGCCGCCAATCATATTCTGCTCCAGATGCAACGAGGAAGCGCATGAATTTGTTGAAGCCAGGGACATATGTATTGAGCCATGGGGCCCATTTCTCCCAGTTTTTTATACCACCGGGAGGCGCCTGTCGTGGTACTACCCACGGTGGAGATCGCATCAATTGAGTGACCGATTTGGCTCCGTAGTCCTTGGTCAGCCGGGGGACGAATTGAGCTGCACTGCAGCCTGTGCCAACTACGACGACATCCTTATTCTTCAAGTCGATATCGTACCTCCACCTTGCTGAGTGGAAGATTTCTCCTTCAAATGTGTCTTTCCCCGGGATGGTATCCGGCCATACCTGGGGCTCTACCAGGCCTCCAACTGCGCTGACCAGTACCTTGGCTCGGATCTTCTCCTCAGTTACATACACAGATTCCGGACCGTGTTCGGTGATCTTCTGAGCCCGGTCGTATTCGCTAAGGTCCCCAACTCCGACCATCAAGTGTTGTAATGTCAGCTCCCAGACTTTTTCTGACTCTAACCAATTGCACTCCCGTACGTCTGTGTTGAGTTGAATCTTATCTACAATTTCGTAATGATCGCAGACACCTTGTAGATACTTGACGATTTCGGGGCCACTGGGATGGAATGTTGTCCATTTTGGGTTCGGGCAGAATGAGAAGGAATAGAAGATCGCGGGGCTGTAATAATACCAAAATTAGTAGGATACTTATTGATGGGGAGGTGGGGTAGTATACACATCACAGGCCACGCCTGGGTATCTGTTAATCCACCAAGTCCCACCTATTCCTGATTGCCTATCAAAGATCCTGAATTGGTCAAACCCGAGCACTTCTTTCAATCGGCATCCCATAGCAATACCGGATTCTCCAGCCCCCACAATTGCTACTGGATAGTAGGTATAACTAGCGGCATCGTAGCCATTGTCCTTCCGTATGGTTTTGCCATACATCTTGATGGGTTGGCGGCAGTCAGCAAAGAGCAGACAAATGGAATAGACGCAGACCACAAAAGAGAATAATACTTACGACATCAGGACGCTGGTCGAGGAAGGACATCTTAAGCACCCCCTTGCTGCGTCAATGGCTAGCGGCGTGATTCTGTGGATGTACTGATGATGTACCGAGGTCTTGGTGGAGGCTAGATGTTCTTGACAGCTGCACTTCCATCAACGGTTTCATATGAAAACGGCTCTGAAGCAGGAGCTCAGAGTAGTATAAGCTCGGACCATGGCCTCTCTGCGGAGATGATCATTTCTCCATTACTACTCGTTTACGTGAATAGCTCTTGCGTATTCGTCCCCGCTCTGCAATTACGACCCCTTTGCAGCTGCCGAGGTAGGCGGTATTTGGAAAGGACTGAGGAAACAATTCCGAAGGCAACTTTCCCGAAAGGGAACACAAGCAACTATTATCTTGGGCATGGAGAATAATACATTTTCGCGCTTCAAAATGAGAGAAAGGAAAGCCAGGAAGATTGAAAAAAGGAAATTAGTGTCATCGTATAGCTTGCAAGTGGATCAAAGAAAATCTGTGGGTGGAGGATCTGGCAACTTGGGGGCGGTGCTCAGCAGGAATACAGTCGATATTAACAAAAGCATCAAGAGAAAGTAGACGATTTGTACTTTCAATCGACTGTTAGATGATGGCGGATGGAAGTAAGCTTCAAGAAAAATAAGTACTGGGTCAGCCAAGAACGCTATGTACCCCAGAAAATCATCTTGATGTCAGCTTGCCGAGATCTCACCAACCCACAAGAGAGCCATGCTTAAGGCAACTACGCGTCTCCCCAAGTCCTCAAGATGTGTCCGCCCACGTTACTCTTCTGCCTTGGCTGGATCTCGTGCGCTTCCTCCAAAGATCAACACCCTCTCCTACGACCTCAATGATGTTCCTCTCGAGCTGTTTCGCGATACAGCCTTCGTTCCTGGAAAGCCAATTCACATAGCCCCGAGCAGAGAGAATGACGGAGGGAAAGACACCAAATGCAGAGCGTACCCTGCGCAGGAGAAATGGTTTTGTCGTGTGGAGGGTGAGGCAGACCTTCAGAGGAACACTCACATGGTTCCTGCGGAGAAATATCTTTCCCAGTTCGCAGACACCATCCTACCCTACGAATTAACACTCGACCTGACGAAAGAGTCCACACCGAAGATCCGCGATGCGCAAGATGAGATGAGCCAAGTGATAGCCTCCCTACTCGAAAGTTCACCGAATGCGTCTTTCCACCGGTTCAACGCGCCATTGTCCCTCTTCCTCCAAGCCTACACATCATCAGTTCGCCCCCGAAAGCTTTACATTGCACAGGCACAGATCGCGGATCTGCCAAAGCAGTTGCAAGATGACTTGCCTGTTCCGAGAATAGTGCAGGACGCGGGAAAGGGAGATATCTACGATTCGAATATTTGGATGGGCATGCCTCCGACCTACACACCATTACACAAGGATCCGAACCCCAATCTCTTCGTGCAGTTGGTCGGCCGAAAGGTCATAAGGTTGTTTAAACCAGATGTGGGATTAAGGATATTCAGGACTGTGCAAGAGCGGATCGGACAACACGCTTCCTCTGTGTTTAGGGGAGAGGAGATGATGGAGGGGCCGGAGAGAGATGCTCTGGACAAAGCTGTGTGGGGTGGGGGAAGCAAAATGGAGGTCTTTGAAGCTATTGTTCATCCTGGAGAAGCACTCTTCATTCCGAAGGGCTGGTGGCACAGTATTAAGAGTGCGGGACCAGATTTGGTCAATGCGTCAGTGAACTGGTGGTTTCGTTGATCATATCAACAAAAGCAAGAATGGCAACTGGATCGTCTTTATTATGCTAAGCCTGGTCCACGGAACATCGCAAGCTAGATTTTCCTGCTGCAGATCTCGCTCTCTGCCAGCCATTACTTGCTTCGGCTCTTGAACAGGCTCAAGTCCAACGGAATTCGATCGCCCAGCCAAGTCGCCCTTTGAGTATGATCTCTCTCCTCTTCCTCATGCTCTCCCGTCTCCAGATTAACGGTATTGGGATGCAATAATGCACTCAGCGGGCCCCGGTTAATGACCAGCCAAGGGATGAAAGCACCGAACTGCGCTGGTGTGAAGAGATTCACTTCGAACATGGCGACTGGATGTGGGCCAATGGGTTTATCCCAGAACGTGTAGATACGAAGTTCTGGGACTATGGGAAGCTGAAGTTAGCCATGCCTGAATGAAGGAAAGGGGGTGCTACATTCGTATCGGATACGCTGCCATAGCTCGAAGGCGAACTTCTTTTGCGTCGCGTTGCCTTGAAAGTAATAGATGTGGACGTCACTTCGTATCCAGTATCCAGGTCAGCTCATTTCTGCCTCTGCTTCTGCCTTTCAGCTTTTGAACGGGAGAATAGCCTACAAGGCGCCTCTGATACCATTGTCCAATGGCTCTGGAAACTTCTCATAGCTCTTGCTCAAGACCCCTGTTTGCGGGTTGACATAGCTCTTTCCATCCGGCGCCTTCTCTTCAGGAAGTGGCGGGGAATCCTCGTAGCCAGCCAGAGGCGAGGCGTATGTGTAGGCAGATGGATCCATTGTTGACTTTGTGGGGGTTGAGAGGAGAAATTCCCTTCGCTTGTTGCTTGTTTGCTCTGGGACCAAATGATACGAGACAGCACAGCGAAGGGCGAGGCAAGGCGGGGTCTTGTGCGAGGCTGAGAAACGCAGCTACGATTCTATAGCCAATCAAGGCATCGATCGACGGGTTGCCGCAAGGTTTGTCAGCGATTGCGAATAGTGGCGCGTTTGAATTAGCAAATGTTTTGTTTCATCTCCACGCTTCCAATTGCCAATTGTCGGATAACTTGGATTCGGATAAAGAGTATCCATGCTCGGCCCTTCTTTTCTGTCAAAGGATTATCAGCCCCAAAGCTGAAGTGTGGCTAGTGTGCTCAAATTCGGGCAAGGCGAGGCTATCCCGCAGATGTGGCTTGCTCTTCCTGTGGCTTCTGCTTCCTTGTGGCTTGATTACTTGTGGCTTGTGCTTTCTGTGGCTTCTTCCCAAACGTTTCCCGCTTAATAGTGGCGTCTTGTAGCGCTTCTCGCGGCTTTCATGCATCTGGTTGCTTACATTTTGTAGCTTCTGTGGCGGTGGCTGGATTAGGGATGAGATGAGGCTGATGAGAGTGATGGAAGATAAAGAATTCTCGTCCAAACGAGGGCCTTTCTGTCATTGGCTGCTTTCGTTTAATTGCGCTTTGTCGTGCCGTACCGTATCAACGCAGCCGGATCACGTGCACAGCCTTCTCCGATATCCCCCACCTTGAAGCCAATCACATGGCGTATTTCAACAAAGCGTATTTTCAAGAAAGCCATTATTTGTATAGCCTGTGGCTGGGGCACGATGCTGCTTTTACCTTTTCAAGCCGACAGCCTGGAGCTTGGACTGGGTAAAATGGCCAACCAAGTTCCCCGCATGGTTGAGCATGTCTATGGATTGTTTAAACTCAAAAGCTACGTTGAACTTAGTTCAAGACTCACTTCGAGATCATTGTTTCAATGGATCTTTACATTACGTATATCTCGTGGGCTGTGCGAAGCAATTGAGAAGGATGCTTCCATCCATGCGATGTACACTCAGAAAGTATGCCTCACCTCAGAATGATCGACTCTAAGAGTATTTTGAATTTCTCCCGGCCTGCAAGTTATTCTCCAATTGCGAAGTTGCCGCCAGTCGCGACTTGCTCTCCTTTGGGAATGCAAGCCTAATATCAAGAGCTGACTGTGGCTATGGGATTGCCTCTGGTGAAGATTTCACGGAATGCTTGTCTAATTGGTTGTAGGACAAGTTCAGAACATCCCATCCTCCTCACTCATTTTCCATGTGCACCGAATTCAAGAGAAGAGCTCGCATATTGGGGGCGACGAGCCCTGGGTCTCCATGGCACCTCAGGTCATCTGGCATTATCCGTCTGTCTGGCCTCACTTTCCATGCACGTAATGATGAATCTCAGTGGTAGCTCACCGCAGCGCCGAATGGAGACAATAATTGGTCCGGATCACATCATCTTTCTGTTTGCCTTTTGGGTTGTATTTTAGCACCAAATCACGGATTTAAACAGAGCCGAGATCACGTAACATAAAATCAAATGGATGAGGAATGAGACCGAACCCTCATTTAGATCGATGGTACCAAGATCCACAAATCTTTACAGCACAGTGGACTTCAAAGGGGAAATCTCATGATAATTCACTGTTAGAAATCACTTACCAAGAAATAGACGCTTGCCAAGCCACCAAATCCAAGTTACCGGATTGGGCGCCGAAACCAGATCCGCTACCGATCAAAGTGGCAGGGGGCGGCGCAACCCTGCAGTGATACTGTACGGCGAAGCGGTGTGCGGCTCCCGTATTCACACCATGACTAGGGGGTCCCATCACAATACAATGAGCAGAACCTTATACTGAGCTTTTCATAGGATGATTCCATGGAAAATGTGATAATCAGCGATTTTCATATTGATTTGGGGTCTAAGTTTCATGCGCTAATGCACCAGGGTTGCAAAACCCCGGGCCTGTGGGGGCTACTCCTGAAGTCATGTCCACATCAAATTCGACACGACTTGCATGAGCAATACACACCTATAGAGGTACTTCCTGATGACCGTCATGGGACGGTCATGGGAATATTATAACTTTCGTCGGATAAACTAATCTATCCGAACACCAGAGGCGGTGATGAAACTATGTCGAGGCATTAGACAGTCGGTTGCATCCATCCTTGAGGCAATTGCATCTCAATCCTTTAAACAAAAATCTTCCAGATACAGAACAATTAAGCGATCCAAAGTATCGTGTCGCATCATCAACCAATTGTCGATGGTAATCGATGGTAAACATCCCACCTTGACGCGTACAACGAAGTTGGGATGCAAGCATTAGAAATGAAGCTCAGCCTTACGGGGCTACGCTTTCTGGACCTATTGGATGGACTCCCTCTTAAGGGGGCAGGCCTCGGTATGTAAATCAATCCCACAATTATGCCTTAAAGAAGTTCCCATTGGACATCATTTTTCACAAATGTCATTCAGAATACGGAAAATATATCTGTGCTGCACGCATAATTGATCAGAGTTGCATTACTGAGCCCTACGATGCACAAGCAGGGAAGACGCACGGTGTCGCCGGATCGCTTCTGCAATAGCAGGGGCATAAATGTGGAATTGCGCAAGCTGACAGGTCGAGATCCGAACTCATCACAATAGTCTACTCCGTACATTTGGCCTAAAGCAACAGAACATACATGCGCTACAGAAGGCTAAATTCCACCATGAACTAAGCGCCTGGTTGGGGAAAATACGCTCTCGGAAGCTTTCCCCCAAGTGTGGTGCTTGCTTGAAAACGGAACCAGTAGTAGTGGGGCGCCGCGTCTATCGTAACATTCTCCAACGGATCGATGTTTTCGGCAGGACTGCCATTTTATGGCGGCAATTGATAGAGCATCCATTGGGATTCAAATGATGCCTCAAATTCCCCAGTTTCTAACCGCGCAATGGAACATTACGATTGGAAGCATGGAAGCGTTGTCTCAGTCAGCCGGATCCGCTGCCGCTTCCTTTTGGGCAACAGCACTAGACGAGTTACTGTCCTGCGATTTAGGTTTCGACTATCACGAAACAATCAGTAACCATCGAGGCTCACAAGGCTGATGCAAGAGTGGCAGCTGCTGAGCTACGAGCTACAAGCTACAAGCTACGGGACAATGACTACCCCCGCCCTGCCACAGCCACTCCCTCCCCCACCATTTCTGCTTTGCTTACCGGGCTGCTTTTACGGCCCTCCCTGCCATTGCTCAGCCTTCACTTCCATGCAGTGTGACGTCCCGCAGTTTGAAGCACAAGGCTGCATGGTCACTCAATTGACCAATATGGACTCCCTGCCATGGCTCATCCGCCAGATTGTCTGTGGCTTTAGATCGCTGCAGGGCTGGCTCGATAGACCACGTTCGTTAGTCGAGGTTCTCACAAGCAGTGCTCACAAGCATTGGGATTTCGGGACGACCGACCACACAAGTCATCCTAGTGAGGCGCGATAACCTTGAGATCTGAGGATCAAAATTCACTTTGATTTATATCCATCTCGACATGCCATTGAGAATTATGAAATCTAAGAGCAATCGAATTGCAAGTCTACCTCAAGTAGCTCTACCTACTGCAAGCTTTCACTTCCATGCTGTGCCACTCAGCACCGAACCAGTAGATCGCCGGCGGATGCAAACTATACTACCTGTACAACGGGACCTGGCACTAAACACTCTATTAACAAGACATCCAAAATCATGGATCCAGCTGCGCAACAACATACATACGACTCCTCTTCATCCCAAAACCTTCCCACGGAACTATTCCGAAGGCCGTCCACGGACAGCGAAGGCAGGACAGTGAAGAAAGCCAGGGCAAGCAAGCCTAAGGTCAAGTCCGGTTGCATCACTTGCAAAGTATGTCACCCTTCCTAGTCATTTATGTTATGAAAAGCTCATCTATCTCTGGATTTTGACTAATATTATTTTAAGACCAGAAGAGTCAAATGCGACGAGACAAAACCGCAGTGCATTCGATGCCAAAAGTTTGGTCGAGCGTGTGATGGATATGCCCCTGAACCACAACACAACAGAGGTCTTCTTCAACTTCAACCACGGATTCCATCGGTGAGCTCATATAATCCGAGCGTATCCGCCTACGAGACCGAGGAGGAAACCCGATACTTCCAACTCTTCTTTGAACGTATGGCACACGAGCTGTCTGGCTTCTTCGCTGGACAAGTCAGTAGTACCTTCTGGACCCAACTTCTTCTGCAGGAAAGCCAAAATGTAACATCTATTCGCCATGCTATCATAGCTCTGGGAGCTTTAAGCAAGAGTTTGGAAAGCGCTCCTAGGCCACATCTCAAAGTCAACGTTATCCAGGAAATTGACCAAAGGCACCACGAACAAGCAGTCCTTCAACACCTCAAGGCAATCCAGGCGCTAAATCAATATATTTCGTCTTCAGGCTCCCCGCAACTTCGGAACGCGCTCATAACCTGTCTGTTATTTGTCTGTTTCGAGATTATGCTAGGAGATTACGCGTCAAGTATCCAGCAGATATATGGAGGTCTCAAAATCCTACAAAGTTACTATATCGGCAAGTCGGGATCTCGATCTTCAGCTCATCGACAGCCTTTGACAATTCAGACGACAAATAAAAAAGCCGAGGCCGCATCAAATGTTTTCCAGACTCAAATAGGATCTAATATGATGACACATGATAGAGTTATCGCCTCGCATATAGAGGAGTATCTACAAACGGAAACAAAGAAGCGGCGTGGCAACGAACTTGAACCTCCATCGTCGGGGGCGCGAGCTTCATCTGAACCAGCCATCGGGTTTACGCTTTTCGAAGGAGACATGTCAAGTGCAGAGATAAACTATTCATCCTTCAACGACAGACCGCAGATACAACGGGTGATGTCCATGTGCGGCCCTGATGGCGAATTGGGTGGGTCACCCAGCCATGCTCCCAGTATCAACCTACAGCCCTTGGTACAACAGGACATGAATGCTCTTTTCATCCGACGGACTTCGAATAGTAGCATCCCATCGTCCGCTGCTTCCTCTCCAAGCGACAGCGCATCTCCACCAAGAGGACGTCTCACGCCTTCGTCGCATCTCCCATCATCGGATCGAAAACGACCTACTAGTACGAGACCACCCATACCGACGCCCCCACTTCTCCAAAGCGATGTAAATATCGAAGACATTCTCGTTCAAACATTCGTCAGGCTTGATGCGCAAGCTCTCTTTTTCGGTATGGTCCCGGCCATTCCGCCCCTGATTTGGGACGTGAACAAAGTCCATCATCTTCCCGTCCCTGTTCTATTTCAGGACTTCCATACGGCCCATAGGTGTTGGGATTCTCTCATGGACCGTGCTCTCCAATTCTACCGTCGCACTCTGTTCAATCGGAACTTCTCTCCGGATTCGAGCGACTCACCAGCTTCAATAGCACGCCAACTCACTTCGTGGCAAAAACAGCTTGCATCTTTTGAAGCTACCTTCCAGCCGATTCTCGATAGTGCTGTTCGGTCTGACGGATCTGTGAAAACTCCCGCAGCCCTGGTCATATCTCTATATCAGAAATGCACTTCTATCATGCTGGCTGGTGTACCTCGAGACTCGGAGATGGTATACGATGCTTTCCTACCGGATTTTCGGTACATAGTTCGCACCTGTGCGTTGTTGATTTCTTCGCAAGATGAGACCCAATTACCTCGCAACCCACGCTTCAGTCTCGAGATCGGTATCATTCCACCTCTTCACATCGTCGTCGCTAAATGTCGAGATCCAGTCATAAGACGTGAGGCGGTGGACCTGCTATTCTCGAATCCGAGACAGGAAGGGATGTGGGATAGTGTTTTAGGCGCACGGATAGGTCTGTGGATGATAGCTTGCGAGGAAGAGGGGCTTCTGCCCCCGCAACTACCAGTTCGCAGCTCGGCTATGCCTGGTTTATGGAGTCAAGATTCGATGATTGGAAATTTCGGTAAGCAAGTCGATTTTCATCCCAGTGAGGATACAAGATCCGATGGCTATTCCGAAGGCGGGAAAGCGTACAGAGAAGACAGTGTGCAGGATTTTGGCGATTTTATTCACGGAAGTGAAGAACTTGGACAGAGAAGCGTTATTGGCATATCGACAACGGTGGAGCAGCAGATCCCACGTAGGAATAAAGGGAAGGGAAAGGGGAAAGCCTCCTCAGCTAGCCCGAAAGGCTGGGCTATCCCAGAGGGAAATCGCGTTCAGTTGAGAGTGGTAGACTGTCATATTCCGGATCGTTATGCCAAGGTTAGGGTGCAAAAGGCGTTACCCAGGAAGGATGGAACCAGAGAGGAGAGAGAGACTGTCATTGCTTGGTGAAGAGGGGTTCGTTTCTGCACGGAGTAAGACTTAGGGATTGGATTTCTTTTTGATTCATACCTTTAAGCGAGGCTGGCACTGTTTGAGGGTTTTCTTGGAATCAGAAAAATTACCACGTCCGATTTTATATCTGTATTCTTATGTAACACTACGATAGGCTATAGACAGTTTGAAGCAGCCTGAACAAGACACAAAGGCGGTTCAGGGGGCATCTATGACAGACATTAGGGTATGACGGCCTCAGTTCCATAAGAACAACAGAAGGCGTATATAGTGAAATTAGGGCATGAGATACTGTATCTAGATAGATACAGCTTATGAGTCCAAGGCTTTCTTCACTTACGTTCGTAAATCTACACTTATTAGTGAGAGACATTGACATTATATGGGCCTGTTTGCCTCGCTTAGATACCACCACTTTGATATGCACACGGCCCTTGACCACTAGACGAACGCCTGATGTGGGATGCCCACGAGGCTTTGCGTTTGTGCCCATTTCAATTTCAACTTTCAACGCTCCAACTCTCCAACTCTCCACCCTCAGATATCTCGACGCTGTTCAATTCACCATTCCCAGCCTCCTTGACCCTCCTGCAAAGTTCCGTTGCTAAGTCGCCTCCCGTAAAGCAGCGCTAGTTTTATCTGGAAGCCCAGGTATCTTGAGTTGAGTTTATCTGTCTTGGCTAGGAGGCACTGCGAGAAGCTCTTGCGCCCTTACAGCAACGCCGTGTCATTTGCAGAACCTGCAAAGTCTCACTCCTCGCTCTCGGGACAAAATACAGAACCTGCACAACGCGCACTATCTGTGGTACTGTTGTGCCCCATCAAGCCGCCCGGATCTGCCCCCTCGTTAGGCTGGCCGCATCGAACCCCTCACCAACAGAATTTCCTCGAGAAACGTTAGACCCGTCGCAGAGCAAAGCGACTTGCTTGCGTCACCCAGGAATACGGCGAAACTGCTACCGGAACAGGCGAGTGGGAACTAGGTGTACAAGGTGTTGATATCAAATCCCTGGGCAGGCTGCGCATTGGTGCTGTAGAGCTTGAGGCTGTTCCAGCTTCCAGACTCCCAAACCACCATACAATGTCTTCCTCCTCCGGCACGCCGGAGTCATGGATCTCGTCGTTTTGTTCATTACTTGGACACGAATACTTTGCGGAGATATCGGAGGACTTCATAGAGGATGACTTCAACTTGACGGGGCTGCAAACGCAGGTGGCTATGTACAAGGAGGCGTTAGAGGTATGTTTCCAAAGCTGACATGGTCAAGCATGTGCTAATACACAAGTCAGATGATCTTAGATGTCGAGCCGGAAGACGACGAAGATGAGGATGAAGACGAGGAAGAGGAAGAAGGCGACGAATCTATCGAGGGGGAAGACAATAAGGTTCGCAGGGCAGCCGCTGAACGAAGACACCACCGCATGGCCTCCGATCTATCCATCATTGAATCTTCTGCCGAAATGCTCTACGGCCTCATCCACCAACGCTTTATTTGCTCTCGCGCGGGCATCCAGCAAATGTCAGAAAAATACGAACTTGGCCATTTCGGCGTGTGCCCGAGAACATTCTGTGAGGGAGTCCGAACACTACCAGTGGGCTTGTCAGATGTGCCGGGCGAAGATACCGTGAAGCTTTTCTGCCCTTCTTGCTTGGATGTCTACGTCCCGCCAAACTCTCGGTTTCAAACTGTCGATGGCGCTTTCTTCGGACGAACATTTGGCGCCCTCTTCCTACTAACATTTCCCGATTACGATATCAGCAAGAAGGGCGCCGATACATTGGGAGGCCACGGCTCTCGAGGGATGGCAGCGTCGGCCAGCGACGCAGACGAAAAAGATAAGATTAACGGCATGAACATACAAAATTTGGGGCCAGGGCTTGGACAAGGGAAGATGTACGAACCGAAAATATACGGGTTCAAGGTCTCGGAGCGTGCGAGGAGTGGGCCGAGAATGGGATGGCTGCGTGACCGACCTCTGGATATCCGCGAGTTGGATGAAGCCGCATTATACGCCAATGCCGACGAGAGCGACGACGATCCTGGACTTAACGGAGCGCGTACTCAGCCACGACAAACTCTGGCTGGATCTCGGAAAGTGAGGCGACCGAATGGAGGGAGTCCTATGTCGATTGAACCCAATGGAGAGTTCGCTTGACGAGACGGGCTTTGGAGATACCTTTTTACATTGCAGGCGTTTCGAGGGCCGAGGCAAGGCTTTATATGGGAGGATGGTTTAGAGATGACTTTCTGTTGCGCTATGCCTAGCGAATTGCATATTTTCGGTGGTTGCTTGTGGCCTAAAGTGGTATATTTGACCTTTCTCAGGGTGCGAGAGTAGCAAAATTTTGAATCGTAAGTTGTGGCCGCTGAGCAATGATAAAATTTCGCTGCCATGTGAATAGTTTCTATCCATTAGAGAGGATGCGCCATAGTTGGTATCTCACTAGACCTCTTTTTAGAATCATTTTTCATTTCCAACGGAGCTGCCCACGTTGATTGATTTAGTGGCATTTTCACTCGATAGACGCAATTCTAGTCTCAGGCTGTGGTTACTGAGCAAGGAGTCAGCCTCGAACTAGCTTGCAAACCTTCAAAGTCGTAGTAACCTTGGAGTCTGCTGTCGGTAGACTGGCGACGAACTTCCATACTCTTGCCGCCTCAATCGCCAGATTCATACGTGACTGTCCTGAAGCACTTACCAATCGACAAAAAGCCAGGAACTCTAAAATGTCCTCGAATTATCATTGAGAACTGGCAACAACAGGTCTTGATTTTCGTTACTGATTAAGGGCTGAAAACATCATTTTCAGCGGGCTGCCAGAAAATGTTTCAGCATCTCCTAAAAAGTAGCCTCATGGAACGCGAGAAAAGCAATAAGCGGCTGGTCAACGGGGCAGTCGATCTTGTTGGTACCCTGAGCCAAGTACTTATCTTTCTTTAATGGAAGCTCGAGGGCCAACCTGAGGGGTGAACACTGCGTGGAGAAAAGAAGGATTCAGAGCCAAAAATATGTGATTATGACTTATCTCGAGGCTCTTATTTGGTAGTGAGAATGGGAGTGAGCCTCGGAAAGAGCTGCAATTACAAAACACCTCACGGTGATACAATTGAGAACTAGGGGCGAGATTAAGCGAGAGAATAGGGGTTCCTGTCCCATGAGCGATTTACCAGACTCAGGAGAGTGGGTGATCTTGGCCGTAAGTTTGGTGTGTAGAACAAACAGACAGATTAGACAAGAAGGAGCAAGGAGGAAAGAGGAAGGGTGAGAGAGAACAGTGGACTGTAATTGATCACGAGAAAGTCTGGTCTCGAAAGTGCAAATAAGGTCACGTGGGGGAATTCTTGTTGAGGGGCTTCTCTTCTGTAGAGGTACCATGTTAAAGTGTTATCTAGGTACCTCTGCTCCTGAATCCGAATTTGACCTACGAATGGAGAATGACATCTAAATTCAGCTACACTGAGGTTAATTTTCGGCTTCGGGAAAGCTTTGACCGCCGCAGAGTCATAGAAAAAATTAGGAATCACATGTTAGACAAAGGAGAATTTGGAACCCAAATAGGAGTGAAGTGTTTTAAATAATTTTGTATTTATTCCGTTTGTGATTTGATCAAACAGTACTCCAAAACATGATAAGTCCGGAAAAGACGCCAACAAAGTGTAATCTGTACAAAAGTTGAAATAACAAGGGGACGTACTATAGCCCCCCTCTTTATCGAGTCGGCAAGAGCTGCCCATGTACCCTAATCGCAGTGAGATACGACTGCCTTAACGCGCGCCCATCGATCGGGTTCAGATCCGGCTCCTCATACTTCTGGAAATGCCGGATATTCTCAACAACATGCAGAGCACAGTTGCTGCCATCCGTCTGCCGCGAGCAGGTACTTACCTGGTATGTCCAGCGCGGATCCTCTAGATTCCCCCACCACTTGTACAGGAGATTGTCTAGCAGTTTCTTGACGCGTGTATAGGTATTGGTAGCTGTGCCTGTGCCGTACAGGGAGTCGAGGATGGTCCACTTGAGCTGGCGTTTACGTAGAACGACACAGACCCAGTGATGCTCGAATATATTGAAGGGCATGATGATCAAGTCCCAGGGCGTACCGTCTGCTTCCAGTTCAGTTGTGACTGCGAGGTATTTAGCGTCATCTTGGTATCCGACGCCGAATTTCTCGAGCCGGCTGAGGAACTGCGGGTCTAGGACCACGACTCCAGGGACTCTGTCCTTGATTCGGTATAAATGAAGGAGTGATCCAATGACATTATCTGTGAGATATTCGTTTGGGTTCGAGAGGTCGCGCATATCTGCGGTTGTGATCATGTTATTCGCTCCAACTTGGGAGGGAGGAACTCCGAAGAGTGCCACGTACGACTGAAGGTCCTCAGATCGAGGCATGTTCGGATGATAGTAATAGCGATAATAGATTATGATAAATCGTGATGATCGCAATGAAGAAGAGTGATGCCACGTCCATCAGAGACGTTTATACAAATCGCAGATAATTGTTTTTCCCAATTATAAAGAAATGAACATGACCGTCGTGAAGTGTTTGCGTTTCAAAGACGATTAAGTTCAGCCATACTAGAGATTAGAAGCAACTTTATCTGTGATTTGTACTTTCAATCAAAGAGAAGGAGAGGTTCATTGTGACCGCACAAAGAAGAACAGCCCGACGAAGACAGTCTTGTGCCAAGCTGAGATAAAGAATTGGAGGATTCAAGTGGATTGAAAAACAGCGCCTATGTTCTGGGGTTACTTGATCCAGATAAAAATAGATGTTACAAAAAATCTCAACAAGGCAGGACGATTGAAAGGTGTGGTAAGAAAAACAGAGGGGGGCAAAGATTGTCATTGCGCACAGTAAGTGTCCACGAAATTTGATATGCAAGGATTCAGAAGAACAAATTTTTATTTCAACATATTGTAGAAACATGTAACCTTGGAACAGTTGAAAAAAAGCAAGTCGGAGATTTAGCTGTCCTTAAGCTCATCTTTGAGTCTGTGGACATAGTAAGCTCGCTGCTTCGTTGGGTCAAATGGAATGCCACCCGCCGCTGGGTCAGGTGGAAGATTTCCTTGCAAAACCACGCAAACATTCTCAATAGTATAGACACCACAGTTGTAACCATCGTCCTGCTGTGGAACAGCAAGATGGACATAGTCCCAGCCCGGCCCATCCCACATACCAGTCAGCTCGTTAACAAGAGAAGCAATTCTGTTATACAACGCCGTCGAGGGCTGAAACGTATTAGCAGAATCAAACACTGCCCATGCCCGTTGGTTGAAGTTGAGAAAAACCGCGATCCAATGGCCGTTCGTCTCTTGGTACAAGGTCTGCTCTGGTTGCGCTGGAATGTTGCAAAACGGCATCACGACTGCTTCATATTGTTCCCCCCATCACTTTGTGGCTGGAGGCGCTGTCCCGGCCAGAATCTGTCTAGCTTCGAAGGGCTGTTTTTCATAATGATTCAGGAAGGGAGGGTCCAAGTAGGTAGAATTGACCTTTTCCTTTCTCTTTCTGGCGTCACGCTTCGCACATCTGCAGAGCAGCGCTCTGATGGTGTTTTCAGAAAGAAATCCTTTGCCTTGTAGGTCCTTGTGTTCCTCAGGATACATTGGCCTACTCAATGGGTACCCGAAAAGCTCTTCATAATCCATTTTGATAATGATTCAAGATGTTACAAGTTATGCGGTAATGAGGAAGATGTTCTTGGGGAAAGTGAGTTGCCACAATTCTTAAGAGACATTGGAATTTTCATTGTCCTTGAATTGCGACGGAAAAGGACTAGTTGTGATGAACAAGATCCGGCGTGATTTGACTGATCAATGGGCGGAACTTGTTTCACCTTTCATTGACCAAGACGCCACTAATTCCTCAACAACACATGCAAATTTTCTCTCCTTCAGAATGGCATTATAGCTACGTAAAGAAAACGAGTAGGAAATACTTACTCGGCACCTAAATCGACCAAGAGTAAAAATACATCAACGAGGCAGGAGAAAGACGGGGCGACGAACAAGGAAGGCGAAATCTACAAGAGTACCACTAGACCAAGAGCAGCCACTCCCCTTTCAGGAAAGCACGACAAGGACTTGAAAATTGCGTTCAAGAGCAAATTGGTGTTCGAGTGATTTTGCAAGATCGAGACAGAAACGGGCAACACGATTGATGAGAGCAAACCTCGCTATGATGACAAACGCGCTACCTCCGTAACCCACTTCAATACTAGAATCCCGAGCCTTTCCAACCGGAGCTCATGGTTACTGTCAACTTCCATTTGCGGTCGTTCCCATGTTTGCTTTGGAGTTGACTTGAAAAAAAGAGAAATTTGCTGCACATATGCTAGTGGGGGTGAGAAACTGGTATTCCTATTGCTTACCTGTAGGAAAACGCAACTATCCTTATTTCTAGGGAAAGCATATTCGCGAGGCTCCGACTAGACAACTCGAGCGCTCTTACCTTCTCAAGATGCACATTACCGAGTTTTTTGGTTCTCCTTGGGAGGTCTCGCGTTTCCATGAATAACCATCAGTCCAACGACTGTAACTCACAACTGATATCATTGCATCAATCACGGGCAGACTTTTCGGACCTTATTGATCTTCTGGCACCGACAGATCAAAGATAGCAACTCAAAATTCAAAATTCAAAAAAGTTAGCAGTTATTGCGCCTGATTCGTGTAAAAACTTCATTTTCCTTTGGCACTTGCCGCTTGTCAGTTACTACTCACTGTTTTTGATATATCTTAAGTCCGTAGAGCCTACTCCAAATGAAATACACCAAAGCAATGCAAAAACAAAACAAGTAGATGATGCGTGTCCCCGAAAGTGTTCACTGAACTGGAGGGTTGGACGACAGAGTTTCCTGCAGCGGCGCGCGTGCAGAGAATCTGGTAGTCGCATACTTGCGAGGTGAATCAGAGGGCTGGGTCAATTGCCGTATTGATTGATAGGTGGATATTTTTGGGATGCCATTTCCGCAAAAGAAAGAGGTTGGTATGAAGTGGTAATCAAAATATCTGCCATATATGGTGTTCGAGGCCACGTGGACTGCCCCCTTATTACATGTTTTGTGAGGCGTTACTATTTTGTGATTCTAAAGAGAAATATGGAAATCAATTCATGCCTAATAGTTCTGTTTGTAATATAGTACAGTTCGTGACTGTCTGGTCAGAATTCCGAGGAGTAAGGGGGATCTTGGTCCACTATCCACGGGAGCACCGGGCCCTCAGTATGTCTGGTGATGTGATCAAGAAAGTTTTTCCATGAAGCACTCGCCATTGAGGGGCAATCCGAAGAAGATCGGCATTTATCTGGTACTAATGAGATAATGTAAAAATGTATGAAATCATTGGATCATTTATGGGTATCAAGAGTACCAAGCCCCTCTGGTGAACCATATTCTGGGTTGGAGATTGCAATGGCCCAGAAGAAGGACATTGAAAAGGAACTCCCTCGGATCTGAAATTGAGAATCTGCCGGCTTTTCAACATCTTGTGACTGAGCGGGTAGCAATCCTGCCCAATAACAAACAGGCCGGAGCGTGCCTCCTTTGATGAAACCGCATTCTCTCCCAAACATGAAGATCGAGCCAAGTCTTACAAGATTGCCCGCTGATCAAAGAACCCAAAACAACATCGAGCCCCGACAATGTACAAGCATGCTTCGTGCAGCCCGTACCCCCGTACCAAGCTAGTCATTCTAGATGGCCTAGCACCGTCGACTGGCCAAGTTTTTCAAGAATTGAGAAATGAAATAAGATGACTACATCGAATCATGTACTTAATCGACGGAAGATGGGATCGCACGAGGTCCAACGGCGGGCACACAGCAGAATGCGATGGGCTGACTCTGCGGAGAAACACTGAAAGTCTGGGGATGTGTACGGAAAGTCTCCAGATTTGTGTAAACTTACGATTGGACAGCCGCGCCCGGTTTTCCCGAATGAATTCTCGTATCACCGCTGGCTCCTCTACCAATCTGGAAGTGTGGAACTGATGAAATGCAAAATAATAAGGAACTTTCCCGACGATAAACAGAGGTTCTCGCGAAGTTTTGACTTCCTCAATTAATGGAAAAACTTAATTCCATTCTTGGGAAGTTTTCGGAGGGCACCGCACGTACCCAATGCAGGTCAGCACATGGCCCCCAGTGTGGCAGCGGCCCATTGTATTATTTCCCGGGATGCTGGATAAATCCACATCGGTACTTGGTGGGTGAGGGACTGCATGGGAGGATTTCGGCTCGAGAGGGTGGGTTTCAGGGTGTTCGCCGAAGAAAAAAAATGATGCGCTCCGTAATGTGGATCCAGGTTCCTGTGACTTGAAAACAAAACCGCGATGGCCTGGTAACGAGGCTGGGTTGATTTAGCCTCATGTACTGGTGTAGCATTGATCTGTACGGGAACGCTGAATGATGTCGTGAGTGAGAAGTGATGGGCCCCTTTAAAGCACATGTTGGGCAGGAGTTCCGTGTCGATTTCTCGATATTGGCTCTTACCGCTACTTTGATGAGAGGTCTAAGCCTCGCCGATAAGTACCTTATATGGAGGCCGCCGTAGATGCGGGAATGCAAGCACGCTGTAGATTATGCAGGCCGATAATATTTTTGACAATTGACAATTGACAATATTTGAAGGCGAAGGCACGGGCAGACTGCAGTCCAACTGGTACTACTGGTACTACTGGCAGAGTCAAATATTCATTCAAATATTCATTCAAATATTCATTCAAATATTCATTCAAATATGCGGGGATCGCTTATTCTGCCTTTGACCCGCACGAGGGCGCTGGGCGGTGTGTGAGATTCGCGCGCTGTCGTCGTGCTTGATTGGCGAGATTGGGCAGGCTGGCACACACTGGCACACACCTCTCCCACTCAGACACCAACAGACACCGGCGACCAAGATGTCATCTCGAAAAAGGATCTTGGGATCTTTATTCGTGCAGTACTCTTGCAGACTTCCCATGCACTATGCATCTCTACCTTGATTTGCTGACTGCTGCTGTCGATAGTTCTGAATTTGTGATCTATGATTCAGGACGTAGGATTTCCCCATCGCGGAGTATCAAGCTGCGAGAGCTCGGAGCAACAAACTCATCTGTCCCGGCTATCTAGTAGTATTATGCCGTTTACCGTTCTTTCGATGGAGCCCATGACGGATGACAAGATGCAGATCTGATTTGTATCTACAGAGTAACATCTGGGGTATCTATCTGCATGCGTCTTGTGAGCTGAAAAGTTACAGCACGGTACGAGTCAGAGCCTCCGTTTGGAAGTCTGAGCGTTGAGCCGCGGGGAACCCTTTATGGTGTTGTACAGGAAGGGGCGCACAATCTAGGGGCTGGAGGCCAACTATCTTCAGAAGTTGGTATGATCGATCGATTTTTAATGATGGGAAAGTTGTCGATAGCTTCTTGTTGTTGCATGCTAGACTTTTCACGAATCATGAGCAAGTGCTGAGCCGTGCCACCCCTTTTCGCATGCGCCCGACGCCGACTGGCCGAGTATCGTCAAGCAAGGCTTGAACTTTGGAAAACTGCCCGGCAGACGGCCGGAAGTTGGATTCGTGGTGGAAGGTGGTGAGAAACGGCGGCGGGGAAGCTGTCTGGAACCCGACCACGAGAATTTTTGAAGGTGTAGCCGTTTTGGGAAGCCTGCTTGTCTTCTCACAGAGAAATCAGAGAAGGCTGCGAAAATTCCATCGGGCTAAACGACAACGGCAAGGATGGCACGCTGACGGGACTTTTCTGTTGGTGGACAGGAGCACAAGGCTAGAATGTTTGAGGTAAGCCTGTCGAACTTCGAACATGGCCAACCGCGGGCCAAGTGGAGTCGACTTGTACAGTAGCGGTGGATACCATGCAGATGCACATGTGGAGCACGAGCAAGGTTTCGGGACTCAGTGCTAGATTAGGGCCGCAGGGGGTCGCAAACTACACCGAAAATATGATGTCGAAGTTGACGTTATGGAAATTCCTGATCAAGGGAGCAGGTGGACACAAGAGCACCGAATATACGAAGTATCAATGCATCAAAATGCCGTGTGCTGAAACACAAACTCCATGCAAGAGACCATTGGAGCTCAGCAAACACAAGCGACGTGATACAGATGGAAGGAGCCGTTGTGGGCGCGAGACACAGCATGTTAATCTTACTCGGTATGCTTCGCGGATGTTGGCGAGAGGCTTTTTTTGACAGCCTTCTCTCCGAATGCGACCCCCCGCTGATGTTGGCAGCCCGGTACATCCATGGCATGTTGGACTACATCACGGCGACTTGATTTCAGGGGCAAAAAAAGCAAGTAACATTCCTAATGGTATACTACTTGAATACATCATTTAAACCATATCCTACCACTTTCTAGACCTTTTCTGGCGGCTTCTTAAACTGCACGGCATGAACCGCACCATAAATAAATCAGTTTTGGTCAGCTTCGTCATATTCAGAATAACCTTTCATCCCTTACTCATGAGCCAAATATCGCCATTAAAAAACACGAGTCGGGGGCTGCACTATTCGCGGTAGCCAGTGAAGTGACGAGGATTCTGGCCAGAGCTCCAGGCTTGATCCTCGAATTGCTTCATAGGGGTCCACGGGTATGAATTGCTTTTTCTGAGGGAAGATCTCCCATAGTAGTCCCCTATCTATCTGAAAAGAAGCAGAAGCTGCAGAACAGCGTGTGCGCCCAATAATTCGAACTCCATTTCGCATGCCTCGCCCAATGATGAGGAGGCAATATATTTTATGACATCTGCCCCCTAACACAGGGACCTAAATCGGTTACCACCCCTGTGCCTGCCATCACTTACTCACTAAAGAGCCCTAAATCTAGCCTGGCCGTTCTGAACTTTCCATTCTTTCCCTCTTCCATCGTCCGGAGTCTCCCTAAAACCACCTCTACGCGCAACTAACTCCAAGAAGTGTCCAAAAACAAGAACTTACTCGAGTTGCTCGTAATTAACTTTCTCGTCAAAAGTCTGTGGCCCGCCATCAGCTTGGTACAGAGCTTGGAACTGAATTCAAAAACCGCCGCCCCGCCAACCTTCCCCTTCGCTGCTAGCCTCCTGAAACGCTTGCCTCTCGGACCGCCCAGCTCGCCCGTAGTATCTATCGACAGATTCCTTCCATCATCCATCAATCATCAACCACGGTCTCATCCCATCTCATCGCCACCCAGATATTTCCAGCTTTTCGAAGAAAAAAAAAACAAACAAAAGTACAGTCGCGCAGGCAACGACGTCGACAATAATAACAATCATCGGACCAACCTCCAGCGGGCTCCTGTACTACCAGACCACAGCATCACATTGATTGCACCTCGGACGCATCGATATCCCCATCCCCCATCCCCATCCCCATCCCCATCTCTCTCACCCTTGGACATCCTGAAATAGCGGTGTTGCTGTTGGGCATATTTTAGGCTGGTGCATTGCTCTTGCTGCATTGCTGCATCCCTTACCGCCTCCAAACGCCCCCGTTTTGCAAGTCAACGACCCTTACCAAGCCGGCATCACTGAGACTCACTCGAATTACTGGAGCAGAATAAATCTGCGGCCTGGAATTCCCAGGATCCCCAGCAGCTGTGTCACTACCACGCCATCCTGCATTCCGACGCAACTCCCTGTACAGCTCTGTACCAATAGCAGCCAGCTGCAACAATTAACCCGTCGCTACGAAGATCAACGTGCAGGAACACAACAAACCGGTCCACGGTCCCTTTGCTGTAGTCGTCTGCAAGTCTGTTAGTGTTAGTCTGAGTCTGCTTGCTCTGCCTGCGCCCCTCGTCGCAAACATTTACACCCAGTCCCAGTCCCAGTCCCAGTCCGGTCCACGATACAAATCCATCTATTGATTTTGTCGCAAAACATCGCGACGCCCTCCTCGATTCCCCATGACTGCCGACGAGAAATCGCAGAATATGCCTTACAACACTCGCCGAAAGTCGTTGTCGTTGCCCTCACTCGGCATCCACCTGCCCGTCACGCATGCTTCTCGAGCGGCCGCGCGACTCTCACCGCCTTCTGCCGGCCCAAGTGCTGAGAATCCGCCGACCAAAAAAATAAAGCGGTCGCATGAAGAATCGCCGTCCATGTCGCCGCCGCCCAAACGGGTGACGGTGAAATACGAAAATACACCACCACCATCGCCCGAGGCCGAGTCGAACGATCCAGAGGAGGAGTCGAAACCGCGCGAGATTGATTTGGAGGGCATTAATGACGAGATCGTGGAGGGGGTCATCATCCAGCTACAGAAGACCGGTAACAGGCCTCACTTAGTCAAGGAACTCGCTGCGATCTTGTCGCAAAACGTCAAAATCGTGGAACAGTAAGTTATCCCTACATGAATTTATTGTAACTCATCTCTAACGGCTTTTGCAGATCTGCGAACCCTTCTGCGATCATCTCGTCTCGACTTTCGTCATACCTCAAGCGCTCGTGGTCGGCTCTGGCGCCTTGTCCTGTCGCAAAAGAGCTGGAGACAGTACACCCACGGAGGACTTATTTCTACCTGACGACGTATCAACACCAGCCGATTCCCACCCCTTCGACCATCCAATATCCGCAACGTTCTATAATCTCTCCATCTCTGTCAAGCGCCGCTTCAAGATCCGATGAAGCCGATGCGGAACGGAGACGAGAGCTCTCGCCCTCGCCAGAGGTCGATCTCTCCTCACCGGAATTCGATGGTGACGATATGATGTCGCCGCCTACACCTACTGGATCATTTCATGGTCGCGTGGAGCCCCCGGCTCGGAATACCCGTGCATCGTCGCCACCCCTAGAGAAGGACGAAAAGGAATTTACACAGACGGCCCGAGGAATGCAAAAACGAAAGTTGAGTGGGGACGTCCAGATGGGTGGCGTCCCATCCGACATGGAAGATCACCCTGTGAAAACGGTGGACAACGACACCTTGTTTGGAGACGGAAAACATCTGAACATCTCGAGTACGACAAATTTCCTAAGCAGTCCAGCAATGAAACCCAGCCTTTCACTAAGCACTGCAAAACGAAGCTTTGAGGATTCGAACGACCTATGGGCACGTGTAGATGGAGGCATGGAATGGGATATGCGGAGTCCAGAAAACGTGGAGCTGGAAGAATTAGATGGACTATTGGACGACTTTTAAACGAAGAGTGTTTGCGTTCGATTCGATGTACTTGCTTTGATCTCGGCTCCTTTGGTTTGCTACATCGCTTCTCATCTTTACAGATTTCGATCGAGTTACAGGAGCTGTCCATCTATGAATCTTGTAGGCTTCATCTTGCTGTCTTTATTATGGGGGTTCTTTGCTGGTTGTACGATTTAGAGGGAAAGACAAAAGGGGCAAGAGAAAAGTCAGCGGGCCGATGAAGCAAAGTAGATGAGATGGATGGCTATATTTGGCAATGTTGGCGCATTTGCCGGCTTGCAGGCGTTTGGAGCGATCTTGTACATATACATATATATTGCTGGAGCGTTGCTATTATTATTGGCACTGCTCTTGTGCGCGTTATCAGTGCGCGTTGAGAGTCGAGAAATGAGAAATAAATCTCCACGTAATTGACTTTATTCAAATGTGAGGTGAGGGATATGATGGGTCGTATGCGCATCACGAAGTAACTAGTCTGGTGGTCCACACCACAGTAGAGGGGCAAAAGTAACCATGACCATGACTCGCGGCTTTCGTCGGATCATGATCAGCCTGGATGCGCCGTTTCTGCAGCCTTGTGGGCTTTGCTGTGCAGCCTTGCATGAGCTTCGAAATGCGCTAAAACGGCTACACGTTTTGCAGACCTGACCTGTCAACGACCGCAATCAAGTTCAACAACATTGAAGCAAGCAACACCGTTTGAAGCTTTGTACATATCAATTTTTGTCAATCTATTGTATCATGTATTAATACCAACACTAAACTCGATAATGATATGATGATACCTTGTCGAAGCTCAGGAGCTGTTCGAGTCAACTCATGAGGCCCCTTTGAGGTGGAAGAAAGCGTTTTCAACAGAAGGGATGGAAACGATATACCGCAAAGCCATGCGCAATGGCGTACAATCTAGTAGGAGTCCTTTCCTACGGATCAATTCCAAAGAATCAAGATGCACGCGCTCAATAAGCACCACCCCGCATCTCGCCGCCAAAGCCCCCAAGAAAGCACCCCTCAAACCCCAAAGAAAAGAACAACCATATAAGTACGCAAATAGTCCAAACCCAGAATCAGGATATACTGACTTCTTCACCCAGACCTACCAAACGCCAACCCACATCCAACATTCCCCCTCCTTCACCTCCCAACCCCCTCAAATACCGCACCGTCCCCATAGTCCTCGGCAGCATAACCCTCATCGGCCTCTCTGGCTACCTCTCCTACCTCTACGTCTCCCTCTCCCGCACCCCATCCCACCCCACCCCAAGCTCTGCCTCCCAACAAACCGACGTATCCTCCCGCTACGATGACATCGCCTCCTCTTTCGACGACAGCGTCGAGTGGACGGAGAAGGTTATGGGCATCAAGAAACTTCGTAAGAAATTGGCTGCGAAGGCCAAGGGGGATGTGTTGGAGGTTAGTGTTGGCACGGGGAGGAATTTGGAAGGGTATATTGGGTTTGGCACTAAGGATAAGAAGGGGACGAGCTTGAAGAGTTTCACGGCTCTAGATAAAAGTGCTGAGATGCTTGAGGTTGCGCATGAGAAGTTCTCGAAGCTGTATCCGGGCATTATTGGTGTTAGGTGGGTGATTGGCGATGCGTGCGTTGAGGGCGCTATCCCGGCACCGCCACGGAATAGCGATGAGAGGAGTGGGAATTTGGAGGGTGGGAAGTATGATACTGTGGTGCAGACGATGGGGTTGTGTAGTGTTCAGGACCCCGTAGCGTTGTTGCGGAATCTGGGGAACGTGGTGAAGGAAGAGGAGGGGAGGATATTGCTGTTGGAGCATGGAAGGGGCAGGTGGGAGTGGTTGAATGGGGTACTGGATAAGTTTGCTGAGGGCCATGCGAGGGAGTTTGGGTGTTGGTGGAATAGGGATTTGGGGGCGGTGGTGAGGGAGAGTGGGTTGGAGGTTGTGGAGGTTAAGAGGTGGCATGGTGGGACGACGCAGTGGTTTGAGTTGAAGAAGCCGAGGACGAAGCTGCAGGAAGTTGTGAACGTGGTGGCGGAGAAGGTGCAAGGGAGTAAAGATTCGGGAGAAGTAAAGGGGAAGAAAACTTGGTGGTATTGGGCGTGACACCGCGAATGCCTGGATTTACGAGTATACTCCTGAATAGCTCGACTCCTCTGACACATTCGGACCCTTCTATGCCACGACCAAATGCGTCACGCGGCTAGCAGGTGAACTTTGTAAGAGATGGGAATCTCTCTCTTTTACTCAATATCGTGTGAAAAAACTGAGGAGACGCAATGCGAAGCTTCTACGCCATAGGCACCTTGAAATCAGAATGGGACAAGATGTCCAGACTTGCATTTCTTAGCAACTGCCGCTGCAGCAATTGCTCGAAACACCATTTCGTGAAGGCGGGAATGCTTTCGGAGTGGGAAACAGTGACGGGAAAGTTTATTGTATTTAAGGCGCAAAGCGATGGCGTAAATGTTTTCTCGGCACTTCTTGCTGAGATGTTTGTATTTTTTCAGGAGTATTTGCGCTCGGCGAGGGGCACTCTGTGTCCAGGGGATGGCTCGGACGAGCGCGTGGCTTAACACCTGTAGTTGTTCGAGTTTCTGACAATAATTTCTAAGTTCGTGAAATTTTTCTGCTGTTGAATGTTGGAAATGCCTTCGTAAGGAAATTTCATGTGACCATTGTCTCACTTGCTGTGAGAAACATTGTTCATAACAATGAACCACAAGCAAAAAGGCATATTGAATGCTTCAAAAACAGGTATAAAACTACTGCTCTACATTCACTTCGCTCGCTTTCGCCCCAAAGTCCATCAGATTTCGCCTCACATATGATAAGACACAGCTTTTGTTTTTATAACGCATTTTTTATTTGATTTTCTTGGACCCAATATTGAGACCCAGATTTTTCTTTTCCCTTTCAAAAGGAAAGCAAGAAGCCGCCTAGACAAAAGAAATCAGAACATTTCGCTCTCATTCACTCATCGAATTCAGGATTCCCTCGTCCAACGCGCCCAACTTATACCATTCCACACTATCCCATACAATATGCCTGCCTTGAAAGTGTTTTCTTTTTCAAGACTTGGGGTTGGGATAGCTGGAGCCAACTCTGTAATTCCTCTGAGCAAGTCCCGCATTCTCTTGCTTGGAGGTCCATGTCTAGAAACCCAAACCTCATCGGGTCGCGTGGGAATGGGATTTTGGCGTGCGATTGTTGCGAGAATTTTGGGGTCAGGTGTTCGATGAAGCCTGTAGGGGATTCTCCTAGGATCCTTGTTGGGCCACCCGCGAGAACGTTTGCTCCTAGCTCGAGATTTGTTCTGTGTTCGACGAGGCTTGAAGGGAAATTCACTAGAACCCTGATTGATCCACCCACCAGAAAGTTTGCTCATGGCTCGGGCTTTGCTCTCTACCCGAACAGCTAGGCTGGGGGTGCTGAGAGCTGAGAAGTTCAAAGATGCCTCGAGAGGATCATCTGTGGTTGTGCTTGAAGCCTCGAGCTTAGAGATCGAAGGGTTGGACGAGATATGCTTCTCTGGCTCTGAACCTGGAGACGCATCCTCATTTGTCAGAAGCTTGCTCTCTTCACCAGGAACTTCTTCTTGGGCTTCAAGATAGCTCACGAGATCCCAGTCTTCTTCGGAAGAAAGCATTTCTGCCTCGATATGATTCTTGCTAATACTGGCCATTTTTGGTGATGTTCTTGGCGTGTTGGTCGTGTTATGTGTGAGTTTTACTACGCAGATTCCTCAGCTTTCTTATACTGAAATTGTGTTGGGTGTTTCATAGGTAAAGTTGTTCTGACGTGAGTGAGTAATGGTATTGTTGCAGGCTCACAACTTTGTTCTGACTTTGCCGCAGTTTTGTGCTTATCTGTTTTGAGTTTTTTCTTATGTGTCGTCTCAGCTTCGTGGAGAAATCTTAATACTCTATTCGATGCCCGCATCTGTTCTGCCCTGTAGTGCTCTACTCGGAATCAGACTTGTGGCGCCACCTTGGAGACATTTACAACACTCACAGGCTTGATGCATGGAAGAAGCGATTCTCCAAGCCAGTTCGGAAGGAAATTTGGGAATACTTTAAAATAATTACATACTAAAGGTCCTTGGATAGACCGTTATGTAGTGATACTAGAGAACCGTCATAACATAAAATAAAGTCCAGCTTGAGAATTTATATTTACTGCCATTGTCCACAGAGACCCTCTTTCGCCTTTCCCAGCACAGGATCATTCTCAGGCTTCGCAACAGACCACACGTCCTCGTAGTGCCCAACATGCTCGCCACCTTTCGCGAAATCCCAAACACCTCCGTCTTTTGGATATGCGGCAATCATGGTAAAACCAGAAAGCTCTATATTGCTCAACGCATCTCTTGGATCTTCAGCTGCAATATGGTGTCCATCTCCAGGCGTAAGCAGCATGAATTCCTCGGGTGGAATAGCATTGAATGTCTTATGTGCAGTCCCGGCAGGGAGTATGAAGACATCTCCAACTTTCGCCTCGATTTCAATTCCATTTTCGTCTTCACGAGACCCGTTTGTGGATTCCTCCGAATCAGACGCGCTATCTGCAACGCCAAAACGAATCGTCGCAGTGCCGGAGAGTACGGCCATACATTCATGGACTGCTGAGTGGTAATGGGAAGATTGTGTCTGACCGTAGCGATAGATCCATCGGACTTCCCAATCATTGCTCGAGAAGAGGTCGTAGGCTGAAGCCGCACTACAGCTGGATTTGGCATTTAAAATTCTTGGATAGTGCAGGAGAGGTTGCGGCGAATTCGGAACCAGAGCTGTGGGGGGCAAGTGATATTTCCTAACGTCAGCCATGTCGTATACACTAGATTGAGTACGAGAGCTGAAAGGGTTATCACAAGTCCTTGTCTGTATTGTTGTATTCTTGAGGAACAAGAATTTGGCCTTATATAAAACCCCGCAAATAACAGAAGAAGCCTGTTCTTACGCCACACACGTGACTAAGTATGATAATTGTGGCTAAGTAAATAAAGCGAGCCCCTGAATTTAAGGAATGAGCTCATCACCAGCCTTGGTGACACCTTCCATCTTATTTTTGCTAGGCCCAACCAAATTCTCTTGCGCTTACCTCATTGTACTGATCCCCTAAACAACCTGAAGGCACCATAGCGATTACCCCTGTCCAGCATGGACAGCACGTGACTCCCCCTTTTCCTCTCATCTGAAGCTCGGTGAAGGACTTTGTCTGCACTGAAGGTTGGAATTATCCCTCAACAAAACCAAGCGTGCGAACGAGTATCCGAAGTAATAAATTAGGATGGCTAGGGTGGCGAGCAAGAAAAAGACCTCGAGAGCTTGATGTCTCCTACATCGTAGCTGCCCTAGCGTGGAATGAATGTACCTCCGTAAACTATCTCGCGTCCGAATAAGAAGCTATTCACTAGAGGCCTCGGGGTAAAACTGCCACCTTTAACAGGGGGGTAAGTGCAACGAGAATAATTTTAGCATCGGACTAGTTCGAGGCGCATGTTACTAAAGAACATAAAAAGAAACCAAGGTAACCCACCCCAGTCAAAATTACTCTGCTTCAACTTTACCAAACTCCTGATCTGAGGCAAGCAAATGGACAAGTGAAAAATGACAGTGAAAGATAACTAAACGGCAAACCATTGGGTTTCAAAAGGAAACTCCCTACAGGCTTGCAAGTTCACATGTAAGAGTCATGAGGGGAAGGGAGTTCCCCTTGAGACGCACTCGTCATCGCCAGGGTAAATATTCTCGCCTTCTCCTACAGCTATCTTATTTACTCAAAACCTCACACGGCAGTGGGTTGTTATGAAAACGGAATGTAGAGCTTCTGGATCGGAGATGGAATGCCGATTCTCACTTGAGAAATGAACTAACTGATACCTGCCTCATTCCCATAAACGCGCGTCATTCAATCCTCCAACAAACCCGAGACAGTCTCCAAACCCTTGTTCCTAAAATAGAACTGATCACCACGTACCATTGTCCCCGTCCCCACAAAATTCACATCACACCTCGAGGTACACAGAAAATTCGTAAAAGTCGTTAGTCAATTTCAATATACACGTCCCAAAATATCATACACCCTGCGCCAATGTATATTATCAAACCAGTTGATTCAATCACAGGTTTCTAGTTTTCATACTCCTATCCCGACCATCATAATCACCTATCCCAATTTGCATGCATGCTGCACCCCCGAAGAAATCCACCTCGTCTAAATCAAGCAAAGTACAAAAGAGCAGTTCGTCTAGTTGGCCGCCGCTCCACCCTTGGCCTTTCCTTTCTTGGCTGCTGCGGTCTATTGAGGGTGTTAGTTTGGCGGTTGAGGAAAATATGTTGGGGGCTGGGAGATGTGAGAATGGAAAGGGTGATACGTACAGCTGTGCTCGCAGCAGCTGCGGAAGTCGCAGTGACAAGAGTTCCATCAGCAGCTGCGTCAACTGCACTTTGCGCGGCGGCCTGTAGAGAACGTTAGCTGGATTCTTCAATTTGAATATGCAATGAGTTAAAATCCTCGATGCGGAGAGAATGGGCTGCGCGGTGAGGAACCCAGACCCGCGGACCAAAGCGTCTCCTCTAGGAGATATAGCCGAGGAGTCCTAGCTTGGGTCTATGAAGACTTGCTAGACCTCGTAGCTTTACAAATTCTCATTGCTGATCATTGCGACTCACAATATTCACTACTCTTTCAGAATGTCCCACAGGGCGCGGGACAATGAAAGGAAATAGTGAATCTTGGAGAGCCACAAGACACATCTTCAATGTCCCAGAGCTTCTGGGACATTGATTAGAAATAGTGAGTGTCGAGAAACTTCGCAAGATTTATTATTCCTCTTCAGAATGCCTCAGAAGTTCTGAGACAATGAAGGCAAGTGAATCTTGTAAAGTCCCAGACCACTCATCTATCTCTTGAGCGTTTGAAGGTACCCGCGGGGCTGGGTCCAAGCGATAGGGATCTGAATACTCGAAAATGTCATTTTTGGGAAATACGTACAGCAGCCTATAATCGGTACGTTAGCCAGTTGTTTTTGACAACGGAATTACAATGTACTTACGGCAATTCCGCCAGCTCCATTGCTAGCAGCAGAGTTCACGTCCTAGATAACAGTCAATGTGAGACTTTAGCAAAGTCCGATTTCGCGACAACGTACAGCAGCTCCAGCAGAAGCAGAAGCAGCAGCTGCTCCAGCGCCAGCCTTGTTCGCCTTGGCCTATTGCAGTTTATCAGTATCGGGTTTCAGGGAAGGGTTTGTAGGGTTCCATACAGCCTTGCCTCCAGTAGCGGCCTATTATGTTAGTCAGGGTTTTTACCGAAGAAAGTGCCAGACATATGAAACTTACAGTAGCTCCACCAGCTCCAGTGGCAGCCTATTTGTTCGTTAGTTAAAAGCCTCAGGTCAAGTCAGACATTGAAACTTACAGTCGCGGCACCAGAAGCCTGAAAAGGTAGGTAGATTAGCATTGATCTGAATCTAGGGGTGCTCCCAAATTTACCTGAGCGGCACCAGCCTTGGCCTGAGAGTTGTTAGTTAAAATCTTATAAATTGGTATTGAGGCAACTCACCTTTCCTGCTTTGGCCCCAGTGGCTCCAGTTGCGGCCTATGAAAGTTAGAAATTATCCAAGAATAGAGAGATTTTGAAGTACTGTGGCGGTCGCGTTCTTCTTTCCCTTTCTGGTCTCGAGGACGGGCAAGCTTCGTAGTCCAAGACTGCCCAAGTTGATACCGGTCAGACCTTGAACGATCGAGGTGAGATCACCGCCTTGTGCTTGAGCATCGTTGTTTCCAGCTGCTTGGGCGTTGTTGTTACCAGCTGCCTGGGCATTTTGGCTTTGCTTAGTAGCTCCCGCTCCGGCTTTCTTTCCACCTGCCGCCTTCGTGGCGTTTGTAGCAGCTCCAGCAGCATCTACGGCGCCCGCTGTGGCATTTCCAGCCGCACCAGCCGCAGCTTTACCAGCCTTGGCACCTTTTGCCTTTCCAGCAGTAGCACTTGTCGCTGCGACCGCCGCGTCAGCGGTTGAATTTGCCGCTGCCTTGTTCTTCTTTGGCGAACGAGCGATGAGCTCATCAATGACTGGATATGGTACTCTGGCCTCGATGCTGTCTCCAGAAGCAGGGAGAGCTCGTGCCGAAACAACGCCGGCCGAAATGGCAATGAATGTGAGGATGGATCCGAAGTTCTTCATGATGAAAGTAGTGATAAGTAATAAGCGTCAAGCTCGTAAAAGTATATGGTGTGAATGAATGGAAACTGTGAGCACAGCTGGAATATCATTAGCCAAGACCTGTATAGATGTCGGTTCAACCTACCTCTTTTGGAGAATATAACAAATGGCCTGCACGTGAAAGAGGAGAAGTGGATGGGGATAGAAAGAGAATCATGCGAAGACGTGGGTCTTATATGAGTACATAAATTCTCCTGATCACGAGATCGGCAGGATCGATGATATGAGAAGGTCTTGAAACGATGCCATAGGGTAAAAATTCCATCTCAACCTTGACTCGTCTGATCTACATCTCAAAGCAGAACGACGTTTCCTAGGATGAACGCTGTCAAAGTGGGCGGACCACTAGGAAGAAGTGGCAGGCGCATGAGTGATCGGAGCTGCCCAAGAATGAGAAACGGGCCCTAAGAGACAGCCACGGGGAAGAGCCGCTCGAAGTCTAATGGGGTAGGAACGGTGACATACCTGGCAGCATCTGAAGACTGCTTGAGGAATCGCACAGGGGACAAGTCCCTTGTCAACAGGAGCCAAGACAATTCATGCGGAGGAAGAAGCATTGGCTGTTCCAGCTTGAGCGCCTCTTCGAAACAAGATCATAAGAGAATAGAGGAGACATGGGCTGGAAAATATAGGATAGTGGAGACGACTATAGGACTACCCGTCCGTCGTTGGGTGAGGCTCTTTGCTCGCTAGAATGTGGTGGTTGGGGTACGTACAGGGGGAAGACAGGGCCCCGTCAGCCAAAACGCCCCTCAAACAGACTCGGCTGCAGGACATGGACTTGCAAAACGGCCAGCCTGTCTGATGTGCACGGCGCATGCGCTCGTCGTAAGCATCACTCCGAAAGATGATGATTTTGATGAACATCAGACTTACTCTGCCGCAGGGCATAAGTGCCGAGTGACATTCGTCTCACGCTTGGCTCGACGTTGACTCGTCCAGTCATTTGCTTGTTTCGATGCCATCGAGCGCATCCTCCATCTCGAGACCCGCCTCCAGACCCCGTCACAGAGACCCGACAGGCAGGAGAGCGGGAACAAAACAACTCAAACGGCCTTGCCAAGTTGAACAATTCGTAAATTTAGAAAAAAATTCCCTTGGCAAGTGTTTGACAGTTGGCCAAGACAAAACAAGAGCTGTCCAGAGATCAGCATTGTGGCGTCAGAGATAGATCAGATGCATTTCTCCCTAGGAGGGGAAGTCTTCACGAGAGAGAGAGAATCTCTTGCCCACACTGGAGAGTTGACTTGCCCGCCACGGGTGCATGAAGAGAATGGTGATCTTTCAAGCTCTGAAGACGAGAAGAGATGAAATCGCTCGATTCTCCATAGCCAAAATTAATAAAACTGGAGAAAGGGCAGAGAGCGATGCAAGTGCGAGTAGAGTGCAAATGCTGGGATGCTTTACCACGATCGTTTGGGTCGTGGGTAACTGACCTGACCTGGTGCAGTCAGTATGCAGTGTTGTGGTGATGCAGTGGCTGGATGGCGGGGAATCAATTTTTCTACGACATGATTTTTATATGTGGAAGATATAATATTCAATATTCTGTTCAATTTCCTTATATCGGAAGCAGAAGTGAAATAATATATTTTCTTTCCTCTTTTTCCTTTTCCTTGTCCTTCTCTTCTCACTCGTATTTGTTTCCTCCGATATAGCAATGTCTTTGATTTATACTTGCCCTGATTGGCTGAGGCCCAGTGCCGGTGTCAACCGAGGCCGAGAAAGAAGCTACAAATACACTGCAGTCTCTGCCATGACGCATTTGAAGACATCCCAATTGTCAACTCTCAATTGTGATCGCCACCAGGGCAAAGCGATGCCGTGACAGCCCACGATGGCTTCTTCCAGATCAGTCACTGCAAGCCTGCAGCGGACTCTGCTGAGGCGAAATCCCATCAGAGCATCCGCTCAGCATTCTCGCCGATGCCTTACAAGCTTCATCCACCCCCGCGCGTGCCTCTCTAGAGTCCCATTCCAGCAACGCGCTTTTTCCATTTCGACTCCAAGGAGATTTGCAGATATCGACAAGAGCTTTGACCCCAAATCTATTGATCGAGAGAGCGATGAGGTCGATGTATGTATAGTGGGGGGAGGTAAGCTTGCTACAACAGCGGTCTCGAACCAATTCTAACAGGCACAGGTCCTGCCGGACTCAGTGCTGCCATTCGACTTAAGCAACTCGCAAACGAAGCTGGAAATGAGGACTTTCGGGTATTGCTACTGGAGAAGGCTGGAGAAATTGGGGCACATATCCTCTCCGGCGCAGTCATTGAACCGACTGCGATCAACGAGTTGATTCCGGACTGGCTCTCAGAAGAAAACGAGAATAGATTCCAGGATGCTACGCCTGCAACTGGAGACAAAATGCGGTTCCTCACAAAGGCGAGCTCGATTCCCATCCCTGCACCACCACAAATGAACAACCACGGCAACTACATTGTTTCTCTGAATCAGTTTACAAAATGGCTCGGTGAAAGGGCAGAAGAGGTCGGGGTCGAGGTCTATCCAGGGTTTGCTGCATCAGAAATTTTGTACAAACCTGATGGATCAGTTCAAGGTGTCGCCACCAACGACTTGGGCATCTCGAGGGAAGGGAAGCCAAAGGATAGCTTTGAGAGAGGAATGGAGTTCCACGCAAGGATCACACTCTTTGCAGAGGGCTGCCACGGAAGTCTGACCAAGCAGGTTATCAAGAAGTTCGATCTCCGGAGCGAGAGCCAACATCAAACATATGGACTCGGGTTAAAGGAGGTATGGGAAGTACAACCAGAGAAATTCCAAAAAGGCCAGGTCGTACATTCTATGGGCTACCCATTATCCGCAGATACGTATGGAGGTGGCTGGATGTACCACTTTGGGGACAACCTCGTCAGTGTCGGTCTGGTTGTTGGTTTGGACTACCCAAATCCCTGGCTCTCACCATATGGCGAGTTCCAAAAGATGAAGCACCACCCACTTTATAAGTCCGTTCTCGAAGGCGGTAAATGTATTTCATACGGCGCGAGAGCTCTAAATGAGGGCGGCTTCCAGTCTATCCCCAAGGTCGCTTTTCCGGGCGGTGCCTTAATTGGCGACACGGCCGGCTTCCTCAATGTCCCGAAAATCAAAGGCACGCATACAGCCATGAAATCCGGAATGCTGGCCGCAGAAGCAACATGGACTGCACTCGCCAATACTGACAATGGCACCATCTTCCTCTATGACTACGAAGACGCTCTAAGGAAATCATTCATCTGGAAGGAGCTGAAGGAAGTCCGTAATATGCGCCCATCCTTTCACAGCCCTCTCAAGCTCTACGGTGGAATCATGTACTCTGGCCTCGAAGCCTACATTCTAAAAGGGAAAGTCCCATGGACGCTCAAGCACGGCTCGCCAGATTACGCTGCGACCAAATCCGCGAATTCTTACCCCAAGATCGAGTATGAAAAACCGGATGGAAAAATCAGTTTTGATATCTTGACTAGTGTTAGTCGGACGGGCACCAACCACGAAGAGGATCAGCCTGTGCATTTGCAGGTTAAGAACTGGGAGAAACATGCTGAGGAGGAATGGCCTAAATACAAGGGTGTAGAAAATCGGTTCTGCCCAGCTGGTGTGTATGAATATGTGGAGGATGACTCGAAGGAGCTTGGAGTGAGGTTTCAAATCAATGCGCAGAAGTATGTGCTCTGTAATTTTTTTTGGAGAACCTTGCTAATTATCTACAGTTGCATTCATTGCAAAACCTGCGACATTAAAGTTCCAAACCAAGGTATGCCTCCTCCGGTCCATGAGACTTATGCTGACAGATTACAGGTATCAACTGGACTACACCACAAGGCGGAGAAGGTCCAAAATATTCTTTGACATAGTGTCAAGCATTCAACGCACTTCCTGTACATACTTTTGGTTCAAAACTAGACGATATACAAGCAATACCACAAAATTTGCAAGGCGACGATTAGCATTCGTATGCCCAGAGTATCCTTCGACTTAGGTCTATAAATCATCCCAAGTTACAACTTACCTTTCATCACCCCCAATTCCAATTTATCGCTCAGGTCTCATGGGATGGTTTTCAGAGTCAGCTTGATGGCCCTTCCCATTTTGCCTACTACGAGTACCCGACTCATCATTCAGGAGAAACACATGGAATATCATCTCTCCTTCTGTTACCATCAACCTGTTGTTGTCAATTTTCCTCTGGCTGGCAAAATTTAAGCTGCTGTCATTTCGCACATCTCCTAGCCTATCTCCTTCAAAAATATCGCGTCATCTTAGTTTCGGAGCAGGGTGCTCAAGAACATCTAGCAAGCGCCAGGATAGAAATGGAATCATTACCGCATCGAAATGTCCTATTGATATTATTCATGGTTGATCAAGATAAGAATAAGTCCAGAATAAGTATTCCCGGAAGTTCCACTATTCTCAATCTTTGCAAGATTCACCCTCGTATTCTGCTCTTTCTTCATCTACGATCCCAATACTCTAGCATGTTTCTCCGGGATGTTTAAAACAGGCAGAAGAAGACGTGGAAAGCATCGACAAGATATCAAGCGGGTATGCCATACTATGTTGGAGAGTAATGAAAATGCTGCGCTGAACTACTCCTTCGCATATCTAGGTTAGTGCAGTGAGAATTACGTGCGTTTGATCTTTTTGTAGTATATTTACTCCATTCGATGTGACTGTTTTTGCTGTTAACGTTTAAATTGCTGTCATTTTTATACCGTCGTTGGGGGAAAGCTATTTAATGTGGCCACCAGGCCCTTACCATCTCACCGAGAATCTCGACCTCATGGCGTTGAATGCATATTTAATTAAAAGTGAGGGTCTGGTATACCTGACTCCGATCCCTCTGCACTTTCACTCATTTCGCGTTATCCTGCGCACGATAATCTTGAGAAAGTGCTGTCCCCGCTCACACTTTATGTACCCCCACCCTCGTATACACCCTCCTACTGTTTTCGAAATGAGAACATGTGAGACTGGATTCTCTTACATGTTGAGAGGGTGTATATATGGACTAAGTGGCAGAGAAAAGTGGCAGGGGAGTTCGCAATCAGTAGGACGGTCCATTTTTTGACCAAAATTGCGACACTGGGCCGGCCGTCCGACACTTGGTGAAAAGCGCCAGATTTGCAACGATTATTTGTCGCTCAGCAATTCGCTTTTCTTAGTGTGCATATTGGAAATATTAATAGATTTGTTATTTAATGTTTCTATTGCCCAGAGTTCTCTCGACCTATCTTGCACTTGCTCAAATAGGAGGACCAGCAACCTTGAACGGATGAGCCTCAGTATTGAACACATACTGATTGACGCCATTATGCTCAACCTGCCACACATTATCCTACAAGTTTCATTAGCAAACTACTCTAATTCTCTCTGTGAGGGGCAACTTACCGGAGCATGAATCAAATAACTATACTTCAACACCTCCGCAAACCAAAAGCTGTCCTGGAAGTCATTATAGCCACCCCCACCTGGGACGTTAACATCCTGCAACTCAGCAAACCCACTGCCAACACGAGCCGTCGAATTAATCGCCACAAAAGCATTCCATGCCCAGTCCCTGTACATCTGATCGCCCGTCGCTCTGTAAGCGTAGTAGAAACTCTCGATGACTTCCGGACGAAGGACGTAGTTGCCGTTCGTGATAAAGAAACCAGCCTTCTCGTAGAAAGCAGTCTGGTCAGCCGGGGGTGCGGGGTTGTTTGGGTCATTGGACGAAGTGCCGTTAGTGACCCAGCGGAAAACTTCGGGGCCGATGCCTGTAGCAGTACTCGAGTAGGTATCTTCGCAGCCTTTGACGAGCTCAAGACCGAAATCGATGTATTTTTGTTCCTTGAGTGTGAGACCGCCGAGGATGAATGATCCGCCATCGAAACAAGCAACTGTTTGAAGTTAGTATTGGACACAAAACAACGTGATTGAGGACATACGATGTTGAGACTCGTGAATGAGTTGTTTCCCGTTGAAGATAGAAAGAAAAGTCAAGTCGGGTCGTGTTGAGGGGTGGGTTGCGATATGAGCAATGGACGAGTCTGCGGCCAGAATCCAGCGGTCCTTGTACGAGCTGAATCTTGTGGTGTCGTAGACGTACATCTTGATCAGATATTCGTAGAAACTGTCATCGCCTCCAACCCATCCGCCAAAAGCATCTTGGAAGAGGCCAGTATTGATGTCGACATTTGTGCCTACAAGACCAGGCCATGGTTCCGAAGAAGCTGGTTTTGGGGCCAGGAGGTAAGATTCGCCCTTCTGGGATAGTTCTGCGTAGGTCTTGTTACCAGTCAGGTCTGAAAGATGGGTCCATTCGAGAACCAGTGTGCCGATTGTAGCAAGGCCATTTGTAGTAGACCCATCAGTTCCAGGAGGGTTGAGGATCAAGTTGTTGCTGGGAATACCGGTCGGCGTGTCGAAAGCGAATGCTAGATTATCGGCGAGTCTCTTTGCTTGCGCGAGGACTAGGTCAACTGCTGTGGCATTGGATGCTAGGTTTGAGAGCGGCCCTTTGAGCAAGTCGTACCCTAGGGAAATTATTAGTCTCCGAAAAGCTCATGTAAATTGTATATTTTACCTGATAACATCCCCCCGAGATACCGAATGGTAGTCTCAAAAAGTGAGACCCCATCCGTGGTATGGTCGAAATCGATAGTAGGAATGTAATTCAAGATTTCGTCCACGATCTCAGGGATCTGCATCAGAAGAGCAGTGCTGAATGCATCCACCGCACTCGCACCCCAGCCATTCCTGCAAACATATCAGTTTCTTAACCCCTTCAGCCTGAAAATTGTTCGTACCTAGAATCACTGTATGAATTGGCGATTGGGTGCAATTCATCATGAGGAAATGCGTATTTCTTGTAGCCGTTCCACGAAAACGTGAATGCTTCCTTCACAGCATCTGCTCTCTCCCGATTCAAGGTGTGGTTATCCGGGCGACTGCGAGGAAGCTTGCCGCCATGAGGAATGGCAAGAACAGTCAATGAAAGCAGTCCAAGCACTGGGGCTGCCAAAATTACCCGCGAAAAATGCATTTTGCAGAAACGCTGCCTTTTTCAGAGGGGTTCGTCTGGGGTGCCGCAGGAGTGCAGGCGCGAGAAGGGGGAAAGGTCGACTATATACGAAATTTAAATTTTGTCTTACCCGTACTGCACATCATTGATCACGTCGCGCTCCTAAAATGGTGCTCACTTGAGCTTCTTGGTTCATTCTTGACGGCTTCGGTCCGGAGCAACAAGGCCGAGCAGAAAATCCCCGTCCAGATAGTGGCACCCTTGTCTGGATCCGATATCTAGATTGGCTAGTTCCCCTGGCATGGCTAAAGCATGAGGGGCTTGCAGGTGAGCTACATGGGTAGCTCCTGCTTCATTGGTGATGATTGATTAAGATTGAGAAAGCTTGGGCGGGGGGTGGATGACGGTGTACCTAGGCATGTTGATCACCAGGCATGATCAGCCTTGAGCTTCCTCATATGTGCTAGAGCTAGGGCAAAGAACGCAGCGGAGAGCGAGGGACGAGCAGTACTTAGTGCAGCGCTGGCAGCACAGGTCGCACAACCCCGCGAATAGGGCCGCAAGTAACGTTGTACGAGGACTGCACTGGCAGCGTTTGGACGACTAATTGTGGGAAGTAAAGAACTTCACGACTAGTTTTAGTTTTGTTGAGGAGTATGCGACGTTAGGAACAGTACCTACGTACTGTAGCTGTAAGAGTTATTTGTTTTTTTTCTCGTTTCGTAAGCTTTATTTAAGCTTCACGCCACCATCGGCCCCATCTCCCCGCAATGTCCGGTACTTCACTGTAACGAGCCTAGGATCCAAAGTCCGTGTTTTTAGGCCATTTTCAGGGCTTAGCGAGCCTCACCAAACCCGCTACAGGCTTCGATCAATTTTGGAATTTTGGAATTATACGACAACAATAAATAAAAA